>Ga0265780_10000048_pt1 | contig 221672 bp, 180 predicted proteins | sample P1T30metagenome_FD_192432 | JGI IMG/M metagenome (GOLD analysis project Ga0265780, IMG submission 192432) | Plant litter microbial communities from East Loma Ridge, Irvine, California - P1 T30 | ecosystem: Environmental > Terrestrial > Plant litter > Unclassified | place: USA: California...
CCATAGCTTGATCCCATGGAAGCGACTGGAGATCAGAACATACTGCCTCATTAAGCTTGCGTTCCATCCTCTCCATTGTCCCGACAGCTTTTCCTAGTTCCTCTTCGGCTGAGAATCCTTGGTAGCCTTTGGCACCAAATGGATGTGTCAGTGAGATGCGTGACAGAACATATGGTGACAAAGTATGCACTAGCATCTCCTTGCATTTAGTGTGGCTGTACAACTGGAAAGCGCATTTTCCTAGACCGAGGTTCAAGTGTAGTCGTGCAGCAAGTAGTGCCAGTGGCCTGTTTTGCTTTTCTTTGTCGCTCGCCACCAAATGACGCGCCAACATCGCAGCTTGAAGGAGAACTCGTGAATTTGGCGTATTTCCGAAGGGATGATCGGGCTCTTCGTTACGCATAGCTTCATAGTGCATCCAGAGGAGTGTGTATATCGCGACAAAACCTTCAGGCGACCTGGGTGACTGTAACTGAGGAGCTCGCAATGCGGCGATCAAAGGTACCTCCATGAGCCCTTGCCATCTTTGAGCAGATGGTGTCGACAGTGATATCCAGAAAAGATAACACAACTTCAGACGATTACCGCAATGAACAATCCAGTCTTGAGCTGGGTACTGATTCTGTGCCATGAACTTCCTCGCGTCTTCGTAGTAATTTTGCGCAAAATCCCAGAGCTCTCCTCGGTCCTTTGAGGTCATGCCGTCTAGGAATGGTCGAATATCTGCGTAACATGTGATAAGGTTCGCGTGGTTCTTCCAGTACGTCTTACAGTCGGCCAGCATTGGAGTTCCTGGAGCGACATTCTGGCGAAGTGTCATGTACGCAAGTCTCAAGGGGCGGTCTTGGCTTTGGAACTCCTCCGGGTTGAAAGTACGACTTGTGATGTCGGAGATCAGGCGAACAGCATCGTCAGCGGAGCGTGTTGCGTACGCGGCGGCTAACAAGGATGTCCAAATATCTTTCTTCCAGGCACAAGTCTCGCGAAGGCTAAGAACGTCAGCAATTAGTAGGGGTTGGAAGTCGCTGCAGCAACGCGCAGCCACTTTACGATGTTACACTTCGCCGCTGACTCAACGTACCTTTCCTGTTGTGATATAATGCGCTCAATGTACGCAAGACACTGGCTTTCAAGTAGAGACCACTCTTTACTCTGCCGTGCTAGTCTAATCTTCATGCCCCACAAGTCACCCCGATGTTTCGTCATAAGGTCCTGGAGGGCTGCAGGCGGGTGGTTCCAGTGTTCGAACAGCTCGCTACACTTCGCTTGCCGCGCGAAGATCTCGCCCATAAAACGCAAGTCGCGTATATCCTTGAAAGCGATGGGGTCATCTGGAGCCGCCTCGTATGCTTGCTTCAAAAGTCTACGAGCCAGGTCGAATTGAAGTCTGCTTTTCATCTCACCCTGGGGAAGCCCACGCTGCTGTTCGGCTGCGAGTTGAATAGCGAGTGTTTGCGTGAAGTGGGCATGCTTTTTTGCAGATGTTGATCCAGCGCCCTCCTTGGTTTCTTTACTGTAGTGAAAGACAGCCTGTCAAGCGTTAGTACCAAATCTAATCTCACCCTGTTGTAGTTTTATGTGGTAGCGAGAAGGCGCGGGGAGATGCGCATTCCCAAAGGTGTCGAGATACAACCAGGTCGTGGCCAGATGCCGGTTTCTTACGTACCAGGCGGAAGTCTTCCCAGCATTCCTCTGCCAATGCCACATTCGCTAGAGCAGACCAGAGATCTTGACGGTCTTCCTTGCGTCCCAAGGCTTTCGCAGCACGTTGCCAAACTTTGAGGTTCCCGTCGCCCACTCCGCTGATGTTTAGGTTATTGTCCTGATCTTTCCGCGTAGCGTCGGCTAAGATCTTATATAAATAGGACAGCAGCCGAATATCGTTCACCCCTGGCTGCTCCCAGGCCTGTTGTACCAAATTTGCTACATCGGTGTCCACATTGTTCAATGCAAGACATAACCGAGCTTTCCATGCCTGCTCGAAATTAGCCTGAGAATGAAATTTCCGATGTCGACTAGCATACCAAGAGAAATGGGTTCTTGGGTGTCTTCTTGAGCGATTTTTGTACGAACGAGTCTGCGAACTTCGCTTTTGGGTAGTCGCGCTGAGCCTTACACAGCTTCTCCCAACTGTTGCAAGCCATGACAGCCGGCACCGAAGCGCGGCTTGATTTCGCAAAAATAGGAACGACCGATGAAAGGCTAGTGATGCTCGACCAATGTCAAAAATGAGGTGATTGGCTGGTTGGAATTATTCGTCGTTGGCGGGGATGTGTAAGGACGGGAAAAGATGATGTAGGCGTTCGGGCGGAAGTCGGAAGCGAGCGCCTCCGCTTTAGGTTCTCTCACCAAGCAACTGCACCTCTCACTTGCCCCCTGCCTAGATAATCAACACCTGCGCAACGAACAAAAAGCAGAACTACGACGCATCTGGCCAATTATAAACTCGTAGGGTTTTACTGTCATTTCATTACAATCTACGTACTATCTCAATCTCGGCAAGTTAAATTGGGAAAGCATCTCCTACAAAGAAACCCCCAAACAGGTCTGCAGCCTACATCAAGATGAAAGCATGCAAAGTAGACGACGTTAAGTCAACGTAGACTCCAGGGTGCTCATCTTGCCACGAGACAAGCAGTCTAGTCAACTTCCATATCTATATCCTCATCTCTATCTACCTTCGCAACTGAACTAACACTCCGCTTCTCTACACGCCTCTTGAACTTATCCTTCATATTTGCAGGCCGCGCGCTCAACACGCTCAAAGGCGAGCCGCTTCCAACCATGAGCTTACTCTGATCCACGTTTCCAACACCGGCCTTCTTAGCTGCTCTCCTACGCTCCATACCCGCCTTGCGCTCCGCCGCCAATGACCTAGCAGTATCTCCAATCTCGATCAGATCCTGGTTCGCGCCCTTGACCATGTTGTAGGCGTTGCGGAAGTCGGCGTACTCAGGACCTTGGATGTCGTCGCTGAATGCTTTTTGGTCTGCTTCGGTCCAGGTCTTGAATTCGTGCGCGAGGACGGCTGCTACGACTAGTTGCTGCAACATGCCGTCTTCGTCTTTGCAGATACGATATGGGCTATCCAACGGGGCAAAGGTAGCGTTGATGGCGTCTTTGATCGCGGAGGGAGTTTCGTTGCGCACGTTAATGAAGAGCTGGACGAGCTTAGTGTGGGCAGCTGACTTCAACGCGTTGTAGTCGAGCTCTTCAGCCAGAGCGTACATGTGGAGATGGAAGGTGTAGTCGTGGATGTCGACCAGAGCGGTCGTAGCGGCGGTGGGCGGGTTGACATCTGGAATAACAGTTGCGTGATAGAACTTAAAGTTCTTCTGAATGAGCTGCTTGCTACCGTCCCGGACGACCAGGTAGTCTGATGTGTAGATGAAATTGACGATTCGGTCCATGAGGATAGGATGGAAGTGAGGCGGCAGGTTGACGAACTCTGGTGGGTTTGGAATTGTTGCCTGGTCATGTTAGTCTCAATCATAGTAAATATCAAGGCCGGAAAGCTTACACCACCAGGAAACAGTCCCTCCTGTAAAGCCTTCGGGCCGCCAATCAACATGACAGAATGTACTTTGAACTCCACACCAGCGGCGGTAATCAGATTGAAGTCGCGACCGAGAGGCGTTTCAAGTAGGAATTGAACATGATTGGCCTGCAACTTCTTCGCGGCAGGTGGATGGGCGTAGGGTTTCTTGAAGACCTTGCACAAGAGATTGCGGGCGCTGCGCGTATCGATCTTCTCTGGCTGGATAGACGCAGTCTCGCGTTGCAGCATCGGCATCTGGGGTACCTGGGGCACCGGAAGCACCTTGTATGTGCGTGAGGGATGTACGTCGTCCATCGCGAATGAAGGTGTAGGAATAGTAAATCAGAGATCCCCAAAAGTGTCTTGTGGCGCGAAGTTGAGGTGGGAAGTGGGGTGAGACAAAGTGAAGGCCTGTGGGTTGGCAAGTCGCGTGCGCTATATCGTTTGGCGCTTTTCACGACAATGGCGCGATTTCGCGCAGGGTGAAGAGACACAAGTGCAGGCACGTAGGAAACCGACCAATCCGCGACAATCTTTTGCATGAAGCATCCACATTACTCGTACAATCATATCCCAAAGAGGCCCAGCTCTTAGAATGTCGGCCTTGTCCTCTCACCCTTCCACAACCCCATAACCTCTCCTGTTTCCCCAACCCACTCTCTGACGCCAGTGACAACAGCCTTTGCCATGCCAGCGTTTGTTCCACTTCTCGCCCTCCTCTTTCCTTCCGTGCCACTACTGGCTCCACCGACGCCAATGCCTGTTCCGGTCCCGTATGATGCTGGTGCTGTTCCTGGCGTGATGTAGCTGCTACCGTCTCCGGTCGCGTACTCTGAGCCCATCGAGGGAAGCACATTCTCGCCAGCCGACAAGGAGACGAACAAGGCGAAGGGGACTAGCCACACGCAGAGGCCGAAGTAGGATGCGATTTCGGTGAAGGTAGGAATGTTGGCATCGCGAGAGTAGGGATACGAGGAGTACGTGTTTGCCGGTGGAGCACTGAAGTGGCGGAACCACAGGTAGTGGTTCGCGATTACAAGAGCTGGAAATGATGGTCAGCATTGCGCCGGTAGAGACTTCCAAGCATCATAGCATACCACAAGAGGCCAAGAAGAGTGGATCCGTGAGCTTGACGATAGGGAACCGCCTTAGGTTCTGCGCATAGATGAAATGCGACCCGACACTCAATGCGCTGAGTCCAATTGGAAACCTATCGACTACGAGAAGGAGTGTTTGTATGCCAACGACGCCATAAATGAGCCGGTAGAGCAGTTTCTTCGCGAAGACGGTATGCTCCTCCACGAGTTCAGAAAGGTAGTACAGGCCGGAAGCTACGTTGCGTTAGCCCCATGAAGCCAAAGACCGAGAGCATCACAGCAAAGTACCTATCGCAAGCGTCAGGAACGCGAAGCCCAGGATAACGCCGACATATCCAAGCAGCGGTAATATCCACATGTTGGCTTTTGACACACTTCAGGGGAATGCGAAGAGAGATGAAGTTTGGAAGCCTGGAAGTTTGGCCGCGGCACGATGAGGTCAGTCCAAAGGTGGCATCAAGGCTAGCGGAGAAACCCGTGGACCCGTGCCAGAGTGTGGGGTCCAACTCCAAAAAGTCGTGCGAACTCTTGGCTGAAGGTGCATCGAGCAACTGACAGACACGCACGCTTTCGACAATCACTGCGCAAACGAGTTTCATATTTCCACGCGATAAGGAGAGTACTACAGTCGTTTGTCCAGCGATTCAGACTTAACAACCGCAACCATGTCTCGCCCCGAAGACATCCTGTACGCAATCCTCCCAACACCGCAAATCGCATAGCGAAGAACACAGCGCTTACCTGTCTGCAGACCACCCGATCTCTTCTATAATGACTCCGAATCGCGCAAATACACCACCTCCTCTCGTATCCAAAAGATCCAATCTACAATGACCCACCGCGCCCTCTCCCTCCTCGCGCTCACCTCGCCATCCATGATCCTCGACGTCGGCTGCGGCTCCGGTCTCAGCGGCGAAATCCTGTCGCATTCCGCTGAACAAGGCACACCCGGCGGTCCACATGTATGGATCGGTTTCGACATCAGCGCATCCATGCTGGGCGTTGCGCTGGAGAAAGAGGTAGAAGGAGATCTACTGCTGGCGGATGCGGGGCAGGGCGTACCGTTTCGGCCGGGAACTTTCGATGCTGCGATTAGCATCAGTGCGGTTCAATGGCTGTGTAATGCTGAGACGAGCGAGGAGAGTCCTGCGGGCAGGTTATCGAGGTTCTTCAACCAGCTTTATGCGAGTTTGAAGAGGGGAGGGAGGGCGGTTTGTCAATTCTACCCTAAGAACGATGCGCAAAAGAAGATGGTGGCGCAGGCGGCGATTAAGGCTGGTTTCGGTGCGGGTCTTTTGGAGGATGATATGGGGACTAAGAGCGCGAAGACGTATCTTGTTCTGACCGTGGGTGGTGGCGCGCTGGATGGCGATATCACGGGCGTTGTGAGGGGTATGGACGGCGTTGACGTCGAGGACGCACGGAGAAAGGCCAAGGGCATGAAGAGGGGCGAGGAGCGTAAAGGCAGCAAGGCGTACATCATGAAGAAGAAGGAGCAGATGGAGAGACAGGGCAAGGTCGTCAAGGCCTCGTCCAAGTACACTGGCAGGAAGAGGAGGATCCAATTCTAGATATACCCACATCACGATGACGATGTTACGCATAGCACGGAGTTCTGGGTCTGGCATTTTCACGAGGGTATAAGAATGGTCAATTCAATCATGCAGCATGCTATATACCACCTACAAATACAGCTCTATTCACATTCCAGCTGGTAGTTGTACAAGTGCCATTGCGTCCAATCGTTAAGAAAATATGTTATTGCTCCATATCCTAGGTTAACCCAATGTGAGCCGAGGCCTAGATGTGACGGTATCATCGCGCTAGATCAAAGCTTAGCAAACACGAAGATCATGACGGCTAAATCATGCCTTCTCCATCTGGTTCAGGACTGCGCGGGTGAACTCGTGGGTGGTGGTGTTGCCTCCCATGTCGCGTGTGCGGGCGGTACTAGATGATGTTAGGCATGTGTTGCTCTTCATTTGGAATTCAAACTTACCCGTCAGCAATAACCTTGTAGACGGACTGCGAGATGCGGTTGGCGTGGTCATCGAGACCAATGTGACGGAGCATCATGGCGGCGGACAGGATCAGAGCAGTGGGGTTGGCCTGGTCCTTGCCCTTGATGTCGAGACCGACGTGACGGCATCCAGGCTCGAAAACGGCGACGTTACGGCCCATGTTGCAACCGGGGACGATACCAGGACCACCAACGAGACCAGCACCAATGTTGGAAAGGATACCTCCGTACAAGTTGGGCATGACCATGACGTCGAATTGCTGGGGCCTTGAGACACACTGCATGGAGGCGTTGTCGACAATCATGTCGTTGGTCTCGAGAGTGGGGTAGTCCTCACCAACCCTCTTGACGGTGTTGCGGAATAGACCGTCGGCGAGCTTCATGATGTTGGCCTTGTGGATGCAGGTAACCTTCTTGCGGTTGTTGGCGAGCGCAAAGGCGAAAGCAAACTTGGCGATGCGCTCCGACTTCTCACGGGTGATGATCTTGAGCGACTCGACGACGCCGTTGACCGACTGGTGCTCGAGACCAGAGTATTCACCCTCGGTGTTCTCACGGATGATGCAGAAGTCGATGTCCTTGTGGCGCGTCTCGTAACCGGGGATGTTCTTGAGGAGGACGATGGAGGCGTAGATGTCGAGCTCTTGACGGAGAGCAACGTTGAAGGAGCGGTGGCCGGAGCGCTCGACGGGCGTGTGGAGGATACCCTTGAGACCGAGCTTGTTGCGCTTGAGCGAGGCAATGGACTCGCGGAGGAGCTCCTCGGAGTGGACGTTGCCAGAGTCGACACCAGAGACGTCGACCTGCTCCCACTCAATGGGCACGTTGTCCGCCTTGAAGATCTCCTTGACCGACTCGGAGACCTCAGCACCGATACCGTCACCTGCGCATGTTCAGAATCTATGTCCATTTATAGGCGGCTATCGCGCATACCGGGAATCAAGGTAACGGTGTATTTGCCGCCGAACTTGGTGGGCTTGAAGATGTCCTGGGTGACCGTGGCCATTGCTGTCGCCGCGTTAGACTCTGCATTTTTGGATATCTTTCACGTGGTCTTCGTACAGCGGGTAGCCATGGCGGGTGCCCATCGAGAGGCAGGCTTCGCGCCCCGCAGGAGCGTCTGCACAGGCGCATTAGCACTCGAATTCCCACCGCGCCCGCCAATTGCGGGCGCATCGTCTTGCTCGTACCTGCGCTGTTCTTTGAGAGGTCCTCGACAACATGGTGGAGTTGCGGCGTTGGGCTGGTGGTGAGGGATTTGAGGTGGAGAGAAACAAGCTGAAGCTGCCGTCCCCCGAAAATGCATCCGAACCGAAGGAAGAAACCGCGCTTGGCGAATGACCACATCCGTCCTTCCGCCGCGGCTCGCTCTCTCTATTATCTCCGACGCAGGGCACCATCCATGGATGTCTTTCACTCGTTCCGATAATTGCTTCTTTCTGTTTTCGCAGCTGTTGTACTCCGGATGTTTCTTTCCATTTTCACAGTCGCAGTGTCTGCCTAATTCATCACAGCTCCATTTGCATGTGATCGCATGGGCAATGAGTCGCATGCTACAACAGAATTCATCTGATAAGCGGCGATGGAAAATCTAACGCTCATAGGGTCAGTGTACAATGGCCAGTTAACGTGATTTTCCCACAATATGCTAAATGCGCTCTTTGTATCATGCTACAGGTGTGGCAGAACCCACAGGTTGGTTATAACAGTTTACTTTAAGAGCAAAAGAGGGAATCATGTTAAGTTGCTCTTACAGATCATGTAGCATTTGGACTCTTGGAGACGTGCTGCTCAGTAGAGCAGTCTAGATTTGATGCTTTCTACGAGTTGGTCTAGTTACATCAGCCGGCACGTTCGTCTGAGTATATGAGCGCTCCTAAGGAGACTCTCACTTATGCTTTGCAGACGTGGCAGTCCCTGGCATCACAGCGTTTCTCTAGCATGTGTCACCCAACTGACTATTCTCACCTTCACCTCACCACTCTGCCGTCTTCATCAGGTCTCCCAATCTTTAAGACGCACCCTCTTCCTCTCTCTCCACCCTTTCCCATCTCGGATATTTTCTATTATCTTCGGTCTCATACCAAACTTTCTTCTCCAGGCTCACGCTGCCCCTAGTGGCCCAAAACAGCAGGCACGCGACTACCGAAGCCCCAAAGCGCGTCGGGCAGCGGCGAAAGCGCGCATACCGTCAGGTATCCTCGACCTTCCGCGCTGTCAGTACTACTCATATGAGACTCTGTCGGCGAGCATCGATCCAGTTTGCCGCATAGACACGTCTTCTGCCAATTCACACGAACGTACTCAACTAGCTCGCGTCACATATAGTACGATAACGACCTCCGCACTACTTAATCGAGCAGCCCCTTCGCATTGATCACCGACTCACTCTGGGCTCAAGTGAGGGAAATCACCGACTCTTCACCAAACACGTCTTAACTACTCTGAATCCACGTCTTACACAACATTCTCAAATATGAGAGTGATTGAGAGGGACACCGACAGAAAGGCCCAAGTCAACATTTTTGTCAAGTGTCAAGTTCAGGCGCTTGAAGAATACGGAGAGTATGTGGACCCAAGAGACAACGCGATTTGCTGCTATGTACCCATCGATGAGGGCCATCAGCCTAAAGTGGGCGGCAGGTTCTCCGGCAAGGTAACTATCACTTACATAAACTCATCAGAACTTTCTAACGAAACTAAAGACTCTGGCTGTAGCCTACGACACGTTCGTGGACGGGATACTCCGTAAAGCCGGCTCGCATGTGGCTAAGTCAGTGATCCTACACAACCGGAAACTGGACACCGAAACCTTTCTATGCAAGACCACCAAAGGCATCATCGATACTGACATTACTGTGACTCCACTCGAGCACGCTGTTACGATTCAAAACGACGCCCCAGAGACCATCGGCACCATTGAGCTGCGACTGTACATCACCCGCCAACTGGGAGACTGGCACGAAATTGGCAAAGTAAAGAAGTACTACGCCCATGAAAGTGATATGAAAGACAGGGATACGGGCGGCATCGAGCAGAAAGTAGGCTACAACCGCATAGCTCCCATTTTCAGGATGTCCTTCGAAAAGGACACTACTCCACTGGAGGATAATCAACCGAAAACCTACCAGCGTAGGGCGGATGCGAAACGCCCAGGTACAGAGCCGTGGGCTATATTTCGCTTCCACTATCGAACTGAAGGTTAGCTTGCTAGACTGGATTCTGGCTATCAGGCTAACGTGATATCTTAGCTGAAATTCTCGAGGAGAACATGTCAATGAGTTTTGACCCTGACGACAAAGATATAGGCGAAGCACATACTCTAGTGCTGGAACCTCTTCCTCCTCTTACCATGGGCGCAAAGCCCTTATCGAAGAATGACGAAGACGCCTCGTCGCGATCGGAATCGCCGATGCTTCCCACCACGCCAGCAAAAAGCGCACAGCCGATACCAAAGGTAAGAGAAACGGTTTCCCAACTTTACCTTTCCACAGTTTCATCTCTGCGTCACTTCAAATTCTCAAATCAGCCTGATTGTTGCCTGCTCCTGACATCTACCTATAGATATCCTGCCCCATCAAGAAACCTGGACCTCCACCAAATCCCTCCGAGGCTACCACGATGTCATCCCCTAAAGATCAAGCACAGACTGCGACCCCCGAAGCGCCTTCTGTACCGACGGCCGATATGACTGCGAAAGTACCCTGCCTTCCAGAATCAAGCACCAAGCCCGCAAATGCGCACGCAGAGAAATCTGTAGCCGTAGCCAAGGCGACTACCAAAAAGCCTATCAACACTACCAACGGTCAGAAGAAGTCAGATACGCCCCCCGTGGCAGTCATACCAGCCAAACGTTCATCTACCACCACCAACGGTATAACACCACCAGAGCCAAAGCGTACGATGCCTACGCCTACGCCTATGTTACCTATCGCCCAGCCTGTAGTACCGCGCTCCTCCACACCTAAGACGCTTTCGATCGAACGCCAGCTCGCAGACCAGCGAAAGAACCTCGAGGACATGCGCAAGAGGCGTGCGGAGACCGCTACGAAGCAGGTAGAAATCGATGCGCAGATGGGACCTTACAAGCAGCGTATGGCGGAGGAGCTGGATCGTCTCAACCGAGAGATGCTGGAAGAGGAAAGCGCTTACACCGAGGAGGCTGAGCACTACAGCGCTAGCGTTGAGGTTCTGCAGGAGTTCAAGAAGGCGGATGGTGGCAACTAGTATGAGGCCGGAGTAACGAAATGGGCCAAAAAAAGTGTTGGAAGGAGTACGGCGTTGATGCGATATGATGAGCCCGGGAGGAAGTCAAGATTTTTTATGCGCTGGACAAATGGATGATGGCTCAGCCAGGCGACTACCGTGGTATTCTGCAGGAGTTATTTGGCGAGAAATACGATGAGGCCTGGAGGTATTCGGAGTTGATATGACGTTCAATCGGTGAGCAACGGCTCAGCGAGGTGACTACCAAGGTGTTTTGCAGGAGTTATGGAGGGAAAAATATAGTGAGGCCTGGAGATATTTGAGGTTGATTTGGCGTTCAATCGGTGAGCAACGGCTCAGCCAGGCGACTACCAAGGTGTTCTGCAGGAGTTAGGGGGGCTTAGTCGACATTCAGCCCGGCTCATGAGTCAAAGGGTCTCTCGGTGCTGGAAGTTTGTAACTAAGCCTGCAATTTGATTGATTTGGATAGATTTCGTGCGCTACACATGTCTATTGACCTGGTGTTCGTTCTCTAGCGACCCTCATATTCGCCTTGATCCGCTCCAGTAGCTCAGCGGTTGTTGCAACGGGAGAGGGATGTAGGTTTCTCTGCCATGGCGTTAACATGAAGACGACCAACAGGCTGTACCTCAGTTTGACGAAGATATTCTATAGCTGAGAGGTAGCCAAAGCTATCTTGTGTCCTTCGTCACACCGAGGCTTTAGAGAACTTACGTGCTTGAGCCAGGTAACGCATTGATCATGTGTCCATGTTTCTGGGTCTGGAATCATTGTCAGCAAAACTGGACTTCAGGGACGCTTTGCCGATGAAGAGGTTCAGATTGACGTACCGCCAGTAGGGTCTTGACTAGGGAAGATGTCTTGTCCCCAGATGCTCCATGCTGCTACACCAGCGACGACTGCGGCAAAAGCGAAGAAAGGGCCCTGGATCATGTCAGCATGTACTTTCAGCAGCATGTAGAAGGCCCACTATGTAAAGTAGATGCCAGGAGAGCCATGAGTAACCTACACGTTGTTGGACCGCGCGATCGATGGGGGTCGGCATGCTGAACGGTGGAAGTTGGCCGTATGTGCGTGTGTGGAGAGAGATTCAAGGGGTTTTGAGCGAGACGAGGAGCGGGATGAACTTTGGAGAAGAATTGCAGCAATTATAGGGTTGTAGGCAGTACTGTTTCACGCGACGCAGCCATAGCGTTCCTGGTTTACGCCACACTCGTCGTCACCCCACCAGGCCCAAAGCAGCAACGCTTGCGGGCAGCCCCTTCGTAGCCCGTGCGTTTCAAGCGAGTCCACAGCATTTTTGGCCTGTGCCTAGGCGTCTCCGAACTTCACGATCCCGAACTCCAACGACCCGTCCACACACAAATCGTCAAGATGCCTTCCGAAGTTTCCGACATCAAGCAGTTCATCGAGATCTGCAGGCGCAAGGATGCCAAGTGTACGTCTACCACTTCCGCCGGGGGAAAGTTGCGGTCGCAGTAGGAGGAGGGATTGTGCACGATGAATGCGAGCCGCAGAGACCTGCGACGATCGAGGCAACGAATGTGATGAGAGCACTGGACTGACATTATTGCAGCCGCCCGCATAAAGAAGAACAAGAAGGTCAACAACATCAAGTTCAAGGTCCGATGCTCAACAAACGTCTACACCCTCGTTCTTAAGGACACCGACAAGGCCGAGAAGCTCAAGCAGAGTCTGCCCCCGGGTACGCACATCCCCAATACTCCAGCGCCAATGAAACGAATCTAACAACCGCAGGTCTTACCATCACCGACGTTGGCAAGAAGAACCCCAAGGGCAAGCACGCATAAACGGATCGAACGCGTGAGGAACCGAGGACAGAAGTGTGCAAGGACATCAACGCACGATGCGCACGAAGCAAGAAGGCATGGGCGGACGGCGTCTCAACGGATAAATTTTGTTCAATGGCATCACGGAACCCTTCACACTGGGTTACCACCAGGAATGAAAAAAGTCAAACTTCATTCCGAACACCACAGCCTGTTTCCGACGTGCACCAAGAATCATCATGTATCATGGTCAATTTTGCTGAACAGCTAGTTACAGAGTCACTACCGATAGGGCTACTCATACAGCGATTGCTTCGGCTTCTGTCCTTGTTTCACGTTGAACTTGTACTGATCCTTGCGGTCCAGATACACAACCTTGCTATCTAGACCCGCCGCGTGTACCGCCTTCTTGAAATCGTCCAGCGGGCTCAGGAACACATCGTAATCGTCGTAATGAATCGGAATCGTCAGGTCGGGATTGATGAGCTGCATGAGCTGTACACCCTGCTCGGCGTCCATTGTGACCATCAGCAACGGCATCTTAGGCCCAGGAATCGTAGTGCCTCCCAGGTGGACTAGCATCAGGTCGATGTTCTGGTCCTTGTATCGCTCAGGGATCTCCTTGAGCTCGTCCACCATTAACGTGTCGCCGGAGATGTAGATCCGGTACCCGTTTTCGAAATCGCTGCCATCGCCAGAAGAGCCATTTGAGTACCCGAGTTCGACCATCCAGCCATTGGTAGGTGGTACGGCGCCAAGAATATCGTTGGCAACGTTCAGTGGACCTGGAGGGACATGCTTTCCCGGCACACCTGTGACTTTGATGCTCGGCTTCGGACCGCTTTGGTTTGTTTGTTCTGACTGCGATACATCCAGGAGCAAGCTGTTCCAGAAGTCGAGCGCATGCACATTCTTGAATGACTCCTCGCCTTTGCCTGTCAAGCATTCCTTGGCATGTGGTGTAGTGATGATCGGGAGACCTTTTGACAGTTTCTCCTCTACTTCTCGGTCGAAGTGATCTTCGTGGTAATGCGACAGCAAGATCACATCGATTCTCGGTAGCTCTTCCAAATCGATGGCAGGGTTGGTCTGTCTCGTCGCACCAACGCCCGGACCCAGGTGAACATGATCGCCAGCATGTAGGAAGTTGGGATCAGTGAGAATGCGGATGCCTTCCCACTCTAAGATTGTAGTTGCAGTTCCAACGAAGAAGAGGGAGGCATTTGTTGAAGCGTCTGGGGCGTTCTGAGGATGGATCTTGGTCTCTTTGGCGTCGGGTAAAGAGGTAGGAACGTCGGTGTCGAGTTTCGTAGGTGGACCCGAGCCGTCTGGTGTAATCTGAATGCGCTTCATGCTTGCACCTGACATTGCGTTTCGCTTGGTGAGATGGTTATGGTAGATGAAGAATCGTATCGCTTCGTCTTGCTCTTCCGTACATGCACTCTTGATTGTGACTTTCCGATGCTAGGTGTCTCTGTTCTATGTACTGGCGGGGAAGGTGTGCGAGCAATGCGAAAGCAACGGTGTAAGGGTAGGCAGGAAAAGAGAGCAAAGAATAGGAAGCGCATCTCGTCCTTGGTGTAGAACGCCATCACGTAACGCGTAGATAGCAATGACGACAAGACGCGGTAATCGTAAATACTGCAGGGTGGGCGGTGATCATGAGAACAATGCTCGAGTACTTCTGGAAACACATTGCCGCATCGCAGCTACTGTTGATATACCTCATTCTGCTGAGATATATATGGTTGCGGCAGGAGGCTATACTGTGCCTGTGCCTGAGTACGCGTGTCCTACCTGTAGCACAAGGAAGAGCGATGCTTGCGAGTCGCAACGAGGCTGAGGTTTGAAGGTGGAGCTTCCCCGTTGAACTCCGCTGTGGCTGATGTTTCCTGAGATGCGGGACCCCTGTCTAGCCAAGCTATCTGCATCGGGGATGAGCAATGAACACCTGGCGAGTCAGACAGAGGGCGCTTTGAGCATTGCTTCCCAAGTCGACTGGAGTCTGGAGCAGGATGTCAAGTTATCAGACTTCGCAAGGGTGAACTACACTCGCTCCGCCTGGTCTATTGTTTAATCAGCACTACGCGTCGCGCCGCCTCATGAACTCGACACGCGACCCGTTCAACCTCCGCAGCAAAACAGCATTCAAGACACCCTCCGCCTTCGCCGTCCTCCAGAACGCCGCCAACAAGAAAGCCTCGCAAGCCGTCGAATCGACCAAGCAGGCAGTCGAGGCCACGAAACAGGCGATCCAGGACTCAGATATGTCCTTCGCCATCCCGCGCAACGTACCCAATTTCGAGAGCGCGCAACGAAAGTTTGAAGATAATGTTTGGAACAAACTACCGGGGAACGAAAAGGGCTTGCCAATGTATAAGGACAAGCCTTCGGGGAAAAGCTATGGATATGGCGGTGGTGCGAGGGGAAGGAAAGGCTTCCTGCGGAGTAAGAGGGGCATGTCGCTGATAGCACTGGTAGTGCTGGGGCTGTTCTACTGGTTCGGATGGTCTAGTGGTGGCACAAACGTGGGCACAGTACAAGACGAGAAGGATAGGGGCAAGAGCTTGTTGTCAAATATAGGTGGAAGTGCTGCCGGAAAGAAGAGCAAAGTTGACTGGGAGAAGCGGAGACAAGCAGTCAAAGACGCCTTCCTACTGAGTTGGAACGCGTATGAGGAGCATGGCTGGGGTTACGACGAGTACCACCCCGTTTCGAAGAAGGGTCGATACATGGCTGAGCCCAACGGTCTGGGCTGGATCATCGTGGACGCACTCGACACGCTCATGATCATGAACCTCACCAAAGAACTCACCCACGCACGGCAATGGATCTCGACGAGTCTCGATTACGACAAGAAGCAGGATGTCAATACCTTTGAGACAACTATACGCATGCTTGGTGGTCTGCTGTCTGCACACTACTTGCAAGAGACACTTCCAGGCCTGAAGCCTGAGAACTCGAACGAGGAGGACCTCTTCCTGGAGAAAGCTACCGACCTGGCTGATCGTCTCATGGGCGCGTACGAGTCACCTTCGGGTGTGCCCTGGGCCAGTGTGATCCTAAGAGACGCCAAAGGCGAAGCCTCGCACGCCGACGGCGGTGCGTCGTCCACAGCCGAAGCAACCACTCTCCAACTCGAGATGAAATACCTAGCGTTCCTCACCGGCGAGGCACACTACTGGGATGTGGCCGAGAAAGTAATGAAAGTCGTGGACGACAACGGTGCCAAAGACGGTCTCCTACCCATCTTCATCTATGCAGACAAAGGCACCTTTCGCGGAAGCGAGATTCGATGGGGCAGTCGTGGAGACAGCTACTACGAATACCTCATCAAGCAGTACCTACAAACCCAGAAGCAAGAACCAGTCTACCAAGAGATGTGGAACGAGTCGCTCAACGGCGCAAAGAAGCATCTCCTCACATACACGAAGAACAGCCACTTCACCGTCCTAGCAGAGCGACCAAGCGGTATCGAAGGCAAACTGCACCCCAAAATGGACCACCTCGTCTGTTTCCTACCCGGCACCATCGCCCTCGCTGCAACCGGTGGTATTCCCCTCGCTGAGGCACGCAAACTACCCACCTGGGGCAAAGCACAAGAAGAAGACATTACCCTCGCCCGCGAACTCACAAAGACATGCATGGGCATGTACAAAGTAACCGCCACAGGTCTCGCCCCTGAAATCGCCTACTTCCAGCTCGACGACCCGCCCAAGATGTACCGCACCGAGATCCTCGCGTCCAAATCCGAGCTCGACACCAGTGTCCCCGACGGCGAGGGCTGGAAGAGCGATTTCGACCTCAAGCCAGCTGATACGCATAATCTTCAGCGACCGGAAACAGTAGAATCGCTCTTGTACATGTGGCGTATAACCGGTGATGACATCTACCGCGAATGGGGCTGGGATATGTTTGAAGCTTTCGTCAAGCACACTATTGTGGAGAATAATGGCGGGTTCTCCAGTATCGGTGATGTGACGAAGGTACCTCCTCCATCGCGAGACAACATGGAGAGTTTCTGGCTTGTAAGTTCCTTCTCCCCTTCGTCCCCACATCTTCAGAACTGTTGAATTGCTTTACTAACACATTCATGCAGGCCGAGACACTCAAATACATGTACCTCCTCTTCTCCCCGGACGACCTCCTCCCTCTCGATCAAATCGTCCTGAATACTGAGGCGCACCCGTTGCCTCGCTTCGACGCAAGCAAGAAGAGGTTTAAGACGGGTTGGGAACGTATACCGCGGGACGATAACGGTAACCTTGTGCCCAAGGGTGAAGCTAAGCCGGTCGAAACCAAGGCAGAAGAAAAGACGACTTAGACGTGTTGAATGGATTAAAGCACTTTGTGGGAATTTTGTAGAGCGCGCACGTATCGTTTTATGGGGTCTAGGATCTGGAAGCAAGCGTCTGGATACGTTTGTACATGCATGAGTGGCGCTATCACGTTGGTTAGTGGTATCTGTCGTAGACTAGACATGCACATAGGCTCGAATGCGCATATATTCCTAGCCCAACTCGCGATATAGAGATGTTAAGATGCGTGTTCCATTAATACTATCAACTCCAGTGATGATGCCAGCTATTCGTATATTTGCGTAAACATAAAACACGTAAATCGTAATTCATAACCCCATTCAGTCCGTCTCCCGAGTGAGGGGTATCCTACGCTCGCTCACGTATTTATAACCGGGGATGCGGTGTATGCAGTGCTACGTTCACACAGGAGAACGAGTCCGTGTTCTTAATCTCCATCGCATAGGGCTCGGCCAGGAAATCCCTTCGATACAAATCACAGCGGGTACTAACGCTCCTGTGACTGTTCGTCGCCTATACGTGGCGGGCTCTTGGAGTGGGCGGAGGGGTTCCTAAACGGCGAGTGGCTTCCTCTGCACAAACGTTAGCTTCTTCTCTGCAGTCGTACTCAAGCATGAGAAACTTACGAGCGTCTCCGCTTGCCTTCATCTCTCCTCTCCTCGATGACTTTGAGCATGGTTCTCCGTCCATCCTTCGCGTTGATGTGTGCATCCCGCATGCTCATGCTAACCTTCTTGCTCGCATCGGCCCGAAGCAGCCTCTTAAGCAGTAAATGCCGCATGAGCACACAAACGAAAACGCCGCAGTCGCTGCCGTTCTCTTGCTGCGGACTATCATTCATAGGGATAAACCGCAGTCGTTTGCCCAACAATTGTTCCAGCTTCATAGTCGTACTCCGTGCTTCCCGCTCATTGGACTGGGTCATGGAGTCGTAGTGGAAGGACACGCCGTCGATGATGGACACGAGGAGGAGGGACCAATGCGAGCCGCCTTCGGCTTGTGTGACGTCGGTGTTGTCATTTATCGGCAGGAAGACGTGGGTCGTGTGGCTGAAGTTGGGGAGGACTTCTTTGAGGGAGAGGGGCTCGGCGCTTTGCATGAGCATGTAGGACATGGAGGGGCGGAGGAGGACGATGGAGGCTTTGGGGAAGGCGTTGAGCTCTTCGCGCTCGAGGTATTCTTGCCAGAAGGCGATTGCCTGTTGATGCGTTAGTCATGACTGCGGTGGATTGGGAGGAAGTGGTATGCGCACATTGTCCGTAAGCCAGTCATTAGACTTGATACTGTCCAAGTCGGCTCGCGTCACTGTAGTCGTCAGTATGGTCGTTGATTAGTCAAAGGCGCATGGAAGCGCAAGTCAAGGAATAGGCGACGCGTACACACCCCTCACATCGTGATCTACTCTCAGTCAGTCTTCGCCCTCTTGCACTCTCTCGATGCAGACTCACAAGAAAGATAGGCCTCATCCGGACTAGGATCACCCAAGTGGCGCCTCGCCTTGTCGCGAATCCTCGAAAACGATCCAGGCATGTTGCACCCGGTTGCAATGTGACTCTATGGATGGATCGTGTGGCACCGGCGTGCCAGTTATTCTGTGCGAGGCGGTAACTGCCGAAGGCCTAATCAAGGGTGCGGGCCTCGTGGGTATGCGAAAGGGTAGGGATGTCGGGTGTCTGTCTCGTTGCACTGCTGGGTAGACGCGCGCTCGAATGATGCAGATGCAGGTGGGTTCTGCGGGTGAAAAGCAGGGATGACGTATGCGTATGGGGCTAGACTGCGTGGGGGTGTCGAGGAAATAGTTCTGGCCGCCTCGGCACTTATACTCCTGGGGCACCAACACCTTTAACACGAGATATCGCCGTTGCAAGCTCCGCGTTTCCGGTGTTATGGTCGTCTTCTTCGTTTCAAGCACGTGGTCTTGCTGTCGGGTGTTTGAGTTGTAACAGTCTCGTCTAAGTATAGGACAAAGCAAAAGCGGAGATGTAATGCACGTTTGTTTTGTTCAGCGTCGCACTGTTCAGAATTCCTTCATATAGATGTAAAAGGTCAACCTCGGGCGGATTGTAACCATGGTGGCAATCATTCAGAGTTTCGCGATTTTTACATGGTATACGCTTGAACCTTGGTTGACACAACCCTTCTAAGGCAGTTGTCCAACTATCTTGGCACCATTTGCCTGATCTTGCTTTCCGAATTGCTCTGGCCTCTCCACCTTGAACAGCCAGCTCTGCTTGTCCTCGATCTTTCCTTGTTGAATACCCTTCAAGGTCGAAAGAAGCTTCTTGCATGCTGGGCCTGGTTCTTGCTGTGCCTCTGCGTATGTGAACTTGTCGTCCTTGGAAGGCAGGGTAATGGATTTGATAGGGACAAGAGCCGCCGCGGTTCCAGCAGCAAGGACCTCGTCAAAGGACTTGAGTTCGTCATAGGCGATCTGAAATTGTTAGCTCACCGTACGCATTGACAGAACGCTTGTAGTACCTCTCGAGATTCAGCTTCCCAGCCAAAAGATTCGGCAATCCTGAGAACACTGTCTCCTGTGACACTCTGGATGACGTTCTTGCTATTGGATGCGACGAGTTTGACCTTGTCGCCGTCCTTCTTTACGCCAATGAAGGCAGACGTTGAAAACTCATCAACAACGCTCCTTGTCTTACTGTCCAGATGCAGGGTGATACCGTAGCCTGCCTTGTACGCCTTCTCGCTATGTCGTAATACTGGAGCGTAGTTGCCGCCAACTTTTGCTGATCCAGTACCCTCTGGCGCGGCGCGGTCGAAGTCCTCAAGAATAACCGCATCTACTGGGTTTGAGCCATGGTAGACACCAGTTGGGATGCAGTAGACGACAAAAGTGTACTCCTGGGGTGGATTCAGGCCAAGTTGTGCCGAACTACCGAAGAGTAGGGGTCGGATGTACATTGCGGCGCCTGTTTCATGGGGCGGTACGTACGCCGCGTTCATTCCCACGGCCATACTGCAGCAGGCGAGGAAATGGTCTGTCGGAACCTCCGGAATAGAAATGAAAGACGCTGAGTGCTGCATCCTCTCGGCGTTCTTGTTGGGCCTGAAAATGTTGATCGTGTTGTTTGGTGCACGGAAAGCCTTCATGCCCTCGTAGCACTGCATTCCATAATTTAGTCCCGGTGCCATTCCGTGGATACGCAGGAATGGGTCCTCGACGAAGACTGGAGGGGTCCATTTTCCGGTCTCCTTAGAGTAGTGTGATTCAACATGGCCAGCGACTTTGCAAAGTTAGGAGATGTTCAAATGCGTTTTTTTATAGATGACTGTGTGGTGGGGCTGAGAGTACGCAGCAGAAATAAATAGACTCTGCCTCCTCGTCCATACTTGAACGCAGCCGCGCACTGAAGTCATTCGCGACAGGGTAAGCCTTACCTTCCCGAATCTTGAAGCCCACGTTGCTCCAGTCTGCGATTGAATTAGCGCAGGTCTTTGCGGCGTGTGGAACGTCCCGGCGACCGGGTTAGCAATTGACGTACCAATGGTGTCGACTGGTGGAGGAGGAAAGTCTGACATTGTTGATTTATTTGAAGTGGTTTAGGGTGTCGTGTGCTGAGGTGCGAGTCAATATGCAGGTCAGTCAATTGGCGATTCCAAAGTTTTGAACGCTTTCGGAGGCTCAGTAAGCTCAGCCCTACTGCGATATCGGATGACGTAGCCCGGTAATATCCCTCGGCAGCCGTCGCAATATATCAAAAGCCCACCCGCCCGCAAATTGTAGATTTCCCATGGCGGAGAGCCCTGACGATGTTGTTCCGATGCGAACTAGCTTCGATCGCGCAGACGTACCTGCAGATTACCCGCGCGTGGTGGGACCACTCGGGCGTGATGCTGCGAAGCCCCAATGCTTGGCGTTATCTGAGGCATCGCGTGCGTGGCCATGGATGGCAGCCTTTCACATTCTACAGTGAACCATGGAACGCTTCCTACCGCCTTAACACATCGCTTTCTCTTCTCAGAGACCTAGTATACCTATTCTACAATGATCCGCATTACTGGCCTTCGGGCTAGATTCGTCGTCTTTGCCCTAGTCGTGTTCGCCCTCTGTTCATTCATTCTAGTAGGACCCTACAAGGTGACACCAGCACACCTAGCATCGCCATCGACCGAGAAGAAACTAGGCCGTACCAGTGAAGCTGTGCTCACAGGACATGCCATCGCGCCAAAACTAGAGAATGCGACGGCGAAGTACGTGCATCACGGCCTGCGCGGGCACCACACAGATCACACGAGGCAGGCTGACAAGCAAATGCAGGGCAGAACTCGGTCGCGCCGCGTGGAAAGTCCTACACACAACGTTCGCTCGTTTCCCCGAAAGCCCTACAGACGAGGAGCAAGAGGCGCTGCGGTCATATGTACACCTGTTCCAACGCCTATACCCCTGGTATGTCTTACACTGCTCGGCGTTCAACACATAGAGGTCACGCGCTGACTGGGATTTCAGCGGAGAATGCGCAGAGCACTTCGGACAAGTACTTGCCAAGTACCCTCCCCAGGTCTCGTCACGGACAGCGGCTGCCATGTGGGGTTGCTACGTACATAACATTGTCAACAAGCGGCTGGGGAAGCCGGAGTTCAACTGCGAAGACATAGGCGACGCGTATGATTGCGGTGTAAGTAGTGTCCCTGTACGAACCACATGTGAGACATGTACTGACCGCGCACACCAACATCCAGTGTGGAGACGACGATCCGACATCGAACAAAGACACAGCTGCATAAGACCCCGGATGATAAAGCGCCAGAGTGGCAGAGAGATCAGCAGGCAAGCGCATCGCCTTGAAGGATACACTTGACAATGTATCCTTTACGACCGCAAAAGCCCCATGTTGAAACATGCAGGACGTGTTTGCATGCAGGTTGGGGTTGGATGGCGCAGCGGACTTGATGCGCAATGCCCGAGACATTGCGCTGCGCAGACGGGTCGCGTCTTGGTCACGATAGCATTATTTGCGGGTACCTGCTACGCCGCAAATGGCTGCTCGCGACCTGGGAGGGAGCCAATAAGCCAATAGTCAAGACGATAGCTGAGAGATATCGACGGAGCAGCTCCGGCCTTCCCGGCAGATCGCAGAGTTCGTCGGCGGGGTTTCACACGGCAGTGTCTCGCAGTGGCTTTGTGGTGGTGGGATGTAAACCGGACTCGAAATTGCCCTAGCAATGCCCTAGCGAATGAATGTTCAAGAGATCAGCCTTCGGACAGGAACAGCCCTGTCGCGAGGAGAGCCACCAAGATAGCCTTATCAAGCATGATAGAAGGATGGTAGAACGAAGCATCGCACTCTACCTGCGACACTGTGCCCCTCTGGACCGTGTGTGATACGAGTGCGTCATGGCACTTTGATGCTCCAGGTCGGCGAGCCATTGGGAGAGGGCCCTGGGCAGCCCACCAAGCCCACCAGTTCGGCGGGCGCGTGGCTCAAGTGCAGCGATTCGCAGGCGCTAACGGGCTGCAGCTGCGATGCGCGGTCAGTTGATGTATTTCGGGAGAGTCGCGAGGCGCGCACTGTCACAGGGGCCTGTTCCCAAAGCAGCTTAGCGCTATACCGACTTTTGTTGTATCCCAAACAACTGAAACCTTCCCTGGGCCAGCGAGGGGTGATAACGACGCGGCGCCCCCTCCCCACACCGACTCTTCCATCCTCTCCTCCATTGACCGTCTGCCAGCTGTTCACCGCTCCTTGCCCATCGAAACCGCATTCCCACCATGGTGTCGTTCTCCTGCGAGGTACTTGAGCCCCATGTCCCATGTTTACCTCTCCCCCACCATGCGCCCCTGCCGTAGCCATGCATCGTATGCTGACTGTGACGGCTTAGAACTGTGGAGACGTCCTCACAAAGAAGAAGCTTGACGGCCACCGCAACCAATGCTATGGCGCGTCCTTTACCTGCCTCGACTGCATGGTGCACTTCCCGGGAACTTCCTACAAGTCCCACACGGTACGCATATGCTTCTCCTGCCCTATATGACGATCTGCTGGCCTCGAAACAACGCCTATCGATTGCTGCACGACTTGCGCCAGCACTGCGCATTGCGCCGTGTTCGATTTTTCATTGTTCAAAGTGGCTGACGCACGCAAAACAGGCCTGCATAACCGAAGACCAGAAGTACCAGGGCAAACTCTACAAAGAGAAGAAGAAGGGTCCGCAGCAGAAGCGGGACAGCGCCTACCACGACAACTCGCAAGCACTCACGCCCCACAACGCATATGTCGAAGACGCGCGCGACGATGGCAACGCCGTCGCAGTCGTGGATGCCCCGCCTCGCGCACCCACTCCTCCACCAGCGGCGCATTCGCTAGGCTATCATGAGCAGGCCGCGATTGAAGCGCCCAATGTCTTCGATTTCCTGGACCCCTCCTCGACGCCCAATGTTCCGCGAACGACCACGCACATCGATGAAGCGCGTATGCTTGAAGACAGTCAGCCGCCCGCATACGACGAGCAGTACATGCCCGCAATCGCAGACGTTATGAAGTTCCAGGTAGCCGACGACGACGAGTCCTTCGCACAGAACGGATTCTCGTACGGGACTGAGCAAGTTCGCCCTTCCCGCGAGCGTTACGACTCGTACGCCACGCCAGCTCCCAAGTCGAAGCACAACAGGACAAAGTCGGGCGATACCGATGTGGAGACAACGTCGAAGAAGACCGATCGCAAGCGCAAGCGCAATTCACCCAGCGAACTTGACATGTCGGCGATCCGCGCCCAAGAGGAAAGGGATACTACAATGGCCGATGCCCCCGCGATGCTGCACTCTGGTCTTACTGGAGGACTGAACAAACTCCTTGCCCGTCCTGAGTTCCCACCTTCGCCCGATGACTCAGGTGACTACGTCAACTCGCCTTTGAGCCCGATGAAACGCGTCAAGCAGGGCAACTCCAAGGCTCTTATGCGCGCGCAACGAGAATACGAGGCAGAACAAGCAAAGCAGCGCAAGGCTGACATCAAGGCACGTGAGCAAGCAGAGAAGAAGGAAAAGGAGAAGGAGAAGGACAGAGGCCGCGATCGTGACCGGAAGGAGAATAAGGAACGTAAGGAGCGCAAGGCCAACACTGCTCTTGTGAAGATCAGGCCTAAGAAGAAGCGGGAGGATTCTACCACAGAGGTTCGTCGCATCCGCCGCCGCCAATACTCGTCCTCCGTGTCGCCAGCACCGCGAGAGCGCAAGCCCATGAAGGCCATTGAGTACCACCGTTCGGAAACAAACTCCCCGGAGCCAGATGGCCAAGGCCAGCTTATTGTGCGCCCCAGTGGAGACGTTGCACATGCCTCGGCAGACTTCGATGCGCGTGCGGGGCTGTTCATGTCCTTCATTACGAAAGGGCCAGACTCTGAGCGCGGCATGAGTGTCAACAAGGCTCTGAAACGATACCACCGCGAGCGCTCCGAGCAGCGCGATCGTGCGCCCTCCAAGGCGGAAGAGGAGAAAGAACTCTGGAAGGATCTGCGCCTCAGAAGGAACGACAGAGGCGAGATCGTCTTGTTCTTCGCTCCTGCCGAGGCTTCCTGACTAGACGGGGATCCGGATCTGGACATCATCATCCGCATGCGCGCGTGGTCTTGTTCTGATCCGACACCTAGTCAGGGATCCGACGACATGATCGATGTCTGACAAAAATTGGGGGGAAAAGAGCCTCGTCGAGGTTCGGAGTAGCCTGGCGATCGGCTTTGTACGATACCAGTCTGCTTCACATATTTCTTCCTTTTAGATGATACCCGACGTCAAGTCAACGGTTGTTTCGGGTGGGCTCGGTATACATGTACTCGTACATGTTTTGTTCTGGATTTGGTTCCTCCTGTTGTACTTCTCTACATTCGTATGTCTTACTGTCTGCATATACGTACTCTTACGGCCATTGTCTGTTCGCGTTGCTTGCTTTGGTATCTTTTGGCCAAACCACCTGCCCTAATATTCCTTGGGCTGGACCCACTCCGTCCTCTCGGCGTTGGGTCCTTCAGTATGAATTATGTAAACATTACTATACTTCTGCGTCCCATGTTCATTTCTTGGTGACAAGCTCTCGCAGTGACTGGCTCTGGTCGGATTGCGTTAGACACTTGGAGGGTTGAGTTATTTGCGCAATCGACGGTCTTGAGGATAGTCTACGTCAGCGACGTGCTCGAGCAGAAGGGGAAGTGATTGCGCAGAGCCGCAAATACGAGAGAAGAGTGAGGCTCGCTAGCTACACATCTGTATGAGTGGAGTGCATGCATACAAGTACAAACCACTGCAGCATCTAGCGCAGGGACAGCGTAAGGCGCAGTTCCTCTAACGGCTCGGTGATGGTCGCATGCCGCGAGAGACCCGCATACAAGGCAACACGCCAGGCTGCTTCTCGCTTGGCAATACATAGTGCGCCGATTCAAGATGTCGTTTACTTAGAAGGGCTAGATAATCGCTTGACCCTGGCATGTCTGTTCACGACAGTCTGGGGAGGGGGCGTTACAGAACGCTACCTCTGAACCGAGGTGTTCCCATCCCGCGCGGCAATCTTGCCGTCGCGCGAGAGTTGCAACTGACGTCTCCCCAAAAGGGTCAAGGTGTTGCTTCAGCTCGGCAAACGTAGGTTTTACCCTCAGCCTGCCCAGGCACCTGCACACCATCTACAGGCAATCGTCCTTCTGAACCCCACAGCCCTGTTCGACAGATATAGCACTTACCACCTCGTGGAAATGTCGAAGAGAAAGAATGTGTAACAACGCCCTGGTACACAGAGACGCATACGCACGGCCGGAGTTTATCAAACTAGTCCCATCGTCCACAGCCACGATGGGGCGGAGTTTTTCCAGAAGCCTGCCTCTTTAGACATGGTCCACCAAATTCGCGCAAATGGGTAAAGCCGACATGCTGGCACTACGTCGCAGGGTGCTCACGTTGCAAGCTCTGATTCGAGCTCCATTCCATAGTATACAGCGGGGAGACGTAGCCGGCAAAGCACGGTGACAGGGCTATCACAGATCGAGTTGACCGGCCACCATGCTGCAGGCCCGCGCATGGTCAGATGGCACTGCCGACCAGCCCTAAGACATCATACCATCAACGCAAAGTTTCCAGCACCAACCGCCTGCGGCCGCTCACAGACAAGTTCTAGTCATTGACTAATAAGCAGCAACAACGTGATAAGCCCGTTGACGACTACTCGTCAATTGCCCTGGTGGCCTTTGATGCAAGGCAGTTAAGTCCGCGCAGTCAGCCGCAGCACCCCAACGTTGCCCCAGCTTGCGCGTAGAATATAACTTTGGCCACCTTTCAGCCTGGAGATGTTCATTGATGTTACGCAGACACCACCCTACGACGCGAAATTCTGACATTCAGTCTTGTCCGCGCTTCCATCTCTCTTCGCTAACCGCATGAGACCCTCAGCGAAGGGGTGATCCTTACGGTCTTCCTCTATCCTCGCTTGCACCTTCGCATCAGCCTAACGCGCGATACCGCCGACCCAAAGCATGTCTCATATCCCGTACCTGGGTTCACCGAACGAAAGCTGGCAGGATCTTGTTGCCTGGGACGACGAATTGTACGACCCTTTCTTCCAAGGAGAGACCAACTACACGGGCACTCAAGAGCGCAACTATGTTGCAGGTCACCAACTATCGGAAAGCTATACCTCTGAGCCTGCGTATCTGGTTTCAGCGCCGCCCTCAATCGCCGACGAACCGCCTTCGCTCGAGTATACTGTTTCGGCCCCACCATCAATTCTAGATGGGCAGTCCTCGTTTGAACAAGTGCATGGCACCTCTCTGTCCTTTGACACGATATCCACTTCTCCGCTCGTCGTACAAGCGGATAGCCAGTACTTCGGATCGTTTGGTGCCTGCGACAACAGTCTCCTGTCACCGCTAGGAACCATCAGCGATTCACCCATTCTAGACACACGATATGAGCGTATCCCAGAATCCTTCACTTCGTCGGCAGGGTCTTTTGAGAGTACGGCTGAAACAGTGTTCAATCCTCATGTTGCGGACTCATCCCATTCCTTCAGTGGTCTGGATATGAGACACTCCCGGCTGTTTTCGAACGTTGGTACATGGGCAGAGCAGCCACGGATCATCGAACCTATTGCAGAAGACGACGGAGGCAAATCAGAAGTCGAACCTATCGCAATCCCCCAATCTTTCCCACAGAGCTATAATTCGATGCTGCCATCCTATCGGCGATCAGATGGCGAGTATGATCTACACAGTCGTAGCAGAGCCATCGCCATCCCGGATACTACACGTGGGCAAAGCTTCAACAATCGGGCTACAGCGTCTGCATCGGCACGAAGAGCTCCTCCCATGCTCTCGGTATCGCCAGGCACTTCACGCTACCCTCGCAGTGTTGCGCTGTCCAGAAGCGCTTCGCTCTCGCGGCGCAAAGCCTCTACTCCATCTCCTACGTCCGACGCCTACGGGTGGGTATCCTACCAACCCAATCCATTGACCAATCGTCTGGCCCCCACTAGCACAGAGGGTATGTCAGGAAGAGCGCTAAAAGGACGAAAGAGAGCTCTCACTGCTGAGCAGCGCCAGCACGCAGCGTTGATGCGCATTATTGGCGCTTGCTCCAATTGTCAACGGCGGAAAGAAAAGTGCGACCCTGGTACTCCGTGCAGAGCCTGTCTTGATCACTACAAAGGTGATCTTGTCAATCACCCGTGTCGGGATCATACGCTTATTGATCTGTCTGCGGCATTCCTCTCTGACCGTCTCGGGTGGCATCCAACCGCACGACCGTTGGAGTCGTTTGTTCCGGCAGGCCAATCCAAAATCTCAAAAGAGGTCACCTACACCATTCCGTTGAACTTCGGCTTTGGTCCATCATTCCCGGTTTCAGTACACCCTGTGCAGCTCAACGACGACGCTCCTCTGGTTCACGAACATATCATCTACTCATGGCCGCCGCAGCCTTATACCGGGTCACCACACGAGCATGCCGTCCTACCAGCTGTACTAACAACTGATGCGCAATTCCAACTAACGCAAACCCTCGACTCCCACTTGTCGCTACTCGTAGCTCACCACTTCCGCGCTTTCCCACTATACTGTTCGCCGCTCCGAATCCTACGCGACATCTACGTCTTCTCCCGATCCCTCTCAACAAAATCGCCTCACTACCGCATACTTCACCAGTCGCTCAAGCTTCTCGTACTTGTCCACATTGGCGGCGATATAACACTGCCATCACGCTGCGAGAGCCCCATGTTGGAGCAAGTCATTCGCAGTACGATGAACATACCCGAAGACCTGACTCCCACACCGTGCTTCATCCGCTCGCAGTTCGGTGCGATCATGCCTGCTCTCGCTCTGAGCTTGATGAAGGATGTACTCACATCACTGGAGCAACTTCTCTTGAACAAGAACTGCGATGAATGGCCTATCGCTCTAGCTGTCCTCATTACTGTCTTGATGACAGTAGAATCCATCCACTACCACGCCGCGAAGTTACCGTACCATACCCGCTACGACACCTCTCGCTCATCTACTACTGAAGAAAATACCGAGGTCGATGACCATGGTGTCAAGGAGCTACTTGAGTTCTACATCGCCTGCTTCTCTGGCTGCCACGCTAGACTCAGGCCGGACTGGGAGGGCGAGTCAATGCAGTCTCACCAGACGGGCACACCCGAAGATGTGTTTATCCAAAGCCTGCGCGAGGCTATCAAGAGAGAGGATGCATCTAGCTACCTGATCAAGAAAGCTAAAGAAAAGAGACAAGGTGCCGACATGGGGTACTTCTTCGATCGGCTTGTTGCGCGCCTCTTCACTCTGAAGCATTAGTGACCAGAGTTGCATTTCCTATTTCCTTCTTTATTCCCTAGTATTCGGTTAATCTCTTCCCCGGGCGCATATGGCCAGGTGGCTCTCGAATTATGCTGGGCGTTGAAAAGGCCGCGATACCCTTCTTTGTAGACGACTGTACGCTGTCTTCGTTTATGCATTGGCGTTTATTCTTTCTTCATTTACGACTAATGCGCTCACGACTGTATCTTAATGATGGAACGACCTCTTGACGGCCTCTATTGGCGTTCGAGTAATTTGCTATAGTTCTTAGGGTATTCTGGAGCAAGAGCCCATATTTAGACAATTCGAGACACAGAATAAAACTCTCTTATGCTTCGTGCATCATGCGTATTATTATTCAAGAGCGATGATCCCGTTCTACTAATCACGCTTCTGCGCCAGACATCATATCCGATACCGAGACAACAGCCCACTTGACACCCATCCACAACATGCCACACGTCAACCCCAACACTACAAGCATAACCACAATCATGCGCCCCCTCATCTCAAGCGCGTCGCCAATCTCCAACTTGGCCATTTTCCTAATCTTCCTATTCAGGTGCCATGACTTTTTCTTTTTCCTCTGCTTGGGCTTCTCCTCGCCTGGCTCGTCTGGCCGCGGGCCTATAGCGTCATGAGGCTCTACGTGTCCGATGGTTCCTCTTCGACCCCATGTTGAATCGTCGGGGTCTTGGTAGGGTTCTGGATCGAGCCAGCTAGACGGGGCGAGGTAGGTGAGGAGAGAGAAGCCGGGAGAGTGGGCTTCGGTGCGGCGGGCGCGATTGCGGTAGTTGACGAGGAAGAGGGAGAGGAGGAAGGATATGAATAATACAGGCGTCAAGATAATCTTTGAGATTTGTTAGGAATGAAAGAGTAGGTTCGTCGTTGGAATTGGCTTACTCTTGTCAAAAGCGATTCTTGGTCGTCGTTCAGCTCGTTTGCTGGGGAAGATGGCAGCGAGGGTATTGGTGTGGTTGCGAGTTCCTCGAATGGGTCTGATTTCTTCTTCTTGTGTCTCCGTCGTGTAGATGGGGGTGAGGGAGGTGGGCTCGGTGGAAGATGCTGGTTATGACGGAAGTCGTGTGCTGCAGACATGTTGTTCAGCAGAACGCGTGCTGCAGCCAATTGATTGTGGAGGGAGGAATGTTCATCCAGTGTTCTCAATCAAGGTACCATACTGAGCATCTGTGTAACAGGGCCTGTAGATCTTTTTGGTTAGAGCGTTGGGTTTGGAAAGATGGGCAGCTGGCAGTAAGACGGTGATCTTGCTGGGTATGATGCGGCAGGCTACGGATGACGTGTGGTGCCCTACCGTTCATAGGGCTTGCTAGCCTGCGCCCGACCGCGTTCCACGCAAGCGTTCGAAAACGATGTCATAATGGGTCCAGACTTTTCTGTCGACAGCGTACCCATCTCCTCCCGAAGATAGGTTTACTATGTCGTGAGCAAGGGTCGCGGGGACTCCCGTGGGGTAATATACGCGTATTGCGACGCATGCATTATCGAGGTCGCGACTACAGCCAAGTCGCATCATGCGATATCACCCGCAAACTCCACGTTTCGTGATCGACTCAAGCATTAGCATAGCCCCGGGCTAACCGCTCTTCGTACACCTGGAGATTATTCGCATCGTTCTTCGCATACTTCGCCAAATGGGGAACGGGGTCGAGGATCTCCGACTCGACCGAACCCCCGAGAGCCCGCAAACGCGAGATAACATTGTTGCCTGGAAATCCTGGCCTACTATAAGTTTCCGTGGTCAGCAGTAGTCCTTGTACGGCCGTTAAGCGGGCATTATTCAGCTTCTTTCGCTGACCTAATACGCGGACCTAACGGACGAAAGACCGTCCGAACCTCCTCGATTTGCTTTGAAACCCCATCACTGCCAGCAGCTTACGTCTGACTTCTTGCTACCACTGAAGCCTCTTTGTTTCTCATCAACTGGGTCCGTCTGTTCTTGCCAGAACAAGTTGCGGACGCGATAATATATCCATCAACTTCCGCGATCCGGAGTGCGCCGTGCAGAGCCGAGTCCGGACGAATTCGTCGCAAGAGCTAGGTTCGTGCGATCGGGGTGGTTGGAACACAACGAATCGAGATGCCCAAGGAGGAGACGTTACCGACACGCAAAAAGATGCGTAAGGGTACGCATAGCTGCTTCGAATGTATGTGAATCCAGTTGTTGCCTTAGTTGAATAATCACTCTACACCACACTGCTACGTGTCACTATTAATCTTTTCTTTTGCGTGCATCACCACGCCAACATTCTGCTCTACTCTATCTTTCATCGTCTTCATACTGTGGGCCTTTCTGATGGAGTTTAGGTCGTCGCCGCAAGATCCGATGCATCTTCCAGCCCGACAATCCGGATGTCTGCTCAGAATGCTTCGCGCGCGGCAGCAGGTGCATCGACCAAGAACATGCCAACCCGGAAGTCATTGTCGATCATAGGAAGAACCTCCGTGAGCGAGTATCACGACTAGAGGCCTTGGTCGACACGTTGCTAGAAGACAAGACTGTCAAGTCAGAAAGCCGGAGTCAGAGCCAGAGCTTAGCCGACACCTCATCACCAAAAGCACCTACTACTTGCCACAAGGACACCTTCCCACCGACTCCTCTTTCCTCAGGAGCCTCGTCCAACATTTTCCAATTGCCGAACAACCAGCGTGCTGCTTCAGACCGAGGTCATCATATACCTATCCTCTCTGTGTTCGAAGATGCAGTATGTATTTCAACACTCTAAGCTGTATCTGATACTTACCATCTACAGCTCAACGATGCCGAAGCGCAAGCGAAGGCCCGCAATTGTCCTTTGGAGCAATCAACACCAAAGCCCGGAGGAGCGGCTGACGATCGATATACAATAGAAAACAGACACGACGATGACATAGCTGCTGGAGCCACCATCGCGCACTCCGCAAAACGAGAGAAATGCAAGCAAGCATTGATTGCGATGCTACCGCCTTACGATCAACTCACCAAACTTCTCAACTCGAACAGTGACTGGTGGCAGACATGGCGGAGAAAATGCAGTGGCACCTCCGGTCCTGAGCAAACACTGCCTCAATTCGCTGCGCAAGCCCTGACGACTGGAAACATTGGCGCGATTGCTACTGTTGTCTTGTCAGTCGGAATCTGCTCATCGGAGGATGACGACGATGTTGAGCGCTACATCGAGGCTGTGGACCGATGGTTCCTGTCCGATGATGAGTATGCAGCAAGCTTGGAGGGCCTGGAGTGTCTGATCCTGAAGTCCAAGTGGTACGCGGATGTAGGTCAACCACGACGAGCTTGGATCGCATATCGAAAGGGCTTGATGTATGCCCAGCTCATGGTAAGTTCATGCTGTCACAGACCGCCGGAATATGACTAACTCATGAAAGGGACTGCACCGTAAGCGCACAGCCTCAGCACCACACGAAAGCATCTGGTGGGCTTTGTACCACGGCGACCGGTTCCTATCTCTCTTGTTGGGTCTTCCATACGGTGTCACTGACGCGCATTGTGACCTGACGATGCCTGATGTTGGCGACGGCACATACGTCCATCCCTTGGTCGGTATCACGAAGCTCTCACAGCTTGCAGGGAGGGTCATCGATCGAAACCAGGGAGTCGCAGAACAGTCTTTCGCCTGGGCACTGCAGCTCGACCAAGAACTGGAAGACCTGTGGAAGAAGTTCGATCCGGCATGGCTAAACTACACAGAGTTACTTGCCGACGCGGAGACCAATGCGGCAGAACTGCGAGAGCGAATCATGGGTCAGATTATCTTCCATCAGATCCGTGTGTACCTGCATTTGCCATTCATGCTCAAAGCAGCCTCGAACTCACGCTTCTCGTACTCGAAAACCGCATGCCTGAACGGCTCACGAGAAGTACTACGACTGTACCAGTCTCTGCGGATGGGACACATCCAGCCGCTCTACGAGTGCAAGGCTATCGACTTCATCGGTTTCACAGCTGCAGTCCTCATCCAAATCGGCCTACTCAACTTTGGCATGGTCTCGCAATCCTCAGGCAGCGGACCTACTCCGAAAGAGATTGAAGAAGACGTGCGCCTCATCGAAGTCAGCATCGACATATTCCGCCGCGCATCGAGCGAAAAAGGAGGCAAGGTCGCCGCTCAGTCCGCCGAGGTGCTCGAAAAGATGATGGGCAAGTTCAAGGGCACAAGCAACGAGCTGGACGAAACCTGCACCGGAGATGCCAACTTCGTTATCCCGTACTTTGGTACCATCTCCATCAAGAGAGGGGGCCAACTCGTCAAGAAAGGCCCAGCCCCTCCGGGTCGTTCACCCAGCATGGGGAGCTCAAGGTCCCCAGGGACCTCAGCACAACTATACACACCCACGTCGGAGAAGCCGTCGCGGACTTCTTCGGACGTCTTTTCGCAGCCCACACAATCGCTCAATGTCACGCCCAAGACGTCCGTCTCCGCAGGTACCGCTACCTCGGCCTTCAACTTCACCGACCCCTCGCCCTTTGTGTCGTACGACGGCTTCTACAACTGGAACAACCTCAACGCAGATGACGCATCGGCGACCGGCGCTGCTGCAGGAGGCACGTTCAACTCGCAGATCAACGACGACAGTATGAACAACTTCCCACTGCCGACGAACAACTTCTCGTGGCAACATATGCCCATGGATATCGATCAAGATTGGTCTTGGTTCTTGAACGATGCGCAGACGACTCAGGGTATGGGTAACGGTGTGCCACCAGCGCCCACTGTACCACTTGATTTCAACGCACAGGGCTTCCCTGGCTTTGGCTGAGGGACGAAGTGTTGCATAGGCGTTTATGGTGGGTTCACATTCACTACGAGATACCTAGCCGTGTACGAGAAAAGTATGGGGCCATGTACGATATCAAGTATTTGTGTAGATGGGTTCAGAGTTTCTTTTTGATATCCGAGCTGCTAGATGCTACTCCACTCTCGCTGGCAATGTGCGAGGCAATTGATCTTTCTATTCAAGAACATGACCCGAGACCCTGAATGTGTGCCTACAAAGTCCAGATAACAACCCTTCCATCCACACCCGTGGAACTGATCTTGGTGATACCGCTTCCGCTCTCTTCAAAGCTTCGGATAGTGTTGATGGTGTTCTGGTGCACAGTCTTGAGCTTGGTGTCATCCGTGCCCGACTTGCCCTTGAGATCCATCTGCCTGAACATGTTCAACGCGCTCTCCTCACGCTGATCCGATAGACCAGGTCGGCTCTTAGCCTCCAGACTTCCAGTAAGCTGCCAGCCAGACTCGTCACCCTTGAGACGGTAAGCCTCACAGTTGTATCCGGCAGCGATGATCTCATCCTCAGAGCTCCACAAGAGCGACATGAAAGGCAAGACTTGAGTGCTGACACTGAGGATGGCGCGGGGAGCTTGTTCGGGACCGCTGGGGTATACGACGGTGAGGGTGCTGTCGTGGGATGCGAATGCGAGGGCGTTGCCCGAGGGTGAAAAGGCAACGCTGTGGACCCAACCGGCGGTGTTGTTCAGGTACTCGCCGCAGATAGTGTTGAACGGGAGACGCTCTCCCCATGCCGAGGGCTCCGGACGCGCGTCGACGTTCTTGATGAAGGAAGAGAGCACGCGAGCGTGTCCGTCGGTAGATCCTGCGGCGAGCAGGACCGAGTTGGGGTGCCAGGAGACACAGGTGATGGTGGAGCGAATGGGCTTCTTGATGTGCTTGGAGACCCACCAGTTGTCCTCCTCTTCAAAGTAGCAGACGGGGATCAAACGAGCACCAGAGCCCACAGCGAACTTGGTCTCGGAGGGTGCCCAGCGGACACAGGTAGCAGCGCGGTTGATGCGGAGGAGCACCAGTGTGGGCTTCCATCCCTGCGGCGAAGGCTCCCAAACGTAGGCATTGCGATCTATCCGTGCATTAGCTGCCTGCTCCAGCCCACCAGATAGCCCCGAGCTTACCCTGCGAGCAAGTCACAATCTTGCCAGAGTTGGGTGCAATGTCTACACCGGTAACTGTCTTGTCGTGACCCGTGAGCTCGTCCTTGAGCTTGTATCCGCTGCCCGTCTTCTGGAAGAGGTCGACGTTGTTCTCTCGGGTTACAGCGAGCGTCTGTCGGTCGGCGGAGAAGGAATGGTCCGCAATGGGATGGTGGAAGAGGTGGTGAGCTTCAGGACCAGACATGATGGATATGAGGGTAGGCGGGCAATAGGAGACTCTCTACTACTGCCAATTGGTGTTTTGGGTTGCAAGCTGTGGAGCTTTGGGAGACTTGGTGACGTGGGGCTGCTGGCTGGCTGGCTGCGATGCTGCGGGTGTTAGCGTCGTCTTGGCTTTCCCGAAAATCACGGCGACTGCAGCTTCGACATCAACGCGAATTGGGGGGTTTTGCTACGCGACGGGCAGTTCTTGACACAGTATGATATGTGCCACTTTGGGATATATGTACAGATGCTAATCATACCGCAGCAGCCGCCATCATGATCCTCAGGCGCCCGCTTCTCAATGCGACATCCGCAGTATCAATACCGAAGACATGCGTACGAAACCTCCAGCACTCGATCCCCATGCGCCCGGTTCCTAAGCCCATACCATTCATTCCCGATCACACCGCCTTCCTCAGCGCAATTGGCCGCGGCCTCTCCGCACACGCAACCAAGATACCCTCCTGGGAAGCCCTCTTCACACTCACATCGCCGCAACTGAAGGAACTTGGCGTTGAGCCAGCACGCTCGAGACGCTATCTATTACAATGGCGGGAGAAGTATAGAAACGGCGAGTATGGTATTGGAGGAGATTGCAAGCACGTTCAAGACGGCGTGGCGGAATTGAAGGTCGTCGAAGCACCAGTACCGCCAAATCCCGAACTCGGCAACACCATAAGTCCCCGATCCGCAGCTGCCACGGCAACACATGATCCGGGTACGAGGAAGCTCGTTGTTAATGTACCGGTCGGTGCCGAGGCACCAGTCGAGCCCGTCGAGACATTACCCAAGGTGCAAGGCGTTATCGTAAAGGGTGCGAAGACGATCAAGGGCAGCTTTGTGGAACCAGTCAAGGGAAGCGGAGGTCTACGAGCACGTATACGGCTGCAAGAGGGTATCTGGGAAGTAAGGAGAGGGCACAAGGTCGATGGTGGCGAGAGGAGAAAGGCAGAGGTGCGGGCGAAGCGCAGGGCGGCCGAGAACAAGGAGAAGGCGAGGTAGATCTAAGTGTTAGGACATGAAGTAGCAGATACCGATTCTTGTACAATGAATGTTATTATACGTAAGTCTATGTGTACAACGTCAGAAGACCAACCATTGGCAGGATGGATGACCCGGGGTAGGGGCTTCAGCCGTAGTGGAACTATCTGACAATTCGCCCCAATCTCAAGAGGTAGAGAAGCTGGCCTTGGAGCAGCCCAGAGTGTCAAAGCCGACACATACAGATTCCACTGTGCTCGATAGCACGAACGACTGCTACCCTAGATTGCTCAGGTTTTAGGGCTTCCCCTCTGCTCCAATCCTCTCAGATCCGAAGGTGATCAAGTGCCTGCTTCTCTCTCAAGGATCGTTGTATGGGTTGCTATAGGCGATGTGATTATGACACAGGGAAGAGAAGCATGGGAAAGCTTTCTTGGCACTCTTTTGACGCCTCGAAGAGTTCGTTTACAAAGAATGTGAAAGCGCATACTGTTGCGCATGCTGAACCGGTAAACCCTAAGACTTTTGAAGTTCTCTAGCCTCCATTAGCAGCTCACCTTGATACAACTAACTTAAGCCGTAACTGGGAAAAGGCCAGGTGCTGGACAATTCAAAGATAAGTCGGGAGAGAGATGTAAGGTAGCATCGGGATGGCGCAATACGACAGGGTCCATGAACAAAAGTCTGTTCCCAAGTTAGCAAACCAGACCTCAAAGTGTACGTTAAGACTGAATAAGTCGGTAACACCTCAGACAGTAAGCTTTCGCACACTGAGACCACGCATTCGGGTTCTCTGCTGCGAAGTATCTATAGAGGCGCATTCGTGGGAGATTAAGCCATGAAGCACGTCGTGTCATCCTGGATGATAAGAAGGAAGGAAGGGTCTTCAAGGGCACGCGTACCAGATTTCTATTGAGAGTGACATTATACTGCCTTGTCATTCTCTCCTGCGTCCAAGTGAGGTGACATGCATGCGCATTCCCCAGTACCCGGTATGCGAGATGCAGGCTTGTACTAGTCGCAGGTGTGGACGCAGCTGCATGATGGTCGAATGACCAAGCGAGTGCCGCACATAATCAATGTAGTGGTAATCAGGGGTTTTCGAAGACGCGAGAAAATTTCGTAGGTTGAAGTTGAGTGTTTGTGCTGTGGTTGCCTGCCTTGATCTATGTATGACAGCAAGTACCTAGGTAGGTATGACGCTAGTCCTCATCACTAGCGCCACTTCGTTCCTGCGTCTTGCTCTTACCTCACCTGCAACACTCGAATAGAGGAGGCAGGGCCTACGCTGACTTTGTATCAAGAGAGTTTCGCTATATCTGTCTTCTCTCATTTCGCAGGAGAATGGCTAGTAGACAATTTTCAACAATACCACCTCATGCTCCGGGAACCACGAGGCACCTAGCGAGGATGTTTCTTCCAACTATTATTAAACCAATACATGTCGTATCACCCATAGCTGCTTTAGGAACCCATATATTATGTCCAAATTATATTTCTCATCTAACATGTCATCCCATTGCTCGCCTATAGATCACGCACCGGGACATCCACAAGTCCATGCCAAAGCCAGCTCTCAGCAACACAAAACACACAACGCACAACATTCCATGGCCGGCCAGCGGCCACAAAAACGCCTCGAGCAGATAGCCTCTCTTCGGAGATTGCAACATAGCACTATGCAGATACGCCCCTCCCGCACCCGTTATGTACGAGAGCCGAGAAGCCCTTAGTTCCCGGCGTCCCCTTTCCCATGCCCATCAGCTACGCCACGATAACGCCTCCCGCCCATTATCGTCACCGTTACCGTTACCACTAACACAAACTTTCCCCCGCCACTAGGTTCGACATGTGAAAGGAGGGGTCACTCCAGTAAAACACGATTCAACCAGTCTCGCACATGCAACAATAAAAGACCGAGACCATGTTTGTTGTGCGATTATAGATTCTAAGCTCAGCTACTCACCTACCCGGTTTTCGCTTCCTCCCAATTGTCTAAGAGTAATTGCGTGTGTTATATACAAAGATAGATAAGGGAAGACAATTGATTGTACGGCGCAAAAAAACGAGCCTTTCCATGGGTTGAACGAGACAAAAAGTGACAAACTCCGTGTATGCAAAGAACGCAATGGAAAGATCGAAAACGCCGGTTGTGTATGCAAAGAGGCTAGGAAATTAACAGGTAAATGGTGTATGTTCAGCTGCAATTCGCGCTGCATGAGTCTTCGTATATCATCGATCTTTTTCTTCTAGTGTCCCTTTGTTTCTTATTCTCTCTTTCTCTTCCATGGTTGATTATTGTAATGGGTCGATTGTTTCTGTCTCAACTGTACAATACGGTATTAATACTTTCTGTTGACTGCCGCTGCCATTAACCACCACCAAGACTATGGACGGTATTAGTCTACGTGCTCTTGCCCGCTTCAAACACCTTGTTCATGAACTCGTCCACATCGAGTTCAATCTTCTTTTCGCGAAGTGTCTTTGCAACCTGCGCTGCGTCACCCTCCATGCAGCTGCCTTCCAGTATACTGAGTATAGCGACGGCAGCGCGTGGGACGTTCTTGTCGCCCTCGATGGTGTAAATGTCCATGATGCGCGCGGCGTGCTCAACGCCTAGACGACCGCAGAACAGTGAGCCGAGGGTGTGGAAGAGGTAGTCTCTGGGTTCAACTCGTAGCGTCTCTAGCCGTTGAGCCAGACTGGGCGCTTTCTTCGACAGAACGTGCAGTGTTGTGGAGTAGGCGGCGTGTATGGCGTTTTGGTCGTGGATGAGGAAGGACAGTGGCAACGGGCGGTTGAGCAGATTGGACAGGGTGACGAAGGCTTGCGGCGCGGCAAGGTTCAATAAGAGCAATGCGGCGATGTGATGTATGTCGAAACTTGAATGTGGGATGTCCGGGCGGTACATCGAATAGGCCAGGCACACATCGACAAGGTCCCGGTGCAGCGGCTGCTCGTCCTCCGCTGCTTGTGACGATCGTGCAGCAAACATCTTGAGTTCGGGGAATACTGCTTGGGCGCTTTCGACAATGTAGACATAGCGGCCTCCGAGCGCTTCGTGGCCATGTGTCTTCACTTCTTTGCGTGCTTTCTCCAGGGCAATGTTGTAGGTAGCTTCTGTGACCTCGAGGTCGTTTCCAATCGCTTTCTGCCAGACTTGGCCTCGCAACCGTGGGGGGATTCCGTTCCACCACATCTTCCTGTGCGAGGCACGTAACTCGGAGTTGGTCATCTCGGTGGCCCAGTTTGGTAGCAGTAAGCTCGACCAGTATTCAGCCTTGATGCGGCTGGCCTTTTCACGAGCCAGCGCCTCCTCTTGCGCGCGTTGTGCCTCGAGACGTTCTGTGATTATTAGCCATTTATTGTCTCAGATAGAGCCTTGGAAGGCGCGGATAACTTACCAGCTTCCTCGATACGAGCCAACATGCGCTGGTACTCCTTGAGGTGCTTCTTCTCCTCCTTGGGGTTCTTGGGTGGGAGCCATGAAGGTCGGGTGCGCGAGAGGTACTTCTGCTTCTCAACTGAGGGCTGGAAAGGGTCGATCAGAGGATCGCTCTTGCGAACAGGCGGGAGTGCTGGTTTTTTGCTCTTTGGCTCTGGCTGGCTCATAGACGCTGAACGCGTGAGACCGGGCTGTTGCCGTGAGATTTCTTGCTTTCGCTCAAACTCGGATTGGAACTCCTCTAGCTTCTCTGTGATCAACTTGGCGTCGGTATCTAACGCGGTGTACGTCTCGGCCCACGTGTTTTGCTGTGCCCCGGGTTGGGGAGACACGCCCCTGCTAGAAACGTTGGGTGAGGGGGTTCGCTGGGAGACGCGCGCAGAAGGTGCGGGAGATGTCCTCGAAGACGAAGAGACGCCAGGATGCGGTGACATTAATGGCGGACTTTCTCCGGTCCATGACGCCGGCGACCGATCCTGAGTAGGGCGCGGCGAGATGGGAACATTCCAGATGACAGCGTCTTCAGGGAGCTCATCGTCTTCATCGTCGCACTCTGCCTCCCTTTCTTTTACAGTTTTTCTTTTGGAGTCCTGCCACGACTGCCTCCTGGAGCCCAAGCCCGGGGACGGCAAGACATCGTTCCGCGAGCTCTTGCGAGATAATGTGCGGGGTCCCGAAGCAGACTTGTGTGTGTTTGAGGGGGATGGCGAGCGCGAGGAGCGTTGGGGCGCGGCAAGGCTCAGGCTGGAGAGCGAGGGGACAGAGGGCGAGGTGAAGCCTCTTCTGGCTTGCTTGCCGGGGGCGGAGAGCTGGGCCTGCTGGCGGATGGCGTGGTTGACCTGGCCCTTGAGGCTCGGGTACTTTTGCTTGGTGGCACCCGTCAGGTCGCGGAAGGAGTGGGCCGAGTGCGAGTGCGGGAGGCTCCTGGTGGACAGCGAGGCGCGCGGGGCTTCGAAGAGGACGCGATTAGACGGGCTCGCAGGCACGGGGAAGGAGGAGGGCCCACCTGATGCTTCGTCGAGGTTGATGTCCTCAAAGTGCGAGAGGTTCTCCGTCGTGCCCATGAAGTCTAGCAGCGTGGACGAGTGGATGCTGGACGACTTGGACGACTTTGAGTTTGTGAGGTCCGGCGGGCTGCCGGGCGGAGCGCCAAACGTCTGCTGGGCATCGTGGGCGTAGGTGAGGGTGGCCATGAGCGGTCGGGGCGGTCGTCGCTGGGTGTCGATGCGGAGTGGTGTGCCAATGCGGTGAGGCAGTCGGTCGTGGTTCGCCCAGCTGTCGTCGCGGTCGCAAGGGGCTTTGATTAATGAAGACACATAGCTATGCGCGGAAATAATGTACAGCGACTTGGCCGGCGAGATGTAGTGCACGTCGGCGTCGCAGTCTTCGCTATCGCCCGCTTCGTAGACAGGAGGCAGTCGCTGGTGATGCTGCACCGCCGGCATCTTGGTCGATTCGGCGACGCAATTTGCGGAACTCGCGCTAGCCCCTGATGTCGGGGGACAGGGATGGACTCCAGTGGTGGGCCTCGCAGTGCTCTGGACCCGTCAGCGGCGCAAGATGCCTTGGTCGAGTTTAATTGCAAGCAGCCGTCGGTTCTACGTTGGGAATGGGATCGGGCATGGGAGCAGAGGGCGAGGTTCTGGCGATATGTGAGATGCAATCGTGCTTGAAACCGCAAAACCAATACGGCGCCGACTGAGGCAGGTATGCTTCTCCAGCCCGACCCTGGTTCAATGCGCCTAGCCAGGCGTTTTGCGACGCTGTCCCTCTGCTGAGAGCCTGCATAGTCGACCCCGGCTTCTTTGGGATGGGGTTGGTGTCCCAGCCGTCGCATCTACGCTTGACATCACGATACCAGCGTCGGCGGGCCAATCGCGTGCCGTCGAGGGCTGCCGCCTGCTCGACGCGAGGCTTATCAGGAGCAAGTAGTGGTCCGCCTATACACTACCGCGCCTTGCCTCAGTACTACCAGCGCTGCAATATGCAAGAAAAAGACATAACGACATCATCCTCTCTGCAGTCCTTCCGTCACTCCCGACAGCGCTGCAGCCAAGGCCCAAGGCTTGCAGTCGTGCCCACATGCCGCCGCTAGACGTGGGCGCTCGGCGTGGGCCCCCGGCCACAGATCCTTAGTGCTTTTCCCGAGTTCCTATCCCGTCACCACACTCGCATCCACACCTGCACCTCCCAACATCTTCTCTATATGCCTAGCCACTGCATTATCGCTGGAACCCGCTTTTGCTAGCGTGTTAAGCTTTCAGTGCCAAGTTATTGCCTCCTCCAGCATGCGTCGCTCCGCCATGTCAGACATGCGCGCTGCCGAGAGACATGTCTGCAGCCAGGCTAGCAGCGCGCGATGCTGCGTCTGCTTGCGCTGAAACACCGTCTGAAAAGCTTTACAAGCCAGCCTATCCCTTCAATTAGCATTTGTTGGAAACCGGTAATACGAGCCCCGCCATGTCATCTTGCAAACCGTGGAGGCGATCTAGCCAAATCGCAGATCGTGCATCCACTTGCTGTGCAGCACGGAAGCTTAGCCACACGTACCATGAAAGCTGCCGCCGCGAGATGACGCCCTGCACAATCTTTGCCTCTCTGCTGCCGCGCGAGCGTGAACGGCACTGTAGCATCACATGGGCTAGTGCAATCATGTTGTCTACCGTCTCTGCAGTTCCCTCCGTCAGCAATTTCCTTCGCTAGCGTAGCCGGCGCAATCACGATCGCTCGTGGCGTGTGCCGTGCTCGCTTTCGTGCTATCAGACCATCATTCATTACCACGCCCACCCTCCCACGGGACAACCCCGCACGAGCATCGATGGATTGGGCGTTGGAATCTTCGCAACGGGAAAGTTTAGACGTACTGATAAGCAGATTCGAACACGTCGTTCGCACCTTGGATAGCGCGCGTGCGTACTCGAGGCACCTCACCGCCGCTTCAAGAAAGCTTTGATGCAAATTCGCTAGTACCGTTGCCACGCTGTTCAACGATGGATCGATCAGCATGGCCTTCAGTTGGATCTTGAATCCGCTATCAGAAATCAGTAAATTGTCGGACTTTTCACCCCGTCCATGGCCCGATTGGCCGGCGGTGCATACCGCGATCTTCGAGACTTACTTCAGAGCTTTGCGATGGAACGTCTGGCCGGGCATTTTGGTCAGATCTACAGTCAAAGAGTCCTCAACACCTGGTGTGGTTAGCATCTGAAGTCGCAAATAGATATTGTGCACGCAATGCCACCCACCGGCCTTTGTAGGGCGTTCCGTTTTTTTGCTGACTTCCAGCGTCGTCGTATCGATACAGACGCCGCAATACGGGAATTTACCATCTGAGCCGCTTGTCGCTATCTGGTCTCCTTCTTCTGTCGTGACATCGAAGTTTGCCATCGACTTTGAAGGCTTTATCACTACGCCGTATTCCGGGTGGCCTTTGTGCATAACGCGTACGAAGCGCTGAGCATGCTGTTCGTTGATACTGATCAAGAGGAAATCGTCAAGTAGGCGGAGAAGCAACGAGTCTTCATCAAGCACAAACCCAAGCACATCGCGTTCTAGCTGAGCGTAGAAGAAGTTGCACAAGATGCTCGATAAGACTGAGCCCTGTGGTATACCAGTCTTCTGGCGATAGAAGCGCTTCCCGATTTTAACGACATTTCTCTCGATATGCTCCTGTAAGAGCTGCATCAAGTCATCCTTGGTCTCACGCCGTTGCAAGTTGGTATTAACAAAGACGGTGTTGGCCTTTGTGCCTGCCAATCTATCTTGCACGAGTTGGTGGAAAGGCGTTACACTCGTCGCTGCCTCAGTATGCGGTATGTACTTCTTGAGAGGCATTGGGTCCACATGTTTACCGCCGAGACGCTGTAGAGGACCCAGGGGGGAAATCTCCACATGTTTGCCGGTGTTGTAAGCCTGGATCGACATGAGACTGTCGATCATACGCAGCAAGCGTGACTGTGGTATAGTGTCGAAGCAAGCCTGAACATCAATTTTAGCAAAATAAAGCCGAATGTCGCCGAGTCCCCGCTGTCGCAACGATGCTTTGAAAGATGCAAGCTTGGGAAGCATATCCCCGACGGAGAAAAGTGAGCAGCCGAACTTATCGGGACGCAACGACTGCTGCAAATTAGCCATGGTGAATCCGTCAACTCGAGCGACTACTGACCTTCTCGTAGGTAATCGCATTGAAAGCTGGTGTCATCACCGAGTTGATACTTCGTCCGAGAGTCATAGTACCATATCGCATCACCTGCTGTCTTCTCTTGAGATTCATGATAGTTCGGCAGCCCTGTTTCTTCGGAAGGAGACGGATATTACTGAAGCCGAGCTGACGTGCGGACAGCAGTCTTTCCGTGCTCTCAGTAGGCATCTCCTCGAACATGTTCATCCGTAGTTCCTTCAAAGCGGGCTCTGTTAACATCCGCCAAATATCATGGCGGAAATAGAATAGTCTGTTCCGATGCGCGTTGGACTCTGTTACGTGGAAGTTTGTGCGAACCAGAGGAACGAGGACAGAGTCGAAGAGCCAGTAGACGAACTCGAGAAATATCTCCGTACGCTTATCTATGTCCGACTTGGACACCTTTGTGTCGTCGTCTTGGCTGGGCGGGCACAACCAGGCTATGTTCGTGATCTAGGATCTCTTAGCATAGCTCCATGCTCAATGTAGGGGAATACGTACCTGTATGTTCTGTGTAATCTGATGTAGATTAAGCGATTCGAATCTGCGCATGTCTACGAATTGGTCCACCCAATACATAAGGGTGCGATGGTTATGCTCGTTGCCCCAGAATCTTTCCGGTATAACTTTGGATATGACTGCGCGACAAAAGGCCGATACGTGTGCTGCTGGACACGCCAGATCTGTGAAACAGGTTTCTTGAACGGTGGGATTTCCAGGAGTAGGTCGCGCTTTTGTGCGACGATTGACGGGATCTGCGACTGATCGTACATCTGCCTTCGGCTGAAGTGTGCTCTTCCTCCAATCTGGCTTCGTTGACACGGGTACTCCCTATCTGAGTTAGCAGAATTTCCTATACATGTCATGGAGAAGAGTACCTCGATTGGACAGTAGTGGCGCAGCATCTCCATATACGAGCACCGCTGATTGCGGACCCGAAGTTTGTCCACCAGTTTAACAGCGTCACCCCGGAGTCTCTTGGGTATTCGCTGCTTCCACTTAGCTATTTCCTGGGCGTCTGTCGCTTTGGAGCCCAGTTCCCGACACATGGCGGTGTGTATATCCTTCTCGCGCAGCGTGTAGTCTTTGAACGGCATGGCTGTCTCACGATGATCCACCTTGGAAGTGAAGACGTTGTGCAACCCGAACTGACGCGGGAAGATATACCGCATGATATGCACTGTCTCTTGCTTGTCTTTTCGATCAGTGAACCGATTGAGAACATCTATGAATGGTTAGCCCCAATAAAGCACTCGAAGAACAGTGACAACGCACGAATATGGCGCATGCCAAATCTCACACCACCTTTCGCGTTGAGCGCTGCTTTCGCATACAGCATGCGACTGCGCACAAATGTAATAGCACCAGGCTTTTTGCTTTCAATCTTGAGCTGTGAAGGTTTGGTGGGCGCTTCCTTGACCGCGTTGACTCTTGCGATGTTGTTCTTCTGAGGTTCATCCGACTTCACCTCATGCACAGGAACCCCAGAGAGCTGGTAGTAGTTGCCCATATCAGCACTGACAAAGATGAATATGGAGCACTCCAGAAGCATGTCCATGATAATGCGGTCACCACCCTGGCCGAGCAATGCGTGCAGTCGACACCACACTGGCTCTTTCAATGTCCTCGCGTAGCTATTAGGGAGACGTTCTTGCAGACCAGGAATAGATGAACTCGGATTCTCGCTGTTCCCTTGTATACGACGATTGCTGCCTGCAGATCTTTGAAAGCCATGGCAGAGTAAGTGTGCTGGTTTGTGAGATGTTGAACGCTTGAATAAGCGCCATATCACGAAATCAACGATCTGGATATATTTAGTCGTAGTTCTTTGAGCGGAACACTATGAGTAGGTGATGCTTCGTATGACCTACCTCGGATTGCCTGTAGTATCCCGGCTTGAACGTACCGCCCGGAGTGCTTTGCGATCGCTGTTGGGTGAATGCTTCGATGTCCTTTTCACGCTCTTCACTGAAACTCGTTGCTTTGTCCTTTTCTAGTTGGACGCCTGGATTGCATACCAGTGCTGAGTCGAGCAACTGCACAACGGCATTGTCAAGGTCCGCGGTGTTTTTGTCTCCAGCGGGTATGGCATGTCCAAGTTGCGAAAGCTTTCGGTACCTATTCTTCGACGAGCTTGGGAGTCGAGAGAGCAGATACTGGCGCAGAGTCAGGACTTCGGGATAGAGGCGTTGTAGGACTGGATGAGTAGCATTAACAGTGGTGGCCTTGGTGGATTGGTCATCGGCGCCCTTTGCTTTCTTGCGGCCGCCCGCACAGCTATGGGCGCTACGTTTTCTCTTCATGCCGTTATAGGCGCATGCATTGCATGCGTAGGCGCGTTGTTTGAGGCTTGTGGTGTGTGAGTGGAGCTCGTGAGGCGTGTCAATGGGGTTAGCGCTGACGCGACCGCACGCGTCGTCGCGTGACTCGAACAGGGAGTCGCATCAATCCTTGTCACAACTCGCGTACAGTTACCCAAAAGCGTAGTTCATACTAGATCGCAGTATGAGATCATTTCGAGCAAGTTAAGCTAAGCAACATGGTCTCATTTCGTGATCGCATTCTACCTATGTACCTTCCTAGAGTACTCAGGCGTCGGACGTGAGCATGTGAGTTTGGTCAGCATCCGGTACTGTACGGTTATAATAAAGACCAAAATATCAATCCGAGTCTTTCTCTATCCGCGTTCGCTAAGCTCAGTTTACCTTACAGGTCTAAGCACCTCCCAATCCCCCATATTACGCATATCGTCCGGCTCATCGTCCATCAAATTCCTCCTACTACTCCCACCACTTCCTGTGCGCGGCGGCAATGCCGGCTTGTCACCGTCATCATCAATAAGATTTTGCACTGGTTTCCTGGTCAGATGAGGAGGCGGAGCCATTGAGCGTCTGGTTGACTGCGGAGGATATGCCCTCGATTCTTCTTCCGGGGGATCATCACGGTAACGTTGTGGAGGGGGTGCGAAGGTTGATCCTGGAGAGGAACCTTTAGAAAGGAGAGCGGGTTTCTTGTTGGGGATTGGTGGTGGTGCTGGTTTGCGGAGGACTTGTGGTTTACTGGAGGATTGTGTTTGGGGCAGCGTATTTGATGCGCGGTAAGGTAGGCTGCTGGGAAGGGAGTGTGTAGACGCGCTTGAGCCGCTGCGGCGGAGGTCGCTGAGCGAATCTCGCGTACCGTCTGAACCGAGGATTTGAGTGGCATGACCCGGATACAACGGAGCGATCATCTTACGAGCCGCGGGCTTCTGCGTTGGTGGTAAACTGGTCGAGGGGCTGTTGAAGTCGACTGTGCGTGCTCTCTGTGAGCCGCGTGCTGGTGGTGGCTCGGGTCTGCGACTGCTCGGCATATGCCTGACATCTATCCAGTCTGGCTCTGGACTAGGCGTAAACGGATTGCTGGGTCGATTCGGGTTTGGAAAGTGGTTGTTAGATGGCGGTTCCACGCGTGCTTTCGCTGGTAAACCTATTGAATATGAGTATCCAAGCTATAGCGGGAAAGATGATAAAAGTACCGTTGTCGAGCCACCACTTCCTCCTATCTGAGCTTGCAGGTGGCAATCCTGGCTCAATGCTATCGTACCCAAGCAGATCTTCGTCGTCCGTCTCATCATCACCCAGACGGCCTGCCGCGTGGGTATCGCCAACCACTTCTCTTCGTTGTTTGTACAAAGTAGCCTTCATGGCATCCTTCTTCTTTTCATCGACCCTTTGCACCAGTATCTGGAACGTAGCATAGACTGGTCGGTGGTCAGAGAAACGAAGTGGTGCATCGTTGTAGTGGATTTGTCGGATGTTATCACCCTTGCGAAGTACACGATCACACCAAGCGGGAATGCGCGCTTTCTCGGATGTATCGTATTGGTTACTGTTGAGGTCGTACTTGTAAGTCGGCGGGAAAGTGATGCGGGCCTCGGAGTAGTACGGAAAGGTCAAGCCAGCTACCATCTGCAGATTAAGCTGCTTTTGGTTAGCTATGGTCCATGCAAGTAAAACGTGACTACTTACCTGGTCGTTGTCGTACAAGGTCTCGAGGTCACCAACATGGCACAGCCGTTGCACCTTCTCATTATTCAGGCCAATCCGGTAGTTGAAGTCGCCGAGCCATATTACAGTGTCATGGTCTTCAATTGATCGGTTCCTTTGAAAGCGTAGGCCATGGCTGATAGTCTTGTAGTCGCGGTTGCGCTCTTCGTAGTTGGCAAAACCAGCTGCGAGATGGGCCGTGACAAGGCAGATCGAGGTATTGGCGTACTCAAATCGAATAGCTACGGCTCCCTTGTTACCAGCCATACCGGACATGCCAGTCTGGAGTATGTTTTAGCGCAATAGGTAAAGATGCAGTAAATGTGGACATACCTTCTTCAGAGCGCCTTCGACGTTCTTGATATGCGTAAGGCAGTCGGCCCGGACAAAGACCGACAAACTCGCACCCACTAACTGGCCACCTCTTAGAATAACATACTCGTCTTTTCTGTGCTTCTCGGCATTCTTGTTGAGACACATTCTGACAGCTTCCTCCCAAGCCTCGCGTCTGTCTGGGTCTGTCGACATGATTTGTTGAGGGCTTAATTCGACAATCTCTTGAAAGCCTACAGCTACTATTTCGGGGCACTGCTGTGATGGATCGACATCGGGGCATAGCCAGGGCGAAAGATCGCTCTTTATGCCACTCGTTTTTCCGTTCAAGTTGAATGTTCCGACAAGAATATTGATCATCTCGGTCTCTGAATACTCCGCAGATCGTCGCGCAAGCTCTGCGACCACATAGTCGTTGAGCGGGTCATAAAGATGCACTGGAACCTGGCCAATCAGTCTTCCAAGAAGCATGTCGATGGTGTTTTGTCGCCCTTTATCCGCAAAGTTGTTAATGTACATTCGGGTGGCGCTCTTGCGAGCGTCTGCCAGAGCACCGGCAAGCGACATCTTTCCAGATCGTGTAAATGAGGACTTCAGCGCTCCAGTTCCCGCATAGATCTTTGAAAGAGCATCGCCATTGTCTGCCCACATACTTGAATGTCTGACCCAGAAGTCCTGACTGGCTCGAAGGCCTTTGTGGCTCAAAAAGATTTCGAGTGCCATCTTGCTAATGATGGTTTGCACGAGGTTCGTTCGATCAAGGCAATCCAAGCAGTTTGTTCGGAAGACCCCCTCCTGCTGCAGTATGCTCATTGTCCGGCGGACAGCGTAGTCTTCTCCATTGTGTCTGGCCACTTCTTCTACATCTTCAGAGAGATAGTACCCGAATCCTTCAGCAGAACCTTGGATCCACTGAGCAATCATACTAGCCATCTCATAGCCACCGGGTCCTCGTGTCTCGGCATGGAAGTCATATTCCGTAAGCTTGATGAGATCATGCTGTCGGTCGTTGAGATTGCTTCCTTGGTTCAACGGGCTATTCCTGATATGCCCGCGATATCTATGCGTCAACTCTAACTCGTTTTGTTTTTCGTTGCTCAGCAGGTTTACAACATGAGTTGTGCCGTAGCTGAGTTCCAGATTATCAAAGTGCCTGTCAAAGGCGGGTTGTGTAGCTTCCGGCGACCGGGTGATGGTAATCTTTTGTTGGTTTGGGAGGAGACCAGCCTGCTGTTCCCAGAAGATGGGTACACTTCCTCGCACCTGCACATAAGAGAAGCAAGCTCCCGAAGGCGCCCAGTATATTGTTTCGCTTTCCACAAAGTTTGCGACATTCCCATCATCATCGATACCTCGCGAGTTGAACCTTGTGCCCGCCCGCTTGCAGGATAATCTTGAGATGAGCGTCATGGACGACGGCATGCCTGAATCCTGTACCCTGATGGGGGCCGAAGACTTGGGAATCGTAATGGTGAGTGCGAAACCGCGGATGGCAGATGTCAAGATCCCGGAAGCATCCAAAGCGTCCTTCTCCCTCGGCGCAAGGCGGCTCCTAAAGTCCACCAGTGGCTGGATCATGTATGAGTTCCATAGAAAGCCAGCGTCTAGACTGTCGATAGAAACGGTTGCGGCATCGGTTGTACGGTCTTGTAAGCGTCTGGTGAGGTCGAAGTCTGAGCTGTAATAGAAGGTTCCACTGCTGAGTATCTTCTTGAGCGCCAGACACGGGTGTTCCATGGGCGATTGCTCCTTCCTGCCACCGAAGCCCATCTCATATCCTTCGTCATCGATCGTATCCGTGGGGTAGGGGTTGACTTCGTCGTTGAGCAGGGTATCGTAGCTTGTGCTGGTCAGGCAGTAGAAGCCGACCGAGTATATCCTCTGCACCGCCTCGCCAGGCCGTACTGTCGCCACCTTGCTCGCGCCATTGACGACGACGAGGAAGACATCGCTGTTGACGGTGATCAAGCCCAGTGTGCCGTGTACGTTGACCGAATGCAGCGCGCGGTAGTCTTCTAGATCGATTTCCTCCAGGCGGGTGAACTCGACCATGCAGCGCGCGACGCCGGCGCCATTGCTCCCCAGTGACGTGGACGAGGCATTGGGGTTCCCCGACTGTTCGGTGGTGGACGAGCTGTGTCGGAGGACGAGGGCGTGGGTCGAGGTAGCGAGGGCGATTGCGCGGTGTGGGTAATCTTTGATCAGGACACGGATAGACATGGTCGGAGGTGGACGGGGGCGGAGGAGGAATGCGCGGGTGCTTCGATCATGCTCGGGGTTCTGCTACACGTCAAGGCAGTCAAAGCGTTTGCGCAAGTATGACGGTCGCGGCAAGTAAGCACGTGTGCTTTGGCGGTTGCTCTCAGCGCGCAGGATTATGTTGGCCTGGATGCTGATCGCAACCCTAGATGTACACCACTCGACTGGTGCCCGATGCTTTACAAGGCTGCCCTGACCATCGCTTAGGCGTACGCCGGCAGCCAGAACTCGACACTTGGGCTGAGAAACATGTGGAGCTGATTCTCTCCGTCTCGGAAAGTGCGGCGCGACGTCTTTGCTGGTTCGTGCATCGCGTCCAGGTGCAACATAACTAACTAGTGACCTCATAGCACGAGCAGTTGAACATAAAAGTAAATTAGTTTGGATAAAAAGCTATAGACAACCGCACCATAACTATGAACAGATGCTGCAAGTCCTTCAAGACATAAGTAGTGATATCAATCGTAAGCCACCAAAAATGGGGTTCCCAAACAGACACTCATCTCTGCCTGTACGCAACTCTGGTGTTAGTTTCCGTGTAGCTGCCCCTGGGGTCTTCATAGCCGCCCCGACTGCGACTGCGCTGTCTGCTCCTGTCGCGCCTCTGGTATCTTTCATAATGGTCGCTCTCGCTCGATGCAGGCTCCACATATCTGTAGTGCTCGTAGCGAGGGTTCTCGGGACTGTAGTTGCGTTCGCGCTCACGCCTGACCTCTCGCTCTGTATACACATACTCGCTGCGGCTAGGGCTCGATGAACGAGAACTCATGCTAGACCTGGGCGAGACTTCGACGTAGTGCGCACCGCCATGGCGTGACTGGGTGTGGTGCGAATGGTGAGAAGAGATGTGGCTAGGCGGTGGAGGTGGAGCCGGCATGGGCGCTGGGGGAGGAGGCTGCACGAACACAGGCACAGGCTGCGGTGCGGGAATCTGGAGAGGCTTTGGCGAGGGCACCGCGACGTAGGATGCTGAGGGCCGTGGAGAAGCTTCGTGCACAATCTCGGTGCGCGAATAGCGGCGCTCGATGTCGCGGGATTGGCGTGATGCGCGGCGACGGGGCGGAGAGCGGTTCCGCTGGACGACGCGGTAAGGGACGATGTGGTCCTCTTCCGGCTTGACTTTGACCAGACACATGGCGCTTTCACCCTCGGCAGGGTATGCAGTGACAGCGAGGCCTCAAAAAGTGGGAAGCTGCGACTGCGATCGCGATGTGATTCGCGCGACGATCAACGTGGGGTTCGATCGAGGGCGGGACGGGGCGCACCACGACTGAGTGAGAGGCTCAGCGAGCGCAACGAGAGCTGGAGAAGATGGGCAGACAGATGCAAAATGAGCGGCACATGAAAAGGTCACCAGAGGCTATGTATATGTCCTACAGATCGGGCAGCCGGTGCCCAGCCACACAGCTGACCCCCATGTCGATTCCATGCTGCTCCGCCTTGGAACTCAGCATGCGAGTGTGACGATGGGGTCTGGGCTTTTCTGACAGCTGAGTCTAGCGTCCTGGTCACCCTGGTTAGCCTCAGGTACGGACGGAGCCGCCAACGTCAACAAGCAGGGCAGACTAGATAAACTTCATATTGCAATAGCCGTCTACACTCGTGATTATCATGCTGCATTTCACATACGACCATCAGACATGCCGCCAGTTTTCCCGTCCCGAAATATCATACAGCCTTTACATACGCTGTTCACTCTTCCACAGGTGCCGTGCGACTGCCCTTCATGCTACCTCGCTCTCAGGGTCCCTAGCTAGTTTCCCGGTGTGTTACTTTTTAGTATACATGGGAGTCTCTGGGCGGGCCGGGCGGTGTAGGCTTCTTATTTCACTTCCTAACCAAGGTGCTTGCTGGAGTTAGGCCATGTCTACCACTAGTCGTCCATGGGCTTGTCTTCCAGCGTGACACCTCTTGGCGCTGCTGTGTCGTCACTCCTCAAGCTGCCGGTAGAGTCCCGATTGCCCCTCGTCAAGCTGCCTGCATGTTTCCGTGGGAAAGGCACCCGGGTACTTGATGGCGCTGGGTGCTCGGCGGGAGCAGGAACAGGAACAGAAACAGTTGCGGGCTCTGTTGTACCATTGGTGGTTGCAGTGACTTCTTCGTTGGTAGGGCTGTCGTCGCTTCCAGGTACTTCAAGAGAACCACGATCTCCCTTGCTCCTTCGCGTTTCGGTTGGTGACGATGTGTTCACGGGGAATCGAGTCTGACTTCGGTCACGGCGATGCGAGCCGGAGACACGCGAACCAGGTGCTGGTGATACCGCACGAGGAGAGCGTTGAGCTGCGATGGCTCGTTGGCGCTCTTCCATGTTTGCTCGTCGGTTGCTCTCATCCGTCGAGATCGCGCGTGGGCGCTGTGCGCCCGAGGCTGAGTGGGTGAGCGTGCTCGCGCGCTTCAACTCTCCAAAAATGGCATCCTTGTGCGCAAAAAGGTCACGGACGAGGCGGTAGCTGTAGCGCTCGTTCATCGTCAAGCTCGATTCTTGCCTTGGCCTCAAGATGCATGGCGCGAGTGCATTGGCCAGTGCTGTAACATAAGTCTCGTCGGCCGATGTCAACTCAATGAGACGAGTGAAGTGTGTGCAGATCGCGTCGAGCGTTGCGATGTTAGCGAGGCGGAGTTGGCCAAGGGTAGATTGCAGAACAGAGACCCGAGTCTCTTCGGAGACATCTGTAGCGGTGGTGCTGTAGATGGTCTTGACAATCTCGTAGACGTGAGAAGAAACCAGTGAGTCTGTTACAATTAGCAAAGGATCTGATGATGCAGAGTTGACACCTACCAGGAAGTTCCAACAGGTAGAGTTTGAGGACGCTCGCAACAATCGGTACATCGTACTTCTCGAGTAGTTCATCTGGGAACCTCTTTCCAGTGTTGATCTCAGCTCGGAGGGTGTGAGTCTGCGCCAGAGGAACATCAACGAGCCAGATGCCACGGCGTGCTTCGTCACCCTCCAAGTCGGGGTAGTGGTTGTCCAGGAAGGTGAGAACTGTCGTAATGAGTACCGGAACACGCTTCTTGTCTGAGCGAGCCCGAGCCTCCAAATCTACACCGAATGTTTGTTCTGTGTTTGTTAGTATATAGTTGCATCTCGATATACATCGTGACGTACCGTCTACTGAGTTGTAGTAATTCTCATAAGTCGTCACTCTAGGCACGAATGGCCCTGTCCTGTAGTTCTCGAGCATGTATCGGAGATCGCCTAGGGGCTGGACTGTCTCCTGGAACAGCATCATCTTGTCGACGGTGCTCTGCAGACTGGGAATTACGTTGCTGACAGCGCCAGAGAAATCCAAGATAACCGCCTTAATAGCCTTCAGCCTGTCCAATTCGCAACGCTCCATGAATTTGAGATGGTCCACCATAGCCTCTTCCAAATTGCACCGTAGCGAGTCAAGCTTCTTGACTGATGCCTTGTAGCGCTCATCGGACTCGTGTGCCTCCCGCCTGAGCCTCTCTGCTGGTGTCTCATTCGGGTACTGGTTGTTGAGCGGGTTCCACCCCTGGAGGTATTCCTGCACGGTCGAGACGGGCGAGTCCACGGCAATGCTGTCGGCTGAGGAGCTAGACATAGTGGTAGAAGAGCGGGCGAGAGGCTGCTTCTTCTCAGGCAGTCCGGTCACCTGGAACGTCTTGGGCTTCCATTGGTAGTTCATGCGGGAGCTGTTGGCGAATGTGTTTCCCACGTTTCCTACTAGGCGCAGAAAGCCGTGTGCTACCAGGTCTTGACCAATGCGCTCGGCATAACTCACGGTGGTTGCTGCCATGTGCTTCTGGATGTATTCGGTGATATCGGCACCGCTTGAGCAGTTCTGGTAGGTGCCGAGAATGGGAACCTTGACCTCTGCAATCTTGATGTTGTCCAGCATGTGCGTGAGGATCTTCTTGATCTGGTCGGGCTGGTACGTCTCGTCACCAAGGTCAATGGGCTCCTCTTCCTCATTCTCCGGCTCCGACATTTTTATGGTAGGCACTTTCATCTTGGGGCTCTGTGCGGCCTCGCTCTGGGGGTCCTGAAAAGCAAGCTTGTCCTCCTCCTCCAGGTCTTCGACAAGCCGACACTTGTTGTAGTATTGCGATCGGTACTTGCGGACAGCATCGGCCTGTCGGTCGTGGATCTTGATGCGCGATTGGAGGTCGTCCTGGGAGTTCTGCACGCGGGCGGCATGCGCTTCGCACCAGCGACCGAACGGGTTCACGACAAGCTCACGGATGTTGGACGCAATCTTCTTGTGGTTTGCGGCGGCTGCCTCCATCTCGGTGCGCACGCCCTCATAGGCCTAGTACCAGTTAGCATGGGGTTGTCGCCGTGTCTCCTGCTCACGCACCTTGCGCACGCTTGCGCCCTCATCTCTGCTAAAGCCCCCGCCTATGCGATCTGTGGCTGGTGTAATCGAGGACAGGCTGTTTCCGTACGCCTCCTCGGCATCGGCTCGCATGCGGGCCACGGTCAGAATCTGCTGGTTTTCCTGCACGCCCTGCTGCAGCTTGCCAAAGAGGACGCCCAAGCCTGCGAGAGTTAGCCTGCGCGGGGTGGTGTTGGGTGCGCCTGCAGCTTACCTCCGGCATAGTCGCTCGACCAAAAAGAGGCCGCAAAGCCCGTCGTCATGGCTTGGTGTGAAGTGGGGTATCAAAAAGAAACAACCAAGTTGGGTACTGGTACGGGTGTGGTCGGTCAACGGCCGTAGTGAGCGCGCGGAGAAGTGAGTCTGGGGAACACGCAAGCGCAGGCCCGGTGCTCGAGCGTGGGTGACGTCGCCCTACAAAGAGGCTACTCGCGTAACGGGCAGTGCGTCGTGAGTGGGCGCAGCGCAGTGGTACTCGACACGGGCGGCGGCGGCGGCGTCGGGGAAGCGAGGGCAGTGACTGACTGAGGCACGTCGGTGTCAGGAGGGTTTTGCAGGCCGCAGCTGGGGCACGACTGCAGAAGAGCTGAGAGCTGAACGATGTCTCATGTACCCCTGCATGTGGCCGTTTGTCGTGACAGCCCTGGCACCGTCAGGCAAGCCTACCAATCTTGCGCGCTTCCGACATTTCGCCTTTAGCGGACGATATAAATACCCACGCAATTCACCGACCCCCAAGCGCGGCCCCTGCATACGATGTGGTAGACTAGTCCGAGCCCGCGCCTACTACCGTCTATGCATCATCGCCAGTCGCTGGGCTAATGCTGTCGCCCTGCCAGGTCCCCTAAATCGACAAGTTACTGCTCCGAACACTGACAGACGCGACGTCTGCGGGGCTCCGTCATCACTGCCAGACTAACCCTGCACGCGGAATAAGCCTTATTACAGGCCCATTCAGGAGAAAGTCAAGTCTCCGCTAATCATTCATCCGTCTTACATACTCTGCGCAAACATTCGCCTTGGCCGTCCAGGTCAGCCCCGCCATCAAAACTCACGCCTCGCAGCGGGACCGAGATCTCGCTCGGCAAACGCCCCCGGGTCCACGCACCTCTTCTCCCTATCATGGCTCCAGCTGCCTTTGATGCCAACACACAACTCAACTATGCCCGCCACATCAAGTACTGGCGGCGGAACCTGAAGACTCTGCTGCCGCACTTCTACACCAGCAATGACTCCAACCGCATGCTGTTGGCCCTTTTCACCGTGTCCGCTCTCGACATTCTGGGAGATTTAGACGCTGCTTTGTCAGCCGAGGAGCGCCATGGGCACATCGAATGGGTCTACAGCTGCCAACTGCCTGAAGGCGGCTTCCGCCCGTGGCCAGGGTCCAACTACGGCGAGCTCAGAAGCGAAGAAAACAAGAACTGGGACCCTGCCCATATTCCTGGAACTTTCTTTGCCCTCTTGACGCTGGTCGTACTGGGAGATGATCTGGAGAGGGTCAAGAGAAAGGAGATCTTGACATGGCTGGTCAAGATGCAGAGACCAGAGGGTAGCTTTGGGGAGACTTTGGGCGATGGCGATTACGTTCATGGCGGTAACGACTCAAGATTCGGCTACATGGCTACAGCTATCAGATGGATACTTCGAGGCAACCTCGAGGGACCGTGTGAGGGTATTCCAGATATCGATGTTGACAACTTCGTCACGTGTGTCCAACAAGCAGAGTGCTACGACGGAGGCATCTCGGAATCGCCTTACCATGAAGCGCATGCGGGCTTCACCTGCTGCGCCATCGCTGCCCTGGCTTTCTTGGATCGTCTGCCCTTACCTCCATCACAAAAACCGGACGGTGTCATCCGCGGAGTAACCGACGTCCCAAAGACGCTGCACTGGCTCGTCTCACGGCAGACGCTGACTCTAGACGAGGACGACGGCTTGGATACTATGAATGACGAGACAGATACGTCAGAAACCTGCCATGACGCGCATACGTTTGTCAAGCTGGGCGCCTACCCATCAGTACAGGCAAAAACCAACACAAAAGGACGGCCTCACATTCACTTCGAACTCGAGTGGGTTGGAGTGAATGGTCGATGTAACAAGGTTGCAGATACATGCTATGCTTACTGGACCTGCACGCCCTTACAACTCCTCGGTCATCTAAATATTGTCGATCGGCAACCGATCCGGAAGTGGTTACTAGATAAGACGCAACATCTCGTGGGAGGATTCGGCAAAGTCACAGGAGACCCACCCGACATGTATCATTCTTTCCTAGGCCTCATGGTTCTTGCCATGTTTGGAGAGACTGGCCTTCAGGACGTTGATCCGGCTCTGTGTATCACGCACAAGGCGAAGAAGCACCTAGAATCACTTTCGTGGCGGAGGAAGATTCTAGGACTAGACAAAGAATCCAATGGTGCAAATGCTCCCTCACAAGAAAGCATTGGCCTGGCTGGTGAAAGAACGCAAATAGATGCATAGACACATGGGAGTCGCCATACCCAGCGCGCATCCTGTTTAAGGCTGCGAAGGACCTTTCCAGTCATCATGATTCTAGAACAATAAATCTCAATTGATCGGAATGCAGTTAGACAGTAATCACATCACGATCCTCCAGGGCTGCCTTCCAGGGTTCATGGTAGTCCCCAGACGGCGTAGCGCCAAAAGACCTCGGCCCCACCTGGACTCCCAGATCCCTGTCAGCCAGGTAATTTTCCCAAACTCCGACACCATTCTCTGCGAACATCTAGCGACAGCAACGAGCCAAATCACGCCGAGCCCCACATTCCAGATTGCACTCAACACAGGCTGCAGTCATGAGGAACGCGCCGCCGCCATCGAAGAAGCGCAAAATCGCCGTCGCAGTCCCCGAAAAGATCGAGTTTGACTTTTCGGCGCGCGAAGAATACCTCACCGGGTTCCACAAGCGCAAACTTGCACGGATAAAGCATGCACAAGAGGAGAATGCGAAGAGGGAGAAGGAGGAGAAGCTGAGGTTTAGACGCGAGGTAAGCACACGATTGCGACGTCCCATCTCTAAGGTTGCACGACAAAGACGTTCGTTTTCTGTCACCGGCGCATCTCTGGTTTGTATTCAGAACAGTACAGAGGCTAACGATACCCTAAAATCCAGCTCCGAGAACAGCGCAAAATCGACCTAGAGAGACACGTTGAGGAAGTAAACCGACTTGTCAAACAAGCCAACGGCGACCTCGACCTCAGCGAAGCAGGCGAAACATCCGCCAATGACGACGACGACGATGACGAGGAAGAATTCACAGGCTTCCAAGAACCAGAGCCTATAAACCAGGAAGACGAATACATCGACGAAGACAAATACACAACCGTCACGATAGAAAGCGTGGGCATATCCAAAGCCGGGTTTTCAACACAGGGACAAGAGGACGAAGAGGCTGCTGCAAAGAGGAAAGCAGACGAGGAGAGGAAAAAGGCGGAAGAAGAGAGCAAGAAGCGGGTGTGGACAAAGGCGTGGCCGAAGAATAGCGAGAGGCCAAAGAAGAAGAAGAAGAAGTTTAGGTATGAGACCAAGACGGAGAGAAAGGCCGAGCGCATGAAGCAGGGCATGAAGAAGAGGAAGCAGAAGGAGGCTAGGGAGAACAAGTAGACTGGTAGATGTGTTGCTTGTTGGAAAGAAAGCTAGTGACTATACACGGCAAGACAATGATACCCCTTCACGAAGTCAAGCTGAACCCCGCATGTTGGTGCGCTGCCATGGTCGTGTTTTGCACAAGTCCAGCATTATTTCACTGCATAACTGCAGTGGGTCGTTCACCGCTCCTTGGTCAGACCTGGCAAAGCACATGTGAGTACCAAAGACAAAGGTGTCAGGAACCGCCAACAATGTATTCGCTCAGGGATTATCTAAAGCGAAGGCCCGCCCAGCAAGCAGCCGCAGGAAAGAAACAGATATATAGGGGTTTAGGGTAGGGTAGGGGGTACGGGGGAATGTAATGTGAAATCTGCCTCTTCTCCAAGCTCCACTGCATGCCGTGGTAATCATCCTCCGCCACTACTAGCCACCACGGACCGTTCCTCTTGTCGCACGCGCTCGAAATCGGCATCCGCAGAGGGACGATATCGAAGCTCGACTCAGAACTCGACTAGATACAGTCAACAACCGCAAAAGAGAGACGACAGCGAGATCAGATGTTACCGATCTCCTTGACAAAGTCGTCGAGCTCCTTCTTGGTGTCGGCGTATTTCTTGGCCATCTCTTCGTACTTGGTTTCCCACTGGTCGCGGGACTGCTCGAGGGCTTGGACTTTGCGTTCGTAGTGGCCGGACTTGACGTCGGTTTGGCGGAGCCTGGAGGGTGACGTGTCAGTGGCTGCAGATCAGGGGCCGGAAGCGTGGAGGGTAGATAGGAAAGGGGAACAGCAACGGCATCAGAGGGTGAATGAACGTACTTCTCGTTGAGCTCGCGGATAGTCCTGTCCGATTCCTCAGCTTCTTCCTCGAGAACTTGGATCTTGCGCTGGAGGCTCTCGGCCTGGGTGCCGGCCTGAGCACCTGCACCAGCTTCGTCCTTGTGGACCTTGACTTGCCCCTCAAGCTTCTCCACCTCGCTCTCGAGAACGGAGTTCTTGTGCGTCAGCGACGTGATCTCCTGCTCCTTCTGTGTCGTCTCCGACTCGAGCTGCTTGATCTTGGCCTTGTACTCCTCGGCGCGGGCGCTGCTCTCGTCCGCCTCGACGCGGAGAGCTTCCATGCGCTGTGCAGAACGTCATATCAGCGGCTGCTTTGGTACGACAGGCGTGCATTGTGGCGTCGGCTGTGGACTGGGTACCAAAGAAAGGGGATTTGGCGGGGTATGCGTGGACTCACCTTCTTGATCTGATCCATAGCTGCGGGAGGTGTGTGGTGCGGGCGACAGGTGTTTGTGTGGTGTTTGTAGGTGAGGAGAGCAAAGGAGCTGCAGCTTATGTAGGGATGTGGTACGGTCGGTGGTGCTTTGTTGTAAGAATTGTCTCCTGCAAGCGGATGGGCAAGCTGATAATGCGGGCAGGCGCTACCTCCGCCCGGACCCTGTGCGAAGCCCAGACCCTCTTTGCTGCCGCCCTAGCAACCGGCCGTAAACACTCAACACCCGATAGCGATAGCCACACGACTCGCTCAATGTAACCCCCAGAATGGCTACTCTCGCAGCAAACGACCAGGAGAACGCCGTCCGTCATCTGCACGCGGGTGCGGCGGGCAAGTCGCTCAATGCCGGCCTCAAGGGCTTCAACGCCAAAACACCCGGCAACAAAGCCCCCAAGACGCCTTTCAAGATCCCGCTCAACGACGAAAATGCCGTGGGCAAAGCGGGCAAGGGAAACGAGCTCTTCACCACCAACAAGGGCGGCAAGATCGACCAGAATGCCTTTGTGACGCCAGCCGGTAAGAGAAGACATGGGAGACTGCGCAAGACGACAACTGACGTGTCTAGGTCCGCGCACGCGCGCGCCGCTGGGCATGAAGACGACCAACGCCAAATCGAGGCCCTTTGGAACCCCAGCGCCCCTCTCCTCCGCAAAGACGCAGAAACTCAGCCCTCGCCTGCGCCGCCCCAAAGTCAAGGTCCACCAGCCAGAAGTCGCGCAAGAGTCCGAAGATGACGTGCCTGAGATCGAATACATGCCCCCGAAGGAGGTCCCGCTCGAAGATGACATGGACGAATACCTACCCAAGAACTGGACCATGCCCAAGCTCAGTAACCAGGACATGGTCCGCGGCATTTGGCAAGCCTACCACAACCCAATTGAGGACGATGGAAGGACGCGTGAGCAGCGCAAGTTCGAGGAGGAGATAGAGCAGGGTCGGAAGAAGCGTGATGAGCAGATGGATAAGATACTCGCGGCGCAGATGGCCAAGGACGATGCGGAGACGAAGGAGTACTACGGTATCAAGGAGCCCAAGAAGGAGGCCCCGAAGGCACCTGCTGCCCTCAGGAAAGCGGCCACTGGACCATCGACCATGCGAGCCAGATCTGCTGCCGCCGCTCTCTCTCCACCGTACAAGCCTAGCTACGCTGCTCCCACTGCAGCTGTAAAGTCGCGCGTACCCACTGGCCTAGTCGCAGGCAGGAAGGGAGCAAAGACGCCCACCGAGCTCACAGCATCCCGTCAAGCATCCGCCGTAGCAGCCTCCAAGAGCACCATCGGCTACGCCCAAGGCCGCGCCGGACGCGCAGCCCCAGCTGCACGCAAGCCTCTCTCCAACGTCACCAAGCCCGCTCCTTTCTCCGCTGGCCCCCGACCCGCCTCCTCGACGCATATTCGCAGTGCCAGCACAAACACTGGTACCATGCGAGGTCGCGGCCCCGTGTCTCGCTGCAGCTCAACTTCCACCAATGCCACACTTGTCACACCTCCAGAAGAAGAGCAGCCCCGCCGCACAGCTGAAGATCTAGAGCGTGAAATGGAGTTGTTGCTTCTCTCACGCTCCGACGACGAGGACGACGACGCGTGGATGAATAGCTTCAACACGCAGCTACACGGTGAAGATCCACTCGATGAAGACCACGAGAATTTCCAGCTTCAACTCCCTGAAGGTTTCTAGGCCGTCGTGGACAGTTTGGAGATGGGATATCAAAATGTCTGCGGATGACCACTTTGTTCGTCATTGTACTGTTAATGGGTTGCGGAGTACCGGTATTTGATACCTTTTGTTTTACACGCGCATGATTATTTTGGTCTACATGCTATCACGGTGGCTTACAGTGCACAATACATAGCATGATTGTACTTGTATTAAACACCACCTGTTTCACTGTCACTACTACACATCAAGTCATATACCACCAATGTAAAATCACCGACAACAGACTGTCCAGTTGATAATAGCATTTCATTAAGATGTAGCAAACGTCGTCGACCAGAGGAAGCGACCCTTCCTCCAGTCCCACCAACTGTTTGCCCCTGTCTTTCTCAAGCATATACCCATTCTGCCTTCCCTTCCCCAGCCAAGCCATCCATCCAGTTTCTCTTTTGGTTCAAGGAAAAGCTTACGCAAAGACAATAGTATGAAGAAAGACCCCATGTACCCCAGTCCCTACACACAAAGGGAGGGGGCCAAGATGCGCGCTTCTGGAAACCAAGAAGGAGGAAAACACCGTAAATGCGCCATGCTGCTAGAATCAAGTAAGACTGAGGAAAACGATGACGACGGGTGACTCTGAGCGTCGGTGACTGTCGCGGATGGATACGGATGTTCGTGATGTTGTCGTAATAAGAGGACGGATGTGGGGTTTGTGGGATGCAGTATGTGGTTGTGTAGATTAGATTTACTTGCTCTTCCGCTTGCCGGACATGTATGCGTCGGGAAGCGTGGAGTTCAAAGTATGATGAGTTGATGGACCAGACGGATCAGTCAACGACCTCGTCGACGGCATAGAGATTCTGGTTAAGAATCTTATTCATGGTGAACATGTGGACGCGGTCTTGTTTGAAGACTGCACGCATGGCGTCGTCGCAGCGGATCTGGCGCCTGTCGTCCGGGTCTTGTAGCTCGCGCTCCTTGACGTACTCCCATATCTTCTTAACGGTCTGGGGGCGCGAGAGCTGAGTTTCGCCGAGGAGTTCGGAGAGGGCTGGGGAGAGGGCCATGGGTTTCTGGGTGTGGTTAGCTTTGACTTGGGGTGATGATGTAGACTAGATGAGGTTGACTTACATGGAAACCTCCTTTCCGGCTCGGGCTCTTCTTCTCGCCTCCACTACCTGATGCGATGTCGCTGTCGTCTTCATCCTTGATCCTGGTCGAGCTCTTCTTCTTGGTCTTGGTCTTCTTCGGCGCAGCTACTTTCCGCTTAGTGTTCCCGCCGCGTGTCGCCCTACCCATGCGCGCATTCTCCTCAGCCTGTAATCTCGCCGCGAATGCAGCATCGTCATCCTCGTCCTTGACCTTGGTCTTCTTGACCTTCTTCTTAGGAGGCGCAACATCTTCGACCTCAGACAGCGCTGACTCGTCATCGGGCGGCGATCGCTTGTTGTGGGAGACGTCGGAGGTATCGTCATTCGAGGCCTTTGCGCCAGTCTCGACTGTGGGTATAGGCTCAGAAACCTCGGACCCGCCATTCTGCTCGTTGTTGAACTTGTCGAACCGCTGCATAATGAGCACGGTAATCTGGTCCTATTTGCGAGTCTCAGTATATGCCGCTGTATGTTATATTGAGCTTCAAACCTTCTGCTGTGAAAGGTCATCCTCGACTCTCTCTTGTAATCCCTTCCGTATGCGCTTTGCGCTGATAGTGTTTATGTCGCTGGCGCGTAGGATTTCGTCGATAATGACGGAGTAGGAAGCTTGCACTTCGGCGGGGAGAGGGTCTGCTGTGACACGTTAGAATGTAGACATACGCGTAGCAGACGGCAAGCGGGCACGTACCTGCCATGGCTGCGATATTTCAAGTCTCGACAGCAAGAAGTTGCAAAGGTAGACGCTGTAGGTAGAGAGGTGGTCGCCGCGGGGAGCAGTCTCCAAACCACAAATTATCGCGGAGCTCCGATGCAGCTGCGATGTTCGTGGTGGCTATGTCGTGCAAAGAACCGCGGTTGGTACCAGGGTCGCGGAACCACCAATGGGACCTAAGATGTGGATGGATGCAGAAGATACGTAGAGAGCGTCGCGTATGGCGGGAATGTCGCCAGGCTCTCACGTAGCGATCGGCAAGCGTCGTCGCGCAATAAACTCCAAGACGGGTGAGAGAGGGCCAGCGAAGGTGCCCGGGCAGCCAAGTACGTCGGGCGCCTCAAAAGGGTAGTTCCGTAGTGGGGTGCAGGCACTGGCAAGCGACAGCAATCTCGTGTGGGAAGAGGCTCAAATTTAGAAAATGGGTGCAGCGGAGCTTGGGTGCTGTCGTGGAGATGAACGGGGCAGGTGAACAGAACTAAGGTTCATGGATCGTTGCAGTATGCGCGATGAGGTGTGAAGTCGAATGCACGGGCGCCGTCTAGCTCAGGTACGCCGATGGAGGCTGGGAACCACGACCATCTAAGTAGTTCGATCCGACAAAGAAAAGCAACTCCGACGCTCTTGTTGGTCTCACAGCGCTTCCACGCGCGCAATTGTCAGAAATATAGGTTTTCCGTCAAGCATCGCATCGCCTGCACAAGCTGCAAGCTGCGTATTTGTTGGTTCTCATGCCAAATGCGGTAATCTATGTATGCCACTAGTCTGGGTCCAACAGCCTCGCTTTCAACCTTGGAACCATTCGAGTCGACGCCATTTCCATGGTTGAAGCCGCCAACAACTTCACATAACCAGACAGCCTACTCCATACATCTGCTTTTCCACCGCACTTTTAATTTGATACCAATCCGCTCTTCTCTCCGCGAACTCATACACCTCTTCTGCTCGGAATATGCCGTGGTATCTGTCCGTGTCGGCAATGATGGTAGCGATCTCTTTCGCTTCCTTTGCGTCGATGAGATATATCTGAGAGAGTTCGCGAAGCGCGGCGAAGTACTGCATAAGGGGCTTATTGCGCAGCGATACGATGTACGCGTTGTATGCATTCATGTCACTGCTGGGATTAGTTCATGTCTAGGTCTACGGATCATGTGTCATACCTGATGAGTTTGATGGCGCCATCCACACTGATTCTCTGACGTTTCAAGTGCTTGCAGAGAGCAGTGAACAAGCGCACACCAACTTCTTGGTTGAAGACGTCCAGGACGTTCTTGTCTGTGCTGCCGATGAGCATGTTTGTGTGTGACGAAACAACTTCCACAATCTTCGTTGCCGTCTGGCTAGGTCCAATGTCGGACATATGCACCTGCCCGTTGGGCCCAACGGGAGGATTGAAGTCGGATGGGTGTTGTGTAGTGCCGCAGAGATACTCCACTTCGTCCATCAGCACATCGATACCCTTGTTGAGACCTGCAGCGACACGTTCGTCCAGCATAGCCTCAAAGCGCTTCTTCTCCTTTGCGGCAAGGCTGAGGAAATCGTCGCGGTCGGTCAAATTGGCAGCCACAAGCTCCTGGAGATAGAACACCTCAACCATCTGTTGGATCAAGTCCCCAACGTTGACCAGTTCCAAAAATGCTACCAGTGGCGCAACGCCCTCTTTGCTATGATCCGCGACTTCTCGCGGCTTGTAGTCAGCCAAATGACTGACAGCCTTGTCGAAACCCAACTTCATATGGCGGTTGCCGAGAATCTGGACTAGGTTGATAAAGATCTGCTCAGATTGTTCCTTCGCCTCTTCACCAGATTGGCCACCAAGTCTAACAAATCGCGCGGCTCTTTCCAACCCGGACTTGGCCATGTGTGTCAGGTTCAGCGCCACTTCGATACTAAACAGCGATCGGATGCCCTCTAAACGCGAGTTCATGATTGCTGCCTTGGCGGCAAGTTCAGTGGTCGGGGCTTCGATTCGCGGCGTAGGCGACCGTTCACCAGAAAGAGGAGTACCGAGTCTTGAGGTAGGGTCCAAAGTATTAGTGCCGTTCATGCCAGTTACGCTTTCGTTGGGCTTGCTAGCACTAGAGCCGCCAATAGTTGGGAGTACATTGACCGGCATCATGACCACCTTCTTGAAGGATGATAGAAAGTCTTGTTTAACAGCTTTCCTGTTGACATTGGCCATGTATAACGTTTCGGTGCTCTGCTCTTCTTCCATTAAACGCTTCTCCCACAGGTCGACCTCTGCAGCTGACTTTCGCTTGAAGTAATCTAACTCCTCTTGTAGGTAAAGGTCGATGTGTTGCTCAAAGCAACGAGACACGATGCGCATGGCCTCTTCGCGGAAATCGGGCTTCGATGCATTGGTAGGATGTAATGAGACTGCAAGTTGTAGGGCTTGCTCATAGAGTCCCGCAACGGCTTTCAGGTAGGCTTCGATGCTTACATCGTGAGCCTCGTCGAACAAAGTCGTGAGATATTCGGCGATGACGTCATCCGCAACGCGCTCAAAGAAGGTTTGTAGCACGTCGACAGTGGGGGGAAAGACACGATCGATAATGTCTGCTTCTTCGTTGAGCGCACTTGCCAGTCCTCTGAAAAACTCATGGGATGGTTCCAGTGTCAGCACTTCGTTGCGTAGGCAATCTGCAGGGTCACCGAGCTTCTCTTTCTCCAACATCAAAGGGTGATTGTGAATAAAAGAGTCCAAACATGCCGCGCCGCCGTTTAGAGCCACGAGGACGGTAGCAAATCTCTTCATACGTCCGTCAAAGTCTTTGTCTGCATAGCCTTGCTCAAACTCTCGGAGTACAGCATTCTCGAAAATGCCAGTCATCGTGTCTAGTTTCTCCTCGCGCTGGCTCCAACCTTGCGCATAATCACTTTTTGCAAATATCTTGAGCTGCGCCAGCATCTGAGCCTGTTGCTCGGGATCGCGGTAGGTCCGAAATAGAATAGGGTCTGTATGACTTCTTGACCTCTCCAAGTCGTAGTAGAACGGGGCCAGCGCCCCGTAGACTTTGCCGTACTCTTGCCGCGCCATGCCTCGAATCGAGCGTACATTCGCAAGGACCTTGACAGCTGCCTGCGGATCCACCGCGTACGAGCTTTGTGCCAACGTCCCGGAAGGTGACAATGTCATGTCATTGAAGCCCTTGTCCAGCGTGGTAGCGCGAGGTCTACTTCGGTGTTCCTGAGACTTCCGCAGCATATCTTCCTCTATGGTGGCATCGAACAGTGTCATGCTTGTCTTGCCAGGTACGTCATCCCCCAGAGGCATCCCGTTGGTGCTGCCATTGAGTGCCACACCAGACCTCCGGGCCTCCTCCGCTTTTTGTGCCTCGAGCTTTTTCCGCATGGATTCCTCGAATCGTTGTTTGGCTTCGGCTTCGTTCCAGCAGCCCATGCTCCGAAGTCTTTGAATCCACCTGGTATCGTCGTATACCATCTCGCGCATGCGTCTCGAGGTGCGCGCGAAGCTGAACATATCGGCGACGGGTAGGTAGTCGAGGATGGCATTGATGAGCTCTACGTTGTTTCGTCAGACGCAGGTCTTCGTATGGCACTGTCTCCCTACCGGCTGGTAATACAGCTTTGGAATCATGCACCAACTGCGTGGTTCTCAGCGACGCGAGGACGGACGGCTGTGTCGGGGGCACCGCCCGCTTAAAGTTGGACTTGGTCGCCATGGTTCAGATATCACGGTAGAGACTGTGGTGGTTGTATGCGAGTGCGTGTGTTTTCCCATTATCGGGGTCCAGCGATGCTTCGCGCGTGGTGGCTGCGGGGAGCTTTTGGCAGGGTGGAGCAGTGACCGCTGGCGGCTGGCGGCTGGCGGCAGGGTCTCGTAGATCCAACATGGCGCAAGATTGATCGCCCGGCAGCTAGAATCTACACATGACGCAAGCAAGGCTGCGTGGACTACATTCACTGTCAACCTCTCCTCTGAATACTGCAACACTGGTGTTGATGGCCATTACGCTCCAAGGCATTGTGTTGGGCAGGCACGCGACCAGATCAACACGCGCAAAGTGTGAAAGTAACAAGGCACCGATGCGCGACCGCCACAGTTGTACCTGAGGATGCATAACCCTATGGCGATGCACTGACTAGCAAGTAAAGCCGTAGAGATGAAGCTTCTTCTGGGGCGAGCCCAATGCACTGTGCAGGCCATGGCATTCTCAACTCGGACATTTCATGACGGCACACGCGCGTCGCTGTGCATCGATCGCAGATGCGCGCATAGAGGGTAGTTAACCCTCCTCCGCGAGATGAGTGTCTCTGAGGATAGACTTCAGTCTGGCTAACGTCCAACACGTGCATCGGCAAGCGCAACCCAAATCACGAGTTACAGCCAAGCGGCGCGTCTGGAATTACCCAAACCAACTCAAAGTCTCGCCAGCCAAGGTTTTCACAGTTGAGATCGTCTCAGATCTGGTTGCTATTGTAAGATGAGGCGCGCGTGGTACCCGAAAGGTTATAGCCCCTGGGACCAGAGGACTTCCGTAGTCCTTCGTGCTCGACTCAGACTTTGTGTCCTCTGGCTGTGCAGCGCATGCTGAGTGGCGATCTCAGGAGGACCTTGGAGGCTCACTTCGTGTTGCTATGGTGCAAAGGTAAAGAGTCCTTCAGCAGGCAAAAGGCTACTATAGAGTCCTTCCCTGAGGGGCACTGCAGGGCGACCTGTAGGGCTTTCCCCGACATGTTGTCGCAGCAACTGCGCGGTTTTCCAATGTGTCGATGATTGGTAAAGGGCGCTGGGGCGCAGCCGGGCACCGAAGGAGGGCGTGGCCACTGGGAACGCGTAAACTTCCCAGTCTTGTCCACGGCCACAGGTCCAGCTCTCTGCCCAGGTGTCATCCGCAAAAGGGATGAAACGGAGCCCTGGCTGGCCGTCTCTCTGGCCGACGAAAGCTCGCGAGACGTCAGTAGGCGCACCCTCCAGGCCTGTACCTGCGTCTCCGAGAGCGGGCCGACCGATCCAGACCTAGCGCGCACTGGCGGCGTGGCTCGTTTGAACGTGACAGCGTGTCTGGGAGCAGCATCCGGGAACCTCGTGATCTTGTGTCGCCAGCGCATGCGGCTCTGGTGGACCGCGCGTGGCCTCAGACGCGGTGACGCGCTGTCCTATGACGGCATAACGGCTGTTCGGCGAAGCACCTAGAAGGCATCTAGAAACACCTTATGAAAGGTTGTGAAGGGGTGCTGCTGGGTCTCGGGCCTCGATGGGCAGGGATGGCGAGAGTGAAGCAGCGAATGGGTTCGGCTTCCGCAGCTTCTAGTCCCCCAGGACCTTCCTCACATAGGCGCGACAGCTTATGTTATTCAGGCACGGATGCCAGGCTTGTCGACGATTCTTTGAGACACCGGGTCAGCGAGGCGGATCCACGATTGGCTGTTTCACACTGAATTGTGGGGGTGACAGCTTTGTCCTGTTCCATCCCCTTTCAGACGCCGTCCAAGAGTCATCCCAGAGAAGCAATGTGCGATTGCTTCACTTCCAGTTGGCTGTGCCTGCCATACGCACCGAAGGGCCACGTACTGGGTGCCCTCTGATGGCCCGTCCGTTGCCCCGTGGATCATGGAGGACACGGCCAAGGTAGACGTCAGTATCATGAGTTACTGGAGGACCATGACTTCAGAAGTTAAATATATATGTCCCAGCTATCGGTCCACTGTCACAAGTACTGACACTCCTGTTGCACCGCTACCATACAAAACAACGTTTGCGAATCTTTAAAGTCTCACACAAAGTCTCACCTCTACCCACTCTTAAGCACACCTGCACCAATCTGAACACCGCCCGTACAACATTATCACAGCCAAATCCGACAACATGGTCTCCGCGATGTACAAACCCAAGAACCCCGGCAATGGTCAGCCTGGTGATGGTGGTCGTAAGTGTTTCCCAAAAGAATGGTCCTGGAGTTCCATTGCTAACAGCCACATCAGGAAAGCCGCTTACCCAGGCCGACAAATGAAAGAAAGGCTGCGCCTTCACCACCAATCAACCACCCACCATCTCCTGCATCTCGGCTGGCGCACCATACGTTCCGTTTCGAAAACCGATTTCGCATTCCTTATTGCCATGGAAAAAAGCTGCTCAGCATGTTGCAGTGCAACCGCGTCGCTTTTGTCTCGCGATCCGGCTGTCCTTCCCCTGGCCCCCGTCCTCCCTGCTAGGTCCCAGACGCGCTATCGCTGAGATCGCTTCACGAGGCGCAGCACCACAGCAACGACCGATCGGGAGAATGCTGCTCCGGGCTGTGTTTGCTCCGGTGAGCAGTACAGGCACTGGAGTCATCAACGACACGACCGAGGCGACTTGGAGGACCTGGGGCTGCTACTTATCCAAGAGGCCAAACCGCGAAGTTGCCTGTGGGTGCCTTGTGTGCGCCCCGCCGCGGTGTGGCTCTAAGGCTGCGGCTGTGCAACCCATGTGCCCACAAACTTCACCCAGCCCTACTAGGCACCGAACGTCAGTTCACCATTTTCGGTATCCACTGGCCGCTTTTCTGCCTGGAGATTGGGCCCTGGCCCGTCATTCGGCTTCAACACCGTGGCTCTGCTGCTAAACGGCGGTGACTAAAGGAGTCACCATCGAGGTAGACAGGGCTGTTAGCCTTCTGGAAGCACGCTAGAAGGAAGGCAGCCTGGAAATCGCCTTGTATCTCAGGTCACACCCAATGAGCATTTTCAATTTCCTCTCCAGTGGCGCAGTCATGGTTCTTTTGACAAGCAATTGAATCACCGGAGCGGATTAATCTCAACTCTCGCTGCGTCACAGCCTGAAAGAAGGCAGTCATTGCCTGTTCCTGGCGGGAATTGAGGCACTACGACAGGCCTCAGGATAGATTTATAGACAATACAAACGCCTCCGAAGGCTTAAAACCTCATCAACCACATCTCAACCTTGACTCTGCCTGCATACCTTACACGAACCACAGCCCGCAACCTTTAGCCACGCCTATCAGCAAGCCATCTCAGCCCCAACCCCAACTCAAATCCATATACAACTACCACACCACCATGAGACTCCTCGAGCAAAACAACACTTCCTCCTACGCCGACCCCCAACCTCGAGACGGAGGTGCACCAAACCCAGGCGCAAGACTATCATCATCAATGTTGCTTTCCATGGCAGGAACAGAACCCCAACCTCGCGATGGTGGCTAATGACCTTGGAGTTGACTTGGTATGTCCACTGCTTTGTACCATGCCCATTCTCAAACTAACATGGACCAGATCATACCTCCTTCCCTTCATTCAGCTAAACAAACCGACTTCATCTCTCCGTCGTTACTCCCAAACAAACCCAGATCGACATAAACAACTACAACACCAACGACTCCTACACATGCCATTCCCGGCTTTGGCCCTGAACTAGCAGCAACATCGCATCGTCCTTCCGGTACACCATTTCCTACTTCGACATCGACTTCTTTATTATTCTGTAACAACAATTGCATCTTGGGTGTTTGGATTCTTCTTTTGCTGTACAATAAGAGAATGTGCAATGGGCATGGCAACGATTGCTTTCTGGGGATATAGACGGCGTTTTTATAGAAAGCAGGGCCACTTCATAGCCGGGTTTTCGTTTGGCGCCTTCCAGGCGAGATAGATGGGCATTGCGTCGATGCATTATTGGATTCGCTTCCATACGACATGTATCATAGAGTAGATAATGAGTAGCCACACTCCGTGGCTATGACAATCGCACAACTTCAAGTTCGAAAATATCTTGCGCAATGAAATTGGGCTATGAGGAAGAAAGGTTCACGTTGATGGGATTGTTGAACTGGGTGTTCGCTCGCGTATCTGCATCTCTACCCCACGCTGCCTGGCCCAAGCCTTGGCATAGATAATGAGATTACTGTACCGCGTGGACGCGCCTACATGCTTGCTTCTGCTCCCCGTGGGTGCCTGTATCATATATGCGCGCATTTGCGTCGTAAGCAAACCTCCAGGCAGCTTTTTGTACATTCTCAAAATACCTGATGACCTCGCTACCGACTCCCAGGTCTCGTCTTTCGACTCGAGCATGACGTTCTCCCGCCCATAGTGCTCGGCTTATGGACCCCGCAGCAGCAACTAGACGTTAGTCACAGAAACCCAAAAACAGAGTCACGCACGCGCACAGCATGGAGATTTTCACGGCTCAGAAAGCAACGTGCCGCCTAGTCGACCAGAATGAGCACCACCGGCGCGTCGTGCCCAGGCGCGAGCAGACGACTGGTGCTTGTCACCAAGGTCTTCAGCGACCACGATTCCTTCTGGCGTGCAAAACGGAGCACAGTCCTTGAAAGTCTTGTCCTTGCGCCTGGCTTGCTGGTCGCGGAAGAGCCAAGAGCACGGTCAATATAAGAAGTGTTGTGACTGCCATCGCGTCATCACTTGGGCCTTGCTCAATCTCTCTCACCTTGACGCTTTGTACCCAAGTAACCGCTGCGACTTCACGGTTTGCGCCAGCGAACACACTCCTGCAACAGCAGCCTGCTATCAATCGTGCTCCCAAAGCTCATTACAACAACAATTCGCCCAGGATGACCACTCGACCGAACGAGTACCAGCGTGTTGCGTCGCACGGGCGCGGAGGTGCTGGTAAGCCTACCTATACTTTCCTCCAGACGTTAAGCGCGACTCCGCGACGCTTGCAGTGGAACGGCTGGGTCTGTCTGTCTTTGCAGCGCACACCAGCGCGCAAAGACTGCCTCCCTCTGTCGCATAGCCAAAGCAGTCCTTGGAGTGCCTGCGATTGTTCACCAGCTTCTGCGTCTGAGCGACCACTGACGTTTGCAGGCAACATCGCAAAAGACGACCCTACCAACTACCCCAAGCCAGAAGATCTCGTCACCCCAACCCTCAAGTCCAACACCTACACCACGGGCCGAGGTGGAACTGGAAACATGGCGCGCAACGACCCCGAGCGTCCTGACCTTGCGCGCGCTGCCCAAGACGTCGAAAGCAAGCCGCACCCAGAGCCACAAGGCCCCAAGCACTACGGTCGTGGAGGTGCCGCCAACATTATCGGTGATGGACAACCCGCGCAGCGAAAGAGCGCCGAGGCTAAGCGCAAGAGCGAGGACGAGAAGCGCGAGGACAACGGCAAGGGCCTGCTCGGCAAGGGCAAGGATTTGTTGAACAAGTTGGGCAAGAAATAAGTCTGACCTGTTCAGCGGTCAACGACATCATGGTACATTGTAGCCGTGTATGATGCGCTGCCTACCTGGAGTGGTCGATGAGGCTTTCGGTTTCTCTTTTACGGTTCATGATATCCCCGGAATTGCAAGGCTTTTGGTCTGTGGGCGGAGGAGTTGGTGTATCTTTCTATGATTTTCAACATTGTCTAACCTAACTAGCATAATGGTATTCAGTTGCTTGATCATCCTACTGACTGCCATGCTTGGTTAATCAGCTTTTCGATGCGGCTGCCATGCCATTCTTTCGAGATAGCGTGCTTTCTCATCACGATAGTGTGTTGATTGGGCGTCCATGCATACTACGCAGGCGTCTTCCAACGGCCTGAGAGTGCCCAAGTATTACATCATCACATGGCCGATCCCAACATTCATACAGTCCCTTCACCGCTTACATACGATTTGCGCACTAATACTTGCTTTTCTCCTCTCGTTAGCACCATCGGCAGTCAGTTATTTTAGACCTCGCGAAATGCTTTGATAGGACGATGCTGGTATTCCGCACATAAAGGGTCTTCGGCAAGAGGCAAGCGTCATGCGCGGGGGATTTGCAACCCGGGACAACTACCCACAGCGGGGCACTCATCCTTCTACTGTTCCATCAAGACAGCGTCATGCGCATGGTCTGAATGCACCTTCTCGAAGCCTTGCACTGCAGTATCGCCATGCAAGTCCCAGGAAAGGTGTTCCGAGCGAATGTGTCACTTCCAACTGCCGATTCTGACGAGCACACCACCACATACGAGCCGCCCTCTACCAACGTGGTGAACTAACAACCCATTCCAGTCGCGCTCAACTCCGGTATCCGATGGCTCGGTACGCTATCAACGCAGTGCGCCGCTCCTCCATCACCTGGTATGGTCCTGTCTTTATGGAGGGTCGTCCGACCGCTACACTGTGGCTGCAGATAATGCCTCATTGGGATGCATGCTTTTGGTGGGGGGTGTAAGGGGGTGACGTAGAGAGTCCAGCGAACGTTCAGCTGATATGCGAGACTGTCGAGAAGAGACACCATCTACGGGGTTGAAACAGTACTTTGATTCGCGCAAGAGGTAGACAGACGCAGTACTCCAGAGTACGCGAAGCAGTTCGCATAGAGCAACCTTACTGTACTCTTCCGCATCCTCTCGAGGTCCGTATATGCACAGCATCGGTCCTATACCAGCTCCGGATCTTGCTCCGCTTCACACTGTCCATACGTAGGCAAGTAGTCCGGTGAGCGGCGATAGACCTGCCCGGCATGCGCTCTTGTCCGAGGGCGTGAACCTCGGAATCTTGGGCATGATGACACCACACCGTTCATGCGTAGGTATGTGGTTTGTCCAGCTTACGACAACTACGCCTCATTGTACGACGTGGGCTGGCACGATTGGTCTGTAGGAGCCCTCGTGCAGCCTTCAACTTAGCCGACGTTTTTCTTCCCAGTTGGATGTGATTCGGCTTATGATAGGAAGAGTGTCGGCTTGCGTATTAAGGTTGCGGTACGTCCCGCTGCAGTGGACTACCGGCTTTGTATACCTTTTTGCCTTCGCAATTTCTTGCTGCTTTATATGAACCCACTCCTCAAGACTACCTGAGCAGCAGATAGTTCATCGTTTATCACAATATGTCTACTACTACTACTATCGAGACGGAGACGTACACGGATACATGGGTCCATTACCATGATGGTGGTGTTCCTGGTCGAAGACCAGTTCTCAAGGGCACCGCTGCTAAAGAGACGTTCACCGAACTACCAAAAATCGACTTCAGACGCATATACTCGGACGATCTGGAGGATAGGAAAGAGCTAGCCAGAGAAGTCGGCGTCGCATGTCGAGACATAGGCTTCTTCTACGCAGTGAACCACGGGGTGGACGATGATGTACTGGAAGACACTTTCGATGCGTTGAAGGAGTACTTCGCGTTACCAACCGACGTCAAAATGGAGACTCACAACCAAAAGACGGAAAAGTTCAGGGGTTACGAAGCTTTCTTGGAAGGCAAACTCGACCCAAGTACACGAGGAGGTAATGTCTTCACTGCCTCCACTCACACAACCACTCATCCATCTAACACCACTATCTAGATCTAAAAGAAGGCTTCCTAATGGGCGAAGACTTCACCGACTCAGAACAACTCTCCCTCATCTCCTCGCTCCCTCCCTCACCACAAACCCCGCGCAACCAATGGCCCAGCCACCCGTCCGCCCTCTTCTGGCGCCCAGCCATCTACCGCTACTACAAATCCATGTTCGAATTCAGCAAACGCATGCTCCACATCTTCGCCCTCGCTCTCGACCTCCCCGAAGACTACTTCGACACCATAACCACGCACCCCATGACCAACGTCCGCGCCGTCCACTACCCACCCCAAGAGCGTCAAAGCGACGTAGGAATCGGTGCCCACACAGACTTTTGCTGGTTCACGCTCGTGTGCCAATCCAAAACCGCATACCCAGCTCTCGAAGTGCTGAACGCGAACGGTATCTGGGTCCCTGTCCACCCCCAACCCAACACGTTCGTTGTTAATATTGCGGATTTCCTCAAGTTGGTTACGGGCGGCTCGTGGCAGAGTACTGTGCATAGAGTGAAGAATATCGGGGGCGAAGAGAGGTATAGTATGCCGTTCTTCTTTAGCCCGAATGAAGATGCAAAGGTTAGTGTTGTGCCGCATTTGAGAGAGGAGGGGAAGCGGTACGATGAATTTGGTGTTGGGGAGTATTTTCAGAAGAGGTTGGATATTGATCGGAGGACGCATTTGAGTGAGGGTGAGAAGAAGAAGGAGGAAGAAGATAAGCCAAAGAGGCCAGTGAGGGAGAGGAAGGACAGTGGTCTCTGAGTATGCAAGCTTGGTCAGCATGTAAAGTAGGATGAATTTGATCGGACGCTGGGGCCGTTATGATACCCATGAACTACACATTATAGACATGAGAAAATGCCACATTTCGTAAATACACAAGACTATACCATCATCAGGCATGACCATTCCGCCTCTTCGCTTCCTCTAGCGCCATTCGTAATCGATTTTCCTTCTCTGCGTCCTCGCTACTCTTTCCCATCTTCCCCTGCACCAACTCTCCGATTTCAGCCTCATCGCTATCCAGCACACTAACCCTCCTTTGAAACTCCTCCAACAAGTCCTTCTCTGCTTCCCTCTTCTCAGCCTCCAATTCGCGTATGCGCGCTGGATCTGCACCATCGGCTGTCACTTGCGCAATCTCCGCGTCGATGTCGGCGTTGTTGGATTCAATTTCCAGCGCGTTGAAAAGGGAGAGGAGCGCCTTGGACGATTCCTTCAGAGCCTTAAGAGCGGTGCGTGCATCATCGAGGACCGCTGGATCACCGCTGCCATCCTCAAGGTCCTTGATAGCTGCAACGATGTGGTCAATTTCTTTTTGCTCAGTGCTGACTGCATTGACAACCATGTCTCCGACAAGGCGGACAAGCTCGCCTACACGCTCCGCCTTCTCGCGCTTAGCTTTGAACACAGCTTGCTTCTCAGCGTTGTCGTAGTGTTTCTCCACGGTTTTCATCTGGCTGATGTTGCCAGCGGCGTACAGAGGTTGTGTCTCCGTTTTCTTGTAGCGTCTATCGCGCTCTGCAACGAGTTGTACGACACCATCGTGTCTCTGTTCCACTTGCTCGTGGATGTCTTTCAGGAGCTCGAAACAGTCTTTTGTGCTTGGAGTATCGGTTTCCTCCATGCTCTTGAGTCCAGCGACGGAAGATGGTAGTAGGCGCTTAGCTTCGACGTGCAAGTCCATGAACGCTTTAATCTCGCCATGTAGCCCGGTGAAGATGGGGTCGAATACGGTTTCCACATAGTCACGATATTCCTCTTTGTCCTCTTGCGCTTTGAGCTCTCCCTCCTTCTGCTTGAACTCTTCCTCGAGCTGATTCATCTCCGCGTACGAGATCTCGTTGTTGTTGAATAGATCATCGTTGTGCTCCTCGTTTTCTTCTTGACGCTTGCGACGGGCGTCGTCCTTTTTGCGGCGACTCAGAGATGCAGATTTCTCCCATGTCTTCGTAATTTCTTCGGCGGCGCTGGCTTTGGGTCCTATGTCAACGAGCCTAGCCCTTATATCCTGAACTCGGTGATTTGGAAGGCCGGATTGCTCCTTTTTGGATACTAGTTCCTTCAGCACTCTGTTCGGATTTTCTTTCGTTGGTGCAGTTGAGATCGGACGGCGCGGTGTCAGCTTCAATGGCGCTGGCAAAGGGACGTCTGCTTCGCTACTGGAAGGCCGGGAGGCAGGCGTCTGAGCAGTCGGTTGATGAGCTCCGAAGAATATCTCATCGTGCCCCTTACTGTTGCTACGGCCTGGCGGTGAAGTTACTCCTGGCGTATTGGAAAAGGACATTGTTGGTCTGTGTCTCAATGGAGCAGGGTCAACTGACATGCTAGCAGGTGGGACATATGCCTTGTATTGGTGTTGCACCTGCTCTTCAGGTGGAGATTGCACTGGCGTCTTGTTCGTATCATCATCAATGGAGCTTGTCGGAGTTAGGATCGTTGTTGATTGCACCGAAGGAGGCGCTCTTGGAACACCCTGGTAGTTTTCAGTAGGCGGAATCGTAGTTTGCCGCGCCAAGATAGGTCGACCGCCAGGACTATATTCGAAGTCGTCAAATTCCGCCTCCTGCGGTACCTGGATGTTCAGATCCTGTCTCTTAGTGGAGATGTTTGAGGTTGCACGAGAGCGAGCAGCTTGCTCTGGTTGGTGTGGTACCTCTGGATCCACTGGAACTGTTTGTGTTGAGGTATCAAGGGAGACGATGGCCCGCATGGCAGACTCGACTTTCATGAACGCCTTGAAAATCTTGACCTTCTCCTCGACTTGCGGTTCCGCGGCCTCACTACGAAGCATGGCTATGTATCGCTCTAACGAGCCAATATACCACGGATCAAGGTCCGGTATCAGATCAGCAGCTGTGGGTTTCGGCGGTTCTTTCGCCTTTTCGGCTTCAAGTTGGCGCTTTAGTTCAGTGACAGAACTATCACGCTCCTCAATATTGTGGTCCTTCCCTTCCACATCTTCTTTCAAAATGTCAATCGCCGTGTTCTTCTCCTTCACCATAGCGTCATAATTGACGCTAGCTTGGTCTGTGGTGATTCTCATAGTCTCAATCTGTGCACGTAACACGTCCATCTCGCTCGTGCTGTGGGCTTTCTTAGCTTCGTACTCAGACACGACTTTCTGGCTGCTAGCTTCAAGTTCATCGATCTTTGCTTGTAGTACGGCCTTTTCCCGCTCTGTATCTATGTGTAACTGTTGGAGAACATCATCCTTCTCCTTCTTCTCCCGTTCCATATCTGCGCGTAATTGGTTGATAAGGTCGTCCTTCTCTTTCAGTTCTATAGCATAGTCGTAGCTGGAGGATACCACGCCGGTGGATTCATTACTGGTTTGTGACCCAAAAAGATGCTTCGGTTGGGTAGGTGTGTGTTGCGACGTATCCCATCCACCCTCTGCGGAGCCAGTCCCAGTCATCAACGCAGCAGGCTGATGAGGGGGTTTCGTGCCCTGTATGGGTTTGGGAGTAGTCCGTAAGGGCGCGACAATTGCATCTCCGACGATGAACCCTTGATCTGATGACTGGGAATCTTGACGTCCAGCAAGTCCTGTTGCTACAGACGGCGGTGTGGGTGTAAAGCCTTCATCCCATTCGCTCGAACTCACGTGTGCAGGACGCACAGCAGGACTGGGGAACCCATGCGTCGATGGGGGAGGCGGAACGTAAGCGGGCAGCTCAATGCTTTCCGGTTGAGTACTGTCGCTTTTCTTATCTTCTTTCTTTGCACCAAAGAGCTCTTCATCGTCAATCTCCTCACTGCCACCTAGGTGTTCCCAATCAGAAGGTGCACCGGCAGCCAGAACACTAAACTTGGACTTGTCATCTCTGGGTGGAGGTGACGCGGGTAGTCTCGACTCTGGCGGTTTTGGTGAAGATGTCTTATTGTCTGCGCGTTGTGCGTAGAGGTTGGCCAAAGCTATCGAACTCACCGAGTCGGTGCGCCCAGAGATAGGATGGTAGCCAGAGGCAGAGCTCACACTAGGCCGATTCGATATCGGAGACACAGGCTGACTCTGCGGGCTTGGTTGATGGTAGAAGTTCGACCCAGCAGTATCGATTCGATTGTGTGGCTTTGTTTCTTGGCCCTCCTGGTACGAGATCTGGGAATACTGCTGCGGTGGAGCTGGTTCTTGCGCTTGGTACCCTGGTTGCGAGGGTGGTAGCTGAGACTCGTATGCCTGCGGTCGATTATATTCATAGCTAGGCTCGGGAGCTGGAGATGCAGACTGCCATGAGTCCTGAGGGCGAAATTGTTGTGGAGAAGGCTGTCCTTGTTGGTCGTACACAGATTGTCCATAGACCGTCGGTGCGGGTGGTTGTTGCGACGGTGCTTGGGGATATGAGGGCTGTCCAACCGATGGTTGCTGATAATGATGCTGCTGCGGTGATGGGAATTGACCTGACGACTGCTGGTACTGATTGGGTATCTGCGATTGCGGATTGTATTGGACGGGCGTTGAATGATCATAATGAGGTTGGTGATGGTTCTGGGGAGGGACAGCCTGTTGGCCATGCCGTGGAGGCAAAGGCGGTGGCTGCTGCTGTATATTCTGATGCTCCTGTGCATAGGTAGGTGTGTCTGCATGTGGTGTAGCATGGGTGAAAGTGTTCATGCCGCCTTGAGGCGGCGCATGCTGTGCCTGCTGCCACGAAGGAGCTTCTGGCGGGGGAGAAACGTATGCACCGGGTGTTGGATTCGAATTTGAAGACGTGTACGGTTGTGCAGCTTGTTGTGTGTATGCCGGCTGCTGCGCGCTCTGGTTGTCAATTGCAGTAGGTTGCTGTGACCCTACTGGTGGGTATGAGCTGACATGGCCTGCCCCATAAATGGAGCTGGGTCTCCCTCCCTGCGAAGACTGGAAGTATGTTGCGCCCGGAGTGGTTGAAGGCGGGGGAGGGGCTGCGTGGTGATATGGCTGTTGTGGTGTTGCTTGCACCGGATATCCTCCCTGCTGCGTATGAGGTGCAAAGCCGTTGCCTGGTTGCGATTGCTGTGACCAGTTCTGCTGCTGCTGCTGCTGCTGCTGTTGTTGTTCGTGCCGTTGGACCGCCGCTGCGAAGCCGTAGGGTTTGGGTGGAGGTGGGGGAGGTTGCTCTTGTTGCTGAGGAGGGTATGACTGATGCTGCGCCCCTGGCATGGTGCCATACGTGCCCGGATTATATCCTGCGGCTACCTGCTGTTGCGATTGATTCCATGGATTCGATGTGTGTGTCGGCGTGGGCGCAGCCCATTGACCGTGGGCTGGGGGAGCGGACGTTTGGTATCCCTGGGAAGCTGTACCATCGTGTCAGTGCCTCGCTCTGGAACTGTGTGCTATCGTGCATCAACATACCTCCATATCCAGGCGGCGGTGGCGGGACTGGTGGAGGGGCGCCCTGCTGGCCTGTGAAGCCCGTCGTGCTGCCTGGCCGCTGGTATCCTGGTGCTTGCCCGTAGTTCTGCATCGCGCGCGTCGTCTTGTCGCGTTACCGACGATTGTATGTGTCGCGCGAGATAGCGGATCGTTTTCGTCGGGAGTGTGGGCTCGAGATGCCAGCTGAAGTGCCTGTGTGTATTAATAGGCTCTCCACGAGTGTGACATGCACATGGACGGCACGCGCTGGAATGCGATCACGGAGGCAATTGCGGTGTATCGCATGACATTGATGAAGGTATTAAGTACAAAAAGGTAATACTGAGATACATCAAGCTGGGCCTCGTCTCCCCAGCGTAAGGCTGAAAGCTGAAGTCCAAGTGTGCAGAAAGTGGAATGGTGTCACAGCCACGCGATGATCTGCACGCCGCGGTTCGTCCCCGCCCGGGCGCTTGTGACATGATTTCCTTCACAGCGATCATCACCATTCAAGTCCTGCTCTTCCGTCTTTGATCCGCGATATACGACAGAACATACTCCACGTCCATCGCGATGGCCTCCAATGTTTCCTTCTGCTGGATACCCTTTGGTGCCTTTTTCGTCATGCCCCCCGCCGTGCTCAAAGTCATCTGCGCCATGTTAACAACATTAAACTTGAATGCGAAGTATGAAACTTACCATATCCCAACGATGACGGTCGCTATCGGGCGACTCTGCTTGCTGCGCAGCATCCCCATCGACACGTGTTTTCGATGCGCCAATCAGTCTCTCCAACGAGACGTAGGTTCCTTCTGTCAGCTTCTTTCCCTGTCGCTGCTTCTGGTTCGCGTCAGGTGTTGCGCCTGACCCTGTGTCCGACGGAAACCGGTAGAGTTGCGAAGATCCTTTCGTTTCCATCCGACTCCTCTCTTGCATGATCTTGACATCGCCAAATGATGCATAATCAATTGGAAGCTGAACAGTAAAAGACGAAGCGAGGTCAGAGAGACTCTCTGCTTTGTGAGTGTTCATCGTAACTATCAATGCATGAAACACACGATCTTGTAGTAGACTCAGCCCGGCTACCTTGGGCATCATATGGAACATCTGGGATACTAAAATGTGTCAGCAACGGTGCACACTGTCATGTAGCTTGCACAAGAAAGCGCTCACTAAATATTTCCACACTATGAATCCCCTCGTGGTGACTCACTGCTCTCAACGCTTCTTCAGGATCCCACCTCAATAGCTCAACAGCATCGAAAACACTCGGGGTATATGCAGCTTCGTTGCGGCTGTGATCTTTCGCCAAAAGATCGCCCAACTCGGAGAATTTGACATGATCGTTGCTGTGGGTAGAGGTTCTAGCCATCCAACTGGCTTGATTCAAGCATTTGATGCGCTTCTCGACCGAGACTGGGACTGGAACCATATCGCTGCTCCCTGTAGCATTCAGTGGCGGCATCATCACATGTCCATTGTCGGGGCTCCAGGTTCCACGCTTCTCGAACCCTTCGTCAAAGTTGATTCTTTGTACCTCGTTGAGAATATTGTCGAGGAACTGGGCTAAAGTGACATGATGATCTGAACTAGCATTATCATACGACGGATGATGAGGCAGATCGAGTTTCTTCAAAGGCCCCAAGGTCAGATATTTGCGAGCTGGTCCTGATGTAGGAGAGATAGTAGTGTTACCAGGTGTCGGATGTGTACCAACTTCCTCGCCAAGGTCGTTCTGGGATTGCATTGGCTTGGACTGAGCGGAATCTCTGACTTCGACAGGCTCAGTCATGGTGGCGATTCAAGTAGCGGAGCGGAACTCTTGGAAATATGCAATGAGCTACAACAGGTAATCGAAGCGGGATAGCTATAGCTGCTTGGTGGCTGACAGAACAGGTGCGTCGAAGGTCTAGACCACTGCAATGCAAGAACTAGTGTAGGACAGCGAGTAGGTGACCCGGCTACCAACACAGTAGTTAGCATTGTTACACCCCAGTCACTGCGCCTTTTTACGTACATATTTCGGGAAGCCACAGGCTTCCTGCAAGGAAGATTTGTGGCGAATGTGATCCGTGTGACTGGTCTGACACGCCAATTTCAGACCTCGGGACGTACAGCGATGGTCTAGAATTGCGTAGAAGTGTGTGCACAGAGGTTTTAGTGCAGTATAGAGGCAAATCGATGAATGCCAAGCAGAAGCCTGATGGTGGACGTGATGATAGAGATGGAGTCGTTGCACTGGAACGGGAGATCGACAAGGGTAGATATGGCCCTGATTGGCTCGTTCCTGCCTGTGTGACACTACGATGTGCTAGCTGAAGCAGCAACCTTAGAAGCGTTTGCCATGAACTACATACTAGCTGAAAGAAATACGAAATCTGATTGCACGTAACTCGAAACTAGGATGAAAATTGGGCTTCGCGTTTTGCGAAATACATGCCAGTGACACGCAAGTTACGGGTCCAGTGCTCGGCAAATCAAGAAGTACGACGGGTCCTCCTTTCTATCTATGCTAGTAGCACAAGAACACTGCTACCTGGTGCTCTGAGAGTCTTCCTTGTACTCGTCGAGTATCACAAGCGCTTGTAGAGGGCCTACCTAGATAGGTACGTCGGGTACAGCGCCGAGAAGGTCAACTCCTGCGAACCCGACGCATTAAAGGGTGGTGTGTGAACCCAGGTACCGAAGCGAGTCTTCCTCGACATGCCTTTGATGCCTTTGGGTGTGATCATCTGCAGAATCTGGAAACCTGCAGCGATGCACGAGTTCGGGACAGCGGTCCAAGCATACCTACACAATCAACACGTGAAGCAAGAAAAGCAACCCTATGCCAGTTGATGTAACCATATCATCAAGATGAGAGCAAAATGAAGAAAGTGTGTAGATGCGGGCCGATTTCCAGTCCAGCATGCCGATCCAGACCAACTCGGCTGCCGACCTGTCCTGTTGACGCTCCGCGGGCGTCACAATGATCAGAACAACTGCTCCACGGAGCCCGCAACCAACGTCTGTGTCTGCAGTGGCAGGACCCTCTTTCGCGGCAATGGCATGATCCCTCGTTCCAAATATCTGGCTCGACTAACTTTGACTGGTCAGTCGAGCTGCAACTTGTTTACTCCACAGCACCTGCATAATGCACAGATGTCTAGTACACCCTTGCGCTTTATCTTTGCCCTTTCGAAACGATGTGCCGAAACGCTAATTTTACCATGTCAGGATGCATGCGGATGCGAGAATCAGGCAACACAAATCAGCTGTTTTCTCATGGTGAAATATCGGAACATGTATTGTCTTACTCCGTGGAAGGGCTAATGCCGCGGGGGCCATGCAGAGCGCTGTACGCGGCAGACGGACAGACTAGGGTCCTTGTGATCGACCCTGTATCCGAGCGAGCGCCCTTGCGAACGAACATCGACAAATGCGTTTGTGGGACTTGCTCTTATTGCAGATTGGGGGTCCTGCCTGCCATGTCGGGAGGCTTGTGGTGTGTGTGGGTGGGCTTACTCCATTGACTCGGCTTGCCGTTGATCTGCGAGCGCGCCGGCATAAAATACCGACGATTTGTATTGTCGCGGGACATCGTAGCATCTGCCACGTGATTGCTGTGGGTTTGCTCAAACCCTGGCCATGCGGTGCCAGACTAGCATGCCAAATCCTCGATGTTGGCAGACATGGATAAATCCCCCAAAATCCACTCAACACGCCACGCCAAGCGCATGATCTCGATGTCGCTCGGGCCAATTGACCGAGGAAGATCCACTTACGCATATGTACTGTACTCCTAGCTCTGGTTGCAGGCAGCAGTAGCGAGTTAGCTGCTATCGGGTGCATGCTTTCCATTGGGCGCTATTGAATCCGCCGTATGCGAACTTTGTTACCGCCTTGCACGACGGATGCGCTTCTTGATCCCAGACAAGACTGACTGCCAATCACACCACATCATGCAGTTGACGGAATAATCCAGACTGCCGTTTAGACCAGCTGCACATGTTCAAGTGTTCGAAATGATTAGGCAGTGTCATTCAAGCGAAAAGATCTAGATTTCCTATGTACATCCTACACGCCTTCTTTGTCCTTGCATACACGCTCCACATGCAGAAATTCGTGCTCCTCACGGCATTAACCGTGGAGGCTGAGCCTTCGTGAACTCTACCATGCCAGGACAGGCTCTCTGTATGCACGTAGATTTCATCCGAACGGCGCGTGCGTTGCGGACTTAGAAGGGCCCGTAGTTCATCTCCAACACTTCAATCCTTGAGGTAGGGATCCATCCTCTGTATAATCACTTGGTATTCGATAGGCCGATAAGTGGACTGGTTGCGTTGGGGTATCATCTCGAAATAGCAAATAACAAACGAAAACGTAAAGCGTCCCCGCGCGTGCTCATATGGCTGATGCGCGGTACACGCATGGCAGTCATGTCGGTACTGACGTCTCGCAGCGAAACAGCTTGTGGTCGCATACGGTATGCACTGCCCACTGGAACGGGCCATGCGGACTGCTCATGCCGAATCATGTACTGTAACATTGGTATAGCGTTCAAAAAAAAAGAATCAAGGTGAGTTTTCGGTCTCGACCATGTCGTCGTCCGCTGCTCTTGATGCCAGTTCCCCTGCTCTTACGAGGACCGCAAGTGATCCCTGGTTACGATAGTCGTGAGGATTATGCGAGAGGTGTGATGATGGCATGGGCGGCATCGGCCGATCCAGTGGCGAGGCTAGGGGTGCTATACTGGGCACTGGCTGGGGAAGCATGCGCATCGTCTTACTCGGATCTGCAGGTAATGTCTGTCCAGGATAAGCCGACAAGGTGTACCCTTGAGATCCTTGATTGCTGTGACCACTCTCAGACGACAATGTCGTATCTTCGTGACTGAGCGGGGGGAGTCGCGCGGAGTCGCGCGGAGTCCTGCGAGAAAGCATATCGTTTGGCACCTGATAGTGATTTGGGTGGGGATATGGAGGTGGTGGCGTCGATGCAATCTTTTGGTGGAGGTCCAGGTTGTACGCAGAAGGCTGATGGTACGGATTGGCATCGAAGGGGATCCTCGTATCTCGAATGGAATTGGGTACGGACGTGTCGTAGAGACCGCCATCTCTTTGCAAGACCGTGGTCCGTGGAGATGCGGAGGTGGGGGAGAATTGTTCGCCCGAACGGGGGGAATTGAAGCCAGAAAGGGGAATGTTGGCCGGCGATGTTGAGTTCGAAGCGTAGACTGGGCCAGGTGGAAGCCGTGAAGGGGGGATAGGTTGAGTGGAATCCGATTTCTGTTGTAATGCTGCTTGGGCATCGGACTGAATAGAACTCAATCTTCTGTTTGCTGGGGGGTCGGCCTGTTCATTGCTACCTCCTCGTGTTGAAGTGCTGGTTTCGGTTTCGAGCTTTGAGCGTTTACCTTCTACACATGTCAATACGTTGTGGTGCATGGCGACGGAAGCTGTGGACAGACCTTTAGTGGGCACTGAGTGCTTCGACTTGAACTCTTCGAGATACTTTTGGTACGCCTCGAAATGCGGCGTCTTCTTGTACTCAGCCAGCTCTGCATAGTACTTCTCTTTGGCACCGTTGGCCTGTCGTTCGCAACCTTCGCGCTCCTCGGCAGGCAAGACTTGCCATTTCTCACCGACTACCTTGGCAATCTCGGTGAAAGTAAGATCTTGTCCCTTGAGTGACTCTCGCACCTCTGCTGCGAATTAGTCGTGTTCACGTTGGACCAGACACCAGACTTACGATTGGAGAATATGACGTAAGCGGAGGGTGGACGTTCTGGTGCATGTTCATCAGGCTGCGTTGGGTTAGCAACGTTGCACGACAGACGGGATCTGCAGAGTGGGCTACCTTGGGATGTCGACGGTACTTCCGCTTGGCCCCTGTTCCATTCGGTGCGGTATTGGTAGGCTCTGGCTGCTTGCTTTTACTCTCTGGCCCCGAGTCGTCACTGCGATATGAGCCGGCAGTGCTTCCAGCTCGTGCAAGATTGATGGGCAGAGGCCTATCCGAAGACTGTCCGCGCGACTCGGCGATGGCCCGTTGAAGTTTCTACGAAGAGATCAGTTGTTGCTAGTGGTAACGTCGCAGGATAGTGACGTACCCGACGATGGCCAAGCTTGACGTTGAGGGAACTTCTACGGAATAGTAAGCAGGGGCGGCTTGGGTAGGTAGGGGTGGAGCAAATGCGCACAAGTCTGATTCTGTAATGTCGAGCACAGTCTCCCAAGTGTCGAAGCCTTCGGCTGTGAACACTTCGTGGTACTGGGACAGTCCCAATCGCGCGAGACGTTCTCTCAAGTCGCTCATGTAGGAGGGCGTGAGCGCGTGGACTGGGCGGTGTGGTGTAGCGACCAACTCTCGAACAGCGCGGGCCAGAGAGGACTTGGTGTGTCGTAGATATTAGAGCACTAGTGGCAATGGGGTGGGAATCGAGCGTGATCGAGCGGGCTCGAGTATGGCGGAACTAGTGTACAGGGATCAAATAGGAAATGCCTAGGTCGTGGGGTGGCTATGTGATTGGTGCGGCACGAGTGTGGCGGATCGACTCGTAACGAAAATCCGCGTAGGGGTCAAAGTGTTGCAGGGCGCAGATGCGCAGAGAAGAGCAAGAGAAGGAGCAGTCAACGACTAAGGTGCATCCATATGTGGTGGCGCCTAACGTTGGGTTTGGGGTAGGTGGGTCCCGGACCGATCAGCAGAATTCTGTGATTATGCTGTGGTAGGGGCAGGGAGGGAGCGTCTCGGCTACTGTAGTGGTGAAGACAGCGGACGCAGTCTAGTAGATACGCGGCCAGGACAACGGCCGTCGAGAGTCAGCAAGCGGCCGGAGCTCATTTGGCGCGTCCCAAGCGGTGGTGCGCGCTGAGCAGAGTCGCACGAGGCCTGGGTTTGCGGTGAGAGCAGGCAGTTCCGGGCGAGAGCGGTGCAGGAGTAGGCCCAGGGCAGAGGGACAGGGCTAGCAGTAGGCAGGATTCGGCGCAATCATTGCGGGCTTGCAATTGGCGCAGGGGCGGAGCAGAAGCAGACGGCGTGGACGAGGGATGACGCTGATGATGGGACGATGGGGTTTGCGAAAACAAGAGTCTGGGAGCCAGAAAATAAGGACGTGTGACTGTGCAGCAACACCTAGGCCAGGGCTCTCGAGATCAGAGCAGGCGATCGGCGGAACAGACAGGCAGAGGGCGGCCAGGGGGGCCACGGTGCGAGCGAACGCTCCAGCCACGTCTTCCGGACGGGGAGCTCACTGATGCGGAATCTTGTCCTGGCGATGACGTGGGCTGATAGGCTGCGAGGCGTGCGGGCAGCGGGTGATGCTGTCAAGTCTACAGAACATCTCACGCAGAGGCACGATCGACGAAACGCCGGTACCTACAGTAGGGCCGGTTCGCATGAGCCGGCGACGTCCTGGGCTGCCATGTGCGCTGCCAATACACGCTGACCGTAATTGCAATCTCGTAACAACCATGGAAACTCCCAGATGCCCATCGCAGCTCGTGCCGTGCGCCAGGCTGTCAGAGACTTGCCACAGTGCAGCGCAGGTGCCTTGCGTCATGTTGAAGCCATGATGGCATGGCTATTGCCATTGCAAACACCGCTGTATAGCCGAGCAGGCGGCCTCGCGACGTCAGCTAAGCGACTACCAGACACTCGATCTGCGATGCGACGCAGCTGGCGGCGTCGTGTACGAACGAACAGCAGACCCTTCAAAGCCCGGGACGGGCTGCATCGGCGATGGAAAATTCTGGATCCAGTCGCTCAGCACGCGGCGACGCCCTGTAGCCCATCGTCCCCCTTCTCTGAACAGTTCCAAGTTTTGCCAGTAGGTCACTGTAGCAGTCATGGCTCCAGCTGGCCGATCGCTGTGCTGCCAGGGGCGGACAGGGCCCCTGGGCATCCACTTCCGCCCAAGCGTCATCGCCAGCGGAGCGGAACGTTGCTTCCAAGATTTCTTGGCCACAGCACGCACGTGACATGACAGGCGGGCACATGCACATCCATGATATTCCATTGCGCTATGTCTCATCTCAAGGTCCAAGGTCATGGCATTCTAGACCCTGCGCGTGTCATCAAAATCGCCTCGAATCTCTCCCAGCGTGACCATCGCGACCGACGGCTCGTCACCCTTTTACTGACGTCGCCGTGTTTCTCGGTAACAGACCATGCCGGGCTAGGCGCACCAACCGCAGTCGTGGCCGTGTCGTCGTTGTCGCAATGTGGTTTGAAATCATACGATGCTGCTTCGCATCGGCCCTACTCGTCCTCCAGTACAGTTTGCCCATCGCCTCCCGGCACCATCTGGAGCTGTCAGTAATGGCGCCAAACGAAACAGCCTGTTTCATACCATGCAAATGTTATTGCCGTTCAGTAGGATTTTGGGCAGCTCGACGTTCCCCTCGGCTGGGTCACTGCCGTCGCGTCAGTCGGACCTGTCCATGCCAAACCTGCAAAGAACCTTGGAAGCACGCACATCTCCGTCACATTCTCCAACACCATGTCTGTGTCTGTTAGAATAGTTCCATCTCCCGATTTCCCATATGTACTTACTGACGTAGTCATCGAAACCCACTAGCTTTCCAGTGAATTCCTTACCACCGTTCATGATGACCCAGATCTGCGAACCCACGCACTTGTCGATGAGCTCTGCAGTAATTTAGTCATGAACAGACACCCGGTCGGACAGAGACGCACCTAGCGGAAGAAGGTTCTCGAGAGACATGGTGACGTGGTTTGTTGTGAGCGGAGTTTCGGTCGTTGAATGCAACTGTCGCGTTTGAGGTGTCGGTACAATCAAGGTGGTGACTGCCCAAGTGGTGGACTTGATATCTTGGCGTTCAAGACCACCGCATCTGACACAGGCCGCGCTAGCCAACCACTGCTTGCGCCACAACAGGCAGCAAGCGTCCTCGTCCACACAATCGACTCGCACCCGTGGCGACCATCTCCTCCTGCCGGTGCCTATTGGGTGCACTACCATGGAGTGTTATGCTCTTCCGTCGACGCGCCTCTCTGCTGAGCGCGTCAGATGCCCCGCGGCGTGTTTGCCATGAGCCGCCTACCCACGCCTTCTTCTCCGTAGAGCGCCATACACAGTATTCCCATATACTCAGAGCGATGCACACTATCCCATTACGCTCGACACCTACCACCTCACCCACCTCGACCTGCCGATGGAAGCGGGGACGGCCCGTTCCTCGAAGCGACAACTTTCCTCGACGAATCCACAAGACTCCCACCCTGGGGCTACAACCTCCTGCTAGCCAGCCTACTACTAAAGACTCAGCCTCCATGGCCCGGGACCATCATCAAATACGTCAGGCCTCAGCTGCGTTACACGTACGACTGGCTGAGACGGCCGCAACACTGAGCGCTGACCGATTCCAGCGGGTGGGACTATGGAATCCAGCTCACGGACTGCGCTTTGCGACAACTGCGACAGCTGAGGCGTCGAATCCGGACATCCCTGAAGCCACAGAGACCGAATCCTCACCTCAAGACGAAGTGGCTGCGGCAGCCCGTACCGATGACCCCTCCCCGCACACCCATAACGAAGCAGGCGATGCTGTCGGACAGGATGGAGAAGCTAGTACGGGACATGTCTCGGAGAATGCAGACTCTAGCGACCTCTCGTCAGAAGGGGAGTTGGAAGCCAAGGAAGACGAAGCCAAGGACGACGAAGACGTAGATGAACACGTCTCTCTTACCTATCAGATCCCAGAGGAAAAGCTGCGTGCTGCAATGCTTGCCACTCCCCAAACTCGGGATAGTTATTGGAGTGCGAAGCTATACCAAGGGCCCGAGGGCGAAGTGATCTCGACCCATTACTGCAAGTCTTTCGACGTTGCTGAAAGGGTGGCCAAATACTTTCTACAAGAAAAAGTGGTGGGCTTCGACATTGAGTGGAAGCCTCGTGGAAACCCATATTCCATCAAGCAGAATGCGTCGCTGATCCAGCTCGCATGCGAAGATCGTATCGCACTCTTTCATGTGTCGCTGTTTTCTGGGAAGACTGTCGAGCAGCTGATGCCACCCAGTCTGAGGGCTGTTCTAGAATCACCCAATATTTACAAGGTGGGTGTGGCTATCAAAGGAGACTTCAAGCGCCTGGAAAAGTACCTCAACATTCAATCTCAAGGTGTCTTCGAGCTAAGTCGCTTGCACAATCTAGTTGAATGGTACGAGGTGGAGCCTAGCAAAGTCTCAAACAGACTTGTAAAACTCGCTTCTCAGGTGCTACAGCACCTCCAACTGCCTTTGTACAAAGGAGAGCGACTAGTCGACGATCCGGATACAACCTCCAGCGTCCGAGAAAGTGACTGGAGTCTGTCCTTGGATTTGCAACAGATACACTACGCGGCTGCCGATGCATATGCTGGCTTTCGTCTTTATCACATGCTTGAATGGAAGAGGACACGGATGAAGCCAGCCCCTCCTCCAGTGGCCCTTTGCGACTTTGACAACAAGCCTACTCCTAGGCCAAAGGTGCCTCGCAAAAGGGTAAAGGCAGCTACCAAGTCCGACGATGCAGCGGACGTAGTTGCGAAGCCGTCAATTGACGTGACAGAAGAGCAACAAGAAGATGAGGAAGACGCGGAAGGGTATGAGACCGCGACGGAGGAATTTACCGACAGTCATGAGCTCGAAGACGCACCAAACGAAACAAGAAAAGATGTGCCCGTGGATGACTCGAACAAGGCCTCTGCGGCTGAGGCTGCGGTGAAGCTCGATTTGAACAGTGTTGAAGAAAGTGAAGTTTCTTCACAAAAGCGAGTTGGCCGTGTGAGCCTTTCTTGGCTCCAAAACACCGACCCCGGATACCCTGAGCTGCCCAAAACATCGCAGGAAGGGGACGTGGGCCCACAGTCTACCGGATTTTCCAAAGATGAGGTTGCCACGCAGATGGAGAAGCAAGGCCATGGTATTTCACGCCGGGAGCAGAACGATAGCGATGATGAATACCCAGACCCAGAGCTTGAAGATGCGCTTAGACGCATGTCTTTGGACGAAAGTGGGAAGCTTATCCAAGACGGGAACGACGCAGCATCAGAGCATACTCGCCCAACACCTACCATAAGCCAAGACGATCTGGAAACGCAGTCAGTACTTCCTACCCATCTAGCAACCGCTCAAGCTTCTAATACTGCCAAAGTGGCTGAGCCATCAGGTCCCAAGCATGATTCCCTCGATGTAGTCGATTCCGCCGTGCCAACACCAGCTCCGCAATCAAACATCGGCCTACTCAATGAGTCATCACGAACACCTGAGTACAACTTGGCGACGATATGGGCACAGGAACATCTTCAAGTTACTATTCCATCGCCTACTTCAACAACACCTTCACGCATACGCGCAACTGTGACTCACCTTCGCGCATATCACATGTGGCACTACCAGAAGCTCCCAGTCGAGAAAATGGCAGCAATCTTGCGAGATCCGCCGCTCTCGAATAACACGATTGCGAATTATATCTTGCAGGCAGTCACACTGGAGAGGCTTGAATATGAGGAAAACTCTCTTCGAAGTGTGTTACTAGCGCTACCTCCAGGGATGCGAAAGGGACGATGGAGGGGGCTGGCCGAGGAAGTTGGCGTGTGACATGAACACATCGACCGTAACCTAGACATTGACAGAGTATTCTCGAATGAACAAGCTATTCTTAGATGTTTTGGAAACGTGGGACGAAGTTGAATACGTGTTTAGAGGATTTGCGGTGTGTTTATGTGTTCTCTTCGTATTCAGACTTGTCAGTTTGCACATGGAACGCAGGACGCGGAAGCCATTCCGCTTTTGTCAACCAAGTCGTGGCTCATCTTTACGCGTCTATGCTCAGCTCACGCGTCTATACTCAGTGTTGCGCGTCTATGATGTTGCGATACAATGTGATACGCCAATGATGTCCAAGCATATGAACAGTGGACACATGTCACGATGCAGCCATGGCCGTACGCACCAGGTACCATGTGCGGTGCAAACCAAGTCAGGGTCCAGACACGCCCGCACTAGGCAAACCCCACGCGTGCCAACCGCGAAACTGCGGTGAGGAGCAGCCATCCCTGCAGGAACTCCGAAATACATCAGGACAGCCGGCCCCTGCTTTGCTACGCCTCTGACTGTTCTGACGATCTTCGACCATCCCAATTGAGCTTTGTCTGTCCGCATACCTGTCAATTCAAGACTCACGAGGAGACTCCCACCATGGCCGCCGCCGCAGCTGTCTACCCCCCGCTCGACCAGCGCCCGGTCAAGAACACGGTCCTCCTGTTCGATGTCGACGACACACTCACAAAGCCCCGTCAAGTGTGTACACTCGATGCATGCTCAGCGATGCTTCTCTAACACCGTTGCAGCTCGTCACTCCGCAGATGCTGCAGCTCCTTTCCGAAGTCCGTCACAAGTGCGCCATCGGTTTCGTTGGCGGCTCCAACCTCGTCAAACAACAAGAACAGCTCGGCGGCCCCGTAGACGTTACCTCGCTGTTCGACTTCTGCTTCGCCGAGAACGGACTCACTGCCATCCGCATGGGCGAGGTCCTGGCTAGCCAGAGCTTCATCGCGTGGATTGGCGAGGACAAGTACAAGCAGTTAACCAAGTGGTACGTATGTACAGCAGGTTGTGGGGCAACGTTAACAATGATTCTAGGATTCTTCACTACATCGCTGATCTCGACATCCCCATCAAGCGCGGTACCTTCATCGAGTTCCGCAATGGCATGATCAACGTCTCCCCCATCGGCCGCAACGCCTCCACCGAAGAAAGAAACGAATACCAAAAGTACGATCTCGAGCACAAAGTCAGGGAAACCATGGTCGCCAAGCTCAAGGAAGCATTCCCCGACTCTGGTCTCACATACTCCATCGGTGGTCAAATCTCGTTCGATGTTTTCCCTACTGGCTGGGACAAGACCTACTGCCTGCGACACATTGAGGCGGAGAAGGGCCTGACTGGTGTCGTCTACGACAAGATCCACTTCTTTGGCGACAAGGCTTACGAGGGTGGAAACGACTGGGAAATCTACAGCGACGAGCGGACTATCGGACACAAGGTCAAGAACCCAGATGATACCTATGCGCAACTGTCGGAGCTGTTGAAGAGCTTCCAGTAGTGGGTTTGGACGCATTAATAACGATTCTGACGAAGCACCCACGGCAGCATCTTTCCGTCTGATATGAGGAAGATAGTACTGGCGATAGAGTACGACATGTAATGTGAACAAGAATCATACGATGCCATTGGTCGAGGGATGCGTTCTAGGCTTCGATTTCCAGCATTCCCTCGCATCGGCATATGCCCAGATTTTGACTTCCGCGCAGTTGCCGCACTCCGTGACTTTAGTGGAGCAGCGTTGATCATTCGATAGTGACCTCCTGTGCACCAAGGCATTTCCCGAAGACCCATATCGGAAACAACAACCCGACTTGCTATCAAAACCTTAAATCTGCAGGGCTCAGCAAAGGGTCCGGTAGTGAGAGGCTTATTCATACCGCGCCCTGCTTGGTCACCATCAGCTTCAATACCGAAAGACATGCACTCCTTCCGCTATAGGCAGCTCGGAGCTGAACGTGTACTAATCAATCGTGTTGATGGTTATTGGCTTATCGTGTAACATGGCGTATGCAGGTACTCAATCCGATCATCTCCCCGCACCGGAGTACAGCCGGGGTCATGGCACCGGAAGTTAGACGTAGAGTGCAGGTTGTGATTGGGTCCATTCGCACCGATTGATACACAACACTGGTCTCCAAGACGGCTTTTCACAGCATGACATGCCGGTTAAAGATGCAGGCCACTTTCGCTGATCGAAATGCTAGATCTTGCATCTCAACACCGAAGCAAGGAAGCCAGATCTGACCAGGCAGCTGGGAGTATACAAGTACTGACAAGAATACGGCGACATCCTGGAAATGAATTGCTAACTTCTACACGTACTCCACCATGAGAGTACCTACAATTCCGCTCTTCTTACTCCCAGTTCTCGCGTCAACATCCCCTCTGCACCATGCTTCTTGCATTCCGCCACAGACTTCTTCCAACACTTCCAATACGTACGACTATATCGTCACCGGTAGCGGTCCAGGAGGCGGTACAATCGCCACCAATCTCGCTCTTGCTGGACACTCCGTTCTGTTGATCGAGGCTGGATCAGACGCTTCGTTCGATATCCGCACCCAAGTGCTCGCTCTGAATGACTACTCCAACACGAATGTAGCGTGGCATTTCTTCGTCAAGCATAGTGATGACGAGGAGAGATTGAATAGGTATAAACTGTTGGTTTGGAGGTTGAATAATGGGGAGTGTAAGTCAAAATCTTGGTATAGATGACCTTTGCACGTTGCTAATTCAAGTGATAGATTGGGTTGGAAAGGATCCTAGTGTTGATGGACATGTAGGCGCCGAGAGGTTGGGCGTTTTCTATCCTAGAGGTGTAAGTGACATCCTCCCCTTGCGAACTGCATGTGAAAGGTTTGCTGACTGTATATCCTGCAACGTAGGCTACTTTAGGCGGGAGTGCGATCATCAACGCGGCTGCGACATTCCTGCCAAGCGACAGCGATTGGGACTTCTTTGACCATGGAGTTGGGGATGGTGTTTGGAGGTAAGCCACCAACAGATCTCGCCTCTCAAAATAGTACTAACAATCACGCAGTGCCGAATTGATGCGGAAATACTTTGAGAAAATCGAGCACAACAACTATCTCGAACCCGGTACTCCTGGCCACGGCTTTACAGGCTGGCTCCAGACGAACATCGCTGATCGAGCTACCCATGCGGCTGAAGCACTCCGCTTCAAGGTCTTTCAAGCTGGATTGAAATTGGTCGGGAAAGATCCAGAAAAGGTACTGGACTATCTCACCAGCGACGCGAACTATCTTGATCCAATGCGTGACCAGACAGAGGGTCTGTCGTCACTGCCATTCCATGTCACACCCAACTGGAAGCGCTTCAGCCCACGCGACCGTATCTTGGAATTGCGCAACCTAACGACTTCGAATGGAACGCCGATGTACCCGCTACATCTTCAGCTTGAGTCTTTGACCACAAAGGTGCTATTCGACGAATGCAGTGGCAATGGCACAAAGCCGCGAGCAATTGGGGTTGAATACTTGCAAGGCAAGTCCGTATACAAGGCCGACCCACGTCGTAACACTTCCACCACCGGTACACTGCGCCAAGCTTTCGCTCGAAAAGAAGTCATCGTAGCTGGTGGTGCCTTCAACTCGCCGCAGATCCTACAGCTCTCTGGTATCGGGCCCAAAGCCCTTCTTGAGAAGTACAATATCCCTGTAATCTCTAACTTACCGGGTGTGGGTCGCAACCTCCAGGACAACTACGAGGTACCCATTTACGGGAACGCCCAAATCAGCTTCGCAAAGACACCTGATCCCAATGCGCCTAAATGCACAAACGGATCACCCGGCGATCCATGTATCGAACTTTGGTACGATGGCCAAGGACCCTACGCGCGCGGCGGCACAAACTCAAACGCGTTCCTCCTCAAGACAGCCCATGCGGTCGAAGGCGAAAGGGACGAGCTGATGTTCGGCTTCACGGGTGGCTCCTTTACAGGCTTTGCGCCACCAACGTCTCAAAACACCACACGCTACCCTCCTACAACATTCTCTTGGTCCACCGTTAAGATTCATCCCCAGAACACTGCCGGATATGTCCAGATCCGATCAGCTGACCCGGTAGACACACCGGAAGTGAACCTGAATTACTTCGCCGAGGGCGCAGAAACAGATCTAAACGCCATGCTCGACACTGTTGCTTTCGTCCGTAGAGCATTTGCTTCCACCGAAGCACCGGTCGGCCCTGTAACACCTGTTTCTCCACCCTGTCCGCCTGCTGATATCCTTAAGACGGGCTACTGCCGTGACTTGCAGATTGATAAGGAGTGGATTCACGACCAAGTCTTTGGTCACCATCCCACAAGCACGAACAAGGTCGGCCCGGATTCTGATCCTATGGCTGTGTTGGACACGAGGCTGAGGGTCAGAGGGGTCGAAGGGCTGCGGGTTGTGGATGCGAGTGCGTTTCCTAGATGTCCGGGTGCATTCCCGGCGGTTAGTACGTTCTTGTTGAGTGAGCGGGCGACGGATCTGGTGTTGGAGGATGTGGGCAAGTGGTGAATTGGATGTTTGTTGTTGGTTCGCAAGGTTATAGAGAGATGGTGCAAGCATTGCAATGGCCATTCTACGAGCTTGACTGCGATAAAAGTGAATAGGATTTTCGAATATTTACAGTACAGACAAAAGAGTAATCGACGCGAATCTCTCATTGAAGCAGTGGGAAAGCAGCATGACGAATGTCAGCTCCAGGAGCCCTGCATTAACGTCTCTGGCCCTGCCTAGCAGCTTTGATTGGGCCTACAGGGAGCTGGGTCCCCACAGTGCCCTCCCTGCCGCGATCGACGGATTTGCTGTAGTTGCCTAACAAGGAAAGCCGGCCCTGTGGACAGGGCTTTGATTGGTGCGACAGGGACAGCGAGATCCACACTGCCCTCACTGCCCTTCCTCCCTCCCGCGATCGATAGTCTTTGCATAGTTGCCTGATTGGGAAGGCCTTCCTGTGGAGCCAATCAGGGCCTCGCCTACAGGGCCAGCGGTCTCCACAGTGCCCTTCCTGCTGGAATCAACGGTGCTCGGAGACCTTCCTATCCGGGAAAGACTCCAAGCAGACGAGGCTCTGATTGGCTCCACAGGGCTGGGGCTGGGAGACAGCGTTCCCGCGACCAAAAATTATTTGTCGCAAAGCGTCGAGCCCCAAACGTATCCGCCAAAATCACGCATTCCACAGCAAACCTACGTAACTCGAAAGCGCCGAATCCAACCGACTTCTGTAACTGTAACAAAACCCACAAAATGAAGCTCCTCACCCTCAACTTCCTCACATGCGCCATCAAAACCTGCAAAACCAACCCCGCGTCCTTCCCCCTCCACCCCCGCGATGCCGAACTCGAAATCGTAGAAGCAGACGTCAACCTCGCCTTTCTCAAAAACATTCTACCGAGGATAATGTGGGATGAATTGAGGGGGATATGCAGCGAGGTATGCGACCAAGAAAACACCCACTAGGCGCGAAGCACATGCGCATTGCGTCTCCAAAGAGATACAGATATTCAAAAACTTTTGAATAGAACGCTGACGTATATGTGAATTGTAGCTTGGTCTCCCTGAACTCCCCGCAACAGCACCCACGCCCGCCGATCTCGTCGAACCTTCTTCTTCCTCCGCTTCAGCATTAGATACCACGGATGCGACACCAGCGGCCACGACGGAAGAGATGGAAGAGGAGCCTAGCCAGACAGCGAAGGATCTACACAGGATATTGCTTGAGACGTGCATACAAGAGGGCAAGTTGGTGTGCGGGGCGTGTGAGCATGAGTATGCGGTCAAAGAGGGGGTTGCGAATTTCTTGTTGCCGGGACATTTGGTATGAGTTGGGACAACTGAGATGAGTTCTCTTGGTTAGACATCGGAGTGCAAGTGGAAGATGCGTCTATCGAACAACTACAAGCGCGACTGGCAGTCTATGGTAGACTTGGTCTGAAGAGGGTGTACAACACTATGATGCCGTGGGCACAGTATGAATGTTGTGCACCAACAGGGGAGAACGATGACCGTGAAAGAGGAATGGAGCTGGTCGGTGGGAGCGGTTACTTGATACCCTTTTGATTGCGTTAACCCACATACGGGGGAAAGCATTGTGCTGCACACGAGTCTGAGGTCTCTGCGGCCTGAATCGCTTGCAGAAGCATCACCCAAGTCAAATGAAACATCGATGGAGGGCAACGCGTTCAAGAATTGAAGCTACACTTTTCCCTAGCCAAAATGGTATCTACGATATGCGCCCAAACACCCATACGATGGCACTTCTACCAGCAAAAACTTTCAACTCTTACGAGCCGAGAGCGCGGTTGATCTGCACCCTCTTATCCTCACCACCCGAGACAATGCCCACTGCGCTATCCCATCTTACGCTGAAAACCTTCGCGCCCTCTCCATGACTCTTGGCAGACTCGCGACCTTGCCTGTAGATCGTGTACACACTCTCACCAGTCATTCCCTCACCAACCTGACCACCCGTGCTAACATTCCTGAGATCCCAAATTTGAACGGTTCCGTCATGCGAAGCAGACGCCAGGTTGTATTCGGAAGATGGATCTGTGTCCAAAGAAACAACACCGTTCTTGTGACCTCGTAGTGTCATGACACTGATTTGCGTGGCAGATGCGCGGGGGTCGACCAATGTAATGTGTCGTGCTGAGGTACCGGTTGCAAGCAGGTTTCGGGAGGGGATAGCGCATAGAGAGAGAAGCGAGTGACCGGTCGTTCGGGTGTCAACGCACGACTGGGTAGGCAGATCCCAGGTTTTGAGTGTGTGGTCGTGAGATGCCGAGTATGCGACAGTAGCATCATCTGGTTTGAAGATGACGCTAGATACCGGCGAAGTGTGGCCGCTAAATGTAGCCAGTGCTCCGCGAGCGGGGACCGTGCGATCGGGCTTTGAAAGCTTCTGTCGCTTGTTCGACGCAGCCGTTGAACTGGGCAGGAAGTTCGCCGGCGCGACGGGGTTCTCCTTTGCGTTGCTCGAGAACAACGAGATAGTGGTATCCGAGGAGGCAGAGAGAATGCGACTCGAAGGCGCATGGACTGCGACGTCTTCTACACCCCAGCGGTGGTTGAACAGCTCGAGAGCTGTGGTGATAGTCCTCGCATCGTCGTCGTACTTGTAGACACGGACGGTGTTGTCCAGCCCTGCAGCTACCATCTTCTTCTCCGATAACCATTTAGCCGTCTTCAAGCTTGTAATTCGACCACCGTTGTTGGGAGCCTCTGAAGTCGCCAAAACATCGCCCGAGGTATTCCACACTCTTAACAGTCCATCATAACTCGCGCTCAATATCCTCTCTTGCCCACTTTGCACTCCTGACAGAACATCCACGGCCGAAACCCAGTCGTCGTGTTCGAAGCTCGTGACGTTTAGCGGTGGCACCAAAGCCCTCGTGTATTCAACGTCCAGCGTCGATTCGGCATTGATACCATTCTTCGTGAGGAATTCGTCGATTGTGGTCCGGAGGAATTCGCCGTTGATAAGGATGTCAAAGGGTATGCGACTGCCGTCATCGCGGTGCAGGAGTTCGTTCACAAGTGTGGAAAGCTTGTGTCGGGTCAAAGCTGTGGGCGCATCCGCGTTAGCTCTGTATCTAGACGGACTGCGCAGCGTTTTGTAGCCTGAAACCACGAACTGCAGTCGCGACGGTTCAAATTACTGTGCGAGCATGCTGCAGTAGATGGCTAGAGGCCGCGACATGCGACTAGGCTTCCGGTAGTTCTACTCACATGTTTGAACCAAGAGGATGTTCGGCTCCTCCGAAATCTGCAGAGCAGCATCGCGCGTCGTAAGGCGAATCTGCACCTTGGTCTCTGCGGCGTCGATATCCATGGCGTCGGCGGGTTTGGCGGTATATGTTGATTGGTGTTGGAGTTACGAAGCTTAGGAAATTTTGGGATCTCGAACTTTTTTTCGAATCCGGTTAGCGCGGAAGAAGCCAGCCAGTCGGCGTTCGTGAACCTCCGCTCGTGGTATTATAGATTATGTCTTTCCAGTAGTTCAATTTATGCAGAAAGTATCAAAGCCGGCTGATAGTTGGGTATAGGTTTTCGGTGTTTCAGAAGACTAACCGTAAACTAGGGTCAATCTATCACTAGAGTACTACGCATGCGCTCAAGAGGAAAGTCGTGTGTTGTTTCCTTCACATAAATTGTCATTTACTAAGTCATACTGGTTCTCCTGATCTCAGCGATAGCTCTCCTCCGGTGATCACTAGGCGCGAACAGAGCCTCGATCAATCCAATCACCTCTTCAGCTTCCATCTCCAACTTCAGCTCGCCGTCCGTCCAGAAATATTTGATATCCGCAAGGCTGCTGTCCAGAATTTCGCTGAGATACTGGAACTTGAACCAGTTGGGCGTGTAGATACCGGCCATGTCTCTTGTTTCTCCGTTGCCATCCTCGGTCTGGAAGTGTTGGGATAGAGTAGCAAGCGAGACACAGTACCCGTGTAACTTCCTCGACTCATCTTCTGCAATATCTGACATGTCCTCGACATCGTTGATGAACTTTGTGAGAGCTGCTGACACCAACGAGCCAAGTGACTGATGTAGAGCGCTATGTGAAAGTACATTCTGCCACTGTCGCTTCACATCACCTATGCGATCTATCGTCGTAGCGATGGCGTCATCACAGACCGTAGCGAACGGAACGTTCGTACAGCCTTGGAAGCCTTGCGCATCTTCAAGATGATCCCGGATGATCTGTCTTTGTGACTCCATCTCGCGTCCGTATGCACGCTTTCCAAATCCGTCGATCGTCTTGATGTCAGATTCGATCAGCGGTTGGAGGCGTTTGGAAGGTCGCAAGTGCTGTGGCAATGTAGACGATTTATCTCTTTCAGCTTGTTCTTGAAGAAAGAGTCGCAGACGATCCGATAGTCGCTGGCAGTCGTTGTAGATGAGCATGTTACTGGCGATATCTTTTGAGTAATGCATCACAGCAGTAGCTCGGTACATTGCCAACAGGAGGCTCGGAATCGCATATAGACCCCCGCTCGCGGGTGCGATTGCAGACTTGACCAGCTCGGGTGAGTTCAGCGTGTCTACTTCTGCAATGACCTGCAAGATTATCTCCATTATGGCATCTGGGATCGCTGTCACTGTATATGTCTCCCGAAGGGTGACCTCCTGGTGTGCCGGCTGTTTTTGAGAGGCAGGTTTTCCGTTCGTATTCGATTGCTCCGTTGTATGTGCTGCAGGCTTCGGCGTTGTGGTGGGTTTGGTATCGGTCTCGTCATCCCAATCAGCGCCCCAATCATCTGCATCCTCTGCATCAGCTGGCTTTTCTTTCACCTCTTGCTCTTTGGGTTCATCTCCAATCACATCATCATCCTCACCCCAAGCACTCATATCTTCTTCTTCGATAGTCTCCTTCTTCTCTTCTGCGACATCGCCCTCCTCATCCCAATCAGCAGCCCAGTCATCCTCTTGTTCGTTGCCAGCATGCAATGCATCTCCCTTTGAGATGACTTGCGTCTCGACCCGTTCAACAGTCTTCTTTTCTTGCACCTTCTTCGGGAACATCGTTTGTACTCGAGCGATCGCATCCTCTTTCTGTTTAGCAAGCCATATCTCGGCAGACTTATCTACCCATTCAGCTAGACGATTTTGGCCTGACCAGCCGAGCTCATCGAGATACTCCACAAAGCCCAAGACATATGAGAGCGATTCTTGAAAATGTGGTATCCCGTCTGTTGATAATGGCACGGCAGGCAAAAGCAGGTTCGAAATTAAACGAGAAGCAATGATCGGAACGAACTTTGAGGACAGCGGAACGGCGATGCTAGGCGGTAGACGCGTGCTCAGGTACTCAGCAAGCAAGTGCATATCCTCCAAGGTAGCCTTGACCGCACCATCATTCACCGTGCCAGCACGTTGGATAACATCCTCCTGGATGTTGAAGGCGGACACAACGCGGTCGGTGCCTATAGCCAGTCGGGGAGCGATTATGATCTTGTCCAGGTCACGGCTCAAGCGGGTAACGAAGCTGTCCAGGAGACCCAACTTCGTAAGCGCTTCAACTGTTGTGTTGATATCGACTCTGGCCTCGCGTTCGATCGACTGGTGCAGCGAGATCTTATGGTTGGTGTTGTCGACTGCAATCAGCCCGTTCCATGACTCCGTGACCGTCTCTACGATGGCTTTCTTCAGCTGCTCCTCCTTGTTCTTCAGCACACCCACCGCTCTTGTAGTGGTGAACAGCCCAAGTCCCTGGAATGCGCCATCTGCATCTTCCAAAGTCTGTATGGCGTGCATAACATGGCCATGTACAGCAGCGTTTTGGGCAGAGTCGAGCAGGGTCGAGATGTCTCGAAGCTGCTCTACAGCACGTGCCAAGCTTTCGTTGTATGCAATTTCCGTGTGCAGTAGGCTGACCTTGCTTGCAGCATCCTGTACGCGAGCTGTATTCTCCTTTCCCGCCTCTGCTTGTTTTACAATATCTTTGGCCGTTTCTTGCGAGCGTTTGATATCGTCTTGCAGCTTGCGTGCCTGTGCTATCCAGCCATCGACGTCGGGCGCGGCTTCTCTCGAGAGTTGGCGTACTTCGTCCTGGAACAACGGTCAGCGTTGCCTGGAGCACGCGCTCCTTCAACACACCTTCGTCTCTTCTCTTGCCTTGGCAACTACCTCCAACAGCTTTGGAAGTGCGCTGGAAGGCACAGTTGCGGACGCGACATCCTGGTCCTGGGGAAACGCGCCATGCGCGGCCGATTGGAGCAGCGCGTCGCCTAGCTGCTCGTCTGAGACTTGCGAAGGCATTTGTAATCACGGGGTGATTGTCATGTCGATTCTAAAAAGGGTTTGCGGCGGGATAGTTCGCAGGGCGTTCGCAACGTCGCAGGACCAACATTGAAGCTGCACGGACGTCCAAGCGACGTCAACTCCAGCGTTGCTGCCCCGCCACACTTACCCCGCCACGCTCAAGCCCTTGTGCTGAAGAAACAGGCACATGCACACGTGCGTTTGGAGACAACCGCAGGTCGCAGCAGATTCATTAGGCGCAGATTTATCTAGTCAATCCGCGGTAGCAGCATCTTAGCGGCGCCGCAGCACTACTCCCGGACAACTCGCCTCTCATATTGCCCTTCGTCATTCCCTCCTTCCTTGTTCGGAGTGGCTCTCTGCACCTTGTACTCTATCTCATCCTCTCGTGAGTCTTTGTCATTTTCATTTTACTGCCATCTCACCGCTACCCGGGCTGGTATGTAGGCTTGCAGATTCAGCCGCATAATCACTGGCCGCGGCCTGTAGGCTTGTAGAGCATGGGTATACGCAACGCACGCCCCCAAAACCCAAGGCTGCTTTTCTCTTGGAGACCCCGGTCGAATCGGTAGCGTGATTTTCTATATAATAGTGCGTTGGGCTACGTACAACAATTCAGCTAACACAGCAAGGGTAGTACCAATTCGGGCAACGCGGCCAGTGCCTGCGACTTCAGCACCAACAAAGGGCACACCTGCAATCTCACGCTATCAATTCCTTTCTCCATCAAGATCGACATCATGGGGTCAATACAGCAGGAGTCGCACTTCAAGAAGCTGCAGCAGTTCAAGGCAAATTACGCCGACGCTACTTTCACTCAGTATGAATCCCAGCGGACGGGTCTTCGGGTAGTGGTAGTCGATCGAAAGGGTCCTAAGGTGTACGGAAATTTTGCGGTAGCCACGGAGATCCACGATGATTCGGGTGCACGTGAGTGGCATGGCTCGTGTTTCATATACTTCTACTGACTGACGTAGCGCATACCCTTGAGCATCTCTGCTTCATGGGTTCACGGAAATACCCTTTCAAGGGCGTACTAGACAAGATCGCCACCCGATCATACTCTGACACAAACGCATGGACGGATGTCTCCGAGACAGTCTATACTCTCTCAACCGCGGGTTGGGAGGGTTTTGCACAGCTGCTACCTATCTATCTAGACCACCTCATCGTACCTACGCTGACCGATGCCGGTTGTTACACTGAGGTTCATCACATCGATGGCAAGGGAGAGGATGCCGGGTGAGTATCTCTCAACGCCTTCATGCTCCCAGCTAACGACCCAAGTGTTGTCTACTCTGAGATGCAAGGACGTCAGAACTTGCAGGGCGATCTCATGGATCTCCAGATGCGTCGCCTTCTCTACCCTGAAGGCGATGGCTTCCGTATGGAGACGGGCGGACTGATGGAGAACCTACGAGTCTCCACTGCAGAGCGTATTCGCCAGTTCCACCGAGACATGTATCAGCCCAAGAATCTACGAGTTATATTGATTGGAGAGGTAGATCATCCAAACCTGTTGGACATACTGGATAAATTCGAAGACGAGATCATCGATCGCGTACCGGCTTACGATGCGCCCTTCAAGCGTCCATGGGTCGAATCGAAGCGCACTCCACCCCTGAGCAAGACCATTGTTGACACAGTCGAGTTCCCAGAAGAAGACGAGTCAACAGGTGAGGTGCAAATCGCCTTCCTAGGACCCGAGACTATCGACGACCTTGGAGAGACTGCCATCAACACGCTGCTCAACTACCTTGCCGGATCATCTGTTTCGGTTCTGGTCAACACACTCGTTGAGAAGGAACACCTAGCGAGTATGGTCTACTTCTGGTGTAAGGGACACACCGACATGATCATCTGGTGGACTCTGTCGTCTGTGGAGACTGACAAGTTGGCTGATGCCGAGAAGCGTTTCTTCGAGGTTCTCAAAGAACACGCTTCCAAGCCCCTTGATATGAGCTATCTCAAGGACTGTCTTCATCGCTTCAAGCGCCAAACTCGATACATGTCTGAGATTGGCATGGATGAGTACAAAGACCCAATTATCAAAGATCACGTATTTGGTGACCGGAATGGTACTCATCTCGAAGACGCAATGGCCACTCTTGATGTATTCGACACACTTGACAAATGGACTGAGGAAGAGTGGCGAGCATATCTCAATAAATGGATGGTGGATGCTCACCACGTTTCCATCCTAGGTAAACCTTCCAAGGCGTTGTCGGACAAGATCAAAGCAGATGAGGTTGCACGTGTCAAGGCACAGCAAGAGAAGCTAGGCGAAGAAGGCCTGAAAGACTTGGCACAGAAGCTCAAGGAAGCCCAAGACGAAAACGACAAGCCCATCCCAGAGGAGATTATCGCCAGTGTTCATGTCCCCAGTACTGAGTCTATCCACTTCTTTGAGACTACAACAGCGCGTTCTGGTGTAGCAAGGAAGCTAGGAACTTCTGAGAACAACATCCAGAAGATTGTCGACAAGGACGAAAACGGTCTTCCCCTCTTCATCCACTTTGAACACATACCAACTTCGTTCGTACACTTCGGCTTAGCACTCGGCACTGCCTCGCTACCAACGGAACTCAAGCCTCTCCTCGGCGTATATCTAACCAACTTCTTCGCGACTCCGATCATGAAGGACGGAAAGCGTATCGAGTTCGAGGAGGTCATTACCAAGCTTGAGCAGGATACCATTGAGTACTCCATGGACCGCGGTACCGATATCGGAAGCTCTGAGATGATCTACATCCCTTTCATTGCGGAGGCCGACAAGTTCGAAACTGTTGTGCTATGGCTGAGGTCAATGCTCGTTGATTCAGTGTTCGATACAGAGCGCGTGATTTCTGCAGTCAAGAAGATGCTCGCGGACGTGCCCGAAGAGAAGCGCGATGGTAATTCCATGAGCTTTGCAGTCGACCGCATGATCCACTACAATGCCGCATCAGCTGTTCGTGCGACTGGTACGCTTGTCAAGGGTCTCTACCTCAAGCGCATCCTGAAGCTACTCAAGACGGAGCCTCAGCAGGTCCTTGATAAGCTCGAAGCCCTACGCAAACACCTCCTGACCTTCTCCAACATGCGCGTCCTCGTTACCGCCAACCTTGAGACCCTACCAAACCCAGTGTCCACCTTTAAGCACCTCACCGACGCCTTCAAGCCCGGTCCAGAGCCAACCGTAAACCCAATCGACGACCGCAACGCGCTCCTCTCAGATATCGGTCGTAATCCAGGCGGTACACACTACATCATCCCCATGCCCATCGACTCCTCCTTCGCAGTCCTCACATCCAAAGGACCAAAGGGCTACACAAACGCCCAACTCCCACCACTCATGGTCGCACTCGCCTATCTCGACGCCGTCGAAGGCCCCATGTGGACATCAATCCGCGGCACAGGACTCGCCTATGGCAGCAACTTCTTCCGCGACCCCGAAACCGGGCTTCTCAAGTTCCGCATCTCCAAATCGCCCAACGTCTTCGCTGCGTACAATAAAGCCAAGACGGTCATCAAGGAGTACGGCGACGGCACGCAGAAGTTTGAGAAGCTGGCGTTGGAAGGCGCGATTTCAAGTATCGTCCGCGACTTTGTTGATGAGCGCGCTACGGTTGTTGATGCGGCTAGGAGTTCCTTTATCGATACTGTCACGCGTGGTGTGGGCAAGGACTGGCAGGCTTGGGCACTGCGTGAGGTGCGCAAGGTGACTGAGGAAGATGTCAGGAACATCTTGAATGAGGTCGTGTCGGGTGTGTTTGTGCCTGAGAAGACGGATCTGGTCGTGACTTGCGGTGGTATCATGACTGATGTAAGTTTCCCACCTGTCCTTGGATTCTTTGTCTTGGTAAAATGCTAATTATTCTGTACAGGGCCTCAAGAAGGACTTTGAGGACGCAGGCTTCAAGATCGAGATGAAGCAGCTCACCGACTTTCAGGATGCATATGGCCTCGAGGGTGAGGAAGACGACGAGGACGATGATGAAGAGGTATCAGGTAGCGACGATGATTCTGAAAGTGGCTCGGAGATGGAGGAATAGAGACTGGAAAGCTGACCCGAGTTCTACGCTCAGTCCGCCTGGTTCGCCACGGACAGTCAACGCCGAAGTAGTAGCAGCAACTGCAATGCAAACACTTCAATCAAGATCCATAAAGTCCCTCTCAAATATTCATATTCATACAATAGCGCAACAACCCCTCTCTCCAAAATAACAAAGCAACAAACATCATCGCCAAGTATAGCCAAACCACACGTCAATCATGCCAGATTGATCCCAAAGACGGCCCCTCAAAAGGTATTGTAAATCATCTCTCTCGTAAATACATACAAGGAAAGTAGGTATAAAAAAGACACCAAAGCTTAGACGCCGGCAATGCCTCTCTCGCCCCCAGCAGCCACAGTCGTAGATGTTGCGTATTCGAAGAAAGCCAGAATGTAGAAAGAGAGAGAGAGAGAAGGACTCTCGGCGTTCGAAGGTATCAAAGGAGAGAAGGAGGGATTTGGGGGAATCACATACGAAAAAGAGAAGTCGAACGCGGTAAGGAACACACCCAGATACACACAACCTTGGAAACGCCCGCTGGGTCAGGTGACACAATCGCCGGAAACGCCGCCCGCAAAACCCAAAGGTAAGCAAATTCCGATGTTCGTTGTAATCCAACTGCTCATGAAACTAGCTAGCCAAACTATGCATCTTCGGGTAAAATGCGCGCAAAATGCTTTTCCCAAATCCATCCCACTGTCTTCGTTTGGTCGTCTTGATTTCGCGCGAGCCATAGCTCACCCTTCATGCCGATGACATCGAATATCTCGCCTGGCACATACACAAGGTATGGTATTCCGCCTTCGCGACGATCGTGTGCGATGTTGAACTCGAAGAGACTGGCTGCCAGGAAGAGTACCTCTGGCTCGTCGGTATCGGCGGGTGTAGTGGGGAGGTCTTCGACACTGCCACGAAGAGGCGAATCTGACATCGGTAGCGCAGAGTTGAAGACACCGGATGCGCGTGTGGATCCCGGTAATGATGGTGGCTGGGAGGTGGGCGCGGAGAAAGTGTGGGTAATAGGTTGCGAGGGTGAGAGGAAAGACGGGCCTAGTTGCGGTGGGAAGTCGAATGCGTTGATACTCAGTGGAGAGTGCTCTATGTCTACTGCTCCGTCGAGACCCATATAGTTGTGGCTGTTGCGAGAAGGACCGGTGTTGCGTCGCTCTTTGCGCACTACGGTGGAGTCACTGTTGTCAGACACAGGACTGAGTGCGCGTGCTTCCCGTAATGATGTAGGTCCAGGGCCAGCCCGACCTGAACCATTGGGTGGGTAGAGAGAGGGGTACGCTGGCCCTGCAGGGGATGAGCGTGGCGGGTTATCGAGACTCCGCGGATGTGATCGGGGTGCATAACCGCCGCTATTCCGCGTTTTGGAGTCAAGCATTGATGCTTCGCTCCCGATAGATTCAGTACGACGCGACGATGAGTTGCGGGACGAGCCGCCGCCGCCATCGGAAGAGAGTGTTGGAACAGGAGACGTCATGTTGGAAATGTCGACCAGGAGATTCCTGTTGATGATGCCCAATCTGTTCGCAAGATCCTGCATCGGCTTGTAGTCCGAGTGGAAGCGTTCGACGTACGATTCAAGGTCGTATCGAAGAGACGTCGTGTGTTGCGGCTCGCTCTCAAGCAGTGGGAGAATTTTCTTCGAGCAAGTCTTGTACCAGTCCTTCTGCAAACACATGAACAGAGTCATAAGCGTGCGCATAAGACCCTTTGTTCTTTCATACAGAAGTGGTAGTTCGTGTTTGAGTGTGTCGTTGATCGTGCTGAACTTTTTGGATGACTCCTCTAGGTCCGGGTCGACCTTCTCGCCACGGTCAAGTGCTTGTTTATGCTTGACGTAGTATAGCAGGTACTTTTTGCGCTGCTCGATAGTCTTCTGATACGACACCCACATCTCCCAGAGATCGCCGACGGGTTTTAGGACACGGCTTCGAACAGCAGCTTTCTGTGACATGGTTAGCGGTATATAAGCGGCATGATGCTCAAATACTTACGTGATCTTCCAATGCCTTGTTCTGCAGCTCGAAATGAGCCATTGCCCATTTTCGCCATGTGCTTTCAATCTCCGGATACACGGATGGTGCCACCTCGCAGACAGTGATGAAGCCCAAAAACACGATGTTAAGCTGAAGGTAATGCTCGGTGATCGAATCAAGATACTGTTCAAAGTCGCGAATAACGATCTGAAGCTGGAAAAAGTGCCCACCGAACTTCTGTTCTTTCGACTTGTAGTCCTGGTCTTTGAAAGTTTTGTCGGCCTCGTCGTACGCTTTACTCTTATCGACCTTGGGAATGAAAGCCTTGACAAAAGTCTTGCCCAGGCCGCTCTTCTTCTCTTTCTTGCCCTCCGAAGCAGCAGCACGGAAGGTATCAGAACGGGCTTTGGCCTGGTTAATGCGCTGACTCATTGCTCTCAACTCTTCGAATGCTTCTTTGATCTTCGGCAGATCGGGATGGTCCGGGTCGGTGATCTCTTGCAAGGACTGAAGGATCAGCGGATACTTCAACAAGCGTTGACACGGCTTCAATAAGAGAGAGTCCAGATCCCACGCTTGGGTCATGTTTTCCACTTGCTCGAAGCAAGCAGTAACCCACCCAGATAACGCCTCGTTTCCTTGATTCTTCTTGATGAAAGCGCTGGCATTGTCTTGATTCAGGAAATATGTCGTGTAAAGTCTTTCCATTTTCTCCTTGTTGTCCAAGAAGACTTGACCAATGGTGGTCAATCGATCATTCTCCAGAGTGCAATTCTCAAACTGATTCGGCGAGTCTTCAGATGGTCGCCGAGCATGCATCGGTGATTCTCCAGAATCGTGCGATTTACCATCAGAGGAGTCACGGTTCCAGGGTCCGGTTGGAGGTGGTATCTCATAGTTGACGATGGGCTTTGCAGCCTTCTTGAATGCACGGAACAGCGACAAAGAGAACTTTTCCAGTTCTTTACAGTTGCTGAACAGCAACCTCTTCTCCTTCTCGCTCATCATATTCTGCGCGGTCGCCTCGAAGATGTTGTGCGCGATCATCATATCTATGCAAAATTGATGTTCTGTTGTAAGCAGCTCTTCTAGCGTGCGATATCGCTTTATCAAAGCTTGCCTGGCAGGATCAGGTTGGCCGTCTTCACCTTTCTCGGCTTCACTTGGCAGATCAATAGTACTCTCGATAGGCTGTGGGGTACCGTATCGATCCTCAAGACTCTGTTCTTGAACGTGAAGGACAGGAGTACGTGATCGTGCGGGATGCATTTCGAACTTGTCGTCGTTGAGCATGGGGCGTGAAAGCTGTTGATGTTGTGGCGCAACGTTGTAGGCATTTGGGCGAGAGGAGAGTTGTTGGTCGATGGATGGGTTCACGGGTGGGGGCGGTGGTGAATAGTTGGGACGGGGAGGCGCCGGAAGTGAATGCGGCATACTGTGCTGTAAGTCAAGTCCGAGTCCGCCATTCGTCCAAGCAAGTTGTGGGAGCTCAATGCGGTTGGTTGCGACAGATTTGTGCTCATCTGTTGAGGTTCGTGATAGCGCGTTGTGAGAAGGGTCTCCAGAAGAACTGCCGGAATGAGAGGCATCCTCCTGGATGGTCGTGGTGGTAGAACCTGCCGAATCTCGTGAGTAACGCCGCGAGGACGAAGTATAGATGATTGCCGTCCCGCCGCCATCAACTTCTGGCGATTCCTGGTGCAGCTGTGGTGTGTACGAATCCGGGCGGGACGGGGACGCCACTCTTATAGGCTCGCGCCTCGACTTGTCGTGTTTCGAGCCATTAGCGTCACTTAACAGTCGAGCGAGATACGTCTCTGTAGACTCTTTGGATGCCCAATCTTTGTGCTGTGCAATGACGGGCGAGACCTGCTGCACCCTTTCCTTTGATACCGACGCCAACTCTGGGGATATAACCGGCGATTGATGGTACATGTTCAAGACTGAGTTTACGACGCTGTACGTCTCCGTGTTCAGCGTCAGCGATCCGAGTGTCCTATAGGGACCAAGGCTGGCAGAGTCATCCGGATACAGCGTGTCACGCTTAGGAAGCGAATCTCCTGGCGATCCTTTTGTATCGTGGCGAGAGATGGATGGCATATCTCTAGCATCGTGTGTTTGATCAGAACTATACCCATACGATAGAGCCTGAAGGCCTGCGCTGAAGCTTTCGGAGTCGGGCTCCCATGAATGTGATGGCGGCTCCTCGCTGAGCATAATGGGTATTGATTCCCGAACGCCTAGCTCTGACTGCTCCATTTCAGGGGATTGTGGAGCAGGCCTCTGTGGGGGAGGAGCAGTCCTCTGCGGCGGCGGGTGGAAGACGTGCGGTTGCAAGAGCTGGTGGTCCGGCTCCTGGTGGGCGGTCGGCGGTGTGAGAACAAAGCTTCCTGGAAGCCCTAGTACAGGCGATTCGTCGAAGTCGGTCACGGCTGATGCTGGCTGCTCGAGCGGCGGTACCGTGAGGCTGGACGTCTGGAGGCTCAGACGCTGTTGTTCGGGCGAGGGTGACGAGTGCTCGTCGCGCGACATGCGCTGGCCCTGCGTCTGCGCACGGGTCTCATGGGATTGCTCGATTTCAGCAACGCCAGGCAGCCCCGCGAGTTGCTCTTGGGGCGGGTCGAAGCTGCTCGCGAGTGGGAAGTACTCCTGGTCACCATGGGGGCCGGTGCCTGTCGAGTGGGAAGCGGGCGAGGGCTGCAGCGGCTGGCGTTCTCTCGAGTTGCGCAGGCGAGGCGACGTTGGGTGCGGCGGGGCATTGACGACAGCGGACACACTTGGTCCGCTCCTGGCACCCAAGGGCGACTTCCCTCGCTCGCGATATCCACGGTAGGCTAATGCGGGGAGCGTGGACTGGTCTGTGCCCCGGGAGACTGGAGCGACAGCCGCTGCAGCCAGTACCCTGTCCATCCGGGTGGGCGAGGCGCGGTTGCTGTGGTTCATGGCGCGGGTTGGGGTGTACTTGACGGAGCGCGTCGACGAGTTGGAGTCGGAGCCGGCGCTCAAACGCCGTGTCGCTACGGGTATCCTCGAACGCGGCGTGTGTCGTTGGGGCGACCGTGCAGGAGTTTGTTCTTGCGCATGTGCGCGCGCGGCGTGTTGCATGTCGTCGGCGAAGGCTGAGGTCGCCGCGCTGGCAGAGCGGCCATGGTGCGGGCTGGTGAAGGCGGCCGCGGGTGGTGCAGCGTCGCCGTGCGTGTTGTCGAGAACGGGAATCCCGAAGCCTGGCGAGAGCACGTCCTGTCCCGTCAGCACTTCGCCAAACAGCTGCCGCCCGCTGGGTGCAGACGCCCGATTCGGCGAGGCCACCTTCTTGGGCGTCGACGAGACGTGGTGGTCGATGCTGCTCCGGCTGCCATTCGTGCGGCGCGCGTTGCGAGGCGACGCCGGGGCGGGCTGGGGCCTGTCTCGCGGCTTGAGGTTGTTGAACTTGTGCGGCCCGTACGAGGCCTCTTTGCTCGGGCGTGCAGCCGATGCTGTCGACGAGATCGAGGCATGCGCACGCCGGGCGACGTCGTGCGTGCCCGCCCCAGCCCGGCTCGGCGTCCTGGAGCGAGAGCGCACGGCAGGCGACGTCGTCGTCGAGCTGCTGGCGGGCGACTGCTCGAAGCGCTCGGCGAGGGCCCTCACTTTGTTGGAGACCTGGGGGGAGGAGCGAGTGGCCGCGGGCGGCGATGCAGGATTCGAGGCAGACCTCACGGCCGCTTTGGAGGTGGGGCGCGCGCCGTTCGTCATGGGCTGCCGCTGCAGCGCTGCGGGCATGTCGAGGCCGCGTTGCGGTGAGGGAGGTGCTGCTGCGTGCTCGGTCGTCGTGGTGTAGGCGGAGTAGTAGTGCTCGGGCGAGGTTCCCACGTCGTCGTCGGCATGGTCGAGCTCAGTCGACTGCAGCCAGTGTGAAACGGAGAGGCCGGGGTTGTATGCATATTCATGCGCTTGATCAGAATCCATATCCCATAGTCGGCGAGCGCAAAGGCGCAAAAGCAAGGCAGCGCCAACGTTGTCGGAGGAGGTGGGCCAATCTCGAGCAACAAGGGTTGCCAACGCAGACTCGCCGGCTCTCGCGCAGAGGGCGTCTGGGCCAATGACAGTCTCGAGGCCGGTGCTGCCCCAAGTCGACGAGTTGATATGTTTCAGCCTGAAAAGCAAGCGGAAGGGTTCCCGATACGGCGCGCTTGTGGGAGGTTCTGAACTGGCTGTGTCAGATCAACAACTGAGCCCACACGGTACATCTAAACTCCGTCGTTACCATGCAGCTAGGAAGCGGGATACCGGCGCCGCTCTCGATGGGGCGGCGCACGACGACGGCCTGGCCTTCGCATCTGGTATTTACATGGAGCAACCCGATATCTTCGACGTATGCTGTCCAGATGGTTTGGGCCAAGATGGAGGATCAACATGCTCTTTCGCGGCCTGCTTATCCATCCGTGCTTCTCGATGCCATGGGATGATAGCATCCCGCTTCCCCAGCCCGTAGCTCTACCAGTACTAGCGGATCGTGCTAGCCCTCGTTCCCAGGATAGCCGTGTTTTGCGTCCCAGGGGTAGGTCGATCTGTAGATGCAGCTGACCTAATGGCGCTCTACCAGACAGTCGTTCCAAGATTACTATACAATGGCATACAGGTTTACCATGGCCAGGATGATGGGGTTTGGCACAATGTGAGCTAGTCGCAAACAGACCTGTGGACATGGCAGCATCCATGCTATACTCACAAAGAGCATCGGGACACAAACAACTTCACTCAGGCGTGCAGCATTGGAAGTTTATAAAATGAACGTAGCATCTTATATGCAGCTGACATAAGATGTGTACCTAGGTAGGCGAACTCTACGAGGGACATTCTTGTTGGTTTGCTAGCAACCATCTCATGTACAAAGAGATGCTTGCGTACAACTGTTTGTAGCAAGCATACTGCCGTATATAGGCAGCTCTCATCTCATGTTAGAATAGATGATCAAATCATCTCATTTCTGCTCACATTCAAGAATTCTGACACAAGCAGAAGGTACCAGTGTCTCAAAGATATAGACATTTCGACAAGATGATGAGGTGATTTTGCTTTGACGACCCTGTAGGAGAGGGCACCAAGGGGCACTTGCTGATTCGGATTCCGCATCGTTCATTATCTTTCCCGCCCTGAGGCGTTAAACTGCAGCGTACATCCCAGCATCTGGTCAGGAAGCCCGACATACGTCTCGTGTGGCTGAGATATCTCTGCTTATGCAGATCTTTTAACGGAGCCGCGCTGTCAAATGCACAGCCAGTATGTGGTGATGTCGCATCGCACATTTCGTGGTGAGCATGCAGTGTCCGAAGAGGTTATGTCCAGGACTGCGTCGCTCCCGAGAGACATCACATCCATGGAGAAGGCTCTCACCTTCACATCCATCACGTCAACTGTAATGTACGACCAATCATTGCGCTCTCTCCCACTGCAAAAGCAGGGAGAAACCGCACCCAAGATCAGCCAAAGTATTCCTCTCCACTTCACAGACGGTTTTCGTTCTCATGGAGACCTCACACCGTCCGTAGACGACGGGTCTCTCCAAAGAAAATGCTTTTCGTGAGTGTGCAATTTGTTTGCGTTGTTCAATGAAGAGGAAAGGCAGGGACGGCCGCGATTGAGATTTTCTTCAGCAGGCCGGCGGAACCTTTGGCCGGGGCGCTTGGACGCAGCACGCAGCCCCGCCACAGGCAGGTGGGCTGTTCCGGATTTGGGTTTGAGTCACTTTGTGTGGGATTTGAAGTCGAAAGTTGCCTGCCGCCAGTCTCCACCACCGCAGCTGCTCGACTGACCAGTCTAATACCTCGACAACCGAAACCACCAAACCAGCTACGCCCCAATCCCCAAACTCGATCCCAAGTTGCCCATCATGGAGTCCGAATCCGACCACGACCACCGCGATGACGAGAGCATGTCCGAGCATGAGGAGATTGAGGAGACGAAGCCAAAGTCCGCGATGAAGAAGGGCCGGGAACCCGCGGCGCCCGTCGTGCGCCCAGAGCTTCCGTAGGTGTTGAAGACAAGAGGCTCTGCGCTGCATAGCTAACGCACACAAGCGAACAACCAGACCCAAGCACGCTCGACCTCACCACGCTGAACCCGCTGTCGCCCGAGATCATCTCCCGCCAAGCCACAATTAACATTGGAACCATTGGCCACGTCGCCCACGGAAAGAGTACTGTCGTCAAGGCCATCTCCGGTGTGCAGACGGTCCGTTTCAAGAACGAACTCGAGAGGAATATTACCATCAAGCTCGGTTACGCCAACGCGAAGATCTACCAATGCGATAACCCAGAGTGCCCGCGCCCAACATGCTACCGGTCATACAAGAGCGACAAGGAGGTCGACCCCGCGTGTGAGCGTGAAGGATGCGAAGGCAAATACAGACTGAAGCGCCACGTCTCTTTCGTCGACTGCCCCGGTCACGACATTCTCATGAGCACGATGTTGTCAGGTGCCGCCGTCATGGACGCTGCGCTACTCTTGATCGCTGGAAACGAAACTTGCCCGCAACCGCAGACAAGTGAACATCTTGCTGCCATTGAGATCATGAAGCTAAACCACATCATCATTCTTCAGAACAAGGTCGATCTGATGCGGGAAGACAGCGCTGCGTCGCATTACGAGTCCATCCTCAAGTTCATCCGCGGAACTGTCGCCGATGGCTCGCCAATCATCCCCATCTCTGCCCAGTTGAAGTTCAACATCGATGCCATCAACGAGCACCTCATCAGCAAGATCCCCGTCCCAGTACGCGACTTCTCCGCGAAGCCCCACATGATTGTCATTCGATCCTTTGACGTCAACAAGCCTGGTGCTGAAATCGATGAACTAAAGGGCGGTGTTGCTGGTGGCAGTATCTTGACCGGTGTATTGAAGCTAGGAGACGAGATTGAGATCAGGCCCGGTATCGTGTCAAAGGACAGCGCCGGAAAGATTCAGTGCAAGCCTATCTTCTCAAGAGTAGTGTCTCTGTTTGCCGAGCACAACGATTTGAAGTTCGCCGTTCCGGGAGGACTGATCGGTACGTGACGATTCCTGCAGACTCATGCACCACTCAACTAACACACAACAGGTGTCGGTACACGCGTTGACCCTACTCTGTGCCGTGCGGATCGTCTCGTTGGTTTCGTCCTTGGTCTCCGTGGACACCTCCCCAACATCTACACTGAACTCGAAGTCAACTACTTCCTCCTCCGAAGATTGCTTGGTGTCAAGACTGCGGACGGCAAGCAGGCCAAGGTAGCCAAGCTTGCAAAGAACGAAGTCTTGGTAAGTTTCTATCCATGATGGCAGATGACAAAGCTGACACTCGCGCAGATGGTCAACATTGGATCAACCGCTACCGGTGCCAAGGTTGTTGCTGTCAAGGCTGACGCTGCCCGTCTGTCCCTCACTTCACCTGCATGCACAGAGATCGGTGAGAAGGTGGCGTTGTCCAGACGTATCGAGAAGCACTGGCGTCTCATCGGCTGGGCCAACATTGTAGCGTAAGTTTCACGGCATATCTAGTTGCGTCCACGAGCTGACATCTTCATTAGTGGTAACATCCTCCAACCTATCGTCGACTGAGCGGGCATGGCGCGTAGTGGGGTAGCTCTCGAGGAGTGGAACGACAAACTTTACGAAGGGACGACGTAGACATAAGCGGTATGACGGCAAAACACGTGCATTTGGTTCCTAGCATTTTCTGCCGGAGTCGGTTGCGCTTGGAGATGGGCACCAAAAGTGGTTTTCTCGCAGCTGTGTTTTAGACAGCATCTCGAAGCCATGACAGCAGAGGGCTAGCGTCACTAGGGAGCGAGCGTCTTGTGTATCAGTACGTTCTCCAGCACAGTGTAGCCGCATATAATGAAGCATGTACATCCACTGGAATTGTTGGGAATGCGGATGACAGCGGGTCACGCAGGCGGAAAGTAGGCCGATCTTCACATGAAAGCCATTCTGTAACATGTGCAAGAAGCTGGCCTACCAACGTCAGATCTGCGTGCTAGCCTACATTTGCCTCACTGTCCCCTCACTGCGCGTTGTACGATTTCTCCGCTCTCAGTATTGCTTTGATTGCCTATACGAGGTATGTTTGCGAGGCTCCAGTATTATGCCGGTATAAGGCCAGCACACGCTCAAAGGTTCACGTGCACTGACTCGGGGTTTAGAGTTCAACTTGCCCTCGCTCACGTGCTAAACACCGCAACAGTTATACGAGTACGCGCATCTGATTGTGCGGCGACTGGTAGCGCGTCTGTCTTTTCTTCTTTACGCTCGCTGTTGGTATTACTTTTATCCTGTATTGTAATTGCAAGCATACATTGCAGCGGTCGACACGACAACGAAGTTTGCGTGACCCTGCCCAGGACGGAACTGAAGCGCGACGGCTATGGAAGAAGACCCTTCGAAAGCGAGAGCGGCGCCACCTCCGCTGCACATCTACCGCCCCATCCCGCGTCGCAACTTCGAATCCCATAACGACACGGCCGATTCGCCCACGCACGCCTTTTCACAAGCCACGCCCCCGAGCGCGACCGAGAACCGGAGATCGTCTGACTTCCTCGCGCAGCTCAATGCGCGCTTACTCAGGACCTTCAACTCGCGCGACGATGACTCGGAAGACCAGGAGAGGGAGAGGGGGCCGCCGCCGCGGAACAAGAGCTACTTGAACATGACGAGTAGCACGCTATCCGGCATATACGACGAGACGGGCGCGAACACGGCGGGTGAACTCAGCACGGCGGAAACGCCCTGGGGCACTGGCGCCGAGACCCCCGCACACACTGCCATGGGTTTCCAGCCCTGGGAAACGGGCATGGGAAGTCCTGATGGAGGACTGAGCTTGAAGACACAGGCCAGGAAAGGGTCCGCTATGGGCAAAGTCGAAGGAAGGCGGAGGAGTCACTCGGTCAAGCAACCGCGCCACGGCGTCTGGAAATACGTCGTGATCCTGGGCAAGCTCGTAGCATTATACGTCTTTGGCGTCATCTACGGAGTCATTGTCTCGCATCTGCACGAGACGAGACAGTTGGCAGCTGTCCACGTCGAAGGTGTTGATCAAAAGAGTCAGACCTACCTTGCCACCTGGGGGTTGTTTGGGGTTGCCCTGGGAAGTCTGCTACCATACGTTGATCTCGTGTGGGATGCGCAACGGAGAGAGGACGAGAATGGAGACAAGGAGACTGAGACGCACGATTCACCCATCAGCGAGCAAATCAATGATGTGGTAAGGAGCGTAGCAGCCTTTGTAGGAATCGCCTTCGCTATCGTAAGTCTCATGAACTACTTGACTACACACATCGACCCTAACTAACACTCTCCCACAGCGCCGTCTCCCCTGGCAATCAACCCTCCAACTCACCCTAACACTCGCCCTCGTCAATCCCGCTCTCTGGTACATACTCGACCGCTCGAAGCCCGGTCTCTCCGTCTCACTCACCGTCACGTCCATCCTCACATCCTTCATCTTCCTCTCGAACCCCGACGTCCTTCCCTCGCCGTCTCTACCAGCAACAACAAACGCTACACAAGTTCCTTCCATGGGCAGTCATACACATGCAAAAGGCAGGCCAGCACCGGTCGTTACACCAGAGCTGTTCGCTGGCATGATCAGCTACGAGAACCTGGCTGTGGTGACGTGGGTGGGCAGTGTTCTCTTTTGCAGTTGTGTGTGCTTTGGCAGTATAGGGAGGAGGTTGGCTGTGCTGGAGGAAAGTGGGTGGAAGAGGTGAAAATTGTTGTTATAGAGGCGTGAAAGCCTCGGAGATCACGTTGCAGTCTTGCGCAACTACGGCGTGTTGGGGTAATGCTAGACTTTGTGGTCGGCATGGGGCGTCCGGCATGGATCAAAATTATTGGCTTCACGTGAAGCTTTGGATGCCATTTACCGTTGTCATCAAGTGGCATGTACTGCTCACTGATCATGTCTCCGTCTTCTCGTGCTCTTACTTGACCAGAGTCACAGAGCATAGCTGATAGTGTAAGCATGTAGAAGTTGTACTTGCGATAAAACCTCAATACGACACGTCTTTATAGATCTCAGCCTCGAACCTCTATATTAGAACAGGAGCTTTTTTGAATATGCACAGAATAGACATCAAATCCTAAAATGCAGCCAGAAGCGTTCAGTCTTAATCCACAATTTCACCAAGTAGCAAACACTACGACAGCATAACTTGAAAACGAAAAAAAAGGCAAAGGACTGTCATTTCTCCAGTGTACTAATCCTCACCCAAGCACCCAAGTTAGGAAAGAGGAGGAGAGCCAAAAAATCGGCAAAAAAAAAAGAAGTGTCGCAAATTGGCGGTACTGGGAACTACAGACATGTTAGCGAACAATGTCACAGTAAACCGACTCAATTTAAGAGGTTCAAACGTACTCGAACCCAGGCTGGCGCGGATCTGGATCGGGACAAGCTAAGTTGTCCGCCAGCCACAACGCGACGTCATACCACTAGACCATACCACGGTAGGGCTGTTAGTTTTACTGTACAGCAGGGGGGTTGGTTGTGCGGTGATGCTTACCCTTGGTGATCTGTTTTGATGGGAATTTTTGAAATTGGTAAATGATTGTAGTTGGCGAGAACCAGGGATATCAGTGAATATTGGAAGTTGGTAAAAGATGAGGGTAAGATAGTGGGGATTATGAGTCAAAGTAAAGGTATCGTGGGGACAACCCGAGGTGCCGAGTGGAGAAGGAACACGATTGGGGATAGTTTGCGTCCATAGAATAGCAGCTAGAATCAAACGCATCAGGCAGAATCGGTCGCTTGAGTGGAGACGCCAGTGTGGCTTGTGTTTTCAAACTCATTTCGAAATGTCAGAACGGGATAGACAGTGAGATGCGTAACGTTCGTTTATGCATTCTCAAGATACATGATCCTTCCATGAGTGTGCATATTCTCATGTTCATGAATGTTTCAAACACTATGGGCTGTGTCAAACCAATGGCTTCGGCCACTGACTACCATCTTACTTCAGGCCCTATCTGAACCACCCCCACGTCTCTTTCTTGTAGATCCTGAAAGCCGTCTTATATGTTTCTTCTGCTTTCGTACTCGTGTTGTATTATGCATACGATACTGGGCGAAACCCGGATACATCGTTATACATGAAGCTCACTGCGCCTTGGACAGCTTCGCCCTGCTAGCAGCGAGCGCAGCAGACAGACTGAACTGGGTGTTGATACCGTCGATGCGGTGGACAGCGTTGAGGTTCTTGACGCAAGTGATCTGGAAGCAGGTAGCAGTTCCCTGGCGGGAGGCGATCGTAGAGTAGGCGAGGAAGTATTCCCAGATCTGGACATGATTAGCATCTAGCAATATAAGTACGCGACCCGTTGCTTACCTTGAACCATCGAATACCGTACTTGGCAACAACCTTCTCCTTGTTGGCGAGCCAGTTGCGGTACCACCTCCAGAGAGTAGCAGAGTAGTGTACACCGATGGTGTCGACCATCTTGACTTCAAAACCAGCACCCTCGAGCGTGTCGATGACGAAACCAAGGGGAGTAGAAGCGTCGGCACCGGGGAAGACGTATTTGTTCATGAAGAGACCCCAGGTAAAGTCCTCGAATTGCCAAGCCTTACGGAGACCAGCGATTTGGAGGAAGAAGACACCATCGTCGTCGAGCATGTCGTAAACTTGGCGGAAGAAGGAGCTCAAGTGGCGGACACCGACGTGCTCGGCCATCTCGAGACAGGTAATCTTCTGGTAGCCACCAGGAGGAAGGGGAATATCACGGTAGTCCATGCAGAGAACGTTGGACTGGCTCTCTTCGATGCCAGACTTCCTAAGGCCGTTGTTGCCCCAAGCAGTCTGGTTGCGACCGAGAGTGACACCGGTGACGTGAGCGCCGTAGTTCACGGAGGCGAACCTGGTGAGGGTTCCCCAACCGCAGCCAATGTCGAGCATCTTCTCGCCCTTCTTCAAGCCGATCTTTTCACAGACAACTGACATCTTGTTGTCCTGGAGCTGTTCGAGGCTCTCTTCGGTGTTGATGTCGGAGATGATACCGGAGGTGTAAATCATGCGTGGGCCGAGGAACCAGCCGTAGAAGTCGTCACCACGGTCGTAGTGGTCGCGTACCTGTTCTTCGTCTGAAGCGGGGTCAGCATATCGTCAGTCGATAACTCGTCTAGACACGTACCTTGGGACCTGGAGTGGACGATCATCTCGGGAATCATGCCAAACAGGAAGTGCTTGATCAATCCAAGTGTGAAGCGGGGCTTGGACCAGTCGTGGCGCCATTCGAGGATCTCGAGCATGTCGCCATTGAGCTCTACCTCGCCGTCGAAGTACTTCTCCTGGAACGTCTCGATGGGGATCTGCTTCTTGCCGTAGTATGCGTCGCGGTCCTCGGGCTTGTTGAACTTGAGGTAGTGCTCGATGGGCTTGCCGGGCAGTTTGGCCTTTTCGTTCTTGCGGGGCGCGAACTCAGAGGTGAGCCACCAGAAGGGACCTAGAATGGGGAGGAAGAGGACAAGGGCGAGGAAAACCCATGTCTTGAAGCCCATGCCCCAGCTCCAGGTGATGTAGGCGGGGACGCCCACCAACAGCGAGATGAGGGCATAGTTGTTGAACGAATCGCGGCCGGAACCTTCTGCGGGCAGAGGAGCATTCGCAATGGTCGGGTACTGTTGATCGCCAAATGTCAGCTTACGGGCCCGCGGTGTTGATGCTCAATGGCTGGTGGGGTGCTCGTTAAATTGACCACATGCAACCACATACCGATGTCGTCTTGACGCCGCAGTCGAACTCGGGCGTCGTGGGCGAGGGCGCCGGCGGCGTCTCAACCCACTCGAAGTTCTCCTCAGAGGTATTGCTGCTCATCTTGCGTACCGCGGAGCAATTTTGCAAGATGGGAGGTAAACGTGTTGGGATCCCGAGCCTTTAACGGCGGTGAATCTACTAAGCGAACGCACTGGGGTTGCGCCTGCCCCCCTGCACTGGCCCTGCAGGAGGTCGACTCGTAGCCTAGCTTCAGACCGTTCCCAGCACACCGACGGCGACTCCCATGGATTGGCGCGACATACGTTGCAACATTGCCAGCATAACTCTGCCTTGTTGATAAGGGGAGTGGGGCGGAAAGTCACAATCACCCACAACTCAACGTCCAGTATCTTGCCCTGGATTCTAGTCTACGCGATAGGCTTTCTCACCAACATGTAGGCTCGTTCCTTCTTCGGCCATACACGTGTATGATCTGAGGACCCTTTGTTTTCACCAAGATTAACGACAACTTTGTCCAGATGGGAACAATTTTCAGATTTGCCAAGCCTGGTTCTAGCATAGGCGGGGCACGCTCAGGACCTCGACGCGTCCGCTAGTAGCTTCCCCCTAACAAAGTCCACCTTCTCCTTGGCCACACCGGCTTTCTCCAGGTACTTCTCCACGCTGCCGTACTTCTCGACCATATACGAGTTTACATGGCTTACCAAGTCCGGGGGACATATCGCAAACTGCTCGGTCAGACCAATTGATGCCATCTCTTTCAGCCTTCCCTCCCTCTCTGGCTCGAGTTCTGGCTCGGATAGGCGATAGTCTTCGTCGATAGTGGTTTGATCCACACCGAGGAGCAACAGGACCAGCATGACTATGAGCCCGGTTCGGTCCTTGCCCTGCGTGCAGTGGACCAAAACTGGCCAGTTCTTCTCTTCTCCTAATACATCAAAGACCTGTGTGACTTCGCGCGTGCACACGTCCAGCGACTGCTCGGCCAGTCCGACAAGACCCATGTCTTCCATGTGAGGAGCTAAGATTTTGATCGCATCCTTGCGGTAGCCGACAATCATGAGGCCTGCGAGCCTGAAGAACTCAAGCCATGTGAGTTTCGAAAGCAACATGCGCGAGAAGGCCGAGCCATTGAAATTGATTTCGTGGTAGATTATGCCGGGTATCTTGAGGGGCTCCGCTGCGTCGTCGTTGGTTTGAGGGACTGCTGCTGACGCTTTGATTCTTGCATCGTGCTTTTGCGCCTGTTCGATATGCTCTGTTCTGCACCGGTCAACACGAAATCAGCTCACGAGCGTCGCGTCTACCTACTTCGTTCGTAGATCGATGATGCTCTTCACGCCATATTCTTTCAGCAATCTCTGCCTGTCTTGGAAAGAGGCCTCATCTTTAAAAGTCAGCCTCGCGCCAAGGCATGTGTGGGAGGTACGCACCAGGTCGTGCACTTCGGAACAGTAAGCCGTTCTTTAGACGGCTGCAGCACGGTCAGCGCAAGACTAATCTCAAGGCGCTTCTGTGGATTACCTAGTTCCTGTTGTTTCATTGACAAACTGGCTGACATCGCGAAAGTTCAAGATACTCTTGAGTGGCGTTTGCAGTTCAGCCATGTTTACTACGGCCGACAGACTAAAATTGGTGGTATACCTAGGTAGCTATCTGCTGAATCAAGATGGAAAGTTAAAACTCGGTGACGTAGTCAGCTCACACTAACCGCATCTAACCCGGCTTTGTCTCCCGAGCTTGTCGCTGAAACCAACACGCGCCAGTAGACGGAAGTACATCACTACAACAATCAGGATAAAAGCGCGCCATCTTCGTAGCTCACTTGATATCCGGATTGCGCTGTTGGGATCAGCGAACCTAACCACGACACCGTCTGGATATATCCGTCGCCTGTGCAAACATTTGGAGAAAGAAACCTGGCCACCACGGCGTGCAAGGGCAATTTGAACACCTACCTCTCAGAACTCTACATCACCTTGGGATACTTGCGAATTTCAGTTTTTGTGGTCGTTTAGACGGTGGAGCGCCTGTTCAGTTTGTTCCTTGCATGTCGTGCCGCTATGTTCCACTATGCCAAGTGTAACGTTCTGTACGCCGATGTTCTTCGTTCGCTCGACGCAGGGCTGCGATCTTCAGATGTGCACCAGGGTTCTGACAGACAGGATGAGCCCTCGACGCACTTGGTGCATGATTTGACTGCTTCGGTGAGCCCGTCGCTGGCTTCAGTCAGGACAGGCAAGGCTACGTCGGGCTCAAGCTAGAACCAGGCCTGGAGTGGTAAGGCTAGTGTGAGATTTCGACGCGGAACGCACCCTTACGGCGATCCTCCACAGACCTAGGTAGAGCTCGAGGTTGATATGACATCATCGCCGTCCTCTCGTCATTTTAGCCATGAAGGGTGCCGCTGTGTGTGACCCTAGCTGGCATTTGCCTTTCCCTCTTATTTCTCGTGATCGCCCTTGAAGCAACGCCTGACACATTCCCGTCTTGCTTCGACCCGCTCTTTCACAATGGCGACGACAGCCCTTACCACGGACGCGCCCCCCGCGTCTGACAGCAGACCCTTGAAGCAATCGGAACAGGCGGCTCCACCGCGATCCTCCGCCGAGACGAACATGCGTTGCCCTGACCCATCCGCGCATCAGCATCCAAAGACCAGCGCATTGCAAAACCAGGCGTCGGCAGCGGCGCTTTACTCGCACAACCACGGTAGCCCTGCTAAAGCAAACGTCTCGAAGCCCATCAATCCGCTCGGAGCAGACGGAAAGCTCTCGTCGGCCAGTGAGTGCAATGTTATGATCACTGCATTACATCATACCCTAACAGAAATCCACAGGCGCTGCAACGAGCCTCAAATACGCAAAAGCCCAAGACCTTCCCAGCTACCCCGTGGTGGGAATTGATACACAGTCCTCTGCCGGAGCCGCCGCATTACTCGCCAACCAGAACAAGAAGAGCCCGGAGTGGTGGAAACCCGAACAATCTTCCGCAGCAGGCAAGGCTGCGTTGCTCGCAAACGGTTACAAGATGGCGCCCATGTGGCAGCCAGAAGCAAGCGCAGCAGGCTCAAAGGCCGCGCTTCTCGCCCATAGAGATGGTGGAAAGCTGAACCTATGGCAGCCTGAAGCTAGTGCTGATGGTCATTCTGCTGCTACCATCGCTATGCGCAAGGCAGCACCCAGCGCAGACGTGGATTACGGATATACAGACCAGGGCAGGAAGAATGCCTTTACTGCAGCCACCGACGCCCATTCGGCATCAAGACGCAAGCGCGCTCAATCAAACCCACCCACTGCGCCGCTATATCCAGACTCAAAGAACTCTGCTAGGAATGCATTGGGTGCAGCAACGCTTGCCCACAGTGCATCGACCCGGGCCAAACCTCAAGCAGCTCCTGTTGACTCCAGTCGCGGCGGCTATGGTGCTATGGAGGCTGCACGTATCCAGCATGCGAAGAGCATCTCGCGCGACATGTACACAAGCGCTCCACCAGTTGCATTAGAGACGGAAGAGAAGAAGCATAACGATGCCCTTCGAGCTTCCGCCATATCCATGGCCAAGAAAATTTACGATGTGCAGCAGCAACACATTGATGGCGCATCGGGCCAGTCCATTGCTCGTACAGGAGCGACGGCAGCCCATAGCCAACAGCCCGCGACCGGCGAGGCCGACATCAAGCAGCAAGCTATGCGCTATATCGGGATCCAAGAGGCTGCGCAGAAGCTCGCACAAGAAAGACTGTCCAAGATAGGATACGACGAGAACGCTGCTTACCGAAGCTACTACGGCTACGACCAGCCGACACGCTCGAAGCTCTCAATGCGGCGTGGGCGCAACCGCGCGCACAGTGCTTCCGAGACAGCTCCTGCACAAGACTCGGATTCTGACGAAGACGACTTCCGCTCAAGACGAATTCGCTCGCAGATGGACCAATTCAACAAACAGCTGGCTGATGTCGATGCAAAGAAACGCGAGAACGACCGCAAGTCCCTGCTTGCTGCAGCACAGCGCAAGGTACAAGCTCAAATGCAGGGCATGGATAAGCAGATCTATGATAAGACTGGCAAGATGTCATCCGCAATGGTGGACGATTGGGATGAGAAGGCGCGACAGCGAGCCCTAGCCAACTCTGAAACCCGTATGGAAAATCACGGAAGAGTACACATTGGTAACGGTAAATGGATGGACCAAGGAGACATTGATGCTATTGCCCAAGCGAGGATTCAGCCTACATTGGACGAGATCACCGAGAAGACGGATAAGCGCCGTGCCGAGGACGAGAGACGACGTGCTGAGGAGGATGAGCGCCGACTTGACCAGGAGCAAGAGAAGCGCCGCATCCGAACGGAGAAAGAGCGTGCCGCCGAGATCAAGGCAGAGGAGAAGCAGGGCAGGGGTACGTGTTCATCATCGCATAGTTCTCACAATACTAACTTCTGACAGAGGAAGAGAAGAGGGCTGTCAAAGCGCGGGCTGCCGAAGAGAAACTAGCAGCGAAGCAGGCAAAGGAAGCTGAGAAGACCAAGACTGCAGGAGAACAACGCAAATCAAAAGAGATCACCACGACTGAACCTGCAGTGGTGGCCAATGAAACTCCACGCGACAACGAGGATCTGTACGAAGAGGCAGAGCTTACAGAAGCTCACCCTATACCAGAGCACGATTCGGCCGATCCAACCTCGCCGACGTCCCAAGGATCCTCCAAGGGTTTCAAATCACTCTTGAGCAAACTGAAGAGGCGTTCCAAGCATTCTCCTGCGGCAGAGACCGAAGGTACTACCAAAGAACAAGAGCCTGGCTTCATCGGTGGCGCGACTCTCCGGAATTCCGTCTCGCAACCCCAGTCTCAATCTCTATCTTCAAAGAGCGCTAGCGAACCGGCTCGTGAATCGATAGACAGCCGCATATCTGGTGAGGCCGATCGCCCAAAGGACTTGAGTCATGTTGAGCCTTCGTATGTCCCTCACGTGGGTGTCGTCAAGGAAGAACGCTATTCAGACGTCTCATCTCTGTCTGGCGATGAAGATGAATTCAGCTTGGCACGTGGAAGGTCTGCAGAACGTGTTGTAAGCGGGGCCACAGCGACATCTGCTGGCGAGAGCTTCGAGGAAGCGCGTGACCATTTCGATGAAGCCCTGGCACCGCCCCCAGCATTTGGCTCTGACGCAGAGAAAGCCAGGAAGGGAAGTCCAAATCGGGAGTCAAAGTTCCAAGAAGTGGGATTGTAGGCCTTGTGATGATCAGACAAGGAAATGAGTTTCGTATCTGCCATGCTTGATTTGAAGGTTGTAATGGTTGCTATGTTTGGGATTACGTTCAGTATGAGTAGTCTGCGATGGTATATGAAGCACAAGCTTGGCCTTGATGTATAATGTAATGTCTTACTTTGTATGAGATAGTTTTGAAGTTCTTGGGTCATATTGCAGGTTGCCCAGAAATATCAATGTGGAATTCGCGTTCTGCTCTCATGCTTGTTGCGCGGAGACGCGCCGGGGAAGTACGGGTTCCCGCGTCACCTAGCCTCACGACCTGCTATTACGAATATGCAAGATGATGAACTGGAAGCCAATTTCAAGGCCTATAGACAGGGTGTACTCTTCTCTTCTTTGCAACGCGGTAAAGGCATCAAAAACGTCGGTGTTGAAAGTAAGCGTACTCGGGATTGGTCGCTGCAGCAAACGTCATTGGGTAAAGCTGCCACAATTGGGTTTTACCTAATCGGGAGCTTTGCCAAGCATAGGGCGAACCAGCGTATGTGGAAACAACACCAGGAGCTCCTTTCTCGAACAGCATCACCCTCCACGACCCCGACCCCGCCTTATACGACCGTCTCTCATTTCCTATCACGCGCTTCTGGAGTTGTGCACCTGGGTCTACTTCTTCCTTTTCTTCCGATACCCGATTCTTGCGCGCTTTCTCACCCCGGTGAGCTTGGAGCTGGACTGTCGCAAACATGGCCCAGCGACAGGTGCCATTGCACGTCACTCAGCCGACGCTGGTATGTGCCGCATCAGACCCTTGCATGCCATAGTGCTTGAAGCTAACAATTGACAGCTCACGAACCTCAACATTCTCGTACGTTGGTCCCAGGCCTCGCTTTCCGCGAACAAGGCAACCAAGGACCCCAGCTAACACATAGTCCAGCCGGCATCGATATCATGGCAAAACTGCGTACGTAATCCCACAAGGTGTATACACATGACCAAGTTATGCTAACAGCCCGCGTAGACACTCGAGTCCGACAAGTACGTTTGCGTGCGCCAGGTCAACAACGAAGCCAACGCGCCCGCCGAGACCGTCATCATCGACCTCAAGAACACCAACAATGTCATCCGGAGACCGATTCGCGCCGACAGCGCCATCATGCACTTGACTGAGCCCATCATCGCTCTCAAGGCACAAGGCCGGACACTGCAGCTGTTTAACCTCGAGACCAAAGAGCGTCTGCAGACCTACAGCCATCAGGAGGACATTCAATTCTGGAGGTGGATCAGCCAGACGACACTTGCGCTCGTCAGCACAAAGGCCGTATACCACTGGGATGTCCTTGATTCGAAGAACGCTGTTGCGCCGCGTAAGATCTTCGATCGCCAAGAACAACTCGAGGTATGTGAACTGGGCCATTCAGCGCCAATTGCATCTAACCCGCTGTGTAGAACAACCAGATCATCAACTACGTTACCAACGATGACGAGAGCTGGTCTTGCTTGGTCGGTATCACATCGAACCCCGCCGGTGGCATTCGTGGAAACATGCAGCTCTTCTCCAAGGCGAGGAACGTTAGCCAGCCCCTCGAGGGTCACGCTGCTACCTTTGGCACACTCCGTCTCGATGGAGCCTCAACCGACACAAAGATCTTCGCCTTCGCTGTGAAATCTTCGTCTGGAGAAGCCAAAATCAACATCGTCGAGGTCGACCACAACGCCGCAAACCCAGCCTTCCCGAAGCGCCTCATTCCGATCCACTGGCCCGCCGAGGGTACTGGTGACTTCCCGCTCGGCATCCATATCGCGCAAAAGTACGGCATTTTAATCGTAATTACGAAGTTCGGTTTCATTCACCTCCACGACCTCGAGACCGGTACCGCTCTGTTCCTGAACCGGATATCTGAGGAGACAGTCTTCACAACGGCGCGAGATGACGAAGGCACTGGTGTAGTCGTCATCAACAAGCGCGGACAGGTTCTGCATACAACCATTCGGGAAGACACCCTGATTCCATACATCATGGAGAACCCGGCGTGTGCTGAAATTGCGTACAAGCTTGCCTCAAAGGGCGGGCTTCCAGGCGCAGATCAGCTCTACTCCCAACGATTCGAGACGCTCATGTCCCAGGGAAACTTCGCGGAAGCCGCAAAGGTCGCTGCCAACTCGCCCCGGGGCTTCCTCCGCACAATGAACACAATCAACAGGCTGCGTCAGGTTCCCAACCAACCTGGTCAGATCACTACTCTGCTACAATACTTTGGTCAATTACTCGACAAGGGTGGTTTGAACAAGGAGGAAACTCTGGAGTTGGCCCGACCTGTTTTCGCTCAGGGCCGCAAGCACCTCATCGAGAAGTGGCAGAAGGAAGGCAAGCTTCACTGCTCAGAGGAGCTCGGTGATCTCGCCAAACCCCACGATCTAAACCTCGCTCTGGCCATCTATAAGGAGGCGAACGTATCCCAGAAGGTTGTCGCAGCTCTCGCGGAGCTCGGCCACTACGATCTCATCCTGCAGTACTGCAACGGCGTTGGCTACACACCGGATTACAACGTCTTGCTTCAGCACGTCGTTCGCATCAATGCCGAGAAGGGAGCCGAGTTTGCTTCCCAGCTAGCGAAGAACGAAGGCGGCCCACTGATTAGTATCGACCGCGTTGTCGACATCTTCCAGTCCCAAGGCATGATCCAACAGGCAACCGCTTTCCTCCTGGATGTTCTCTCCAACGATCTACCCGAAGAGGGCCACATGCAGACCAAGCTCCTCGAGATGAACTTGCTCAATGCCCCTCAGGTTGCAGATGCTATTCTGGGCAATGAGATGTTCCACCACTACGACAAGATGCGCATCGCTCAGCTCTGCGAGAACGCTGGTCTGCTGACTCGTGCTCTGGAACACAATGATGACCCAGCCGCGATCAAGCGTATCATTGTTCAGACCGACAAGCTTCCAGAAGAGTGGCTGATCAACTACTTCGGTCAGCTCACAGTCGAGCTGTCGCTTGAGTGCTTGGACGCCATGCTCACTACCAACATCCGCCAAAACCTTCAAGCTGTCATCCGCATCGCCCAGAAGTATTCTGATCTGCTTGGCGCCACCAAGATCATCGATCTGCTAGAGAAGCACCGCACCGCGGAGGGTCTGTACTTCTTCTTGGGTTCCATTGTCAACGTCAGCGAAGATCCCGACGTTCACTTCAAGTACATCGAGGCTGCGACCACTATGGGCCAACTCAACGAAGTTGAGCGTATCTGCCGAGAGAGTCAGTTTTTGAACGGAGAAAAGGTCAAGAACTTCTTGAAGGAGGCCAACCTCACGGAACAGCTACCTCTGATTATTGTCTGCGACCGCTTCAACTTCATCCACGATCTTGTACTGTACCTGTACAAGAAGCAGCAGTTCAAGTCTATCGAAGTCTACGTTCAGAGGGTCAACCCTGCCAGGACACCGGCTGTCGTTGGCGGTCTGCTCGATGTGGACTGCGATGAAAGCATCATCAAGGGCCTTCTGGCTTCAGTAACGCCATCGTCGATTCCAATCGATGAGTTGGTTGCTGAGGTTGAGTCGCGAAACCGATTGAAGCTTCTTCTCCCATTCTTGGAGCAGACACTCGCAAGTGGCAACCAGCAGCAAGCTGTCTACAACGCCTTGGCCAAGATCTACATCGATTCCAACAACAACCCGGAGAAGTTCCTGAAGGAGAACGACCAATACGACACACTCACCGTTGGCAAATACTGCGAGAAGCGTGACCCCAACTTGGCATTCATCGCCTACAGCAAGGGACAGAATGACCTTGAGCTGATCCACATCACCAACGAGAACGCCATGTTCAAGGCCCAAGCACGTTACCTTCTGGAGCGAGCCGACTCCGAGGTCTGGGATTATGTCCTGAGTCCCAACAACATCCATCGCCGATCGCTCGTAGACCAAGTCACTTCCTCGGCTGTTCCTTCGTCTACCGATCCAGACAAGGTCTCTGTTGCTGTGAAGGCTTTCATCACTGGTGACATGCCTGCTGAGCTGATCGACCTGCTGGAGAAGATCATCTTAGAGCCGACTACATTCAGTGATAACCCGTCCCTTCAGAACTTGCTGATGCTCACTGCCTGCAAGTCCGATCGCGGTAGAGTTATGAACTACATCCAGCAGCTCGATCAGTACAGCCCTGAAGACATTGCCCAACAATGTATCGAGGTCGGCATGTACGACGAGGCCTTTGAGATCTTCAAGAAGCACGAGAACCACGTCGAGGCTGCCAACGTCCTCATTGAGCACATTGTTTCGATCGATCGAGCATATGAATATGCTGACAGGGTTGACACGCCTGAGGTGTGGAGCAGGGTCGCTAAGGCACAGCTGGACGGTCTTCGTGTCACGGACTCAATCGAGTCTTACATCCGTGCCGGAGACGCATCCAACTATCTGGAAGTCATTGAGATTGCTACCCACGCTGGCAAGGACGAAGACTTGATCAAGTTCCTGAGAATGGCTCGCAAGACTCTTCGTGAGGTACCCGTCGACACCGCCTTGGCTTTCTGCTTCGCTCGTACCAACCAACTACCCGAGCTCGAGGACTTCCTCCGCGCTACCAACGTTGCAGATGTTGAAGCGTCAGGTGACAAGGCTTACGAGGAGGGTTACCATGAGGCGGCCAAGATCTTCTTCACTAGCATTTCGAACTGGGCGAAGCTTGCAACCACTCTTGTGCACCTGGAGGACTACCAAGCTGCTGTCGAGTGTGCCAGGAAGGCCAACTCCGTCAAGGTCTGGAAGCAAGTCAACGAAGCCTGCGTCGCGAAGAAGGAATTCCGTCTCGCCCAGATTTGCGGTCTCAACCTGATCGTCCACGCCGAAGAGCTCACCGATCTCGTTAAGCAGTATGAGCGCAATGGCTACTTCGACGAGCTGATTAGCCTGCTCGAGGCTGGTCTTGGATTGGAACGCGGTAAGTACACCCCTCTGACAACTACCGTCCCGTTGAAAAGTTCAACCCTTCAACAATCATAACCCATGACAACTACACTATGTACAAGATGCTAACTCAGTCAAACTAGCCCACATGGGAATGTTCTCTGCGTTGGGAGAAGCTCTAGCCAAGTACCATCCTGAGCGTGTCATGGAGCACCTCCGTCTCTTCTGGTCAAGGTCGGTCTTTGAGTGAACTTCGCTTATGTGCTTCCAACTGACAACCCATAGGATCAACATTCCAAAGATGATTCGTGCAACAGAAGAGGCCCATCTATGGTGAGTGCAATCGCAAACAACATTCGTGCCACTCGGTTCTAACATTTCTAGGCCCGAACTCATCTTCCTCTACGTCCACTACGATGAGTGGGACAACGCCGCCCTTGCCATGATGGAGCGTGCCGCAGATGCCTGGGAGCACCAAGCATTCAAGGACACCATCACCAAGGCTACTAACGTTGAGATCTACTACCGGGCTTTGGGCTTCTATCTTGAGGAGCAGCCAACTCTCCTGACGGACCTCTTGCAAGCGTTGACCCCCCGAATCGACGTCAACCGCGTTGTCCGCATGTTCGTCAAGTCTGACAACATTCCTCTGATCAAGCCTTTCCTCCTCAACGTCCAGTCACAGAACAAGCGCGAGGTCAACAACGCCCTCAACGATCTCCTTATCGAAGAGGAGGACTACAAGACACTCCGCGACTCGGTCAACAACTATGACAACTACGACCCCGTTGACCTTGCCCAGCGTCTGGAGAAGCACGACCTTGTCTTCTTCCGTCAAATCGCAGCCGACATCTACCGCAAGAACAAGCGATGGGAGAAGTCCATCACTCTCAGCAAGCAGGACAAGTTGTTCAAGGATGCCATTGAGACCTCTGCGATGTCAGGCAAGTCTGATGTCGTTGAGGATCTGCTCCGCTACGTAAGTTTCCCTCTGCATTTGTCAAGTACGATACTAATTCGCATAACAGTTCGTCGATATCGGCAGTCGCGAGTGCTACGTCGGTATGCTCTATGCCTGCTATGACCTCCTCCGCCCCGACCTCATCCTCGAGATGTCATGGCGCAACGGTCTGCACGACTTCACCATGGTATGTAAAAACTCTTCCGTGTGTGCTTTGTAAACCACTAACATTTCACCAGCCATACATGATCAACCTCATCTCCCAACAGACGGCCGCTCTCGAGATGCTCAAGAAGGACAACGAGGAGCGCAAGACCCGCGAGGTGTCGCAGCAGAAGAAGGAGGACGACACTCCGATTTTGGGCTCGCGCCTCATGCTCACTCAGGGTCCGATGACTTCGGCCCCGTCTCCAGGTCCTTATGGACAGGCCAACGGCATCGCCCCGCAGCCAACTGGAGGCTTCCGCCCCTTTTAGACGCTGTTCAAATGGAGACGAGCTTGCCACTCCGGAAGTAGGGTAGTCAAGGGTTCTCTTCACACTACATATTGATGATTGGTGGAGCATGCAAAAGCGAACGGGAGGTTCATAGGTTTTGGGCAGTTTGCGGCAATGTACTCTACAGGCGTTCAAGGTGGCCTCTTAGTCTGGATGCTTCACATATAGAACATCTTCAGGCTTCTGTACTCTAGTTAATCACTTCATTTGCGCTGATATCTCGTGTTCACTGTGGATGTTCGCTTGTTGTAATCCCAATGACGTCGCACCCTGGAGTTGAACATCTATCACGAATGTACTCACACGTGATAAATCGTTAGTATGTCAATATGATGACTGACGATCTTAACAGTACGTTTCCGTCCCGGTATTCGAAACACTAGCAAAATGTCACAATCGTTGCGGCCATCACGTAGAAATGAGGGTCCTGGGCAGTGACGGCTTGCAGGAATAAGGACATGCCCGGCTCCTACATGTATTTATTGCGTACTGTACGAGATATCCGAACGTACGCTGGAGGTACTCACTACTAACAGGACTTGCGCAGGCATCGACCCGGCCAGTCATTACGAATACAACGCTGGTTTCTGCTTGAGCGCAATCACGCTGCATACAGCGAATACCTCCACGAGCCTTTTTATAATGATGCTGTTGGTTGAGTATTACCTATCCTTAGGCCTCGACTCTGCATGCTACCACGCTGATCTAGGAAAAACTGAACATCCTAGAGCCTACGTTGATGTCAGGTCACCGACTTTGCAAGTTTTTGATTTAATGTAATCTGCAAACATGTGTAGTTGTGCGAGGTGATACCGTGGTTGGGAACGAACCTGGCAGACCCCGTTACCAAAAGTCCAATTCCCAAAGTACGCAACCAGAGTTTGCACTACCTACATATTTTTCGTCACGTGTCGATTGTGAGCCTTCCAAGGTTGGCTTTAGTTGATTCTCAACCTTGGTACACAGCGAAGGTTTGACGTCCTTTCCGAATAGCATAATTCCTATAGCAAGCTGAAACATGATACGACGCAGTGATACACGAAATGTAGATGTGCCGTTGATCAAACCCTAGAAAGCATAGCAGATACCCCGAGGACAGGTTGAGGTGACCCACGAAAAGGTTTCTGTGTATGCTCACGGATAAATTAGCTCAACCGTTCGGGCGTCAATGTGCCAAGTAGCGAGTGTTTGAAGCTCCGTATCGCAGGTGCATGATCTTTGCCAAGCAATCTTGGAAGACTAGTACACGAGTAATGTTTCCAGATGCAGCCACTGAATGCCTCAAACGACCCCATCGTAAGCTAACGTCACCGGTTTCGAAGAGTCGCTCGTAGCCAAGTCAAGTCTAGATCTACGTAACCATCTGTCATGGTGAGAGGCGGAACCGCATGGGCGTGATGCGCAGCCGGTAATAGCTCAGACCCATGTTCCGAATACTCCTCGGAGCCATGCAGGTACGCGGCCACGAAGCGAGGCAAAGGTCGGAAAAGTATACCGTGAACGAGGTTAAATAGCGAGGTTGCCCTCGACGGCCATAAGGAGCTCGGTAGAGGAACCTACGCCGAAGGAAAGCGCTGGATAAGCACGACATTTTTCCGCGATGCCGAGCTTTCTCCGATGCGGTAGACACTGCTCTGGCAGCTGGGATGGAGATGGAATGGGCTCGCGAATGGCTTGCCAGAGGGGTCAGAGTGGGTAGCGGTCAAGGTTTCATTGAGCGTCGACGACACCGGACGAGGTGCGTGTGGCTTTGGCTAGGCGCCCCACGTGCTTAGTGGGCGTGGGATATGTAGAGCAAAAAGGTTTTATACATGTTTAAGATTCTGGTACGCGGTGGGGCAGGGCCTGTGACGACGGTGACAATTTCAATCGTGTCGCACACGGGGTGGTTCCGTCGGCGAACCTTGTCAGTGCCCCTCCATTATCTCCCCGCGCGAGGGAGCTCTGGCCAGGTGGTGGCATGCAGCTATCCATGGTTAGCTTGGTTGCTTTTCAGGTGGCCGACGGGGTCTCTGCAGCGTGTTTCCATCTGGCTTGGCTGTGTGGATCTGTTTTGGGATTAAACTCGCGCTCTGCACATGGTTGAGCGAGTGAGTCGTAGCAAGTAGCAGACCCTGGATATCCGATAGTCGGTACCATAATAAATTGGCGCTGTATCCTACTTCTTCTGCGCCTTTCAGACCTCCCCCTCTCCTCCTCTCTCTCACTACCTCTACCCCCTCTCTTACCCCAATACACACAGCCGTCATCCAGCATGACGACGCTTGCAGTTGACCAGAACGCCTCGTCGGCCATTGACGAGAACGACTTCGACGAGGACCATGGCGAGCACCACCCCCACAGGAACTCGGTCCACCACAAGCTGCGTGCGAGCAGCTCCATCATGCAGCTGAAGAAGCTGCTGGGTACGTTGGCCGAGCACAATGGCTCACTCCTCGCTCTTCGGCGCTCTAACAGCTCTGCCAGTTGCCAACCGAGGAGAAATCCCCATCCGTATCTTCCGAACAGCGCACGAGCTGTCGCTGCACACCGTGGCCGTCTACAGCCATGAGGACCGCCTCAGCATGCACAGGCAAAAGGCCGACGAGGCGTACGAGATTGGCGCCCGCGGCCAGTACACGCCTGTCGGTGCTTACCTGGCGGGCGATGAGATCATCAAGATCGCGGTCGAGCACAACGTGAACATGATTCACCCGGGCTACGGCTTCTTATCGGAGAACGCAGAGTTCGCGCGCAACGTCGAGAAGGCTGGCCTCATTGTGAGTTTTACCGCTTTGTTTACGCTATGACGGAGCTGCGTGGAGGGGTCGCCGCTGCCTATCAGCCGCTGCTGAGCCTATCGCTCCCGCGCGAGATGAGGCATTGGCGGGGCCGATCACCAAGCAGCCCGGCGCCGATCACCGCAGCGCCCATGGCCTTTTTTTCCCACCCATGCAATATGCGACTCATGCTTACTTTTGCTTTTAGTTCGTGGGCCCCTCTCCCGACACCATCGACGCGCTCGGCGACAAGGTCTCGGCGCGAAAACTCGCCGTCAAGTGCAACGTCCCCGTTGTGCCAGGAACCCCGGGGCCCGTCGAGAAGTTTGAGGATGTCAAGGCCTTTACCGACGAGTATGGCTTTCCCATCATCATCAAGGCCGCTTTCGGCGGTGGTGGCCGTGGTATGCGTGTAGTACGCGAGCAAGAGACGCTCAAGGACTCGTTCGAGCGCGCCACTTCAGAGGCCAAGTCGGCCTTCGGTAACGGAACCGTCTTCGTCGAGCGCTTCCTCGACAAGCCCAAGCACATTGAAGTCCAGCTTCTCGGTGACAACCAGGGCAACGTCGTCCATCTCTACGAGCGTGACTGCAGTGTCCAGCGCCGTCACCAGAAGGTCGTTGAGATTGCTCCCGCCAAGGACCTTCCAGTTGAGACTCGTGATGCTATCCTTGCCGACGCTGTCAGGCTCGCTCAGAGCGTCAAGTACAGGAACGCCGGAACTGCCGAGTTCTTGGTTGACCAGCAAAACCGGTATGTTATATATCCCATCCCACCACACTCCACCACACCACCTCGTTCAAGAAGAAAATTGAACACCCTGGAGCCTACATCGACGTCAAGTCACCCACCTTACGAGGTTCCATCTTGATGTAGTCTCCAGGGTGTTCGGTTTTTTCCTAGATTAACGTGCTTCCACTACTACTCTTATGATGGATTTCGCTAATTCTCTACCTAGCTACTACTTTATAGAAGTATGAAAGCCTTACGAAGTATTCAAGAGAAGCATAGACTAACTCTGAGTCAGATCAACCCCCGTATCCAGGTCGAGCACACTATCACCGAGGAGGTCACCGGTATCGACATTGTTGCGGCACAAATTCAGATCGCAGCAGGCGCATCTCTTGAGCAGCTTGGCCTGACCCAAGACCACATCTCCACACGAGGCTTTGCCTTCCAATGCCGAATCACCACAGAAGACCCCGCTCAGAGCTTCGCGCCTGACACTGGAAAGATCGAGGTGTACCGCTCTGCCGGTGGTAACGGAGTCCGTCTCGACGGTGGTAACGGTTTCGCCGGAGCCATCATCACCCCTCACTACGACTCTATGTTGGTCAAGTGCTCTTGCCGCGGTTCCACATACGAGATCGTCCGCCGAAAGATGCTGCGTGCTCTAGTTGAGTTCCGTATCCGTGGCGTCAAGACCAACATTCCCTTCTTGATCAAGCTCCTCACACATCCCACCTTCGTCGACGGTCAATGCTGGACAACTTTCATCGACGACACTCCCGCTCTCTTCGACTTGATCGGCTCCCAGAACCGTGCCCAGAAGCTTCTCGCATATCTCGGTGATCTCGCTGTCAACGGCAGTCAGATCAAGGGCCAGATTGGTGAGCCCAAGTTCAAGGGCGTCATCCCCATCCCGGCCATCCATGACAACAACGGCAAGAAGGTTGACACCTCCGCGCCTTGCACCGAGGGATGGAGGAACGTCATTCTCAAGGACGGTCCCGAGGGATTCGCCAAGGCTGTTCGCGCCAACAAGGGTTGCTTGATCATGGACACCACATGGCGTGATGCCCACCAGTCGCTTCTCGCCACTCGTGTCCGAACTGTTGACTTGCTCAACATCGCCAAGGAGACCAGCCATGCCTTCTCCAACGCATGGGCTCTCGAGTGCTGGGGTGGCGCTACTTTCGATGTCGCCATGCGTTTCCTCTATGAAGATCCCTGGGAGCGTCTGAGGAAGATGCGCAAGCTCGTACCCAACATTCCATTCCAGATGCTCCTCCGCGGCGCGAACGGTGTTGCGTACTCTTCGTTGCCCGACAACGCCATCTTCCACTTCTGTGAGCAGGCCAAGAAGAACGGTGTCGATATCTTCCGTGTCTTTGATGCGCTGAACGACGTTGAGCAGCTTGAGGTTGGTGTCAAGGCGGTCCTCAAGGCTGGTGGTGTCGCTGAGGGTACCGTGTGCTACAGTGGTGACATGCTCAACCCCAAGAAGAAGTACAACCTGGAGTACTACTTGGATGTAGTCGACAAGATCGTCAAGATGGGAGCGCACATCCTCGGTATCAAAGACATGGCTGGTGTACTCAAGCCCCGTGCCGCCCGTCTCTTGATCGGTACCATTCGCGAGAAGTACCCCGATCTCCCTATCCACGTGCACACTCACGACTCTGCCGGAACTGGTGTTGCATCTATGGTTGCCTGCGCTGAGGCTGGCGCGGACGCTGTTGATGCCGCTATCGACAGTATGTCGGGTATGACTTCTCAGCCTAGCATGGGTGCCATCCTCTCATCTCTCGAGGGCACCGACTTCGACGCTGGTCTGGACGCACACATGATCCGTAACTTGGACGCATACTGGGCCCAGCTCCGTCTCCTCTACTCACCCTTCGAGGCCGGTCTTACCGGACCCGACCCCGAAGTCTACGAGCACGAGATTCCCGGAGGTCAGCTTACCAATTTGATCTTCCAGGCATCGCAGCAAGGTCTTGGTGAGCAATGGGCTCAGACCAAGAAGGCGTACGAGCAGGCCAACGACTTGCTCGGCGACATTGTCAAGGTCACTCCCACTTCCAAGGTTGTTGGTGACTTGGCTCAATTCATGGTCTCCAACAAGCTTTCCTACGACGACGTCCTAGCCAAGGCTGACCAACTCGACTTCCCATCCTCTGTCCTGGAGTTCTTCGAGGGACTCATGGGTCAGCCATACGGCGGTTTCCCCGAGCCCCTCCGCTCGCAAGCTCTCCGCGAGCGAAGGAAGATGGACAAGCGCCCTGGTCTCTACCTTGAGCCCGTTGATATCCCCAAGATCAAGGCTGACCTCAAGGCTAAGTGGGGTGACGCCACAGAGTGCGATGTTGCATCGTACATTATGTACCCCAAGGTCTTTGAGGACTACAAGAAGTGGACCACCAAGTACGGAGATCTCTCCGTTCTGCCTACTCGTTACTTCTTGTCGCGCCCAGAGATCGGCGAGGAGTTCCACGTCGAACTTGAGAAGGGTAAGGTTCTCATTCTCAAGCTCCTCGCCATCGGTCCCCTGTCCGAGCAGACCGGTCTGCGTGAAGTCTTCTACGAGATGAACGGTGAGACCCGTACCGTCACCGTGGAGGACCAACACGCGGCTATCGAGAACGTTTCGCGACCCAAGGCCGACCCCACAGACAGCAGCCAAGTCGGATCACCCATGTCCGGTGTCCTGGTCGAGGTCCGTGTCCACGATGGTAGCGAGGTCAAGAAGGGTGACCCAGTTGCTATTCTGAGCGCCATGAAGATGGAGATGGTCATCTCCGCACCACACTCTGGAAAGGTCAGTGGCCTGTCAGTACGTGAGGGTGACTCGGTCGACTCTGGCGACTTGGTCTGCAAGCTCGTCAAGTGAGCATATCGCTTGGATAGTTTGCTTTGTTTATGAGAGTTATGAAATCCAAGAATGGACATGATTAGATAGTAACGAATTACGGCGCTGGGATGCCATTTCAACTTCAAAAACGTCCATCTGTTCCTTCTGATCGTGCCTGTGAACATTGAACCACACAACTTCTGAAGCTTTGCGTCGCTTCCACATGAATAATGATCGTGCTATACAAAACGCAAAAGGATTCTCTTATCCTATGCACCCAGTTTTCAATCTGCCCAAAAGCATGCATCGCATTTCTACTTGATATATGTTCAGCAGATCATAGGCCTAGAAGGTATCCAGTAGGTTTTGTCCCGGTATATTTACAAGACATGCCATAGCACAGTGTCTACATCAGGTCATAACGCAGTAAAGAAAGGCTGCTTAACATCATGGTTATTACTACATTGCTGCAGGAGGAGGTCGAAAAATAAATATTTAGTCGCTTTAAAGTATACATGGGACGGACGTGTACAGTATCGCATGTATAATGAACTTCGGTAGTTGATACACCGAAACAAAGCTACCACCACCCAGCCCCAGACTCCAAGAAATGCAGCATAGCTAGCCTAGTCTAAACGGAAGGCCCTACCCGTATGCAGGTTCCCTTGAACCGAGCTCCAAACGCCCAAACGCCATGTCAGATCCAAGGGATCCACTCGATCGAACCACTTGATCGGGAGAAGCCGGAACGCAGCCACACCTCCTACAAGCTACAAGGAAGACACTGACCAGGCCTGTAGCCTACACTAGGACAAAAACAAGCAAACGAGAAGATCTAGCGTCAATGTAGGCTCCAGGGTGTTTAGGTTTTCCCCTTGGATAGAATGATCTACCCCATGGAGCCAAAGTCGAGCTTCCGAGCTACCTTGTCGGCGCGACCATTGGTAGGCATCTCTCCGCCTCTCCGCTTGAGATCCTCTCCCATGGCCTTTGCCCCACCGCCTTCTTTGGGCAAGTTTTCTTTCTTCGTGGGCCGGGGTGCGTTGGTCCACCACTTATCCTCTAGCGCTTTGCGAGCCGTGTACCTCTTTGCCGGATCCAGTGTCAATAAACCCTTGATAAAGTCGCAGCCGTCGTCTCCCAGGGCAGGAAACTGTTGTTTCCACCACACGCGAGGACGTGTCTGTCGGAAGGCTGTAGAACCCTGTGGGCCGGTTTGCTTCTCAGGCGCAACGTAGTATGGGAGGGAAGATACGCCGGGCCAGGTTTCCTCGGTCGGCGTTCCGAACTTCTCGCAGATGGTGGCGACTTGTTGGATGTCGGTGTCGGAGTAGAGAAACCAGTTGCGGATACAGAGTTCTGCCATTAGGACTCCGATACTCCACATGTCAGCTGTGCCGCCGTAGTGCGAGCAGCCGTACAGCAACTCCAACGGACGGTACATGCGTGTAATGACCATGGTAGTCATTTTCGTTCCTGGATCTGCGAAACTCCGCGCAAGACCGAAATCGGCAAGCTTGACTGTTCCGTCGGCGGCAATCAGGGCGTTACTACCCTTGATATCGCGATGCAGGACGAAGTTCTCGTGGCAGAACCAGATTCCCTGACACAGCATGTTCATCCATGACTTGATATCCGCCTTTGTGTATGTGATTTCCTTGTTCTTCCAGAGCGCCTCCAGGTCTCCCAGGGGCAGATGTTCGAGTACGAAGGACAGGTTTTGGTCCTTGCTGGAGAAGACGTCGTGTAGTTTGATTACGTTGGGATGGTCGATCTCGAAGAGGAATTGCATTTCGCGGAGGGCGTCTGGGGCGATTCCGTTGGGGTACTCGGCGTTGAGCTTGATCTTCTTGATGGCGACGAGCTTCTTGGGGTTGTTGACGTAGTGGGCTTGGAAGACTACCGCATAGGTACCTTCTCCTAGTTTCTGGCCCATGACGAACTGGCTGCGCACCCGGTCGTTCATCTGCTCGGCGAGATCCATGCCTCTGTCTTCTGCTGGGGCTGTGGACGGTACAGCTGGTGACTTCGTGGGCTTGGTCGTGTGACTTGGGAGCGCGAGGGTTCTAGTCTTGGCCCCATCTTGGAACGCTGCGCCGGGCGGGTTCGGCCGTGGGCTCAGAACAGCTGGTGATGCCATGGTGAAGTCGTGCGTGTAGCGGCGTGATTGGGGTGTTGCGACGAGGATGGATGATGGATGATGTAAGATGGCGATTGCTGGCGTTAGTGGATACTCCACAGCTCTCGTGAGGTAAGCGACCCAAAGTCCATACCGCAGTCCTCCTCTTTTAGACGGTGAAGGTGGTGGGCGCGTGGTTCGCGACTGCCGTTCGCGTTCCAGGGACCGCGGCGGCGACGATGCACGTCCCCGAACATTTTGGCTTGGCCGCGCTTTTCTGCGGGGAGCTTGCCCTCACCACCGACGCCCAGCAGCTGCATTCCACACATCATGGCTACTTCGGCGCGAGGACCGCCAGGCACTGTCGCCGTCTCCAAAGAGGGAATCCCGAATCGCACGTGAGTCGACCTACATCCCAGTGCACGGCGTATATGCTGACATCAAGCAGATTATACGTGCGCAACCTTCCCGACAAGCTACAAAAAGAAGACCTTAAGCGGAACTTGTACATGCTGTTCGCGACATATGGCGTCATACTCGATGTTGTCGCGCTCAAGACCATGAAGATGCGAGGCCAGGCGCACGTTGTCTTCCGCGACGTCGATTCCTCAACACAGGCTATGCGCGCTCTACAGGGCTTCACTTTCTTTGGCAAGGACATGGTGCGTCTTCTCTCGATCCCACGAACCACGGAACTATGCTGACACTAGTCAGCAAATCGCATACGCAAAGACCAAGTCCGACACAGTAGCCAAGCTAGACGGCACCTACAAGATGCCCGAGCCGGAGCGCGAAGACGAGCCCGAACAAGCGTCTGCACAGCCCGCAGGCTTCGGTACCGCACCCGAGAAAGCAGTTCCGGTCAATGCACAAGACGCCGCCAAGGGTCAGAAGAGGGGGCGTGACGAAGAAGAGGAGGATGAGAACTCGGACGCGGAGATGGAGATGGATGTCAGCGACGACTCGGACTAGACGGTTAAGACTGTGTATGGAAGGATATGATACCCACGAGCAATGAACAGAATCAAAAGGGCACTTTAGAAGACGCGTCTATGTGTGTTATTGGAAAACGTGTATGGGGAGACACCATGACTGTTCTCGGAGTGGTGCTGACTTGATACAGACCCGATCTCAGCTTCTCTCCAACGATCGACTAGTGTACGCCACTATCGTCGTACGCTCAAGTACATCGCTATATTTATGGTATAGCTAGGTGACCTTCGCAGAATTCTTGAGTAACTAGAGTTAAATGATAGGGCACCTAGGACCTCTTCGCTGAAGGTCTTACCACGCATCGAAAGACTATAGAAGAGCTAGACGGTGTTCAATAACCGATCACCTAGCATACTGGCCTCTGAAGTCCCACTGACAACCTCCTCGCCCCCTTCGTGCCTCAACTCTTGTACGAATACACTTAAGCATGTTTGCTCATGCAAGCCTCGAGCAGACCCAGCAGCTCAGACTTCCGCTTTCCCCCTATCCAGCTGCCGTGGATAGAATTACTAACGATTGTTCTCCATTCCTCCATACTCAAGTTGAAAGCCTCTTGCACCGCGCAATAGTTGTTCAGAATGTATCCACCAAAGTACGCTGGGTCGTCACTGTTGATACTGAATTTGACCCCTGCCTCGAGGAACGTCCTGATGGGTACTTGGCCAACGCTTTCCACAGCTTGAAGACAGACATTGCTCAGCGGACAAACCGTCAGGAGTATCTCCTCTTTCACTACCCGACCAAGTAGTTCAGCATCTTCGGTAAGACGGATACCGTGATCGATGCGCTCAGCGTGTAGTGCGTCGAGTGCACCGCTGATGTACGTCGGATCCCCCTCTTCACCCGCGTGAGCTGTTCTTCTCAACCCCCTCTTCTCACCCTCAAGATACATATCCACAAAGAGCTCCGGACGGAACCCAACCTCTGACGAGTCCAGCCCAAGACCAGTAATAGCGCGCTCCTGGCCGTCTCCACCCTGAAGATCAAAGTGCCCACTCTTGACAGCGGCTGCCATAGTCTCCGCAGCTGAACTAACAGGCATGTGCCTCAGGAAACACATGATCAGACAACTCGTTATCCCCAGCTCTTTCTCCGCTCGTTTCCTTGCAGCATTGAAACCACGTACCACGACATCAAAGTCGATGCCTCGCTCCGTGTGACTTTGTGGATCGAAGAAAACTTCTGCATGGCAGACGCCGTCTCGAGCTGCTGTTGTGAAGTATTCCCAAGCTAGCATCTCAAAGTCCTCTTCATGCACTACGACTGCGATGCCGCGGTAGTAGTACGCCAGGAAATCGTCTAGGTTCGTGAAATGCGAATACCGTTCTGTGAGTGTCGCGGGCGAAGTGTAAGCGACATCTTCAGATGGTGATGGCAGAGTGATGTTGTTCTTAGAGGCCAGAGTGAAGAGAAGGCTTGGGCTGAGGCAGCCTTCGAGATGGAGGTGGTGTTCGCATTTTGGGAGGTCCGCGAGGAAGTCGTGGGTGGCTGATTTGCACATTGTGGTTTCTTTGAGTAGGGGACTTTGCAAACTGGGGGGTTTGAATAAAAAGGTTCTCGTAAATCAGATTTCGGTCTTCTGTAAAGATTTTGATTGTAAGACTAGTTTTCGTCGGAGGCTGACGGGGATTATCGGTGTTCGCCGCTTTCTGCTGGGATGATGGAGAACCTCTAGCTAGAGGGTGGATCCTAGATTGAACTTGCAAGGCAGATGCGCTCCATGCGAACACGTTTTACTGGCGCATGAAAATCGTGCCTGAAATGTTCATGCCGCATGGGTATATTGTCCGTCGTTTCTACATGCTAGTCTAGGTGGAAATATCTCATCGAAGCTCGCGTTTTTGCCCAGTTGCTCGCGGCTCGTACATGGTCTCCACGAACTCTTCCAGCAGACCCTCACTCTCCGCATCTTGTCGAGTGGAAGAAATCCTCCTACTTCTAGTATCGCTTACTGGCAATGTAGAGTCGCCTATCGTCCTTTCTCCATCACCGAAAGTTTTCTTGAAAACGCTATCATAGCTAACCCACATGCCCGCAAAGATCATGGCACTGAGTTTAGCTAGCCACCAAGGCGACCTTCCCTTTTTATCCTGCAGCTTCCTTCCCATCGCAAAGATGAACATGACGAAGGGCATCCAAATGCCCAGGAAGATAGCCTTTCCCATTTCTTGCTTCTTGGTCGTGATGGTATATGTGCGTATATTGTGTAGGTATTCCTGATACTCGTTTGGAAGATTACATTCCGCGGCGCCGTCGGTTATGAGCTTGAGGTATCGTGCCGAAGGCTGCGCATAGCCTGGGTCGGGGCGCTTTACGCGGTCGGTGGTTCGGACTCTGTTCTCGCTGTCGACAATGGGGGCGAAGAGCGTGTGCGCTTTGAAGGGCTTCGAATCGGGCGCGGTGGGGACTGTGTCGGAGGGCGGTAGCGCGTAGCAGTCAACCAAGATATCGTCGTAGGCGCTGCCTCCACCTTCCGTCGCAATGATGTGCGCATAGTCGGACAGCGTCACCTCGTATACAACGCCCACCAGGCCCTTGTGCCATCGATCTTTGTGGTAGTCTTGCGCGTCCGGCACCCGCAGTGCTGTGTTGGCGAAGCAGGGCTCTTTGTAGGGGATGCCAGGGAGATCGAAGGTCAATCTCAGCGAGGGAACAAGTACGTTGACCTGTGAAAGTGGACGGATACCGCGCACGCCTCGGAAGGTCTCATTGCACAGGTTCGAGCCATAGGCCAGGTACAGCACCGTTTTGGCCTTCTCTTGGGGTGTTGCAGACTGTTGCGACACGAGCTTCTCCGTGTCCAGCGGCGCGTCGGTGAGCGAGGCGTCTAGACGCGCCTGGGATGGTTGCGGTATGGCTTCAAAGACGGTCATGATGGGATTTGCTGTGTGGATGATCCATAGGTAACGGCCGTATCCGTGTCCTCATATACTGCGCGTAGTCTCGGGCACGGCGATTTCGCTGGACGTTTCGTCCGGACCCTGTCTACATCATCGATACTTGGATTTCTCATCTAACGCCGAGGGCCCGAGCACGACCCGGGAGCCTACAGTAAACTCCCAGCCTCACACCGCACCAACAAAAGCACCCCAGCTGACTACAACGGACTAATCATCTCTATATTGACAAAGCATATGGGGCTTTGCTTCATTCAGTCATGTCGTATCCCTCGTACGCCGTACTAGCGCTGGTACCTGCTGTCGTGTGGCTGCTGTACCTCCAGATAAGCCAATGGCGCTTCAAGAGATTCGCGCACATCCCCAGTAAGCTGCCATCGAGTTTTCTCTTTGGCCATCTCGGCCATATCGCGGCAGAATACAAGACCATAAGTAGTACCGCTCATCCAGGTAGGATCTACATCCCTCTCCATGGTCACCACTAATAGCAGCCAGACTATGTGTTTGAAAACATATGGAAGGCTCAAGGCAGCCCAGAATACATGTTCTTCGATACGAGGCCTGTACAGCTTCCGCTTCTCCTCATTGCGTCCCATGCGATGGCGGAGCAGATCTCCAGAGCCAGCAAGACGCAGCAGTACAGCGTTACCAAATCCCCGACTCTTCAAGGGGGCATGGGGGACCTGATTGGGAGGTATTCCCTGATCAGCGAGAATGGCGAATCCTGGAGAGGGCTTCGCAAGACGTTCAACCCAGGCTTCGCGCCGCAGCATTTGCTTTCGTTGCTTCCTGTTATGGTTGACAAAACGCAAACGTTTATGAAAAGGCTGGACGCTTTGGCAACCTCCGGTGTCGCGGCCGAGATGGACGGGTATTGCACTGATGTCACGTTTGATATCATCGGCGGCTTAGTTACTAATATTGATTGCAAGGCCCAGGGCGACCGTGAACATGTCCATCCCATCGTCCGAGACTTCCGCACGCTGAAGAATGTATATGCTGGGGACAATGGTCTTATGGCATCCTGGTTGAACCCGGTAATGCTCGCCAAAAAATATATCTACAGCCGACGACTGGACTCGGCCGTGAAGGCGTGTGTCGTGGAGAAGTTTGCAGACATCAAGTCAGCGCGACATACGAAGGAGAAGAAAGACCGATCGGTACTTGCGCTAGCGCTGGAAGGTACTGATGAACTCACTCCTTATATCCTGCAAAGTACTGCGGATCAAATCAAATCATTCCTTTTCGCAGGGCATGATACGACCTCGATTCTCCTACAGAGGTTGTTCTACGCCCTCTCGATACACCCGGATCGCCTCGCGAAGATCCGCGCGGAGCACGATGCCGTTTTCGGTGACGCAGAACCACACGATGTATTCCTCAAACGGCCAGATGAAACTATGAAAGCGCTCAAATACACCTCTGCATGCATCAAAGAGGCTTTGCGACTGTGGCCCCCAGCAGCTTCTGCCCGAATGTCTCACAACAACTTCAAATTGAGCACCTCGGACGGAGAGGAAGTGCTTGTCGACGATTGCGTCATATACATCTGCCATCATATCATCCAACGAGACCCCAAAGTTTACGGAGAGACAGCAAATGAGTTCGTCCCCGAGCGCTGGGTCGGCGACTCGGATACAAGCAGCGCTTCTACTGAGGTCGACGGATCGACCACGGGCGATAGCAAGATCCCCATCAGCGCATGGAGAGCGTTTGAGCGAGGACCTCGTAATTGCATTGGTCAAGAACTCGCCAATATGGAAGCCCGAGTCATTCTCGCATGTGTGATGAGACGATATGACTTTGTCAAGGTTGGGCTTGGAGAGATTGAGACTGATAAAGCCGGTCAGCCTATCATGGACCAGATGGGCAAGTACAAAACCAAGTCCAAGTTGATCAACGTAAGCTATCTTATCGTCCGTCGCAGTGATTACGAGACTAACTTATGAACAGACGATGTCCATCACCTCGCGGCCTATTGATAAGACCGTCATGCGTATCAAGTTCCGCGACTCTGTGAGGAAGTAAGCCACGAATTCTGATCCTGTTTTCTCGTAGCTCTGTTTCTGAAACCTTTCGATGGTATTGGATTTCACGGCGTGATCAGAGTACATGAGTTTACCTATCTATACTGTAAATTTCGTTTTGTTCTCCTCTGCGCAATCTTGTGCGATTTTCCGCACCTCCTCTTCGCCTAGCTCTTCAAATATATCGAATCCCCATCGCGACTGCACATTGAAACGCTTGTGTCTCTCCAGCCCGCTCAGCTCATCGAATGCATCTTTCGGTAGCTCTTTGACTTGCATGTTGCTCTTGATCCTGCTGGGTGTAACACTTTTAGGCAGCACCACAGTGCCGCGCTGAATGCCCCAACTCGCAAGTAGCTGGCCGCCGTCCATGCCCAATCTTTGCCCCACTATGCCCACAAGCTCGTCGTCGACTGTGCGTGGCTCTCCCGTCTGGTTGTTTCCGAGGGGTGAATAAGCTTCGATGAGAATACCTTTGCTCTTGCAGAAGTCGAATAAGGCAGGCTGTTGGAGGTACGGGTGTGCTTCGATCTGGTTTACCGCCGGCACAACATCGGTCTTGGAAAGAAGGTCATTGAGGCGATTGACGGTGAAGTTAGATACGCCAATAGCGCGTACCTTGCCAGTGTCGAGCAGCTTCTCCATGGCCTTGTAGGTTGTGGCAGGGTCGATGTCGGCAAGGTCAAAGACGCCGCTATCACACAATGGGAACCACTTCCCTGTAGCACCGTTGAAGGCACTGTGATTATGTTAGTACATTGTGCGTGCGGCGAGACAAGATATGAACATACACAGGCCAATGCATCAAGAACAAGTCCAGGTACTCGACACCAAGGTCCTGTAACGACTTATCGAGTGCTGCCTCTACATCTTCGGGTGCATGCTTGGTGTTCCAGAGCTTGCCAGTGAGGAAGATGTCGGAGCGAGGAATACCGCTCCTCGTGATGCCATCACCCACTTCAGCTTCGTTGCGGTAGATGGCAGCGCAATCGATGTGACGGTAGCCTGCTTTGAGCGCTGTCTCGACGGCGCGCTCAACTTCACCAGGCTTTGCTTGCCATGTGCCGAAGCCCACGGCCGGTATTTGCGCGCCTGTGTTGAGGGTGAAGTGTGTGGGGAGAGGCATGGTTGCTGTAGCGTGACGCGATACTATAACGCCTAGGTGGGATCAGATGGGCGGGTTTAGGGGTATGCAGTATGATGCAGAGATAGTGTGCGATGTCTCGACAGGACGCACTGCCATCTGGTCGATATATACATCCATAGTAAATCTTCCATGACTACCTAGGTACCGAAGGCGCGAGGCTGTCGGAACACTGTCGGAACCGGAGACGGAGAAGGCATCATCAAATGACCACACCAGGGCAAGGACAGGACCCAGCGGGATGCGCGGCACTACATCCTGTGATGACCTCCAATTCGTGCAGTGGCTGGACTAAGGCATCCGGGTTCCGTCAAGTGCCTCGGGATTGCAATGGGGAGGTTGGCGAGCGGAGCTAAATTATCCGCACGGATTCTCGGAAATGTGCCCGCCTCTTTCTCACTCCGCCATGTCAAACACACCCAGCAACACGGCGGTACCACAGAAGCGGAGCCTTGATGTCGCGCCGGGCACCAGCAATACCAGGCAACGATTGGTGAAAGTCACGAGAGCATGCGATGTGTGCAAGGCGAGGAAATCAAAGTGCTCCGGCGACCAGCCGTGTGCGAGCTGTATCCGCCGGGGTCTAACATGCCAGTACGAAGCCGTCTACCTGAGAGGCAAGGTAGTCTCCCCGCGCCCTTCTGGTCCCGCCGTTGCTAGCCCTCAGCGTACCATGTCTGTTCCAGGCTATCCTCATGCTATACTTAGTGTCGCACCAAGTATGGCTGTAGGCAGCAACCATCGCGTTGGGGAAGAGACGGAGCCTCCTTCGCGAGCTTCCCCTGGACTTGAGATCGCAGCTGGGCAGTACTCTGACTCAACGTCTGGTCTCTCATTCTTGAGTCGTGCATGGCGGCGCATCTCCAACAAAGAAAGCAGTCAAGTCGTGATAGGCTCCAACGAAGACCGCCAACTACTCATGAGTGCTGGTGACAAGCCCTTCCTGGAGAGTGGCCAACTGCAGATGCCATCCCTGGACCGTAGTCGCCAGCTTCTTCATCTATATTTTGATGTGTGCATCGCGACATATCGGCTGTTACACAGACCAACTGTTGAATGTTGGTTAGAAACTGTGTCTAAGAACGCAGAACTCAACCAAACCCTCTTTCATGGTATGTATCACTCTGATTGAAGACCTTTTTTAATTTTACTTACAATACCTCTTGTTGTAGATATTGGTCGTGCTAAAACTGCAGTGGTCCTGTCTGTACTAGCCATTGCCTCGTTTCATGAAGAAAAGACGAGCAGCGAAAGTGGTCCTTCACCAGCACCTCAAGCCGACATGCAGTCACAGAGTGACATGCTTTTTTCTGAGGCATCTCGACTTACACAATCCGAGACTGGTATTCCAAAGCTTGAGTCAGCTCAATGCAGGCTTATACAGGTCCTGTACCTTCTCATGTCATGTCGCTTCAACCAAGCGTGGTATACGTTTGGCCATGCCCTACAGATTATTTCAGCGTTGGGTTTGCATCGCAGAGACGATCGTAAACGTCAAGCTAATGCCCCCAAACGCGACTACATAGGTGAACAGTGTAGAAAGCGCACATTTTGGGTGGCTTATACGCTGGACAAATATCTTGGTGTCATATTCGGGCGGCCCAGACACTACCACGATGAAGATATCGACCAAGATTTCCCCGACGCTGTCAATGACGAAGACATGACCAGCACCGGTCCAAACACTACGAACACAGACGACTGTCACATAGAATCGCTCGTGTATCATGCGCGGCTGGCACAAATTGCTGAAAAGATATCCCGAGAGGTGTATTCGATCAAACCAGTACGTTAGCAAATCACACCCTCCAGCTCAACCTACTGATCAATCCGTTATCAGGTGCCGGATCAGGTCCGACTTGCAGCCTCTCATCGCCTTGGGGCAGAGTTGCGCCAGTGGAAAGCATCGCTACCACCCTTCCTTGGCGCCGTCAACCCTAGCAGTCTCATTCCTACGTTCCGACGGCAGGCAACCGCACTCAAACTGTCATACTGTCATGCTGTAATTCTAGCCCATCGCCCGTTTCTCCTCAAGAATGCCAGGCGTAGCAATGTAGAGATGACTAGTCTTGCCCAAGACAGTCTCACAGAGTGCATTGCAGCGGCAAGATCAGTGTTGGAAGCAGTTGATCGTATGGCGCGGGAAGGTCGGCTGTTCCATGCGTTTTGGTGGACCCACTACGTCTGTTTCTGTGCTTTGGTAGTGGTCTATGTGTGGGCTATTCAACAGAGTACCCATGCCACAGCTTCAGCTGAGGATCCTCGCGGTATCCTAGATCAAGCCGAGAGCTGTTTGCAACATCTCGCCCAGGCAACAGCGTCGAACTCGCCCTCGCGACGATACAGCATCATCCTGCAGGAACTCCGCACAGAAGCAAAGAGAAAAACAGCCATACCACATCGGGAGCCAGTACTAGCATCATCAGCTGCCGTCAATGGCGGAATCCCACCGCCTTTGGATGGAGATGCGATACAGGAACCGGATTTGCAAAACTGGCAGCCACTTTTTGGTAGCCCGATGGACATGACCACGCCAGGGTTGCAGAACTTTCTCGATGACTGGCAGACGACTGACTGGCTTGACCTCGATGCCTCTGCTTTCGGTCCTTTTCCCGAAGTGGACGATATATCAGTCTGGGTCAATAACGCATCGTGATGGCTTATGTGTTCCTGGAGTTCACGGACGCGAGACGGAAGATTGATGTTGAAGTATACAACACACTCAAGGTTATCACATTTGTCAAACAGAAGATATGTATATCTTCAGGGTAAATTTTAATATTGAATTGACCGTAGAATACCCGCGGTCACTGAGCTCACGAGAAAGCTCCGCGGAACTCGATGCTCGGTCTACGTGCGGCATCGATCCTTCGGCCGCTATCGAACGTTTGCAACTAAAGCTGATGACCTTGCTTTACAGAGTGTACCGGAATAACGGCGACTTGTCTCCCATGTTCAAGAGCTCCTGGTCCGTGTACTTCGCCCGAATCTCGTCTTCACTAAGCTTCGCCTTCTTCGCGTTGCCCCACTTGTACGACAGCTCCAGAAGGAAAGCGACAATAAAACCGGTCGCACCAAACGCGAGCGACAGTCCGAAGCCAGTGTAGTACTTGGGCTTCTCGCTCTCCAGGTACATGTAACTGCCGATGACGCCACCGATGTTACCGACGCAGATGTTGAAAGCAACGCCGATAGCACGACGGGACGATGGAGCAAGGTTGTTGGCTGCCCAACTACTTCCGGCCGGCTGAATGGGGTAGATGCCCATACACGTCAGGATGATAGCGAAGAATGCCGGGCCGATGTTGCCACCCAGATCACCATCGAATGAGATGACTACGGCGTACCCGATGAAGATGAAGGAGAGAGGGATGGCAACGAACGGCAAACGCCAGTAAAACCTGTCCGAGAGCTTCGCAAAGAAGATGGAGCTCAAAGCACCAGCCACATATGGTGGAACCGTCATCAGCTGGGCGTTAGTGTTGTTGAAACCCATACTCTTTGTGATGGTAGGCAAGGTGAACTTGGTCCCTGCGTACAGTTAGCCAGTGTCTGGTCGTGTTGCGAGTTACACATACCATATGAGCATGCCGATATGCAAAGCAGGATGTATGCTTGCATATAGAGGCGCCAGTTGCATAGCACGGCTTTCAAGTCGCTCCACTTGAAGCCCTCCTTTTGCTCCTCTCCAAATCTTCCGCCGTCTTTGATGAATCGTTGGAGTTCGAGGAAGCGGATCTCGTCGGGTTTCAACCACCGTCCGCTCAACGCAGGAGAGTCGATCAGGAGGAAGAAGCACGATACACCGAGGGCGACGGTGACAATCCCCTCCAAGATGAATATCCATCTCCAGCCTTCATAACCCCCGACACCATCCATCTTGGCGATGGCCGCAGCAAGCAGACCACTGAACGCCCCAGATAATGCCGAAGCACAGTAGAAGTACGAGATCCTCGTCGCAAGGTCCTTTGGCATGTACCAGTAAGAGCAGAGATAAATCGCGCCTGGGAAGAATCCAGCTCTGTATCTCGTCAGCACAGAAACATCACGCTGTGGCGTAAACTTACTCGAACACCCCGAGAAGGATTCTTGTAATCAGTAAACCGACGAAGCCTTTCACGACACCCATCATGGTCATGATGATACCCCAACAGACGATGAGTATGCCGAGATAGTACGATGGACGCTTGAACTTCTTCAAGAGAATGTTGGATGGAACTTCAAGAAGAATGTACGGCACGAAGAACACTGATAACACGATGTTCCATTGCACACCGTCAAGACCCAGGTCTGTGACCATGCCCTCAATCTTCGCATTGCCGATGTTCGCTCGATCGATGTGGGAGATGAGGTAAAGGACTGCAAGCATCGGCACCAAGCGAATGTCGACCTACAAATGATCAGCGGGTCACTCGACGCACAGCATCGGCGGTTTCCTTACCTTGTGGATTACTCTTTTCCTTTTCTCTTCCGTGTAGTTGATGTAAAAGTCCGCATCTTCAGGTGCCAGACCCAAAACTTGGAAGTTGTCGATCTTGACGATCTGATGCGGCTTGGATGAATCGATGGAGTCTGCCTTTTCATCGATGTATTGGATTTCGTGTTTGTCCATTGATGGAGACATTGCGATGAATAGAAAAGAGGAATGAAGTATACCAGGTTGACGCGAAACCCGGGATGCGATGATTATCAGCAATGTCGGATGCCACAAGCTTTATACACATGACACTGGTCGCGGCACACCATGGTGATGGCGGTTGGATTGCGGAGAAACATGTGGCACCCCGGTTTTTCGGTTTCCTGGAGAAAGCTAGTTGCGGGGAAAGTAGTTCTTGCACCAAGCCCGATCACGACAATCATCTAATCAGCTCCCTCGCGGATGGTTTTCCGAAGCTAACGAGAATCCGGTCAAATCAAAAGCGTTTCCGCCCCTCGGATGTATGCAGGTATGCAAGTCTCCACCTCACCCCAACGTTGTGGTCGAAACCGGGGAACGCAGCTGCACAGGAAGAACCGACAGATAATAATTCCACGATTATCATCGGTTTTGAACTCAAAGCACAGCCTCTCTTTCCTATCTCTTCGAGCGAGCCTTTGTTACAAGCCACAATCACTATGGCACCAGCGCAGATAGCTATCCCTGCGCCACTACGGCCGTCAACAACACCATCCACATTCAGACATGCGCGAGACGACCTCCTTCAACCGGACGAATCCTCGATAGAAACAGTCGATGCGCTCGTCCGGCATCGCGCGCGTCGTGACCCTCATGTCACCATCGTATCGTATCCGAGCTCTGGGGTTGACTTCGCGGATTATACCATGCAGCAGCTGGACGTCTTCGCGTACAGAGTAGCTCGACACTATCAGACCTTCATCCCTACAAGATCGAGTTCTGCGGAGATGCCAACCACAGTAGCCGTTCTGGGACCAAGTAACATGGACTACATTGTCTCGATGCTCGCGCTTACCAAACTCGGCCATACGGTACTTTTCCTTTCAACGCGTATATCTCAAGCAGCTATCGACTCTCTTATCACCACCACCGGAGCCACCTATCTGCTGGCGGATTCACGATATGCGCAATCTGCAATCGATGCTCAGAAAGCCATACCAGGGTTGCAGATCGGCGAAATTGCCAGGCCTGACACTTACAACTTTCCTGTTGAAGTCCATGCAGACACCCGCCTTGACTACCAACTCGACCATACAGTCGAAGCCTCGAATATCATCTACATTATACACTCTAGTGGTATGTTCTATATGACAGTCTGTTAGTGTTTGAGCTAATGTGAGGAAAGGCTCTACCGGATTACCGAAGCCAATATACCAGCCACAGAGAAGTGCAATCGCCAATTATGCCATTAGTATGGATATGAAAGCATTCATTACCCTTCCCCTGTATCATAATCACGGCATCTGCAACTTCTTCCGCGCGATATACAGCGGCAAATCCATCCATATCTACAACGCCGACCTGCCCCTGACCCAGTCTTATCTGGCTACAATATTGAGGCAGCATAGATTTGAGATCTTCTATGGTGTGCCTTATGCGCTCAAGCTTCTCTCTGAGACAGATGAGGGGATCGAGCTATTGAAGCAACTCAAGATCGTCATGTACGGAGGGAGTGCCTGCCCAGACGCACTGGGCGACCTATTGGTGAACAGCGGCGTCAATCTTGTCGGCCACTATGGGGCGTAAGTTTCATGTGATCACTTACAGCCGAGCCAAGCTTACGATGAACAGCACTGAAGTAGGCCAACTCATGACATCCTTCCGACCTGCCGACGACAAGGTATGGAACTACGTTCGCGAGTCACCGAAACTATCGCCGTATCTTCGATGGGTATCACGCGGACCCAATCTCTATGAATGCACGGTCCTGCCGGGCTGGCCAGCCAAGGTCGCCTCGAACCTACCAGATGGCAGTTACGCCACGAAAGACCTGTTCGAACCGCACCCTACGATTGAGAAGGCATGGAAATACATTGCGCGTCTCGATGATACAATCGTATTGGTGAATGGCGAAAAGTTCAATCCAGTCATGATGGAAGGAACGATCCGGTCCCATCGAGCTGTAACTGAGACGGTTGTCTTTGGTTCAGGTCGACCATACCTTGGCGTTCTTGTTGTCCCAGCAATCGAGGGCATGCCGAAATCGAAAGTCGTGGATGAAATCTGGCCTGTTATTGAAGCGGCGAATCGAACGGCCGAAGCGTACGCCAGGATATCCAGGGACATGGTTCAGATCCTACCATATGGCTGTCAATTTCCGCGTACCGACAAAGGCAGTGTGATAAGGCAACAGTTTTACAAGCAATATGCCAATGAGATTGAACACGCATACGACGCCGTTGCATCAGCTCAAGGAGATCTCAAAACGTTGAATGTTCCGGAACTTGAGGATTTCTTACGTACTGTCCTGGCCAAACAGTTGACGCAGGCAGGCGAAATCGAACGTACAACAGATTTCTTCTCGCTAGGCCTGGACTCGCTGCAATCGATCCAAATCCGGACGGAGATTCTCAAGAACGTCAATATCGGTGACAAGAAGCTCGGCCAGAATGTGGTGTTTGACCACCCTTCTATTGCATCTCTCGCCGCACATCTCGACAGTCTTCGCACCGGGCAAGAGGAACAAGTTGTGTCGGTCACTGCGCAAATGCAAGACCTTATTGCTCAATACAGCAACTTCGAGCCCATTGCTAGACGTCAAGCTGCGCTTACTGGCGCGACCGGTTCGCTTGGTGCTCATGTCCTTGTACAACTACTCTACCGCTCAGATGTTGACACAGTTTACTGTCTTGTACGAGCCAAAGACTACACGACTGCAGCTCGCCGGGTTCGAGAGTCTCTCATACAGCGAAAGTTGTACCACACCCTGTCGCTCTCTGGACGCAGGAAGATACAAGCCATACCTTCTGACTTGTCCGAGCCCCATCTCGGCTTAGACGATACGACTTATGCGCGTGTTGCTTCAGGTCTTACCAGTGTTATTCACTGCGCATGGAGCGTCAACTTCAACAAGAACCTGATGTCATTTGAGAAGGACTGCATTGCTGGTGTGCGTCACCTGATTGACCTTTGCCTGGCTTCATCATCGACCAAGCCTGCATCCTTCGACTTTTGTTCTTCGGTCAGTACCGTCGCACGATGCCCCGATATGCGCACGCCTGAGCGATTAGCCGAGCTTGACTGGGCCCAGGGTATGGGATATGCCCAGAGCAAATGTGTTGCCGAACACTTGTGCTTGGCGGCAGCGAAGGAGACCGGTGTCAAAGCGCGAGTCCTGCGCGTCGGTCAGATCGTTGCGGACACTGTTCATGGCGTGTGGAACTCAACTGAAGCAATACCTCTCATGATGCAGTCCGCTCTTACTATCGGCGCACTACCTCGACTGCAAGAATTCCCAAGCTGGACACCAGTCGACGTTATCGCAAAAGCCGTGACGGAGATCTCGCTCAGCGACGCTGGATCCGTAGTGGCAAATGTCACCAACGCAAAGGCCTTCTCTTGGACCGACGATCTACTTCCTGCCCTTCGAGAAGCCGGCCTTCAGTTTGATGAAGTAGAACCCAAGGAGTGGGTGCGCAGGCTTCGCGAGTCCAATCAGGATGCGGTAGCGAACCCACCTATCAAGCTTGCTGACTTCTTCGCATCCAAGTACGACAAGGATACTTTCGGTCCTTCACGTACATACGATACAACAGTCGCCCGATCTTTCTCGCCTTCTCTTGACACAGCGCCTGTACTGGATGCTGCATTTGTGAGGACGTTTGTCAGACAATTCCAGAACGCTGCCTGGCAGATACGTACTACTCCAGTCGCGAAGCCGACGAGACGCGTTGTCATTGTAGTTGCCGGGCCTTGTGGTAGCGGGAAAAGCACTGTCGTACGACGCATCGACGCTCGCTTCAAAGCACCTTGTATCGAGGGCGACGAACTACACACAGAGGAGGCCATTGTATCGATGGCTGCCGGTACTCCCCTCAATGACGTCGCTCGCGCCCCTTGGCTCGCGCGCGTTAGACAGCGAGCGCTCGATACCGTGACCAAGGAAGGCCACGAGCGCGTATTAGTCTCTTGTTCGGCTTTGAAGAAGTCATACCGGGATGAGTTCCGGGTTTTGGTGGATGAAAAGATACGGGTTGTGTTTGTGGACTTGCAAGTCGAGCCGGAAGAGCTTGTGCGTCGAATTAAGGGAAGAGGTGGTCACTACATGAAAGAGAATATGGTGGAGAGCCAAATGGCCATCTGGGAGACGGCTGATGTATCAGAGACGGATGTGATACCTGTAGATGCTGGACAGTGCGTTGAAGAAGTTGTAGAGGAGATCTCCGGGTTATTGGAGGCGCTCGATGTCATGTAAAGCGCACGCCTCGGGGGCTGTATTATCTTCTAGTCCATACGCGCAAATATTAGAAATCGAGTGGTCCAAATCCTCAGTTGTTCGCATATTGCGATGCTGTAGACTTCACCGCACGTGAGCTAATGCAAGCGAGCGAGCGATTTCAACGACAAATACATAGTCATTCAGAAATGGAGGAAGTATAACATGCCGCGTGTAATGATTTCTTTCGTTTATAGACGCCAGTCAAGGCAATGAAAGCCCTCCAAGAGCAGACCCGTGCGAGCTCAACCACTGCGGCGCCCTCTACCCCTGAAAGCGACAGTTCGCAGCCGCTCATCCCCAGAACGCACAACCCCAAGGTGGAAGAGTATAACGAAAATATGACCGGGCGCGGCAAAAGTGAGGGGGAGTCCCTACGAAACAGTCGAGACCGTCCTAACTTTGTCCAAGATCCACGGCGTACGGAACCTCAATGTCCTACGATACCGGATGACCGTCCCCCACATCCCCATTCAGATTCATTCTTTGGTAGTCCTCAAATCACATCAGGTCCAGCGTATTCTGGGTATGGCCAAGCTCCTGAGCCTGGTGCCTACGGTGCAACGCCTTTCCCTACAACACAGCCATATACGCAAGATTCCACAGCTTTCTTCCTCCCTCAGCCAAGTTCAGGAGGCCAATTCGAAGACCAAATCAGGTCTCGAAAGCCGAATCGACCGGAGAACATGTCGAAGTCGCCAGGTCTGGTGCCGACTACCGTCGAATTACCTCAAGAGTCAAGTATGCGGTAAGTAACATTTCGAGAACATTTGCTCGGAAGGCATAATGACGACGCAGTAGTCCAATGTCAGGTATGTCGACAGAAGAGACGCCAGAGCCTCGAGGCGAGTTCCCTAGTACACCTGCGTCTAATCAGTTTACCACGTTGGAGGAAGAATACGCAGCCCTATATCACCAGCGTCATGACATTGGTATGCGAATGGAGGAGATAAAGAGAAGCTTTACTGCGGAGGAGTACACTGCTTTGATGGCAAAGCTGGATCCGCAGAAACTTCCGACGCTCAAGCCATGGTCTGATACTGCTAATGGTTGAGCGAACGGGGTGAAATTCAGTCTGAAAAAGCTACAAGGTCATTCCCACAGCAGCCTTTGAGGGGCCGAGTCCATCAAAGAATCTACAGTCTATGTCGTACTCAATCCGTATCGATGTGAACGAAGGCTGCGCTCGATATCTAGGGAGCGCCTGTCTCTGCGCGCGTGTGTTTAAGATATTTCATTAGCCGTTAAATACAGATAAGATTGATCGTAGCACTCCGGATGAGAGACTGCTGAAGCTCTTGTATCGCTACTTCGATTGATACTTGGATGGCGCGCCCTGATTACGACGAGGATGCAAGCCGTCCCTGAGACCCCTAATCACTACAAGCGAGATGGTCCAAGCTCAATCCCGCGGCGGCGTGGTGGGTGGAGCTCCGAGCATCAACACGCCGAAGCCAGCCAATTCCCTGCCGACAACCGCTGTCCCCTTCCACGTCGCTGCCATGCTCTCTGGAATTCTCATCTTCAACCAAAAAGGTGAGAACCTCATCTTTCGCGCCTTCCGCAACGACTGCCGCCCGCGACTTGCCGATGTCTTCCGCATTCAGGTCATCTCCAACGCCCAAGTACGCTCGCCCATCCTCACCCTTGGCTCCACCACCTTTAGCCATGTCAAACACGAGAACATATACCTGGTCGCCGTGACCAAGAGCAATGCCAATGCGGCGCTCGTCTTTGAGTTTCTGTACCGTTTGGTGGGATTGGGAAAGGCTTACTTCGGCAAGTTCGACGAGGAGGCCGTGAAGAACAACTTCGTACTGGTCTATGAGCTACTGGACGAGATTCTGGATTTTGGATACCCACAGAATACAGAGACAGACACGTTGAAGATGTACATTACAACTGAAGGTGTCAAGTCGGAAAGGGCAATGGTAAGTCACGTCGAGCCATCGAGCGCGACCAGAACAACAACAGCTGACAATATCACAGGAGGACTCCTCGAAGATTACAATGCAGGCAACTGGTGCCCTTTCCTGGCGGCGGGCCGACATCAAGTACCGCAAGAACGAAGCCTTCGTCGATGTTATCGAGGACGTCAACCTGCTCATGTCCGCGACGGGGACAGTACTGCGAGCCGACGTGAACGGACAGATCATAATGCGCGCATATCTCTCGGGCACACCCGAGTGCAAGTTCGGTCTCAACGACCGACTAACGCTGGGCGAAGATCATCTACAACAACCGTCTGGAAACAAGGCAGGCGCGAAGGCTACAAGAGCGGCAGCGGGAAGTGTGACGTTGGAAGACTGTCAATTCCATCAATGCGTGAAGCTGGGCAAGTTCGATGCGGACAGGATAATATCCTTTGTTCCGCCCGACGGCGAGTTCGAGCTGATGCGCTACCGAGCGACGGAGAACGTAAACCTGCCTTTCAAGGTGCACGCCATTGTCAACGAAGTTGGCAAGACCAAGGTCGAATACAGCATCGCCATTCGCGCCAACTATGGCTCCAAACTTTTTGCGACAAATGTTGTCGTGCGGATACCAACACCCCTCAACACGGCGCGCATTACCGAGCGGACGTCACAAGGCAAAGCCAAGTACGAACCGGAGCACAACAACATCGTCTGGAAGATACCGAGATTCACAGGGCAAAGCGAGTTTGTGCTGAGTGCTGAGGCCAGCCTGACCAGCATGACCAACCAGAAGGCGTGGTCCCGACCACCGCTCAATCTGAGCTTCTCTTTGTTGATGTTCACCAGTTCGGGGCTACTTGTGCGATACTTGAAGGTGTTTGAGAAGAGCAACTACAGCAGTGTAAAGTGGGTGCGTTACATGACGAGAGCGGGTAATTATGAGATAAGGTATGTTTCTCCTGCTCCACCACTCGATCACACCCATCTCACGTATATCTACCAGGTTTTGAGCATTATTATTCTGTACATTAGCCTGGATTTACACAGGTATTATTGCATTGCAGGCGTCATTGAGCCACTAAAGATATCCTTGAGCACAATGAAAGTACAACATCAGCTTTTCGAGTATCGTTCCATCCGTGACCAGAAGCTCAGGCTGATCGTTAAACGGACCAGCCACGGTTCTCTAAGCTTTGATAACCTTTCTACCGTCTTCACCTCCGACACCACGTCCCATAGAGTCCATCTTGAAACGGAGTCCTTTGTTTCATCACGTGTGAATAATGGTAAGGATGAGTTCCCTTCGAAGCATTGAAGAGGCTAAGCTAAATCGTTCATTGATGCGGCTTCCATGCCGGGTCTCATTTGGACTAGCGCGGGTTCAGTGTGGTCTCTCCTCCAGATAGTCCTGCATGCAACCTTGACTGCGTCGCATTGCGACTTCCTCTTTTCTCTTATTCCCGATTCCTAAACCGCATAGGTATCAGCGCGCCTTCTGCAGACTCTAGACATTAACAAAGTCGGAGAAGTGTGCGATGACATCGCCGGCAACGTGTCGCCGCAAGCAGCTCGTGCTTATTGACGCGATACTCGAACGAAAGAGGGTCCACTTACTTGTTAGCATATCTGATCTCACCAGCATATGGCTAGGAATCGCGAAGCTAGCAGTGCGTTGCGTAGCGGTACAGGTCAGAAAGTACGAACCTATCTATATTAGCAGACAGGCTGGAGGACTATGCAGCTTGCAAGGATTGTTGTCGTATCATAACGCTTGACATGCCGACCCCTCATGCTGTGCCGCAGCCACAATCTCATCTCAGCTGCTGATCAGCTGTCATGTGAGTGGCAAGAGGGCATCTGTCATGTCAGTGGAAAATCCCTGCCAGACACCGGCACATTCACAAAACAACTCTATTGTTCTTCCCACTTTTGAACCAGCATTACTGTCGCTTCTCTATGGAGGGTGTGGCTGCCTTCTCGTTGGCGTGCAATGTTATACAAATTGCCGAACTCTCTCGAAAGATCATCGCAACCGCGAAGGAGATCCAAACTTCTCGCAACGGCTTACCCAAAGACCACGAAGATCTACGTGCAGCTGTGGAGATCCTACGTCGAGATGTTGCGGACCTGCAGCAAAACTACAACGGCGATATCCTCCAGAGTCTTGCTGTTCAAAGCGAGGTCGCTATAAACGAGCACATAGCCCTCTTGGATTCGCTTCGACTGAAAGGACCCCGAACCTTCCTTCGTGCCTCGGCTGTAGCATTCAAAGCATGGCGCAAGCAGCGCCAGCTGTACGAGTCTCAGGCGAAAGTTGACCGACTATCAGAAGAGCTCAAGACACACATTGTCACGACCCGTATCCCGAACATAGATCGCAATGTGGATTACCTTGGCGATAAATTAGCGTCACACAATCTCTCGATAGATCATGATATGAAGATCATCGAGCAGCACCTGAGCAGGGTTTATAAAGTAACTGAAAACAACTCGTACACCGCGAATGCTACATCAGAGCTCGTTAGAGAGTTACAGCGATGGCTCAAAGATTAACAAGGAGCCCAGGCGAATAGGCAGTGTCTATACGCACTCTACTTCCCAGAAATCCGGAGTAGAGCCGATCAAGTAAAGCGAGCGCATGAGGACACGTTTGGTTGGATATTCGATGGGGCTGGTGACCTGTCTGAATCTATTCACAAGAGCAAGTTCAAGAAATGGTTACGGCTGGACGATCCTAGCAGAAACGTGTTTTGGGTGTACGGGAAACCTGGCGCTGGGAAAAGTACTTTGATCAAGGTATGTTTATGAACATATCGAACGTCCGGTTCGTACACTAACTTCCCATACTCGCATCGTTCAGTTCATTGCTACTCACCCGGATATGAGATTGCACTGTCAATCCTGGCTGGGATCGCGCTCATTGCTTGTCATCGACTGTTACCTCTGGAGGCAAGGAACGATTCTGCAACGGTCATTCAGGGGATTGTTGCAATCAATACTCTACCAGGCTCTTAAGGAATGCCCTCAGCTCGTTCCAAAAGTCTTCCCCCGACGCGAATGGACGCACGCCGGAACAGATTTTCGATTTCCACAGGACATTCTGTGGAGCAGTTTTCAGGATCTTTTGAACTTGGCGCCGAGCTTCAACATCTTCCTGCTGTTCATCATCGATGGTCTCGACGAATTTGACGACCGTGTAGAGGTACTCAACAGTTCGGCACCGGATGTACAGGACTTGCTACGTCTGCTTCGCGCTATACAGGCATGTCCCTCAGCAAAGCTTTGCGTAGCTAGTCTGCCCCTAAATGAGTTTGAGATTCATTTGGGAAAGGATAGAGACTTCTGCATACCCGTACACGACTTGACCTCAAGGGACATCAGAACGTATACCGAAGATACACTGAGCAAACACCCTGCGTTTGCGCAACTCGTATTACAGGATTCTGGCTATGCAAACCTCATCGCAGATATCACCTCCGCTGCAGAAGGAGTTTTCCTAAGGGTCTACCTCGCATGCAATTCTTTGTTTAACGGATTGACTAACGCGGACCGGGTTTCTGACCTCCAAGGGCGGCTGATGCGTCTTCCCCGCGAATTGGATGAAATGTACATGCACATACTGTCAACTATTGAGCCTGAGTATCGCAGAAACACCGCCCGCTCACTCTTACTATGCACAATTCCCGAACAGCAGACACTCCTTACACACCATTACTTGGACGATGAAAGTCGCAAACAGATATTAGATGCCCCGAGCCTTCAACAGTTCATGAACGGTGAAGACATGGTATTGTTTGCGGCCACAGTTCGTAGAAGATTCCACGCGCGCAGTAGAGGGCTGTTAGAATTCAGGGCCCGATGGGACCATCAGAGCGATGAGTTTCGTGGAGTCCAGCACGAGATGTCAAAGCTGAGAAACGAATGTGTCGGACTAGCACACAGATCTATGGCAGAACTCCTTGACAGAAATGATATGAGACACCAGATCACGACCGAAGCCGGTATGGCATTCGAAATGCCTGAGCTTTATGCCCAAGCATTGATGGCCACTCTCAAGGCGGAGGTATCTATCGCATGGACGCTTCGTTCGATTCAAGATAGCGGTATTCACTTCGGGAAGAAAGATTCAAATGATGTGGAAAGAAATATCCGCGCTCTACTGCACAAGTTAGTGCCAATTATGGAACAGGCAGAGGAAGAGCAGATGAAAGCACACTGGTCCAAACTTGACGATTTCCTCAATTTCCCACTCGCACAGGAGATGAATCTCTAGGCTATCATCATGAGCTCTGTCTCTAAAGAGTTCAATCCCGACATTTTCGCCGTGGCTGTCGCCTATTCAGCACCCAAGTATGTGTCGCTTATGTTGCGGCAGAATCCGGACCTGGCCACGGACAAAACAAAAGCCTGGCCACCTCTGCTAGTATCTCTACTTTTGAGTTTTCCGACGGACCCGTCAAGGTATCGAAATTACCAAGTGATGAGAATGCTACTCGAGCATGGCGCTGATCTAAATGAACCTTTTCAAGGCACAACCCCGTGGAGGTGCTTTTTGGAAAACTCACTCGTTTCGTATCTCTTCGATCCTTACCAGTGGCAAGATATATTCAATCGTACGATAGCTCTGCTCGTTCAGTATGGAGCCGATATACATGTAACTTGGGATTGGCTTGGCTATACTATGAGCGAGCGAATTGAGAAGGTTGATCGAATCGTTCCTTCATTCACAGGTTCTGGAACGGGCTATCAACAGGAAGTACCAGATCGAGCGACTGTAACTTTCCAACTTAGCGCTGCCGCAGTTTTATTTCATCTAATGACAGGGGTTGGATGTTCAGAGAGAGAAAACACACCGGCACCAGAGTGGCTACCATCAGTACCTGAGCAAGAGCAGGTTGTAATGGTACTACTTGCGCACAGCAAATACGGTTTACGAGATGGCAGGGGAGAGAGGCGCAATAAACTTGCCCTGACAACATGATGTTTACTTTCGAATCGCGCGAATCAAGGTTGGCGTCGCGTCTGAATCAAACTGAGTTGGATGGGAGGAGACGATGTTCGAAGCGACGATGTGGTTCCTGATAGTCAACTTTTCGAACGGGCTTGTAGTCTATTCAATACATGTACAGGCTGTAAAAGCTTTCACGATTCAGCACAGTTTGTAGCAGATGCAGTACGGTATGAAGATACTGCTGGCAAGTCGGTATGCATGTGCATGCTATACGCTATATGATAAGTATCGAATTTCACAGTCTTCACAGCACCTTCGCCTATAAGAGCTGGGGAGTAGAATCTAAACCCCCAGTTCTAGGATCTTGCCGCGTCAATACGTGGCTGTAGCATATGGACTGTAGAGCACGGTGAAGACGGGTTCAATTGGGTAATGACTCAACAACCCAACGATATACGTGTTAGTACACAGATAGATTGACATGGCGGTTCTAACAGCTGTTGTACCCTTGGTAGTAGCTTGTGTGGCTTCACGGCATGGTTGCAGGGTTACGCTGACAAATTCTTTCATAGCCTGCCTAACTTCAATACAGCACGCCCTTTGTACTCCTAACCTCACCCTCCCACTGCTTCACCACGGTTGTCGCATGCCTGATAGCGACTGCAAGCGCCTTGAAGGCACTCTCTGCCCTGTGGTGATCGTTGTCACCGCGTATGCAGTCAACGTGGAGGGTGGTGCCCGACGCCTGCGCAAAGCTTTGGAGGCAGTGCGGGATCATCTCGCAGCTCAAATCGCCAATCTTCTCCCGCTTAAGACCCAAATCAATGATGCTATATGGCCTGTTCGACAGGTCGATGACAGCCCGTGACAGCGCCTCGTCGAGCGGTGCGTATGCGTGTCCAAAGCGGGCCAGACCCGTGCTTCCCTGCAGCGCATTCTTGAAGGCTGTGCCTAGCGCCAAGAAGGTGTCTTCGCTCGTGTGGTGGTCGTCAATGTGCAGGTCGCCCTTGCACCGTATGCGCAGACTCCAGCCGGCGTGCTTGGCCATGGCGTGGATCATGTGGTCGAGGAAGCCAATGCCGGTGTCGACAGAAATCTCCTGAGATGTCGACTTCTGGGTAGCGTGGTCCTTGTCTACCTTCTCGCCATCGCCATTGAGACTCTTCTTGTCGTAGGCTGCCCAGAAGTCGCTGTGCTCGTAGGGTGAGAGGTCGCCGCCATCGATGTTTATCGAGACTTGGATCTTCGTCTCGTTCGTATCGCGGTTGAGGCAGCAGGCGCGCGGCATGGTGACGATCGTGTGCGTAAGGTTGATCTCGGCTGGCTTCCGGGGGGGTGTTGGGAGCTTGTAGAGCGGTCAATGATGGTGGTAAAGTCGAGGGACAAAAAGTTGAAGCGGATGCAGAGGGGCTTCCCCACGCCCCACGTCATGGCGCCAAGCAATATAGGGCTGGAAAAGTCTGGCCAACCAACGAATCGCCGAACCAAAGTCCGCCCCAAAATTTTGATATCGCAAAGTCACGTCTCGAACACAGGATCGTCATTCAGACGCAGTCACATAAACGCATTATCTCTCAACCGACATCGGCTATTCATTAACTTAAGAGCAAGGAACAAGGCCAAAATGCCAGGCGCAACAGAAGAACCCACGCAGGTCCCAATCTTGGATCCTACCTCCGAGAACAACGAGGAGATTGATCCGGCGATCGATCGCGACAGGATCAGAGTCGTACGTACGATCTGAATGATATAGAAAAACGCGTATCTAATTTGCCCTAGCTGTCCGGTGCGACAGAGACGGCAGCATCTTTCCAGTTTGATGGCGAGGACCACACGCTAGGCAACGCGCTGAGATACATCATCCACAAAAAGTAAGCCAAACGTCTCGGCGCATAGATGAGTAAACAGCTAATGGCTCGATAGCCCCGATGTCGAGTTCTGTGGTTACTCCATTCCGCATCCTTCAGAAGCCAAGATGAACTTGCGCATCCAGACATACGGTAGGTCATGCATGCGAAGCTACGTTAATCTGGCAACTAACACTTAACTAGATGGCGTCAGCGTATACACCGTGCTGGAGAAGGGCCTTGAAGACCTCATGGCCATGTGTGATGTCGTCGAGCAGAAGTTCACAATTGCACGCGATGACTTTGTGAACAAGATGGAAGAGTAGGGCCGTAACGCGCCTATAGTTACGAAATTATTGCATTGCTGGCGTTCAAGGATAGCATGATCAACTGGCGAAAGGAAAGGAAAATGGTATTGTCTTCAGCTATATACACCGAATTTTGTTCTTGGTTGTCCCCGGACATTGGTAGTAATGGACAAATCAGTTCCGACCCTATACACGCCTATTAGCATATGATTCCGCGAGAGTATTGACGCAAAGAGTAAGCGTACCTCCAAGAAGCCGTTGATGAAGTTGCTTGGTAGCCGGGCCTTGGGATCCTCTTCCGCGCGGAAGTATTTGAGAACGTGTGACAGTTGTTTCCAGAAGTTGAGTGTTTCCTGTACGAATATCAGTACATTCCCCACTATCAAAGCGTGTTGGTCCGTGGTGTACCTGGAACTCCTGATGACTGTTGAACAGCAGCACATCTACTGTTTTGAGTTGATTCACGTATCGATGCCGCTCGAATTCCTGCCGCATTTTCGTTCGAAGCGTGGATACGGGCATGTTCAGCGAGTACATGGTCTGGATTTCGGGAGCCTGTAAGGTCATTGTCAGCCCAGGTTCCACGTCCTGCTGCCCGCTTCTCCGCATCCCATGCTTTCCCTCCCTCGTTCCAGCTCTTCCCGTACACATGCTGTCCCCAGGCCCCGAATTCCTCCCAAGGACTTGTAAATTCATGGAGTCAACATACCGACCGCAGCCAGTCCCGGTAGCTGTGAATGACCCTCTTCTTCGCATCAGTCCAGTTGACCGCTGTGTCAGCATTAGCTTTTCCACTCCTCCAATGTTCCTTGATCGTGTTCGACTAACAGGAGCGCGTGCGCTGAGCGAGGTAGGTGGGGTTGATGACCATGTTGGCGGTGTTGGGGAGCTTCCAGTCGTCTCGAAGCCGGAGCTGGAGTGACGATGCGGCTCGCGGGAGTGGAATGCCAAGGCCTGGCGTTAGCGCGGATTTTACTCCCGGCGCAGTCGCGAAGTTATCGAAGGCTTCTCTCTCGAAACCACGAATACCCTCAACGTCTTTGCAGCATACTCCAAGCTCGAACGCATCTGTCGCCATAATCGACATTCTACCTCGCGCCAAATTCGCAGATTTCGGCCTGCTACAACCAGCCCAGCCATGCCTCCAGTCCGTACCGCACGCGCTTCGCGCAAGGCCCCGCCGGAGGGCTTCGATGACATCGAGGATACCCTCCTAGAATTCCAGAACAAGATGAAGGACGCCGAGAACGCATCGCACGAGGGCAAGAAGAAGTACGAAATGACGTGGCCCATCTTCCAAATCACCCACCAACGCTCGCGCTACATCTACGACCTATACTACGAGAAGGAGGCCATCAGCAAGCAGCTCTACGACTATTTGCTTAAGAACGGCTATGCAGATGCCATGTTGATCGCCAAGTGGAAGAAGCAAGGCTATGAGAAGGTAAGTCAATTCTACACAGGCAACCTCCTAGCTCGAATCAAACTAACTCGCGAGTAGCTATGCTGCACGCGCTGCATCCAGACCAAGGAGACAAACTTCCGCTCGACCTGCATTTGCCGTGTCCCCAGGGATCAGCTCAAGGAGAACCAGGAGATTCAATGCGTGAACTGCGGCTGCAGAGGGTGCGCCTCCAGCGACTGAGCAGTATGACGAGGAGCAACTGCGAGGACAGACCCATACTCTGATCAATAGCGATAGACGCTGTCTACACTCTACGAATACTGCCAGGGAGGATGCAAAGAAGCGCAATCAAGCGCGCGCGACAGAACCAGGCGCAGTCAGCAGGTAGACTGCTACAAGATACTGAAGTTGGCTGCTCATATCGAATGGGCCGCCAAGATGAGTTTGAGAACACGGTCACAACAAAAGCATAGGGTGTGTCTATTGACCGGAACATAATAATTCAAATGTTAACTTGTATACAGAGAAAAGTGAGTGAATGATGGTGTCCCCAACCTGGACGCCTGCAACCTGTGGGTATACTTGAACCATTACGCAAGTCGTCCAGTCGTAAGGGAAGACCCAGTCTATGTTTGATATCCGCCTGCCCGCAATCTATTAACCAAAACGCCACTCCAGCAACTCAGAAGGCCGAGCTTGCGTCGCTCATCCGCTTGTAATTGGAATTGGTACTACGTTGTGATGATCTCCGGCTCATATCCCGGCCAAATCGCGATTCCGGTAGGGAATCTAAAATGCCCTGTCGCCGAACCCAAGCTGTCGGTGGTGGAGAGGGCCATAGTTCTGATATCTCGGATCCCAAACTCCTCCTGGCCAATTCGCTGTGTGTCAGTCGGAATGGGCTAGCCCCATCAATTGGCGAGTCTCGACCGGAGCGACCCTTCTCCGATATGCTGCGCGCGGGTGTCTTTGGTGTCGCGCCATCATCCTCTTGGTCTTGATTCACCATTCGAATGTACTCTCTGCTTTGACCGAGAACCTGGGCTTCTCTGTGCCGGCCGTCAGAGACATGAGTGCTGAATGCGGACATGTTGAAAATCTTGCTTCCTCTTCGGGTGCTGTCTAATGACGGCAAACGTATCATGTAGTCTTTCTCTGGGGCCGGAGGAGGTGTTTGCAGAGTTTGCCTCGCTTTCCGCGCTTTTCGTCTGCGCCACCAGAATGCGGTGAAGATACATACCGCACAAAAGGCGATCATGACGGGTATCATTCCAAGGCCAATTTTTGTCCCGAGAGTCATTCCTGGTCCCCCTCGTGCTATTGAGTGTGCAGACGGTGTTTCGTTTTTCATGGCCGATGGGACCGCTGGCGGCGGCGGCGGCAGTGGTGGTGTCGACGAGTCTACGACGAGTGCTCTTGGTAACGATGCTGACTGCGCTGAAGGGTGCGTGGGCCTTGTGCTTGGAGTGTTGGGTTCGAGATTTGACATTACTGGACTTGCTGTATTTGCGCGTGCCCATACATGGGGAATATTAATGATAGGACTCATGTTGGGTGTCGATGTGTGTTGGATAAAACGAAGTAAAGAAATGTTTCTAGGTGTGGTAAAGAACGAAGGTAGAAGAAATGGCCATGCTATGTCCAATATCTTTTTTTAGTGAGTGAATTAGTGATGCCGACGAGGTGTCTCTATCATCGCATGTCGAACGCAAACCTGAAACCAAGCAGATAAAGGTGCCTTTGTAGAATACAATGGAAGCACGGTCAAGCACCGCCTACCGTGCTTTCGAAGACAATCACCACACTGACCACGGGATGATTATCGATTTGCGCGTTCCGCTTGGTCCCCCGGTGGTCTATGATGAGACGCAATTTATCCCGACCATAGTCGTACGGCACTGAATTCGGATGCAACTGCTACTTGCCCAGGTGGTGAAGCCAATGACTGCTGCGTCGTTCCTTACTATACCGGTAAGTACACAAGAGGGGTTCACACCTGCATTTTACAGCTCTTGGTACAGGCAGGATCAATACATCCATACGATAACACTTGCATCCGCATGAACATGACAACCTTGGAAGTCTTTCTTTTGCGCGCATAGATTCTCGTGAAGTACCGACTCCCCTCAGCACATGCGAACGTCTAAACCCAAACGAACAAATGCCATCATCCCGTTCATCTCTCATTTGCTCAGACAATCGCAAAGATGAGATCAACACGACTAACACGCTGATTGATATCAAATTGCCACATACTCGAAGAAGTCGGAAGGTCTAACAGTTCAACACCGATCCATGGATGGTTGGGATCTTGGAATGGCTAGCGTAATGCACTTGCGCTGTTTCTAGCGTCTCCTTGTTCTTCTTTCCAGCCTACCTCTCACAAGGCTGCTGAGCATGGCTTCTCAAACGCCCATATATACTCGACAGTCTTTTGTTCGTCGTTCTGGCAGAACAGCCGGAGAACATCTCCTCATGGTGTTTTTTTGCTGGCTGAAACACAACACAGAGATGATCCCCGAGCTTTCCCCACGTTTCTCGCCGCACCTGCGTGCACGAAGATAGAGAGCTGATATATATGCGCCCACACAGCGTGGAAAATGCCAGTCTTTTGGGGAGACGGAGCCCATGGCCCATCACTCGCTTTCAAAGCCAATCTGCGCGATAGCGAGATGTTGCTCTAGCAGACTACTCACGGCTAGTGTTCCTCCCTTCGGCCGCCCTTGTAGTAATCGCATCCTTGGGTCCTCTCTTTCATATTGTGCAACCATGAGTTCTAGACGCCACAAAGAGCTGCTCATCGAAGGTGGAGTCTGAAAAGCTATAAGCAAGCATACTTTCGACCGGTCACACAGGTTCTAGACGCAACCTTGGAAGCAGCATTCCACAGCTGTGATATGATGAGAAGGGATCGTCGCACTGTGGCAGAAAATCAGCTTCTGCGATGCTGTGTTCACGGCGCAAATCAGAAATGACGAGTATTATGTGCAGCAGCGTTCAGGTTATGTACTCTAGAGAGTATCGCTCTAAGATTTGTCTTACTGTACCCTTGGGAAGGCTACCTACCTATATGAAACCCGCCGACGTCAAATGCCATCATTGCTTTCAGTATCCCCATCCTCTATATTACCTTTCACGGACTTGTGATATCGATGGGCAAGGCTGCTAGGGCAGATTATCTTGAGACGCGATGAGTAGCCGGGACAGACACATGCTGTTTCAACGGAACATGACGACTTGTCGATTTCGGTGAACGATCACCTCGGTACCTAGGTAGTGACGCAATGTTGGCGAAACAGCCGCTTTCTGGCCAAGACATCACATCTGATGTTAGTAGCTATTTTGGAAAGATCAAACATAGCGGAACCTTGTCAAGATGTAGTTTACGCTACGCCACACATCCTGATACGCACGAGTGAGTGCTCACATATTAGGTTCTCAGTAAGCGATGCCTTGCCAACGCTGATGGCCACAGCCTGCAAAGAGTGGGTTGTACTGGGGCTCTCCCCATTCGTCATCCTCAATCTTAAGGGAGCAAGGCTGCCGCAACAAGACCGAAGCCGAGAGTGAGGCCAAGATGCCATGTCAAACAACTGGGGTCCGCTTGTTTCACAAGGCGCGTTCCAAGACTACCAACATTGGTATCGAACAAAGAGTGTACCGCCCGAGCGCATGGCTGGCATATAACAAGTAGAAGGCCTCGCAATCCAGAAACCTCATATTCGCCAAATCCAAAAAAAATCCACAATCATGATGTCCTTTACTTCTGAGAAAACGCCACTACTCCCTGTCGTCGAACGCACTCTTGACGCCTATGTCAGGAACATGGAACAGCGCCGTCGCGAAGGCATCGAGTACGCATTGCTGGTATCAACATTGCTGTTGACGGTCTTCCAATTCCTGGTACTTTACAGCGGCGACAGCCTCGTGCCCGTGGCTCTGGACAGCCGCTACTACGCCCTGTTGGCCCAGCTCGCGCGCGGCCTGCGCATGTCAATTCCAGCCAGCCTGCCCACAGCAGCCATCTTCTTCATTGTCGCGCCGTACCTGGTGCAGAAGGAGCGGGTTGTGATGACGCGGTACGCGATCCTCGTGTGTTATTTGATGGGGTCGACGCTGGGCGCGTTGCTGCTCTAGACGCGCAGGGGTTTTGACTCAACGTGGCTCGCGTGGGGATCGGCGGGCAGCGATAACGGCGGGAAAGCGCATCCTCCAACTTTTTGGGCAGCTTCCATCGCAAGACTCATTGGGCGCAGGACGTCAATTGAGTGAGTCAGACAAGACAAGGGATACAAAAAGATCATCAGGTATGTATGGTCCCAGCATTGGGCTCCCTCGACCGTTGCTGCCGCGAGAGTTCCTGTGTCATCGCAGTAGTCGCAAACAACGACTCAAGTGTCAACATAGCTAACATTGTCACACAGTGCAATTGATTGCTCATTACGTATCCCAAAATGCCCCTCACACGGCCCAACCCGCGATTCCTCGCCCGCACAAACCGTATCTTCACCTCGCAAATACGAACATACGCTGCACCGGGCGACGGCGTGATCCCACCTGCCAAGAAGAAGTATGTTCCGACTTCAGGCACATACCCGCTTGGATTCAAGGCTGGAAGTGCGCATGTTGGTGTCAAGGCGTCCAACACCCGCTTCGACGATCTTGCTCTCATCGCATCCGACACACCATGCGCGGGAGCGGCCGTCTTCACAACGAACAAGTTCCAAGCTGCTCCAGTCACAGTCAGCAGGGACATGCTGAAGAAGAGGAAGGGCGAGGGAATACGGGCTGTCGTAGTGAATTCAGGGTGCGCCAACGCAGTGACGGGACGTGGAGGTATTGAGGATGCTATATCCATGGGCCAAGAAACCGACAAGTGCTTCATACAAGACAAGAACGGGCAAGACGACCTGAAAGGAAGCCGGAGCATTGTCATGAGCACAGGTGTCATCGGCCAGCGCCTGCCCATTGACAAAATTACCTCGAAGATACCCACTGCATACTACAATCTCGGAGACACGCACGAACACTGGCTAGGCACCGCACGTGCAATCTGTACAACCGACACATTCCCCAAGCTCGTCTCAAAGACATTTTCGTTACCGAGTACTCAACAAGAATACCACATTGCGGGTATGACTAAGGGCGCAGGCATGATCCATCCCAACATGGCCACGCTTCTAGGCATAATCTGCACAGACGCCCCCGTCGCCCCTTACCTGCTCCGTCAAGCACTTGTCGCCGCCATTGGAAAGTCCTTTAACAGCATTTCCATCGATGGTGACACGTCCACCAACGACACAGTTGCTATCCTAGCCAACGGTGCCGCCGGCGGACAGCCCATTACCTCGGCCGATTCCAAAGACTTTGCCGCTTTCCAAAAAGTCCTCACAGACTTCTCGATTGACCTGGCGAAACTGGTCGTCAGAGACGGCGAAGGTGCGACGAAATTTGTCACCATCAAGGTGACAAATGCCGCGTCGTACAAGGATGCTCACCGCGTAGCCTCGACCATTGCGCGCTCACCGCTCGTCAAGACAGCCCTGTACGGAAAGGACGCAAACTGGGGCCGTATCTTGTGCGCGACGGGTTACGCCGAAGGCGTTGACTCCGTTGTTCCCGAAGAGACGAGCGTTAGCTTTGTCCCCACGGACGGCAGTGAGGAGTTGAAGCTACTTGTCAAGGGCGAGCCGGAGCAAGTTGATGAGAACAGGGCAGCCAAGATTCTAGAGGCTGAGGATTTGGAGATCAAGGTCAGGTTGAGTGAGAAGGAAGGCGAGGAGGCTGTCTTCTGGACATGTGATTTCAGTCACGAGTATGTCACTATCAACGGTGATTACCGGACATGAGGAGATGTAGATAGGAAATTTTATTGAGCGATTCATCTATTACCGCAGCTGGAGTGTGCGTGCATCATGTTCCGTACTGTGGTTGCCCATGCCCAAGTTTTCTGCGGATCACGATCCTGTGAACTTTTGTCTGTCAATACCAAAGCCAAAATTCCAAAAACTGCCACATACGACCACAGGCAAAGGACTACTCCGGATCCCGTTCGCTCTCCACACGATAAACCTTTAACCGGCGAACTAGTAGTCAGGTGGGTGACCACTGGCGTATAATCGCTGTTGTATGTTTTTTGCACATGCTCAAGCTACTGGAGCCAACATAAGCTTACGCCTCTGCCTTTCCGGATCAACCCATAGTGCGCGAATCTAAAGGAGGTAAAGTATGCGCGATAAAGCTCGAAAGAGTATATCCTGCGAGAGTTGCCCTATGCGTACATCCGGCTCCCCTCAGAGTAGACAGACAGTCCAAGGTTCACACTGAAGCACGTACGTATATGCGTATGAAGCCGTGTAACAGCGCAGACCACGTTGCTATGCGGCGTTACTTCTTTTTGCAACTCTGATTACTTCAACATTGCCGTGGGACGCTACGGGTATGTATGTACGAAGACCTGTACATACGACGCCTACATGGCGACCATGCATGCACGCATGTCCGCCCCGCCTCGCCATGCACGTTTAGTATTGGTTACCGCTGTCGATCGGGTAAGCGACTGTATACCGTTCCATGGAACGCCATCGCTCTGACCTACCGAGACTGCCGACATACGTGCCCTAGGGTCTAGCTGCGTGGTCCGTTTGTGGGGCAAGTACAGACTAGAGAGCTGCGTTGCGTATGCAGGTGCATTGACGATCGTGGCTAGTGTTCCGGATTTTGAGTAGGTGAACGGTAGACCGATGGACCGAGGGTACGCTATGCTTGCTGCATAGAGAGGGGAAGTAGAGTTCCTTTTTGCGGGAGGAGGGGCATTGTTGGGACGAATTGGCTTTCGTTGGGAGGGGGTTAGGAGAAGAGGGCATGGGAAAAGCAAAGGTCACGGAAAATTATCTCGACGCGAAGTACTAGTGTGTATGGGCAGTCCACGTATCGTGATTTGGTATATGAGTTCTGTTATTGGAGGCAGACTGGTCAGAAATATGCGAATGAAAATCAGATTGACGGAAGCGCATGTTTGTAACCGGTACCAAGTTAAGCAGCTCATGAACTGGGATGGAAGTAGGCAGGCTCATTGTTTAGAATCAAGTAACATGTTTAATTTGCTGAGCAAGAAATACTATCGAATCCGCTGCGTTCAGGCATGTTCTCATTCTCGTCGATATCATAATTATGCCATGTAAAAATGACCATCTCTGTTCGAGTACAGTAGCCGCCTCAATAGATCATTACGCTTGCATCGCTCAAAGAAACAGGAACCCAGAACACCGTAGTAGAGACAATGACAGGGGCAATATGTACGTCCGCGTGGCCTTACAACGCCTCGCCCAATAAGAAGATATGTCGAATTAGACGTTAAGAGTAGGAGGGCCAGCCGTTGCTATCGTGGGTATCGTTGGTCGTTACATCGTGAGGCGGAGTTATCCAATGGATAATCCAAAGTAGGAGGAGTCGAAGTGATGATCTTGGGCACCTTGATATGGAAGGCCAGGAGGTAAGAGCTAAAAGATGTAGTCGCAAGATGAGGGGTATCGAGAATGGCGAAGAATGAGGTATCCAGATCCAGATGATGAGATCCAGGGGTGGCGTACAAAAGTAAGGTTGAGCCAAAAGCCAGTTATGATGACGGGGTGGTAGTCGATTTAGAATCGAGTAGTAGAACTACGAGCCAAGCTTGGTCTCGCAGACTTCTTCTGGGGCGATCCGTTGGGAGCGACGGCCAAGGTCCTTGCTCCAATCTTCTCAAAGCCTTGAAGCAGGTCAATACCTGGTTCAGACTCGTCACTGTGCAACAGATGGAAAATGTCCTCGTCATCCTGCTGTGGCTGTTGCGGCTTTGAGGGAACGTGGAAGGATTGAGGAGGCGTGAGACCCGTGTGTGCGTTCTCTTTCTTCGGCTGGGGAAGAGCGAACTCGGACAGAGGGGTAGATGCATTAGACTTCAGCACGGGAGCCTTGATGGGCGACATCTTCTTGGCAGGCGAGAGGTCTGGGATGTTGAGGAAAGACGATGACATCTTCCAGTTGGGAGTAGGTGAGTTGGTCATGTTCCCCTTGGCGCCAGTAATGTCGGCGAGAACACCGCTTGTGGTAACGGCACGTTCGAGGCGGGGGCGCTTAGCTGAACGCTTGAGGGGGCTCTCATTGTAGCCAAAGTCCCCAAAGATGTCAAAGGTACTCTCGAAACCATGTCCGACGAGGTTGACGTTTTCTTCGTTGGGGATAGATACAGCTGGGCTCCAAGCTTTGTTGTCAAGGAAGGAAGTGTCAACCCACATAGCAAGGCTCTTATCTGGTGAGCCGCCTACTAGTTCTCGCATCTTGTTACGATGGTTGCGTAGATTGGTGTTGGGCGATGCAGAAGCGGGTGGAAGAGCAGGCCGCTTGAAGACAATAGCAGGGGTAAGAGGATCGAGAACCTTGGTACCCTGGCGGACCGGCGACGAGATGGTAGACTGCTTGTGAGACCTAGGCTTGGTGGGAGAATCGTAAGAGGAGCCACGTATCCGGGCAATCTCTTCTTCAGCACGTCCACGCTTAAGGTTGGGACGATCGAGATCCGCCTCGGAAGTGAGTAAAGGTCCCATTGGGTTACCCTTGGTTGCAGACGATTCGATGGACGAGTAGTAACCGCTGTCACCGAGACCGTTGAACTTGCGCCGGCGTCCGCCCGAACGGCTGTTGGGTGCGAAGTGTGGAGCGCGTGGCGGTGTGTCCTCACGCACTGAACGAGATCGAGAGACAGGAGGAGGAGGTGATGAGTGGATGTCAGCTGGCGGAGGCGAAGATGGCATCTGACGGGGTGGTGGCATGCTAATAGGATCATGGCCGTCATGCGCAGCAGGGTCAGAGCAAGGGATGGTAGCTTCGGAAGAAGGTAGCTCGGCCTCTTCCGGAAATTTGCTCGAGTCAAATCCCTTTGTCGAACTCATGGGTGGGAAGCTAGCCGACATGGATGTGGAAGGACGCGGGAGATCACTAGCATATGCCGGAGCAAGGGATTCTGGAGGTGCCGGTCGGCGAACGGGCTTGACCTTGTGGTACTGCTTCTCGAATCCAGCATTAATGACCCAGTAGTGGCCTTTTCCAGGGTCGTCCTTGGGGCGTTCTTGCTTGGAAAACGATTTGCTCAGACTAAGGTTGTGGCGGATGCTATTTTGCCATCCAGTCTCTTGGGAGTTGCGGTAGAAAGCGAATGTGTCGGAAATCCATTTGTAGATCTGCGCGAGGGTCAACCGACGGCTCGGTGATCTTAGAATAGCCATGCCGATGAGCATCGCATAGCTGTAAGAAGGCTTGTTGCCGTCGTCCTCAACGGTGGGCATTTGGTCTGGGTTGGGTAGCGGTCCGTCCACGTCTTCGATCTTGATGTCCTTGACGAACTTCTGCTTCTTGGTGATGTTCATATTGGTGCGGTCGCGTAGCGGGGCGGCGTCCGTCAGTGGTCGCTTGTTTCCCTGCTTCATAGGTGGCTCTGCCGCTGACATGGCGGACATGACGGGGCCAGAATAGTAGGCGTTCTCCTTATCCATATGGGACGGATAGCCGGGCCAGTACTGGAGTTCGCCGACCATTGGATCTGAGTCCTGCGAACGCGCAGCCTGGGTCTTCTTGGTGGGCGCGTCGGTGCGAAACCACTGCTCTTGCGGCGGCGGTATCTTGACCGTGTTGAGACCCTTCTCGGTAAGGGCGCTGGGTGGAGGCGAGCTGGAGACTTGGCGGGTCTTGCGGGGCGATGCTTTGGCGGTGAAGGGTGCGGGAGGGGCGAGGAGGGTGTTCGAGTTGTTGGACACGTCGGTGATGGACGTGAAGGCGTCGAGGTCGCGTGGATCAAAGGCGTTTGCTTGGTGGTGGTCGTGAGGCTGTACAGGGTCCTGAAAAATCTGCATGGAGTGTTGTCGACGCGCTGCAGCCATGGCGAGACTCCGCTACAAGGGCACCAACAGCCTTGTATAGTCTCTCCAGACGCTTTGACGCGTGAAGTCGCGTCTAGAAATCCAAAATGGGTCCGTCGAGGCGACTAAGCACGGTCGGCGGGTGCGGTGTTGACTAAGATTGCGGTGACGACGGCCAAGTGAGTCGTTGAAGGGGCGGTAAGGTGTGGGCTGTCAATTGTCGGAGGGAGTATGCTGCCTGTCATGTGCGGTGCAATTCTACGTGACTTTGTGAGAAAGGAGCGCGTTTGAGGGAGGGTGGGCTGCTATCTAACCTGTGCTGATGGGATGAGGCAGCGGAGCAATTCGCTTAAGGGCGCTAAAAAAGAACCTCTGACGACAGTAATGCCGGATCTGCAGCGGGAGGGCGGTGTGCGTTTTCTTCTGATAGCAAATAATGGAGGAATGCGGCGGGAGAGATTCAAAGACACAAAGTGGGCGATGAAACAAGAAGAGGAGATCTTGGGCCGCTGCTGGAGCGCGGAGAGAAAGCGGGCAGGACAACAGGGCAATAGGCAGGCTTGGAGGCAGCTGCAGCGCACCTTCCTTGGCTGCCACTGCAAACGCACCTACAAGGAAGGAGCAAGGGAGCGTGGCCAATGAGGGGGTCCGAGCACGGGTTCCCTCTGATCGATCGCACGTCATGCCCATCTTGCCCAGGAACAACCTCGCGCCGGCAATTACACTAGCCAGCTGTTTGCAGTGGGCGTGCACGGTAAGGCTGCTGCCATTGACGCCCATCTGAAACCCATTGCTTTTGCCCGCCGTGGGATCCAGCACCCAACGCCTGTGGCGACGACTGGGAGAGCCACCGACGTGCAAGCGCCAGTGCAACGCGTCGGTGAAACAACTGCCCCGTCGCAGCCAGCTATGCTGCAAGCCGGTGGATAACAGCTATCGTATGCCTAGGGAGTCGCCCCGGAGCGCAATGCACAGCCTATCGAGTGCCAGACGGTGGCACACTCTGATCCGAACACTAGGGGCGCATGAAACTCGACAAACGGCACCCTGGCCTTAGGTGCAGCTCAGCTCAACCACTAAAGCCACACGCCCACATCCCAGGGGTACGCAGTCCACGCTGCATCGCTACCCTCGTGGTCCAGAAGGGTCTCTCGAGGCTACCACCGACATCTCATTTCGATCTCAACTCCAGCGCACGGAACTTCTCCTGCATCGCGATCACAAACTCGCAAAGGAGATGAACTGTCATCTGGTCGACCACATGCGCGAAAACTCATCTTGGAACACTACGTGAAAATCGGGTACCTCGTCGTAGTGCGCTCCGAGTATGCCGTCTTCATGCGCGGAAGCCTTCGCTACCATGCCTGCGTGTCAGCTTACCCCAGTACTGCACCCCACTCAACAGTCATATCGCATATGCCGCATCCGGTCTACCGACTTGTACACCTCTTGCTCTTTCTTCTGCCCATTACGATATTCTTTCATCATGCGGCTCAGCTCCTGTTGAAAGGCGCAACGCTCAGGTGCCGGCTAGGTTCCCGTCAACAACGTCTGTGGTTCCATTAATAACCTCCTAAGCGAGTCTTTACAGATCACGATGCGGAGCCTCCTCCGTGATTAGCAGCGTGGGGCGGACGGCTCATCATGGTGATCAGCGGGTAGCCGCAACTTCGACCTCAACAGCGTCTGTTCTCTCGTGCGCTTAAACCCGCAAACAGGCTTGTGTACCCAAACCGGGAAGTATGCTTCCAAAGCGGAGGGCGCCGACAGGTCGTTTTCGCTGCGTGCTTCACTCCGTCCGTCAAATCTCCCGCCCGACGTTGACAGTGCTGTCGGATCGGAGCCCAAAATTCAGGCCGGTACTTGCGGAAATACAGTTTTGTGGCCAATCAGAGAAAACATAAATCGTATCATTTTCTAATCTCAAACTGCCTACCTGAATTCTAAGACCGTGAAATTGAAACCGTATACAAACCATCAGTCGAGGAAATGGTAAGGCTGAATGGACAAACGCCGGGCCTCACTCAATTCTACACGCCCTACAACCCCGTGTCTGCTCATTCCAACCTTTTCACCTGATCGCAAAGCTGACGTATGCTTTAAGACTTACTTGTCATGCTTTGAACTCATGACATGAACGATCCGGCAATAAAGCGCTCACGCGACCTGTCATGAGCTGCGAGCGTGTTCTGTGCCGGGGAAGTTCCCTTGACCCTTAAAATGTACCTGGATAAGAGCTCATGCTACCCTTGCGATAATGTGCTGTTGCGGTTCTGCAAGGTACAGCCTGTGGGCATGGCACTTGAGTGCGACACCCGACCAGATCACCATCGGAAAGTTTGCAAAGGGTCACATTACTAGGCATGTAACGCTGTAATGTACATATCCACACTAATCTTGTCCCTGACTGTCGATGGATGTTTGCTCATGAGCTGTTAGTGAAGATCATGGAATGCACAAGGGTGTACATGATCTATGGATATACTGGATACATTCGGGTAGTTGAACTTGTCAGAGTCTTTACAGTAAGGTCATTTGACTATGTAATTTCACGCCGCTGTCGTCACATACTAGCCTAGCGACCGTACAGACATCGGACCATGTTTCAAGCGTTTTGAGAATGCTACAAGTCATCCCAAAGCCTGTTGGACGGCATTTCATTAGCCCGATGTTACTTGAACTGAATCAGCACAGTTACATGGAGTTAGGAGGAGTGGCTATAAGAGTCATCGATAATGTACCGTGGTCTCCTATGTGCAATGGAAAATACAGTTGCCTCTATCTCTTCTATTCCTGACGGGCAAATTGACTTGTGTTCCACGATACAATGGGCGAACTTTCATTCTTTAGAACATCTTCCGTGGTAGATTATTATGGTGCGGGAAATGAACTAGAATGCGTTCTGCGATTGAAGGCATATAAAGCATGCTGGGTGTGACACAAACACATGATGGGAATGTTGACATGCAACGTTGCATCGAAGAGAAAATATTCGGGTATCTAGGTACTAACTTAGTGCACCAAAAAAGGTCTATGTCTATCTCTTGATTCCGCCAACAATGCTGACATGCTCATTAGCAATGTCTAATCTCAAATGATCTATGTGAAAACTCCAGACAAAGTAAGACATCGTTCATCGGCTTCAGAATCTTTGCTTCAAGGCCCGACAAATATTTAGTTCCTTCGAGACCCGATCCTGAGACCTGGTATTCCCTTCAGGCCCATCTTGCCGACTGTGGACTTCTCCAACATGGGCGGCTCGGGGCAGCCCATCGTGTACGCGTAATCATTAGCGAGACGAACTAGATCGGCCGTAGAGATCTGCAGCTTCTTGACGAAAGTCTTGTTGTAGCCGAGGAACGCCTGGTACGCCTTTGCCTTCGATTGCTCATCGACATTGGTGAAGGCTCGGTCAATGTTTGCTTGGTGCGAGGGTAGACGTGACACAAGGTCGACGGGGTAAGGGTTGATAGGCAGCGTCTTGTTGATCCTTGGGAAAAAGGCTTCTTGCTCGAAGAGAACGAGGACGGCACGTCCATCCTTACCGGCACGAGCTGTTCGGCCGACACGGTGAACGTACTGGTCAGTGCTGGAGGGGAGACCCAGCTGAACGACGAGGCCAACGTTGGGGAAATCCATGCCGCGCCCGACGACGTCGGATGCGAACAAAATACCGCTTTGAGCGTCCTTGAATTCCTGGGTAGTGCGTGTGCGTGCAGGCTGAGACATGCGGCTGTGGAGCTCAAATAGCTTGAACTGGGGTAGCGCATTTCGGTAGAGGTCATACAGCAGTCCGACACCGTTCGCGGTGGTACCGAAAACAATGGCTTTGAAGCCGGTGGGGTTCTGGTTGTACTCCTCCTCGATCAGGGCTGACAACGCAGGGAAAGTCTGACCGACAGTAGGAACAGAGAAGAAGAACTGTGGTACGCGCTCGTGGGTCGGCACTTCGTTCGGGTCGACAGTCGAAAGATGTGTGTAACCAGGGAATAAGACGATCTTGGCGATGTCAAGAACCTCCTTGGGGAGTGTGGCAGAGAAACACATTCCTTGCCAGCCATCGTTCTTTGGGGGGATGCGCCTGAGTATCTTCTTGACCGCAGGTGCAAAACCGGCATCGAGCATCTGATCAGCCTCGTCGAGGATAACCGTCTTCAGATCACTGAACTTTTCGCGAACTTCCTCTTCACCCAGAATGTCGTCAAGGCGACCGGGAGTAGCGACCAAGACGGTAGGGTTGCCGTTCATGAAGGCCTTGAGGTTCGAGGCACGAGAAGTACCACCGAACGCAGTATGGCACTCCATCTTCTGGGGCAGACACGATGTGACACCGTTGCACTCCTTCGCAATTTGTAGAGCCAGCTCGCGGGTAGGGCAGACGACGAGGATGGCGACCTTGCCTTTCCGGGGCATGTTACCGGCCAAGAGGTTTTGGATCGCAGGCAGTAGGAAGGCCACGGTCTTGCCCGTACCTGTCTTCGCCTGTACAACACAGTCGGAGGAGGAACTGGGCAGCTCAGTGAGAACCTTTTGTTGAACAGGGGACATGTATCTGTAAGAGTCAGCGACCGTGCTGGGAGAGTGTAACGTAAGAAGGGCTATGCTTACTCAAATCCCATCTTGTCCAAGCCATTGAGCAACGCTGGGTGTAGCTTGTTCTTCAGGTCGGCGAAGGGCTTCGGTGCCGCATCGCCGGCCGCAGTGCTGTACATCTGTCGTACGTCGACGCCCGCATCTGGCTTCGGCAGTGTGTCTTCGACTCTAGGACGTTTTGGTTGTTGCGACATGGCCGAGCGAGCGTTCGCAGGTCCTCGCCCAGGTGTGCCGTTGGTACGATCACCGCCGCCACCGCCGCCGCCTCCACGGCCTCCTCCTCTGCCGCCGCGGGTCCATTTGCGCTTCGGTGGTGCGGACATGTCTGTGACTGGTGCTGGAAGTGAAGTGTACTGTCTGTGTTGGGTGCGGTTGGGTGTGAAGGGGATTGTCGAGATGAGGCTATGTCTTGTATTAGTTGCTAGAGAGCGCGGCTGAACGAGACGAGCAAGAGCGAACGGGCGAGATGAGAGAGTGTGTGAAACTAGTTTCATTATCTTCATTCGTACATACAAAGTAATCCGCACTGAGAAACTAGAGAAAAGTAGACACGCCGAGGGGTTGTGGATACAGAGAGCGATCGTACCCTTAGTTTGCCTTCCGGCCAGAAAAAGTTCAGCGCCCCGAGTCAGTCTGTGCTTTCTGCGACCGCTCGCTGAGTCAGCCATCCTCCGAACTAGATCACGCCCGCCCTACTGACAAACACCACCATATTCTGAACGATTGGCGTGCTCATTCGCCAGCTGTAGGCGTAACGTCTCGATACCCAAGTGAGTGACAGATTTCCCATGCGGAGCTTCGCGTTCGAGCGGAGGAGACCTCTGGAGCACTCTGTTTCACCTCAACACCCGTCACCAGCTACAATCAAGCCATGTCGAGTGCCTCGTGATCTACACGCGCGATGCTACCAAGCTTGACCTCAAACCCACCAGTACCCTCCGTTTGCACAAGATTATAGGACGGCTCCACGAATTCGGCGTAATATCCACCGACCAGTATCCATTTGAACTCGTCTGCTGGGGTGTTGAGGACAGCAAGGAACCGAAATTTGATTCGGAAATGCGTCCGGAAAGTCTCAAAAAGTTGATACATGTATTCCACTACGTCGTCAAGATACAGTCTTCTGGTCTGGTCGTCAGGGTCTGCATAGTTGGTGTCTGCTTTGGGGACGGTAATAGATATTTCGAGATCTCCCCTCGTGTTTGGGTTCCGTAATTTGTCCATTGTCATCTCCAGAAATTCGATCAAGAGACGTCGTTCCGTTGTGTCCATGGGGATCGGGGCGGCGGTATTGCATTTCGTAGCAATATCACTAAACCAGTCTCGTACCAGTGCGGAAAGCGTAGGTGATCGTGATGGATCTCCGAGTTCGCTGAAAATTTTCTTATAATGGCTGGGATTAAGATACTCGTAAAGTAGTGCGTTGAGATCATGCGAAGTTGACTTTTTGACTCGCACCCAATCTTGCTGACCATCTGTCGCGTTTGGTGGATTGGCTTCAAGCCAGCGCTTACCCCATGTATACGTATGTGCGAGTAGTTGCAAGAGGCGAGGCAACTGCTTGATGCCCTTCCAGTGCACGAAAAGGCGTGCTTTCTTCTCTCGGTCGAGCGCATACAATGTGTCGCCGGCAGCTTGCTGGATCTCCCGGCTGACTCCAGTGATGCCAGAATTGTATGTAGTGGCCACCCAACGTACATGTTTGATCCCAGGAACAGTTTTGAGGACCATACGATTTGCGCTCCATTTGTAGATTTCTAGGTGAAGTTCTTCTGGGAGCGCGGCGAAGCCAGTTTTGAGTCTGTCCTTTGAGTCCATAGTAGGGTGAATGCTCATAGCTTTTTGCTTTCTGGCTATTGATACGTTGGTGGGCTGATACGTAGTAGGCCTTCGTCTCCTACTTGCAGGTTCTCTGTGGTCTTTCATGGCTTTTTGTCGAAGTTTGACCCTCTCAATGACGGCAAATCTTAGAGTGGCGTCGTTTGGAGGTAAAACCTCAAGAGATGCAGATATGATTGAAGGACTCTACTGTATCGTAGCTCGAGAAAAGAGGTTTCAGTAGCGACGTAATAAGCTTACTGTGGGCAGTTTACAACCGTGGTTTCGCATACCCGATTTTGTGTTTTCGTCTAGGTCTTGCTTGAAATGCAGTGGTTGTGAGTGGCTATCCAGAATCTCCATCACCAAATGTCTGTACCTGAGAACAATCCAAGCTACATGAAGAAATTTATCGTCGAGATCCATCAGAGCGCAGGCGCAAAGATTAGAAGAAAGGGCCCTCTCGTCACGATTCATCGTAGACCACAACAGACCTCGGAAATACCTACCTAGGTAGGTACTTCGTTCGCGCGTCTACCAAGCTACCCCCCACCTATGAGTGCGCAGCCGTTAGCATGATATGCTCTAGCTTACTAATGTCGTTGCGGCGAGAATCGGGGAGGTGATGATATCTGTACTCCTGAAAACGTGAAGGATGTCCATGACCGTGACGCACTAACAGCGCGACACAAGCATTGATGACCTGCTTGGCAGAGAAGCTTAGCTACGATCGCGCGCTAGGACGCAGACGGCATGATCGAGACCGCAGTGGGCCTGTCCCCTCGCTGATGCAGGATGGCTAAACATAATAGCATTTGGCGCCAGACTTCATCAGCGCTGCAGACAGACTCGATACTGTATGGGTCACTCCCATGACATTAGCTGTTTCGCAAGCTCCAGTGCCCACCTTAGTCGGTTTGATCCCAAGAGAAGCCTCAGCAAGCTTCGCAAGCGGTATCGAGAGACAACGCAACTCGCATGTGATTAGGCCGAGTGGGCAGACAAAAAGAATCGCGCAACGCAACAGCCTAGCGACCCAGCATCGGGGATCCGCGTAGGTTCACCCGCGCATGGTGTGCAGCTGCAGCGAGCACGGTGTCTGCCTCCGCGGGTAACTTTCTTGTATAGCTGGCGACGACCCAGGCAGTGCTTTCGTGCCCTTGCGTACATAACACGTCGTCGGGCCTCCAAACTCCAACTAAACAACATTCTTCAGGTGCTGCTGATGAGACCGAACTTTTGCACCCACCAAAAGCCCCCGCTCAACCACTCTCCACCGTGGACAGACCCTGTGTTCCTTTGACGACTTGGCAGCCAAGAGCATTTGCGGCTCTTGAACAAGCCTTCTGCGCGACCCAAGCTGTACGTAACTGCTGATCCATCATACATCCATCCCTTCCCTCGCGCCCCACAAGCGTCCCGATTGCTGTTCGCTGTCCGCCTCGTGCCCGTCACGTTAGCATCCATGGGGCTGCGGCGCCGTGCACGACGGCTTGTCTTTGCTCACGCTAGAGAGCACTGCCACCATCACCATCGTCGTTCCCCGCGTGGGACCGCGAGACATCACCGTATTGCCACGATTACGCCGTGTCCACCGCAATGCTGACCAGAGGTGCGCGCTATCCAGTTGCCTGTCACCGACCTTGTCCATCGCCATCACCACAGCCCCCCGTCCATCTGAGACAGTTGCGCGTCGCCGTTGCGTGCGCCAGCCCCGAAGCGATCGCCCAAGAACCACAACACCATATACCGGACACCTGACCGCGTCCGCCGCCGTGCTTGTTGCGCCTATTGTTCTGACTAGCCACGCAAAGCCATTTTCGCGATACCCCTACCGCCGGTCGCGTGCGCCTCCCGACACCGGTGCTTGCACGCAACAGCTCGTCCCGGCGGCCCAAGCGACTAGCTTGTACTGGCACATTTGTAGAATCGCGTGGGCTCCCGGAGACGACCGTCTATACTGCGGATAGCCGCATGATGTGCCTGGTACACGGAGTATGACTTCCAGCCAGACACGTTCAGCTGCTACTCCGTCCTCTCCAGTGTCGAGCCGGTCGTTTCTCTCTCGGCTCAAATCACCCTTGACATCCAAGTCTCGCAACTACACCGAATTCTATATTCAATCAGATGACCCCCATCGCCATTATACGCCGGGCGACATTATCAGTGGGACTGTCATTATCAAGATCGTCAAACCCCTGAGAATCACTCATTTGGTCGTATCTTTGCACGGCTATGCGCAGGTTTTCAAGAATCCAAATACTCCCGGAGACGCTTACAAGAATTACTGCTCAACAGTCGGCTCTGGGAGAGGGAAAAAAGCAGTGAGCTACTTTGGCAATGGATTCGTTTCGCTGTTCGAGGACGAGGTTGTGCTTTGCGGCGAGGGAAGACTGGCTGAGGGTGTATACCACTTCAACTTCGAGCTCGAGTTCCCTTCCAAAGGCTTACCCAGCAGTATTGACGTGAGTAGCGATTCGTCTGCGGCTGACAGACTTACTAACAACCAATCACAGTTCGAGCGCGGAACGATATCTTACATGCTCAATGCTACCTTGACACGCCCCACGACTATGTCGCCGACTGCGTCATGCGACACAAAGGTCTACCTCACCGAATCGATCGACATCGCGCCCGTACCGCAATTGAAGCCCCGTGTCATTTCTCTGGAACCCATATCTAGACGAACACGCGCTAGGTCGACGCGGAAGAGGCCAATAGAGGAAACGCCGCATACACCCTCTGGTTCGGAGCCTCAGTCAGTGGGGCCTGTATTGGAAGCAACCAAGACCATCGATGAGACGGAGGGTCCACGGAGTCCCTCGCCTAGCGATGTGAGCTATGAGAGTCAAAGGAGTAGTGGAAACGCTTCCGGAACGGAGTACGGCATTCGCTCGATCAACACGGCTACAGATGGGTCAAACTCACAAAATGGAAGTCGAGCGACACTGAAAGGAAAGACAATCACAGCCACGATCGACGTGCTCAAGGGCGGCTTTCTCAGAGGCGACCAAATACCGATCAAAGTGACTGTGAATCACACGAAGCATATACGAAGCTTGAAAGGTATCATCATCACGTTGTATCGTCAAGCGAGAGTTGACATGCATCCTGCACTGCCTGTCGTACCAAACAGCAAAGGCGACAAGACCAAGTCAGAAGATTACTATCCGAAATCGAGGACTGGCCTGGGAGGCTTGTCTCTCTCGTCAGCTGGATCCAGTCACTTGTTCCGGAAGGATCTATGTCAATCTTTTGCACCACTTTTCGTCGACCCCAGAACGCTCATGGCCGAGGTGAAGTGTGCGGTGCGCGTACCAGATGAGGCTTTCCCCACAATATCAAACGTACCGGGCGCAATGATATCCTTCAAGTACTACGTCGAGGTCGTTGTAGACATACAAGGCAAGCTCACAGGCCTCGACCGAATGGTGTCCAACGCTGGGCTTGTCAATCTGCCTTCTGCAGCTGGAGGCACCTCTGCCATGACACGTGATGATGCCAGCGGCAGCATGTTCTCGACTTGGGGAGGCAACTTTGTCGACACCGATCAGATTCGCCGCGAGAAGGGCATCATCTCTGCTTTGTTCGAAGTTGTTATCGGTACCAGAGACAGCGACAGGAACGGCAAGAAGAAACAAATACAGGAACAGCCGGCTGATGACAATGGCGCCTACGGAGGATACAGCGACGAGCAGGGCTACGATCAGTACTACTACGAGCAGGACGAGAACGGGCAATACTACGATTACAACTACGATCCAACGTATGACGACGTCCCCGGATATGAACAGCATAGCGCAGGCAGGGCACCAGGGTTCCCTGTGCCTGCAGTTGTTCCTCAAGAAGAGCAGGGAATATCGGAGAAAGAACGGTTGCGACGAGCAGAAGAACGCTTACTACCTTCCCAACCGCCAGATGCTGCTGGATCCTCCACGCCTTCAGGAGGTGCTCAATATGGCATACCTGCATCAGCGCCTGTGTTGCCAGAAGATGATGATCCAAACCCTCCTTACGTCGCAGTAGCTTCATCATCTTCGACTTCAGCCCATCCTCCGCCCCCGTTCCGTGCGACATCTTCGCCAATGTTGTCGTCACGCATGACATCATCACCATCGTTACAGCGCCGTGTTACGAACATCACAGATGACGAGACGAGAACTATCCGAACCGAGTCCTCGCATACCATACATCCCAGTCGATCAGAGCCACCCGTTAATGGCGAAGACAACGACCCATCAAAACCACTACCGCCATTACCACCCCAATCGCCGCATACGGCACAAGGCTCCGCACCAGAGTACGTCGCTGGTTCATCATCACATGTCGAACCTACCGACGACAAGCAGGAAATGCAGCGACGTAGACTGGAAATGGAAAGAAGTGCACCGCCCACAGATCATGATGAAGATGGAGAGTCTTCACATACTCCTTCAGCGCCACCACTCGATAGAATGCGGAGCTTACAATTGGTACCCTCGGCGCCTGCGCTAAACGACGAAGACGAAGATCTCGTGGGTGCTGTACGCCCAGGTCGAAGTACGCAGGGTGCGCCGCAAGATAGCAGGCGGCAAAGCGAAGCCTTGCCGGAGTACCGGAGGTGACATGCATGACAATGGCGTTTGTGGTATTTCAGTCGTGACTATGCATAGATATGAGCGTTGCGCACAGCGGAACCTTATGCGGGAATCTGTTCGAAACGCAAGTTTACAGGAAATAGCTGGTTGGTCTACTCTTATGATATCCTTGAATTATATTACATTACTTTGATACCTGAGACCTCAACTTTGAGAAGACAATGCCTGCTTGTTCCGCCATGACTTGGTCTGTAGCACTCGAGACGAGATTCGTGACTCTTATAGTGGTGAACTGTCCCTGCGACAGGCCCGCAACATTTTGCGCATGCCCAGCTCACCACTTTCTCTTCGTTCCCAGAGTTCTAGGGCTCACTTCATCTCCCGTAGTCGGCGTTCGACGACTGTCTCGAGATCACGAGAGTGCGCGTTGTGTATCTTTTGCAAGCTCGCTAGCTGCCTGCCCATGGCGGTTTCGATATTGATCTTTTGGCCGAGAAGATCTTGGAGTCGTTTGAGCTGTGCTTGATGGGCTGCTGATCTGAGGTACTGTTAGTTTGTGATTGATCGACTTTCCAGGACTACGTTGCTTACGCCTCTGCCTCGTGCGTGTCGAAGACTGCATTGATAGACTCTTCCAACTCCTCTTTCTTTTTGTTGTAAGCTATACCTACATTCTTCTTCGACATGTCATGATACTTGCGTCGCTGCACATGAGGTTAGCCTCATATCTGCGACAACCGAATGACGAGGCGAGTGTGGGTCATAGACGTAAACATGGAGACGACAGTCTGCTGGTGATGGGCCCATCTCAACATACGTCGTCTACCATCTTCACCATCATTTGTTCCAGCGGACCATCGGAAGTGCGCTGCAATGCTTCTGCCTCATCATCTCCAGCATGTTCATCGTCGATCGTACTATTTCCTTGGTCTAGATCTTCGAGATCATCTGCTTCGTTGATGACCTGTTTCCGTGAATGCCTTGCGCTCTGGCGAGTTGTGGCTGTGGAGGGGCTTGTGAGTGTGGATTTCTTGGTTGTGCGCGGTGGTGCCATGACTGCTGTTGGTAAGTGCTGATGATTAGTGGTGTAAGTGAAAGTGGTGATCAATCGTTTTGCCGAAACCTTCGTATTGCGAAAGTCGTTGTGGCTCAAGTGATGGAAACTTGCAAGTTAGAGGGTGAAAGTCGGAGGCTTGGATACGGCGAGGCATGGCTTCCCCACATGGATGGCGCCAAGATTCCGCGCTAGCGTGCATCCACAGTTTTTTCGGGCTTGTGTTTGCGGACTCCCGCTTTCTCTTCAACAATCACGAAATCGCTCAGTCTGTTCAGTGTTCAGCATGGGTCTCGCAGCGCCGAAGAAGTACGTTCGCCAGTTTGGCTCTGGCTGTTTCCTGCCAAACTAACGCCACACCAGTCGATCGAAGATCTCCAACGATCCCCAAAACACCACTTGGGCGAACAACACGTCGCGCTTCGGCCATCGCATATTGACATCGCAAGGATGGCAGCCCGGCAACTCACTGGGCGCGACAGACGCCTCCCACGCCGCTCACTATACCGCTGCCTCGCAATCGCACATCCGAGTATTCCTCAAAGACGACAACCTTGGCTTGGGCGCAAAGCGAGGAAGTGAGCGCGCCGAGAACTTTGGTCTTGCAGGACTAGAGAGCATTCTTGGACGTTTGAATGGCAATGAGGCGGAGGTCAAGAAGGAAGAGGAGAGGCGAGAGGAAATTGAGAAGAGGGCTTTTGTCTACCGGAAATACGGCATGATGAACTTTGTGAGCGGTGGTTTCCTGGTGGGCGACAAGATTACCAAGGGCTCGGATATCAAGAAGGAAGTGGAGATCAAAACTGAGATTAAGACTGAGTCGGAGAGCGAGGATGGCGCATCGGCCAAGAAGGACAAAAAGAGGAAGCGAGAGGAGCGCACAGAAGACGAGCCCAAGGTGAAGCGCAAGAAGAAGAGCATGGATTTGCGCGATGAAGCACGGAAGGAGGGCGACTCCTCCAAGTCAAAGAAGGACAAGACGGACAAAAAAGATAAGAAGGACAAGAAGAAAGACAAGTCGAAGAAATCAAAACGGGCATCTTCATCTGATGCCGAATCTTCTACCGACGACGCCGCCGCTCCGGCATCTGACCCAGAACCGCTCACAGACAAGGCACGGCGGAAGGCCGAGAAGAAGGCACGCAAGGAGGAGAAGAAGGCAAAGAAGGCACTGAAGAAGGCTGCAAAGAAGGCTGCGAAAAAGGATAGCTCAGACGACTCGAGCTCAGAAAGTGAGGAAGACGAGAGCGCGCCCACAACGATCTCATCAGTGCCTGTATCGAAGACATCTACGCCTGTTCCCGCCGGCCTATCATACACTCCAAGGGGCATGCATGCCGTCAGACAGAAGTGGATCCAGCAGAAGAAGGCTGCGACTATGGATGCACAAGCGATGAAAGAGGTATGTTTGCATTCCCATGGCTTGATGTGCTTTCCACTAACGTCTCCATAGATATTCATGATCAAGACGCCATCGTAGACTCATCCTGATGAACCGATCTGTACATGCATAGCGAGGAGTTATCAGGGTTTTTGGTTTAGCATGCACGTGCCGGGTTGTATTCTCAAGTTCCGAGCCATCGCGATAGAGAGCATAGAGATGCCCTGTTACACTACACCAAGTTTGGCTCTGATCTTGATCTTTCTGTCAGTCGATTGCGTCGCGTTGCATGGCGTGGTGTGGCTGTAAGCTTCGTACAACGGACAGTCGGAGCCCGACGATTGCGTGGCAGACATGGTCATGTCGGGCCTAATAGGGCTTTACATTGATAAGACTTTAATATTCCCCGCGTTTGAACCATCGGTCCTAGTATTAAGCCACCGGGACCCTCGTCAAGCTTACTGCGGCTGTAGAGGACGGGTGCGCAAAGGCAAGGGGCAGTGTTGATATTGTTCGCGTGACTGCGCCCAAGCATCTGAGGTTAATGGGACATGACGGCGCCACCGGTGAGGACTGGGTTGCGTCACAGAGGAGAGAGGCCACTCGGGGCGATGGCGGGACATTTGTTTGTTGGAAATGTACCGGCAGCCATAGGGCGGTTCCAGAAACAGGGATGCAAGATTACCCCCGTCAGTTCCTGCATGGTGGAGCTGATCACTAGTCCGCCGCCGACTTAGCCCATGTATAATGACCTCGCCCGACTTTGGTACTTGGCCCGCCCGTTGAGCACGACGCCTCCTTGACGGCCAATTCCCTACTCCATTCACTCACGCTCACTTGCCACCTGTTGCTTTTCTTCTTCTTCTTCCACCAGGCATGGCAGCAAACGGCAGCATGCGCAGACGAACCGTCGACGCGCCCGGTAAGGCAATTGTTCCGATGTTGTCCAAGTCCTGCATGGCTAACCCGTACGCAGCGAGCCTTCACCCGCGCACATCGTCGCATTCCACCCAAACACCCGAACCCTCGCCTATAGATTCCATGCCCGCGCAATTGGCCTCTGACATGCCTTTCGTTTCCACATCGAAGCCGAACGGCGCGCCTGCGCTGCTCCGCAAGCAGTCGTCACCCATGATGCCTCCTTTCATGGTCTCTGCACCCGGCAAGGTCATCGTCTACGGAGAACACGCGGTAGTGCACGGCAAGGTAGGATCAATAGGACAACCAGGTCGGGACATGTGCTGACCGTCTGCAGGCTGCCATCGCCGCCGCCATATCGCTCCGCTCCTACCTCCACGTCTCGTTCCTCTCCAAATCGAATCGGACCGTTAAACTGCGCTTCCCCGACATACAGATGGAACACACGTGGAATATCGATGACCTGCCATGGGACAGCTTCTCCAAGTCAGGCAAGAAGAAGTACTACTACGACCTCGTCACCTCGCTCGACCCCGACCTCATGGCCGCCATCCAGCCCTTCATCGACGAAGTATCACCGAAAGCCCCCGAGTCGATACGCAAAATCCACCACGCCTCTGCGTGTTCCTTCCTATACCTCTTCCTTTCCCTCGCGTCGCGCAAAGTCCCTCCGTGCGTTTACACACTACGATCGACCATTCCCATTGGTGCTGGATTGGGCAGTAGCGCCAGTATATCCGTCTGCCTCAGCACGGCAATGCTGCTGCAGATACGCGCACTCAGCGGACCCCACCAAGACCAGCCGCCGCAAGAATGTGAGCTCAACATCGAGCGAATCAACCGTTGGGCGTTCGTTGGGGAGATGTGCATCCACGGAAACCCCTCAGGTGTCGACAATACCGTTTCCTCGGGCGGCAAAGCGGTTCTCTTCCAGCGGAGGGATTACGACAAGCCACCTCTAGTCATACCATTGCATAGCTTCCCCGAGCTCCCACTGCTGCTCGTCAACACACGGCAATCGCGCAGCACGGCAACAGAAGTCGCCAAGGTCGCCAACCTTCTCAAGGTGCATCCCGCCCTCACAGAAAACATCCTCAATGCTATTGGCCTAGTGACGGAATCTGCACACAAACTACTCACATCTCCCGATTTCGATGCAACATCTCCAGACTCACTAAGACATCTCGGTGAGCTCGTCACGATGAACCACGGGCTACTCGTCTCATTGGGCGTCTCACATCCCAAACTTGAGCGTATCCGCGAGATAATCGATCACACGGGCATCGGATGGACAAAACTTACAGGTGCAGGAGGCGGAGGATGCGCTATTACTATCCTTAAGCCCCAACCACCAGCCCTCACCAACGGTCATGCGAATGGCGCGCACCACGATACCTCATCAGACGAATCTGACGCCTCTTCCGAAGCGGACGGGGGCGGCGCCGCATCCGTAATATCCAACGGCACAAAGCTAAAGTACAAGATTCTCGACTCTCTTGAGGTCAAATTAGAGAAGGAAGGCTTCGAGAAGTTCGAGACGACGCTTGCTGGTGACGGAGTAGGTGTGCTTTGGCCTGCTGTCCTACACAACGGGAATGAAGAGGAAGGCGGAGAGGAGATTGATCAAGAGAAGTTCCTTCGGGCCGAGGGCACAGTCGGTATCGAAAGACTGGTCGGCGTGTCCAGCTCGAAACGAAAGGGTCCCAGAGAGGTTAGAGAGGGTTGGAAATTCTGGAGACCCTGGGAGGTTCCCGAGTAGTAAACTCGGGTCTTTTGTTCCAAACAACTCGTCTGCTTCCAACATGTTCTGGCAATGTCCTGGTTGGGTTCGAGTTTCATCTTCTGTTCTTGTTTCTTTGTTGTTTAGCTAGATATAGGGATTTCATTGTACTTGAAGCCTTGACAGGCGTCAAGGAAAAGGCTAAAGAAGTAATGTCTTGTAGATATGAGATGGCTGATACAATCTGGCTGCAAGGCGCCTGCGGCCGAAGCATGGCCTAGCGTGAGCAGGACAGCAATAATGGAATCTCAGAGTTCCTCATGCATCAGTTCATTGTACTGCGAGTTCTAGTCTGCGATCCACCTACAATAAACACAGGGTCGTAGCGAATTGAGGTGTGCATGCAAAGAGTGAATGTGGCGTACCATGTGTGATTGGGCAGCTAATTTTTGGTAGATCAAGCGAGCCACGCGCGACACCTGCAGAAGCCCAACCATTGTCTTGCGCCATAGTCAACCTTTGATCGTTTCCTTCACCCACACCACTCGCCCATAAAACCCTGCGCCGCCGTCGGAACCCTTGGATACATTACTCCCAACAACACAAAGCCCATACCTTTTCACAAATAACTGCAACCATGGCACCAGGAAAGTGGGGTACGTCATGTTCGCTGCCACTGCGCGCGGTTCAAGATGGTCATGCAAAAACTTGGGACTGACATGTTCTGCAGACGACGAGGATGAGGGTAGCACTCCTCCCACATCCCCACAGGTGGCTCCTATCGCGCGCCGCAGCAAGTTCGACGATGAAGAAGAAGACGACGATGTGCGTCAGCCCACCATGCCCCGCGCTTGAATACTTCAAGCCCCGCCACGACCAAATGTACTGACATTGGACACAATAGGTACTAGATTCATGGGACGCCGCCGAGGATTCCGAAGTCGAACGCGAGAAGGCAAAGAAGGCCGCCGAGGCAAAGGCTAAGGCGGAGGCAGAGGCAAAGGCGAACCACAAGTCCAAGGCGCAAAGGATCGAGGAGCACAGGCAGGCCGCGCTACGTCGGCGGCAGATGGAAGAGGATGGCGAGACCGACGAAGAAGAGACTGAGGCTGAACGCCGCGAACGAATGCGCCAGGCAGAACTCGACGCTTCGCGCGCCCAAGCTGAGGAACTCTTTGGTGACCTGAGCGTCGCCCCCAAGGCCCGTACTGGCAAAGCCATCACTATTGCCGACGAGTCCGACCCGGGCAACGCCATCGACCTCTCCTCCCTCGCCATTTTCAACCCCAACACCAAGGACCAGTTTACCAAGCTCCGGGAAACTCTCACACCTCTGATTGCTGGCAACTCTAAGAAGGGCCAGTACTCGCTGTTCCTACAGGAGTTCACCAAGCAGATTGCTAAGGATCTGCCGAGTGAGCAGATCAAGAAGATTGCATCTGGTCTGACGACACTGAGCAACGAGAAGATGAAGGAGGAGAAGGCTGCTGAGAAGGGTGGAAAGAAGAGCAAGGCTGCAAAGACCAAGACCACACTCAATGCGAGCAGAGACGTCGGCGTCAGGGCAGATACCAGGGCATACGATGACGACGACTTTGGCGAGTAAGTTATGTTGGAGCCTGTCTGGCTTTCACAGATGCTAACAAATTATAGTGACGACTTCATGTGAGGCATGACGAGGCATCCCATGCATACGCCTTTCATATTGGAGTTCATTCCTCATCATTCAGTTTGGAGTCGCGGTTGGTCATTTCAAGGAGGATCAAAAGGGAAACATGCGTGCATGGCGTCTCGCGCTTGACGTGTCTGCTTCACGGTTGTGCTTCGAGATGAAGCGACATAGGTTTAATGCATATGTAGTGCATTATAGATAGACGCGCGTAGACAGTAGATGTCTGGTTCTTACAATCTGAGCATGGTATCTTCTCCTACCCAATGTTGAAACATTCTACACCAACAGCATAACATTAGTGTGGTGACACGTGTATCAGCTCTCTTCCACCAGCGGTGAATACAGGAACTGGAGGTACTACTGTCAGCCCACAGTCCAGACGCGATAGTGAGCCATCTTGAGATTGAGTTGGTGCCGGCCAATGCCGCTTCGTCAAACTCCGACGCATCGCAACGCGGGGCAACATGTGTTGATGGAACGTCATCCCGCCAAAAAAATTGAACGCGCCAGTCAGTCACGGCTACCAAATTTCCTGCACCAATTGGGATGATGTGAGCCAGAGAATTCCTAAGCCCGATACCATCGATATGCGCGCTCAGTTACTATGCTTTTGAGGGTTCACAGCCATTGGCGCATTACACGTGTAGCTCTTACCCCTCATTGAGTCACTCATTCGAGACGCGCCTCAATCTTGTACACTACAAAACGACACACACATCCACCCACTTGAGCCCACATATCTGGTCTGACGCCGCCCGCGCACTTAGCCCTCACCACGGCAGCAAGCCCGCATCCAATTGCAAGTGCCGACGTGGGACTCGTGGCCTAGCCCGTAGCAGAATTCCCCATTCAAGTCTTTGTTAGAGGGTGCACAGCGCGCGTCTGCATACTACAAACCCTAGCAATTGCGTGCTTGATTCATAGCCATGGATCTCGTCAACTCGTATGTTCCGATTGTTTCTTTTCCCCATTCTTTTTCCTTCTTCTGATAGCTTCTTGTATGACCATGGGGTACACCAACGGAAATGATGGCGCAAGTGAGATCGAGCGCATCGCGCAAAGAGCGCGTCAGGGCAGCAGGAGTCTTCCGTTCATGACTGACCTTTTGGGAAACAGCTTGAACGACCGTCTCCTCTTTGCGGTGCCTAAGAGTACGTCGCCTACATTACTACTGGCTGGACTCATAGGCTAATAACCATCGCAGAGGGCCGCCTCCACCAAGCATGTCTTGACCTTCTCCACGGTTCGGACATCCAGTTCCACCGACACTCCCGTCTCGATATCGCACTCGTCAAGAACCACCCTCTCGCTCTCGTCTTCCTACCCGCCGCCGATATCCCGACTTTCGTAGGAGAAGGTCGCGTAGACTTGGGCATAACCGGGCGCGATCAAGTCGCAGAACATGAGTGCGTTGCACCACCGACTGCCACCAGCGGCGTAGAGGAGGTCCTCGATCTAGGTTTTGGAAAATGCAGTCTGCAGGTACAAGTCCCCGCGAAGGGCGACCTAGCCAAGCCAGAGGACTTGATCGGCAAGAACGTTGTCACCAGCTTCACCAACCTGGCTGAGCAGTACTTCCGGAAACTCGAGGCCGAGCAAGCTGGAAACACAAACGGCGAAGCCAATGGCGATGCGAAACTCAAGACAGTCATCAAGTACGTTGGCGGCAGTGTTGAAGCGGCATGCGCATTGGGTGTCGCGGACGGTATTGTCGATTTGGTGGAGTCAGGAGAGACAATGCGCGCTGCAGGCCTCAAGGCCATCTCCACAGTCGTCGACTCCAGCGCCATCCTCATCAAGTCAAAGCACCCATCAGATCCCAAATTGGTTGAGCTGATCACCGCTCGGATAAAGGGTGTCATCAGTAAGTCGCATCGACTTCCGCATTCATTAGCAGAACTAATTTCTCGCAGCTGCACAAAAGTACGTTCTGTGCACATACAACATCGACCGATCGAAACTCGATATCGCGCGCAAGATCACCCCCGGACGTCGCGCCCCCACCGTCAACGCGTTGGAAGAGGATGGCTGGGTGGCTGTACAGGCTATGGTGCTAAGGAAAGACATCGCTATTGCCATGGACAAATTGACGGAGGTCGGGGCTACCGATCTCATCGTAACAAAGATCGAGAACTCGAGAACGGGTGATTGAGCGACGCATGGCGCATGGGATCTGGGTGGATACACTGGTCTACATTTCCTGCGCAACAGATGCGTTTGTTAGAATGGAACTATGTAGAGAGCTTTTAGTATACTAGCTGGATAGCCCGCTCCTTGTATTTGTAGCTGAATGCTATGGAAGTACAAGCGCCGTATCTCTCGTGTCTAACAAGCTTCGCGTGGTGGAATATCCTTATGAGGTCTGCCATGAAGTCTCGCATGCTTACCGCACGTTTGCGGATCATGGACCTCTGTTACCAAACTGGCCAAATTGTGGGTCGCGGTCTAGACGACGTAGCAAGTAGTTCGGCGCTAAGTCTCGCAGGACCCTACTCACAAGATCATAACTGCAGCTTAAGACTGTCCGTATCGTGAACACTATTGGAAGCGTGGCTGCTCAAGCTGTTTTGTAGCAGCGATGAAACGAGTCTATAAATTTTTTGATTTGGCAAACCTCCATCAAGCATTCTTGGTCCAACGGTAGGATAATTGCCTTCCAAGCAATTGGCCCGGGTTCGAGTACGTTCTATTCCTCTTCCACATCATCCAAAATCATTCTAACAGCCTCTCCAGCTCCCGGAGGATGCATAACATCCTTCTCCACAATTGCGAGATGATCATTTTTTTTGCTCAGACATCGTCTTGACGCTGAGACGAGTCAGCATGCGACGCATAGAGATCATTTTTATGCCTACGCTTAGAGCAGGTGTGCGATGCTGCATGTAATGCAAGGTTTGAGGGAAGGACATGCTTTCGTTGAGGATATAAGTGTGAAGTCGTTCTGAATAAGGTAGTAGTAGTTGTTGTGGATATTGATACCCACGCGTCTCACAATGGCTCTCCTCGGTACACATCAGTGGTGTCATTTTAAGCACATCATGTAGTAGTAAAGACAGCAAAACAACACACACGATGCGCCTAGTGCGAAATTCAGTTCATTGTTTAACACGTAGAATACTAAGAGTATCTCAAAGATCAACGAAGCATCACCATCGACATTAGATGGTAAAAAGCGATGAGTTCGATAACCCCCGTGTCGACCCCAGCGACGGTCCAGTCGGTCTAGCACTATCTCAACCCGAGGTGTTGGTCACAACTTGGACATTGGATAGTGGACATTTGATAGTGGATAGTGAGTTGGTACCAAGGAGACTGTGCCAAAGACCAACCAGACCATCACCAAAACCGGCACGGGGAATATGTAAACTTGTTACATTGCGATGAGCTACATACAAACTCCTAATACCACTGTCCGACCAAGAGAGTGAATGCTGCCACCATTACAAGCACAAAACTGAACCAAAACACTACAATAACCCATCGCAAACTCCATTGCTATGCCACGCTCGCTGATTCAATAAAGGAGGGAAGTTGTCGTTCGTCGTCGTTCATCGTCGTTCGTCGTCGTTCAAAGTCGTTCGTTCAGGCTGCTTCGATCTACTCAATGCTGATCTTACGGGGCTGAGGAGCCTGAGCCTTGGGAACAAGGATGCTCAAGATACCGTTCTTGAGACTAGCCTTGACGGCTTCCTGGTCGACGCGAGCGGGGAAGGCGAAGGAGCGGTGGAATTCTCCGACTGAGCGCTCGCTGACCCAGTACTTGGCCTTGTTCTCGTCGTGCTTGGAGACGTCCTTGTTCTCGGACTGCTTGGCGACCTTGTTGGATTCGCTGGGGTCGTCCTCGACCTTGGGCTGGAGCTTCTTCTGCTGGGAAGCTTCACCGTTCTCGATGAAGCCCTGAGGGCGTTGACCTTCCTCGCGGACATGCTCGTGGCGGCCCGAGATGGTCAGCGTGTTGTTGTCGGTCCATTCGATGTTGATGTCCTTTTGCTCCACACCGGGGAGTTCTCCGTGGAGCTCGTAGCCCTCCTTGGTTTCCTTCACGTCGAACTTGGGAGTGAAGGACCGGACGTTGGTGAATTCGCGGTCGAGGTTGCGGAAGGCTTGCCTATCGTACTCGTCGAAGAGACGGAAGATAGGAGCGAATTCCTGAGTGAATCGTGGGAAGAGAGACATTGTTGCTGGAGCGTTGGAAAAGCGTCGAGTGGTTGTGATCGTAGGCTTGGAAATGCGGTTGAGTTGTCGAGGAACTCGTTGGATTGTAGAGCGGATTGATTGCATAGAAGATTCGTTGTTTGTTGTTCTGATGATGAGCTTTGAGAGACGCCTCGAAGGCTATATATACTCGAGAGATGAGTTTCTGGAATGATCGCACTGCGAGGAGGCACTGGTGTTGCGTCGACGACGATGCTGCGAGAAGCCTCGGAGATGGCTCGGGGAGTTTCTAGAGCTTTCGAACACGACCTTTGTCGTCATGTTGTCGTACGCGATCAGACGAGATCGTGAGATGAGAAGCTTCCAGCGTTTGTATGGGGGAACTATGATGGCGAGCTTCCGGTTGATCCTGCTTCGGTGAGGGGCGAGTTGGCACTAGAAAGTTCGGGGTGGTGGCTCAGATCACATCACGTGATGTCCGCGCTCAAAGTATCCAACGCCTTGGGAGCGACATGTGAGGTATCTGCTGCACAAGGCCCGTGTACCCCGCAATTCGGTCATGTATTGCGTGATGTTCATCTAACAGGTTGTATCACGTTGACGTTGGGTGCTCGCTCACTGGTGCGCCGCTTCGTTCTTCGCCCCTGAATCCTGCATTCCCCCGCTACCTGTGGATGTCTCGGATGCCTGGCTCAGACCATGTCTCCAGTTGATTTCTTCCTCTTCGAAGTAGATATTCGATAGTACCGAAGTCTTTCTTGCCGACATCCCGGTGCTTATGGAATTCGGACCTGGAGATACTCATCAGCCGCCGCATCAGCGTGTTGTTCATCTTACTTCATCGCACCTTGCAAAGTCCCGAAAATGTGACTGCGTATCCTATGAACGTGTGAGTAAGGAGTTTGTATTCTTGGGTTGCAATCAACACACCGTTGGTTTCTGCTTTACAGCTCTTAAGCATTGTCGGTAGAGTGACAAAACGTCTTTCTGAAGTCCCGACAATCGTACCATCTCGCTCAGATGCAGATGTCGTAAGCAACTGAAAAGACGCAAGATGTACAGTCACGTATGTTGGCGACGTTGGGATGCAGGAACGAATGGCGGCGAACGAAGCTAGAGCCGAAGGGCCGTGCTTCTAAGACCGAAGAGGTTAGCGTGATTGATGACGATTTCGATGATGTTGGATCGCTTCCGCGCATCGTAGCATGCTCAAATGATGGCGACAACACATTCGAGCTCTGCATGTCTAACGAAGTTCATGGGGGCAGACAGTGTCACTGATCACAAATCCACACGCGCGAAGATCACAAGCACACCATGAAAACATCGCAGACTCCTTTGGTAACGTAGTATTGCACTATTGCCTTCTCCAGATACATCGAAACTGTATGGGTGTATCGCATGCTTCGTTCACTTTCATCTAGATGCCGTGCCGCATAGAGATACTCATGGCGCGCTGATGCTTTCAAGCGGACTCAGCTTGACCTTGATGTCATGCGGCCACACGAACCATTGTTTGTGTAGATCCCACTCCTTGTTTGGATCCTCAAGCTCAATCTTTGAGACATTAGTACTCACATCCATACCCAAAATGATTCAAAACGTACCTGATATTTTCCAAATACCGTTGCAACGACCTTGTAGACCTCTACCAGTGCCAAAGGTTTGCCAAGGCAGATCCTGTTGCCTCCTCCGAACGACATATCTGCGTCTTTCATCTTCTTGATCCTGGCCTCGTACGCGCCGGGTTCTTCGTGCTCACTTTGTAGCCATCGCTCCGGACGGAACTCATGGGGCTTCGCACCGAAAATGCTCTCCTTGTAATGAAGGACCCATGGATTCACCCCTACAATTGTTCCTGGTGGCAATGTTGTTCCGTTGGACAACGTAAGACCAGTTGCAGGCACGACGCGCTCGAGAATGTGACCTACAACGGGATGCATACGGAGACCTTCTTTGATGCATGCATCCAGGTAGGGTAGCTGTTCGATGCCAGTGTAGGATGCAGGGAAGGGGAGATGTGCAGAGAGGAGTTCGTTGACGAGGCGTTCTTTGGAGGCTGATGACTTGAGGATGTGATAGAAGATACCTTTTATCACAATGGCAAGGGTATCGGCACCGCCGAGAATCTGCAGGAGCGGTGTTAGTTCTACTTACGACACAGCGCAGCCATGAAACACTCACGTTAATGATCATGTATCCAATAACCTCGTTATCGGTGACAAGGTCCGGAAACTCCTTCTTTGCTTCGAGAAAGCCATTGAGAAAGTCTTTCTTTCCGTTGCCAAGTTCAGGTTTCTGCATACGCTCCATAAACCGCTCGACGGAGAAGCCGGCAGCAACGGAGAAGTCATCGAACTTATAGAGCGAGCGTGGCCACTTAGGGTTCTTTCCGAGCCACTTGTCAAGGGCAGGCATTTGGCCGACCTAGCGAATGTCAGTAAGAAGTTCTGCAATCGTAACAGTTTTGATAAGTTTTTGACTCAGCGTAGAACATACCACGGAGAAATAGCGCATCACACGTTCAGCGGTTCCAAGCATATCGCCAACATCTGTACCCTGTTGCATGAAGCCAATACGCTTGCTCCAGGTCATATCACCCAAGAAGTCCCATGCGAAGAATGAGATCCAATCAGCAATATCGCATGTCTGGTCCTTGTTGGCGCCTTCCACAAAGCGGGCGTCGAGTTGACTGCATAGGGTACGGAGGTTGTCGTCCATAATACTCTCGATCTGAAGAGCATTTTTGAGACTGTACAGCTTTTGGACTGGCTTAACATTCTTGGAGTGGAATTCATTGCTGCGCGTACTGAAGATGTTTTGAATGAGATGCCCATCTTGAAGGGCGTCGTTGATAGACAGAAGGAGGGTTAGCATGATCCACTTCCAAGGACGACTGCGTATATCTTACGTAGTAATCGCTCTATTGTGATGTCAGCAGCCGTCCAAAATAGCAGCCGTGTTCCATGCGCTTACCTTCAAGTACGTGCCACGAGTATTGTAAATAGTTTTGATTAGACTGGCATCGGCAACGCTGACGGTATTGGGACCGAGACGAACGATATCGCCGTGCTGTTCATGAAGCTTCCTCTGGGTCTCAATATGAGTTTGCCCATAGTGATTTAGGAAACGCCAGATATCCGAGAATTTGGCTAGAAAGGGACCGGGAATAGATTTGAGCGGGGATTGCAAGTAAGCCAAAACGTATCGAGTGATGAGAAGGACTGCCCCGAGGCCGATTGCCTTCACGAACAATCCTGCCAATGCCATGTTGTCACTTAACTCCGCACATGCAATGTGATTCTGAAAAGGAAAGAAGGACACAACCGTAGGAGTGGGAAGAGGACTGAGTATGGTAATGCAGGTGACAAGGCCTTCCCGCTTCAGATTGTTGCGAATCACCTAGCAGCGGCATGTTCAGGTATCGGTCTAGCATATGTAAGAAGACGGGGCTAGGATCGAGTCCCCTTTGCTTGATCGCCCTGGTGCTGGTGAAGCCAAGTCCAACTTGCCCTGAGCGAGGTAAGGCGCCGCTTGCGTACATCCATGGCGTGTATTGCTTTTTCCCACCACTTTTTTATCGCAATCTCAGGCATAGCCATTGGTCGTGCCAGCCATCGCGAATGTCGGGGAAGCGGTCTCTTGCACTAATGACGGAGTGACAGCGGGAGGTGTGGAGTTTTACGGTTCACGGGTACTAACACAGGCTAATCATGTGGGGACCGACCGGGCCCTGAAGAGCAGGTGTGAGGCAGGTGAAGTTCGCTCCGTTTGCAGGTCCAACCGCATCAAGCTCCTATGGTGGTTGCGATGCATCTCTTGACAGTCCCCGGACAACGGCGCAGATGAACACGCTTATCTACGTTCCGCAGACCTGGAAAACTGCCTCGTAGGATCTGAATCCTTCGCTCCTTCACTCCTTTCCGGACGTCGCTGCTTGTTAGACCGAGGTTGATCCGTCGGATGTGTGATTGAAACGCCACTAAAGTTCGCTTAGCCGAGTCTGGTATGGCCCACCGCTGACCCTCACGATTAGTAGTGCGGGCAACGGCCCGTGACGGAAAGGCCAAACGTTCCTGTACGACTTCAGATCATCGAATTCTGCATGCAAGAACAAATTTTCGCAATGCCATTTCGAAGCCACTTGCGTAGCATGAACGATCCAAGGTTTCGCGAAGGACATGGCCTAATTGACTAGTGCACAGCACCGCATCCCAGAGACGGGATGTTACGAGATCCAAACCGGACAGGCCTCCACATTCGGGGACAGTGGATAACCGGTAGTCGCATACTCCGAGTTTTGGGCACTCATTGGTCCTGATACCTTTAGCTTCATCGCTGAACGGTGAAGGAACACCATCCTACTCCACCTGAGCGCTCAATCTGGGGCATTTCTCATCACGCGGGTAATTGGCCCTCAGCGAATCAGACGAAGCGGACGCATTTACAACAGGTCCTGTTGGACCGCAGGATGTGCTGCGTCAGCCCGCAAGCAAAAAAAGCATTACATTCCTTCCTTCGTGCTATGCAAGCTGCAAGATACAAGACATTTCGGCATATGAAGCGCAAACGGGGTATCTTGCTCCGGTAGTTGCGAGGCAGTCGTGCTCAACACCTCTCCTGGGTATGCAGATTGAACTACTCTGGGAAGAAGTGAAGCAGAAGACGGGAACTAGTTTGGCGGCAAAGCAAAAACAGTCTACCAACGTCAAGCTACACCAGGATTCAACGGAAGACTGCTTTTTTCTCGAGGCCTCGCATGCATGAAACCTCACTCATAGCGCCTCTTTGCAGGGCAATGGGAGGGGCAAGAACGGTAACAAAGCTTTGAGCCTATGCCTTGTTTGATTGCCTATGCAGGTCCCAAGGATTAGCGGTTTGTTTTGGCTTGGAAATCCGGCCCCCCTTCAGTATCCCATATCCACAACGGGGTTGCGAAGATGCGCTCGGGCCGTGGATTTTTTGTGCGAGTATGTTTGCTCTTCGGCATGGGTGTCTTCGAGGTCACAATTGAGGCTGTACATGCGTCACTCTAACATTCCTTGCCACCACTCGAGTTGTTGATCTGAACATAAAACCTTTCGCACCGAGCACGGGGCTGCGTTTACCTCATTCATAATTGTCTCTTCTTTGGACACAAGCCTACGCGCTCATCAGTGACACACTGGGATAGCGAACGACGAGGACAGAGATCCATTTCCAGGTTTCCAACCAGAACCAGATATCAGCAATCAAGATGGGCAAGCCAGCTGATTTTGCGGACATACTCAATGGAGTGATGTGGGCTCAGGTCTTTCTTGGCACTGTGCTTGTCGCATTGCGAATGTACACAAGGCAGTATATCGTGAGAAATATCGGATGGGACGATGTATTGATGTTGGTCAATCTGGTAAGTTTACACCTATTCACAAACTCCAATCTAGTAGTTCGTCAAGAGCTCAACAAACTGACTTTCGAAGGCTACCTTTATCGGTTATGTTGGCTGCGTGTCTGTTGGCATCACCTATGGTGTTGGCAAACAGACGGCCGACATTGTACGACTCGACCTCAACTACTCCAAATCGATCATGTGGGAAGCCATCGGTCAGGGCATCTGCATCATGGGAATAGCTGCCTCCAAGGGTTCAGTAGCACTGTTTCTCCTGCGCATTGTTATCAAGAGATGGCACATCGCTATCCTCTGGTTTTGCATAGCGAGCACGACAGTGCTTTGCATCATCACAACAACACTTTTGTACACTCAGTGTGTACCATCGGCGTTCTTATGGGATCAGACAATCGAAGGCGGATATTGCTGGCTGAACTTCACCGAGGTCGGTCTAACGATGGGTGCTTGGTCTGCAGCTATGGACTTCGTTCTCGCTCTCCTCCGTACGTCACCCCGCTGCGTATCACTCCAAAATAGACACTGACCGTTTTTAGCTTGGCACATCATCATGGGACTCAACATGAAACGCAAGGATAAGATCACGATCGCATCTGGTCTTTCCTTGGGCATTTTTGCCGGTGCGTGCTCTGTTGTTCGTACCATTGAACTGCGATCCATGTCCTCAATGGAGAACTACGTGTACGACACCGCGAGTATGCTTCTTTGGTCTTCCACCGAAGTATTCCTCACCATTGTTTGCGCTTGTGTCCCCGTTCTTCGACCACTTTACGTCCGCATCAAATACGGTTCGCGCGGCGACTCCTCGGGCCAGAACTCCTATCCACTCAAGGAATACTCTAAGTCCAAGAGCAGTCGTGGTATGGATGGAAGTAGGAAGTCGGATAAGATATACATGGGCCCTGGGGAGAGTGTTTTGCAGACAACAGTTCGGATGGGGAGTGATACAGCAAGCGAGGAGACGATACTCAGGGAGACTCATGGGAACAACACTTGGAACCACGAGCCAAAGGACCCGGGTGATATCACCATCACCACCACTGTCACTTCGAGGGACGATTTCGTATGAACGAAGGCGATTTGTGTAGATAGTAGTACTTGCTACCATGATATATTTAATAGAAGCTACTTGCAACATGCCGAACAGGCCGAACACTTATGCAATGCTCAATCACTGTTTGCTCATATTTGTCGTAAGATTGACATTACAATTCTCGACGACGATACAGCTGCTGACAGCTTGTTTGAAAGTGGCGTCAACGTACCACAGCGTATAAGTTCGTTTTGATTAGACTTACCGTTCCTCACTCCTTGACAGAGAAGTACATCTTAGCAAGCATGCAATTACGACCCTCGAAGATTTGAGCCCCCGAATCACTGTATGCGCGTGAAGACCAAAAAAGCTAGATTACTCTTAGTATTACTCAACACCACTGGTAAGACCCCGCTCATGAACGGTAAACGTCTTGTTGGATTGCGAACGTCGAAGGCGCATGAAGGTTCCAAGGTTGCTTTTGCGCGGAACGCGCAGAAGGTCCGTGGCAGCTGACAGCCGTAGAACTCCACACCCCCATTCCGAAAAAGCAAGATGACCGATCTACTAGCAGCTTGTAGGACCCCTGATATCTCTGAGAAGTATCTGAGTCATGTTTCAATGGGGTTGCAATTTTGGCTCACCTGCATCCCGAGGGCGTTTCCCGGCCCCGCAGTTTTGCCCTGCGGAAGCTTGCAGGGGTCATGGCGCTGCCGCAGCCGTCGCACCACTTTTATGTGTAGATCCCACTCTCCCCTCTTTCATCTTGCTTTTAAGGCGCGTTATCTCCAGACACACAGGAAGTGCGCTGCAACAAAGCCTGCAAACGGTACGTTCCCCGTCAGCTCGTGGTGTTATCCACTCGGAAGCAGCGACATCCGTGCCTACCTGGTTAGCTCAAGGCGCGTCATGAGCTTCCGGACGACGGACGCAGAGATTTGCTATACGGCGGCACATATACGGTGCGCGCTTTTTCTTTTGCTCGCGCAAGCAAGATGCAGATCGACTTTCAGATCATCAGCAGTTCTACGCAGATGGATAACACTCCTTCGTTAGAACGTGCTTTCTGGGCCGGATCTAATCTCACTTGGAGAATCGACGCAGCATCAGATCTCATGTGCTTTTACATCTCGGATAGTTGAATGCCGCTTTCGATTATTTTTGTTAGCGGAACCGGTGACTCGAAGGTCTGAAGTAAGAGGTGGAGATGATGTATTCCTTTATCCATCGCGACTATCTATGCACGATGTAATCTTGGAATCAAATGAGCAAAAACGTTGAGCCGAAGATCGATAGCGAGAAGGAACCAATGATCACAGAACTCCCTATCACCAAGACTGTTGACAGAAGACAACCTAATGCCGACGAGACCACACCTGGGCAGGTCCAGTCACGAAGACTTTGTCTCCTTCCCTTCATAGCAAAGCCTTCAACGGTGGCGTTGCCATCACTATGGACCTCCATGTGACGGTCATTCATTCGGCGACACCCTCGTAGTGCAGAGCATATGGTTCAAGACCTCTTCAGTTGCTCTTTCCGACAGTTCGACCGAGTTGCGTCCAAGGTTCTGAAGAACTGAGCCCCACGTCCTTCACACTACAACACTCTTTGTCCGTCAAGTCTCTGGAGCCGTGCGATGGGGTATGGTTGGAGAAGGGAGTGTTGTGTATCTCGATATAGTGGTCTTCGTCGTGTTCATCAGGTTCGTCCTGTGTTCCGGGCTCAACCGTGGTCGATACAGAGATTCGGCGTCGCTCTATCGATCCGTCAGCATGAACTCTGGCCAACGCATGTCCAATAGTAGCACTGATTAGACATCAGATCGTCCAAGGATGCTGTGGAGAGTCTTACTGCTGGCCGATCTCTGTCGTTGTAGTTCCTCGTACTCATGCAATGGAAGGTACGGGACGCATTTTCCAGGAGTGCATGCGCGAGATATGGGCGAGCTGCCTGCAGTTCCCCTTAACTCGACCCTTCGTAGATCGATGCTAGCATCTGTGGTCATCGTTGTGAGGTTGGCACTGTCAGACAGGGCGTCGTGGTCGGTGAGCTCTAGGCTGGGAGGCCAAGGCTCATCCCCAGGCATATTAAAGAGGGCACCGATGGCGCCGAGTTCGGTCACATCGAAGCTTCTATTTCTGACTGGTGACCGGTTTCTGGCTTGGTTGTCGCGACGCCATTGGTCCTCGCGGGCTTGGATGCGATCTGGATGGATGTCCGAGTCCCCGCTTCTGGAAGACATACTGGCTACATGTGGTGAGATTATGCAGGTCGAGAGATGCTTGAGTGGAAGAGCTGAAAGTGAGACGAAGGACCGGTGGCAAGAAGTTCCCGGCAAAGCGAAAGGATCATCGGTGGGGATAAACAAGAGCGGAGAATAATGATATTGCCTGTTGAAGCCAGGTGTAATTCAGTATGTTTATCGAAGCGTCAAGAAGGCTGGCGAACGACGAGTGTATATACAATCACATCTTGTGGTAGGCTGCGCGATGTGCCGTGGTCTTCCACATCATCATCCACAGTCAGTGTCGCTCCGAGTCTTGCCCGTCAAAATGCACCAATGCAAATCGACTCCCCACGAAATCGCTAACAACAGATGCATGAAGTCGGAGATGCCGTAGAATTATCAACCAGAGCCGAGGCTTGAGAGCAGACTTATCGTCCGAACCGTCTTCGAATGCCAGAGCTTACCGCATGTGATGAGCGGCCGTCTGACAACAACACGCTAGTACCTGTATGTTCCCGATTGTAAGGCTTCAACGGCGGCGCCGAATCAAGACGACAACGCCCCCGAAGCTTTGGTAACATGTGTTATACCCGCTTCAGACGTCACTATGGTGGCTTCGGCTGTCTCCAATCTACCGGGCCAGCGGTCGATCCGCGCCAAGACTCGTGTGGATGGCAGTAATCATTCATGGGACTATCTGCTTGTACAACAGCCGCGGCCGGCAATGTATGGGCACGTAAGATACCATCACGGAAGCTTTGACTTCCTTAGTTCTTTAGCGCAATGGGCGCACTATGGCGAGCTCTTCCTGATGGCGCGTGGACGGCAGTGAGGTGATGCTCGAGGTATTCACCTCTCGAAAACTACCCACTAGTGGATCTGCGCGTGATTCTGCAAGCCTTGCATACGTCTACTGTCCTGTTTTGTTGAAATGCACATGCGAATGGCACGATGGTGGTGCAGTCTATCCGTCCCGCCGTTCCAAGCCCATTGCAGCGGGTGGTGGCTGCATATGCAAAGATACACGGGTCACACCGAAAGCGATCGGATATCTTTGAATCAGCCCTTTGCATGAGTGAAACTATCCGTGGATCGAGAGCAGCGAAGCAAAGATCACAGATGGCATGAGAACATTCGCCTGTTCCTGGTTTATTACCGCGGGCCCATACTGGCTCAGAGACGACATGGCGCTGATATCAACATACTCTAGGGCAATTTGGGACGATTAACCGACTGCTCAAGGTACTCCAGAGTACTGCGCTATGGTTGTGATCGCAGAGAACCATTGCTGCTAGCGCAAAAACACCCAAACGTTCCCCTACAGTAAACGACGAGTCGCGGGCGTCACCGCAAGTCAGACTAAACAGCGGTAAGCTTCAGGAGCTGTGACGTTCTTCTTCACCGGAAGTAAGCCTTGTGCGCCAGAAAGAGGGGTCAGTGATGCCGGACAGCGCGGTAAAATCCTATTTCGTATGGTTCAGGGAATGGCATCCCTACTCTTCATTGATATTGCGGTGTGTTTTGAAGTTGTGAGATCGATCGTTTTCTCGGACGTGTTGCAAAATACGGACAATGGTATTCCAGGAAAATCGACATGCCGTGTGACGCGGACGCATGCGGCGTCAACGAACCTCGTGCCAGGATTCGCGCACCTATCGCGGATGTTGATCCACACCCCACCCCGTACACCCCAGATAAATCTAATCTTACCCTGACTGCCGGATCGGATGCTGTATTTTTGCTAGACGATAAGACAACGCGCTTCTTGGGTCTCGGCCATCGCAGAGTTGTAGACCTCGATGACGCATTCCATCTCTTCACACCAGGAACTGAACGCACTGCGACCCTCTTATAACGAAAACCTCCCGAGATCTGTATGTGATGTAGTATTGAGGCCTCGCTTACACCGAGCGCTACTCACAGGGGGTCTAGCCTGGCGAGATGACTATCTGCAGCCACCACGAGGCGGGGTCGGCCTGTCCGACGCTGCCAGCCTTACCCGCACGTCATCACACAGCATCTATACAGAATTTGTCTGGGATACCAGAAGAGTACGATGCAAGATGCAAGTATGTCAAGCGTTAGGAAGCAGATCATATCGGCGACGGCGATTCCGAAGCTTCAAACCATCGCGCATAATTATACGTAGGTAGCTTCCTCCAATCGGTGTGCCGCACGGTGCGCGAGAACAGAGATCACAATGGAGCCATGGAAGGTAAGCGATAAGCAGGGCAACTTGGGCCAGGGATCGGAACTTGATCTAGATAGCTGGCGTCTGGAGTATTTCGAGTCGAGATGGTTTCCCATCGCAATGCCCACGGGTTGTTTCCAAGCGGCGTGACGTCATCGTCGCTGCCGCGAGCATCTCAACGACTACCTCACACCTTCCCGCGCAAGTGCACGCCACAGCGCGTCTTACATCCTACGAACTATCCGTCTCTACTCTTGCCGTGACCTTCTCTTTCTTCAATCCAGTGACAGTTTCCACATGATCCCTCCCCAGCACTGCGGCCTTGATGAAAAGACCTGCGACAAAACTCAAGAAAGCGAGTACCGTATACGTGATCCACATATTGCGCATCGCGGAGGCAAAGGCCTGTTTCGCAGCAAGTTCCCATGCCGCATTCTCGAACGTGGCAGGAAGCATGACATTCGCCATGGCGCTGTCGCCATCAAGTTGACTCAGTAGATTCTGCGGTAGCCCAGCGTCTCGAAGAAAAGAAGCCTGACCGTTCATCGAGTTTTGGAAGATGGTACCGCCGATGATGGTGGATATTGCGACGCCGATATTACGAACGAAAGATAGTGTCGCAGTAGCGGTAGCAACATCTTGCTGTTCGACCTGGCTCTGAATAGCAATCATTGGTGCCTCGAACAGTATCCCGGATCCTAGACCGCCGAGGATGACGAAACCTACTGCCTTTCCAGTCGATGTGTATGCGTCGAAGGAGATGAAGAGGCCGAAACCAATGGTGAGGAGCAGTGTGCCCACCCAAATGATCTCACGGAAGTGGCCAGTCTTGTGCATGATGAGGCCGCAGAGGACTCCTGCAATCGCACCTGTGACGATGAAAGGGAGAAGGAGCAGTCCAGACCGTAACGGAGAAGCTTCGAGGACGGCTTGAAAATACAGCGGCATATAGTACTCGCCTGCAATGAAGACGAAGCCGTGGAAGAATACGACGAGGAAAGCGGCGACATTTGTTCCCCGACGGAACACCGTCATGGGAATCAACGGGTACTTGGCCACTTTTGCCTCGCTGTAAATGAACGCAAAGATCATCACTCCGCCTACTACGAGTAGAGCGATGACTTTCGCGGAGTCCCAGGGGAAGAGCACGCCGCCGAAATCGAGACCCAAAAGGATCATGAGCGTGAAGCCAAGGAAGGTGAACATGCCGAACCAGTCCACGGCCCTGATACCATCGATGAAAGAGGTATGTTCGTGCTTGATGTCCAAGAATAGGACTATGAGTACGGCAGCAAACCCACTGATAGGCAAGTTGATGTAAACTGGGTGTTGAAAGGATCAAAGTTAGCGCATGTTCGTAGAGAAAGACGTGGGAAAGACGCGAGAGAGATGTCACTCACAGCACCATCTCCAAGTGACCAGACTAGCAAAGATACCGCCCAAGACCGGTCCGATACCACCAGCCAGCGCCCAGATGCCTTCGGTGAAGCCCTGCACACAAGCATTAGCCAGACCACTCCCACGATACCACCTGCCAAGCAACTCACCATCAACAAACTCCGCTGCCTCAAGCTAAACAAATCACTAATGCAAACATGCACCAACAGAATCAACCCGCCACCCGCCGTACCCTGGAACGCACGCCCGATGATCAATTCCTGCATCGTCTTCGCCGTCGCACAAACCGCCGAGCTGGCAAAGAAAATGGCAAGTGCAGCCAACATGATGGGCTTGCGGCCCCAGATGTCAGACAACTTGGCCCAGATGGGGCCTGAAGCGGCGTTGGCAAGCAGGTAGGCGCCGCCGATCCAGGTGTAGCCCGTGGCGCTGTTGAGGTCGCGGGATATAGTGGGAAGAGCTGTAGAGACGATTGTTGCGTCGAGGGCTGAGACGAAGAGGGAGAGCTGGGTGGTGGTTAGTGTGTTGCATGTGAGGGTTTTGTAGGGAGATTGGGCATTTCGTTCATCGAAGATGCCATGGAGAAGGTAAGTAGGTCCAAACTTACAAAAAGCGCAGTGATGATGGCCACCATTCTCAACCTACTCCTCTTTCCACTTTGAGCTTCTTCCTCGACGTCCATTCCTTCCGCTGCTTCCAATTGCCCTTTCTGTACCATATCTACCTCGTCCTTCCCCGTCTCGGTTGACTCGGGCAGCCTCCGTATATCCATTTCCATCTCTTGCTGCATGGCGACTGTAAGTCGAAAACCAAAACGCGTGATTGCGCTCAAAGTAGAAATCACTATGTCGGGCTAATAATCGAATACGAACATAACGATTCCAAGGAAGTAACCGCCGAATGTACAATTGGAAAAGATTCCACTCCAATAGCCAGAGCATTCGACAGCTAACTGGACTTGACTTGAAGGAAGGTTACTCAACGAACAAAGAGATCTAAATGTCTATTAGCCATAAGCGCAAAGAAGAAGCCCATTTTTTTCACCGCGTCACCGCCAACGTCTCCCGCCAATCGGAGTATATAGGTGGGGCGAACTAATCACCTCACTTTCCTATACGGGCTAGACCAGACGCGCCCTACCATGCATGCTCCATGCCGATATGCATACCTGATTTAGCCGCTTGCGCGTGGAATCCGGGGGAAACGAGAGGCCCGGGTGAGATGCTAAGTGTTTTTGAGATGGAGGTAGACTAGTATTGCTTATTCTGTGTGTTATGGAGTCATACTGCGTGAATATATGCAGATGCATGACTGGGACATATTGGAGTGTCGCCTGGGATACGGCGGTGTGCAAAGAGCCAAGAGATGGGGTATGCGTAAGTGGTATGCAGATGTGTTGCTTTTTGACAAGGGCCAAGAGGCAAGTACGTGATTCTAGTTGCTCTACGAGAATAACAATATTATTTATCAGACTGAAAGCCTCCACACGTCTCACCCGCGACCGCCTAGTAGGGAATTCCATTAGTAATAAGTTGGAACCGATCATACGTTCCGGTCGAATAACTCCCCCTACTCTTCTCAATCAAGCCCCTCATGTAATCAGCTGCCTCCCTCTCGCTCTTATCCAGCACGAAGCGATCGCGGAAGTTCTTCATACTCTCGGGTTTGAAGCACGGCAGTCCACTATCCAACATGACCTGTACGACGTGGCAAAGATGCTCGCAATGCTGTCTGCTAGCGAGAAAAGCCTTGACAGTGAGTTCCTCGAACCAGCGGTACGCCTGCGATTGGTACGGGTTTGCTGCATTTTTGCCAGACATGACGGCAATCATCTCGGCTGTGAGCTTGAAGGGCGCGCGTTCGAATTTGATGCCGCCGGGTGCGATGTCGAAGCAGAAACCAAAGTCGATGTGGATGATGTGACCTGCGTCGTCGATCATGATGTTGCCGTTGTGTCGGTCCTTGAACTGCAGGAGGAAACTGATCACGGAGTAGGCGGCCATGGATTTCACAAAGTTGGAGCGCGCTTCTTGATAGCGGATCGAGTCTTCGTTGCCGTAGCGTGACACGAAGTAGTCGTCAAGTCTGTTGACGGCTTCACGACCGAGCATGTCTCGTGATATGGAGTTGGGGAGTACATCAATGACTCCGCAACCCGGTGCGGTTGCTGTGACACGGTAGGGGAAGACCCAGACGTCAAGACCGACGGTATTGAAAATTCCGCGGAAAGCAGCAATCATCTGTAATGCAAGCACATCTTGACGGCAGTCGTCTCCGACTTTGAAGATCGCAGAGAGCCATGTTTCGTAGCTGTTGTCCCGCTGACGCGCAATGTCGCGGTTGTCGTCTTCCTGATCTTCCAGATCTTGATCATCGGGTCTCGTCTTTCTGATACGGAATGTAGCCATGAAAGGTGTTTTTGCGTGACTCTGTAGCGGCTTGCCGGACTTGCGATCAATACCAATGACTTGACCATCGGGATTAGAGGGCAGGTAAACACCGACTTCCACTTGAATCTTGCGAAGTTCTTCTTCGATCTTCTGTTTCTTGACCTCTTTGGGTTCATGCAGGACGGAGCGCAGGGTACCCGAGATGCCTGTGACCTCGTTGAAGAAAGCAAACTCGCGCTCGTAGAAGGCATGGTCTTCCTTAGAGAAACTAGACTCCAAGCTACCCATGACCTTGTCAAGCGTGGGCTTGACGGGATCAGGTACCTCGGATGCTTCATCTTTGTACGCATTTGCCTTCATGTTCCAGATGATTTGGTGGGCAAATAGCTGCGAGAACTTGGCCGTCTCGATGATGTACCGCTCGACGTAGCCCAGGACGTCGTATCGAAGAGTTTGTACAATCTGATATACGTAGAAGAACATGACGTCAACCGAGTGGCTCTCCAATGCTCTCATCGCATACTGGATAATGAAAGGATGGTTCCCATAAGCCGGAAGGAAGTACGTGACGGCCGTGATAGGGTTGACAGGCTTCCAGTAAAGCATATACTTAAGCTGGAATGACACATCGCTCGGTAAGAGATTGCCTAGAAGGATCTCTAGAGCATCAGGCTCATCCAAAACCTTGTGCGGGAAGTTCAGTACCTGCCATCGAACCTCGTTGTTGAGGCGCTGCGACTGGAAGCGCTTGAGTAGGTGTACAGCAATGGCAGGGTTCTCCGTCCAAGCGGTCTTTAGATGAGCAGACACGGCAGTCTAGTTACGTTAGCTCCTATCGATTCATGTATACAGATGACTTACATCAGGAAGTGTATTGTTGTGGCGCCCAGAAGTAAAGTGGTGCTTCTTGCCGTAATCGAGTGGAAACAACCACACCATGAGACGGGTCTGCTCATTCGAGAGCAGCAAGGAGAGGAGATCTTGCTTTGCCTTCAGTTTCGTGCCAATCTCAGTAACAGTTGTGACCTTTCCGATAAGGTCAAGCTGCGCCTGCACGTCTGCAAGGACATGTGTTTCAGCCTTGATCTGTAGGCGATTGCCTCCAAAGGACCATTGCGGGGCTTTCGCAAACCACGCCAGAGCAGCAGTCAGTATGCGATCCGTCAGGCGCCATCTAATGGTCGCCGACAATGTGGTACAATGACGCGCAATGCGTAATCCAAGCAGAACGATGTGGAAGTACGACTCGCGAGCAAGCGGCTGCGAGCAACCACCACTCATGGCATCGAGCGTGATGTGCATAAGCCGAACGTAAACACGCTCCACATCCGCTCTGCTCAGCCTCGAGGCACTGAAGTGGCTAGATAAGAACTGCAGTAGGCGGAAGTGCGGAGCGATCAGATTGTAGATCTGCTGCTGGCGTTTTGAGAGTGCTTCTTTGTCTGTTGCAGCGAATTCTTGCTTTCCGTAGAAGGGATCTTCGTGTCTCAGTGCAGGGCTGAAGATACCACGACGCTTGCGCACCGTATTCTCCCAATTTTCTGCAATGGCGACGAGGATGCGGGATTCCATACGAGGGTTCTCTTTGGCAACGCTCGTCCACAGTGATATACCCAGCTTGATGGACTGCTTCGAGAACACGGCGAAGGGAATTCCGACTAGATGCTGAACGATAGGCGACTGGTCCGTCTTCACCCTGCATAGAAGCGCAGCCGCTCTCCGCAATATATCGCGAAGCTCAGCAATTGTCACATGCTTGTGATTAAGGGTGCGGTTCTCCAAGTCCACTAGAAGATTCGTCGCTTCGTGTAAGCTTCGTGAGAGGTATGTCGACTTCCGTCCAGAAGCCGGTGCACCCTGGAGCCATTCCTCTTCTTGATCAGCAACGCCCTCGAGAAACTTGTATTCCTGTCTCGTGGTATATTGAGTAATGAAGTCCGACGCAGTGTTGATGTTAATGCCCTGGCGTTCAATAGCACCAAGGCGCTGATCAGTTGACGGAATGACGGACCCCATCTCCAACGCAAAAGATCGTCCGAGCGATATATGACCAAAAGTCATTTCATCATCGAACTCGGACAGATACGACTGAAGAAGCCCTTTGACATCGAGTGGAGCAATATCGAGCGCTCCCTTCACCCAAGCGATTGCACGCTTGTGTAACGCCTCGAGAGTCGCTCGTCGGAAAGCGTAGTCATCAGACAGCTCAACCACTATGTTGGACCGCTTTGATGTAAAGGTCGACTTCCAGGTATAATCATCAGTCTCGCCTTCAAGGCAACTGTACCACATCATCGAAAGGAGCTCTAAGAGGGCAAATAGCGCACTCTTTTGACATAGCGTGGATGGCACTTCGCGGATAATGATATCTGCACAGGTAGCTGCCGCTTGCTGAACGCGGGCAATACGATGACAGCACGCGGAAAATATCGTCGCTAGCTGGCGCGCAAGGTACGGGGTCGAGAACGTGTGGGATTGTCCCGACAGCGTCTTCGCCAGATAGGTCCGAACGGCCGTTGTTGCAATGGCAGCCATGCAATTACCCACTGCGCCAGTTCGCAGCTTTGGATCAAGAAAGTACGCAAGCGCCTTGGTGCAATCCCCGGCACTTGCGCGTAAATCTTCAACCAGATATGCAGTGCTCAGGAAGACTGCTTCCTGATAACTCAAGGACTTGGTGTCGGGCTCACATGACGGAAGCAGTTTCCCAAGCCTCTTCTTCTGCTCGACAGTATGTTCAGGCGACTTACCGCGACGCAACACCGTGTTGAGTTCGATGTCACTTTCCGAAAGGAAGGGCCGCTCCTCTGCGATGAGGGGCTTGCTGAACCGTGCAAGCGTGCGCAACTCTTCCCTGTGTTGTTTGCCAAGATCAGACAGCAGATCGAAGCCGTGAACAACGATATTGAACCAAGCATCACGCTGGAGCCCAATGATGGAATCATCCAGCTCGGAGAACTCCGCTCGTTCCGCATTACGTTCAAGCAAAAGCGCGAGAGGCTTTAGTATCTGCGCAATCTCTTGAGCCGCGAGCTCAGTATCTCTCAGATGGCGATGCGAAGTCTCTTGGGCATCTCCCTTGCTGACGATGGTGTCTAGCAAATGTGTAAGATAAATTTCGAAGGTAGGCTCATCGGCAGTAATCTCCCTAGAGAGGTTGAGACGCGCTGCCATGACAGCTTCGAGTGTAGCCACATCGTCTGAAACCAGTGCATCATGCGAGAGTTTAGTGTAGACCTTGAGCAGACTTCTAAATTCTCCAGGCGGGCTGTGCACACCCAGGAAAGCTGAATCGGTGATGATCTTCGCATCTACAACTTTTCCAGAACGGCCGACCTTCTGGACAAGCATCGAAAGTGCCAGCGCCGTGATCTTCGGATCTTTGCAGTTTCTTGCGACGGACACGATAGTCTCCACGACAGTAGTATGTACATGGTGCGGCTCGTCTACATCACTTGGTGTGAGTGAGATGGTGCTACCGTTCTGGTTCTGATAAACACCACCTGTACGTGCAGGCTTGCCGTTGCCGTTCAAGGTGGGAGATGAAGAAGGGTTGCGGTCAGGTTTAGGAGCGACGCTGATGACATTGCCCAAGCTGTACAGTGTCGTAATGATGGCATCCTGGGGAAGAAGAGTTAGAACAGCGGCGAGCGACTCAGCTGCGACGGAAGTTGTTCGATGGTCGAAGTTGGCTTGAACAATGACTCGAGGGAGCGAACGACCGAGGCTAGACGCCAGCTGCGGCGAGACTTTGGCGAGGATGGCCATGGACTTGAGGACTGTGGAAGCCAATTCATGATCCGCGCTCTGTACCGGATCGTTGAGCACATTGTCGAGCCAGGTAGTCAAAACTTCTGCGTCTGTGACATCCGTGTCGTCGTCGTAAATGGTACAGCAAAGATACGTGACAAGTACCTTTGCCTTGACGGAAGAGGCCTGTTGCTGCTGCCAGGCAGATCCAACCCGTTGTAGATAATCCATATCATTCTCCAGACGTTCCATCTCTTCCCCTGCAATCTTAGCCAGCCCCTCAGACAGCGAGTTCTCAGCCGAGTCCCTAAGAATCTGGTGGTTCTTCCTGTGGAGCGTGGTCTGTAGGTGATCAAGAATAGACGTTTGCGAAGTGAGGTGCGCACTGGTCCCAACCAGCAGCGAAGCAGACGCCAGCACAACCTTCAGAAAAGAGTCGTGCAGAATCATCGCGCCAAGTGGTCGTCCAGTAGCAGCATAATGCTTCGTGTACCGCCTCCACTCCCTCAACCCGTGTTGGTGGGAGCGCGCATTACGCACAATCGACAGCACGGTTTCGAATGCGATGAGGAAGTTCTCTGTCAAAGCTGCTCGGACGTCTTGAATAAGTTGGAGTCTCTCGTATGCATTCCAGAAGTGGGTGTGCTCAGCAGCAGCACTCAGGAAGCCTAGCATCGAGAGATTGTGTGTCATGACGCGCGCCAGCTCGCCATCGGCAGCGTAGTCGTCGGCCCCATCGTCGACGAATTGTTCCCCCGAGAGCTCCGCTGCTGCTGCGACCCAACCGGAGAGGTAAGCACCGAGTGCCGTGGCAGCTTGCGTCCGTAGCTGATCATGCCGGAGGCCGAGCGAGAGGACGGCACACGTGAGGTTGTAGGTAAGAACTTCGTACGGCGCGGGCTCGAAGGCGCGTAGGCTGGGCGAGGGCGCAAGCGTCTGCGCGTGAGATGCGATAAGGTATGGGGAGAGGCGTGTCAGCAGCTTCTCAGCGACGTCGATCGACTCGATGTAGGGTGCGGATTTGCATAGGGCGAGAACAGCCTCCAGTTCTTGCAGTTTCATGGAGCTTGCCGCCGGGCATCTTTTGAACAACCTCGCAAAGTCGGAATGGGTGGCATCTACCGACGGCGACTGCGCGGACAGACGGGCAAGCTTCTCGAGCGCATTGCTTCGGATGGTGCGTCTATAGCAATACGATGTCAGCTGCCTGTATACCTTATTGGGCTTCAGCACTTACGCCATCTTCAAGACGCTTCCTGATGTCTCCGCCGCGCTTTGGTGTAGCGCGGTATAGGGACGCGTGGTTATGAGTTGTCCCTGGCCGAGTGACGAAACTACCGCGGACCTCCGAGCTACCTCCTTGGTGCTGATTGGTTGTAGCTTCCACCACCAATACTTCCTCATCAACCCAAAGCTATCAAGTCGAACAGCTCACACATGAAGACTACGTATACATTGGGGCAGAAAAATGATTCAATTCGATCCGGGGATATGGGTAAAAAGACTCTTCTACACTCCGGTCACATGCCCCAAGAAACCTCCATCAATAAACGCCTTGCCAGATCGCATAACAGACGTGAAACCCCAAAGGGCCTTCCATATGCACAAGCACCAAAGTCAACGCCGACACTGAAATGCACCTCAATCGTCTGCTGGTTCAACACGAACCAGCACCTCTTCAAGGAAACCCTCCAAGAAGCCTGCGACCTCTCCACCCATGCCCACCTCTCCTTTCTCGTCCCAGTGATCCAACTCTTCAAATTTCCCCTTTATGTCATTAACTAGGCGAGTGACCTTCTCATGGCATTCTTGCCTTTGCCGTCTGCGCTCAATGAAGCCCTGCGCATCATCCAGCGACCGAGCCGATTCTTGCTTGTTCCTGACGCTAAGATGATAGGCACGACGAGACAGTGCAGCCTCAAGGGCTGGTATCACCACACCGCTGAGTGCTGTGATCTCGACGGGCGCCGCTGGAGAACCTTGCGTTTGAGCGAGGCTAGGATGATTTGACGTCGGCTTGGGTCTACCGAAGGAGCCGCGCGACATGGGCGAAGGCTTGGTGACGTGTGGTGGAGGGGGAGGGGGTGATTGGGCAACTTGTTGCTGTCTTGGCTGTGACTGCCAATTTGACGACATTGGACTGCCAAATGGGTCGTTCGACGATGACGATGAGTCAGGTCGGGATGCAGAACTTGGGCTGAAAGATGTGAACGATTGTTGTGTTGGCGGAAGTGGCTTCTGCCCTGCCAGAGACGGTAGTCCTTGCTGACCAACGAGCGGTGGTAGAGGCTTCTGAACTTGCGCCGGGGTCGGTGCTTGTTGTTGTACCCGAATAGGACTTTGCAACGGCTTCGGTGCTTGGCTTTGCGAACTGCTTTGACCAGGACTTGCAGACTGTCCACGAAATGGCGGTATTTCGGGTATAGTCATCTGCGGTAGAACCGAAGCGCGGCTTGGAGTTGGAACACGCTGTTGTGGTGTGAGTTCCACACTCCTCATTTCTGCAGCAATCTCCCGTTGTACGAAGTCGTCATAAGTGTGCTGTAGTGGTGTTTGTCGCCTGGGTTGTTGCGGGGCCTGTGGCTTTGTTGGTGTGACTAGCCCTCTGTTGGGTGGAGGCTGGAAAAGGCCAGGCACAGGGGACTTTCGTGGAAGCTCTAGGGCTGGTTGGGGGAATGAAGGAGCTGATCTTTTCTCTGGTGATGCTGGCAGCGGTATCCGAGCAGCGGTCCTCACAGAGCCAGGTGAGCCTTGTGTTTGCAATGGCGCTAAGCGTTTAGTCGGCGATGGTGGTTGTCGGAGGGTGTCGTCGTTCTCATCGCCGTAGCCACCGCTGTTCTGTGTAACAGGCTTGCGTTGTGGCGAAGGGTTCCTCGCATTGGCACCCGCATCGTTCATTGGGGCGAGCGCCGGTCCCCGGCCACCTCCTGTTGGCCGCACAGTTCCAAAATCCCAAAGGTCTTCATTGACAGGCTCCTTCCTCTTCACGGGAGTGGCTTCATCTTCTGACTCGGCTGCTTCTTTCGGATATCTGACCTTCCAGTCCTGATATCTCGAGATGAGCTCTTGCAGACGGGCGGGCTTACCAGCCTTTCGGATGAAGTTTGTCTGCAGAAGCTGCTTTGCACTCGGACGCTCCTTGGGGTCTTTTCTCAGGCAGAGTTCGACAAACTCTTTGAAAGCGGGTGAGAAGTTGCCCTGCAGTGTTGGTGGTGGATTTTTTGGAATGAGGAAGAGGACCTTCATCGGGTGGATGTCGGCATATGGAGGCTCGCCGTTTGCCAGTTCCAGCGCGGTAATACCCAGAGACCAGATATCAGCCTTGCCGTCGTAGCCAGATTGCTTAATCACCTCAGGGGCCATCCAGAAGGGCGTTCCAACAAATGTGTTCTTCTTCGTCATGGTCGCCGATAGTTGTCCAGAGACGCCAAAATCAGCGAGCTTGACTTGGCCATTCGCGCTGACCAAGATGTTCGCCGCTGTTATCACATTAGTCTTCTCCCGCATACAGCCGGCCCAGCGGGCTTACCTTTGATGTCCCTATGCAGCTTGTGGTCGTCGTGGAGATATGTCAAGCCCATCAACAGTTCCTTCAGTATGACTGCAATCTCAGCCTCTGCTATCTGGCCTGGCTTCATCAAGTCTGCGCAACTTCCGCCTGAGCAGAACTCCATAACAATCCACAGGTCGGAGCCAGCCAGAAAGGAGCCGTAGTACTTTGTGACGTATGGCGAGTTCATGCCGGAGAGGATCATGATCTCACCCATAATGTCGTCAACCTCGTCTTCGGCATTCTCGACGTCGATGACCTTGATAGCGACCGTGTGGCCTGTCCGCCGGTCAAGACCCTTGTAGACCTTGCCAAAGCTACCGCCGCCGATGCACTCCTGCTTGGTGTAGAGGGTGTTCGGATCGACCGACTCGTTCGCGCCTAGTTCGGCCATGTGCGCAACCTTGCACCGGGGGCGTCAAGGGCTGTGTGTTGAAACGGACTGGACGTAGAGCAAGAATGCGATTAAGACGAGCGGATTGAGGATATGCGCATGCGCGGTGCCCGGGGTAAAGCGAAGGACTCGGTTCGACAGCGACGGGGGCGGTCGGTGAGCGGATCGAGCAGACTGGTGGCCGGATCTGGTGAAGAAAGGCGTCAGTCAGTGTCAAGGCAAGAGACGCAGGCCGTGGCAGTCGACCACCAAACAAGGCGATGTCGTCTGCACCTACCAAAGAGCGGTTGCTTCGTAAACACCCAATTGCGAGGGCAACAGCGAATGGCGGGGGCCGCAGCGGAGCGAGAACAGGTGGGCAGCTGCGCGAATCGGGAGGCAGGTGTAGTCGAGCCAGAAACCCCAGATCCGGCGAGATTGGGTTGTTGTATGGGCCGCCCGAGCGAGAGTTGGCCTGTTTACTGTCCCGCTCGCGCTCTGTTGTCATAGAGGGACATGCATGCCCGGCGCGTCAACGTGCAGGGATGCGTCGCGTT
>Ga0265780_10000049_pt1 | contig 221575 bp, 197 predicted proteins | sample P1T30metagenome_FD_192432 | JGI IMG/M metagenome (GOLD analysis project Ga0265780, IMG submission 192432) | Plant litter microbial communities from East Loma Ridge, Irvine, California - P1 T30 | ecosystem: Environmental > Terrestrial > Plant litter > Unclassified | place: USA: California...
ACATAAAGATCCTTTCTTCTTCTACCGGGTGATGATACTTTCCCAGGAAAAAATTACTCAATGTACTCACACCAATGCTTTGACTAAATTCAGCGTATAATTGGGTGATCACAATTATGGCTGCTATGTACACTATAATGCCGATCACCGCATAGTCGGTAAAGAACGCCCATGCCGGTGATGCCAGGCTTTTGATGGAATGGACGTTATAGGTGTATAAGGTATTGATGAAGGTAATGATGACCAGGAACACGATAACAATGACCAAATAAATAAGGGATTTGAAGAGGATTTTTTTAGCAAAACAGTTTTTTATGAACCACTTACTAAAATAATTTATTTCCAGGATCCCGGTAAACAGTCCCATTATCAGGCCTGATAAAGGGATAAAAAAAAGTTTCTTGCAAAATTATAATTGACGCCGGTAGAGGGATAATGATCCATGTTTCCAATAATTCCTTTCTCCAACATCACATAGATGAGGCTGAAAATAAACCATAATGCTCCGAACGGGATAACCTGCTTAATACTTCTTATGGTTTTGGGCAGCAGCATGATTGTAAATTACAAAATCATCACGTGATTCCAGCGGTTCGGTATAAATTCTTATTGCCGAAAGCCGGTGCTTCTGATCCAATTTATAATTTGATGCATAAATCTGCCGAATTGTTTATCAATTATGCCATCAAACCGATGTTGACCATTGTATTATTTAGGATCTTCTAATAAGTTGACAGCCTGAATATCAACCGCTGTATGCATATCATTTTTGTCCGTACTCCCGTAATAGGCTAAGCCTTTTGACGGCAGCGTTAAAGCCTCTGCCTTGGTAGCATTACGGATAACGCCTTCCTCAAATCCTCCGGGAGTATACATATTCAGCGCTTTGCAAGGGTCAGTGCTGGTGATCTTGAAATAATGGGTCATTCCTTTCGGAACTCTTGCATAAGCGCCTTTTCCTATTTTAGGGATCTTTCCATCCAGCCATATGGTGAGCTCGCCCTCCAGAATATAAAACATTTTCATCCATGTCCTGATGATAGTGCGGAGGTGGACCTGATCCATAGGGCATCGCTTGCTCTATCATGCTAAAAGTATTGTTTGTGTCCGCGGCATAGGCTTTTACGACCCATAGGATATCTAACATCCAGTAGGCAGATGCTACGTCTTGATAATTGACTGTTCCATTGCTATATATTAGTTAAGCGTTAATAATGACCGGATTAAGGTAATAGGCTTATAGTGTACTATTACTAACCGATCAAAGCTACTCTAACCTGTTCGCATAACTTTTCACCTATGGTAAAAAGCAACAGCAATTATTTTTGAGACCTGATTCGGCTCAGCGATTGCTGTGTGATGCCCAAGTATTTCGCTACATCGCCAAGAGAGATGCGATGAACCAGGTGTTTGTTTTTTTCAATAAAATCCTGATAGCGCCAGGTCGAATCTTCTAACAGCATTTCCTGGATTCTTTTTGTCTTACGGACACTGGTGTCTGAGATGACTTTTCTTAAAAAAACATCCAGCGTAGGATGCTTTCTGCTAAGCGATTCCATTCCGTATGACTGATCGGGGTCACGAACGAATCTTTCAGGGTAAAAATGATAAAGTAAGCGGGGTGTTTTCGTTAAGAAGCTGTCGAACACCGAGCAGATCTGCGACTCGGAAAAAAAGCGCATGATAAACTATTTACCGTCCTTGAACGAAAATATTTTAACCAGGCCTGAATTTACAAAGTAAAGGTGGCGATAAACATTACCAACAGGGAGGATAATTTCGCCTTTTTTGAAATGCTGTAACCGGGCTTACCGCGCAGCAGCATATCCACGAAAAGCTGATTGAAAAGGCTAAACAACAGCTTTCGGCAACGAGCTTATCCGTGAGCGAAATTGCTTATCAACTATGCTTCGAGCATTAACAGTCTTTCAGCAAGCTATTTAAAGCAAAAACCAGCCTTTCACCTTTAGCATTCAATGCCAAATTTAATTGAGCGAGATGTGATCCTTAAACCGTTACGGGCGAAAGGAGCCTGGTTATGGATTTCGGTTAAAGGTCAAGCACGGTCTTTAATAATTTTCTGGTTTTTAACATAGGTTAAATCTTATACGAACAAGATGGTGTAAGTTTGAGATAGGCAAGGCTGAAGATTTAAAGCATTGCAGGAACTGTTATTTATTACTTCATAATATCCGGCTTAAGTTTGGAGTGGCTTACTTGAGCATATCTTACCGGTAGGCCCGACGATTTGTATTCTCTCTTTATCCTAAGAATGGCTATGACAATCACAGGTTTGGCTATGCTGGGCTAATGCGTTAAGCGGACATTTGTTATAAATAAAAATCAAGGAAATGAAAATTATTATAACAGGTTCGTTAGGACACATCAGCAAGCCACTTGCTCAGGAGTTAGTTAAAAAGGGTCACTCGGTAACGGTAATCAGTAGCAATCCGGGCAAACAAAAAGATATTGAAGCGATTGGTGCAACAGCAGCCATTGGTTCAATTGAGGACGTTAGTTTTCTGGCAAAGACATTTGCCGGTGCCGACGCGGTTTACACCATGCTGCCGCCGTTTAAATTTCAGGAAAACCCCGATCTGGATGCCAGGGAAGAAGCGCGCAGGCTTGCCAGCAATTATGTTGCGGCGATACAGCAATCGGGCGTAAAAAAGGTAGTTCACCTTAGCAGTATAGGTGCTCATACCGATAAGGGAAACGGACTGCTTGCCTTCCATTATGTGGCAGAGCAAGTTTTAAAGCAGCTGCCTGCCGATGTAACTATTACGTTTATGCGGCCGGTGGGATTCTACTACAACTTGTACCAGTTCATGGATATTATAAAAGGGGAAGGTTTTTTAAAAGGCTTTGTAGGTCTGTTTCTTACACTTCGTCACTACGGCTTAAAGGGTTTACTACGAGGAAAAAAAGGGCTTATTGTCTCTAATTACGGTGCTGCAGACAAAATGCCTTGGGTTTCACCAATTGATATTGCAGCTGCCATCTCAGAAGAACTGACATCTACTTTTAAAGGGCGCAAGGCACGCTATGTAGCCAGCGAAGAGCTGACCTGCAGTCAAATTGCTAATATTTGGGGAACTGCCGTTGGTAAACCTTACCTGAAATGGGTAACCATTAGTGATAAGCAAATGCTGGATGCGTTATTGAAATATAAAATGCCTTTAAGTCTGGCGAATAATATTACGGAAATGAATGCCAGCCAGCGGAATGGCGGGATCTTATTTGAAGATTACTACAAAAACACACCGACCATGGGCAAAGTAAAAATGAAAGATTTCGCACAGGATTTTGCAGCCGTTTACAATTCAAAATAGATTAGATTAGTAAAGAATATGGAACCCTATCAAATGAAAACGATCAGCCAATACCATCAGGTTTTGGGGATAGCGAAACCGGAACACCCGTTGGTGAGCGTCATCAGCATGGATGATTTCAAACCACCCGCAGGAAACAGCCGGGTCAGCGTTGTATTTGATTTTTACGTCATTTCGCTGAAAAGGAACTTTGAAGGTAAAATCAAATATACCTACGGACAGCAATCCTACGATTTTGATGAGGGGGTGATGTTTTTCCTTGCGCCCAAACAGGTGTTTTCGTTTGATGCCGATGAGGATTATAAAACATCAGGCTGGATGTTGCTTGTCCATCCCGATTTTCTTTGGGGTTCTACGCTGGCAAAAACGATCAGGCAATATGAGTTCTTTGACTATTCGGCAAATGAGGCACTTTTTCTCTCCGGAAAAGAAGAGACAACCATTGGCAGTATTGCCCAATTAATCAAACAGGAATATCATGCCAACATTGATAAGTTTAGCCAGGGCCTGATAGTCGCACAAATTGAACTGTTACTCCAGTATTGTGACCGCTTTTACAACCGTCAGTTTTTGACCCGTAAGATCAGTAGTCATCAAATCCTGAACCGCGTGGAAGAAATGCTGGAGAGATATTTTAACAGTGACGACCTGATCCAAAAAGGCTTGCCAACGGTACAATTCATAGCCGAAACTTTAAACATTTCACCCACCTATTTAAGCGCATTGCTAAAAGCATTAACCGGCCAAAGTACACAGCAACACATCCATGAAAAACTGATCGAAAAAGCGAAGGAGAAACTATCTCTTACAGAACTGCCCATAAGCGAGATCGCCTACACCTTAGGTTTTGAACATCCACCTTCCTTTAGTAAATTATTTAAGAGTAAAACCAATCTTTCGCCGCTTGAGTTTCGGTCTGCATTTAATTAACACACATCTATTATTATGATCGACTTTTTTGCTGTTTTAAAATCCAGAAATGAGCCCTTGTTTTACTTTGGCCTTATCTGCCTTATAAGCGCTGTTTTCATGTTGCTGATCACCAAATTCAGCCATGTTCAAATAAATGGGGTTAACACCTGGTATAAGCCTATTAAATTCGCTTTGTCAATCGGGATATTCGGCTGGACAATGGGCTGGTATACAGGATATCTTGAACTACCGAACCAGGTTAGCACTTATAGCTGGACAACCATTTTACTATTGGGGTTCGAGTTGTTTTACATTACTTTTCAGGCTGCCCGTGGTCAGTTGTCGCACTACAACGTTAGTTCATCGCTTTATACTTCGCTTACCGCGGCTATGGCTATTGCCGCTATTGCCGCCACTTTGTATACCGGCCATATCGGTATCTTATTTTGTACAGGAGAATTCCCCGAGCTGCCCGGCTACTACCTATGGGCTATTCGTATAGGCATATTTTTGTTTGTCATTTTGCATTCGAAGGTGCGATCATGGGCGGTAACGGTTCACATAGCGTTGGTGGTTCGGGAGATGGCGACGGTTTACCGTTGCTTAACTGGAGCCGTAAATATGGCGATCTGCGCATAGCGCATTTCGTGGGAATGCATGCTTTGCAGGTATTACCGCTGATCGCTTATTATTTGCTCAGGGATATTAAAGTGGTTGTAGTTTTGGCCCTAATTTATGGAGCTTTGGCATTGTTCTGCCTGATACAAGCACTTAACAGCAAACCTCTATTAAGTTTTTCGTAATTCATTTGCTTCCATTAGGTAACGATGTCCCGGGATTATTTTCCCCAGGACCAGACTAACGACAGATTAAACGATTGTCATTCGTTTTACCGCGATTTCTAAACATCCTATAAAGAATGTCTTTTCAATATTTCCGTGGTGTTTACTATACAGTTTTCATCCCGGAAATGATGCGTTGCCTATGGATAATCCCCCAGTCAGCTATAATATCAGTTAGTTGCTGAAGAGTTTTACCATACTCCGTTATCCTGTATTCTACGGCAACAGGTGCAGTGTTTAATACATTACGGACAATCAATTCATTAATTTCTAAATCTTTTAATTCGCGACTAAGCACTTTGCCGGAAATACCTTTAACTTCTTTCAATAATTCAGAATAGCGCATCGGCTTATAGCATAAACATGCAATGATGGACATTTTCCATTTTCCATTCAAGATTTCCATCGTATCACTAATAGCCAATATTTTGTGACCGCATTCTTTAATCAGATCAAACTCTTGTTTCATAATTGTCAGTTGGTTACTCCTATGTCACTATAACTTTTTGTCACTTAGTTACAAACATACACATCGAAGCCATAGCTTTGCCAATCAAAATATAATTTTAAAAGAAATGGAATTAATCAAGAATTTACAATGGCGCTACGCCGTTAAAAAATACTCAGAAGAATTGGTAAGCGAAGATAAGATTGACCAAATTGTAGAAGCCATCAACCTCAGTGCCTCTTCCTGCGGTATACAGCCTTATCGATTGTTTGTTGTTGCTAACCCTGAAATAAGACAAAGATTAGCAGCGGGATCATTCAACACACAAATACACGCTTCTTCTCATTTACTGGTATTTGCGGCACTAAATACAATAACAAGCGAGTACATAACTGGCTATGTCGCCATGATGGAACAACAACGAAGTCTGGAAAGGGGAGCACTTAACGAATTGAAAGATGTTTTAATCGGTTATTTCTCGAACCAAACACCCGAGCAACATGCAATTTGGTCGAGCAAACAAGCTTATATTGGATTAGGTACAGCTTTAATTGCGGCGGCAGAACTAAAAGTAGATGCAACGCCTATGGAAGGATTTGATCCGAAGCTGTTTGATGATGTTTTAAATTTGACAGAAAAAGGTCTGCATGCCTCGGTAATTATTTCTCTGGGCTATCGTGATACTCCTAATGATTATCTTGCATCTATGCCAAAAGTTCGTTTACCTGTCAACGAATTTTCAAGCAAAATAAATTAGGACGCTTTGCAAGTTAGAAAGAGTTGCCAACACCACCACGGGCCTACATTGAAAAAGGTTTTAATATAAAACATTGGACCGTGATGGATAAAGGCGGGCATTTTGCAGCCGTAGAACAGCCCAAACTGCTCGCCGACGACATAAAAGCATTTTTTTTGACTCTATAGTTGATAACCAGTATTTACCAGTATTGCAAAAACGATCACTGACAAGGCAGTGGTTGTATCATTAAATTCAGGTGGGTGGAAGATTAACACGCGTCCCCAACGTTCGGGGGATGAATCCAGGAACATCCCGAAATTCGGTTTGCCATCGTTAAGGTATTGCGGGCCGGCGTACATTGCAGATCAGGGTCAAGTAACCGGGCCTGCGGCTTGTTCAGTATGTTCAATTTATAAAACATAATAGATTTGAATAATTATCATATAATGAAATGCGCCTTGTCGGCATAATTTAGAAAACCGCCGTACCTGAGACAGGCGGTTTTCAAATGGTTTATAAGTGCTGCCTTGCGACCCGCAATTTTATCCGGTTACTTTTAAAGAATCAATTAGATCATCCTTTAATCCGAGGTGAAATTGCAGCACTACTGGACTTCCGGGAAAAGTGCCGGAGACCTCAGCGGTCAGCGTTCCATTCGATCCTGACTCCTCATATTTAAGAGGCTCCATGGAAGACTGATATTTCTCATTCGCTTCTTCGATCCATGCCCGTATCTCTTCTTTGCCGGTATGCGTCTTGCCTTCGTCATGAACGATGGCGGTCTCAGTAAAACACTCCGTATAAGACTTGCTATCGTAGGTGTTCTGTGTTTTTACAAATTGCGCTACTAATTGTGGTAATTCCATGATCTTTATTTGATTAATTATTTATTTGAATTTTTAAATAGTTGGCACCGTTCCACCGTCAATGACGTAATTGGTTCCTGTTAAATAATTGGCTCTTGGTGAGACCAGGAAACCAACCAGTTCGGCTACCTCTTTTGGTTCGGCGGGCCTGCCATAAGGTATTCCACCCAATGCATCCATTACACCTTGCTGAGCTTCTTCCACCGTACTATTTGCGTTTCTTGCGATCTCGCCCAAAAAGGCTTTCGATGCAGTGGTGTTTATCCATCCCGGCGAAACAGTTAGCACGCGGACACCTTTTGGCGTAACTTCTTTGGATAAACTTTTACTGTAATTGATCAGTGCAGCTTTTGAAGCCGCGTACGGCAAGGTAGAATCGTATAATGGCAATATGCCCTGGATGGAAGCGATGTGAATGATAACACCGCTTTTACGATCAATCATTTGCGGTAAAAATCCCCTGTCAAGCCTGACAGGAGCAAGTAAATTAGCTTGTAAGGTTGATTCCCAATCCTCATCATTCAATGCCGAAAAACCACCGGCAGGTGTTGATGAACCGCCAAGGTTGTTGATCAGGATATCCAACCTGCCATAGGTTGACAGCACTTCGCTGATCACTTTTTTTGCATCTCCTGCCTTGCTTAGATCGGAAGAAAGAAAATATAGGTCCGGGTCTTCCCGATCTGGTTTATTTCTGGCCGTGATGATCACTGTTGCGCCTGCGGACTTTAGGCGCTCGGCGATCGCTTTTCCGGCACCTTTTGTTCCACCTGTTACCAGGGCTATCTTACCGGTTAACTCGTTACTGTAATTGATCTGCTGTTTCATATTTATTTGTTTTGTGCAAATCTCAGCAGTACTCCGGTACCATACAATTACGGGCTTACGAATCAAATAGGGACAAATTTATCCGTATTGGTCACTTAATAAGGCTGTCGTATATTTATGTACGTAAAAAAGATTGCCCCATCTCTTAACTGCGGCCTCGACCTGATCGGTGAGGTACTGTATGGCAAATGGAAGATCCGTATCCTGTGGTTCATTCACGAAGGCTACTTGCGGCCCAGTGAATTGCAACGAAAGATACCGGACGCCACCCGGCGGGTGCTTAATGTACAGCTGAAAGAGCTTGAAGATCATGAGTTGGTGACCAGGACGATTTATCCCGTTATGCCCCCAAAAGTAGAATACCATCTCACCGAGTTTGGCAAAACGCTCATCCCGTTGATCCGCTCGATCGGCCTTTGGGGCGACCAACACCAGGAGCGGTTGAAGGCGGTGATATTAAAACAATTTCCGGATAGCGTGGCAACACCCAAGCAATAGTTTATTTAAGCTATTGCAGTGCTTCCCATTATGACCTGTTTATTTTCCTTACCACTAAGATTTATGGCTATTTAAGCAGATGATGCGTTTGAGAGTCCAACTTATGATTATCTTGCTTTACCGTTTAACTACTCCAAGGCTTACATGACAGAACTTGATCAACTTACCACACATATACGAAAACGTCTCAGTATAACTGATGAAGAACTAAATGAGTTCTGCCAGGCATTTAAGTTGGTTAAAGTAAAGAAGCGACAGTTTATCGTACAGCCCGAATTTGTTGCGAAATATAGATTTTATGTGGTTCAGGGTAGTTTCAGAGCCTATGTAATAGGCGATGAGGGGCAGGAGCATACCATACAATTCGCAATAGATGATTGGTGGATCTCCGATTATAACAGCTATATCTTTCAGCAGCCTGCTTCTATGTTCGTGATGGCCCTGGAGGACAGCGTAGTGCTACAAATCAGTTACGAAGCGGAACAAGAACTTAAAAAACATAAGCATATATACGAAACCTTCTTCCGCATACTAGCCGAAAACACTGCGGCTCATATGGCGCGCAGGGTTATTGTTAACCTCACCAAAACGGCCGAACAACGCTATGAACTCTTTCTGGAGCGTTATCCTGCCATCGTCAGTAAAGTGCCGCAATATGCCCTCGCATCTTTTCTCGGTATGACTACGGAGTACCTTTCCAAGCTCAGGAATAAGCGGGTATCGCGGGAAAGTTAATCTGGTTCAACATTTTTTGTTGATCCAGTTCGCCCTTATTTCCTAAACCAGTTCATTGGCATGAAGCACTCGTTGTTGCCAACTTTGTATTGTCCGTTTAGGATAAATAAAACAATACAATAACAACGAATAACAATGAAATCTTTAACACGAACTCAGGTTTTAATTATGGCAGCTACTGCCGGCATAGCCGTAGCCAACGTTTATTACAGCCAGCCTATACTGCATGCCATCGCACAGCAATTTCACATCAGTGCCGAAAAAGCGGGCACCATATCTGTATTATCTCAAATAGGCTACGGCTTAGGCTTGTTTTTTCTGACCCCCATTGGTGATATGATCGAGCGAAACAAGCTCATTCTTTATCTTCAGATAGGTTTGATCCTTTCCTTATTACTGGTTGCCTATTCGCCTACACTCACCATCCTATACGCCGGAAGCCTTTTAATAGGTGTATTTTCGGTTGTGGCGCAAGTTATTCTGCCTATGGCCGCCAGCCTGGTTAAAGAGAACCGCGGCAAAATAGTAGGGCAAATATTCACAGGTATATTGGTCGGCATTTTGGTGGCCCGGGTTTACAGCGGTTTTATTACCGGATGGTTGGGCTGGCAGTATGTTTACCTTATCTCGGCTGCTATGGTATTTTGTACCGCCATACTAATGCAGGTTGATTTTCCATCAACCAGCGAACGCTTTACCGGGACCTACGGCGGCCTGCTTAAATCAACAGTAGCCCAGTTGCGCAGATTTCCGCTGTTGCGCCGTAGTGCTTTAACCGGCATGCTTGCTTTTGGTACACTCAGTGCTTTTTGGGTAACCCTTACTTTTTATCTGAGCGATGCACCGTTTAACTATTCCGCATCCCGCATTGGTTTATTTGGGTTACTTGCCGCGGCAGGGGCTTTGATAGCGCCTGTATTTGGTAAACTGGCAGACAATGGTACACCTCGCAGGTCTTTACTATTTGCCACTGGATTAACATTAGTAAGTATACTTGTGTTAACACTATTTCCGGGTGCTATTGCCGCAATTTGGATCACCGTTATTCTGCTCGACATTGGTGTTCAGGCAACCCAGGTTACTAACATAGCAGTTATTTATACACTGGATCATCTGGCTAACAGCCGAATTAATACCGTTTACATGACGAGTTATTTTATCGGCGGCGCTTTGGGCTCCTTTATCGCCATACAGCTTTACAATGCAGGTGGATGGGGCTGGTCAACCTCTTTTATGGCGCTGTTAGCGGTTGCCGCTATTGTCAATGTGGTTACAGGCAGATCTATATCTAAATAATTAACATCATGAATATCATCATTATAGGCGGTTCCATCGGCGGACTGTGTGCAGGTATTGCACTGCGAGAAAAAGGGCATCAGGTAAACATCTATGAACGCTCACCGGGCGATATGAAAGACCGTGGTGCCGGGTTAGTGATCCAGCCCGATCTGATGGACTACCTGATAGAAAAAGGCATTGCACCGCGGGAGATATTTGGCGTACCGGCCACGCAGCGGCAGGTACTGGATGATAACGGTAATACAGCATTAGTCTATCCAAATGATACCATATTTACATCATGGAACTATTTATGGCGGAGGTTAAAAGATTTCTTTCCATCGGCTAATTACTTTACCGGTTTTGAACTTAACAGTGTTACCGATAATGGCGGCGCCGTGACGGCAATATTTAAAAACGGCGAACAAAGAACTGCAAATCTGTTAATTGGTGCAGATGGCTTTAACTCAGTGGTGAGAGAATATGTAGCTCCGAACGTTCATCCACAATATGCCGGATATGTTGCTTATAGGGGATTGATTCCCGAGAGTGACTTAACTAAGGAAGAAGTGGCTTTCTTCGGCGATAAGTTCTCTATCTATCCTTATGAAAACTCGCACCTATTATGCTACCTGGTTCCGGGCCCTAATGGCGAATTAACGGAGGGTAAAAGATTATACAATTGGGTTTGGTACCAAAATAAAACACAGAAGGAATTAGAGCACTTATTAACCGATAGAAATGGACTGAAACGTGATTTTACAGTTCCGGCCGGTTACTTGAGTGAGGCAAGTCAGGAATACCTGCACCGAACGGCTTATGAACATCTACCGCCTGTGTTGCGTAACCGCATTCTTCAAACAAGTCAACCCTTTGTACAGGTTATACTGGATATGGCCGTGCCGAAAATGTGTAAAGGGAATATAACTGTGCTGGGAGATGCGGCAAGCCTGGTTAGGCCTCATACCGCTTCGGGCACTGCAAAAGCCTATCGCGATGCAATAACCCTGGCCATGAATTTAGAAGAACACCCGGACATGCAAGCAGCGCTGGGGTTTTGGAATGAACAGCAACTGCGGCATGCAAGAGCATTGGCTATACACGGCCAGCAATTAGCGGCACGCAGTCAGTTGGGCGTTTAATCGCACCTTGTTACCTAATTGTAGCGGATGTTCGTATCCTTTTAAGTATGGACCAAACGGCAGGAATAATAAGAGGTCTGGTCATCACGACCAGACCTCTTATTATTCCTGAATTTCTGAGATAGTACCAAAAATGATGCGTATGGGACGTTAAGCTACCACAGGTAAAGAACCGCCATCAATAGCATATATGGTACCTGTGAGGTAAGCAGCAGATGGTGACACCAAAAAGTGTACGAGCTGTGCAACCTCTTCAGGCTCGGCCATACGGCCCATCGGGATACCGCCGGTCTGTGCCATCAGTTGTTTCATGCCTTCTTCCGGTGTAACACCAGCTGAAGTTGCGTAGTCATCCAAGAACTTGATCATTGGTTCTGTTTTAGTAGCTCCGGGCGCTACCGTAAGCACACGGACACCTTTGTCTGCCAGTTCGGTGGCCAGTGCTTTACTGTAACTGTTCAGCGCAGCTTTTGAAACTGCGTAAGCCAGGTTCAAATTCCACAAAGCTTGCTTCCCGGCCACCGATGAAATATGGATGATCACACCGCTTTTTTGTTCGATCATTTGCGGCAGTAGTATTCTGTCGAGCCGGATAGCAGAGATCAGGTTCAAATCCAACTCTTGCTGCCAGTGTGCATCAGTTAATGCGCTATGCCCACCACCCGGTGTGGTTAGCCCGCCTACGTTATTAATCAATATGTCTATGCCACCAAAAGTATTGGCTATTTCCTGAGCAAGTCCTGCTACCTGGTCAGCGTCGGTCAGGTCTGCCGCAATAAAATGGTGAGGCGTAACCTCCGGTTTTGTCCTGGCACTCACGATCACAGTTGCACCTGCTTGTGCTAGCTCGTCGGCAATTGCTTTACCAATACCTTTTGTACCACCAGTAACCAGTGCTCTTTTTCCGTCTAGATCTTTTAATTCCATGTTTCTGTTGTTTTGAATTCTGAAACAAATGTTTCAGAATTGGTTAAAAAAATTATTTGGTTAATTGTTTAATGAAATATTCGGCCATGCGTTTGATCTTAACCGGGTCTCTATGCAGGATGTAAGATTCATACCAGCCTGTCCAGGTGCTATTGAAATAATCTGCCAGCACAGCCGGATCTTCATCATTGCGGATCTCACCTTCGTCCATCGCTTTTTTGATGAGATCGTGTAAAAATTGGTAGGAGCGCTGGTCATCAGCTACCAATATCTGCTTTACGCGTTCGTCATTCGTGGCTACCTCAAACGCACTTTTAACCGCCATGCAGCTATCTTCACCGTTGATGATGATATTCACCGCCTCGTGAATGTAATCTACTAATACGGATAATGGCGATCTTTTACTTGTTAGGCGCTTATCCCAATCCTGTTTCCTGATATTAGTATAGTGCTGTACACAACGCATAAATAGTTCCTGTTTGTCACCGATGGTGTTATACAGGCTGCTGCTGTTGATCTGCATAGCATCGGTAAGGTCGCGCAGCGAAGTAGCATTGTAGCCTTTCTTCCAGAAAACTTCCATTGCTTTCTGGATCGCTGTTGCTTCGTTAAATTCTACATTCCTGGCCATGACGTTACAAAGGTATTCAAATCTGAAACAAGTGTTTCAGATTTGAATCATAATTTTTAGAGTGGTCAGCATTTTATGGAGCATCACATGTGCTTTAATCAGTACGATCTGGTCGTCTTTGCCATAAGGCACTATCAATAGTGTTACCGTAATAAATAAAAGTAACCACGGCAGGCTTCTTCAAACCATGCGTCACTGGTAAGCAATTCATTCATGTTGGCGCACATCTTTGTTGACACTGGCGCGCCATTATCCTGTGATCTCAACGCAAACCTCATTTCACTATTATAGTATTAGCTCGCCAAATGGAGATCGATCCGTTGTAAGATAGCGGTTATATAAACTTTTATTGGCCATAACGTAAAATTAGCAAGTAGAATTTTAAGTGTTTCACTTAGATCCAAACTATCGTTCATAAATCTTTGAAAGATCTACTACTTCAATCATTCAATCAAAACAAATACGCTTAGAGGTTTGAGTGATTGCGAACGCTTGCCAAGTTTAATTGGACAAGTTTTTTTTAAAATAATTAGAATTTTACAAATTTAAACAGTGTTTAATTAGATAAAATGGTGTCGTTTTTATAAAAACACCTTCATAAGTCTGCTAAAATTTTAATTTAATCTATTGACGCCCATTATTATCACTCTATTTAATAATAAAAGTTGTTAACTATATGTATTTTTTGATAAAGTTGTATAATAAAACGTCTTTTAATGAACCATTTTAATAAATAAGTTAAAATAGTTGAATTATTTACAAAATAAATGGCCTTTTCTCATAATTTTCTAATAAGTATTTTTCATTTTTGAAAAAACATCATTGATAAATTAACAAAAAGGTACTTATGAAGGAAATTTTATTTAAAATTTTGCTAATTACATGTTTTCTGAGCTTTAGTAAAGCTTATTCTCAAAATTTAGCGGTGACCGGTAGGGTAGTTGCCAAAGAAGATGGGGCACCTCTTCCCGGTGTTAACATAAATGTCAAAGGGTCCGGTACCGGAACCCAAACAGGTTCAGATGGACGGTTCAGCATTCAAGTCCCATCAAAGAGTGCAATTCTCGTATTCTCATTTATGGGGTATACTAACCAGGAGGTAGTTGCTGCAAACAATTTAGAAATTACATTAACTGCATCACAAAATCAATTAAACGAAGTATTGGTAGTAGCCTATGGTACCGCAAAAAAAAGCACCTTCACAGGTGCCGTATCCCAAATTAATAATGAGGATTTTGCAAAACGCCCCCTTACTAACGTATTGAGTTCCATAGTAGGCGCAGCTCCGGGAGTAACAACAACTTTAGCAGGCGGTGCACCTGGTGAAAGTCCTGGCATTCGTGTTCGTGGTTTTGGTTCGGTAAATGCCAGTAACGATGCATTGCTGGTTGTGGATGGAGCGGTATATCAAGGTAGTTTTTCGAACATTAATCCTGATGATGTTGAAAGTGTTTCAATTTTAAAGGATGCGGCTACTACAGCGCTTTATGGTTCAAGAGGTGCTAACGGTGTGGTGTCAATCACTACCAAAAGAGGAAGAGCTGGGAAAAATACTTTGTCGTTCAGGGCAAACACCGGCTGGATAAGCCGTGGTTTACCTGAGTATGAAAGAGTAGATGCTTATCAATATTATCCTTTAATGTGGGAGGCCTATAGAAACAGCTTAGTTTATGGCGTTGATCGAGTGCCTGCAAATATTGCCGCAGGTGTAGCAACCGGAACCATTACCAGCTATACTTTGCCAAATGGTAATGTACGTAATTATACCGCTGGTGGAGTTAGGGCATTGTTAGGTTATAATCCCTTTAACGTACCCGACAATCAGGTAATTAACCTTGATGGTACACTTAACCCTGATGCTCAACTAAAATATGCTGATGACCTGGACTGGGCTAACGCTACTACGCAAGGTGGTAAGAAGAGGCAAAGCTATAATATGACCTATTCTGGTGGTGCCGATAAGTCGGATTTTTTTGGGTCCTTTAACTATACTGATGAGCAGGGGTACCTGATTCAGTCGAGATTGAAAAGATTTACCGGGCGTCTTAATGTCAATTCTCAGATTACCAAATGGTTTAAAACGGGTGCAAACTTAACGGGTAACTATAACGATCTGAAATACGACAACGTTGATGGTGGATCATCATTTATCAACCCGTTTTGGATATCAAGATACATCGCTCCTATTTATCCAATATACCAGCATGACCCAACAACCGGGGCTTATATATTGAATGCCGACGGTGGGCGCATTTATGATTTCGGCAGTTCACGTCCTTTTTCTCAGGGCCGCCATGCCATCTTCGAAAATTCGGTTGATCGTCAGAGTCAAATCAGGGCATCGATAAACAGCCGGTTTTATGCAACAATTAACTTCACGAAAGACCTGAAGTTAACTACTAATATGGCTTTTGACATACAAGACAATCATGAGCGGGAATATGATAACAATATATTAGGTGATGGAGCACCTGCAGGTAGGGCAAGTCACGGTTTGTACCGCACTACCAATTACACTTTTAATCAGTTGTTAGAGTATAACAAAACGTTTGGCAAGCATCATATTGAGGCATTAGCCGGTCATGAAAACTATTTTTGGAAATACAATACGTTAACCGCTGGTAGAAACGGGTTAGTTTTCGAGGGTAATGTAGAGCTGCCTAACTTTGCAACAATTACCGCCGGTAATTCTTTGGAGGACAATACGCGTATTGAAAGCTACCTCTCCCGAATCAACTATAATTTTGACGAAAAATATCTGGTGAGTGCAAGTTTACGACGCGACGGTAACTCGGTGATTGCGCCAGAAGGTCGTTGGGAGAACTTTTGGTCTTTAGGTTTAGGCTGGAATATTAGCCGGGAAGATTTTTTTAAAGTGAGCTGGATTGATCAGTTAAAATTGAGAAGCACTTATGGCCAGGTAGGTAACGCACAAGGTATTGGATACTATCCTTACCAGGCGCAGTACGGTTTAAACCGTAATAACCAGGCAGAACCAGGTGCTATTCAAACCAACTTACCTAACCCGAATTTACGGTGGGAAACTGCAAAAAGTTTTGATGCAGGTATTGATTTCAGTTTATTGAAAGGTCGCTTAGGTGGTAGCCTGGCTTATTTTAACCGTGAAACCGATGGTTTGATATTTGAAGTTCCGCAACCTAGCTCAAACGGTGGTACTACTGGTACTGCCAATTATGTAATCAGTCAAAACATAGGTTCGTTATACAATAGAGGCGTTGAGGTTGAATTAACCGGACAAATAGTAAAATCTAAAGATTTCAACTACTCGTTAACGTTAAACTTAACCAAGATTAAGAATAAAGTTACTAAAATGCCACCAACTGTTGCGCTTATACCAACATCTGCAAGGCAAACCGCAATTGCAGTTGGCCATTCAATTTACGATCATTACACAAGAATATTCTATGGTGTAGATCCTGAAAACGGTAGCGCTTTGTACAAAACTAACGTGATTACCTCCAATTCCCGCGTTATTGGACAAGATACCGTAACGACAGTTTTGGGTGAAGCGAATCAGCGTTGGACCGGAACCAATCCTATCCCTGATATACAAGGATCGATAAACCAAAACTTTAGCTATAAAAACTTTTACTTAAGTGTACTGGCAACTTTTCAGTTAGGAGGTAAAGTGTACGACGGTGCTTATGCAGGTTTAATGCACGGTGGCAATTATGGTACAGCTTTGTCAACTGATATACTGAACCGGTGGACTCCAACCAATACATCAAGTAACATACCGCGTTTGGATGTTGGTAACGTAGCAAATCTCGCCGGAGCAAGTTCGCGCTTCTTAACCAGTGCGAGTTATTTCCAGATAAATACGGTTAATTTCGGGTATAACATACCTAAAGCTTGGTTAGAAAAAATTAATGCTAAAGGAGCAAGCATATACTTCAGTGCCGAAAACTTAGCCTTGTTTAGTGCCCGAAAAGGAATGAACATAGTCGGTTCATTTAACGGTACCGTTAACAATTCTTACAACTTTAACAGGATTGTTTCGGTTGGATTGAATGTTAATTTTTAGTGTGATTGAATTACTATTATTTAAGACTTTAACAATGAAGAATATATTGATAAAAGGAGCATTAGCTGTAGCAATAACGCTTTCGGTAAGCTCTTGCAAGAAAGAATACCTGGAAACCGTTCCTACAAATGCTGTAGGACCTATAGATGTGTTTGCAACTACAAAAAATGCATGGTCGGCGGTAAATGGTATTCACCGTATGATGTGGTCGCAAATTTTTGGTACACAGTCTCAGGGTGGGCAAAGCGGAAACATGATCTATATGGATATGATGGCTGACGATATGGTGTTGAATACAACATCCAACTCATGGTTTAGAAGTGAATACCAATGGCTATCGCACCGTACCTTAACTAGTTCAATAAATGAATACCATTATGGTTTTTACTATGCTATTATTGGTAACGCTAACGTGATTATTGCTAATATTGATAATGCGGTGGGTAGCCAGGCTGATAAAAACGCCGTTAAAGGTGAAGCTCTTACTTACAGAGCGTGGGCTTACTATCAAATGATACAGCTATTCGGCGAGCGTTGGGTTGCTGGTGGCCCAAATAGTGGTTTAGGTGTACCATTGGTTTTGGAGCCAACCACAGAGCCCCACGCACGTAACACGGTTGCCCAAGTTTATACGCAAATTAACGCAGACATTGATGCGGCTATTGCAGCATTAGCAGGATACGCTCGCTTAAACAAATCTCATTTTGATTTAAGCGTTGCAAAAGGTATTAAGGCACGTATAGCACTAACCCAACAAAACTGGACAGTTGCTGCGCAGTTTGCTCGTGAGGCCAGAACAGGCTATACTTTAATGTCCAATACTCAGTATAAGGCTGGCTTTAACGATTATACAAACCCTGAATGGATGTGGGCCTCACGCATACAGGCTGATCAAACTAACTTTTTTTATTCGTTTTTTGCTTATTTGGCTTCAAACTACAATTCTACAGCCATCAGAACGAGTCCTAAAACGATGTTTTCGGTATTGTATAACAAGATAACTCCAACAGATGTGAGAAAAGGACTTTGGGACCCAACCGGAACCAATACCGCGTTTCCTACTCCTCCAAGCGGTACGAGGTATCCATACTTAAGTAACAAATTCCGTGTAGCTGATGTTAACCAGAGTATAGGTGATGTGCCTTATATGCGTGCTGCCGAGATGTATCTGATAGAAGCCGAAGCATTGGCAAGAAGCGGTAATAATACAGGTGCTCAGGATGCGTTATACACGTTAGCCATTAACCGCGACCCATCGTATATAAGATCTGAAAGGACCGGTGCGGATTTAATCGACGAAATTATGGTTCAACGCCGTATTGAACTTTGGGGGGAGGGTTTCCGTTTCTATGATTTGAAACGTACGAATTCTGCTTTAAATAGAAATGGTGGTAATCATAACGCTACCAATACAAACAGTGTTTTGGAAGTTCCTGCCGGCGATAAAAGATGGCAATTCCTCATCCCTCAAGGCGAAATGAATAACAATCCTTTAATTGTTCAAAACCCTCAATAGAATTTAATATGCAAAAGGGCACCCTTAAAGTGTCTTAAATTATATTTAGTGGCCGAATAATTTATTTGCTTTGCAGTAAATTATTCGGCCACTTGTTTTATAAAAGCATCAATGCATAAAATAGTCTACGCATACTTAGAGCTTACTCAAGAAAAGTATTTCAAACCCTTTATATCGATGCTGCCACTCAGATTTAAAGTATCAGGGTTATTGGACTCCGGTTTACAACAACTTCATAAACTCCCTTATACGGCGATGCTGCTAAGCAGCGTTAGGATATACTTCGATCCGAGTTGTGCAGGGTTTTGCGCAGTGGCGGTATCCAGTGTTTGTGATCAACAATTAGTTGTTGATCATTTAAATTAACCTAAAAATTGTAAGCAGCTATATTATCTCTTCAAGCACTATCTATAACCTTAATGAGACTTCAGGGCAATGCTTAAAAGTCGGAACATACGTTTTCACGGAAATTTCTCATACCTGATCATCAGTATGCATATAGGTAACCTTTGTAGTTCACTTTTAACCGCCAACAAAATATCATGGCAGCATGCATACCTAATTTTTATTCATGAACTAACGGATAGCTTTTTTGCAAAAGCTGATTGTGTCCTTATGGAGTAATCAAAGGACAGCCGACTGGGGTTGAATTCAGTAAGTCAGGCACAGAGACAATCTCAATGTCGGTAAACATTCTTAAATAAGCTTCAATAAATGGTTTATGAGCTGCACCGACCACCAGTAGCGCACGCCCTCCCGCAATTGCGGCAGTTGCTTCACGTATAGCTACCGCCATTTGTAAATTTTGTGCCTCCCAAGCCGCGACACGTTGCCGACCTAAGCGCCCCATCTTAGTACTCCGAAGCATCGAAAACCACTGCGCATCTGCATCCAACTCGGCGAAACGAGCCGAGTTCTTCCACTTGAACACAGGCATTACTTGGGAGGAAGAACTAAGTTTCATCGTATCTTCCGCAACCGCATGAAATGCCGCTGTGTTGTGGTTGAATAAATCTTTGAGCCCCGGCTCTGCGTTCACAGCCTTTTGCATGTCCGTATTGTTAGGCAACACCACATCGCTGGCATGGTCGCCCGCGCCATATACACGCTCTAAACCTACATCGGCGGCCAGGCGGGCCGCAATAGATGTTAATTCACTGCGAAGTTCGGCAAAGCGATTTAAACGCTTAACCAGTGAAACTGAAATACCATCCTGAGCTATTCGATCAACAGCTCCCAGGCGCATCCACTGAACAGTAGCGGAGAAGGGTTCGGCAGCAGCTACGAATAAAACCGCCAGGTACCTCCGCTGAGCCGGATTCAACCCTCCTTTTTGAGCTAAACTATCTGCCTTAACTAACGCTTGAGCAGCGTTTAAATGTAGTTCTGTTTGGGCAGTTTTTGCCATTTCTAAGGTGGGGCCGGCATACTTACCTGCATCACCGTGGTAGGCAGCATAGGCATCGAGCCCCATCACTTGTTCCCCAGGTAGTGCTTCAGTCAAAATGACTTGGGGATTGTAAGCTCGCAGGCGACATAACAAAGGTTCTAACCAGGCCAATTGGAACTTGCTGGATGCTGCATCCAGATGCGAGATCCCCAGTACCATTACTTTGGTTTGAGGCAAGCTTAATTGTTGTTTAGCACCTGCCGGGTTAAACAGCTTGTTTTTTTGGGCCTGAGTGAATGCCGAATTAGCAAGCAGCAAAAGCAGGACTAAGCATAACCGAAGAATGGCTGTATGGAATGGTATAGGGGATTTCATATAAGTAAGTTCTTTTAATTAGGATAGTTAATGCTCCGGCTATCCAACCTTGAAAGTTATAAATTAATTTATGCTTTAAACAATACTGACTTCTTTCAAATTTGCGTTGGGATTAGCTTGTCCCGATTTCTATTAGCTCATTTAAGGCAAAACGGCCACTTTGCTTTCCCATTGGCTTTGCATTAAAAAAGCTTTATAGTCCTGAATATGTAGCATATTATAGATTGCCTGCTTTTTATCTGGTACTTGTTCGTAGTAGCTTTTACAGATCTGGTAGCCTATCCAGTATCCTTGATCGGGCGGATTGTCTGGACCGGATTGTTTAGAATTGGCTATCCAGTTATCGTAACGGTTCTGGTACATATCCGTAGTAAATTTGTTCCATATTCGCTTTTCTTTACCGGTAGCCCAAACAGCCAGTTTAGCATTGACATTACGGCCGCTGATCTGCTCGCCCATAAAATCAGCCATGCCCTCGCGAATCACGTAGCTTAGTGTGGTTGTATCCTGTTTCATGCCGTCTTGCTGATAGTGGATCAGCTCATGCGCTACCACATCGGGCAACCCAGCAACCGGATTAAGGCGCGTTTGCATCCGGGCACTCAACTCGGCTACAGGAGTCTGACTATCTGCTGCCGACTGGTTAACACCAAGCAATAATCCGGCGTTAGACACTGTTCCCCCGCTGGTAAAGGCACCAATCACAAAATAAACATCTGGAAAGCGGGCATCGCCATACAACAGCTTGAACTTTTGATATGATGCCTCAAAAGCCGGCTTAAATTTATCGATCTTAAAAGTGTTGTTGCGAATAGCGCTATAAAATTTTGGTGCCGATTGGATGTGACTTACAAACTCGTCGATGCTGCCTACCTTCAGGTCCATGTAGTCGTTCATCCCGCGGCTACCCCTATCAAAATAAAGCTTACGCATAATTTGCTTAAAATGCGCAGTATCTTTAACGGCTTTGTCATATGCCTGCCAAAAGTGATGAATATCTGTGGTGATAAAGCCAGCCTTGGCCGGATCGAAATTGATTGCTTTTTTGCTTTCCTTAACGCGGTTTATGGCGGCTGTCCAGCCCGGCAGACCATGTAAAACATCAAAATCAGCATCTACGAGCATATGTGACTTGTTGCTGTAACCGGCGGTAATTGCATTATTTAAGATTAACAAAGCCGAATCCTTTTTATTTTGCAGACTAAGGCAGCAGGCCATATTATAATAAGCGTTGACCTTTTTAGCGGGAAAATCACTTTGCCGAGCTACCGCCGAATAATATGTAGTTGCCGTAGCGAACTGTTTAGCCTTATACAAGCTATCGGCTATTGCCCCCAAGCGGGTTACGCTAACCTTTTGCTGACCATGAGCCGCGACGCCACAGATGCCTAAAGCAGCAGTTAATAAGAAAGAAAATATGCTGTTTTTATTCATTGAATGATTGAAAATTTATGTCTTGATAAACAAGACGCATCACATACCGAAACGTTGCGGTAGATTGTTTTTTTATTACACAATGTCAATCAGGTATGCCATCGCAAAGGATAAGTTGGTTGATTGGTGTTTACCCGGCCGCCGAATACTTATTTAATGATGCGGTTAATACGATCTTATATCACTTAAGGTACCGCGTAAAGACGGCAGTTAATTTCTCTAATACAAGAGGGGATATCTCAATTCAACTGACTTTTTAAGGTCTTGAAAAGGGATCTCTGTTACAGTAAAAATTGATCAGCGGAATTTCCATATACTTATTAAAACGTGCTTAAAGATGATGATTACCGAGTTAAAGTAGCTTAGCATATAATAATTTGATGATGTGCATTTTTTATTTGTAAATAATAAATTGATTTGATTCTTGTCAAATTGATTTGATTCTTGTCAAATTGATTCTTGATATTATTGTATAATTGTCTGATTAAGCAGCACCATTTTAGTGCTTTATATATTTATGGACTTTATAAATCTTTCTTATGAAAAGGCTGTTCAGCTGTTAGCTGACTCTACTAATTTTTATCTGGTTAAAGTAGATAGTAGCGCCAACTATGTGTATATGAATGACCACTTCATCAGCCGGCACTGCTCATTTTATAACCATACCGAAGTTAGGTCGGCTGCGTTGGCCCTGCACCCTGATGATTATGATTTAAGCTACGTTACCTATAAAAAATGTGTAGAACAACCCGATAAGACTTTTAATGCTACCCTAAGAAAGCTGGACGGCAAAGGGGGTTACATTATTACTTATTGGGAATACAAAGCAAATGTTGACGCTAACGGCATTATAGACGGTGTGGTTGGCATTGGCTATGATATTACAGCCTTTGAGTCCCGGGCAGAACATGTTCGCTTTTTAACACACACGCTAAGCAATTTAGCGCAGCAACAATCTCATGATGTACGGCGGCCGTTAGCAAACATCATGGGATTAGCCGAAGTACTTACCATATTGGGCGAAGAAGACGAGCAAGTGCGAACTATTGCTGACAAGCTCGTTCAAAGTTGCATTGACCTGGATAAAGAGTTTGAACTTTTCTTAATTCGGGACATATCAGAGAAGGCCAAATCAACTTAATACACCGATCATTTATTACTTCAATGTTACCTATTTCCATACTAACCATTGTTTATCAAAGAGAAGCAGCATTACTCAATTTATTAAAGGGCTTGGAGCGTGCCGAAATAAAGCCAGCCGAACTGGTAATTGTTTTTATGAACCAAGCTCCCTATGCTATTCCTGTCACAAGCTTTCCGGTAAAAACTTATCACATTGCCCGACACGGCTACATGCCTTTGGCAGAAGCCAGAAATTTAGCAGCATTTAAAGCCAGTTATGACCGTTTGGTGTTTTTGGACGTAGACTGTATTCCTGGAGCTGATCTTTTAAACATATACACTGAATCATTTAAACAAGCAGACAACCTGTGGACAGGCCCTGTTCGCTACCTTGAAAAAGGCGCAGTAATGGACGGAAATGTATTTGACAATTTAGATGAAAGGAGCAAGCCCGATGTAATACGGAATGTGGCTACACCAATAACTTATGAACTATTTTGGTCGTTAAACTTTGGATGTACCAAGCGTATATTCGAACGCATAGGCGGGTTTGACGAAACCTTTAAAGGTTATGGTGCCGAAGATACCGACTTTTCATTTTCAGCCAAAGAAAACGGTGTAAAGATAAGTTGGGTTAACGCATTAGCCTATCACCAGTACCATTCAAGTTACGACCCCCCATTAAATCATTTAGCCGACATTGTTTCCAATGCACAAACCTTTAAACAAAAATGGGGCGTATGGCCCATGACCGGCTGGTTGCGAAAATTTCAACGAAGTGGTTACATACAATGGGATGAGCAAATTTTGAAAATAAATACATTTCCAACCGTCGAACAGATTGAGGCGTCAATTAAACGGTAAGCGATTGTTGTCCGTAAATACTGTCATAAACAGATAGTATACCGTTTGCAGCTTGATTTATGGCATTCGGGTCAATCGTATCTTTCCATGATGGCTCTGTATTACGCAATGATGTTAATAACGCTTGCCAATTGGTAGAAAAAAGATGTATTGGATTAATAACGGTCGCCAATCCGGCTTTTTCCAGCAATTCAGCCTTATTCAGTTGCTCTTCAAATGGCCTGTCTTCAGGTATAGCAATAAAGCGCTTGTTTAACGATGCCATTTCCATGACCGTATTGTGTCCGGTATTACCTATTACAATTTCTGCTTTCGATAGTAGCTCGTATGGGTCAGGAATAGGTCCATGAAAGATAACATTGGCAGGAACGCTATCTAATTCGGGAACATCAATACCAATTATGTCAAACGTCCAGGATTGACATTGGCTGGCTAAATGCTTAATAAATTCCACATTTATACTTGTGCCTCCTTTACCTGTCAGTATTGCAACGCTGCAAGAGCATTCTTTGGATGAATCAGCAATTATAGACTGATAACGGCTGAACCCACCGGTAAACAGCGTTTTATCGGTTAGCCACTGTTCCTCCGATCTGTGCATCCAACTGGGGTAAGGAGCCAGCAAAGCACTAGCGCTTTGGTAGGCAGATATATGAGGTTGGTCTGTACGTATACCATGCTGCCTGACAACGACAGTGGGAACGCCGCACAAACGTGCAAGCAACGCCATTTCTACAGAAACGTCTACGATGAGTAAGAGCGGATAAACGTTGCTGAAAAATTCCGTTATTAAACGGTTCCTGTCTCTCAGTCCTTTGATGTTAAGCGGAGCGTAATGCAGCCCGGCCACCGGATTAACCGGATCATGGTGCTCATCGGTATTAACAGCTGTATCCATAGGTAAATGGATACAGTTAATATGTGCAGGTATTAAATTTTGATAGTAATGAAGGTTGCTACCTAAAAACGTGATCTGGCAATTTTGCAGTGCCCCGCATATGGCAATAGCCCGCATAACATGGCCCGAACCATGATGGTGTACATAATAAGCTATATTAGCTGGCATCTGCAAGCGCCCTTGTGGTAACTACTTCTTCAAATAAGGCTTCGTACGCATCCACCATATGCTCTGCGTCTAAAGTATCTTCGGCAAGCTTACGGCATAATTTCCTATCTAATAAGGCTGCTTTATTAATGCAGTCGGCCAGTTCGTCTGTTTGGTTACTGGTGGTTAAGCAACCCGTATCTTTAGATAAAATAAACGGCAGCGCACCACGGGAGATACCGGCCACTGGTGTGCCACAAGCCAGGCTTTCTGCCACAACCAAGCCAAATGGTTCATCCCAGCAAGGTGTAATCACACTAACGTCTGCATTCCCAATCAACTCGTTCAACTGCTCGTGATTGCAGGCACCCAACACCTCTACATTTGCATCCAGTAAGGGAGCCACATATACATCGTAATAATTACGGTCTGCAATGGTTCCGGCTATTTTGATTTTTCTTCCGGCTTCTTTAGCTGCCTTGATCGCCAGATGTGTTCCTTTATCAGGATGAATGCGACCAAACCAGATAACGTAGCCCCCGGTGGGGTTTTGATTAAATGTCCATGTGGCGGTGTCTACCCCGTTTTGTATTACCTGGCAATCATTTAAAAAAGGGCTCCAGGCTTCTGCATTGGTTTTAGATACACTAACATACTTAATTTGCCCAAGCTTCTGCTCGTGTGCCATTGCCCTCTTCAATTCAAATATTGGTGGTGTATGTAACACGGTAACCATGGGCGTGCTAATAAGAGAAGCCATTGTAATCGGTACATAATTCAAACTATTATTGAATATCAGGTCATGCCCCATTCCATCAATATCCTGCATTGTTTCGAGGTAGGCGTGATGTGTGGAAATAAAATCCTCGCTCAATTCATGCGAACGAAATCGGCTGAAAGTTTCCCTGTCATAGTCCGTATCGCTTAATATTACCTTCACATTTAGTTCCGGGTCAGATAATTCACTCGCATATAGCGTAATGTTATGTCCACGTGCTTTCAACCGATGGCAAATATCGTGCGTAAAGGCTTCAAGCCCGCCCATATATGGTTTACGGATAGGGTGTTTCAGGTGTGCAATAATGCCAATATTCATGTATCGATTTTATAGAAAAGTATCTTCAAACGATAATTGAACACTGATTATATGCTAATGTTTGCTTTTGATGTGTTCGTTATAGTAAAAAGTTAGTTAGTCCAACTAATTAAAACCAATATTTTTGTTTGCAAGGTTGATAGGCTTATCTATCAATTAATTTCGATTGTTTCTACCATCTTTTTTGCATTCTCACTAGTTTGATCTAAACTTATAGCCTTTCTATAGATGTTTAGTGCCAAGTCGTATTGCTTGATTGGCCAATCCATAAGTCGCAGACGTTGATTACGCCTACCTTTTTGGTATTAAATTTAATAGTTATAAAAGTTGATGGCTGATAACTTACAGCTACAGCGCTATATTGTGAACCACTACAAAACAGATTCTTGGTTTTAAGTAAGATCGCTATGAAAAACAACCCTCGGCTATACCTTTATTAAGTTTTTAGAGCGGCATGTTAAGGATAATTAGAATCTGTTATTAATGAAACAAAAATTAAAAAAATTACTTAGTAGTAAAAATAAGATGTCATTAATAGATATTAGCTTATACTGAAGAGATTAGAAACAGTGGAGAAAGAAGAGATCAAGATAATAGACTTTCATCGAATCCTATTCGGGCAGGAACCTGCCCTTTTTTTAGTAGAAGTACTTATACGGACTTTTTTGACCTATATCATTCTGCTTTTTGTTGTAAGGTGGCTGGGCAAGCGCATGAGCGGTCAACTATCTATATTAGAAATGGCCGTTATGCTAACACTCGGTGCAATTGTTTCAGTCGGTATGCAGATCCCTGATCGTGGAGTAACCTTAAGTGCCGCTGTTCTGACGTTTATTTTAGCGTTCCAGCGCGGGTTGGCCTGGCTCGGCTTTAAAAATAGGAAGGTTGAAAATCTTACACATGGTACGCTTGATATTCTGGTTATGGATGGGATTATGCAACTGGAAGCAATGCATCGGTGTAATATTTCCAGACAGCAGTTGTTCGCCCATTTACGGAGCAAGAATGTAACTAACCTTGGTGCTGTACGGCGGGTATATCTCGAAGCAAGTGGTTTATTTAGTATCTATGAATTACCTGAACCAAAAGCAGGTCTCCCGCTGTTTCCACCTATCGACAGCAAAGTACTGGAAAGAAGATTGGAGTTGCAATTGGTTTCCTGTACCCATTGCGGACTGACCTGTGAAAAACAACCAGAACAGCCACATTGCACGGACTGCGAATCAACGGAATGGACCACAGCAATTGATGAACGATGAAAAGCGAAATAACATTGAATGATTGGCAGCGTATTTTGGTAGGCGAAGTACCCTCAGGGTTTTTCTTAGAGTTGTTAATCCGCGCAATCATTTGCTACTTAATATTGGTCTTTTCCATGCGTGTTATGGGTAAACGAATGTCTTCCCAACTCAGCCGGAACGAGCTGGCGGCTATGGTTTCCTTAGCAGCTACCATCGGTGTTCCGCTTATGGCGCCAGACCGTGGCGTATTGCCTGCCCTGATTATTGCTATAACTGTTGTTTCCACGCAGCGTATTATCGCCCGGTGGGCATTTAGCAATCAGGATTTTGAGCGGATATCGCAGGGAAACGTAGGTGTACTTGTCTGCGATGGCGTGATCGATGTCAAACAAATGGAGCGTACCGGCATATCGCAGGAAAGGCTGTTTGCGGAACTTCGCTGTAACGCAATACTGCATTTGGGCGAAGTGGAAAGACTTTACATTGAAGCTAACGGAGCCTTTACGCTGGTTAAAGCTAAAGATATTGTAAATGGATTGTCCGTCATCCCTATTCAGGATGGGCGTTTTCTGGATGAGTGCAATTTCAACAAATTACATGAGGTATGCGGTTTTTGCGGTGAAAAGCCATTGAAAGAAATTCTATTAACCGCCTGCAAAAATTGCGGACATAATGAATGGAAACCAGCGATGGTTGTAAGATAATCAAGTGCGGAAATCAACCATTCGCGTATCATGTCGCAATACAAAATTCTATTGACATAATTCCGTAACCTGTTTTGAATCTTTGCCTTTGAAATATATAAGGTAGGTTTCGAGCCCAAGTGTGGAGCAATAAGCAGTGGGCTTCTATTTGGCATAGTACGCCTTTTTGAATTAATTACACTTGTTTGAATACCAATTTAAAGAAGACAGGATTGCTGCTAACAGTGATAGGAAAACTGATTGGTGAATATGCGTGCTTTATAGAGCTCAGCAATTTAGGTTATGGTGTGGCGGCACAGGTAATGCTTAAAACTTAATAAGTAGCAATTGGGGAAGGGGCAAGGAGTCGCTTTATTTCGGTAACAAGTGCGGTAATATCAAAGGGCTTTCTTACAAAGCCATCGGCACCGCAGGTTTCTACCAGGAGTTCGATGTCCATAGCGGTAGAAAAAATAACCACGGGCACATGCTTGAGCGACTGTATAGCCTTAATTTCACGACAAAACATATGGCCTTCCTGAGCATTTATCCACTCATCTAATACAATCAAATCGGCTTTGAAATCAAAGAGAGAGTCGGCAGGTTGGTGGGCAATAACACTTACTTTAAAACCTTCATCTTCCAATACCCAACTAACTACCTCGCGTATTTCATAGTTGTCTTCAATAACCAATATGTGTTTGTTAATCATGGTCTGTATTTCAATAGTTATGCACAGGGGAACGCGCACAAAAATACAAAATATTGTCTTTTATATAGTTATGATTTTAACCGCTAAAAACAACACTTATAGAATGTTTGGTAACGGAGGCTTTCATTCGATATATACAAAAGAGGAAATTAAGTTTTTGTGATCAGGCAATCAGTTGGGCTAGCATATAAGCTGAAGTAGGAGGTGGGAAAAAGCGTAATATAAAACACCATCTGCAATCACAGCACGCAAAATCTTAAAATAGCTTCCGAGTGGAGAACTCAGGGAGATAATTTAAAGGGCTCTGCGTTTCATCTTTAAACCGTTGCTGTATGTATAAATACAGCAACGGTTTGCTTATCTAAACTAATAATTAATTGGAAAGCTTATGCCAGCTTCCAATCGGGTCTTTCAAAATGGCAGGTATAGCCAAAAGGATTTTTTTGCAGGTAGTCTTGGTGTTCTTGCTCTGCATTCCAAAAATCACCTGCGGGTACAATCTCGGTAACTATCTTTCCCGGCCATTTGCCTGAAGATTCCATTTCATTAATTAATTCAACGGCGGTTGCCTTTTGCTCGTCGTTCAAATAAAATATGGCCGACCGGTATGAGGCACCAATGTCGTTTCCCTGGCGGTTACGGGTAGTTGGATCATGTATCTGGAAAAAATATTCTAATATTTTGTGGTACGAAATTGTTTCCGGATCAAAAGTGATCTCAATGCCTTCGGCATGCGTACCGTGATTACGGTAGGTAGCGTTAGGTACATCGCCGCCGGTGTAACCAACAACGGTTGAGGTTATGCCCGGCAATTGCCTAATCAGCTCTTCCACACCCCAGAAACAGCCGCCCGCCAGTATTGCTTTTTCAGTGTTCATATTATTGTTTTTATATAGTAATGATAGTCAACTGTCGTGCCATAGCCTAATTGTCAGCCATATTTGGGTGAGCAGGGTTATTGCATGGCCTGTAAATGTATAGCGGTTCATGCTACCGCCATCCTGTCGGGTGAAAGTGGAAGGAGCATCAGTAATCAATTAATCAGTTGTTTGAAAACTCTTACGAAGTGCCACGATAAACCTTTAAGCTAAGGCAATTAAAATTAAATTTGCGCGCTATATTTATCTATAGTGTAAAGTTGATTTCATGCGTCGTTTGTTTAAAGTTATTTTTAGTTGTACTCTTTTAGTGAATAGCTTACATGTTACGCTATTTGCTCAGGTTAAAACCCCTCCAACATTTGTAGATGCCAAGGGTGTTTTCAGGTGGAGTAAGGATAAATCGCCGGTTTACCTTTTTGGTGTCAATTACACGCTTCCGTTTGCTTATGGCTACCGCTCGGTGAAAGCACTTCATTTAAATATTGAAAAGGAGATTGATAAAGATGTTTACCACATGGCCCGTATGGGCGTTGATGCATTTAGAGTGCATGTGTGGGATACCGAGATCAGTGATTCGTTAGGTAACCTGAAACAGAATGAACACTTGCGTTTGTTTGACTACTTGGTGGCGAAGCTGGAAGAGCGAAATATTAAAATCATTGTTACGCCCATTGCTTTTTGGGGAAACGGTTATCCGGAAAAAGACGAACATACAAGTAGTTTCAGCGATAAGTATGGCAAGCGTGGTGCTTTAACCAATGAGGAAGCATTCAAGGCTCAAGAGCATTATTTGCAGCAATTTTTTAGTCATGTTAACCCTTATACTAAAAAAACTTATACTGCCGACGACTTTATTATAGCTACGGAAGTTAATAATGAGCCTCAACCCGGCGGGCCAAAGCCACGTGTTACCGAATATATAAACCGCATGAAAGCCGCCATAAAAAGCACCGGCTGGAACAAACCCGTTTTCTATAATATTAGTGAGTCGCCTTGGTATGCCGATGCAGTTGCCAAATCAAACGCTGATGGGTTTAGCTTTCAGTGGTACCCTATAGGGTTGGTGGCCGGGCATGAGCAAAAAGGTAACTTTTTGCCTAACATAGATAAGTATGCTTTTCCGTTTGATACCATACCCGAATTTAAGAACAAAGCGCGGATCATTTACGAGTTTGATGCTGCCGATCTGCTTCAATCTTATTTGTACCCGGCTGTGGCGCGCAGCTTTAAGCAAGCCGGCTTTCAGTGGGTCACGCAATTTGCTTACGATCCGTTAGCCACAGCTTATGGCAATACCGAGTATCAAACGCACTTTTTAAACCTGGCTTACACGCCCGCAAAAGCCATTAGCTTTTTAATTGCTAACCGGGCGTTTCATGCCATCCCGGCAAGTAAAAATTATGGTGGCTACCCAGCCGATAGCGTTTTTGATGCGTTTAGCGTAAGCTATAAGCAAGGCATGAGCCTGTTGAACACGGCTAAAGCATTCTATTATTCGGGTAACACACATGCCGATCCTGTTGCAAGTAAAAAGCTTGAGCACGTTGCAGGTGTAGGAAGTTCGGGCATTGTTAAGTATAAAGGTTATGGCGCGTACTTTTTAGATAAATTGGAAACCGGCGTTTGGCGGCTCGAAGTAATGCCCGACGCTATTATAGTGCGTGACCCTTTTGAGCGGCCATCTCCATCCCGCGAGGCGGTACATATAGAATGGCATACTCAACCCATGCAAATTACCTTGGATGATTTAGGGCCCGATTTTAAAGTGAATGGAATTAACGTTAAAAATGCGAGTTCTACTACAGCCAGTGCAGGGCAGTTCTTGATTGGACCGGGCACTTATTTGGTCACTCAAAAAGGTAAAAGTCTAAGCAAGCAATTCGTGAAAAAAATAAACAATGTTATTGGATTAAACGAATTTGTTGCTCCGCAGCCATTAAGCAAAGACACTTACTTAACGCACACGCCACTGCCCGAAATAAGCAAGGGTAAGCCATACACGGTTAATGCAAAGATCATCAATGTAGATTCGGCTGCTGAAGTTACTTTACATGTGAACCGGGCCACAGGATGGCCATTACAATTCCCGATGAAAAGGATAACACCGTATGATTATACGGCTGTGATACCAGATTCGGCTGTGGTAACAGGTGTATTACAATACCGTATTACAGTTAATAAAGGGAATGGAAATTATATTACTTTTCCGGGTGCACAGGTGGGAAACCCCCAAAATTGGGATTACTCCAATAATAATTATTGGAAAACTTACGTAGCAGCACCCAACGGACATCTTACGCTGTTCAACCCTTCAACAGATCAGTCAATGGTAAATCCTTATTTTCCGGTATATGGTCGTAACGCTGGTTTACAATGGGTTAGCGGACAGGAAACCGAAAAGTTAGTGGCGCGTTTAACCGCACCTGGCTTAGGTAGGAGTGAAGTAATGGGTTTGCAGCTATACATTGGCTATAAATTAAAAGGCCGCACAACTGAACTCAGTTCTTTTTCAAAAATGGTGCTTAAAGCCCGCGTAACCAACGGACAGGTTGCCCATATGCGGTTAGCCTTAACACAGACCGACGCCTCAACCTATGCTACCTCTGTCGATTTAACTGCCGATTGGAAAATTATAGAAATACCGCTGAACCAACTCAAGCCCGATTCCAGTTTAATACTGCCACGCCCATACCCGAGATTTTTACCTTTGTGGTTTAAGGCAAGCAACTTTAATGGCTTTAACATTAAGGAAGCCGATAAACTGGAGATTACAGCGGGGCATCTTAACGCGGTAAACGATAATCAGCCTTTAGCTATTGAAGTAGAATATGTGTCTTTGCAAAACTAATTATAACAAAACAACCCCAATGAATTTACATTGGGGTTGTTTTGTTATATGGGCATTACCTGGATGCTGTTTAATCCCTGTGCCAAGTTGTTGGTATCGGCATTTAGGCTAATCTTCAACAATTGCTGTGCTTCCTGAAGGGCATGGGCATACGGCTCGTTTAATACCCTCACTGATGTACCATCGGGTTGAAACTCTTCGTCCCACAAACCACTGCGATGCCAGTTCATAAGATCGTCCCAGTCGGGGCGGTCAATTATGGGGTATAAGCATACTCCCCAAAAAGGTATCCCGCTTTGTACTAATTCATGGCATTGTTTGCCTATAAAATCTATCCATAAGGGTCTGTCCTCCTGCGGATGACTGGTTTCGGTAAGTAAAATAGGGCGTTTATAACGGTTGTAAGCATCGGTTAGCAAGTCGCTTAGAGGCCGCCAGCGCAAGTCTTCTTCTTCGTTAAGCCAGGGTAAAAATTCGTTAAAGCCCACTACCCACTGGTTATTGTAGTAAAAGTTGAAACCCAGCATATCCAATAAATCGGGCGAACCGCCTAACTCCGGACATATGTAGCCTGCCAATATATCTAAGGCTTGGTATTGATCTTCATGTGCTTTGGCGGCCTCTTCAATTTCTGCATCGGTAGCAATAAGCGGCGGTACAATATTTACCAACGGCTCCGTAGTTAAAATACGGATGCCGGGGTGTACAGCTTTCATTGCTTTTATACCGGCAATATATGCCCGCATTAATGCATACTTAACAGCCCAACCGTTGTTAATGCAATAGGGAGAAGTACCTGCCGCTTCACCACCAAGCCAGGATATAAAACTAACCTCGTTTATTGGCGTAACAATAAGTGTTTCGCTCGGTTGCTCCTGCAAATAAAACTTCACGAAAGCACAGCAAACACCCACAAACCGTTTGGTAAAATGGGGATGGAGTGGGGTTATATCATCAGGGTAACCAAAGTGGCAGATGTCCCAAATTTGTTGAATGCCGCTTTTTTTGCCTTGGTTGAGCATTAATTTTACCGTGCTGAAATCATACTGGTAAGGTTGCTTTTCAACATGGCTCCAGCGTATACCCTCGCGTACGGTGGTTATACCTACGGTTTTAATGTCTTCGTAATCGTTGTGTAACCGGCTTATGTGATGCGTGCTGTTGATCAAATCTACCCGGTTACCCGAACTGTTCAACTGGTCGGTACATTCATATCCGCCCATCCAAAAAGATTGAAACGGGCTGGCATTAGCAAGTTGAGGCATTAGGTACTCACTATAATTAACGCTTGTGTTTTCCATGGGTTTGCCCGAATAAATTCTTGTCAGATTTTACCTAATTTCTAAATCGAGTATTTTATTGGGCCAAAGGGGTTTCTAATCGGCTTACAACAACGTCTTTTATATGCAGCAGCATTTGCTGGTAAGTTTTATCCCATGAGTTTAGCGCTAAAAAGGCATCTGTTTGAGCCAGCCACTTTTTCTTCTGCTCTGTAGATCTGTTCAATTCCAATTCGGCGGCGGCAACAAAATCACTTGCGTTATGGCCAATGTGTACCAACTTATTTACACCGTATGGCTTTACTACATCGGCAATTTGAGTTGATATAACCGGTAGGCCGGCTGCCAGGTATTCGGGCGTTTTAGTTGGACTAATGAACTTTGTAGATTCGTTTAGTAAAAATGGAATTAGCGCAATATCCCATTCGGCCATACACAAAGGCAGTTCCTTATAGTTTTTAGGACCTGCATATACAATGTTCGAATTTTGAGGTAATGTAGCCGGGTCTATTTTTACAACCGGGCCAACTAAAACCACCTTCCACTCGGGGCGGGCATCGGCAATGCCTTTAATTAAGTCAATATCAAAACGTTCATCTATAACGCCGTAAAATCCAAGTGTAGGTTGGCGGCTAACGGCTGTAGTTGACGCTAAGCGGGTTTTTTTGAAATGCTCAGCTTCTATACTGCTTGGAAACGGGTGAATATTACTATGCTGATGCTTTTTAGCTTCGTATAATGAATTGCCACCTGTAAATACTACATCGGCTTTATTAAGCAGTTCCTGTTCGAGTTCTTTTAATTTAACCGGTGCAAATTTAAATGCCGATAGTTCATCCATGCAATCGAAAATAACAACGCTTGGCTGAAGGTGGCGGCTAAATTCAAGTGCCATAGGTGTATAATACCAAAATGCAAAATCATCTACCTGTTTGTTTCTCATGAAATCATCAAGCAGTATTTTTTGCAGCGCAATGCTTTCTTTTGCATCTAAGCCATTGGGCAAATGCGGAAGCAACTTAATAAGGTTATCTGCTGTTTCTGTTATTTCGTAATAAGCCTTGGCCAAATCGTTATTAACCGGTTCTTCAATAAAGTATATTTTAAAATCGGCAGCAAAACGGGTTAGCAAGTGCTGTGGGCGCTGATATACAAAATCCCAACGCAGGTGGGAAAACACAATGATTTGGTTTGGATAATTCAAAGGGCCTACAGGAGTGTTGTTTTCGTGCATAGCAATATTCAAGGGCATGTTCAGAAATTGTTGTAAAATGGTGTTATGGAGTATGATGAAGTAACGGAACATGAGTACAACATACTGTTTTGTGTTTTGTTGTAATAAGACAAAAGATTTCCTTTATATTAACTTATTTAAAAGTGGTACAAATAAAATTGAAGTACTTGTAAACTGTAATTTAGTCTGATAAACTTACATGTAATGCGAATACAAGGTGCATTTACACGCTTTTTATTTACTTTTTTTCAAAAAAAAGTCCCGCGGTATTTATACCAGCGGGACCTCTTTCTTATGTTCGATATCAGTGTTTAAAAGCCATCTTCTTTAATCTGTTTTTCGGTAACCTTGCCGTACTTTTGGGCAATAGGTTTTACCTCGGCAGCTTTGCCTATCATTACAAATTGCAGCTTATCCTTAGGATAATACTTTGCAATAATAGCCTTAGCCCCGGCTAAATCCAGTTTATCAACATTAGCCTGGAAATTGTTAATGAACGATTCGTTAAAGCCGTACCAAAACATTTGGGTTAGCAAACCAGCTAATTGTCCCGAAGTTTCGTAACCCGGAGGGAATTGACCCTTTACATAATTTTTGGCCGATGCCAGGCTTTGCTCATCAATGCCATCTTTGTGAAGTTTATTTAATACTTCAACGGCTTTCTCCAGGGTGGGTGCAGTAGTTTTATTAGCGGTAAAGGTAGTAATGTAAAAAGTACCTGAGTTTTTAAGCGGTGCGAACCTACTGCTGGCACCATAAGTTAAACCCGAATTAACACGCAATTCATCATTAAGCATGGAGGTAAAGCGGCCGCCAAATAAGGTATTCACTACATCGATAGCTACAAAATCGGGGTTATTGCGTTGAATGCCTAAGCCGCCGATGTAAAACGTGGTTTCGCGGGCGTCTTCTTTATTAACTAATAATACGCGTGCTTCTGTAGGTGCAGCTACCGCAACCGGAGCGGAAGCTTTTTGAGCAATACCACTTTTTTTCCAGGTGCTGAACATACGACCCAGCTTTAACTTCATGAGCTTAGTATCGAAATCGCCCGCTATGGCAATGGCCGAACCTTCAGGAGCATAATTGGCCTGATAGAAAGCTTTCAAATCAGCAGCGGTTAGTTTACCTACAGAAGCAGGGCTGCCGCTTATGCTGTTGCCATAAGCTTGATCGCCATAAATAAAATGATCCCAATAAGAGCCAATTACCCTACGCGGACTTTGCTTATCCTGCTCTAAAAGGGCAAGCGTGCGGGTTTTTTCTTTTTCAAACTCTGTAGCGGGAAATGTAGGGGCCGACATTACTTCGCCAATGATAGGTAAGGCCTTGTCGATATCCTTTGTAGCAAATTTGGCCGATATTGCGGTAAATTCTTTAGTGGCCCGGGTGTTAAGGTCGGCACCTATATAATCCAGTTGCTCTTCAATTTGTGCTTTGGTATAGCTGCGTGTTCCGTATTGTAAACCGGCAGCCGTTAATGAGGCAAGGCCGTGTTTATCGGCATCGTTTATTGCGCCTGCCGGTAATATGGCCGAAAAGCTGATTAACGGAACCTCATGCTGTTCCATCAAGTATACGGTTAGGCCGTTAGGTAACTGGTATTTTTCGTAAGCGGGCAATTTAAATGCTGTTTGTGAAACAGCGGCCATGGTAAGGGTTAAACCCGAAACCAGCAAGCCTATAGTTTTTATAGAGAAAATTTTCATTAGTCTAATTCGGTTTTAGCTACACCAATGGTGCGGTTGTTTTTGGTAAAGTATTTATTGGCCACACGCTGTATATCGGCAACGGTAACTTTATTAAAGGCAGCCGGAGCGTCAAACATCTTTTTGTAGTCGCCAAAATAAACTTCGTAAGTGCCTAATGAATTGGCTTTGCCGTTAATAGTTTCCAGTTGCTTGTAAAGTTCTACCAGTTTTTGGTTCTTTATTTTTTGCAGTTCGCGTGGGGTAACACCGTCTTTTTTGATTTTCTCAATCTCGGTGTCAATTGCTTTTTCAACATCAGCTTCCTTAGCGGTTTTAGCTACAGAACCGTAGATCATAAACAGGGTGGGGTCAAAGCTTTCGCTGTAATCTGAAGAAACCATGGTAGCTATCTGCTTTTGATCGACCAGTGAGGTGTACAGGCGCGATGAGTTTCCGCTCGATAATACATCACTTAAAATGCTTAACGCGTAATAATCGTCGTTTTTAGCTTCGGGTACATGATAACCCATCAGCAGGTTAGGGGCAGGTAGTTGTTTTTTTAACATTACCCGGCGCTCACCAACTTGCTCGGGTTCTTTCAAGTGAACCGGTGGCGGAGGGGTTTGAGCCGGAATAGGGGCCATATATTTATCGGCCAGGCGTTTAACATCGGCCAGCTTAACGTTTCCGCTTACTACCACCACGCAGTTGTTGGGTGCGTAATAAGTTTTAAAATAACGCTCCAGGTCTTCTTTGGTCCAGTTGTCAATATCGGTTTGGTAACCTACTACCGGCCAGTGGTACGAATGCTCGGTAAATGCAGTTGCTGAAATCAGTTCGCTCAATTGTTCCCAGGGACTGTTTTCCAGGCCGGTACTTTTTTCGGACGATACCACGCCGCGCTCGCTCTGTACCATTTTAGGATCGATGCTCAGGCTGGCTATACGGTCGGCCTCCAGGTCGAAAATAGTTTCCATAGCACTGGCAGGAAACCAATCGGTATACACAGTTACGTTTTGGGTAGTGTAAGCGTTGTTGGAACCACCATTGAACTCCATGGTACGGTCAAATAGTTTTGGACCGAACTTTTTAGACCCGTTGAACATCATGTGCTCAAAAAAGTGTGAAAGGCCGGTAATGCCCGGATGCTCGTTACGCGACCCCACCTTATAAAAAAGGTACATATTAGCGTTGGGAATGGAGCCGTCTTCCAGCACCAGGAATTTCATCCCGTTGGCCAGTGTGAAGGTTTTTACGTCTTCGGGTTTGGTTTGTGCCCACACCGAGGTGCTAAGGGCCAGTAAACCTGCAAGTAATAGTTTTTTCATGTATATCACCAAATTGTACGGCAATATAATTAATTTAGGACAACAAGAAACTATGTGTTTTGCATAGGTACAAACATTTGTTAGATGTTCATTATTACTGCACTAAGGTAATGCAGATACTTGGCATGCCATTGCTTGTCAAATATGTAGTTAGGCCCTAATCGGGGTGTTAAATACCGTAAGCTAATTAGTTATTCTTGTTTAGTTTTTAGAAACACCCTCCGCTATAGGCGTAGCTCATAGCTGAGAGTGTAAGCTTTCTTAGTTATCTTTAATCCTGCTCAACTGTTTGTTCAACTCTACCGCCGCGCTAATGAGTGCCAGGTGCGTAAACGCCTGCGGAAAATTACCCAGGTGTTCACCTTTATTGCCCAGTTCTTCACTGAACAGATTTAGGTGGTTGGCGTAGCCTATCATTTTCTCAAAATTTTCTACCGCCCGGTCTAATTCGCCGCTTTTGGCAAGGGCTTCAATATACCAAAATGAGCACATATTAAAGGTGCCTTCTTCGCCGTCTAAACCGTCAATTTTTTCCAGATGATTCTGGTAACGGTAAATAAGTACGTCCAGGCTTAACTCCTGGTCAATTGCTTTCATGGTAGAAAGCCACCTTGGTTCTAATGGAGATATGTAGTGCGTTAAGGGCATCAGCAATACACTGGCATCAACGTTTTTAGCTCCCTTGTACTGAACCCAGGCCTGCAGTTCTTCGTTCCAAAAGTTATGGTAGATGTCGGTATAGATCTCGTCTCTTACCTCATGCCACTTGGTTTTAGGGTAAGGAAACGAGCGGTCTTCGGCAATTTTAATGGCCCGGTCCATAGCTACCCAGCACATGAGCCGCGAGTGAAGAAACTCTTTTTTCATGTTCCTGATCTCCCAGATACCATGATCAGGATTTTTCCACTCACTCACCACGCATTCCACCTGTTGTTCTATCAGCGTCCAAAATTGGTAGGTAATGGGTTTGTGGTTTTTATTGTAGATGTATATGGTATCTATTAATTCGCCGTATATATCTATTTGCAGCTGGCTGGCAGCACCGTTTCCTACGCGCACCGGCTTCGATCCTTTGTAGCCATCCAAGTGTCCCAGTTCAATTTCTTCTTTGCAATTGGTGCCGTCTACACAGTACAATAACTTCAATTTATTATCGGCGCATAAAGTTGAAATCCAGTTCATAAAGGCAGTAGCTTCATCATAAAAGCCAAGTGTAATAAAGGCATACATGGTAAAAGCCGCATCGCGGATCCAGGTAAAACGGTAATCCCAGTTTCGGTCACCGCCCAGGGTTTCGGGGATGCCAAACGTAGGTGCAGCCACCACCGAACCATGTTCAATAGAAGTAAGTAACTTCAGCGTAATGGCCGAACGGTTGATCAGTTCCGTATAACGGCCCTTGTAGGTAGATTTGCTCAGCCACTTACGCCACGCATTGATGGTTTCCTGGTAGGTGTTGTTGATGTAATGGTCGACACTGGTCGATAGTTCACCATCTTCCTGTTCAACAGCTTCCAGTACGATGTGCGCCGTTTCCGATTCCTTTAAAGTAAATTCGGCATAACCGTCTTTTACCTTAAGCTGCAAGGGAACATCGGCCAATAAACGCAACTGTGCATTGCCATCGTTTATAGATGTGAAGGTGATCTGGTTGTTTTCCAATACTGCTTCATGATCGGCCGCTGCGTAATCAAAACGTGGTACACAGTTCACCCGAAAGGTAATGTTCCCTCGTATGGTTTTAATTTTGCGAACAATAGCACAAACCGATTTGCCCTCTTCATTAGGATAAGGCATATAATCGGTTAGCTCGGCAATGCCATTTTCAGAAAAGTAACGCGTTAGCAGCACGGCTGTGCCGGGTATGTACAACTGTTTGGAGGTATAATCCTGAAGCTGTGGTTCAACCGAAAAGTAGCCACCCTTTTTTGAGTCGAGCATGGACACAAATATGGTAGGCGAATCGAACCTGGGGAAGGACATAAAGTCTATAGATCCGGTTAGGGATACCAAAGCCGTAGTACGTAAATTGCCTATGATGCCGTAATTTTCAATAGGCTGGTAGGGCCTTTCTTCATGTTCCATGCCGGGTATAACGTTATTTTGCCCATGTTGTTCGTTACCTCCATATCACAATAATCTTGCCTGCGATACTACGGTGTATGTTCGGTCACCTGCTTGCCATATATGAATAACAGATACCCTGAAATCGCTGAAATGAATAGTTTTGCGCTTATTAAGCTATAGCAACATACAGCAACACGTGTTATGATAATGTAGCGAATATTTTGAATCAACCTGTATGTTATTGAACATGACCTCGCCTAAGCCTATTAAAGAAGAGCACAAAGGCATTGCAACATTGCTGGCATTTGCCCTGATACCCTTATCCGGTTTTGCTACCGATATTTACATTCCTTCGCTACCCTCCATGGCCCGCACGCTTCACGTGAGCGATATACAGGTGCAGTTTACGCTGACTTTATTCCTGATCAGCTATGGTGTTTCGCAGTTGTTCATTGGCAGTGTATTGGATAGTTTTGGCCGCTATAAATTGAGCTTGGTTTGCCTGGTGTTGTTTGCCATTGCCAGTGTAATTATTGCCAATACGCAAAACATCTACCTGATCTACCTCATGCGCATTTTGCATGGTTTTACGGTAGGGGCCATAGTAGTAGCTAAGAGGGCTTATTTTATAGATCTGTTTACGGGCGAAAAACTGAAGCATTATTTGAGCCTGTTCTCCATTATCTGGTCAACCGGACCCATCATTGCTCCTTTTATAGGCGGTTACCTGCAAATTGCGTTCGGCTGGAAATCCAACTTTTACTTTTTAGCCGGATTTGCCGCTGTGCTATTTGTATTGGAGGTTATTTACAGTGGCGAATCGCTAAAGCATTTTTTAGAATTTACCCTAAAAAAAATTACGGAAGTGTATGTAAGCATGATTAAAACCGTAAGCTTTACCTTGGGTATTGTGATGCTGGGATTGGCTTACAGCATGGTAATGATCTACAACATGACCGGCCCTTTTATTATCGAACACAACCTGCACCTATCGCCGGTGATAGCTGGCTACAGTTCACTGGTATTGGGTCTGGCCTGGATGACGGGTGGTTTTATTGGCAAGGCCACTATTAATAAACCATTTTTTAGCCGTACGGCGGCCGGTATTGGTTTGCAGGTGCTGTTTGCCATAGCTATGCTGGTGAGCGTGAAGTATGTGAGCAATTTGTATTCGCTTATCTTTTTTGCATTTATTATACATGCGGCGGCAGGCTTTACTTTCAATAACTTTTTCACTTACTGCTTGAGCCGGTTCCCTAAAAATGCAGGCATAGCCAGCGGGTTAACGGGCGGTATTAACTATGTTATCGTGTCGTTTTTGAGCTACGGTATCATCAACGTTTTTCCGGCTAAAGATGAGTATAACCTGGGGTTCAGTTATTTTGCACTGATCGTGCTTTCAGCTGTTATTATGTGGATCTTAAAATTGAAAAAGGAAGCTATAAATGCAGCAGCGTAAATATCCATGTTGTATTAATTGCTGCCTGTAAACCAATTACTGCCCAATAACGCTTATATTGACCTTTGCTATGTCTGAAACTGCACTTAAACGCCGGCTTACCCTTTTGCAGGCAACCGCCATTAACATGACCGATATGGTGGGCATCGGGCCTTTTATTACCCTGCCCATGGTGATCAGTATGATGAACGGTCCATACTTTTTGTATGCCTGGCTGGCAGGTGCGGTATTGTCAATAGTTGACGCCATGGTTTGGAGCGAACTAGGCGCTGCTTTCCCAAAGGCAGGTGGTTCGTATAACTTCCTGAAAGAAACCTACGGCAAAGAGGGTTTGGGCAAAATGATGAGCTTTTTGTTCGTATGGCAAACCATGATACAGGCACCGCTCGTAATTGCCTCGGCGGCTATTGGCTTCGCCGCTTACTTCTCGTACCTTATACCGGTAAGCCCCATCACGGCCAAGGTGATAAGCGGGGGAGTGGTAATTGCCATTGTGTTATTGCTGTACCGTAAAATTGAAGACATTGGTAAAATAAGCGTGCTGCTTTGGGGGGCAGTGTTGCTTACGTTGTTCTTTATAATAGGCGGAGGGATTTCGCACGGAAACTTTTTAGCGCCTATTAAACATATAAACGACGGCCTTACCATGAACTACGCCTTTATTGCGGCCATAGGTTTTGCCAGCGTAAAAAGCGTGTATAGTTATTTAGGCTACTACAACGTTTGCCACTTAGGCGGCGAAATCATCAACCCGTCCAAAAACATTCCGCGAAGCATGTTTTTGTCTATTGCGGGCATTGCCGTTCTGTATTTGATGATGAACATCAGCGTGGTAAGCGTAGTGCCCTGGAACGTGGCCAAAGACAGTCAGTTTGTAATCAGCGTATTTATGCAGCAACTGGCCGGACCCATGGCCGCCAAAATTATAACCTGCCTAGTTTTGCTGGTAGCCTTTGCATCGGTGTTTTCGGCCACTTTGGGTTACAGCCGTATACCGTATGCGGCCGCCGCGGATGGTGCTTTTTTTAAGGTGTTTGCCAAACTGCATCCCACAGGCAACTTTCCTTACGTTTCCTTACTGGTTTTAGGTGGAATTGCGTTTGTTTTTAGCCTGCTGTTTAAACTAAGCGACGTTATAAGTGCCATACTGGCTATGCGCATCCTCATCCAATTCATCTCGCAAGCCATCGGTTTGCTGATTTTGCGGAAAGCACGTAGCGAGTACGACTTCCCTTACAAAATGCCTTTGTTCCCCTTGCCGGTTTATTTGGCGGTATTAATGTGGGCTGGAATTTTAATTTCTACAGGAGTAACTATGGTATTGGGCGGATTACTTGCCATTGCTATCGGTACTGTGGTATATTTCATCAAAGCGAAATTAAATACCGAGTGGCCGTTTAAAAATAAAGCAGTCAACGTTTTGCCATAAGTTAAACAGGCATTTATCGGCAACATGTTCTACCGGTTTACATGTTCACCACGTTAACCAATAAGCTTAATGCCTTGCAGCCCTGCGTTTTAATACACCGCCGGTGGCTTCTTTAATAGAACTGGTGAATACGAATGCTTTGGGGTCAATGTCATGTATAAGGTTGCGCATTCGCCTGATCTCCAAACGGGTAACCACGGTAAATACAATATCAACCGGTTGGCTGATGTCGAAACTTTGCTTTAAAAAACCGCGTTCACCTTTGTAAACGGTAATTCCACGACCAAGCTCCATTACCAGGCGTTCTTTTACTATTTCGCTTTGCCCGGATATAATAGTTACGCCGGTATATTCTTCCAAGCCCTCAATTACAAAGTTAATAGTGCGCGATGCGGTGTAATATGTCAGGATAGAGTACAATGCAGTAGGTAAACCCAACTCAATACCGGCAATTAAGAATATGACGATATTGATGCCCAAAATAATTTCACTGATAGTAAAGCTGGTCCGTTTACCGGTATAAAGGGCAAGCACTTCAATGCCATCCAGCGCGCAGCCGCCCCGCATGGCCATACCCACGCCAATCCCCATAAATACGCCGCCAAATATCGATACCAGCAACTTATCGGATGTGATGAGCGGATAAGGAACAAACTGCAAACATAAACCCAACCCAATTACAGCAATTAAGGTTTTTACCGCAAATGTGCGGTTAACCTGAAACATCCCCATAATAATGAAAGGCAGGTTTACTATAACTATTACGTAAGCAATGTTAAAGTGGTAAAGTTCGTGCAGTAACAAAGATATACCGGTAACACCACCATCAAAAAACTGGTTGGGTATTAAAAAGCCTTTCAGCGCAAAGCCGCAAAAAAGGATTCCAATTACAGTGTAACATATATCTTTTATCCAATGGGGTATTAGTAGGTAATTCATTCAATTATTGAGCTAAGGGAGTATTTGCTTTTATAAGTTGTAGGTTTTCTGCTTTTTTTTCTTTTCGCAAATTTATAGAGGTAGGCGTAAAGTAATGGTGCTTTTCCATAAAATCAATCTGCACCTGCTTCCAGTCTTGTTCGCTGTAAATAACGCCTGTTTGTGTTAACTCCTGGTACAGTTTATTACTTGTAGAAAAATAATCGCTGCGGCCTAAATAATCCAGGTCGGCGTCGGCCATAATTTGTTCCAGGTGAGTGTGGGGCGTTTGTGGTATGCGGGTTGCTCTTATCAAGCCGCAAATTTGCTCAATTTCATTAGCCGTGTATTGGTAACCGGGAAGCACTTCCTGCGCTATACGGCATGATTCTTCTTCGTGGCCGTTGGCCTGCAACACAAAACCTGCATCATGGTACCAGGCAGCGGTAAGCAGCAAGTCCATTTCGTGCGCAGTAATGTTTTCCAGCTTGCCAATGTTATGGGCTGCATTAAAAACGTCTTCTACATGCTCAACACTATGATAAACAAGATGTTCCGGTAATTCGTTGCGCATCTTATTAATTATATATTCTCCGGCTTGTTTAAATTGCATGCAGTATTACATTTTGCCGCCTAATATATCAAATGTTTCCCGCTCCCGGGTGCCCAAAAACGGTTTTTAATAGGTAAACAGAACAAGGCCAGTTCGAAATCCGCAGTTTTAATATTTGTATATTAAAGAAATTTATAGTTACTTAACATGCGCTTTTACAGCAAGCAATACTGTTTAGTTTATAATACTTTACCGCCGTTGTATTTGCTCTGTAAATAATGCAGCGCCCTTTTTCACAATTTAAAACAATCCTTAAAAAAGCATGCATGTTTTTTCTCTTATAGCCGCTTTTATATTAGTACGACGTATACAAAAAGCATTAAAGTTAACTAACGTTGGTTTAAAATGGAATACTACGTTCACTGTTGCAAATATATCGCTGGGGTTATTATTTGTTGCATTGATGAAGGTTAAAGACTCCTCAATATCCGGTTTTGCAGGGGCGGCAGCATTAGGCTATATATTACATGTTATTAGTAAAGAGGAGGATTTTAAATCGTTCAGGGGAGGCATTACTAATCATCTTCCCCTTATTGGTGCCACCGCCATATGTGCATTAGTCAAGTTGATAACCCCCGACTTTTATGACGACTATGAAATTTATTTTGGTTTCTCTATACTTGCTGGCTTTATATGGGCACTTTCCAGGCAGGCCACTTCCAAAAAACAGGATGAAGCACTGCGCATTGCTGCCGAGCGTAAAGCCGAACTGGAGGCCGTGGTTGCCGAGCGTACCTTAGAACTGACCAGGCAAAAGAACGAGCTGGAAGAAATTGTTGAAGAATTGAAAACCACCCAGGCGCAGTTGATCCAGTCGGAAAAAATGGCCTCATTGGGTGAACTTACCGCCGGTATTGCGCATGAGATACAGAACCCGTTAAACTTTGTCAACAATTTTTCGGAAGTGAGTATGGAACTGCTGGACGAGATGGCCGAAGAAATGGCCCGCGGCGACCAGGAAGAGGCGCTGGCTATTGCCGAGGATATTAAGAAGAATCTGGAGAAAATTGGCTATCATGGTAAACGTGCCGATAGTATTGTAAAAGGGATGCTGCAGCACAGCCGCGTAAGCAACGGGCAAATGGAGCTTACCGATATTAACGCACTGGCCGATGAATATTTGAGATTATCATATCACGGCCTTCGCGCAAAAGATAAATCATTTAACGCCGAACTGGCAACCCATCTCGATCCTAACATTCCGCAAGTGGAGGTTTTGCCGCAGGATTTGGGCAGGGTAGTGCTTAACCTGTTTAACAATGCATTTTATGCTGTGCAGCAAAAGCAAAAAATAAGCGGACCCGATTACAAACCCAAGGTTGAAATTTCTACGGCGTTAGTGAAAGACTGCATCCAGATAAAGATTAAGGATAACGGCATCGGTATACCCGAGGCTATTAAGGAAAAAATAATGCAGCCGTTTTTTACTACTAAGCCAACGGGCGAGGGTACAGGCCTGGGCTTATCTTTAAGTTACGACATCATTGTACAGGGCCATGGCGGAAAAATTGATATAAATACGCAGGAAGGCGAATTTACCGAGTTCGTAATTTCGATACCGGCTTAACTTTTAATTATATTTGAAGCGTACTTATGAAAATATTAGTAGTTGATGATGAGGCGGATGTTCAACCGCTTTTTTTACAGCGTTTCCGCAAAGAGATCCGTAACCACGAACTGGAATTTGATTTTGCCCTATCGGGTGAAGATGCATTATCTTATTTAAAAGAAAAACATTCGGAAGTGGTGCTGATCCTGTCGGACATTAATATGCCCGGCATGAGCGGTATCGACCTGTTATCGAGAATAAGGCATGATTACGACGGGCCGCCACCGCCGGTGGTAATGATGATTACGGCTTATGGCGATGAAGAAAATCACCGCCAGGCAATGGAAAATGGTGCTAACGACTTTTTGACCAAGCCGCTCGACTTTAATTTACTGAAAGAAAAACTTAAACCCTTAATTGGATAATGGCTAAAATACTGGTAGTAGATGATGAGGCCGACCTGGAACTGCTGGTGAAACAAAAGTTTCGCCGTAAGATCAGGGAAAATGTTTATGAATTTGTTTTTGCTCAAAACGGAGAGGAAGCCCTGCAAAGGGTAAAGGAACACCCGGATATTGATATTGTATTAAGCGATATAAATATGCCCGTAATGGACGGCTTAACCTTATTGAGCCACCTGCCCGAGGCTAACCCCATGTTAAAGGCCGTGGTAGTTTCGGCCTACGGCGATATGCAAAACATTCGCATGGCCATGAACCGTGGCGCATTCGACTTTATATTTAAGCCTGTTGATTTTGCCGACCTGGACCTCACCATGGAAAAAACCATTTTGCATGTTAAACAGTTACAAGAAACCATAAAGGCCATTAAAGAGAACAACATCCTGAAAATGTATGTTGACGAAAATGTGCTGAACTTTATGACCCATAAAGAGTTTGAGCACAGTCTGTTAAAGAACGAGGTGCTTAACGGCACCGTAGTATTTTTTGATGTATGTGGTTTTACCGCCATTACCGAGCAGGTACCTGCAAACACGGTAGTAACTTTGCTTAACGGCTTGTTCGATAAAATTGTAAAAGAAATTATAGCCCAGGGCGGCCACGTAGATAAGTTTATGGGCGATGCTGTAATGGCCGTTTTCAAAGGTGATTTCCACCTTGACCGCGCTATTGATGCCGCACTGGCCATAAAAGAACAAATAAGCCATGAACCCGAAATACAAGCGGGTGATAAAATGTACAAGCCCGAAATGTCTATTGGCATTAACTCTGGCGAAATGGTGACGGGCAACATTGGTTCGGCATCGTTGAAGAGGTTAGATTATACCGTTATTGGCGATGTGGTTAACGTATCGCAACGCCTGCAATCGGCTGCAAAGCCCGGTCAAATTGTAATTAGCGAAGAAATTTACGAACAGGCTAAAGAATCTTTTAGCTGCGAACGAATTGGCGAAGTGGTCCTAAAAAATAAGGCCAAGCCGGTTACCATATACCAAGTGCTGGCTTAGTCCAGCACTTTTTTATTACCATTAAGCCATCCGGCTTTGCTTACAGCATAATAGTCAATGAAAAAGCTATTTACAGTACCTGCACATTTCATCAATTACGGTAAAGCCAATTTTAACCAGGCCGAGTATTATTTCAACTCCGATCCTAAAGAAGGTAAAATAGGCTCGGGTGGCGGTACCACTTACTTGCTTTATAGTGCTTATAAAGATGCTAACACCCAGCAGTCATTAACCGATTGGTTAGCCGAAGAAAAACGCCTGATTATTCATGCCGGTGGACAAAGCCGCAGACTACCAGCCTACGCAGCAGTTGGAAAGATACTAACACCTATCCCCATTTTTAGGTGGAAGAGGGGGCAGCGCATCAACCAAACCCTGCTCGATTTGCAGTTGCCCCTGCACGAAGAGATATTAAGTTGTGCACCCGCCGGGTTAAATACCCTCATTGCCAGCGGCGATGTTTTAATACGTAACGATGAGCCTTTGCCACCCATTCCTAATGCCGATGTGGTTTGCTTTGGTTTATGGGAACAGCCTCAAAAAGCATCGGCCCACGGGGTGTTCTTCATTCAAAAGAATGATCCCTCGAAACTGGACTTTATGCTGCAAAAGCCAACTCCTGCACAAATACAGGAGTTACAATTAGAGCATAACTTTTTAATAGATATTGGCATCTGGCTGCTGAGCCCAAAAGCTATGCAGGTACTGTTTAACAAAACAGGATGGAATGAGGCCGATGGTACTTTCAGGAATAACATACCTGCTTATTATGATCTGTACAGTACATTCGGTACAGCCTTAGGTGCTATACCTTCGGAACATGATACCTACATCAGTCAGTTAAGCGTTGCCATTGTGCCGTTGCCTAAAGCGGAGTTTTATCACTTTGGTACCAGTGCCGAGTTAATTGAATCGTGCACCAAGTTACAGGGACTGGTTAAAAATCAGCAGGAGATATGGCAAAATAAAGTTAAACCTCACCCGGAATTATTCACGCAAAACGCCGATACTAAAATTGAGTTTACACCGGCCAACCATGCCATTTGGGTGGAAAACAGTTGCGTAGGACCAAATTGGAAACTGCACAATCAGCATGTAATTACAGGGGTGCCCGCCAATAACTGGGCCATTAACTTACCTGCCGAAACCTGCGTAGATATTATTCCTATTGGGGATAATGACGAGTATTGCGTGCGCATTTACAGTTTCTTTAATCCACAGTTACCGCAGCGTGAGGGCAAAACCCATCCGGCCTTTGATGGCAGGGATTGGTTTAACGAGCCGATTTACCCGGTATTGCCGGGCAGCGAACTTAACGAGGCGGTAGTTCAGCAATTAATTGATGATCCCGGTGCTTATAATACTTTAACGCTAGCTACCAAATTTATCAGCGCGGCCGATATTGCCGAAATGGTGAACTTGGATCGCCAATATGCTCAGCGTGCCGGCTTTTTAAAACAGAACCTGCCCGGACTGGCACGCAACTGGAAACAATCAGTTTTTTACCAGTTGGATTTAAAGCACATAGCCGCAATCTATAATAGCTCTGATATTGCTCTTTCCGAAGAACTGCCCGAATCGGCTCCGCTGCTTTCACGCCTGCACGATCAGATGTTCCGTAGCCAGGTTTTGGGCTTATCGGGGTCAATCAATGAAGGGAATGCTGCAGCATCGGCTCAATACGAAGCAAATGCGTTCAGGCTTTTACAGCAAACCATAGTTGAAACGGCTAAGCTGCAACCCATGAACCCGGTAATGAACGTAATGTCGGATCAGATAGTTTGGGGTCGCAGTCCTATCAGGCTTGATTTGGCCGGTGGGTGGACAGACACCCCGCCGTACTGTCTGTTTAACGGCGGCAAGGTGGTTAACCTGGCTGTTGAACTTAACGGACAACCGCCATTACAGGTTTTCATCAAGCCATCCGAAAGTTATCACATCAGCATCAGGTCTATTGATTTAGGCGTGAAGGAAGATGTATATACGTACGAAGACCTTAGCAATTACAACGCAGTAGGTTCGGCTTTTTCCATACCCAAAGCGGCACTTTGCCTGGCGGGCTTTTCGCCGGAATTTGCTTCAAATAAATACAATTCATTAGAGCACCAATTAAAAGAATTTGGCGCAGGTATCGAAATCTCCTTACTGGCTGCTATTCCCAAAGGTTCAGGTTTGGGAACCAGTTCTATATTGGCAAGCACGGTGTTAGGAGCCATTAATGATTTTTGCGACTTAAAATGGGACAAGTATATCATTTGCTCGCGTACACTGGTGTTGGAACAAATGCTTACTACTGGTGGCGGCTGGCAAGACCAGTTTGGCGGCGTGTTTGGCGGTATTAAACTGTTGGAAAGTCAGCCGGGCATATTGCAGCAACCCACCGTACGCTGGGCGCCTGAACAAGTGTTTACCGAATCGGCTCCAACCATATTATTGTATTATACCGGTATAACCCGTGTGGCTAAAAATATCCTCTCCGAAATTGTAAAAGGTATGTTCCTGAACGGTCAAAACTACCTGAACGTGCTCGAAGAAATGAAGCACCACGCTATGAACACTTACGAATCTATACAGCAGGGCGATTTGCAAAAGGTGGCTAACGCGGTTGGCTTAAGCTGGCAACTCAACCAGCGTTTAGATGCCGGTACCAATACTGCCGAAACACAGGCTATTATAGATAAGGTAAGTGATTACCTCATCAGCTGTAAATTGCTTGGGGCAGGCGGGGGCGGTTATATGCTGATGTTTGCCAAAGATGCTGTAGCTGCTACGCGCATCCGCGAGGTATTAACCCGAAACCCGCTGAATAACCGTGCACGGTTTATTGAGTGGGGAATCTCGCCACACGGCTTTAAAGTAACACGAAGTTAGGTATCACTTATCCGCACCGCATCGCCAACGGTTATTGTACCACCCTCAATAATGCGGGCGGTTATACCGCCGTGCCCGCGAACGGCATTGTAACCACCCGCACCTAAAACTTCTTCCATGCGCGAGCAGGGGTGACAGTCGCCGGTGTATTCGAGCAGTACAGGGCCTACGTAAAAATGGCGGTCTTTTAGGGCGTTTAGGTTAATGCCTTTTACCACTAAGTTGCGCCGCAGCATATTCGGTGTAAGGTTGGGGAGTTGCATTACCGAGGCTATCAGGTCCAGGTGTTCCTGCTGAATAAGCGTCACCTGCCTCTTGCTACTGGCCGAACCCGAAAAGTGGTCTCCGGCTAAACCTTTCAAGGTAATAGCTTCCACTTCATTAAGTGAAACTAACGGTTCCCTGCGTTGTGGTCTGATGCCTATCCAGTTCACCATGCCTTGCTGGGGCAGGGTATCCATTAGTTTTTGCAGTGGTGAGTTGGGCGATAGCTTCATAACAACTTTATAAAACCAGTTGGGTATGCAGCCGCACTAAGGTGGCCGAAGGGTCGACACTAAAGCCCGGGTGAACCTTGGATGCCTGCACTACCGTACTGCGGGTTGCCGTTAACCACCTGAATCTTGATGCTGCATCCAGCTGACCAATAGGTCCTCCCTGCGCAGTGCCAAAGCATATTTGCTCAAATGCACGCAGGTTAGCCGCTAATCCAAGCAAATCCAGCTGCTGGCAAAAGGCTTGCAGCCGCTGCTCGTCTATAGTGTAAATGCACTGCAAAAATTTTAGTTTAGGGCAGTACAATATCACTCCGATATTTAAAAATTCTTCACGCTCCACCCTGGGTACAGCGCGTATAACGGCGTACTCAAATAAGTGATGCTCGGACATGTTGTGCCTGGGTTATAATGGTTGATGATGCCGCTAAGCGAGTGGTTAAAAACTGGTAATACACCTCGCGGCGCTGCTCAGCCGAATCTTCCGACGATGCATCGGTCAGCCAGTCGTCGGGCAATAAGTTAACAATGGCCCTGATGTGTTCGTTGGTTAGTATGGCTTTAAATTCGGTATCAACCTCTTCCAATTCATTAGCCCATGGCAATAATACATGGTCTTTCACCTGTGCAAAGGGGCGTTTGGCCTGCTCTTCCCAGTTATCCCACGAATGGTGAAAATACAGCGCTGCACCATGGTCAATCAGCCATAATTCTTTGTGCCACATCAGCATGTTAGTATTGCGGGGGGTACGGTCAACATTGGTAAGCAGGCAATCCAGCCATACAATTTGTGATGATAGTTTGCCGCTTAGGCGGGTAACGGTAGGGTCGTAGGTAATAGCGCCCGAAAGATAATGCAGCGCCAGGTTTAAACCCGTGCTGGCTTTAAGCAGGTCCTGAATCTCTTCATCGGGTTCGGTGCGGCCAAAGGCGGTATCCAGGTTGGCAAACACCAGTTCGGGGATTTGAAAACCCAGCGTACGCGCAATTTCGCCGCCTATTAATTCGGCAATAAGCGCTTTCACACCCTGACCGGCACCTCTGAATTTTAGTACATACAAAAACTCATCGTCGGCCTCGGCAATGGCGGGTAGCGAACCACCCTCACGTAAAGGGGTAACATAGCGCATCACCTTAACCGTGCGCAACTGGTATTCATTATTCATTAGCTGTATGCATTAGCCATATTAATTAAAGCAAAGATAAATTATAACTCAAACTAATAGCCTTTGCGCCTAAATATACCGCACGCTAAAATTGATATAATGCTTAAAAATAGTGTTTCTCTTAATTAAAATTGAAAGATCTATTTCGAGTGCTGGTTGTGAATGTAGCAAGTTGAATTGTACTATGTTGGAAATTATCTTTACTTGAAGCTTTACAATGATTGCTTATCTGTGCTGTATGTATGTATTGATGAATTTTTGCAGTTTTATCAATGGTAAAATTGTATAGTAAATTGAAAATATCTCACAAAAATAGATTGCCGCAAAATGTAGCTTTGGGGTTGCAATTGGTAATATCATGTTGCACATGCCTAATTCCCCCTAATTAATTGCTGATCATTTTATTGTGCTGATTATCAGCTGTTAGTTGCAACCACAATTGTAGCAGCCGGGTTAGGTACTTATTAACCTCTATCCAAAAATTTTTTATTTGATTATGAGAAAAATTTATCTCTTATTTTTATTACTATTAGCTACCGTGGTAGTGCAGGCTCAAAACCGCGCGCTAAGTGGCCGTGTAGTAGATGCCGGTAATAGCGAAACCCTGATAGGGGTGGCTGTTACGGTAAAAGGCTCAACCACCGGCACTATTACCGATGTAAACGGAAAGTTTACGGTGAACGTACCCGCTGGTCCGGTTACCCTGGTAATAAAGTATGTGGGCTATGCCGAACAAACCGTAACCTATACCGCGGCCGATCAGGATGTAACCGTAAAACTCGCCGTACAGCAAAACGCGCTGGACGATGTAGTGGTAATTGGCTACGGTACTATTAAAAGACGCGATTTAACCGGTTCGGTATCATCCGTGAAAGCTGTTGATATTGCCCGTACTCCAACCCATAACGCGCTTGAAGCTATACAAGGCCGTGCTGCCGGTGTTGATATTACCCGGAGCAGCGGTGCTGCAGGTTCCGGCGTTAATATTCAGTTGCGAGGTACCCGTTCTATAGCCAACAATCTTAGCGGGCCTAACCTTAACTCACCGTTACTGGTGGTTGATGGTGTGCAAAATGGTGGTAGCATTAACAACATTAACCCCAATGATATTGAAAGCATTGAGGTGTTGCAAGATGCTTCATCTACCGCTATTTATGGGTCGCAGGGCGCTAACGGTGTTATTATTGTAACTACCAAAAAAGGTAAAACAGGTAAGGCAAAAGTTTCATACAACGGCTACTATGGTATTAACGGGTTTACGCAATTCCCTCAGCCACGTACCGGCGATGATTACCTCAATTTACGGCGCGAATCATACAGAGGTATAACCACCAATGATAGCCAGATATTTACCGGTAATGGCGAATTAGCTGCTATACAAGCAGGAGCAGTTGTGAACTGGGTTGATTTGGCCACACAAAACGGTAGTCAGCAAAGCCATACTGTAAACGTAAGCGGGGGCTCCGAAACTACAAAGGCATTCTTTTCGTTAGGTTATTTTAACGAACAAGGTCAGTTAAAAAACAACGATTATACCCGTTACAATTTCCGTTATAACATTGACCATAAGTTAAACAGCTGGGCTAAAGCCGGTATTGTTGGGCAATTAGCTTTCAGTGAAAATAACGCCCGCCGCGATCCTTTATCGGTGGCTTTAACTGCGTTCCCTTATGGTAATCCTTACAATGCCGATGGTAGTGTGAATACATTTCCTATCTCCTCGTACTATACAGGAGCGGCAACCGGTACTTTTTTAAACCCCTTAACAGATGAACGCACCAACGCATCGGTTGATGAAACGGTCGGTACCGAAATTAACGCCACCGCTTATGTGGAACTAAATCCTATTAAAGGTCTTACATTCCGCAGTAACCTGGGTACGGTGTTAGGCAATAGCCGAAGGGGGCAATTCAACGATGCTTTTTCGTTATTGCAAAATAACCTAAGGTACTCTTTGGCTACTGTAACCAATAATAATTCAAGGTATTACAACTGGGATAATATTGTTACTTACAACCGCGATTTTAAAAAACACAGCTTCACTGTTACTGCCCTTTCCAGTTATATCCATAGTGATGTTGATGTTTCGGAAGCCAGTGGAACCAACCAGGTTTTATCATCACAATTGTTTTACAACTTAGCGGGTACCAGCCAAACGGTGGGTCGTAACATTTCATCGGGTTTTACCCGTTATGATCTGTTGGCTTATGCCGGTCGTATCAATTACAGTTACGATGGTAAGTATTTATTTCAGGCTACTTTGCGTGCCGATGGTGCATCTCGCCTGGCACCGGGTAAAAAATGGGATTCTTTTCCATCGGTTTCAGCCGGTTGGGTAATTAGCCGCGAGTCGTTTTTAAGCGATGTTAGTCAGTTAAGCAACCTGAAGTTAAGAGCCAGTTATGGTATCAGCGGTAACTCAGCTTTAGGTCCGTATAGCACCCAAAGTTTAATTACACCTGTTAACATGAGTTTTGGTGAAGTTGCCGCTCCGGCGTACAGCTTTAACGGTATTGTGGTATCACCCGAACTGGGCTGGGAAAAATCAAAGACCCTGGACTTAGGATTTGATGTTGCCTTACTAAAAAACAGGATAACTGCTACGGTTGATTGGTACCTTACTAAAACTTCCGATTTGTTGTACCCACGTTCGTTGCCACAATCATCCGGACAAAGCACTATTTTCCAAAACATTGCTTCTACACAAAATGCCGGTATAAATGCCAGCTTAACCACGGTTAACTTACAAAGCAAAGACTTTAAGTGGACTACCACCGCTACGTTTTCGCATAACAGCGAAAAAATTACGGGCTTAATTGACGGTCGTGATATCATTAACACGGAAACAAACTCTTTATTTATAGGCTCGCAGATCCAGTCTTTTTATAGCTATCAAAAAACCGGTATCTGGCAGTTAGGCGAAAATGCTGCTGCAGTAAGATTTGGTACCACACCTTTTAAAGCCGGTGATATTAAGGTAGCCGATTTAAATAACGATGGTGTTATTGATGCCACCAACGACCGTACGGTTATTGGCCATGTGCAACCGCGCTGGTATGGTGGTTTGCAAAATAACTTCTCGTACAAAAACTTTGATTTGAACGTTTTCTTGCTAGCCCGTTACGGCCAAATGGTTAATGCGCAATTTGTGGGCAGATATGATCCGTCGGGAGTGTTGAACAGTCCGGCTAACTTCAATTACTGGACACCTAATAACCCATCTAACGATTTTCCAAGTCCGGGAAGAGGATCTTTGGCGAACCTATATCCGGGTACTTATACCTCGCTTAACTATATAGACGGTTCTTTCTTTAAAATAAAGAACGTATCGTTAGGTTACACTTTGCCTAAAACTGTTACCGACAAAATAAAGGTAGGGTCATTAAGGATTTACGCCACAGGGTCTAACCTGTTCACTTTCAGTAAAAACGATTTGTTGAAAAACTACGATCCGGAAAGAGGCGGGGCAGAATCATCTCCGCTGAGCCGTCAGCTTGTGTTTGGTGTTAACCTTGATTTTTAAGAATGAAAACCATGAAAAGAAATACATATAAAATTGCCGGTGTTTGCCTGCTCACGGTAACCATGCTGTCTTGCAACAAACGCCTTGATGAAGTGAACCCCGGTGGTGCCACTGCCGATGTTACCTGGAGTACACCCGATGGCTTTATAACTAATGTTAATGGTGCATACCAGGAGCAAAGGGCATTTTACGGAAAAGAGGATGGACTGTTAGTTGCAGAAAGCGGAACCGACCTGTGGTTTAACGCCAACAAAGCCAGCTATGCTACTCAAATTACACGTTACTCTAACCTTACAGCTAATACCTCTGGTTCGGCAGGTACAGTGTTCAGGTTGTTTTACAGGGCAATTAACGTTTGCAACGCAGGTATTAACCGTATTGATGGTGCCGGCTTTACCGATGAAGCGATTAAAAACCGTTACCTGGCCGAATTGCGCTTTTTGCGTGCATTTTATTACTGGCATATTGTAGAGCAGTTTGGCGGCGTAAATTTGCGTACCACCGAAACATCTGAAGTGGAGCTGACCGCTAAGCGTAGCCCGGTGAGTGCGTTTTACGATCTGATTATAAGCGATCTGCAGTTTGCTGCCGCAAATGCACTATCACCCGATCAGTTAGGTAACGAATACAGTCGTGCTTCAAAGAAATCTGCATTGGGTTTATTAGCCAGGGCTTACCTTTCAAGAGCATATTATGCAACCGGTTCAGAGCGTCAAAACTACTTTACTTTGGCCCGTAATACGGCTAACGAGGTTATAGCCCGCAAAGAGGAATTTGGTGTTAGCCTTTACGCTTCGCCTGCCGAATTGTGGAACCCGGCCAATAACAAAAGAAACAGGGAAGCATTGTATACCATTAGCAACTCTACCAATCCAAGTTTGGATTATGATAACAATGCTAATCGCTTACATGCCTGGTTTTTAACACAGTATAGCAACAAGCCTGGCCTAACGCTAAGCATACCTTATGGTTTTGATAACCAACGCCGCCTGCAGCCTACACGCTATTTATTAGATTTGTTTAACGAACAAATGGATGGTCGTTATGCTGCAAGCTTTCAGGAAACGTGGATTGCCAATAGCACTAATCCAGGTACTACTGCTTATACCTGGACGGCAGCACAGGCTGCTACATACGGTAAAGCGCCAAGTGTAGTAGGAACTCCCGTAGTAAGCGGCCGTGATATTGCCTATCAGGTTACCAAAAATGTTGTCGCAGATAAGGCTACTAAGCCATGGGTTTTATACGACCGCAATGACCTGTTTGAAACGGACGGCAGAATAAAATCAATAACCGATTTTGTGGCGCTGAAGAAGTTTATAGACAACACCCGTACCATACCAAACTCGCAACCCGGCTATGCCGATATAGTAGTGATCCGTTTGGCAGAGATGTATCTGATCTCTGCAGAGGCTGAATTTCAGTTAGGTAACGTGGGTGCAGCCGCACAACAATTGAATGTATTACGTGCCCGTGCTGCTGTTAAAGCCCCGGTTGATTACACTTTGGCCATGCAGGCCAATACCGAAACCATGCTAGCTACCTCTGTTGCAAATGGTGGTGGGATCAAATTTATACTGGAAGAACGTGCCCGCGAGTTATGTGGTGAGCATTTAAGATGGTTTGATTTGAAACGTGTTTTAAACGACAACAACTTCGCCAGTTATATCAAAACTCAAAACCCCGATATCACCGACGTGCAGGATTTCCACCGTTTAAGACCAATACCTTTAGCCGAGCTCAACGCGTTATCGAATGCTGCTGAGTTTGGTCAAAACCCAGGTTATTAATAGGTAGTTTTAACAACTCAAAACACAAGTAGGCGCGATGTAAATCCGCCTGCTTTTTTTGTGCCTATTCAAATCTTATACCTTAATTGTTAAAGAGAAATATTGGAGTGACGTGATGATAAAATTGTATAATAAAAATGGTTTTTAATGGCTTCTTGAAAAAACGCAGGTCTCCAAAATCATCTTGAAACTAATGTGAAAAAATGAGGAAAAATGAACGAATATCTAATTATTTGTAATTAAACGTAATTAAATGCAATTTTTTGAAGCACAAAATAGCCGGCAAATGTGGTGCACTTGCCGGCTAAAATAGGATGAAAATTACTTGCCAGCCGCAGGTACAACCTTGCTCAGGGGCACCACGCTATTCAAATAAACCTCAATATTAGTATAGCCAGAGCCGTTTTTTGATGGTTTGGTAGCATCCGCAGCACTGCGCGGGTTCAGGCCAATTTTGGTTTCATAAGCATCGGGCATACCGTCTTTGTCGGTATCCTTGTATGGAGTACCTTTGTATTCAGGATAGCCGCCAACCTGACTTGGATCGGTAATGATGCCTTGCTTGTAAGAGTCATCTGGCAGGCGGTGTTTGATAAACTCTTTGCCTTTGCTGTTGGTAGTTCCTTCTACATAAATGATTTTACCGGTTTTTACTACCTGCACCACACGGCTATCTACCGCGTCGCGCTTAGGTAAACTGGCACCTACATTGGCCAGTACGTAAGCATAAGCATCTGTTGCTGAGAGTGTTTTAATCTTTGCCATAGGGAAAGGCTTGTTAGATTTAATGCTATCGGTGTAGCGGCCAGCATCAGGCATTTCTTCTATCTGAATACCGCCGTCCCAATTATTTTTGGTGACGCGTTCGTTGCCCTCCATGATGTTCCCTTTGGCGTATACACGGCCGTAAAGCGTCTTTTTGTCCTTAGCTCGGCCCGATTCGGGCTTTAAGATCCGGTGACCAATCGGCTTATCTAAAGGAGTTATTGGTCCCGGCTTATAGTAGTTGTTAATGAAGTTAAAAAACGACTCATTATCGCCACCATCGGCACTGCGGTTCCACCAGTTGAACACTACGTTATTTACGAAGCCGAAGTCGCCATACATGCCTATAGAAGGGTTACGGGCAATATTGTTAGCCCAAAGGTTACGCATAAACGTACTGTTTAAACCTCCAATGGTGCTTCCAAATGCGTGATTATAAGTGTCTAACGCCTCTGAAAAGATAGAATTTTGGATAGTTACATTCACCGTAGGCAGCTTCTGTTGCTTGGCACCGTTACGATCATACACATGGCGATAGATGGACATGTTTTCATCCAGTCCCCAGCTTGCCGAAACGTGGTCTATAATAATGTTTCCCACCGGGTTACCACCTAAGCCATCATCTCTGCGAGCCACATCTGTAGCCCCTCTCCTAAAGCGTAAGTACCTGATCACTACGTCATGTGTATTAATCCATACTGACTCGCCAGCTATGCAAACGCCATCGCCGGGGGCAGTTTGCCCGGCAATGGTAATGTAAGGCGCCCGTATAATTACAGGGCTTTTCAGTTGTATAATACCCGCCACATTAAACACAATAATGCGGGCACCACCTTGTTCACAGGCTTCACGCAGCGTACCGGGTCCACGGTCGGCAAGGCTGGTTACCACATACACATTACCACCACGGCCACCCGGCGTATAGGCACCACCGCCCTCAGCACCCGGAAAAGCCGGTATTTTGGCCTGAGGCAGGTCGGATGGTTTAGCCGCCCAGGGAACAAATGGTTTTCCGTTTTTCTCGTCGCGTTCAATTATAGGCAAGGCCTTTTGCCAGGCTAAATCACTCAGCCGCTGCTCCTTAGCCAATGCCGAATCGGCCACGGCCTGCACTGCCGGTGGTATAATCGGATATTGCGCTTTGGCGGTTTGAAACGCAGCCAGTGAAGCCATAAAGGCCATGGTGCTCCATACTTTTTTATTCAGATACATAGTTACAGGAATGATTATATTTCATAACAATTGCTTTTAAAGCAATTATTACTCAGGTTAAAAAATGTACAATAATTGGTCTACGTATCAAATATCACATATGCGAGCTTAAATTTATTATACAATATTTCCTATGTAATGTAATATGTTGTCTTGTATAAACAATTTCGCCTAAATTAGTGTAACATTTTAGAAGGATTGCAGGTGCAATGGGCTCAGGTTTGCCTCAAAAAATTACATATTCTTTCAAAAAGTTAGATTTAATTAGATATTTCTTCACTTTGTTCGCCTGAACTATTTTTTGGAATTGACTGTTATAGCAATTAATAATTAACAAGAGTTGCATCAGGAATAAAACGAAAATGCCCGAAAATAATTCTCTTTGACAACCGACAACCGACAACCGACAACCGACAACCGACAACCGACAACCGACAACCGACAACCGACAACCGACAACCGACCATGCCCAATGCTCCATTTAATTACAACCTTAATTTCAAAGAAGTTGATTTTAGGAAGCATCCCGAATTATACCGCATAGGCAAAGGTGAGCAGGGTGTATTGTTAGTAGAGCCTTATAAAGGTGAAATTTTGCCGCACTGGCGTTTCAAAACTCCGGAGATTGCCCAAGATTCGGCGGAGAAAATTTTCCGGCTCTTTTTAGATTATTTGGAACATGGTGATTTTATAGGAATGGATATGGCCCGTAAGTTTTTGCAGATGGGTTATACCCGATCCAGGCGGTATGCTAACCACAAGAGCGGGAAAAAGTATGACGGTCCGGTACCTGATGACAAAAAAGGCCAAAGCGGTGCACATGGCCGTGCACAATTACCTCAGGTAGTTGATGAAGTGAAGGCGGCCTCAGCCCGTATATTTTATGAGTACTGGCAAAAAGCTAAGGATAACGAACAGTACCAAGAAATGGCAGCAGCGCACAAATCGAAATACGAATTAAAAGACTAACTATTCAGTTGAAAACAGTTAGCTAATCTTTCACACCGCGCGCTGATGCTAATTAAGTTGACTTACAATTAGAAACCGCCGTAAAAACCGCTCACAGTACTATTATAGTATTTCTTTTAGCTCGCTGAACTGATTGATCACCGCTACTGGTTCACCTGCGTATGTGCCAAAACCGTAAGTGGCAAATATGATAGGTACGCCAGCTTTAGTAGCGCTATCGTAATCGCCCTGGGTGTCGCCTACGTAAACGGGGTTTGCCAGGTTGTTATCGGCTACAATATCTAATATGTTTTGAAATTTAGGCTGACTTTTGGTGCCGTAACATTGGTGAGCTATAAAGGTAGTTTCCAAATTGTTAAGCCTTAAAAATGTCTCTATGTAACCGTTTTGGCAATTACTCACTATAAACAACTTGTATTTACTTTTTAAATACTCCAGGGTTGGTTTCAAATCCGGATAAAGTTCGCCGCCTTTGGTATTCAAAACTTCCAATTCGTGCTTAGCGCTTAATGCTTTAAAATCATTGCGCACCTTTGTTTCCAAGTAGGGATAAAGCTTTTCGAAAATGGCATCGTAAGCCATACCGGTTATAGAACGTACCGTTTGTTGGGTAACATCATCTTTTATATAATCAACCTCTTCTTTTGCCTTTTGCCAGGCCATAGCCACGTTAGCGGTCGAATCCCAAAGGGTTCCGTCAAGGTCAAAGATTATACTGTCGAAGTTGTTTCTCAAATCGGTATTCATGCGTTGCAAATAAGCCGCAAAATTAGAATATTATGTGAAGGCTAATGGCATTTATTGCTAAAACTTACAACAGTGCAACAAAAATGGCGGTTTACTCTTGTATATTGAGCACGTTATAAGCAAATGGGATTATACGTTTATGCTATTCCAATTTGATAGAGTTTCAAGCACAAAGAGTTAACCATTTTCATCATCTAAAATAATAATAGCATTATGCGCCATGGCGGTATATTCAACCTTGTTTTAATATTAGTTACAGTAAGTTTTCTGATGGATTTGTACGTTCACCAAGGCATTCGTACGTTGTTAGCTGACTCGGATGCCCGGGTAAGGCGTGCAGTGTTGGTATTGTACTGGGTGATTTCCATTGTGGTGGTGGTTTTAATGTTGATCAATTCGAGCAAAGCCAGTAAACCACCGGGAATGACGCCTTACCACCAATGGGTGCTCAGTATTTTTTTAACCTTGCTAATTACCAAAGTTGTATTCATAGTAGTGTTGTTGTTCGGCGATATCTACCGTTTATTTGCAGGCCTGGTAAATGTTGTGCGCAAGTCGCCGCGTGCTAATGGCAGCTACTTTCCCGAGAGACGTAAATTGCTGAGCCAGGCTGCCATAGTATTAGCTGCTGTGCCGTTTACATCGTTTTTTTACGCTATGCTTAAAGGTAAGTACGACTACAAAGTACACCGGCATACGTTGTATTTTGATGATTTGCCGGAGGCATTCGATGGATTCACTATTACGCAGTTATCTGACATTCATTCTGGTAGTTTTGATAACCCCGGGGCGGTTCAACGCGGGATAGATTTGGCCAAAGCGCAAAAATCAGATCTGTTTGTTTTTACCGGAGATTTGGTAAATAATGTAGCCAGTGAAATAGTGCCTTACATCAATCACTTTAACCAACTAAAAGCACCTTACGGACAGTTTTCCATTTTGGGTAATCACGACTATGGTGATTATATTGAATGGAGCAGTAAGGAGGCAAAATTGGCTAATTTACAAAAGTTGAAAGAGCATCATAAAACTTTAGGCTATAAGCTTTTATTGGACGAGAATATTGAATTAAAAAAAGGCGGACAAAAGATTGTACTAATTGGTGTACAAAATTGGGGACGGGATTTTATAAAGGTGGGTAATCTGGACGAGGCATTGAAGTGTGTTAAACAACACGATTTCAAGGTATTGCTTTCGCACGATCCTACGCATTGGGAAGAGATAGTGCGTTATCATCCATCGCACATCAACCTAACTTTATCGGGCCATACACATGGTGCGCAGTTTGGTGTAGAAACCGATAAGTTTAGATGGAGCCCTGTTAAATCGAGATACCTGGATTGGGCAGGCCTGGCAGTCCACAATAAACGAAACCTATATGTAAACCGTGGCTTTGGCTTCCTGGCATTTTCGGGGCGGTTAGGTATTTGGCCAGAAATTACGGTGATTACTTTAAAGAAAGGAAGCCCCTCTTAAGCGGCATAGTCCTTATGAAATACTTTAAAAATAAGACACTTACGAATAATACTCCCAAAGAAGGAGGATTTTAATTGGCTAAGTCGAACTTTATAATTATTTAAGAAGAGCGGTAGCTACGTGGAAACCGCAGGTTTACCTATCTGAATACGTGCGGTTGCCACGCTATAGCGAGAAATGAAATTGAGTTGTATCTAACTATATTAAACAGAAAGAGCCGCTCATAAAAGCGGCTCTTTCATTATATATGGGGTTGATAATAGTTACAGCGCTGTAGTTTTCAAGCTATCAACAGGTGTACTGTTCATTGGAGTTTCCCAGTTAATGGATGGCTTAGCTAACCTGATACTTTGACCACGGGTTATGTTTACAGCCAGCATTTTCTTTTTAGCCTGTGCTTTTTTAGTTGTTTTGATGCTGGCCATCAATTTTTTTTGGTGGGCGGCATAAGCCAGTTCTTCTTGTTTAATGCTTTCATCTAATCCCTGGTATACATTTTCGCTTGGCGGTACTTGTATGAAGGTGTACAACCGGGTGTAGCTTTCTTTTACCAAAGAATCCTGAGCTATCAATTTATTAGCCATTGCCAGGCGATGAGCTTCTTTCAAATCTTTTTTAGCCAGCTTATAATCTTTAATATCCATTTTTATGGCAGCAAGATCAACTAAAGTGCCTATAATACTTGGAGTGGAATGTTGCCTGCGCGATAGCGTGTTGGCTTGTAATATGAACCATTTAGCTTGTGCGTATTTCTTTTGGGCCCTGTAGGCTTTAGAAAGGTTGCTATAGCTGCTTACCAAACCAGTAGTATCATCCTTACGATAATATACCTTCATGGCCAGCATGGTATAGTTTATTGCATTTTCCTGGTTAATGCGTTTTGTGTAAGAGTTGGTTGCATTTTGTGGCTGCAGGTAGCAATTAGCCATTTGCAGGTAGATGATGGCTTTTTGGGTATCGTCTGTAGTTAATTGCAATTGCTGCTTAAGGCTATCTAACGGGTTAGAAAACCCGGCCAAAGCAACCAATAACAAGTATGCTGTAAGCAGTAAAATCTTTTTCATAGCAGTATCTTATATTACAAATTACTATTTGCAAATAACATGCCTATTTATGGCAAATCAGCATCGCTTACACGAATGTTGATAACTACCGAAAAAGTGTATAACTTATTGAATGATTGCTTCGTACCTGTTTAACCACCGGCGAAGCGTTTTAGATTTAGCCACTAAAAAATTGAATAGCGCAATGCCTGTTGCTGCCGTTGCAATACCAGCTAAAACATCAAGCACATAATGATGGCTGGTGTACACTGCCGAAAACCATATACCAACGGTAACCGTAATAAAAAACAGGTTGCCCCAGCCCAAACGGTTCCTTAAACCGTAGTACACTACAATGAGTGGATAACTGGAGTGCAGAGATGGCATGGCTGCAAATACATTGGAGCCTTTGGCATAAATGGATTTAAACAGGTTGATATGAAAAAAAGCATCGAACTTAGCTAACCCCGCTGTGTTACCTGCGGTAGCCTGAAAAAACTGGAACCCGTGAAACTGCACATACCAGGGTGGTGCGGCAGGGTAGGCGTAATATACCACGAAACCTAATAGGTTAACCACCACGAAGGTTAACGCAAAATAGAGAAACTGCCTGTGCCTGCGGGTGAAAAAAAGATATGCGGCAAAGCCAAAGGGTACAGGTATCCAGCATAAATAAAAGAAGCCGGTAAGAAGATCTAAAAATGTGTGACCATTAATACGCCAAAACTCGTTAGGGGTAATCAGGTGACCGCCGTAGTTTATCCCAAAAAAATGCTTCTCTAAGTTGTACAAACCTGCTATATGTACCTCGTTGTAACGGTAGTTAGGAAAAGCCTTCATGTAATCGAAGATGATCCAATACACGATGAAGATAGAGAAACCTAATACAAATTTGCGCGTGAGCGTAGAGGCAAAATATAAGGTAAAAAATATACCTATCAAAAACAACTGATCGGTTTTAAAACCAACCAGGGCGTACGATAGCGATAAATATGCAGCAGATACCAGTACAACAGTAAATAAATTTTTAGGGGTAACTGTTGTGCCTTTGGTGAGGGCAATATTCATTTTATTTTTTAACAAAATCCGAACGGAACACTTTGTCCCAAATGGGAGAGCTTACACCATAACCTTTTGAGGGGTCTTGATAATGGTGCAGCATGTGGTGTTGTTTAATACGTTTCCATAAGCCACCTTTAAAGTTAAAGTGGTGTATAGCATAATGCGAAATATCGTAAACCAGGTAACCAATTAAAAAGCCCGGGAAGAACGAATAGATATATGTGGCAGGTAATAACCAATCGAACAAAAGGAATAAGCCCAAAGCCATAGGTATACTGGCCGATGGCGGCATTACCAAACGTTTTGCATCGCTGGGATAATCATGATGTACTCCGTGAAATATAAAGTGGATACGTAATGCCCATTCAGCTTTAGGTACAAAGTGGAATACAAACCGGTGTAAAACATATTCGGCAAAAGTCCAAAATGCAAGGCCGCCTACAAACAGTGCAAAAAATCCGGGTATGCTTACCACACTTTGCGTAAAGGCAAGGTAGCACAGGTAGCTAATAACAGGAATATAAACGTAAAGTGGTACAGTCCAGTGTACTTTTGATAAAGCTTCTAATAAGTCGCTTTTAAACATTCTTACAGACTCACTCGAGTTGGAAACATAATTCTTTTTCATCACTAATCAGGGTTTGAAACGTTCAGTTACTTCTTTACCGGTCGCAGCATCTGTTCCTTTAAATTCCACAAACCGCACATTGGGCACCCAAAAGGACCCTCCTTCAATTTTAACGAAAATTCGGTTAACTATGAATTGCCTTTGTGAAATTGTTGCAAAGATATGGTATTTCCCGTCAGCACCCTTCATTAATGTAAGCGGAAATTTTTTGTATGACACAAACCTGATATCATACTTACCATTTCCTAAAGATTTAGAAGTAACCCCATAAGCAAATTTGCGTTGTATGTAACCCAGTTCTTCTTTCTGTCCTTTTTCATTATATCTTATCCAGTAGGGGTGTACCGGTGTTTCTTCATTGGGTTTACCGTCGCTATCCAAATTAAGCTCATATACAATGGTGTTTGAGTTGGGTGTACGTTGAACATAAAACAACCGACTCACACTTGCTGGTAGAGGGCTATTGGGGTTACCCGGTAACTGGTAAAGGTTTTTAACCGTATCGGCCGGTGCGTTTTTTGCAAAAGAGACCGATGCTGACAATAACAGCACCGCGCATAATAATGTATAAAAAGTGTATTTCATTAAATAGTATTAAGCTTGATTTTCGGCCTCAAGCAAGGCTTTTTTGGCATCCATTAAACGTTTGAACGCAGTGATATTGGTTAAAACGGCCAATATGGTTATGGGTACTGTAAACAGCGATATGGTTTCAAATACGTGGTATTTTATACCGGGTATAAATAGTTTAAAATCGCCGCCAATATATTGGGATGAGATGCCACATATTAACGCGCATACGCCAATTGTTACCACGCGCTCTGGGCGTTGCATTAAACCGCCTTTAACCTCAACACCTAAACCCTCGGCACGCGCACGTACGTAGCTTACCATCATAGAGCCTATTAAAGCTACAAAGGCAAATATGGAGCTCAAAAAATAATGTTGAGCCACTAGGTAATAACAGATCCCTAAAAACATTACCAGTTCGCTGTAACGATCCAAAACGGAATCGAACAAGGCACCAAAAACCGATTTCATATTACCCAAACGTGCCACCTGCCCGTCTAACATATCAAACAAACCTGCAAACAGGATGAGGGCACCGGCCCAGCCTACTTCCGAAAAATCGCCGCGGGGCTTTTCTTCGGCACCAAAAATAAAGATGGCCGCTACGCCAATGTTAAGTACAAAGCCAATGAGCGTTACCGCATTTGGGGTAAGGCCAATTTTTATTAACACCTTTACAAAGGGGTCAATTACTTTATAAATACCTAACTGAAGGTTTGTACGCAAAGAAGTTTGCTGTGCCATTATTGTTAAAAAAGATTTACGCTAAATTAATTAAAAAATAAACTGAAAGCGGGTCCGTACTCCCCAGTCGGCAATGTTTGCATGATCGAGGTAGTTAAAGCGCCTTACGAGGTCTACTCTGAGTATTTTAAATATATTTTCAATACCCACACTTCCCTCTACATAAGGCTTACTGCCCAATGAGTATGTAATAGGTGCGCCAGTACCATCTTTTGGAAACTCGTATAACGAGGGGTGAAGCGCAGGGTTATTTTCGCTGCGCACGCCGCCCCATAATGATTTTACGGATGCAACCTCACGCCATTTTAATTTTTTCAGCAACGGTATCCGGTTAAATAATAACCCATGAAAATGCTGATCTACGTTAATGCTTGCGTAATGATCACTCACAAACTCTAAAAAGTTCATCAGGTTATAAGAAATAGGGTCGTAAGCAAAAGTTTGGTTAGCGCGGTGTATGGTTAGTAACGGGTAGGGTACCTGGCCAAATAGGTTTCCACCCTCAACCCAAACATCGGCTTCACCCAATTTTTTCATAAAAAAGTGCTTGTAGATGTTTAGCGATACATTTTGGTAATTATATTCGCCACCCAACACATTTTTTAAGCCTGCAGCATAGTTAACCGTTATAACAGGGTACTTGTTGATGAATGCTTTACGAAATACCTTGCCCTGATAAAACTCTTCATGCGGAGCATAGCGGAACTGTATGTTAGCTTCGGAGGTAGTTAAACTGTTTATTCGGTTAGTTAGGCCATTCACCTGGTTGTTGAAATATAACGAACCGGCAGCCGATTGGGTCCATTTACGCAAACCTAATTGTACCGACATGCGGTTGGTAAACTCACGAACATAATCGACCCTGTAAAAGTCGTTATACAGATATTTGTCATTGTTGCCCCGTTTAAATGATAGTAAGAAGTTGTCCTCACGAAGGAACAGCAACTCTTGGCCCGGGATGCGGGTATCGCGCTGAAAGCTGGCTTTAATGTAGTTTTGCGGAAAGCGGTAAACCGAATTTTTATGGAACGAGTAAATTCCGCTTAGGGCAAATTTCCATTTCTCGTCCTTAAAACCATAGGCAGCGTAGGTTTCCATAATTACCCTTTTGCTGAAATCTATATTGGTACGGCCGCCAAAACGTAGCCTGAAACCTTCTACCGGGTTAAAACTGTAAAACGCATTAGCGGGGCCAATATCAAATTTACCAAATTTTTTATAGCCAAAACCAATTAGGTTTACAATATCAACCGTACGACGAAACGATTTCATTCGGCCGATGCTATCCACATTGGCATAAACTTTCGATTCGGCTACCGAAAGGGTATCGTGTCGGTTTTTAGTCCAAAAATCATCACTGCGGTTTTTTACCTCGTCTGATGTGATTTCCTGTTGTCCTTCGTATGTAGTATCGGGGCGAGGAACGTTAAAGGCATAATCGCGATAAGAGATGGACCGCTGCCCGAAAATGCCGCCGTTTTTCGACTTAGATGCGCCAAAATCGGCCATGATGTTACTCTTGCTCAATATATAACGACCGTCTTTGTTTTTAGCAAAGTCGAGGTTGATGTTCATTTCCTTAACCCAGTTCAGGTTAATTTTGCCGTTAATGGTAAGGTTAGCTTTTTGTACTGCGTAGTTGCCATCGAGCGTTATGAAGATGCTTCCCTCATATAATATATCGTTGGTGTTACGGGGGGTAAAGCTTAGTTCAACCAGCTTGGTATTGTCTACCACAACGGTATCGGTAATAAAAAACTTGTAATGCGTAGGGGCATTATCTGATATTGGACTTAAAAATTCGTTGGTAACCAGCACAGCGCTGTTAGCATAAATATCTACCTCCTGGTACAAATGTTTGAAGTAAACACCTAAGCCTTCACTGTTTAAAAAGCTTCCGAAGTTTACACTTTTTTCACCGTTTACTTTAATTTTCTTCCGTTCAGGATTTTTACTGTAGTAATAATCGTATACCTTTTCGGTTAAAAATATAGGCAACAAGTTTTTGCCGGGTATAGTGGTACTATCGCGATTATCAATCAAAAATTTATATTTTTTGAAAAACTTTCTATCGCTGAACCCGGCCGATACATTGATGAACGAAAAGTTCATGCGTTCGTAAGCTTTGTACTCTACGTAGTTATAAGCTTCGGGACGGTTTTTCTCTTTGTTGGCAATAACCTTGCGGATGAGCTCCACCGCCGGGTTGTCTTTATTGGTATACTTCTTTTTCTTACCCGATTTTACAACCACATCGCTCAGCTGCCTGCTATCGGGTTGTAAGCGTACGTTTATAACCTGCTCTTTGCCGGGTGTAATGGCAACAATTACCGTCTTATAACCTACGTAAGAAACCTGGATGCGTGCATAAGTGGTGTTAGAAGAAGACAGGCGGAATTTCCCGTTATCGTTAGTATTGGTACCGGTTGTAGTGGCTGGAAAGCTCACCGTTACAAAAGAAAGCGGTTCGCCATCTGTGGCGTCTGTTACAATGCCGCTCACTACGGTGCCTTGCGCTAATGCAGTTAGTATGCTGCAACTAATAAGCAGCAGAACTATGAATATTTTTTTGATATAATTTTTATGGCGCATTGTATTAACTAACCGGTAGGTGCACATTTCACAAGCAGTGGTAAAACCGTTTTGTTATCAGTTTTGCACATCTGCCGAACATTGATTGTAAATTATTTATCCTAAGATGCTTATTGTTATCATATGTTACGTAAACACCCAACTAATAAGTTTGCGCAATGCTACAAAAATAATTAATTTGCTGATACAAGTTGTGTACGGAAAGTAAAAAATTAATCATTTGATTAACTTTGATTAGAGGGCCGCACACAGTTTAAGAAAACTAAGCAGCTGATTAGGCATTTCGTTAATCCAAATAATAGAAGTAGGTGTGGTAGTAAGCGTTTCAACAGCAAACAACAACAGCTGGCTTACTGTTAAAATTGACTATGACCAGTCAGTCAACATTAATTAAGCGCTACAAACATTTGTTAAACGAAGTATTGCCCGCAACGTTCACCCAACCTGTGCGCTATAACCATTGCTTTAACCGGATTGTATTAGACTGGCTTTTCGGCGATGTGTGGTATAACCACCTCAACCAATCTAAAACCGCCATCAGCCAATTATCCGAAGAGCAGCTTCAAAAAATGATAGTCCGAATGGAGTTATGGTTACACCAGCCTGATATCTTAACTCAGGATAACACAAACTCATTAGCTTGGCGCAAAAAGTTAAAACATAGTGTTTGATACGGACTGTATTTATGATAAAAGAGTCCTGCTAATTGAGTTTAATCCCTCACTTCCCTTTAAAGAGGGGAAATAAAAAAGAAGATACAAAAAAAGCCGCCTCAAAAAATAAGGCGGCTTTCGTAAAACAGTATTTAATTTAAATTACATGGCGTCAACCACATCCTGATAGTAATCTAAGCCCAGGTGGGTGATCAGATCTTCGCCCATCATGTGGCGTAACGTGTTTTGTAATTTGGTTAATTGTTTAAATATATCATGCTCTGCAGGTAAACCCGGTGCAGTTTGAGGTGATTTTAAGTAGAATGATAACCATTCTTGGATACCGCTCATGCCGGCACGTTTAGCTAAATCGCTGAACAAGGCCAAATCTAAAGCAACAGGTGCAGCTAAAATAGAATCGCGGCACAGGAAATTGATTTTGATTTGCATTTTGTAGCCTAACCAGCCAAAAATGTCGATGTTATCCCAGCTCTCTTTGCTATCACCGTGTGGCGGGTAGTAGTTAATACGTACTTTGTGGTACATATCACCATATAAATCGGGGTTAGCTTCCGGTTGAAAAATTTCTTCCAGTACGCTTAATTTTGATACTTCTTTAGTTTTGAAGTTATCCGGATCGTCTAATACATAACCATCGCGGTTACCCAAGATATTAGTAGAGAACCAACCGTTAACACCTAATGCACGGGCAGCTAAACCTGGAGCAACAATGGTTTTCATCAAAGTTTGACCGGTTTTAAAATCTTTACCAGCAATTGGAGTTTCGGTATATTTAGCCAATTCAACCATTGCGGGAATATCTACACTTAAGTTAGGAGCACCGTTCACAAATGGAATACCTAATTTTAATGCAGCATAAGCATATAGCATACTTGGTGCAATCAGCTTATCATCAGCTGCTAAACCTGCTTCAAACGCTACAATACTTTGGTGAACATCCGACTCTTCAAAATAAATTTCGGTAGAACCACACCATAAAACCACAATACGATCTAAACCGTTTTTCTCCTGGAAGTTTTTAATGTCTTCCATCAGTTCGTTAGCCATTTCTAAACGGGTACCGGTTTTCACGTGGGTTCCGTCCAAATTTTTAGCGTAGTTTTTATCAAACGCGGCTGTCATAGGCACAATGCTTTCTAACTCGGCTTTAACCGAAGTTAACAAGCCCGGCTCTAACACTGCTGCATTAACAGCTGCTTCGTACACATTATCAGAGTATACATCCCAACCACCAAAAACGATGTCGTTAAGGTCGGCCAGAGGTACAAATTCTTTAATTTTTGGGTAGCGGTTTTCGGTTCTTTTACCTAAACGGATGTTTCCCATTTGGGTAAGAGCACCAATTGGCTTCGATAAGCCCTTGTTTACTGCCTCAACACCGGCAATGAGGGTAGTAGCAACTGCACCCAGTCCCGGAATCAATATGCCAAGCTTGCCATTAGCAGGTTTAACGTTGTTTTCCATGTTTGTTATTTTTCTTCTTTCTATTTTATATAATAATGGCCGGAGCCAGATATTAACTTGTTATGGCGGCTAAAACTATTTGGTTTAAAGCCGTGTCAAATGTATTTGAAAAGTATTTATGCCCCGTAAGCGATTTGTAATATTTGATAAATAATTATCTGTTATCTGATCAAATAAAAGGTACAGGCGCTATAAAGCTTTTTCGTAAATACGATATTTTTTGTACGGGTTACCGTTTATGGCTTTAATGGCGTTGTTCACCATATCGTTATGTTCTAAAGTCCACGATGCTTCAGCGTATTTCAAGTTTTTGCGGCGATACTCTTTAATAATGGTTCCGTATAAACAAGCCTCAATGCCTTGCTTGCGGTAACCATCAATAACACCCAGTATCATAATACGAATTCCTTGTATTTTCTTTTTACCTAGCAGGATCTTGAAGATGCCCGTTGGTAACAAGCGGCCTCTTTTTACCTTAATTAAAACCTCGTTCAGGTTAGGTATAGCCAAACCAACACCAACAATTTTACCTTCCTGCTCCGCAATTACGCAAAAATCCGGGTCGAGCAACAGTTTAAGATCCTTAGCCAGGTAGTCGAATTCCTTTTTATTCATAGGAACAGAAAGCGTGTTATGTTCCCAGGCCGAGTTGTAAACCGCAGCTATAGAATCAGCTTCTTCCTGAAACTTTTTCATGTTGATTTTGCGGATCACGATCTTATTACGCTGCAAACGGGTTTGCAAAACTTCCAGCAAGCGTAAAGATTTATCGTCGTATCCTTCGGCACCAAAGCTAAAGGCAATCAAATCAACCTTTTTAGCTAAACCAGCTTTTTCAATTAGTTCCGCGTAATACGGCGCGTTATAGGTCATCATCACCATAGGGGGCGAATCGAAGCCCTCAATCAGCAAACCACAGGTTTCATTGGTTGAAAAATTAACCGGACCTATCATGGTTCCCACTTTTTTATCCAGCAACCATTTGGTAGCCGTATCAAAAAGTGCCAGCGCCACTTCAACGTTGTTCACACAGTCAAAAAAACCAAAAAAGCCATCATTGGCTTTATTAAACTCGTTATGAGTATTGTTTAAAATAGCTGTAATACGGCCAACAAGTTCGCTGCCGTTATAGGCTAAAAAACATTGCAGGCTGTTGTGTTCGTGAAAGGGGTGGGTGGTTAACAGGTCGCGCTGTGCGATAAACAGTTCCGGAACATAATTTGGGTCGTTTTTATACAAATCATGCGGAAAGTCAATGAAAGCGGCAAGTTCTTTTTTAGAACTTACCGCAACTATGTTAATCATATTTTTTCTTTAACGGTAGTAACACCTACCTCTTTAAATACTTTGGCAATTTTATCTACCGCTTCATCAATCTGGGCAAATGTATGGGTTGCCATTAAAGAGAAACGCAGCAATGAAGAATCGGAAGGAACGGCAGGCGATACTACTGGGTTAACAAATACACCGGCATCTTGCAGGTATTTAGTAACCATAAACGTTTTAGCATTATCGCGAACATAAATAGGTAGTATAGGGCTTTCGGTAGGACCTAAGTCAAAACCTTCTTCCAATAGTAATTTCATGGCATAATTGGTATTATCCCATAGTTTTTCTATACGTTCTGGCTCGCTTTCTATAATATCGAGCGCAGCAATTACACTGGCTACAGAGGCCGGGGTCATACTTGCGCTAAACATTAACGAACGGGCACGGTGTTTCAAGTAATCAATAGTTTCAGCATCGGCAGCAACGAAACCACCTAACGACGCAAACGATTTACTGAAAGTACCACCAATAATATCTACATCACTGGTCATGTTGAAATGCGATGCTGTGCCGGCACCCTTATGGCCGATAACACCTAAACTGTGTGCATCGTCAACCATAATGTTAGCACCGTACTGATCTGCAATGGCAGCAAGTTCGGGCAGCTTAACAATATCGCCCTCCATACTAAATATACCATCAACAGCAATTAACTTAACGGCTTCTTCTGGCAGCATGGCCAACTTTCTGGCCAGGTCATGCATATCGTTGTGCGCATATTTAATTACTTTCGAAAATGACAACCTGCAACCATCTATAATAGATGCATGATCATACTCATCAAGTATCAAATAATCGTTACGACCGGTTAAGCATGACAGTACACCTAAGTTAACCTGGAAACCGGTACTGAAAAGTACGGCAGCTTCTTTACCAACGTAGGCAGCTAATCTATTTTCTAGTTCTATATGTATATCAAGTGTTCCGTTCAAAAACCTTGAACCGGCGCAACCCGTACCATATTGCATTGTTGCCCTGTTCGAAGCTTCTTTAATTTTTGGATGGTTAGTTAAACCTAAATAAGAGTTTGAACCAAACATCAGTACCCGCTGTCCGTCAATAATTACTTCTGTATCCTGTCCTGATGTAATGGGTCTGAAAAAAGGGTATAATCCCATTTTACGGATGTCGTTCGCATCTGTAAACTGGGCAATCTTCTCTTGTAGTTTTTTACGCATGTATTAACTCTGCTTAAATTTTTTGTAAAAATACCAATCAAAAAGTTTAAAACTTATACTTGATATGTAAAATTTTTAAATTGTGTAGTTAAGTGAATATTAACTAAAGTTTATTATATCGGTATTACCCTATATTATCTATTCGGCAAAGTAATCAAAAATTTTAGAAATCAGTATCACGCAATTCTAAAATGTTTGAAAAAAATACAACTTTTGAAATTTGTGTAAGTGATTACATGATTAATGTAAAATTTTTATTCACTTGTTACACTTAGTTACAAAAAGACCAATTTTGCAGCACATCTAATTCTATTATCAAAAAACTTATACCAGTTGCTTACGTTCTGTAGGTGTTCGGGGATATTATTTATGAAAAATATTACGCTATACTGTTTATTCATTTTTTCGCTATGCGTCTCGCAAACTTTGTTGGCACAAACAAGCCGCGATTCTGTAGCTGCTACTTTAACACTTCAGCAATGTATTGATTTTGCTTTGCGCAATCAACCGGCTGTTCGCCAGGCAAATATTGATGAAGATATTAATGAACGCGACATCGGCATCAGCCTTTCGGCATGGTTACCTCAAATTAACTCTTCGGGTAGTTACCAACGCTATTTACAACGTACCACTATAGGTGCCGGAACAGGAACTACTAACGGCACAGGTACGGGCACCGGAGGAACGGGTACTGGCACAGGTGGTACAGGCACCGGAACCGGAGGAACAGGTGGTACAGGAACCGGCGGTACAGGTACAGGTACGGGCACCGGAACCGGTGGAACCGGAACGGGTGGTACAACCGGAGGTACACAGCAAGCAAACCTTGCACTGGCCGATAATGTATCGTCTATAGGCGTACAAGCCAGCCAGGTTTTATATAATAACGATGTATGGCAGGCTTCCAAAGCTTCCAGGTTTTCAAGACAATATTATAAGCAAAATACCCAAAGCGCAAAAATTGAGGTGGTTTCTAATGTAAGCAAGGCATTTTACGATGTACTGCTTTCACAACGTCAGTTGGATATTATCAACGGCGATATACTGCGTTTACAACGTAACTTAAAGGACGCCAACTCTCGTTATACTGCAGGTGTTACCGATAAAATAGATGCTAAACAGGCTACTATTGGCTTGAATAATTCATTAGCTACCCGCAAGCAGTTGCAGGAAAGCGTGAACAGCCGCGTGGCTTACCTTAAACAGTTAATGGGCTATTACCCGCAAAGGCCACTGAGTGTGGTGTATGACTCCACCCGTTTGCAGCGTGAAATTGTAATAGATACCAATCAGATATTGAATGTGAATAACCGGATAGAGTACAGCTTACTCGAAACGCAAAAGAATTTGCGTAACGTAAACGTGAGCTATTATAAGTATGGCTTCCTGCCATCTTTATCGGCAATTGGTTCTTACAACCTTTTGTACTTTAACGATAAGTTTTCTAACCTTTATAGTAATAGCTACCCCACGTCGCTGGTTGGTTTGAGTTTAGCACTGCCAATTTTTCAAGGCGGAAGGCGTTTGAAAAACCTGAGCAAGGCCCGCCTGCAGGTTGAACGTGCAGACCTCGATCTGGAAAATACGCGTAATTCAATCAATACCGAATATACACAGGCATTGGCTAATTATAAAAGCAACTTAAGCAATTACCGCTTTTTAGGCGAGAATGTGGAACTCGCACGTGACGTATATAAGGTGGTAAGTTTGCAATACCGGGAAGGCATTAAAACCTATCTGGATTTAATTGTAGCCCAAACAGACCTGCGCACAGCCGAACTTAATTACTACAACGCCTTATTCCAGGTATTATCCAGTAAAATTGATTACCAACGTGCATTGGGTACCTTACCTGTACAATAACTATAAAAACATTTATGAAAGCAATATATACCTTATCCGCTGTTCCGTTAGCCATGTTGTTATGGACGGGCTGCAAAAGCAAAGAAGATAAAAGTGCCGCCGCCGCTGCTCCGCCGCCTACCTCTGTGAGCGTTGCCGAGGCTAAGGTGGTTAACGCTACTTATTACGATCAATACCAGGCCACAGTAGTCGCTTTAAGCAGTGTTGAGCTACGTTCGCAGGTTACCGGTTTTATTACCGCTATTAACTTTAAAGAGGGAGAGGTGGTTCCTAAGGGAAAAATACTTTATGAAATTGACCGCCGTAATTTTGAGGCAGCCTATCAACAAGCCCGTGCAAACTTATCGAGCGCGCAGGCCAGCCTGGTGCGTGCACAAAAGGATGCCGACCGTTATTCGTACCTGTTAAAGCAGGATGCGGTAGCGCGTCAAACATATGACCAGTCTGTTGCTACATTGGCTACAGCGCAAGCTCAGGTAGAATCGGCCAGGGCAGGGGTTACCACAGCACAAACTAACTTATCTTACTCGCAGATCAGGGCACCGTTTACTGGCCGTATAGGTATTTCGCAGGTAAGATTAGGTGCGCAGGTTACACCGGGTACTACGTTGTTAAATACTATTTCGAGCGAAAACCCTATTGGCGCCGACATTACCATCAATGAGCAAAACGTAGATCGTTTTTATCATCTGCAAAAAAGCACTACCGATAGTACATTTCGTTTAAAATTAAGCAGTGGCAATATGTACAACCAGGTAGGCCGCATTTACGCTATAGACCGTGGCGTGAACAGCCTTACCGGTACCGTTAAGGTAAGGGTGAAATTCAACAACGCTCAAGACAGCTTACGCGATGGTATGAGTGCAGTGCTTAATGTACTGAATGACGAGTCGGGCAACCGGATCCAAATTCCGTACAAAGCGGTTACCGAGCAAATGGGAGAGTACTTTGTATTTGTTGCGCAGGATACTATAGCTAAACAACAGAAGATAACCCTAGGTCCGCGGATAAGCGATAAGGTGGTTATCATGACCGGCCTTAAAGAAGGTGATAAGGTAGTAACCGATGGTTTTCAGCGGTTAAGAGACGGTGGTAAAATAACATTAGGAACCCCCGAAGCAGCCGGAGCACCAGCTGGTGGCGCGCAGGGCAGCGGAGCAGGCAAAGATAAAGCAGCCGATAAACCAAAACAATAAGCCCCCAAACCCTCCCCAAAAAGAGGAGGGCTTTAAATATTTGTTGAAGTCTCCCTCGTGAGGTTTAGAGGGCTAAAAAAATATAATAATGATCGCAGATGTATTTATAAAACGGCCGGTTACCGCCATTGTCATCTCCTTGGTGATTGTGATAGTAGGTATACTGGCTATAATGAGCCTGCCCATTGGGCAGTACCCCGATATTACACCACCAACCGTACAGGTTACCGGTAACTATACCGGTGCCGATGCCTTAACGGTTGAGCAAACGGTTGCCACGCCTGTGGAAGTACAGGTTAACGGTACACCGGGCATGACTTACCTGCAAAGTAACAGTACCGGTAACGGCCAAATGAGCATGACGGTAAACTTTGAAGTAGGTACCGACATTAACATTGCCGCACTTGATGTGCAAAACCGGGTAAGTATAGCCCAGCCAACCTTGCCTCAGGAAGTGCAGCGTTTGGGGTTGACGGTACGTAAACGTAACCCGAGTATTTTGATGCTGGTAGCTATTTATGCGCCAAAAGGAACGCACGATGTTACCTATATAGATAACTATACCAACGTATTTGTGCGTGATGCATTGTTGCGGACCAAAGGTGTGGGTGACGTGTTTACCCGTGCCGATGATTTTAGCATGCGTATTTGGTTGAAGCCCGATAAGCTGGCGTCATACGGAATGACTGCTGCCGATGTAACTGGAGCCCTGCAAGAGCAAAACGTGCAGGTTGCAGCAGGTACGGTTGGTGCGCCGCCGCAACTTAACGGACAAACCTTTGAATACACCGTGCTTACTAAGGGCCGTTTAGTAAAGCCGGAAGAGTTTGAAGATATTATTGTGCGCACCCAGCCCGCTACAGGTGCTTTGGTGCATTTGAGAGATGTGGCCCGCGTGCAGTTAGGTAAATTTAACTATAGCGGTAACTCATTTGTGGATGGCAAGCGGGCATCTTACCTTTTAGTTTACCAGGCTCCTAACAGTAACTCGTTGGAAACTGCCGAAGGTGTTTATGCCACTATGGAAACCTTGAAAAAGACTTTCCCGGCCGATGTGGATTACATAGTTCCTTTTGAATCGGTAACGGTAGTAAAGGTATCGGTTGAGGAAGTTATACATACATTGGTTGAAGCATTAGCGCTGGTAATTATTGTGGTGTTCCTGTTCTTACAGAGTTGGAGGGCAACATTGATCCCCGTACTGGCAATTCCTGTATCTATTATAGGTACGTTCATTTTCTTTATTCCGTTGCACTTTACCATTAACACTTTAACACTATTCGGTTTCGTACTGGCAATTGGTATTGTAGTGGATGATGCCATTGTGGTTGTGGAAGCCGTGCAGCATTATATGGATGAAGAGGGGATGTCGCCCAAGGAAGCTACTGAACATGCCATGCGCGATATATCGGCACCGGTTATTGCCATCGCCTTAATTTTGGCTGCGGTGTTTGTACCGGTAGGCTTTGTTCCGGGTATTGTGGGGAGGTTGTATCAGCAGTTCGCTATCACTATTGCTATATCGGTGTTGATATCCGCTTTTGTAGCCTTGTCTTTAACGCCCGCATTGTGTACCATTCTATTAAAGCCACATAAAATTGATGAGAATTCTAAAGGCTGGCTCGATAGGTTCTTTCATAAATTCAACGTTTGGTTTGGTAAGGTTACCAACCGTTACGGTAATGGAGTAGATAAGAGTATTAAGGCATCGAAGCTGGTGATGATTTTACTGGTATGTGTGATTGTCGGTACTGTATTTCTGTTTAAAAGTAAACCATCGGGCTTTTTACCTATTGAGGATGAAGGCCGGATCTATGTGACTTTTGATTTACCAGAAGGTTCTTCATCACAACGTACGGTTAAAATGCTGGAAAATGTGATGGGTACGCTTGATAGTATACCTGGTATTGGGCATTACGCAGGTTTGGGCGGATTAAACGCAGTTAACTTCGCAACCAAATCAAACAGTGCTACTGTGTTTGTGCAGCTTAAACCTTGGGATGAACGTAAAGGTGACGGCGAAAATGCGGCCGGTATTGTGGCTATTATGCAGCAACGTTTGGCCAAGTACAAAGAAGCAAGCGTGGTAGTAATTCAACCGCCAGCTATACCAGGTTTGGGTAACACTGCAGGTTTCTCATTTATATTAGAAGAGAAACAAGCCGGTGGTGATATTAAGGTATTTGAAAAAACATTACAGGGATTTATTGCTGCTTTGAACAAACGCCCTGAAATAGCAAGGTCCTTCTCGTTTTTTACAGCCCGTACACCAGCCTACCAATTAACGGTTGACCGCGAGAAAGCAAAACGCTTGGGTATCCAAATCTCTGATATCAATAATGCTATTCAAACCTATTTGGGTAGTGCATATATTAATGACTTCACCACTTACGGGCGTAACTTTAGGGTAGTAGCCCAGGCCGATACTGCTTACCGTACGAGCATCCAAAACCTGGGTCAGTATTTTGTGCGTAACTCTACCGGAACTATGGTACCGCTAAGTACATTAACTTCCTATAAAGTAATCGAGAATGCACCTTTAATATCGCACTACAACTTGTTCCGTTCTGCTGAGATCAATGGTAGTCCAAACGCTGGTTACAGTAGTGGTGACGCTATTAAAGCTTTACAGGAAACTGCTGCCCAATACTTACCGGAAGGTTATGGTTACGAGTTTTCGGGATTGAGTCGTGAGGAGATGTTGTCGGGTTCTAAAACGGTATACATATTTGCCTTATCGATAGGCTTTGTGTTCCTGTTTTTAGCTGCCTTGTACGAAAGCTGGTCGGTACCATTTTCAGTACTGTTGGCCGTACCGCTGGGCGCTTTTGGGGCTATCTTATTCCTAACGTTTTTACCAAGTTTGAATAATAACGTTTACGCACAAATCGGTTTAATTACGCTCATCGGGCTTTCGGCAAAGAACGCTATTTTGATTGTAGAGTTTGCCAAGGAACGGGTGGATGCCGGGCATGAATTGGAGCAAGCGGTACTGGAAGCAGTAAGGCTGCGATTAAGGCCAATCATCATGACCTCGCTGGCCTTTATATTAGGTGTTGTGCCGTTGCTATTCTCGGCAGGTGCGGGTGCTGAGGCACGTAAAACCATTGGCTGGACTGTGTTTGGCGGTATGTTGGCAGCAACATCAATGGCCATATTTATTGTGCCGGTTCTGTATTACCTGATCACTAAATTTGCTTACGGTAAAGAGAAACTGGCCGAACTGCAAAAGAATAAAGAAGACAGGGATAACAAAGACGGTGAAACGCCAGCTATTCACGGAGCTTAATTATCTACATTATTATATAATGGAAGCGCCATTGCAGCAATGCAATGGCGCTTTTTTATTTGGGCATATGAATAGTTAACGTAGTGCCGATGAATATCGGCATCCCACCTAAAAGGTGAACGAACATGTCCTTTTCTTTGAAAGCAGATAGTATTGCTCAGCGCGCGGGATGCCGATATTCATGGGCATTACGGATTTGTTTTGATATTATTTAATAGACTTTGTATACTTCCTGATCACTTTCCATGTATCGTCGTCGCTATTAAAAACAGAATATAGCCCCTGTTCTTCCTGCGGAGGGTCGCCTAAATAGTCGTCTCCGTGTTTCCACCAATACTTTTGAGCAGGCTTTCCCTGGGCAATGCCGCCAACCGCCCAAAAGTTAATTCCGTTAATTACACCACCTGTGGCGGAGCTATTTTTCCAGAATGAAAACATATAATCGTAGTATTTATTACGCCAGGTGGTGCCAATTTCAGGACTAAAACTATGCTGATCGCGCGGGAGGCCAAACTCCTCAATCACCAAAGGCTTATTCAACTGTTTTGCAATGGCCATATGCCGTTCAATATAATCTGTGGTGTTTTTCAATACATCATTAAAACCTGCGTTAATGGAAGTGTCTTTATACCAACTCCAGTTTTTCGGCCAGATATGAATGGTTAGGTAATCGATGCTCTTGTTACTGTGAGCCGCGGTATAAAAGCCTTTATCAAAATCGGCGGCAATATCGCCCTCGCTGCCAGTGGTTACTAAATGATTTTTATCCAGGCTCTTAATCAAATCGGCGGTATTGGTAATCCATTTTAAATAAGCGTTGTTGCTGCTACTCATCATAGGTCGGGGCTCGTTAGCCAGTTCCCAGGCCATAATGGCGGTATCGTCCGTGTATTTTTTTCGTGTATAGCTGTTGGTACGTTTTATAATGTACGAAACATACTTATCAAGTGCTGTTTTACACGGGTCGCAGTTATAGAACTGCGAGGTGTATGCCTTATTCTTGTCCCAGGTATAATCGGGTGTATTAGGCAACGGGCCGGGACCGTAACCGTTCCACTGCAAATACTGATCGAAACCACCACTCCATTGCCAGTTGTTGGTTAAAAACAGTACGGCCGTCATTTTCCGTTTACCTAACTGTTGCAGAAAGTAATCCAAACCTTTTAATAGGTTTTCATTGTACTGGCCCTGTACGGGTTGTGCAGCCTCAGGTACGCTATAGGTATAATTTCCTGGTTTACCCTCGGCACTTACTAATACCCGCAGGTTGGTAATGCCGTTCTTCTCCAAAAAATCCAGCTCTTGCTGTAAGCGGTTCTTGCCTGCCTCGCCTTTAACTACGCTCAGCAGGCCGCCATACCAATAGTTGGCACCTACATAAGTATATGGTTTTTGATCTTTATAAAATTGGTGTCCTTTTACGCTTACAAAATTGCGCTGTGCAAATACATGACAGGCGAAACATGCTTGCAGCAGTATGAGCATGCTTATCTTAACAAATTTTAACATTGAAATGATGCTTTACAATTTGGTAACAATATAAAAATATAAAGTGACCTGAATATCAACTACATGCTTTTAGTTATAAATACGACGATGACTGCCAAACTTTTCAAAACAAACTTTTCAAAGCTGGGTTTAAGCACGATAAATATTGAATGGCAAAGTATTTGATAAGTGCAGTGTGTACAATTTTGTACGTGATTTAGAAAATTAACAAAATCTAAGAAACACAATTATGAAAAAATTATCTAAAGTAATAGCAGTTGCATCATTTGCAGTTGCCTCTTTATTTGCAGCAAACACCGTTAGTGCACAATCTACAACGCCTGCTAACGCTTGGAGATTAGGCGTAGGAATAGAAGCTGGTGTACCCACAGGTGATATAAAAGACGGTTCAAACTTTGCTTTGGGCGGTACAGCTCGTTTACAATATGGAATTAACAATAACACTGCTTTTACTTTAACAAGTGGTTACTACAACTTCTTTGCTAAAAGCTATGATTTACCTGGTGGCGGATCTATTAAAGGTGAAGACTTAGGAATGATACCAGTAAAAGCTGGTATTAAGGCTTATGTTGGATCTGGATTTTATGTAGGTGGTGAAGTCGGTGCTGGCTTCGAAACTAAAAGCCGTTATGTAAATGGCGATAAAGATACCAAACTAATATTATCGCCAGGAGTAGGTTATTCATGGACTAATGTTGATTTGGGCGTACGTTACGAAAATTTCTCTGGCCAAAATAATAACTACGGTATGGTGGCTGCACGTTTAGCTTATGGCTTTAAACTGTAATAAACATTATAGAAGCTTTTATGGAAAACGGGCCTTGCATTGCAAGGCCCGTTTTTTTATTATCTAACTGTTAGTTAAATGTTAATTATAGAGCAATTGTGTCCGTTTGTATTATATATCATACTTTATTGATAAAATTCTAATTATTAGTTACAATTTTAGCATTTTCTTTAATAAAAATAATTATTTTATGTAAATGTTAATTATAAAGATTATATTCGTATTATAAATCATCACATTTGGCCATGAAGAAGAATTTACAATTACTTATCCTATTTGCTGTCTTTTTCAGCGCAACAACTGTCAAAGCTCAGTTGTTAGGAAACAACGAGCGTTACAGTGAATACCAATTTCACGTTAATGCAGGCATAGAAGGGTTTTACAATGTAAACCCGGGAAGCAATACCTACAACCCGGGTGTAGGAGCATCAGTGAAATTTCAATATGATGTTACGCAAAACTTAGGTTTAACCTTTGGTGTAGGTTACGCAGTAAATACTGCCGATAACAGCAAAGTGTATGGTGCTAATCCGGTGTTACGTAAGGATCTGAAATTAATACCTGTGCGCTTAGGAGCCAAGGCTTATTTCTTACCGGAATTTTATCTTGGTGGTGAAGTAGGTGTTGCTTACGCCGATCCTTTTATCGATCCAAAATCACAATCACACTTTAGCAAGTTTTTAGCACCATCAATTGGTTACGAAACCAACCACCTTGATTTATCTTTCAGATATGAGAATATAAATCATCAAAACGCTTATGTAAGTTTCTTAGCAATACGTGCTGCTTACATTTTCAACTTCTAACAAATACTATATTTTATAATATACAAGCCCTAAGCATATAATGCTTGGGGCTTTTTTTATGCTCAAATTTTTTACCAAGCTACTGCAAATAGAAAATGCCCGGCTACTTTAAATAACCGGGCATGTTGTTTTTAGTATATGGCTGTTATTGCAACTGGCCTAATGCTTTCTTAATGCGTTTAACTGCTTCAATTAACTTGTCTTCGGCTGCTGCATAAGAAATGCGGATAGATTTTGTGTCGCCGAATGAATCGCCGCCTACAACCGCTACGTGTGCTTCTTCCAACAAGTAAATACTAAGTTCGTCGGCATCATTGATAACCTTGCCATTGAAAGATTTGCCAAAGAACGAAGTTACGTTAGGGAAGAAGTAAAAAGCGCCTTCGGGCAGGTTTACCTTTAAGCCGTCTACTTCCTGCAATAAGCCGTAAACCAAATCCCGGCGTTTTTTGAACTCTGCACGCATTTCCAACACCGAATCTAATCCACCTAAATAAGCGGCAGTACCAGCACGTTGCGTGATAGAGCAAGTACCCGAGGTAATTTGTCCCTGCATTTTATCAAATGCTGTGGCCAGTTCCTTGCTCGATGCCGTGTAGCCAATGCGCCAGCCGGTCATGGCATAAGCTTTTGAAAATCCGTTGATGATGATCACGCGGTCTTTAATGCTCGCAAACTGCGCTATCGATTCGTGCTTATCTACATAATTAATGTGCTCGTAAATCTCATCCGATAAGATATACACGTGCGGATGGCGCTCAAACACTTCGGCCAATGCAGCCAATTCGCTTTTGCTATATAAACTGCCGGTAGGGTTAGAAGGAGACGAGAACATAAACAGCTTGGTTTTGTCTGTTATAGCTTCCTCTAACTGCTGGGCGTTGATTTTAAAGTTTTGCTCAACCGTGGTGTTAATAAATACACTTTTACCTTCGGCCAGTTTAACTACCTCTGAGTATGATACCCAGTAAGGTGTTGGAATAATTACCTCTTCGCCGGGGTTAACCAAGCACAATACCGCGTTGGCAATTGCTTGCTTGGCACCGGTTGATACCACAATGTCGGTAAAATCGTAGTCCAGGTTGTTTTCAGTTTTAAGCTTGTGCACTATGGCTTTTCGCAACTCAGGGTAACCGGCTACAGGTGTGTAGTAGGTAAAGTTGTCGTCCATGGCTTGCTTGGCTGCCTCTTTGATGTGCTCAGGGGTATGAAAATCAGGCTCGCCGAAGCTAAGGCTAATTACATCTACACCTTTTGCGGCCAGTTCGCGGCCCATTTTTGCCATTTTAATGGTCTGTGATTCAGACAAATTGTTGATTCTGTCACTAAGTGCGCTCATAGTTGAAATTGTAGTTGCGGCAAATATAGAAAATTACTTTACCCGTATTTAAAGAGCTTATGATTAAATTTGCCCGAGATTTACTGCTTTGAACGAAAAACGTAATATTATAATTGTAGCGCTGGTAGTGAGCGTGGTATTGATGCTGGCAAAATTCAGTGCGTACTTTATCACCGCATCAAACTTTGTACTAACCGATGCCGCCGAAAGCATTGTAAACGTAGTGGCCAGCTCGTTCGCTTTATTCAGTATATATATAGCCTCTCGCCCGCGCGATGAAAACCACCCTTACGGGCATGGCAAGATCGAGTTCTTCTCAGTTTTTTTGGAAGGCGCGCTGATCTCTATTGCAGGGGTAGGCATCCTGTTTAAGTCTGTTTACGGTCTGTTTTATCCCCAGGTAATTCATGATTTGTTAACTGGTGCCATTATCATTGGGCTTACCGGCGCTATTAATGGCGGACTTGGCTATTACATGATTCATAAGGGTAAAACTTTAAATTCTTTAACCTTAGATGCTGATGGCCGCCATTTACTGACTGATATGGTAACCAGCGGTGGCTTGGTTTTGGGCTTATTGCTTATTTATTTTACCCACCTTACCTGGTTAGATGGGGCTCTATCTATTTTAGTAGGACTATATATATGTTATAGCGGCTATAGACTGGTACGTAAATCAGTCGCCGGGTTAATGGATGAAACCGACTTTGCCGTAGTAGAGCACATTATTAATGTACTTAACGAGGAACGAAAACCTGAGTGGATAGATATTCATAACCTGCGGGCGCAAAAATACGGACATGAACTGCACCTGGATTGCCACATGACGCTGCCCAATTATTTTGATTTGAACAGGGTGCACCAGGAAGTGACATTAGTAGATAAGTTGATCAACGAAAAAGCAGGTGTGCCTACCGAACTTTTTATTCATACCGACCCTTGCGTGCCTGAATGTTGCCATTATTGCAGCATGCCTAATTGCCCTATAAGGTCGGAAGCTAAACGGGTAGATATTGAGTGGAACATGGATAATATTATCCGCAATAAAAAACACTACGAATAATGTATTTTAATGTACGTGTTTATGGATTGCTGATTAATGAGCAACAAGAGGTATTGCTAACTGACGAACAGGTTCAGGGTTATCGTTTTACTAAGTTCCCAGGTGGGGGAGTAGAGTTTGGCGAAGGATTAAGCGAAGCACTGAAACGTGAGTTTATAGAAGAATGTAATACTGAAGTTGAAGTAATCGGGCATTTTTACACTACCGATTTTTTTGTAAAATCAGCCTTCAACGATTCGCAGATCATCAGCATCTATTACATGGTGAAACCGGTTGGCGACCTGAATTTTGTTGTTAAAACCAACCTGTTTGAGTTTGAAGCAGAGGGCGACAACCTGCAATCTTTCCGCTGGAAAAAACTGGATGAATTAAAGCCGGAGGATGTTACATTCCCTATAGACCGGCACGTGGTTGAACTATTGAAAACAACTAAATGAATTTAACCGAACGCGATTTAAAAGTTATATGGCACCCTTACACTCAAATGCAAACAGCCTTGCCGCCTATAGGCATTGTGAGGGGCGAAGGAGCCTGTTTATACAGTGAAGATGGCAAGACCTATATAGATGCGGTATCATCGTGGTGGGTTAATATACACGGGCATGCACATCCTTATATTGCGGCTAAAGTAGCCGAACAATTACATAAATTAGAACATGTGATTTTCGCCGGCTTCACCCATGAGCCTGCCGTGGAGCTGGCCGAACGTTTGCTGACTCTGCTTCCTCAAAATCAAACTAAAGTATTTTATTCTGATAACGGGTCAACCGCTATTGAAGTAGCCCTTAAAATGTGCCTGCAATACTGGTACAACAAAGGCGAACAGCGTACCAAAATACTGGCTTTCAAAGATGCGTATCATGGCGATACCTTTGGAGCTATGGCTGTAAGCGGTCGTAGCGCTTTTACCAATGCGTTCGACAGACTATTGTTCGATGTGGAGTTCATTGACCTTCCCACTGCAGATAATATTTCCGAACTCCGCTCCAAAATCTCTGCGCTCCGCACTGAGTTAGCATGTTTCATTTTTGAGCCAATGGTGCAAGGATCGGCTGGTATGATTATGTATGAAGCCGCTTATCTGGATGAACTGCTATTGCATTGCAGGAAAGAAGGCATTTTTACTATTGATGATGAAGTGTTTACCGGCTTCGGGCGTACAGGAAAAAACTTTGCCTGTGACCATTTGCAGCACGAGCCCGATATTATGTGCTTCTCCAAAGGCTTAACCGGCGGCACTATGGCGTTGGGTATTACAACCTGTACGCAGCATATCTATGATGCATTTTTATCGGACGATAGGTTAAAAACATTGTTTCATGGACATTCGTTTACGGCTAACCCTATAGCATGCGCTGCAGCCTTGGCAAGTATGGATCTGTTTGTGGAACCATCTACACTGCAAAATATTCAGCGCATTGCGGATAATCATGCAGAGTTTGCCTTGCAAATTAAAGACAATCCTAAAATTAAAACTATCCGACAAACGGGTACTATTATCGCCATGGAATGGGAAACAGGCAACGATACGTCGTACTTCAGTTCTCTGCGCGATACCTTGTACCAGTTCTTTTTAGCCGAAGGTATCATACTACGTCCGCTTGGGAACGTGCTTTACATTTTACCGCCATATTGCATTACCAACGAGCAACTCAATTATATTTACAGCGCTATACACAAAGCCCTGCAAACTTTATAACCCGCTTTTATGGAACTCAAAAATATATTTGCTACTATAGTTAATGATAATCAGCTGCATGCCCGCTGGTTAAACACGCTTTCGCTAATGGAAAACACCGGAGCGCGCAAAATCTCAGCCAGTGAAGACCCGGCTACTGTTACCTACATTATCCTTAAACATGCTGCCGAAGAGCATCGTCATGCTTTTTATCTCAAGAAACAAATTGAAAAAATTGAGGAGGCTTCATTGCCCACTTACGCTCCGCAATACCTGCTGGCTGCTACGCACAGCAAGCGTTATCTTAATCAGCTGGATATTGATGTATGCCGTTACCTGAAAGAAAAACTGGCCTTAACCGGCAAGGAACTGCGCTTTGCAGCATACCTGCTGGTGACTTATGCAATAGAGGTACGTGCTGATGAACTATATCCTATTTACCAGGATGTGTTGACCGAAGCTAATAGCAAGATCAATGTAAAATCTATTATTCTGGAGGAGGAAGGTCACCTGGAAGAGATGATTAACCAGCTACAACACTTTTCGCCCGACTGGCAATTACATGCCGATAACGCCGTAACTATTGAAACCCGCTTATTTAATACCTGGGTAAATGCGGTAGGAGAAGAGATAGAAACTGCGGCTTAAAAAGCCCGTTAGTGCGAGGTAAGAAGTAACCTCTGCATAGAAATATCGCCGATCAACCTTCAGTATAGAGATTGCTTTGCTATCGCTCGCAAAGACAGTAAAATAAAAAGGTCTTGTGCATTACGCACAAGACCTTTTTATTTGATATCGAAACGGCTTATTATCTGCCGCCGCCGCCAAGGGCGCTTAATTCGGTAAGGGTCATTTTATCAAAACCGGCTGGTATGGCAAATGTTCCTGCCGGAACCTTAGTATCAGCAATAGTTTTTAAAGTGTTGGTTACGTTACGGCCCATTTGGCTAATGGTAAACTGTACCGGGAAACCACCAATTTTTGAATATAAGTTGCTGTATGCGCTGGCTGGTGCAGAAATATCTGTAGTTACCCAGGCATCAAAAGTGTTACCACTTTTAGAGTCCTTTGCAGTTACTTTTTTGCAGTTGAAACCGGCAATTTGCTTGGTCTCGGTACCTGGCGTAAAAGTAAAGTTTGGTAATTTTGATAAGGCTTCTTCCAGTTCGCCCGGAGTAGCAACCGCTGCTTTTTTCATATTAGCAACAGGTACGTCTACCAATACAGCCATGTAATCTTCTTTAAAGCCAATTACTTTAATGTTAGCCGGACCTTGCTGCATAACAGTGGCCGAAGAATCGCCTTTGAAGAAAACTTTAGCTTCTACAGTTTGTCCGTTAACGCTGGCTTCGTAAGTAGCAGTACCTTCAGTGTATTTTTTTTGTGCAGAAGCACTTAATGCAGTTGCGGTTAGGGCAAGGCCCATAGCAGCAGTAAATAGTTTATTCATGATTTTTAATAATGTGCAGTTAATGATTAGTTAAAGTTATTGATTTATTATTTAGATGCAACAATAAACGAATTGTTACGCCTTAATATATTTATTTTCAGGTGCAGGCTATCCGCCTCGTGCTGTAGCTGTGCTACACGTTTGTTAGTGTTGTTGGCATCGGCTATCAAATGTTTAAAGGTATAATTATTATGTACAAATGTGAGGTTGCTATGCGGATTATGGGTGAAAAATAAATAATCGATAGCCGTTTTTTGAGATAAGACTACCTTTTGCAACGATGGATTAAACCACAACACCGTTTTATTTTTGAACTGCATTAAATAATGTTGCTTTTGGAAGTATGAGTTTTGCAGATTTTGGTCAGGCCTGCAAATCATAATACTATCCACACCTAAACTATCCAAACAAGGCCGTATGCTGTACAAATAATTCTTATCCTTAGGTGTAAGGTCGGTAACTAAAACGGCTTCGTGTCCCGCTTGAAATAAGATTGCCGAGTTCTTTTTTACATTGAAAAATATAATATGATCGGCTTTTTGCTTTTGAATTGCTTTCCAACTCAAACCGGTACATAACACCAACAAGCATATTAAAGCCGCTGCAAGTTGCCTCATACGCTTATGAATTAAGAAATAGATAATGCAACTGATAAAGAGATATAGTAACAAATGTTCCCAGGGCCTGATCCAAATTTGGCCTATGCTGGCATACGGTAAGTGTTCAATGTAGATGAGCGCCTTGTTCATCAATAATATGGTATGCTCAAGCACGTAGCCCAGGAAGGCGGTTAAGGCCGATAAAGATTGAAAGCATGAGCTTATCAGGAATGTTATTCCTGCAATGACAATTACTTCCGCAGGGATAATTATGAGGAGGTTACTTAATAAAAAGTATACGGGGAACTGGTGAAAATAATAGGCGCTTAAAGGAAAGGTGATGAGCTGTGCTGCTAAAGACAAAGCGCATAGTTTCCAAAATTTCTTAGCCCATTTGTTGTTAAACTCTAGTTGATCTTCAATAATGGGTTGTAACGCTACCAAGCCAAATACCGCTATAAACGATAATTGAAACCCAACATCTGTTATTAAAAATGGACTATATAGCAACAAAGCAAAAGCCGAAACAGCCAGCACATTCAGGGCATGCACCGGTCTGCCACTGGCCTGGCTGATGATGAGCATGGTTAACATAACTGCTGCCCTGCAAACAGCCGGTGATAGTCCGGTAAGGATGGCGTAGCCCCAAATTAAGAGCAAAGAAAGTAAGGCGTTAAACACGCGGCCATAGCGGTAATGCTTAAATGGCTTCAGCAAAAAGGCAATTACAACAAAGATAATAGCTACATGCGCACCTGAAACAGACAGCACATGGATAGTCCCTGTTTTAGAATAGGCCTGTAAAATGTCGGCACTCATATCGGCTTTGTAACCGAGCAGCAGGGTAGAGGCAATGGCTGCCGCTTCTTTGTCGTGAATATATTGTTTAATGGAGTTGACCAATTGTTGCCTCACTTTGAGTGAAAAGGCTATTACCGGGTTACCTGTATGGCGCTTCAATACCCGGAACTGAGCCCTCGTTATAAAACTTTGATGGTAAATATTTTGATGCGCCAGGTATTGTTTGTAGTTAAACTCTGCAGGATTAAAGGGCGGATCAACTGGTTTGTAGTTAGCTGGTATAAGCAATTGATCACCGTAGTTTACTAAGTGCGAATTACTATCAGCTACCAGCGTGACTAAAATTTTGCCTGTTGATGATTGGTATTTACCAGCAGCAACTGTGTTAGAAACTTGTACTGTAAAGCGGGTATAAATGCCTTTTTGCTGGGGCTCATTAATGATTTGCGCCACCAGGTAGCTGGCTTTCGCTTTCGAAAAGTGATTGGTACTGAGCGACTCATCATTTATTTGACAAGTTAACCAGCCTGAGCAGAGCAAAAAGAAATGCATGGCAACATTGCCCAACCAGGAATAGCTGTGTCCGTTAATTTTATTATAAAGAAGATTTAAACAGATAAATAGAAAGGCGCTAAATACACCAATGCCAGCTATAAAAGGTAGTAAGGCAAAACCGTTTGTATACAAGCCAAGCACAATGCCAGCTATAAAAGGCATTAGCCAATACAAAAAAGGGATTTCGCCTTTGTGTGCCCGGAGCATGAGGTTTAGGAAATATTTGAAGCATGACCTAATGTTTAAGCCGCCTCTAAAATACAATTATCCGGCAGGAATAGAAATGAAGATTACAACTGATCGCGTACCTCGAGCAGGAATTTTTTCAGATTTTCGAGCGAAGTCAGGATGCTTTGCTGACTCTTGGTTTCGGTCATGTTGTTTTTCAAATGATCCTTAGCGCCTTGTATAGTGTAACCTTTATCGCGCACCAAATGAAAGATAACCTTCAGGTTTTCAATATCTTCGTTAGTAAAATAACGGTTGCCTTTTTTATTCTTTTTAGGCTGAAGTACATCAAATTCCTTCTCGTAATACCTTATCAGAGAATGATTAACGCTAAACATGGTAGTTACCTCGCCCATGGTGTAATACATTTTGCTGATATCGCGTTCTTTATAAGGCATGTGCAAATATAAAAATAAAAAGATAGTTGTCTATTCGACCGTTAAGGCTTTTAAGTTTTATTCCTCATAAAGCGGCGGATTGCCAAGCTTTACATTGTACTGTAAAAGCTTTCCGTTTACGGTTTTAACAATATAGAGTTTATACTTCACCTTGTAATTGTTTTTATACAAAATGTTGTACAGCTCACTGGGCGTTATGAATTTTATTTTCTTTAGGTCGGTATCAGTTACAGTTTTAATCGGTTCAAACTCTTCTCCATTTTCAATACTATCGTGGTAATAAAAGCAAACGGTTTTACCTATGCGGCAGGTACTACATGGTGAGCAAAATGTATAAGTGTGTACAAGCCGCCTGGTTTTTATGGTTACAAAATGCTCCGATACCAACATAGTATCGTTTGGCGGTGTAAACTTCATATATAGCGAATGCGGATTGTTTTGAGCCAGGCACGTTAGGGAAGATAGTTGTAAAAGTAAGATCAATAATATCCTCATGGCTTGGTAGCGGTCAAATTGGTGGTGCTGTAAATTTGATAAGATATTTCTTTTTTAAGAAATATAAATGATAGGAATCTGTGTGATAATAAATTTTGAGTGTACACCGGCAGATTTGGGCAAACTTAAAACTTTTATATATTTGAGCATCATGAGCAAGAAAAATATTGCCCTTTTAGCTGGAGGTTATACCGGCGAATACGAGGTATCTATCAACAGTGCTAAAAACATAGCAGCCAACCTGGATGCTGAAAAATATAATGTATACACCATTTTAATTAACCGTGACCGCTGGTTTTATCAGGCCGATGGTGAACTGGTGGATATTGATAAGAACGATTTTAGCCTTACCCTAAATGGCGAGAAGATAACTTTCGACAGCGTGTTTATTACGGTGCATGGTACTCCGGGCGAAGATGGTAAACTGCAAGGTTACCTGGATTTAATTGGCTTACCCTACAATACCTGCGATGCTACCACATCGGCCATTACAATGAACAAGGCTTATACTAAAGTTTTGGTACATGGTATTAAGAACCTAAATGCTGCCAAATCAGTTAAGTTGTTTAAGAACGACCTGCACGACGTAAGCACAATCGCAGCTGCCTTAAAATTTCCACTTTTTGTAAAACCTAATAACGGGGGAAGCAGTGTGGGTATGAGCAAGGTGCATAATGTTGCCGAACTGCCTGCCGCACTCGAAAAAGCTTTTCATGAAGATACTCAAATCTTAGTTGAAGAATTTATCAAAGGTCGCGAGTTTAGCCAGGGTATAGCCCGCTTGCACGGCAAACTGGTAGTGTTGCCCGCTACCGAAATCATCAGCTCAAAAGAGTTTTTTGATTATGAAGCTAAGTACACGCCAGGCGTATCGAAAGAAATTACGCCTGCCGATTTAACTGCTGAACAAAACCAGGTAATTGCCAATATTCTAACCGAAACTTATATCCGCCTCAACTGTCGCGGTATGGTGCGTATTGATTTTATTTTACAGGAAGGTACGGGTGATTTCTACTTTATTGAGGTCAACACCACACCCGGACAATCGGCCAATAGTTTAATTCCGCAACAGGTACGCGCCGCCGGCATGGATGTGAAGACCTTTTATGGCGATATTATAGAGGGATCCTCAACAGGATATTAAATATTATCGTCATGCCGAAATAAATTTGGCGTGACGATAGTTTTTTAATCAAAAGTCTGATTGATAATTTACCCCTATGCTCCGCTTCGTTAACTTTCAGAAGTCATATGGTAATTACCCGGCGCTAAGCATTCCTGATTTTACCGTTGACGGCGGTATTTATTGGATAAAGGGTGTGAACGGATCGGGTAAGAGTACGCTGCTGAAATCTATTGCTGGTATCCTGGCATTCAATGGCGATATTTTACTGGACGATATCAGCATTAAAACGCAACCGGTAGAATACCGAAAGCTGGTGAATTTTGCCGAAGCTGAGCCGCTGTTCCCCGAATTTTTAACAGGGCGCGAACTGATCGACCTCTTTGCCTCAGCCAAAAATGCGCCGGCAGGGCAGGAGCAACCCTACCTGGAAAGCATGGGCATGACAAGTTATATACATAAACCGGTAAGTACGTACTCCAGCGGAATGCTGAAAAAGTTATCATTATTACTGGCCTTTTTGGGCAAGCCTCAATTTATACTGCTGGATGAACCGCTTATTACCATTGATACCGCTGCCTTAACGGTGCTTTACCAATGGATAACTGATCATCACCGGCAATATGGTGCCAGTTTCTTGTTGTCGTCACACCAAATACTCGATGCAGAGATTTTGCCTGCTCAGGTATTGCAGATAGAGAATCAAACATTAAGGGCGGTTTCACTTACATGAAGCGGCCGCTAACTCATATTTTAAACCGCATTTTTGTGCGCGGTTTTTACCAGGCACATGCAGGTTTATTCCTTTTCTTCTTTCTTTTTATGGTTGGCGCTGTTGAACCGGGACAGTTGCTGGGTTACCATAAAACTTTGATGCTGGCTTTTATAACCAGTCCGTTAATGTTGTTAGTGGTGTTTGCCGTTTGGTTTTTATACACTATTAAATGCTGGCACTATGTAGTCGGAAAAATTACGGCCCCAACTCAGCATTTCCTTTACTATAGTGTTAACAGCTTTACTAAAAAAGACCAGCTTATAAGTTGGTTCATTATACAGCTAAGTATTTTGTCACCGGTAGTTATTTACGGATTAATAGCTGTTGGGGTAGGGTTGTTCTATCACTTTTATTTGACACCAATCCTTATTATAGCTTATCTGGTGGTATTATGTGCTGCAAGCGCCTGGCTGTATGTTACTGTAGTTGACCGGTTGGTGGATAGTGGCAGTGCATTGTGGATTATGCGGTGGTGCAGTGGCTGGAAAAAGCCATTCTTCAGCTTATATATTTATCAAGTTTTAAACGGGTTAAAAATACCGTACGTAATTACCAAGGGCTTATCGTGGTTAATTATAACCGGCGTCTTTCAATTGTTTAATGATGTAAGTACCGATGCCCGCGTTGCCGGCATTGCGGTACTGGCTATTGCCGTTGCACACGCAGTTCTGGTATTTGAAGGTCAGCGTTTCGAACATACGTATCTAAGTTTCTCCCGCAATTTTCCTTATTCGTTCATACAGCGGTATGTATATATTTTGCTCACTTATGCACTCATGATTTTGCCCGAGGCGGTCTGGTTGTTCAGCCGGTTTAATCCTTTACTGGCAATGCAGCTACTACTGATGGTTATAAGTGTACTCATGCTGTTACATACACTCATTTATTCCATGGGTTTAAATATGGATAAATACCTGCAATGGGTAATGGGCCTGTTTATTGTATTATTTTGGATAATGATGTTTAAGCTGATGCCTGTGTTAATTGTTGGAAATATTGTGCTGTCTTATCTCATATTTAGCAGGCATTATTATAAGGATATGCCAATTACGAACGAAAAGAAATAGTTGAAGTTTGTTTTCGCCAACATGTTCTTGGTCGAAGAGTTCCTATTTTAAGACGAGGCCACCCGTATACCCTTCCCACGCCATAAACATCATGCTGGTGGTATCTATATCTATTGAGTATTGTGTTTTGCCGTCCTCTTTAAAAAAATTATAACCGGTTTCCGTTTGCTTCCATATGCCATCGTCGTCATTATCAATCTGAACTTCGTACATGCTAACTTTACGCTTGTAAGGAACAGTGATATGATATAAGCCAGATCTTTTAATTTTTTTGATCAGGCTCGTCATATCACTTTGAGGTATCTTAACTTCGTATATAATTGTATAATCGGGAGACATATCATAAAATTCATCTTTCTGTACTGTTATGCCTTCGGGTATTATTACGCGACTTATTTCTTCAAATCTCTCTTTGCTGGGTCTTCTGCTCTGTTTACAAGAAGACAAGCCCGTTACTGCGAGTACTAAAAATGTGAAATATATCTTCTTACTTATACCCATCTTAAAGTTCTAACTTTTGACTTTAAACTCCCGACTCTAAACTTTGTAATGTTCCACAATATCCTCCGGTATTTTCATGCCCCGTCCGGTTTTCATGTCTATCATTACGTAATCGAAATAACCATCGCAGCAAACCTTTTTAGAAGCTTTGTTAGTCAACGTAAATGCTACGCGGCAACCTTTGTCGGTAACACTCTCAATGCCGGTGCGTACCAAAAAGTAATCGCCCATGGTAAGTGCGCGCTTATAATTAATATGCGCGGTGCTTACTACCCAGCCAAAGCCGCGCTCCATAAATTTTTCCATAGCCATGCCATAACAGGTATCCATTTGCTCGTAACGCGCAGCCATTACATAATCAAAATAACGGCTGTTGTGTACATGCTGAAACATGTCTATATCATCGGGCCGTACGCGGTGTTCGGTTTCAAAAGTGCTGTAAGTCATGAATAAAGAATAAAGGCGAAAGGAAAAGGTTTCAATAAAGCTAAAACTTTTATTAAGTATAAAAAGGTAAATTGCCAAGTGACAAACAAGTTGCACATTTCATCTATATGCCCTTAACCCTTCACCTAATAAATCACTTTTTACTTTCAACTTTTAACGTTACATTTGCACCTAATTAACAAAAATAATTCACGCTTTAATATTATTCACGTAATGTATTTAAGTTCAGAGTGGAAATCAGAAATTTTCACAACACATGGTGGCGAAGCCACTAACACAGGTTCGGCCGAAGGTCAGGTTGCTTTATTCACAAAACGTATCGCACACTTAACCGGTCACTTAAAAAAGAACAAAAAAGACTTCGCTACTCAATTGTCTTTACAGAAATTGGTAGGTAAACGTCGTGCTTTATTAGCTTACCTGTACAAAAAAGACATTCAAAGATACCGTGCTATCATCAAGGCTTTAGAGCTAAGGGATATTATCAAATAGTACTTACAGTCTTTCAAAAAAGCTGTCCGTTAGCGGATGGCTTTTTTACTTTTACATCAGCAAACAAATAAAAGCCGGTACGTTCTAAAAGATGAAAAGCGTACTATACAAAACAAGATGAGTTACAATGCAATTAAAAAGGTTATTGATTTAGGTGACGGCCGCACCATTGAGATCGAAACCGGAAAACTGGCCAAACAAGCCGATGGTTCGGTAGTAATAAAAATGGGTGATACCATGTTATTGGCTACCGTGGTTTCTTCTAAAGAAGCTAAAGAAGGTATCGACTTTTTACCGTTATCGGTAGATTACCAGGAAAAATATGCGGCTACAGGTCGTATTCCGGGTGGTTTTTTACGCCGTGAGGCACGTTTATCAGATTATGAGGTTTTAATCTCGCGTTTGGTTGACCGTGCATTGCGTCCTTTATTCCCTGAAGATTATCATGCTGATACACAAGTGATGATCTCATTGATATCTGCAGATAAAGATATTATGCCCGATTGCTTAGCCGGTTTGGCAGCATCAGCAGCGTTATCTGTTTCTGATATTCCTTTTAACGGTCCAATTTCGGAAGTACGTGTAGCTAAAGTTGATGGTGAGTTGGTTATTAACCCAACTTTAACCCAGTTACAGCGCGCCACTTTAGAGTTTATTGTTGCCGGTTCGGAGCATGATATTAACATGGTGGAAGGTGAAGCTCATGAAATTCAGGAAGCTGAATTGGTAGAGGCTATCAAATTTGCACACACCGCTATCAAAATTCAATGTTTAGCTCAAAAAGAGTTAACTATTGAAGTTGGCAAAACCGAAAAACGTAAATACAGCCACGAGCACAGCAACGAAGACTTGAAAAAAGCCATCTACGCTGCAACTTATGAGCAGGTATATGCTATTGCTGGTTCAGCATCAGCTAAAGATGAGCGTTCAGTTAAGTTTAAAGAAGTACGTGATGCTTACATCGCTACATTAGGAGAAATTGACGATATCACCAAATCATTAGCTAAAAAATACTACCACGATGTGGAGTACGATGCTATCCGTAACCTGGTATTAGATGAAGGTAAACGTTTAGATGGTCGTCAAACTACACAGATCCGTCCTATTTGGAGTGAAGTTGGTTACTTGCCATCTGCACATGGTAGCGCGGTATTTACCCGTGGCGAAACTCAGGCTTTAACTACAGTTACTTTAGGTGCTAAAGATGATGAGCAAATGATTGATGGCGCATTCATCAATGGTTACCAAAAATTCTTGTTACACTATAATTTCCCTGGTTTCTCAACTGGTGAGGTTCGTCCTAACCGTGGTGCTGGTCGTCGCGAAATTGGTCATGGTAACCTGGCTATGCGCTCGTTAAAACGCGTATTGCCTGCCGAAGATGAAAACCCTTATACTATCCGTATCGTTTCTGATATTTTAGAATCGAACGGTTCATCATCAATGGCTACGGTTTGTGCCGGTACATTGGCTTTGATGGATGCCGGTATTAAAATTACCGAGCCGGTTTCGGGTATTGCCATGGGCTTAATAACTAACGAAATGGGTACTAAATACGCTATCCTTTCTGATATTTTAGGTGATGAAGATCACTTAGGTGATATGGACTTTAAGGTAACCGGTACTAAAAACGGTATTGTTGCCTGCCAAATGGATTTAAAGATCAATGGTCTTTCTTACGAAGTTTTATCTAACGCGTTAGATCAGGCTAAAGAAGGTCGTTTACACATATTAGGCGAAATGGCTAAAACCATTGCTGCTCCTCGTGAAGATTACAAGCCATTTGCGCCACGTATTGTCACTCTTAAAATCGACAAAGAATTTATTGGTGCAGTTATTGGTCCCGGCGGCAAGATCATTCAGGAAATGCAACGCGAAACCGGTGCAAACATCAATATCGAAGAAGTTAACAACGTTGGTATCGTTCAGATCTTTGGTGATAACAAAGATGCTATTGATGCTGCCGTTAGCCGTATACGCGCAATAGCTATGCGACCAGAAGTTGGCGAAATTTACGAAGGTAAAGTACGCTCTATAATGCCGTTCGGTGCTTTTGTTGAAATTATGCCTGGCAAGGATGGTTTATTACACATTTCAGAAATAGATCACCGTCGTATTGAAACGATGGATGGTGTGTTTGAAGTAGGTGAGATCGTTCGCGTTAAGCTGATGGATGTTGATAAACAAGGTAAATTGAAACTTTCCCGCAAGGCGCTATTGCCGCGTCCGGAAAGAAACGAGTCTCCAAGAGACTAACATATTTGCTTTTTAGCATTTAAAACCACATATTCTGAGATTTTATCAAAGGATATGTGGTTTTTCTGTTTGTTTTTTGTTTCTTTGTAATGACTCCCCTAAGTCATTTAGTTTAGCTATTGGATAATTGTAGATTTTGCCGAAACATCTAAAGTCCGATCCTATTGAAAATGACATCTACTGCTAATGATGATCCTTTAGATTTTTTAAGTAACAACGTACAGGGTACAACCAGCGGCACAAAAGCCGACCTTATACAACTGTTGCTTTATGAAATTATAAGAGTCAAAGATTTAATAAAATACTACGAAGGTATTCCCAATGGTGCAGGCCAGCTGGGTGCATCCATACTTAATGAACTTGTATCTGAAGCTTACCAATCCCTGGTAAATTATGATACTGTGTTAATGCGTAAATATTACGATCTGTTGCAAAACTGCGACTAAGATTTCTATTGCCCTTCTTTTTATACATCATCCAAAATACCATCCTCCTCATCAATATAAAAGCTAAAGGTTTAGTTTACGGTTTGCTGTAATACTTTTGCCGATATGCCTATATTTGACGGCATGAAGCATTTAATTGCACCCTCTATTTTAGCAGCCGATTTTGCCAATTTGCAACGCGATATAGAACTCATTAACCAAAGCGAAGCCGATTGGATCCATGTTGATATTATGGACGGCTTGTTTGTCCCCAATATATCTTTTGGTTTCCCGGTGGTGGAAGCGGTAAAAAAGCATGCAACCAAGCCACTTGATGTTCACTTGATGATAGTTGAGCCCGACCGTTATCTTAAGGCGTTCGCCGATGCCGGTGCAAATCATATTACGGTACACTATGAGGCCTGCACTCACTTGCACCGTACTGTTCAAGCTATTAAAGAACTGGGCTGTACGGCAGGGGTGGCGTTAAACCCGCATACGCCTGTAGCCTTGCTCGAAGATATTATTGCTGATTTGGACCTGGTGCTGGTGATGTCTGTTAACCCCGGTTTTGGCGGACAAAAATTTATTCCCAATACTTATAAAAAAATACAGCAGGTTAAAGCACTAAGTGCGGTAAGCAATACTAATCTATTTATTGAGGTTGATGGTGGTGTTAACCTTGGCAATACACCGCAACTGGTAGATGCCGGTGCCAATGCGTTAGTAGCAGGCAACTTTGTATTTTCGTCGGAAAATCCATTGCAAGTTATCAGCCAGTTAAAACAGGCTTAATAAGTTATTTAATAATTTACAATAAATAATTTTGCGTTTTTCCACAATGACCAAACGTTATTCACAAATTAATAATTAACTACCAATTTAATAGGGTTATTATTTAACTTCGCCGCAACTAAGTAACCTTATTGGTCTTGGTAAATTCACTTAAAGCTATGAAACATAATTTCGGTGCCGGACCCGGCATCCTTCCTCATGAAGTTTTGAAACAAGCTGCCCAGGCAGTAGTTGATTTTAATGGTATTGGTTTGTCTATCCTCGAAATTTCGCACCGTTCGGCCGAGTTTGAGGCAGTTTTAGCTGAAGCTATAAAACTGGTTAAAGAATTGTTAGAAGTGCCAGAAGGTTATTCGGTGTTATTTTTACAAGGTGGTGCAAGTCAGCAATTTGCTATGGTTCCTTATAACTTACTACCCGAAGGTGGCAAGGCTGCGTACCTGGAAACAGGTGTATGGGCTAATAAGGCAGCAAAAGAAGCTAAATATTTCGGTAACATGGAAATTGTTGCTACCTCTAAAGAAAGCAACTTTAACTATATACCTAAAGATTATACGGTACCTGCCGATGCGGCTTATTTCCATATCACAACTAATAATACCATTTACGGTACCCAACTGCAGGATATTAAGCCATCGCCAGTTCCTATGATTGCCGATATGTCTTCAGATATATTCAGTCGTAAAATTAACGTGGCCGATTTTGGTTTAATTTATGCCGGTGCTCAAAAAAATATGGGCCCTGCAGGGACTACGCTGGTTATAGTGAAAGATGAGATATTGGGCAAGGTAGATCGTAAGATTCCGGCTATGTTCAATTATCAAACCCAAATTGAGGGTGGTTCCATGTACAACACGCCACCGGTTTTTGCTATCTACGTATCTATGCTCACACTGGGCTGGTTAAAAGCCAAAGGCGGTGTTGATGCCATGGAAAAAGAAAACGATGCTAAAGCGGCCATGTTATACCGCGAAATTGACCGTAATCCATTGTTTAAAGCAGTGGCAGCGGTTGAGGATCGTTCTAAAATGAACGTATGTTTTGTGACCGAAAATCCGGAGCACGAAAAACCATTTTTGAAAATTTGTGACGATAAAGGCATAGTAGGTATTAAAGGCCACCGCAGTGTAGGTGGTTTCCGTGCCTCCATTTATAACGCCCTGCCAACTACCAGTATTCACGTACTGATTGATGCTATGCAGGAGTTTGCAGAAAAAAACAAATAGGGGTGCGGGGGTGAAAAGGAGCGAGGTGCGGGGCAAATCATTTCCCTTCTCCTCGCATCTCAATTCCCCGAACCTCGCCACTAATAACACCCCAACCATGATAAAACTACTCGCTAATGATGGTATAGACCCTGTAGGCAAGCAAATGCTTGAGGCTGCCGGTTTTACTGTTGATACCACATTTATACCACAGGATGAATTACCTGTGAAATTACAACAATACGATGCCATAACGGTGCGTAGCGCAACCAAAGTGCGAAAAGCGTTAATTGATCAATGCCCTAACTTAAAGCTTATTGGCCGCGGTGGAGTAGGTGTTGACAACATTGATGTTGAATACGCACTGGAGAAAGGCGTGGCGGTACATAACACCCCTGCGGCATCATCTGCATCGGTGGCCGAACTGGTATTTGGTCACCTGTTTACCGGTGTACGTTTTTTACAAGATGCTAACCGCAAAATGCCTTTAGAAGGCGCAACCAAGTTTAACGATCTTAAAAAAGCCTATGCTAAAGGTATTGAACTGCGTGGCAAAACCATTGGTATTTTAGGATTCGGTCGGATAGGCCGCGAAACTGCCAAAATTGCTTACGGTTTAGGTATGGAAGTATTAGCGTTTGATGTGTATCCATCTGTAACTGAACTGGAATTAGTTTTAGGTGGTGGCGTAAAAGTTACCGTGCCCGTGCAGTATGCCGATAAGGACGAAGTAATTGCCAAAAGCGATTTTATTTCTTTACATGTACCTTTCAGCGAGGAGCCTGTTATTGGGGCCCGTGAGCTTGCCTTAATGAAAAAAGGAGCTGGGTTAGTGAACTGTTCTCGTGGTGGTACCGTGGACGAAGCTGCATTGCTGGAAGCACTTGATAGCGGACAGTTAGCCTTTGCCGGCCTGGATGTGTTCGACAATGAACCAACCCCACGCGCTGAACTGTTACAACATGCCAAGATCTCCTTAACCCCACACATTGGTGCTTCAACCAACGAAGCCCAGGAGCGTATAGGTGTTGAATTGGCTACGCTGATCATCAACCATTTTAAAACACTGTAACAATATCAAAGTGTTATAAACAAGAAAGCCTGCCTGGTTTAACCGGGCAGGCTTTCTTGTTTATAGAATATTATGATATCTATATTTTTATCTACTGTGTGATATTGAATGAACCTATGATATGCGCCTCCGCGCCCGTATCGATATCCATTGCAGTTATATCAAAAGTGCCCTGCACGGTACCTTTTTTACCGTTATTATCATCAGCAACATCAACTTTGGTGAAATTTACTTTTCCATCACCCTGAGACGCTAAGTACTTTATGCCGTTCACTTTAACTGCTACTAATTGTACATCAAAGATACCAACTGCTGTTCCACCACTTAGCAAACCAAAGCTCCTTTCAGAAACATCGGTTCCGGCACCTATGGTTGTAGAGATTAGCCCCATTCTGCTCACTTCAAATGTTAGCAGGTCCTCAGGGTTTTTCAAAGTGTAGTCTGTTGTACCCAATCTTACAATTATGGTATTAGTTGCGCCAATAGCAACACTTCCATCTCCGGGTGTAGTTGTACCACCGCCAGGAGTAGTGGGTGTTGTCGGAGTAGTGGGTGTTGTGGGTGTTGTGGGCGTTGTAGGAGTAGTGGGAGTAGTGGGTGTAGTTGGAACAGTAGGCGTGGTAGGCGTATAGCCGGGTATTGGTGTAGAAGAGACTTTAATCAGTTCGGGATTTGCATCTTTACCACATGATGAAATGCCTAATATGGTTAACGCCAAAAATGCCAACGCGATATTAAATTGTTTTGCATGTAAATATCTGCCCATCTAACTCAATTATAAGATTTTTATTAGTAATTATTACTTCATCAAATATGCTCAAAAATGATGGCAATTGCAATAATATAAAAAGCTGTTAAACAGTTGCATATCACGTATAAAGTGTCTACTTGAAAGCTTTTATTCTTTTAGATTACCTGCACATATTACAGTACCACCATTGGTATAGGTTAACGTGTTTAAGTATGCTATATTCATTTAAGTTACACAATCCAATATCTACAAGTTGTGCGTTATCCCTTTTTCAGGAAGTTTTACCCGATAGCCATCTTGTTCCAAAGCATCGGCCATGGCTTGCATGCTTTCTGTTTCGCCGTGTACTAAAAATACTTGCTTCAAGCGGTCGGCGGGTTGTTGCTTTACGGTATTCACCAAATCATCATGATCGCCGTGGGCACTAAACAGATCGGTCTTTTTAATAGTAGCATAAACCGACATTTCGCGATCTTTAATATGCACAATAGGATCGCCGCGTAGTAGGCGGTAACCCAAAGTGTTTTTAGCGCAATAGCCTATAAAGAGTATAGTACAGTAATAATTTTGGATGTTATTATAAAGGTGATCCTGTATGCGGCCACCTTCCAGCATCCCGGCCGATGAAATAATAATGCACGGCTCGAAGTAATTAGAGATTTGCTGACTTTCCTTTAGGTTCTCAACGTAGCTCAGGTTATCAAACTCAAACTCATCGCCCTTAGCACGATAGAAATCCTGCGCTTCGGTGTTTAATAACGCATGGTGCTTGCGAAATACATTGGTAGAGGCATTGGCCATAGGGCTATCCACAAACACCTTAACCGGCGGCAATAAACCACTGCTAAAGATCTTGTTCAACGAATATACTAACGCCTGTGTACGGCCAATACTAAAAGCCGGAATAATTAAACGGCCCGATTCTTTAATGCAAGCCTTTTCAATGGTATCCACCAACACTTCCTCAATGGTTTTGTCTTTGGAGTGGTAGCGGCCACCATAAGTAGATTCGGTTACCAGGTAATCAACCGGGGGCAGCGGATGCGGATCATCTAATACCGGATAATTCTTACGGCCAATATCGCCGGTGAAAGCTATTTTCTTTTCTTCGCCTTGATCGTTAATAGTTAATACTGCCGCAGCAGCACCCAGTAAGTGGCCAACAGGTATGAAGTTCAATTCCACATCATCGTTTAAACGGAAGGGTTTGTTGAAACCTATGGTTATAAACCGCTCAACAGTATCCATAACGTGCTTTTGCAAATACAGCGGCTGCGGGCGGTGGCCGTGATGTTTGCCACGACCATGCTTGCGGCTCTTATGCTGCTTGTGCAAAAATATGCTTACCGAATCCATCAGCAAAAGCTCGGTTAGCTCTGCAGTGGGAGGGGTGCATAAAATTTGTCCGTTAAAACCCATGCGTACCAGCGTAGGCAGGTTGCCCGAATGATCTATATGGGCATGAGTTAAAATCACTACATCAATTTCACCGGGATTAAAAGGGAAATCTTCATTAGCCTGTACGTTGCGGTCTTTTTCGTAGTCCAGTCCGCAATCTATTAAAATTTTATATTGGTTAACCTCCAGCAAGTGCATGCTGCCGGTAACCTGACGGGCTGCCCCGTGTATGGTTAGTTTCATTTTCTTAGTTCATAATTGGTTGATGTTTCGTAATCGATAATTCATTGTAGTAGCCAAATAAATGAAGCGGCCATGAATTATCAATCATTAACTATCAACTACACCTCATACTGCAACTGGCTCAAATACCTGTAAAGGCCTTGCTCCTGGGTCATCAGTTGGTCGTGGGTTCCGCTTTCAATAATACGGCCTTTTTCTAATACTACAATTTTGTCGGCTTCGCGTATGGTAGACAGGCGGTGTGCTATAATGATGGAAGTACGGCCCTTCATCAACTCTTCCAAAGCCTCCTGTACCAAACGTTCCGATTCGGAATCCAAAGATGAAGTAGCCTCATCCAGGATCAGTATCGAAGGGTTTTTTAACAAGGCCCTGGCAATAGCAATACGCTGACGCTGACCGCCCGATAATTTAACGCCGCGTTCACCCACAATGGTATCGTAAGCTTCAGGGAAGCCTTCAATAAATTGGTGAGCGTTGGCGCGTTTGGCCGCCTGCATAATCTCTGCTTCCGTTGCACTACGCTTGCCATAAGCAATGTTTTCGCGAATGGTACCACCAAACAACAATACATCCTGCGGTACAATGGCAACCTGGTTACGTATATCGGTCAGGGCAAAATCACTGGCCGGTTTACCGTCGAATAGCATGTTACCGCTTTGAGGGTGGTAAAACCGTAAGATCAAGGCAGCCATGGTAGATTTACCCGAACCGCTTGGACCAACAATGGCTACACGCTGACCTGCTTCTGCCTCCAGAGTAACCTCTTTCAGCACTTCAACTTCAGGCCGCGAAGGGTAATGGAAGTTGATGTTATTAAATGTTAAATCGCCACGTATATGCTGCTTGATCACATTTTCGCTTTCGTGAATGGACACCTGCTCACCTTGTTCGGCCAATATCTCTAATACACGTTCACTCGCACCAATGGCTTTTTGCATGTTGGCATATAAGTCGGGAAGGCTACCCATAGCTGCGCTAATGAAGGCGGCATATATAATAAAGTCGGTTAATTTGCCAAAGGTTAAGCCATTATCGTGGATAGATACCAGGTAGGAGCCATACCATATTTCGCAAAATACAGTTCCGAATAAACAGAATACGATGAACGCACCAAACAGTCCCCTGAATTTGGCACCTTTAACAGCCAGTACCACTACTTCGTTCAGGTTTTTAGTGTAGCGGCCGGCCTCAAATGCTTCGTTAACAAATGCTTTTACATTGGCTATACCTTGCAGTGTCTCTTCTACAATTGTGTTTGATTCGGCCAATTTATCTTGTGCCTGGCGCGAAAGATTACGAATGAACTTACCAAAAAAGATAGCTATGACGATTAAAAAAGGCAGCACCAGTAAAAGTGCCAAAGTTAATTTTACAGATGATATAGCCAGCAAAATAATACCACCTACCAAGATGATGATCTGCCGTATCATTTCGGCAAAGGTGGTGGTCAGGGTATCTTGTATTTGGGAAAGATCGGATGAGATACGGCTATTAAGCTCTCCAACACGGCGGTTGGAGAAGAAGTTCATAGGAAGGGTAACCAGTTTAAAATAGGTATCGCGACGAATATCGGCCAATGATTTTTCGGCTACCTGTACAAACCAGGTGATACGGAAATAGGATACAAACCCTTGCAAAAACAGGATTACAATGGCAATTTCGCCAATGGTACGCAGGCTGGCGGGCATAAAGCTATAATGCTGCTTACCTTGTGATGCATCAATTAACGCACCGAACAAACCCGGAAATGCCAGCCCGGTTAAACTGGAAATGATCAGGAATACCAGTCCGCCAAAAAACTTGGCGCGGTAGGGTTTTATATAACCTATAAGTTGACCGATCTTTTGAAGGCTTTGCTTGTTGATCTTTGCTTTAGGTAACTCTTTCTCAGCTGCATTCCCACTATTTAATCGTGATCTGGCCATAAAATACTTTCTTCCTCAACTAATTTAACGGGTAAAAGTACGGTTTAATAGCGTGTTTAAAGGCAATTGTTGGTAAAATTGACGTTATAATGAGAACGGATGAATAACGTTAATTGATAGTATTTTCAACAAATAACACCAAGCGCACCAGCTGGCTTGTAATTAGTTTTAAATTCTCATACAATGCCCTGCAAAACCCGTAAAGTGTTCACGGGTGAATGCATGGTTTAATTAGCTATTTATTCCATAAAGTTTCAAAAAATTACATTTTCATTCAATATGGACAGGTTTTGCTGGTTGCTTAAAAATTAAAATGCTTACAAAAGTGTGGAAAAAGTGTTCACGCGTGAACACTTTTTGAATGGTTTGTGAACACTTTCGTGAACATTTTTTTGGCAAAGTGGGGAAAGTTTCGGATGCTCAGGTTGACAGTGTGATTGCTGATAACACTCCTCGCTTCTTATTATTGTTTAAAGCAGAAAATTGCGGTTTGGGACGAAGCTTGCGTTAGCGATAGTAACGGAAAGCCCGCAATGAAGCATAGCGCAATGAGGACTTGTAGTGAATAGCGCGGGCCGGAGGCAACGCCCAGAGAAGAGAGTTAGCAGTCGATAGTTGATAGTTCAGAGTCAATAGTCAGTGAGTCAATGGTCAGTGAGTGAAATGCAAATTTGGTCTGTCCTTTTATAGCTCTGAGCTTGACGAAGAACTTACCAGGCGGCTAATGCTTCGACAGGCTCAGCATGACAATCGGTTATCGATAGCAATTCTGTTAATCTTTAAATTCGGTAAATTCCGGTTCAAAAAACTTACTGAAAATCAATAATTACACTATCGCCCAAATTTAAACCCAGTAACCCGCTGGCGTTACCTTTGTTAATAGCAATTTCCAGGTGGTCGCTAATGCCAAACAGGCAGAGCTTTTCGCCTTCGGGCACTTCGTTGTAGTGCCAGCTGAGGTGGGTAATGGTTTCGTTACGTTTAAAGTAGAGCACAAACCGGCGACCTTCCTGTACGCGGTTAAAAAAGTCTTTAGTGATATTGGTAATCACGTTTTGAAACGAGTCGATATAAATAACCATTCCCCTAATTTGATTACGCTCCACAGCCGGTTGCAAAGTACCACGTTTTTCGATGCTGTTAACCGGAATGCCGATCTCGGTCAGGGGCTTGCCCTCGGCCAGGTGACAGGCGGCTTTCACAAATATATCGGCCAGTGGAAAATGCAGAAATTTGTGGTCCTGCAAAATATCTATCTCCACCATTTCCTCGGCTTCATCGTTAAATATAAGCGAGAAAATGCCGTTATCGGCACCCACAAAAAAATGGTTTTGGTAACGGATGGCCAAAAACCGGGTATCGTCACTGTACACGGTATCAATGCCTATGAGATGTACGGTTTCTTCGGGAAAATAATAAAAACTATTCTTTAAAATAAAGGCAGCTTGTTGTATATTGAAGGCAGCTACTGAGTGGGTTATATCAATAATGTTAACTGTAGGCAATATTCTCAGAATACTGCCTTTTAAGGCAGCCTGATAAATATCTTTATCGCCCAGGTCAGTTGTTAAAGTAATTATTGACATTCGTATTCAAATATTTATTGCTAATCTTGTAAAAGCATTAACAAGGTGCAAATATTCAAAAATTTAACCACAACGAATCAGCAACTATAAAAATCATTTTCTGTTGAACGAACTTAAAATATCAATTGAACACCTTAACCCTGCGGTACTGTGGGGGCCTAACAATGATCATTTTGAGATCATTAAGAAGCAATATCCTAAACTTAAACTGGTTGCCAGGGGCAGCGAGCTAAAAGTGTTAGGGGATGAGCAGGAACTAGCTTTTTTTAACGAAAAGTTTGCTCAGTTGCTGCAGCATGTAGAGAAATTTGACACCCTGAACATAACCGATATAGAGCGATTATTGGGCGCTAAACATATTGAGCCTAAACCTGCCGACCCGGCAACCGATAAGCCGGGCAACATGGGCGAGGTAATTGTGTTTGGCCATAACGGTATTATGGTTAAAGCCCGCACGGCTAACCAGCGCCGCATGGTAGATAGTATTGTGAAGAACGATATATTGCTGGCTATTGGCCCTGCTGGTACCGGTAAAACGTATACTGCGGTTGCGTTAGCGGTTAGGGCATTAAAAAACAAAGAGATCAAGCGGATTATATTGACCCGCCCGGCTGTTGAGGCAGGGGAAAACCTGGGCTTTTTGCCCGGTGATTTAAAGGAGAAGATAGACCCTTACCTGCGCCCGCTTTACGATGCGCTTGATGATATGATACCGCCCGAAAAATTAAAAACATACCTGGAAAACCGTACCATTGAAATTGCTCCGTTAGCCTTTATGCGCGGCCGTACTTTGGATAACTGCTTTGTTATTTTGGATGAGGCGCAAAATGCTACCGATATGCAGTTGAAGATGTTTTTAACCCGTATGGGGCCATCGGCCAAGTTTATTGTAACGGGTGATGTAACGCAGATTGACTTGCCTAAAAAGCAGCAGTCGGGCCTGCACACCGCCCTGCGTATTTTAACCGATATTAAAGGCATCGATATTATTTACCTGAATGGAGACGACGTAGTGCGCCACAAACTTGTACGCCGTATACTGGAAGCATACGGGGATATACAGTAAGACAGAGACAAGAAGTAAGAGACAAGAAACAAGACCTAAGAAACAAGTATAAGATTTTAAGATAATACATTGATATGCCAAAGTAGGCAAAGCCCGGTTGCTAAGAATTTGTCTTGGCTCTTGGCTCTTGTTTCTTGGCTCTGAGCAAAATGGAAGCTATTAAACAAACACAATATAATTTTCCTGGGCAAACTGCTTATTACAAGGGCAAGGTGCGCGATGTTTATACCATTGAAAACCGGCTGTTGGTAATGGTAGTGAGCGACCGTATTTCGGCGTTTGATGTGGTTTTGCCTGAGCCTATTCCTTTTAAAGGACAGGTGCTGAACCAGATTGCAGCCCATTTTTTGCAAGCCACGGCCGATATTGTGCCCAACTGGGTTATTACCGTGCCCGATCCAAGCGTTACCATTGGTAAAATGTGTGAGCCGTTTAAAGTGGAAATGGTGATCCGCGGTTATTTGGCCGGGCATGCTGCGCGGGAATATGCTGCCGGTAAACGCCAGGTTTGCGGTGTAACTTTACCCGAAGGTTTAAAAGAAAACGATAAATTGCCTGAGCCTATCATTACCCCAACTACCAAGGCCTCGGTAGGGCATGATGAGGATATATCGCGCGAGCAAATATTGGCACAAGGCATTGTAAGTGAAGAAGATTACGTTCAGTTAGAGCAATACACACGCGCTTTGTACCAGCGCGGAACCGAAATTGCAGCTGCGCAAGGATTGATTTTGGTAGACACCAAGTATGAATTTGGCAAAGCCGACGGAAAAATTTTTCTGATCGACGAAATTCATACACCCGATTCTTCCCGCTATTTTTACAGCGAAGGATACGCCGAGCGTCAGCAAAACAACGAGCCTCAAAAACAGCTGAGCAAGGAGTTTGTGCGCAAATGGCTGATCGAAAACGGCTTCCAGGGTAAGGATGGGCAGGTTGTGCCGGTAATGACGCCCGAAATTGTACAGTCCATATCTGACCGTTACATTGAGTTGTTTGAGCAAATAACCGGTAAAACCTTCGAAAAAAGCAACACGCAAGATGTAATTACCAGGGTAGAAAACGCAGTTAAACTTTCGTTGTCTTCCTTGTAATTTTATTAATAGACAAATAAGTTATATCTTTAGCCCTATAATTATTTTAACATGAAATTCTCTGTTGATAAACATGAAAAGTACGTTTTGATTAAATTGAACGAATCAAAACTGAATTCATTAATCACACCTCAACTAAAATCTGAGTTAATACTCATTAATACTGAGGGGCAACGTAATATTATATTAGATCTGTGCCAGGTTAAATTTGCCGATTCATCGGGCTTAAGCAGCCTGTTGGTAGGTCACCGTTTGTGTAAAAATGCCGAAGGGAGTTTTATACTGGCGTGCTTAAACGATGCGGTATCGCGTCTGGTAAGCATTTCGCAGTTGGAAAATGTATTGACCATTGTACCAACTACTGAAGAAGCTATCGACCATATTTTTATGGAAGAGATAGAAAAAGAATTGAAAAGAGAAGCAAAATAAGACTTATGTGTGTTTACCCATTATGAGATTTGAGGTAACCATACTCGGAAGCAGTTCAGCAACACCGATATTTAACAGAAACCCTACGGCGCAGGTGCTTAATATTAATGAGCATCTGTACCTGGTAGATTGCGGCGAAGGCACCCAGGTGCAAATGCTGCGTTTTGATGTTAAAGCCAGCAAAATAGACCATATTTTCATTAGCCACCTTCACGGCGATCATTACCTTGGCCTTATTGGTTTAATTTCATCCATGCACCTTAACGGGCGTGTTAAACCTCTGAAATTATTTGGCCCGCCTCCTCTAAAAGAAATTATTGATATTCAGTTTAAGCACTCTGATACACGCTTAAACTACGAGCTGCAATTTTACCCAACCAACGCCGCTATATCTGAAGTTATCCTCGATAACCAGGACGTAACGGTAGAAACCATCCCGCTCGATCACCGTATACCCACAACCGGGTTCTTATTCAAGCAAAAGAAACGCCTGCGCAAAATTATTAAAGAAAAAGCAGAAGCGTTAGGGGTGCCGGTAGAGCATTATGCGCTGCTTAAAAAAGGAGCGCCTTTTACTGCGGCCGATGGAAAAACTTATAAGAATGAGGAACTGACCATCGACTCGGAGCAGCCCAAGAGCTACGCCTTTTGTTCGGATACTATTTATAACGAACAGTACTTTGAACAAATTAAGAATGTAGACCTGTTATACCACGAATCTACCTTTTTACATAACATGCTCGATAGGGCAAACAAAACCTTCCATACCACCGCTTGGCAGGCAGGGCAGGTAGCCCTACAAACCGGTGCAAAGGCATTAGTTATTGGCCACTTTTCGGCGCGTTACAAAGGTCTTACTGAACTGCTCGACGAAGCGCGCAGCGTTTTCCCTAAAACAGATTTAGCTATAGAAGGAAGTGTTTTTTCTGTAGGAGACGATCTGGTTTAGTAGATTTTATTAACTACCTTCTTTCTTTATACCGATAGATATTGGCATCTCACAAGCCAATTAATCAGTACAATAAACACACCATGTATTGTGTAGCAATGTGGCAACCGAATGCATATCTAAATATGCGTGCGGTTGCCACAGTGCAAGGGTAATACGTGAGTATGTATGGGTTTGTGATTAAATTTCTCTGTTCAGATCCCAGTTTTCTAAATAATCGGCAACGCGTTTCAGGAACGAACCGCCCAAAGCGCCATCAACCACCCGGTGATCGTACGACATGGATAGATACATCATGTGGCGTATGGCTATCACATCGCCGGTAGGGGTTTCCAGTACGGCAGGTTTCTTTTTAATGGTACCTACAGCCAGTATGGCAACCTGCGGCTGGTTAATAATAGGAGTGCCCATTATATTGCCAAACATGCCAATATTGGTTACAGTAAATGTACCATCGGCAGCGTCATCTGGCTTCAGTTTGTTATTACGTGCACGGCCAGCCAAATCGTTTACGCTTTTTACCAAACCTACCAGGTTTAAGGTATCGGCACGGCGAATAACCGGAACTATAAGATTGCCGTTTGGCAGGGCTGTAGCCATACCAATGTTAACGTCTTTTTTCTTGATGATTTGCGTACCGTTAACCGAAACATTAATCATTGGCATATCGGCAATAGCTTTGGCCACTGCTTCAATAAATATTGGGGTATAGGTGATCTTCTCTCCTTCGCGGCTCTCAAATTTAGCTTTAATGCGCTCGCGCCAGTAAACTAGGTTAGTTACGTCAGCTTCCACAAACGAGGTTACATGTGCCGAAGTATGTGTGCTCATCACCATATGGTCGGAAATTAAACGGCGCATACGGTCCATCTCAATAATTTCATCACCACCGGAAGCACGGATTGGAGCTGCAGGTTGTGAGGTTGCGGGTTGCGGGGACGTAGTTGTTGGTTGCGGGGCTGAAGGTTGCAGGATTACGGGCTGTATCGTATTTCCCTGATCTCTATTCCTGTTTTCCAAATAGGCCAGCAAATCATCTTTTGTTAAACGGCCTTCGGCACCGGTACCGGGTATGGCATCCAGCTCGGCCTGGCTTACGTTTTCCTGGTTCGCAATATTACGTACCAAAGGCGAGTAGAACCGCACTGATGATGACTGCACGGTTGAGGCAACCGGCGCATCCACTTTTGGCAATTGGTTTATACCAGGTATGTTGTCTTCAATCGCTTGAACTTCGGGTTCAGGTTCAACAAGTTTTTCTGCTACGGGTTTCGTTTGCTCTGGCTCTGCAGGCGGGGCTGCTACTGGCGCAGGTTCCTCTTCATCGGTTTCAATGATAGCAATGGGGCTGCCCACTTGTACCACTTCATCTTTTTGATAAAGCTGCTCTACTAATACACCGCTAACCGGCGATGGCACATCCGAATCTACCTTATCAGTCGCAATTTCTACTACCGCATCATCAGCATCAATCTTGTCGCCCGGGTTTTTAAGCCAGGTTATTACTGTTGCTTCGGCGACGCTTTCGCCCATTTTAGGTAGCAGGAGCTGGTATTTGGCCATGTTTTATGTGTACAGTTGATGGGACAAAATTACTTAATTATCCGTTAACTATTCACCTGCCAGTAAAGTATTCAACATACCCAGTGCAGTGATGGCTGTACGCTCAATATTTTGCTTGCGCTTATTGCCAAAAGTAAACTTTTTAACAATGGTAGTGCCTTTGCCAGCTACACCTATCCAAACAGTACCCACCGGCTTATCTTCGGTGCCACCACCCGGGCCGGCAATGCCCGTAACCGCAATGGCATAGTCCGATTTGAAATTGAGCAAGGCACCTTCCACCATTTCGGTAGCTGTTTCTTCGCTTACGGCTCCGTGCTGCCACAGCGTTTCGTTCTTTACGCCTAATATGCTTTCTTTAAGTTCGTAAGAGTATGATACGGCACCACCTAAAAATGTTGCCGATGAACCTGCATGCTGTGTAAACAAGTGTGCTATATAACCACCTGTACAGCTTTCGGCTACCGATACGGTTTGTCCACGCTCTTCCAGCCTGGTCATAATGGCTTTCTCCAGTGCAATATCATCTTCGGCAGCTATAACGGTTCCTAAACGGCCAACCAGTTGAGCCGCATAATTGTCTATATCCTGTTGAAGGGAGGCTTCGTTTTCACCATAACCGCTTAACCGTAAACGTACCTGGCCCAGTTTGGGCAGGTAAGCCAGTTTAATATGTGCGGGTAAGGCGTCTTCAATATCGGCAATACGCTCGGCCAAAAAAGATTCGCCTTCGCCTACCGTTAATAAAGTTTTATGGATGATGAACGGAAGCTTAAAGGTAGTTTTCAGTTTAGGCAGCACCTGCTGCTCTACCATGTACATCATTTCGTGCGGTACACCCGGCATCGATACATATACCTTGCCTTCCTGATTGAACCACATGCCGGGTGCAGTGCCGTTCTGGTTGTTGAGCACCTCGCAGTTAGCCGGTACCTGTGCCTGCTGGCGGTTAACATCCAGCAACGGGCGATTATATTTTGCAAAGATCCGTTTTACGTTTTCCAGGGCTTCTTCGTTTTCTACAAAACTAACGTTGAAGTATTCGGCCAGGGTTTTCTTGGTAATATCGTCTTTAGTGGGGCCTAAACCACCGGTTATTAATATGATGTCTGCCCGTTGTTTGGCTTCGGCTAAGGCTGTAAGGATGTGTTCCTTATCGTCACTAACAGATGAAATTTGCTTTACGCGGATACCGGCGGCATTCAATTGTTGCGCCATCCAGGCCGAGTTGGTATCTACGATCTGGCCAATGAGTATCTCATCGCCTATGGTTATAATTTCTGCAAGCATGCTTAATTGTTGTAATAATCTTTTCGTTTGGTCAGTTTAAGATCCTGCAAAATAGAGGCTTTTACCCGTAAGTCTACACTGAACGACTTATACAAGCCAAATGGCGTCCACCTGAAAGAAAGGTCCCAGCAGTGCAGATCGCGGTAGATGGAAAACTGTGTAATGCCCAGCTTGGCAGCCTTAACATCATAGTTGGTGGTGTACTGTACTTTCCATTTAGGGCTTACGTTAACATCGCCACTGGCACTAACCGTGCTCGATGTGGTTTTGCCTACAATGCCGCTGGTTATACCGTTTGCATAGTTAAAATTGAAGTTGACGCTTACATTGTAAGGTACGTTGAAATCAACATAACGGCTCGGGTCATTGTCTATCATGGCCAGGCGTTCGGCCTGTCCCACGGTCATGTTTTGCAGGGTATTTGGTGCAGGTGTTTTCTTATTGGTTTGCGAGTTCAGGCTAAAACTCATGGAGAACGCAAGGTTAGTTAGCGTGGGGAAAGCCCCGTTTTGAAAAGTATACCGGTCAATACGCCTAACATACTCCCTAACTTGTCCGTTGCTCACCGAATCGCGACGTTGGTAAACGTATGGATCCAACGTGCCATTTAAACTTACACTAACCTTTTGATTAAACAGGGCAGTATGCGCATTAAAAGATACCGGAGCCAGGCGAAACGAATCGACCGCGAAGTTATATGACGAGGCAAAACTTAAGCCTTGCAATATGGTGATTTTACGGTCGGCTCCAGAAGTATCACTGCTGCGCGCTTTGGTTTTGGCCTCAATAGTGTTATCAACCGAAAAGCTGATCCCTGCAAAACGGCCAGGACCTGGTCCGCCGTATACCGAACTTTCGTAAATGGAATACAATTGCGAAGTTGCAGGGTAGGGTACTACGGCATCGCTCACGGCACGGCGGTAATAGCCGTAACTTGGGTCGCCAAAATCGGGGCGATAATTGAAACTGAGCGAGGGCGTCATTACGTGGCGTATAGCTTTCAAGTTACCACCCTTAAAGTTAAGCTGGTTGTAAACCTTGGTAGAAAAACCACCGTTTAATGAATATTCACCGGCACGGGTAAAACCGCCTACCGTATCGGTCAGTAAAACCTCGTTACCTCTTACGCTACCACGTGCATAGGTTTTACGGATGCTTTGAAAATACCAGCGCTCCGAATAATTGGCACTCGTATTAAATTGGAAATATTTAAAAACGTTTAAGTTTAAACCAACCGGAATAGAATGCTGAAAACCGTTTTGCATGCGCTTGGTCAGCGTTTCCTTCTGGAAAAGCTGCGATTCGGGTACAGCGTTAATTTTGTTGGTTCCTTGTAAGGTGTAGCTTACGGTTAATTTTTGATACCACTTTTGCTCTCCAACCCTGTTCCTGGAATCAAACGGACTAATAGAAGTCATGTTAAAGTTGAAAGTAGGCAGCTCCAGGGTAACGGTTTTAGCACTTAGGTCCTGGCTGTGCGAAAGGTTGGTGGTTAAGTTGAACGGCGTACCGGCCCAGGAGCGACTGTAAGCGATACTCGATCTTAGGTTGTTTTGCGTTAACTGTTGTAAATTGTAGTTAGTAGTGGCCGTGTTGTTTTGGTAATAGGATGCGGTAGCTGCATTTACCGACGCGCTGAACGTACTACCCGGGTGCGCATTGGCATCCTGCGAGTGCGACCATTGTATGTTAAAGTCTTTAGTGTAAGGATCGCCTGATACACCGTAATTATGCGAACCGAAGTTTAAGGCCAGCGTACCCTGGTAAGTGTAACGCTTTAAGTAGCGCGCAGTGGTACCCAACTCAAACGAGCCTTTGGAGTAAAAGCTGGCCATAGTGGTTAAATCCAGGTAATCGCTGAATGCTTTATAGTAACCTAAGTTCCGTAAAAAGAAACCCAACCGGTTATCCTCACCAAATGATGGTAGGATCACCCCCGAAGTGCGGCTATCGGGCTTTGGGAAAAAACCGAACGGAACAGCTATAGGCAAGGGTACTCCGGCTATTTCTAAATATGCAGGCCCGGTCACAATACGATTTTTTTCGGCTATACCTTTTGTTACCACAATACCAAAATGCGTATGGGGCATGGGTAAAGAGCAGGTGGTTAACAGTACATTATGCAGGGCTATTTCGGTTTCGTTAAGTTTTTTCGACTCGCCACCGGTAATAAAATTGCCCTCTTGCTCGGTAGAGGCATTAAATGAATAGATCTTTTTGGTTTGGTAGTTATAGTAAATGGAATCCAGGGTAACCGGACTTTCATCTTTGTTTTTTGCTATAGGCCGGTAAGTGTACGCACCAGTTTTGGGGTTTCGCCGCCCACGGGCAAATATCAGGTGGTTTTTTTTGTCGATGCGTATATAGTCTGCATCTAACGAAAAATCTTCGTACGTTACCCGGGCATTGCCAAATAAATAGGTTATTTCCTTAACACCATCGGTGTAGGTGGAGTCGTCGGCAACAGAATTTACTTCCGATTGTAAACCTCCCGGCTTTTTTTTAGTCGTATCTGTAAGGGTGGTTTTCTTGGTGGTATCGCGGGTGGCACCTTTTTTACCGTTGTTTAAACGTTGCGAACGTCTTAATAACTTCTTATCTTTAACCGAATCGAGTTTAATGATGGTATCCGCAACCGATAAGGGCCTATGATAACTATGCCGTTTTGATGAAGCTATGGCATTAGCTACCAAAACTATGCTCAGAAGAAAAAAGAACCTTATAAATTTCAAAATTGGATATGAATAGTATTTTTGCAGATAAAGTTAACGGCGTTCAAAAATAATGAAAAATAAAGCTTTCAAAACATTCATTTATGGTTTATTGGCATTACTATTTTGCTTTACAAACTCTTCATACGCATTTATAAGCTCCGATAGTGTTGATACCGTTACATCAACTGGTTTTAAATTAAAAACCATTGTAATTGATGCAGGGCATGGCGGCCGTGCGGCCGGTGCGTTGGGTGCTTATTCTATGGAAAAAAACATAACGCTTGCTTTGGCATTAAAATTGCAAACTGCTGTACAAAAAGAATTAAAAGATGTTAACGTTTTAATGACCCGTACATCCGACGTTTTTGTGAACAACGGCTTGCGTGCAGTTATGGCTAACGAAAACAAGGCTAACATCTACGTATCGTTACATTGCAACTCTTTATCTAATATTAGAAAAGTAGTAAATGGAAAAACAGTTTCAGTTCCTAACCGTTCAGGTAAAGGAGTTTTATTACTGGTAAATACTTTCCGAAGGTCGGGTGAGCAGGTAGCAGCTATACGGGAGAATGAGTTTGCAGAAGAGGAAAAAGCTTACTCGAACAGGCCGATAAAAGAACTTGACCCTGTTGAAGCTATGGTATTGAACACTTACCGTGACAAATACCGCAAACAAAGTATTCACCTGGCAAATTTAGTTAATAACGAATTTGTGAATACAGACGGACGCAGAACATTAGGTGTAATTGAGCAAGGAGTACAAGTGCTGGCCAATACCGCCATGCCGTCTATACTGGTTGAAACCGGCTTTATAAACAACCCGGAAGAGGAAGATTATCTCAATTCTGACGAAGGACAAGCCGAGATAGTTAATTCTATAGTTAGAGCAATTAAACAATACAAACGTGAGCTGGAACAAACGGCTCAATAATATAAGCATATTAAAATACATATACCTTGAAAATATCTAACGAAACTAAAATTGGTGTTTTAACCGTAATTGGCGTAGCCATATTAATCCTTGGCTTTAGCTACCTGAAGGGTAACGATGTTTTTGCCGGATCAAACAAATTTTATGCAATTTATCGCAATGTAGAAGGTTTAACACTTTCTAAGCCCATTTTAGTAAATGGTTTTCAAATAGGTCACGTATCAAATATGACGCTGCAAACCGAAAGTGGCTTTACAGTGGTAGAATTTAAGGTTGATCCTAAATATCCAATTCCAGCCAATTCGCTCGCTCGTTTAGAGAGTACCGACCTTTTGGGCAGCAAGGCCATTATATTTGAATTAGGCAATAGCCGTGAATTGGCGGTAGATAAGGATACACTTCGCGCAGATATACAAGGTAGTTTGGCGCAAAGCTTGCAACCGGTACAACGCAAGGCTGAATTGTTGATGGAAAAAGTTGATTCGAGTTTAGCTGCCATTAACAAGATCTTAAACCCTGAGTTCCAAAAAAATGTGGACCGCAGTTTTTTAAGTATTGCAAACTCTTTGCAAACCCTGGAAGGTACTACTAAAAAGATTGACCGTTTGGTTGGTGCACAATCCGGTCACATTAACGGTATTATGACCAACGCTGAAGCCATTACAGTGAGCTTGCGTGGAAGTACAGGACGTTTAAATAATACTACAGCCAACTTTGAAAAATTGAGTGCCGATTTAGCTAACTCTAATATTAAGCAAACATTAGCAAATGCCGATAAGGCAATGGCCGATCTGCAAACAACGGTTGCTAAAATAAACGATGGTAAAGGCTCATTGGGCTTGCTGCTGAACGATGATAAAATGTACAACAACCTTAACGAAGCATCGGGAAACTTAAACAATCTCTTTATCGATTTAAAAGCACATCCAAAACGTTATGTTAGCTTCTCGGTATTTGGCCGCAAAGCCGACTAAACGGTAAGCTTTTAAATATTTAAGCCCTGACATTAAAATTGTCAGGGCTTTTTTTATGCTAAATTGTTTAGTGGGTCTACTGCCGTTGAATAGATCACAACGCTAATTACCTGCATGGAGAACTGTGTTACTTTGTTGAGTGAAGCCGCTAGTAGAAGCGGGCATTTTAAAAAGAAACTTAGTTGTCATCTCCATTACGAGTGTCATGGTCAACCCTTTTAATTTCCGAGGTATACATATCAGCTTAATTTTGCATATTGTACTGGTATTCACGCAAGCTTGTATTAGCTATTTAGCGTTACAAAGTTTCTTATCAGATCACAGCCATGCCTTCACAATCATTGTTTTTACATAAACTTTTAATAACCTGCAAGTCATTTACTTCACGTATATTTTTAGCTTCCATATTACTTGGTGTGTGCCTTTCAGTTCACGCTCAAGACACCGTTAGCAAGGCTACCACTGCAACTTCAAAAAGCGCTATTGCCAGCCTTCAAAGAAGCCTGACCCGTGAGGTGAAAACACCTGAAGATGCTAAAGCATTGTATGAAACCGCACGTAAGCTAAATTACAAGGCAGGGCAGGTTATGGCACTTTGCCAATTAGCCGTTGTTTATGACCGCCAGCAGCAAACTGCCTTATCCAGATCTGCTATTAAGGATGCTCTGCGTTTAGCTCCGGGCGTTACTGATGTAGATGATGCGGAATGGGCGCTTGAAGCGGCTTCTGATCTGCAAGATGATTATGAAACTCCGTCGGCAGGCTTTAAGGCCGCATTTGCACCCATCATGATGTCTTTAGGTAAATCTTTAGCCAAAGGCACTTTGGGTTTGAATAGTAAAGATTTGGCCCAATTTCAAGAAGCTACTAAGATATCGGCACAGATAAATGCACAGGTTAACAAAAGCTTAGGACGAACCTCCAAAAATAAATCCTATTTTAAAGTGCCTGGCAATAGTAAAAATGATTACTCTGATGCATGGCTGGATACGCTAATGGGCGCAATAATGGGTGGGCCTAATGCGGACAAAAAATTAGCGGCACAAAAAAGCAAGCGAGATGCAACCAAAGCACTAAGCAACAACTTTGCTAAAAAGGGTGATTATGCCGAAGCTTACAAATATTATTTACAGTATAGCACCTATAAGGATAGCTTAACCCAGGCTGCCACATCACGCAGGCTGGCTGCGCTGGCCTACAAACAAAGTTTGCTAAAAAAGGAAGGACAAATTGCATTGCTCACCAAAGATCGCCAGTTGCGTGAGCAAGGTTCTAAACGGCAGTTACAGTTAATGTTGGGCTTATTTGGATTTATAGTGTTGCTGGTTACCATCCTGGTTATATTAGGCAGGAACAACCAGGTGAAAAAGAAAGTGAACCTGAAGCTGAACGAGCAAAAGGAGGAACTTCAGCACGCACTTTCCGAATTGAAAACCACGCAGGAGCAGCTGATCCAGTCGGAGAAAATGGCCTCTTTAGGTGAACTTACCGCCGGTATTGCCCACGAGATACAGAACCCACTCAACTTCGTCAATAATTTTTCGGAAGTAAGTACCGAGCTGGTGCGCGAGCTTAAAGAGGATTATCAGAAAGCAGATAGCCATAACGAAGTAGATCTTGAACTGATAAATGATATAGAAGGAAACTTGCAAAAAATTACCGAACACGGTCGCAGGGCATCATCTATTATTAAAGGCATGCTCGAACATTCGCGCAGCAGTAGCGGCCAAAAAGTACAAACTGACCTGAATGCTTTAGTAGAGGAGTACCTCAAACTCTCGTACCATGGCCTGAGGGCGAAGGACAACACCTTTCAAAGTAAAATGGCAACGGAATTGCAAAGTAATTTGGGCGAGGTAGCCATTGTACCGCAGGAGGTAGGCAGGGTGTTGCTTAACATATTTAACAATGGTTTTTACGCTATTAATCAGCGTAAAAAAGCTGGCGAGATTAATTATGAGCCATTGCTCACCGTTAAAACTATTAAAGAGAATGGTCAGGCAAAAATTGTGATCAGGGATAATGGCAAGGGTATCCCCGAAAGCGTAAAGCAGAAGATTTTTCAACCGTTTTTTACTACTAAACCCACAGGTGAGGGCACGGGTTTGGGCCTGTCGTTAAGTTATGATGTAATAACCAAGGGGCACAGTGGCACTATTAAAGTAGATAGTGCAGAGAATCAGTTTACCGAGTTCACGATAACCTTGCCTGTTGCATAATTTCACCGTCATGGCGAGCGTTAGCGACGCAATCTTTGCTGAGATTGTCGCCGGTATCTATTGTACAGAGATTGCTTCGTTCCTCGCAAAGACGGCATTGAGGAATTATACTTTTTCGCCGGACTCGTTTCGCTTAATCCCCTGCACAAAATCACCCGTACGGCCAAATTGGTACCCTTTGGCTAATCCCCAGCTAATGAAATCACTAATGCGTTTAACAAAGGCATCACCTGTGTTGCGTACCACATAGCCAGGAAAATTAAAGCGTTCGGGCTGATTCAGGTCTGTAAATTCCCAAGGGTGAAAGTATAAGTTTAAGTAACCATTTTTACGATGCGTGGATGCACTCAGGGTTTTTAGCAAGCCCATAGGCAGGTTATGAAAGCTTAACCAAAACAAAGGAAACCTGATTAGTGGCGAAACCGACGATGGCAATTGCAGCACATTGTGGTGGTAAAACCAGGTACGCGGCTTGCTGAAGTTATTATACCTGCCCGGCAGCCAGGTAGGGTTGATGGATGAATTGTAAACATAGCCAGCTTTCTCAATCTCCCGTTCATCAACCGGCATCATGCGGGCCATGCGGTAACCGGTGACTGGTACGCCTGAAATTTCTTCCAGTTTTTCTTTCGATTGCAGTAAATGCTCCGGCTTGAAATCGGAATGATAATAGCCATGCGATGCCAGCTCATGACCCTCGTTTACAATTTGCATTACTATTTCCGGCTTATGCTGTGCATAATTGGCTGTAGTATAAAACGTGGCTTTAATACCAGCCTGTTTTAAGATCTGTAAGATGCTTAAAGTGCCGGCTGTGGATATGGAAAGCTGATCTTCGAACGAGATAGTTTTGCCATACTCAAAAGGCATGTCAAATTCTTCTATATCAAAGCTTAACAGTATCATGGTTTATGCGTTGCAGGTTGGTAGATCGTATAATATAATTAGGTCGTTGTTTAGATTGCATGAAGAGTTTACCCAGGTACATACCTATAATACCCAGCACCATGAGTTGTACCCCGCCAAAAAAAACAATGGTTGCCAAAATGGATGTCCAGCCCGATACCACGTGGCCCGTAAAATAGCTGATCAAGATGTATGGAATATATAGCACTGCTACCAAAGAAAAGAACATGCCTACGCCTGTAGCCATATACAAGGGGCGCACACTAAATGCGGTGATGCCTTGTACGGCAAATTTCACCATCTTCTTTAAATTGTACTTGCTCTTGCCCGAAAAACGTGCCTCACATTGGTAATGGATAGCAAATTGCTTGAAGCCCAGCCATTTTACTAAGCCGCGTATAAATAAACCGTTTTCGTTCAGGCTCGATAGTACGTTGGCTACATTGCGGTCAATCAACCTGAAATCGGCAGTGCCTTTTTCCAGTTTGGTATCCGATAATGAGTTCATCATCTTATAGAACAGATCGGAAGTTTTAGTCTTGAAAATTGTAGCCTCGTCCTGGTACTCGCGGCAGGTATACACCACATCGTAGCCTTCTTCCCACTTCTCTAAAAACTGGGGGATCAGTTCGGGCGGGTGCTGCATATCGCCATCCATACTAATTACGCAATCACCATCGGCATAATCGTAACCGGCTTTAAGGGCGTTCTGGTGACCAAAATTGCGCGACAACTCCAGGTAAAAGAGGTTATTATCAAGCCCCGATAAGGTTTTTAACCGCTCAAGCGTACCATCCGAACTTCCATCGTCCACAAAAATTACTTCGTAGGTATAGGGTACGGTTTTCAGCACATTGATTAGTCGGGTTGCCAGTACTTCAATATTGCCTTCTTCGTTAAAAGAGGGGATCACTACAGAAATCTTTCTTCTCATTTATACAGCTGCGTAAACAGGTTGCCGGTCAAATTTCCGGGTTAAAGTTTCATAAATTATTTTGAGCCAGATGATAAAGCAAGGTAGTGCTTTTAAGGCATAAGGTTTTATGTATTCCCGGTTGATAAATTTGGGAAACAGGTCGGATGGCGATAGGCTGGTAATGATTAAAGCGAAAACGAGTAAGCCTATATCCAGTTTGCTCACCGGACGGTCTAAGTTCATAAACCAAACGGCCACACCAACAAAGGCAATAATGTAAGTAGGCGACTCAGACCCGGTGCTGAATATAACCGTGAACAACAAGGTTGAAGCCAATATGAGCAACTGGTAGGATACCTGCTTATAACTTTTTATGTTTAAATGTGAAGCACCGAACAAAGCCAGTGCCGGTAGCATCACTAATAGATTAGATAGCTGCGGATAATGAAAGATGCGGCGTATCATTCCCATTACGCTAATGTCTTGCATGGTAGAAGTGGCATTTAATGCGTTTTTTTCTACCAAACTGGCGTACCAATCGTAATAGCTTTGCATCACAAAACTGGGTGATGAAAATGGCATAGGTAATATGAATAGTACAATTCCCCAGAAAATGAGAGACAAGATAAACTTGATCTTATGTTCCGAAAAGAAGAAAAATGCTAAACCCACAATGCCGTATAACTTGATGTAGGTACCGGCAACAATAATCAACGCTGCCCAAAAGTCGTGCTTGTTTTTAATGAAGATGTAGCTTAAAGCGATGAACCCTGCCATCATAGGGTTAAACTGAACATTAAAAGAAGCCGTCATTAATTCGTGTGCACAAATGAGCAGCACGGCGTTACGTTGCAGGGCAGTAAGCGGCAGCATCAGTATGGCACGGTACAAAACCCAGGCGTTGACCATTACCCAAAGTATGGCTCCCAAACCATCGGGTAGCAGGGTGAACGGTGCTATAAATAATGCGAACAGCGGACCATAATGGTTAGTATCTAAAAAGTACTTAGGCTGCGGAGCGTATAAATTAACCTTATGAACCAGGTTTACAAAGGTGTATTTATAAATATAGTAGTTATTAATGTGCCCGTGCAGCACTTGCTTAAGTATAGCAAAAAAGCTTAAACCAAACCAAATAACGGTAACAAAAATACGGTTGGTAAACAGTTTAAGGTATTTAGACATTGAAGGGGCGCTCGTCATTTACTTGTTACAAATATAAGAAACCTCACCTATATCCTCTCCAAAGGAGAGGACTTTTAACAACTCCCTTTCTTTTAGAGAGGGGCGGGGCTAGGTTAAACAACAAAAGGTTCCATTGCTGAAACCTTTTGAACTCATAATCAGGAGAAATCTACTAAAAAACTTCTGATTGTAATTAATATGCCGAGGCTAAACTGACCCCCGTTAGCTGGTCGGCGAAGGCTACGAAAGCCTTACTATCCGATATACGTTGTTGGTGCTTGATTAGATTTTGTAAATTTATTTTTCCGCAAACGTATTTAAAACTATCAGAAGTATAACGTTCGTGAATATGCTTAAACCCGAGTTCTTCAACCAATTGCTCATCGTCGTAGCGCAGGTAAATATTGAGTTCTACTTCATTGGTAAAGGTTAAGCCTTGCAGTTCACGGGCTTTTTTGTATTCGTAAGCGTAGCCATAACGTAAAGCCGCAATGTCCGACAGTACCGCTGAACCGGTAGGGTGACCACCGGCACCTTTTCCAAAAAAGAATTGCTGATCGGCAAAGGCGGCTTGTACAGTTACGCCATTGTATTCATATTCTACATTGTACAGAAACTCCGTTTCGTTCACAAATTTAGGCAATACAAACAGGGTCACATGTTTGTCGTCCAGTTCTTTAGCTACAGGTACCAACTTGATCTTCAGGCGTTTCTCGCGGGCATATTGCAGGTCATGGGCCGATAGGTTCTGGATGCCTATGTTGATCACATCATCAGGGTTAATCACAATGCCGTAAGCGTGCGCGGCTGCAATAACTAATTTGTATTTGGCATCAAAACCACCTACATCCGAAGTCGGGTCAGTTTCGGCAAAACCCAGATCCTGTGCTTGTTTTAGCGCTGAATCGTAATCCAGGTTTTCGAGGTAGCCTTTTGATAAAATATAGTTCGACGAACCGTTAAAAATTCCGCTGATAGAGTGCAATAGCTCGTTGTCGTAATATTCTTCCAGGTTACGGATGATGGGGATACTACCGCAAACCGCACCTTCATAAAGCAAGGAAGTCCCATGCTCATGCTGCAAATCTAACAGTTCCTGTAAGTGCAGGGCCAGCATCTTTTTACTGGCCGATACCACGTTTTTACCGGTAGATAGGGCAGTTGATACAATGTCAAAAGCTGCTTCTGTATCGTTTATTAACTCAACCACGGTGTTTATTTCGGGGTTGTTCAGAATCTCGTTTTTATCGGTGGTAAATAAATCATCCGGCAAGCTGCGTTGTTTTTCCGGGTTTTTTATCGCTATCTTTTTTATTTCAATATTCAGGTTCTTGGTTTTGATGATGTCGTAAAGGCCTTGTCCAACCACGCCAAATCCAAATAACCCAATAGTTAGTTTTTTACTCATTAAGCAATCTTTTGTAATTCAATGATCTTTCCGCGTACATCTGTTTTTAAAAACGAGGAAATAATTTTAGTTAAAGTTTCAGTTTCAATTAAGAAGGCATCGTGCGCATAGTAGGAGTCGAACTCGGAATATGCTGCTTTGGGTATATGCCGGAACAGGTATTGCTGCTCCTCAACAGGAAATAAGATGTCGGATTTTATACCGATCACCAGCGTTTGCGCCTTGATAGTGCTCAATGCATTTTCCAAACCACCACGGTTGCGGCCAGCATGGTGCGAATCCATCACCTTGGTTAAATACCAGTAGCTGTAGGCGTTAAAGCGGTTAACCAGCTTTTGCCCCTGGTAGCTTTGGTAGCTCGATGCCCGGTAATTATCGGTTTTAGCATCATCGTCTTCGTGCTGTTTAATGTTGTAAGCCTTATAACCACGGTACGATAGGAGTGCCATGCTACGGGCCGCTTTTAAACCGCCACTGCCGCCATCGGGTGTTCCACTTTCAAAGGTGCTATCGGCCTGCAAGGCTAACCGTTGCGATTCGTTAAAGGCAATGCCCCAGGGCGAGTGTTTAGCATTGGTAGCAATCAATATCAAATGTTTAATACGATCGGGCTCCATAATGCTCCACTCTAAAGCCTGCTGACCTCCTAACGAACCTCCCATCAGTAAATAAATATCTTTTATACCTAATTCGGTAGCCAGTAACTGATGCACAGCAACTATATCGCGCGTGGTATATTGCGGAAATGTAAGGTAATAAGGCTCGTCGGTAGCAGGGTTTATACTCAGCGGACTGGTAGTTCCATACGCTGAGCCCAATACGTTGGCACATACAATAAAATGTTCATCGGGGTTAAAAAAGTAACCTTCGCCAACAAAACCTTTCCACCAGTCAAACACATCCGAATTGGCGGTGAGCGCATGGCATATCCATACCACATTATCTTTGGCCGCATTAAGCCGGCCGTAGGTATGGTAACCAATCTCTAAACCGTCCAGTGTTTCGCCCGATTCGAGTTGTAATGTGCCTTGGTGCCTGTAAACTTGTAAACTCATTTCAAATTTTAAAAGCCTCCATGTTAAAAGAAGAAGACTTTATATTACTAAAAAACTATTCTATTTGTAACTTCTCATCTGTTCTATCAATTGAGATTGTCAGTCTGAGCTTGTCGAAGACTTTTCCGATAAACTAAGTCTTCGACAAGCTCAAACTGACAGTTTTAGAATGGCTAATTTAACTGTGCCAATTCTGCTTCCTGCTCTTTAACCTTAGCAAAGGCTTGTTCAAAATCAGCTTTAATATCATCAATATGTTCGATGCCCACCGCTACACGTAATAACGACGGAGTAACTCCGGCTGCGGTTTGTTCAATGTCCGATAGTTGCTGATGCGTAGTGGCCGCTGGTTGGATAATTAAAGTTTTGGCATCGCCCACATTGGCTAAATGGCTCACCAGTTGCAGGTTATTAATAAGGTGTGATGCATTTTGTTTACTGCCTTTCAGTTCAAATGAAAGCACCGCGCCAAAACCGTTCTTTAAATATTTTTTAGCAAGCGTATGGTAAGGCGATGAAGTTAAGCCCGGGTAATTTACCTTGGCCACCTGCGGATGCTGTTCCAGCCAGGTAGCCAGTTCCAGCGTATTATCTACATGGCGTTGCACCCGTAGCGATAAAGTTTCCAATCCCTGAATTAATAGGAAAGAGTTGAATGGCGACTGCGAAGGGCCAAAATCGCGCAAGCCTTCTACACGTGCTCTGATGATGTACTGGATGTTGCCGAACGGTCCGTTAATGCCAAACACGTCCGAAAATATTAGGCCATGGTAACCTTCGGATGGTTCGGTAAATTGCGGGAACTTACCGTTGCCCCAGTTATAATTACCGCCATCCACAATTACGCCGCCAATAGTTGTGCCATGCCCGCCAATCCATTTGGTAGCACTTTCAACCACCACATTAGCGCCATGCTCCAGCGGGCGAAACAGGTAACCGCCTGCGCCAAATGTATTATCAACTATTAAAGGCAAATCATATTTGCGGGCAAGTGCCGCTATCTTATCAAAATCGGGCACGTTGAAACCGGGGTTGCCAATGGTTTCTAAATAAATGGCTTTCGTTTTTTCGTTGATCAGCGGCTCAAAGCTTTCGGCCTGGTCGTCTTTGGCGAAGCGGGCTTCGATACCTAAACGCTTAAAACCAACTTTAAACTGGTTATAACTGCCACCGTATAAAAAAGGGGAGGTCACAAAGTTATCGCCTAACTGTAATATATTGTTTAATGCAATAAACTGCGCCGCCTGGCCTGATGCCGTAGCCAGCGCGGCTACACCACCCTCTAAAGCCGCGATACGTTTTTCGAACACATCGGTGGTGGGGTTCATTAGGCGGGTGTAAATATTGCCAAACTCTTTCAGCGCAAACAAATTGGCGCCATGTTCGGCATCTTTAAATACATAAGAGGTGGTTTGATATAAAGGTACAGCACGTGCGCCTGTCGTAGGATCAACTTCCTGGCCTGCGTGTAACTGTAAAGTTTCGAATTTTAAGGATGATGCTGACATCGTATAATGGTTTAATAAATGTTAAAAATGGATGTGAAGCTATGTGCAGAGGTGGCATGCAAGCGGGGTATAGCGGTGCCCGGCGCATAAACACGTTACATTATTGCAGTAAAATTGCAGGGAATGTGGTTACGTGTTATTGCCTTTAACAGCAGCAACACATGCAAATACAACCGTTGGCTAAGTTGTACACCGAAAAATTACCCGTTTGGGCAACTAACAAATTTGCAGTAGTAAAGTAATTAACTTTTATCATGGCTATTAACTTATATCCCCCGGCCGTAATGTCCTAAACCGGGACAGGAATTGGCACCTTCTCCGCCTATCGGAGGGTTGCCAGCGGGTCGTGGAGCCTGATCTCTCGCCGCTTCTTTATAAATCAAAACCTGTTGAAGGGTATTTGACTAATGGTATTTAAACCGTGTGTGCAAATGTAATGCGTAATTATTCAATTATGCAAGAACTATTTTATTTTTGTTGTACCGCCAGTAGTTAATTAAATTAAATGGTCGGTTCATTATAATAGCATCAAGCACTGAATTGGGTTTTCTTTAATTAGAAATTACAGGGGCAGTGCGTTTGTTAATAGTTAACTTACCTAATACACCAGGAAACAGTTGTTTAATTTGTTGGTCGGTCATGCCGCCTGCATCAGTAAAATACCAGGTTTTCCCTTTATCGGCGCTGCTGGCTAAAAGAGTTGATGTAGTTGAAAACTTTTGTCCATTTGCTTTCATCACCAGTTGTTGTGGTAAAACTGAATAAAGCTCGGTGCCAACGGAAATGGTTTTGCCGGGTTCGCCAATGTTGGCTTTTTCAAACGATACCCCCTGACTTTTCATTTGATTGATGGTGCTGCTCAGTACAGTTACCATTTTGTCTTTTCCTCCCATCATTTTCACAACTTTTGGATGAGTGTACTTTACCAAAGTTTTGTAATCGCCGTTAAGCGTTGCTTTAGCCATTAGCTCTGCCGATTGTTTAATTAGCTTTTGCTGCTGCGCGTAGCTGTTAAATGCGGTGACCAACAACAGTAGTGCGATAAGGTATTTCATACAGGAATAAATAAAATTAACGGTTGCGTAAAGATATTTTATACCACAATATAACTGTTTTTTAATCGAAAGTTGGGTTAAACAAGTGCCAGTGCTGCTTCCATATCTTCAATCAAATCATCAATATGCTCCAAACCAACCGAAACGCGCAATAAGTTTTGCGGTGTTCTAGTGTCGGGGCCTTCAATGGCGGCACGGCGTTCTATCAAGCTTTCTACTCCACCTAAGCTGGTGGCCGGAGTAAATAGTGTTAAATGGTTAAGTACTTTTTCGGCCGCTTCAGCACCGCCTTTAACCATGAATGATAGCATGCCACCAAAATTGAGCATTTGTTTCTTTGCCAGTTCATGCTGCGGGTGGTAGGGAAGGCCCGGGTAAAGCACCTGCTCTACGTTAGCATGCTTTTCTAAATATTCAGCTAATAGCTGCGCATTTTGTACATGGCCGCGCATGCGGTAAGGCAGGGTTTTTATGCTGCGTACCAGCCAGTAGCAATCAGTTGGGGAGGGTATAGCGCCACCCATTTGCTGAATGTGTTGTATTCTTTCCCACCATTCATCTTTTTGCGCAGTAATTAATGCGCCACCGGTAAGGTCGCTATGACCGCCTAAATATTTGGTGGTAGAGTGCATTACTATATGAGCCCCCAAGGCAAGCGGCTGTTGGCCCAGCGGACTGGCAAACGTATTATCGCAAGCTACTTTAATGCCGTGTTGTTTGGCGATAGCCACCACTTTTTTAATATCGGTGATCTTCAATAATGGGTTCGATGGGGTTTCTAACCAAATAAGGCCTGTATTAGGTTTAATATGAGCGGTAAGTTCTTCTTCGTTGTTAACGTCTATAAAATCCAGCTCCAATATCCCTGCAAACAAAAGCTTAATCTGGTTGCGCAAACCGTGGTACATATCATTAGGGGCTATCACATGCGTACCCGGTTTAAGCGATTGAAAAACCGTCATGCCAGCCGCATTGCCCGATGAAAAAGCCGCAGCCTCAGCACCACCTTCCAGTTTGGCTAATACGGTTTCTAACGCCTGCCGGTTGGGGTTTCCTGCACGGCTATAGCTAAAGCCCTTGCCGTAACCGCCGTCTTCGTCACGCTCAAAGGTGGTGGCCAATACAATAGGCGTAATAACGGCCGCGGTAGCACTATCGGTATGGTTGGCGGCATGTATAGCCAGCGTTTCAATTTTCATTTGCTGTTGATGACTTGGGTACAACGGCAAATGTATATTTTAAGAATTTGAGTTCAAAGCATGAGGCTTCAAGTCTTTGTATCGTTACAAATGTTTGCATGAAACAATACGAAATGCGGCAAATTAATTCTGCTGATTCATCAATTCTGTAAAATTCCGGTTCAGACAACGTTAGGGATTGACGCGGATACCGGCCTCGTGGCTAAGGCCCGTGCAGTATGAGCATAAAGCCCGGCCCGTAGGGAAACGCCCAATGCTTTTTGTGGAGGTCATGACCTTTATTATTGGTTAAAAATTTATTCTTTTCTAATGTTTAAGCAGTATTATATAGATATTGAAGGCATAAAAACCAAACTTTATGCGGTTTATGGCTGATAACAGTTGAATAAATATATATTTGCGCGTTACGGTAGGTATAGCTACCATGTATGGATAATGAGTAATAATAATACCGAAGCAAGCGAAAAATATGAGCTGGTGATAGGCCTGGAGGTGCACGCGCAGTTATCAACCCAAAGCAAGATCTTTGCGCCCGATTCGGCGCAGTTTGGTGCTGGGCCTAATGAACATATCAGTATGGTATCGTTAGGTCATCCTGGTACCTTGCCTTTTTTGAATAAAAAAGTGGTAGAATATGCCGTTAAATTAGGTTTTGCCACGCATGGCCGCATTAATCAGTACAACAATTTTGCCCGTAAAAATTACTTTTACGCCGATTTGCCTAAGGGTTACCAAATCAGTCAGGATCAATCGCCCATAACCATCGGTGGTTATGTGAACGTTAAGCTGGCCGATGGCAGCAGCAAAGCCATTGCCATCCACCACATTCATATGGAAGAAGATGCCGGTAAAAGCATGCACGACCAAAGTGATAGCCATTCGCTCATTGACCTGAACCGCGCAGGTGTACCGCTGCTGGAAATTGTATCGGAACCTGATATGCACAGCGCCGAGGAAGCTGGTTTATATCTTACTGAAATGCGTAAGTTGGTACGTTATTTAGGTATTTGCGATGGTAATATGGAAGAGGGCAGTATGCGCTGCGATGCCAATATCTCTATCCGTTTAAAAGGCGCTACCACTTTAGGTAACCGCTGCGAGGTGAAAAACCTGAATTCCATCCGTAATGTACAACGCGCCATAGAGCACGAGTTTTTACGCCAGGTAGATATTATAGAAGCTGGCGGACATATAGATCAAAACACGCTGAATTTTAACGCCGATACCGGCGAAACATCGGTACTGCGCAGTAAGGAGATGGCTAACGATTACCGTTATTTTCCTGAGCCCGATCTGCAGCCTTTGCAATTAAGCGATGAATACCTGGAAAGCATTCGCCAAAGTATGCCCGCTTTGCCTGAGGCATTATATCAAAAATATATAGATCAACTGGGCCTTTCACCTTATGATGCCTCGGTTATAACGGCCGACCATGAACTGGTGATGTACTTTGAACAATTGATAGCACAAACCAGTAACTATAAATCGGCCGTGCATTGGTTAATGGGAACGGTAAAATCGTACCTGAACGAGCATCATCAAACTATTGATGAATTGCCGTTATCGCCTAAGCAACTGGCCGGGTTAATTCAATTGGTTGATGCCGGAAAAGTAAACAACACGGTAGCCGCTCACAAAATATTTCCGGAACTATTAAAAGATGCGGGTAAAACAGCCGAACAGATAGCCGCAGAACAGAATTTGCTGATTAGCGAAGATGGTAACGAACTGGAAGGCTTTATACAGGAAGCATTAAATAAGTACCCCGATAAGGTAATTGAATACCAAAAGGGCAAAAAAGGCGTATTAGGTTTGTTCATGGGCGAAATCATGAAACGCTCGAAAGGCAAGATCGATCCGCAAAAAACAAATCAGTTATTAATCAAAGCATTACAATCTAAATGAAAAATCATTTCATCATCTATAGTTTAGCCCTGGCAACGTTGGGCATGTATTCTTGTAAAGATAAATCTGCCTTTAAGGTGGAAGGAATTATTAAAAATGCCGAAAAGTCTACTAAAGTTTTCCTGTTACGGGCCGATAGCAACCAGGTGAGCAAAATAGATTCAGTTGAGATAGTGGATGGGAAGTTCGCTTTTAAAAACCAGGCACCCAGTGTTAACTTGTTCAAATTACAAATAGGGAAGGATGCCAATGGCGCTATATACGATTTTATAGCTCAAAACGGCGATGCCATTACTTTCGAAACTGACTTTAAAGATGCGGCTCATCAGTATAAAGTGGGTGGATCAAATGAATCGGAAAGGTTGCAGGAATTTGTAAAGATCAGCAATACTTACGGCGAAAAGAACGCTAAGCTGGTAAACGAGTTTCAGTTAAAATCGCAAGGCACTAAAAACCAGGATTCGTTATTGAAAGTATATCAACCGGGCTTTATTAAAAATATTGAAGACGGCAGTAAGGAAACATTGAAGTTTATAAACGATAATAAGAAAACATTAGCTGCTTTTTACGCCGCGCAAACCTTGGAGCCTTTCAAATACGAAACCCAACTGGTAGCTTATGCCGATGATATAAAGGATGAGTTTAAAGATAATGTTACGGTACAGCGTTTTAAACAACAAATGGAACTGGCCAAACCATTATCGGTAGGGCACAAGGCACCTGAATTTTCTACCACTGGTGCCGATGGTAAGCCGGTTAAACTATCCGACTATAAAGGTAAATATGTAATGCTCGATTTTTGGGCATCATGGTGTGTGCCTTGTCGCCAGGAAAATCCTAACGTAGTAAAGCTCTACAACCAGTACAAAAGCAAGGGTCTGAATATTTTGGGTATCTCTTTGGATGAAGATAAATCTGCATGGCAATTGGCTGTTCAGGCCGATAAGCTAACCTGGCAACATGCATCAGACCTTAAAAAGTTTGATGGCCCAACCGAAAAGCTCTACCACATAGAAGCCATACCTTCTAACTTCATCATTGATCCTCAGGGAAATATCATCGCTAAAAATGTAACAGGCAAAGATTTGGAAGACTTTTTAAACACAACCTTCGCTAAACTTTAATTCAATATTAAGTGTTAACAATTTATTAACAATGGTTTAATCATTTGCTTTTGTTATGGTATTACCTTTATGCCAAAATTCGACCTGATGAGCACAACCGCAAAACAAAAGATATTAATTGTTGATGACGAGCCTGATATTTTAGAGTTAATTGAATATAACCTGAAAAAGGAAGGTTACCAGGTACATTTGGCACATAACGGACAAGAAGCAGTTGCCGAAGCAAAAAAAGTATTACCCGATCTGATTGTATTGGATATTATGATGCCTAAAATGGATGGCATTGAGGCATGCCGTATTATGCGTACCATGCCTGAGTTTAAAAATACTTTTATGGTGTTTTTAACCGCCCGCAGCGAAGAATACTCGGAAATAGCCGGTTTTAACGTAGGTGCCGATGATTATATAGCCAAGCCTATTAAGCCACGTGCTTTGGTTAGCCGCATTAATGCCATACTTCGTCGTAATGCTGGTACCGATGAGGTGTCTGACAACAAACTGGAAGTAGGCGATTTAGTGATAGATCGCGAGAGTTACCTTGTTTACCAAAACGGAGCCAAGGTAGTATTAGCTAAAAAAGAATTTGAATTATTGTACTTGCTGGCTTCTAAACCGGGCAAGGTTTACACCCGCGAAGTGATCCTGAAGAATATTTGGGAAGATTCGGTTGTAGTTACCAACCGTACCATTGATGTACACATCCGCAAACTACGCGAAAAGCTGGGCGAAATGTATGTATCTACTGTAAAAGGAGTTGGATACAAATTTGAGTATACTAATTAAGCCTTTCCTATAATCCTTCACAGCATGAAGGACTATGCTATAAATTATAAGGCGTCGTACTCCTGGAGCACGGCGCCTTATTCTCATCTACTGCTACTACAGTTTCTTATAATCTACTTTATTATCAAACATCATGCGCGCGCGGTAGCCACATCGCTATCATTCCTGGTAATGCATTTTAGTAATTTACCTACCCGCTGCCGCTTTCTTTTTAGCTGTTGAAACCGTAACCGATGCTTTTTTAGCAACCAATCTTTTGGTAGCTGTTTGGGCAGTTTTGGTTAAGCTGGTCAGTTTTGGCTTTAAGGTTTTATGGCTGACCTTGGCTTTTGCTGTTGATGCTTTTTTTACCGGTTTAGCTTTAGTAGAGTTAACTTTCTCTTTAATGTCTTCCAATTTTTCAACTGCACTATCTTTCAGATCTTCGGCCTTGTCAGTGGTGATGTTCCAAAGGTCACCTATAACGTCCTTTGCTTTGTCAAACAAGTTTTCTTCTTTTGTTTTTAACGGTTTAGCGGCTTTACTCATGGCTATATATTTGAAATGCTCTGTCTAAAAATGTAATCCTTATTATATCAACTGGCTTATGTTAGTTTTTGTTTTCACTCCAGGTAAACCAGCGTATGCGCATAAGCAATTTAAGAAGATTGGTTTTGGCATAATAACCGTACTTTTGCACCCTATTTATTTGTTATGAAAATTCCAAAGTTTACCGACCTTATTATATACGAAGATGATAACCTGATTGTGGTTAACAAACCTGCATTCATTAGTTCGCTCGATGAGCGGGGCGATGGCAGCAGCGAGATCAGTATGTTGAGGTTGGCCAAAAACTATGTGGAAGATGCGCAAATCTGTCACCGCCTGGATAAGGAAACTTCAGGTGCGTTGATTATTGCCAAGAACCCCGAATCGTACCGTTTGGTGTCTATGCAGTTTGAACGCCGCAAGGTAAAAAAGATATATCATGCCGTTATTGAGGGCACTCATGTATTTGATGAGCTACAAGTGGACCTGCCTATTTTAAATACTGGTAAAAACAGTGTTTCAATTAGTCGGCAAGAGGGCAAAAAAGCAGAAACCTGGTTTCAGTCGTTAAAATACTATAAGCATTATACCTTGGTAGAATGTCGCCCGGTAACCGGCCGTATGCACCAGATCCGTATTCACCTGGCTACACAGCGTGCTTCTATAGCCGGTGATGAAATGTACAAAGGTAAACCGGTTCTGCTATCTCAATTAAAACGCAAATATCATTTGGGTAAAGATCAGGAAGAACTGCCCATTATGAAACGCTTTGCCCTGCATGCTTACGAAGTTACCTTTAAAGTTGACGAAACCAAGGAAGTAACCATACATGCGCCATATCCTAAAGATTTCGAAACGTTATTGAAGTTGCTCGATAAGTTTGACAGTTAATTGGTAGATTATGTCATTGCGAAGACCGATAGCAACATGGCAACCGCTTGCGTGTAGATAAGCATGCGTGCGGTTGCCACGCTACCGTTCAAAATGACATTTTAATTTTAAAGCTCAAATCACAAGCTTCAAGCTTGTGTACTGTTATTTTCTCGTACCTCGTACCTCGCCTTACTTCTTCTGATAGATCAAGAAGTGCTGCATAGGTAAGCCCGCCTTGTCTTCAATGAAAATAAATCCGTTAGCGGTTACTTCTTTGCTGATTTGTACTACGGTAGTTTTGTGGAGGTCTTTAATGGGAATCTCCGGGTCTTCGCCTTTGTATTCTACCAGTACAATTTTGCCACCTGGTTTAAGGGCTTTGTAAAGGGCCTGCAAGTATTCATGAGGAAATTCCAGTTCGTGGTATACATCTACCATCAAAGCTACGTCTACGCTGCTGTCTGGAAGGCCGGGTGCCTTCTCCGAACCTTTAACAACCTCTACATTAGTTTGCTTTAATGTTTTGCTGCGTTGTTTAAGGTAGTCAAGTGCTTCGTCTTCCAACTCAATGGCTAATACCTTGCTCACTTTAGGGGCAATGCGAAAGGTGTAGAAACCAGTACCTGCCCCAATATCGGCTACCACACTTTTTTTATCAACTGGCAGGTTTTTTACCGCTTGTTCCACATTCTCTTCCTGGTTGCGAGTATCGCGTTCCAGCCAGCCGGCGCCGCTAAAGCCCATTACCTGAGCAATTTCGCGACCTTTGTACATTTTTCCAATGCCGTTCTTTGTCGATTTTTTATACGTATAAACAGTGTCTTTTTGCTGTGCTGTTTGCTGTTGAGTATTTTTTTGTTGAGTTGGGTGAGTGCAGGCACCTACCAATGTTGCAGCAAATAACAGGTAAATCTTAAAATTATACATGGCAAAAGAGTGGTTGACATTAAAGCAATGCTAATTTACCTCATTTGTTTGAAATTGCTGTAATTAAGAAAAATAAGTGTCTTCGTAGTGGCAGCATTATCTAATACACTTACCTGGATTGTAAGTGTGCAACTTGTGGCTAAAGAAAAAGTAGTACGCAGCTACAGCTGCAAGCAGCCGTATTGTGTTAACGAGTATAAAGCCAACTTCAAACGTCGCTAAACCGTTTGTAAGTATGGTACTAATATGTTTTACTATCATTTAGTTATGCTAATTTTTAACTGTTTGTTGATGTAAGCAGGTTTAACATTATGACCAAAAGCCTTGTACGTTAATTTGGTTAGAACTGTAGCCTTGCTTTCTCAATAGTTTGCGTAATTCAACCACCATGGTATTGTTACCTGCAATGTAGAAGAAGGTGTTTTGCAGGCTGTAGCTTTGCTGTAAAAGCCACTCAGTTAACGAGTGGTGCCCATAAACATCGGTACGTGCAATAGCTTGCAGCGGCGACCGGAAATCCTTTTTAAACAGGTCCCGGTTCTCTTCGTTACCAATAATAACGGCACCTGTAAAACGGGTTTCGGGTAGGGTAAGCTGTTGCATAGCCAGCAGGTGACCTAAACTGCTTTCATCGCCCAGGCAAATCACCGATGCTGTTTTAGATGGTGTTTGGCGGGTGCTGGTAATTTTAGGGTAGCTAACCGTATCACCTTTTTTAAGCTGCTTTGCCCAAGTGCTTCCTGCACCGGCATGACCCGCATCTACGTATAAAGTACAGGTTTGCGTTTCGGCATCCCAGCCCGACGGGGTATAATCGCGATAGGTTAACTCGGCTACTTTACATTTCATATAAGGCACTGCTTCCCAATCGTTCATTTGAGTAGCTGGCAGGTGCAGGTCTATTTCAATAATGGCCGACCCTGTCCATTGCCTTACTTCCAATACATAACCGGTTTTTAGTAAGCGGCTTTCTAAAAAGTCGGTGGCTTTCTGTTTAATATGTTTTAAGGTAAGTGTGCTCATGGTTGTAATATTTTGTATTACAAAGCAACGGCAAATATTACTTATCGAAAATGGAGAAGATAGGGTAGGGATTGGACAATTCGCGGTAAGTATCCTCTATGTTAATTTTTACTTTTCCGGGGTAAACAGGAAGATAATTCAAATAGCGGTTGACCGATAAACATTTAAATATAAGAACTTCTGAAATCAAGCGGTGTTACATCGGTCGTTTTCTTAAACAGTCGGGAAAAATAGGTATGATCTTCGTAACCTAACTCGTGAGCTATTTCCTTCACATTAAGCTGGGTGTAATATAAGAGCCTTTTGGCCTCCAGTATCACTTCATGGGTAATCCAGTAGGATACCGGAGAGCCGGTTGCCTTTTTTAGTGCTTCATTAAGGTAAGCTTCTGATAGATTGAGCATGCCTGCATAGGCAATGGGCCGTTTTTCGTTTTTATAGTTATCGCTTACCAGGCCTTTAAATTGCTGCGCAATTTGAACCGGACGCGAATGCTTGCTGCCGTTATCGTTTAAATGATCATAACCACAGGCGGCTATTCCAGTAAAGGCATTCAATAATGAGCGTAAAATATCAATATAAAAAGGTGACTGCTTGTTATGGAGAAAATGGTTGTTCAGTAATTGAATAAGGCTGTGACTTTGCTGGTACTGCTGTTGGTTCAGCAGGTAGGGTTGCTGCAATAGAAGCTGGTTTTCAAATACCAGCCGGAACTCTTTAGGCACCAACAAGGTGTCAACAGCTAAAAACCAACCTTCCGCATGAACGTGATCTATCCGGTGATGCACCTGTCCTGGTAAAACGTAAAAAATACAATGCTCAGGAATACCAACCTCTGCAAAATCTATCATCATAGAAGCAATACCCGCTTCCATTAAAAAGAAGATGTAATGGTCGTCGCGGTGTACGCCCATTGCTTTGCCCATGCCTATAATGTCCACATCGGCCGTATGGCGAATTTCTAAACCGATGTTTTGACCATCGGCCAGTTTATGGATAGGAATGTTTTTCATTTAGTCAAAACGACGTTATATCAGTTGTCATTTGGAATGATAAAGAGAAATCTTTGTGAAGCACTATGTGGCCTACCTGTTTAATCAAAAATATTCACCCTATCGTTCGAAATGAACCTAGAAGTTTATAATAACAAAAAAGCCCTCTAAAAGAGGGCTTATGTATATTTGTTAAGTAGTATAGCCCAGTATTTTCAATACCTGTTTGCTGTTTTGCTCTTCGCCAAATACCTCAAAGTTGAAAGTTTCATCGCGGTTACGGCGTACCAGTACATGTTTAGGTGATGGCAGCAGGCAGTGGTGTATGCCGCCGTAGCCGCTCAATACTTCCTGGTATGCGCCGGTATGGAAAAAGCCCAGGTATTGCACCTTACGGGTTTTAGGCATGTACACACTGTTCATGTGCGCTTCCTGGTTGTAATAATCCTGACCATCGCAGGTAATACCGCCTAAGTTAACCCGTTCATATTCCGAGTCCCAGTTATTAATGGGCAGCAATATGTACTTCTGGTTGAGCGCCCACACATCGGGCAGGTTGGTAATAAACGAACCATCCAGCATCAACCATTTTTCACGATCATTTTGCTGCTTACGACCCAACACTTTGTATAAAATTCCCGAGGCTTCGGCACAAGTATATTTACCAAACTCAGTAATAATATCCGGTTCTTCTACATCGTGCTCGGCGCAAATTTCCTTAATCCGGCTCACAATCTCGTTGATCATGTACTCGTAATCGAAATCAAATACCAACGAGTCTTTAAATGGCATACCACCTCCAATATCCAGGGTATCCAGTTCAGGATTAATTTTCTTGAACTTGCAGTAAAGTGTTACATAACGCTCTAATTCGTTCCAGTAATATGGCGTATCAGATATACCCGAATTAATAAAGAAATGCAGCAGTTTTACACGGAAATTTGGATTCTTTTCAATCTTGTTATAATACAGATCAATCACATCTTCTATACGGATGCCCAAACGTGAGGTATAAAATTGCGAATCGGGTTGTTCTTCAGATGCTATACGGATACCCAAATTACAAGGTGTATCCAGTTCAATCTCATCATCATAAATATTGAACTCCTCCTTATTATCCAACACCGGGATGATGTTTTGAAATCCATCATGCAGCATATCAACAATGTACTGCTTGTACTGATAGGTTTTAAATCCATTGCATATCACCGTGATGTCTTTGCTGATCACCCCTTTTTTCTCCAACGCATCAATCATCGGCATATCAAAGGCTGATGAGGTTTCGAGGTGGATTTCATTTTTCAAAGCCTCTTCCACCACGTGCTTAAAGTGGGAGCTTTTGGTGCAATAGCAATATTTATAACTGCCCCGGTAATTATTTTTAATGATGGCTTGCTGAAACATCAGCTTTGCCTGTTGTATCTTTTTTGAAATCAGAGGCACATAGGTAAACCGCAATGGTGTGCCATACGTTTCAATCATCTCCATCAGGTTCAGGTCGTGAAAGTATAATTCGTCATCTATGATCTCGAAACCTTCTTGCGGGAAACCGACGCTGAGGTCTAGAAATTCCTGGTAGCTTTGCATTCTTTATCGGTGCTTTTAATTTCCGCAAAAATGAATTATTTTTATTTAAATAACACTGAAAGTTTCCCACATAATTATCGCCTCATTGTAATTTGTTTAACTAAAGTCGGTGAAACGAAAGTTTTATTTTGTAAGTAATTGAAATTTAGGTTTTTATGAAGGTGTAATAAGTGTGTGCATAGCTCTAATTATGAATAGATTAAACAGTGATTTGTAGATAAATATTTAACTGTGTAAACTGATCTGAATTTGATGTTAACGCAATGTTTACCGAAGATCAATAAAACAACTCAGGCCTTTTATAAAATGCCTGTATAAGAACAACATTCACGCTCATTCATTTCACCCCGAACCCCGAACCCCGAACCCCGAACCCCGAACCCCGAACTACATCCCTTTCCTCATTTTACTAAAAAACTCGGGTGTAACGCCAATGTACGATGCAATTTGCTTTTGAGGCAGTTGGTAAATAAGGGTAGGGTAGCGGCTGCAAAAACGGGAGTAACGCTCTGCTGCCGGCAAGCTTAGGTTATCTATAAGCCTTTGTTGGGAAGCCACCAACGATTTTTCGGTTAGTATGCGAAAAAAGCGCTCAAATTTAGGCACCAGTTTATATAATTCTTCCTGGCTGGTTTTAGGCAGCATCAGCATTTCGGTGTCTTCCAGGGCTTCAATATTAAGGTTGCCGGGCTGGTGGCTTAACAGGCTGTACATATCTGCCATCCACCAGTCGGGCGGGGCAAAGCTCAATACATGTTCAAAGCCATTGTTATCAACTGTATAGCCACGTAAACAACCACTGACCACAAATGCAGAATGTTTGCAAATATCTCCGGTTGCTATCCATGGTTGCTTGCGTTTTAGCTTTTTAAGTTGCAGCATACCAGTAAAAATTTCCTGTTCGGCAGGGGTAAGCGTAATGTGCTTGCTTACGTTATTAACTATCATTTGAAGCGGAGTATCCATTATGGCTAAAATATAAAATTATACACCAAAACGTCACTCAAAGCCCAATATGCTATGTGGAAAACTTTATTAACTGCATGCTTTGTAATATTAACCAATGGTTATCCATGGCACGTTCTTTGCCAATGCATGCCTGTACAGTGTAATTAAAGAGAAAATGAAAAACCGGGTATTAGTTGTTGACGATAACGAGTTTATGTTAACGATGATGAGTTACATTTTAGATAACGAAGGCTATCAGGTAGAAACCTCTACTCATGCTTTTGGTTTAATGGATCACATCAATGTATACCAGCCTAATCTTATTATTTTAGATGTGCAGTTACCCGATGGAGATGGACGCGAACTCTGCCGCCAAATTAAAGAAACTGCTAATATGAGTGAGATCTCGGTGGTTATGTGCTCGGGATTAGACGAAATTCAAGACTGCTACAGTCAACAAGGACCGCCGGATGGTATTTTGCCTAAGCCTTTCGATATGCGTCAACTGTTAAATTTGCTAAGTGAAAAGCTGCCGTTGTTAGCGGCATAGTTAACTTCCGTTAATAAATTTGCTGAGCTACTGAAATAGAGATAAGGGTTGTAGGTGGATTTGGGTTCAAATAATATATTTGTTCTATTCCATTCTATATGAAATACCTTGTTTATATCAGCACAGCTTATCGCTTACTCAACCAGGACCAGTTATTGGACATTTTGGTTGTAAGCCGAAAAAACAATCTACAAAGAAACCTTACTGGTATGCTTCTGTATGGAGAAGGTACTTTTATCCAGGTGCTGGAAGGTGAGCCAGATGTATTAGAAGAAACTTATATGAAGATCATGGCCGACAATCGTCACAAAAATATTGTGAAGATGATTGAAGGCAACACCTCTGAAAGAAATTTTGCCGGTTGGGCTATGGGCTTTAAAGCTGTTAACGCTACAGAATTATCCAAGTTCGAAGGTTACGTCAATCCCAACGAAAAAGGCTTTTTAGCGGAGGGTGAATCAAATAGCATCATTGGGATGATCAAGACATTCGCCGATGCTAACCGGATGTAGTACGAGTTGAAGTATGCGCTACTTGCAAAGCAAGTATTCCTAACCCAAATAAAAATGTCATTCCGAGTGATAACGAGAAATCGTGTCAATGAGCCAGATAAACTGCCTTACAATTTAAAAGATTTATTACTATCGTTCGAAATGACATCTAAATTCTTCACGAATTTTTACAAACCCCTGCCGGTTTTGTGCTGCAACTCGTCAATTTTTTTAGAAGCTTCAGCTTTATTGAGGGTTTCGTCAAACTCTTCCTTAGCCTCATCTGACAGCGTTTTCAAATAGGAGTGTTGCGCTCCGGTCATTGGCTCGTCGCCGGTAACCCATTCATCGGGATCTTTTTCGGCGTTCGATCCTTTAATTTCATCACCACTGGCTTGTGAGTTATCGGCATCGTTATCTTCAAACAAGTCGCCGGTTTTATCTACTTCTTCGTTTATCATTGCTAATATATTTAGTATATATAACCGTGCCGATATTCAAATGTTTTATAAGTTTTTGTTTTAGTTGATGTAAAAACGATTGCGTTGCTACCATCGTCATTAATGATCGTTTTTACAACTGTTTCTCGTGGATCAATGCAGTCTCATTCTCCTGTAATCGTTTTCCCCTCCGCATCTCCGTAACCACAAAAACATTATCTTTACGGCCTGATGAATAAAACAGTAACGCCTTACCAAAATCAGCAGGCAACCAAAAAAGAGCAAGTGGCCGATATGTTCAATAACATATCCAAAACATACGATTTTTTGAACCACTTTATGTCGCTGGGTATTGATATAATATGGCGTAAAATAGCCATAAACGAATTAAAGGCGCTTAAGCCTCAACGTATATTAGATGTAGCCACCGGTACCGGCGATTTTGCTTTTGAAGCGCTGACCATCCTCAAACCCGAAAAAATTATAGGTGTTGATATTTCGGCAGGGATGCTGAAAATAGCAGACGAAAAAATAGCCAAACGTAACCTGGGCCATAAGTTTGAAGTGCGCCTGGGCGATTCGGAAAAACTGCCCTTTACCGATAATGAGTTTGACGCCCTTACTGTAGCTTATGGTGTGCGCAACTTCGAGAACCTGGAAACCGGCCTTTCCGATATGTTTCGCGTATTGAAACCGGGAGGCAAAGCCGTGGTATTGGAGTTTTCTAAACCCAAAGTATTCCCGGTGAAACAGCTGTACAATTTTTACTTTAAATACATTACGCCGGGTATAGGCAAATTATTTTCTAAAGATGCCCGTGCTTATTCATACCTGCCAGAATCAGTTGCCGCTTTCCCCGATGGTAAAGATTTTGTGGCGTTGATGAATAAAGTTGGCTTCAAAAGCACTAAAAATCGTCCGCTAACTTTTGGTATTTGCTCTATATATACGGGTATTAAATAGCGTATGACCTTTAAAAAAGCCATATTGTTTTGCACCGTTCTGTTGTTAAGCCAGCTGGCCAATGCGCAGGCCTGGGGTGGCGGTGCCGATCAAAACGATTTGAGCTTTGGTTTTAGTTTCCAGTACCTGATGCAGGATTTTAAGATTGTTAAACAGCCCGACTGGTGTACACCCATCCGCGACCCGGAAACAGGTAAAGATCTGACCACTCCGCTTACCAGCATTACCTCCCGAAGTACACCGGGCTTTACAGTAGGCTTTATAACCCGTTACCGTTTAACTGAACATTTGGAAGCACGTACTACACCCGCCCTGGTTTTTGCGGATAGGGAACTAAACTACACGTTCGAAAAAACGTCGGAAGATTTGAACCGCCAGATTCAAACAACTTCTATTGACGTACCCCTGTTACTCAAGCTCCGGAGCGACAGGATCAATAATATCAGGGCATACATTTTAGGTGGCGTAAAATATTCCATGGCCGTAAGTAAAGGCAAGATAGATGAAAACGAATTTCCACTGCAGCAAAATATTTTAAACAAACGTGGCTTTGCCTCATACGAAGCGGGCTTTGGCTGCGATATTTATTTCGAGTTCTTCAAAATGTCGCCCCAAATAAAGGTCGGAAACTCCTTCGGGAATATACTGGCCGGCAATAACGTGCCGCTGGCCACACCTATCAGTAAGCTGTTTTTGCATAGTGTTATGTTTAGTTTGCATTTTGAGTAATTGTCTGAATCTGAATTTTCAGAATTTTTGAATTTACAGAATGCATCCACCCGTCATGCAGATGAATATCGGCATCCCAGCGAAAAGGTAAACAGGCATACCTATCAAATATAAATAGCAAGTGGGTTGCTGAAACAAGTTCAGCATGACGAAAGAGGGCACAACCATCCACCCGTAATGCCGATGAGTATCGGCACCTCAGTGGAAAGGTAAACAGCGATACTTAACAAGTAGGTTCTGAAAAAGGATTTATATACCACAATGGGCTCTATCACTCAACCGTAATCTTACTTGTTTCTCACCTCTTGTTTCTTGCTTCTGTTCTTTTGTCTCTTCATTCTATCTAAAAAAACATAATTTCGCCAGCTTAGTTAAATAACTATGGCTAAAATTGCTTTAATAACAGGTGCCACCGCCGGAATTGGCGAGGCCTGTGCCCAAACCTTTGCCCGCGAAGGGTACGATCTCATACTGACCGGTCGCCGCGAGGACCGGCTGGATCAACTGGCGCAACAACTCAATACTACTTATAATGTGCGTATAGCCGTCGCCGCGTTTGATATCCGGAAACAGGAACAAGTGATCCATCATTTAGATAGCCTGCCTGCCGAAATGAAACTGGTAGATGTGCTGGTTAATAACGCCGGCCTCAGCCAGGGACTGGAGCCCATACAAAACGGTAGTTTTGCCGATTGGGACACCATGATAGATACGAACATTAAAGGCTTGCTGTACGTAAGCAAGCTGGTAGCCGGGTGGATGATCACTAATGGCCGAGGTCATATCATTAACCTGGGGTCTATAGCCGGTAAAGATGTTTATCCTAACGGCAATGTTTATTGCGCCACTAAAGCAGCAGTTGATGCCCTGAACCAGGGTATGCGTATGGACTTGCTGCCACACGGTATTAAGGTAACGGCAGTACACCCCGGCGCGGTGGAAACCGAGTTTTCGGAAGTGCGCTTTAAAGGTGATAAGGATCGTGCAAAAAAAGTATATGAAGGCTTTACGCCGCTAAGTGCGCAGGATGTGGCCGATACCATTTGGTACGTAGCCTCGCGCCCGGCACATGTAAATATAAACGACCTGGTGCTGATGCCAACTGCACAAGCTACCGGGACAATGATATTTAGAAAATAATAACGTCATTGCTTCGTTCCTCGCAATGACGGGGTGGGCAACCAATCAACATAATCAACCAATCAACTAAAAGTATGTCACTCATAACTAAAATAGATCAGGATATTAAACAAGCCATGTTAGCTAAACAGGCTGATAAGCTACGGGCTTTGCGCTCGGTTAAATCGGCATTGTTGCTGGCTAAAACCGAAAAAGGCGCTTCCGAAGAAATTAGCGAAGAAGCAGAAATCAAAGTATTGCAAAAGCTGGTAAAGCAACGTAAAGAATCGGCTGATATCTATCAGTCGCAAAACCGCCCCGATCTGTACCAGATAGAAAAGGAAGAGCAGGAGTTTATAGAAGCCTACCTGCCACAGCAAATGAGCCGCGAAGATGTGGAAACTTACCTTAAAGATGTTATTAGCAGGGTAGGGGCAACGTCGGTTAAAGATATGGGCAAGGTAATGGGTACTGCCAACAAAGAACTGGCCGGTAAGGCCGATGGTAAAACCATTTCAGAAGTTGTAAAACAATTGCTGGCTTAATTAAATTATTTAAGTCTTGTAAGTCTGCTTCAAAAACCTAATTTTATCAAGAAATTATGCCGTTTATATACCGTTATTAAAAAGGGTATAAACCGCTGTTAACTACAATTATAGCTTTTTACATCCCGATATGAAATTTGTGCTTAAAGAAGAAAAAGGATTTATATACATCGATGAAGGTCAGGGCGAAGTTTTGCTGCTGCTGCATGGCCTCATGGGTGCTTTAAGCAACTGGGAAGAGGTAATTGATGAATTTAAAGATCAATACCGTGTCATTATACCAATACTACCGCTTTATGATTTGCCGGTGCTAACCACCGGAGTTAAAACCCTGAGTAAGTATGTGCACCGGTTTATAAAGCATATGAACTTGAGTAATATTACCCTTATAGGCAACTCACTGGGTGGCCACGTAGGTTTAATATATACCCTGGCGCATCCCGAGCGTTTAAAATCGCTGGTATTAACGGGCAGTTCGGGTTTGTATGAAAACGCCTTTGGCGGATCGTTCCCTAAACGCGAAAACTACGAGTTTGTAAAGGAAAGGGTACAATATACGTTCTTTGATCCGGCTACGGCAACTAAAGACCTGGTCGACGAAGTTTTTATCCTCATTAATGATCGTTCAAAAGTAATACGTATATTGGCTATGGCTAAGTCGGCCATCAGGCATAACATGGCTAAAGATCTGAATAAGATTAAGCTGCCTGTTGGTTTAATATGGGGAAAAAACGATAAGATAACCCCACCCGAGGTAGCTGTAGAATTTAATAAACTGCTGCCCGATTCTAAATTATACTGGATAGATGAGTGTGGCCACGCCCCTATGATGGAGCAGCCCGTAGTATTCAATAAATTGTTACACGAGTATTTAGAACATCTCAAACTAAAAGTTTAAAGTATGCTTACAATAGAGTTAGCTGCCGATATTATACCCCCGGTTACCCCTACAGATTCTATTCAGCGGGCAATTGACCGTATGGTGGAGTTTCGTGTACGGCACTTACCTGTTGTAAACGAAAATCAGTTTATAGGGCTGCTGGCCGAAAACGACATTACCGAGCCCGATCATAACCTGCCGGTAAGTTCTGTTGCTCATCTGCATGTGAACGCCTTTGTTTACCAGGAGCAGCATGTGTACGATGTGGTACGGATGTTTTACGAAAACCAGCTAACCCTTGTACCTGTATTAGACCCGGCTAAGAATTATACAGGTGTAGTGAGCCTTAACGCTATGAATGCCTATTTTGCCGAAATTACGGCTATCTCACAACCAGGCGGAATCATCGTGCTCGAAATAAGCAATAAGGAAAACTCCATGTCGCAAATGGCGCAAATTGTAGAGTCGGATAATGCACAGATATTAAGTTCGTACGTGCGACCTTTTCCTGACTCAACCCGGCTGGAAGTTACACTTAAATTAAATAAACAAGATATATCATCTATCAACGCTGCGTTTTTAAGGTACGGCTACGATGTTAAGGCCACCTTTAACCATAACGATGGCGATGATGATTCACTGAACAGGTATGAGTCTTTTATGAACTACCTGAACATATAAATAATGAAGATAGCAGTTTACGGCAGGCAATTTAACGATACAGTATTACCTTTTATACAACAGGTTTTCGATGCGCTTGCACAACACCCGGTAGAGGTGTTCGTTCATCACCAGCTCCACACTTCGCTGGAGGGTCAGATCAATAATATACAATATAAAATACTCGATGCCTCGCAGCCTTTAGCAGGATTAATTGATGTGGTGATAACGCTTGGTGGTGATGGTACCCTGCTGGATATGGTGAGCCTTATTCGCGATAGTGGCATCCCCGTTATAGGTATCAACTTTGGCCGATTGGGCTTTTTAGCCAGCGTTAATAAAAACGACATTTCGGCCGCTATACATGCGGTGGTAAATAAGCAATTTACCCTGGACGAGCGCGAGCTGATTTGTATAGACTCTGAAGCCGAAATTTTTGGTCAGGATAACTTTGCCCTTAACGATATAACCATTCACAAGCGTGATGATTCGGCCATGATTACCATGCATGCTTACCTAAACGGCGAATTTTTAAATACGTATTGGGGCGATGGTATTATTATTTCAACGGCAACAGGCTCTACGGCATACTCGCTAAGTTGCGGTGGACCAATTATTTATCCACAGTCGGACACCATTGTAGTAACGCCAGTATCGCCACATAACTTAAACGTGAGACCTATTGTATTGCCCGATACCTGTAAGCTTACCTTTGAGGTAGAAACCCGCAGTGCCAACTACTTAATCTCCTGCGACTCGCGCACCGCCGTAATTGATACCAATATGAAGTTTGAGATACGCCAGGCAGGGTTCAACCTTAACCTCATCAGGCTGAACAATGAGAGTTATCTGGATACTCTGCGCACCAAACTGTTGTGGGGATTAGATGCCCGCAATTACTAAATTTGCAGCATGTCCCGGTTAATTACTTTGATGCTGCTTGTTTTAATTGCAGCGCAGGCACAAGCCCAAAAATGGGAGTTTGGTGTACAAGCCGGGGCGGCAGGTTATCAGGGTGATTTAAACCAGCGTAACGCTTTGCAGGTAAGCGGCATAATGGCCGGTTTGCTTTTGCGTTACAATTTCAACGGTTATGCCTCTATTAAAGCGAGCATTAGCAAAGCGCAAATAGAGGGTGCCGATAGTACCTCCAAATATCAGCAGCAACGCGACCGAAATTTAAGTTTTTTTACGCCATTAAACGAAGTTGCCATAGTAGGGGAGCTTAACTTTATGGAATACCTGCCTGGCAATGGCTATAATAGTTTTACACCCTTCATTTATGCAGGGGTGGCGTCAGTTCATTATAATCCACAAGCTAGTTATAATAATCAAACTTATGATCTTCGTTCGCTCAACACCGAGCGTACAAGTGTTGCTTATAAAAGCAGTGCTATTGCCATACCTTTCGGTGCGGGCATAAAATACAACGTTTGGGGTAAACTCGGCCTAACGGCCGATGTAGGTTACCGCACCGCTTACACCGATAGGCTTGATGATGTAAGTGGTCTTTATGCATCGCCCAATTCATTTACTGACCCTATAGGCTATGCGTTGTCCGACCGCTCCGGCGAGCGTAACGGTGGCTTCAACATTGGCACGCCCGGCACCCAGCGGGGCGATGGCCGTAAGCACGATACTTACATGTTTTTCAGCTTAGGGATTTCCTATACTTTTTTAGGGCAGAAGTGTTATTATAAGTAAGCTTATATCATCCAGGTACTCCATCTTCAAATTGTAGAAATATTCTTTTGATTGAGCTTAATTAACATTCTTAATAAATAGGAAAGCAAACTGAAGCTTTGTTAAGAAAAGGTGTGTTCTAGTACAAAAAAATCAAATCAGGATATTAAGCCAAAATAGCGGGCTATAAAAAGGAACAAATAATTAATTATATTCGTTTAATAACTAATTGTCAATTATTTAACCTTTAAATTTCACTGTTATGGCTGAGCTGAATTCTTCTCCCGAAAAAAATGATGGTAAAAAGGCACGTCAACCCAAAAGCATGCGGGTAGATCTCACTGCCATGGTTGATCTGGCATTTCTACTGGTTACCTTTTTTATGCTGACTACCACCTTATCCAAACCCAAAGCTATGGACCTGGCCATGCCCGATGATGGCCCTACCACTGGTGAGGTAAGTGATAGGCGAACCGTTACCTTATGTTTGGGTAAAAATAATCAGTTAGTAATGTACAAAGGGCTTTCTCAATCGCCGCAAATACTTGGTTATGGTAAAAATAGCCTGCGTAAAGCATTAATGAAAGCCAAAAGCGAAATAAAAGCTAACACGGGCAAGGAAGCCATTGTATTAGTGAAACCAAGCGACCATTCCATTTACGGTAATTTGGTTGATGCTCTTGATGAATTGAACATCACCAAAACAGACATTTACGCCGTGGTTGATATCACTCCTAAAGATGTAGATATGCTAAAAGCTAAGTCGATCTATTAAACAGCGGATCATAATATTAATATGAAGCAGCTTTGCCCACGCAAAGCTGCTTTTTTGTTAAATAGCGTTAAAAATGCGTTTGCGTGCGTACAAATACATTTTCTTTTTGTTTTTTTGAATAATAAAAAAATCAAGTTATAGTTTTACCTTTGTACCCTGAAAAAATTGAGTTTAAGCGAGTTTTGTGCCCGCCCAAAGCCTGATTTTTAATGTAAATAAGTGATTCACTCAACGCAAATATTATCACCTGCAGGGCTTGTATTAACAACAGGCATTTTAAACCCTGCTCATTACACCGAAAGGCTGTAAGTATTAGTAATTATGGGGTATAAAGATCAGATCGACTTGTCGCGGCTTCCAAAGCATGTAGCCATTATTATGGATGGAAACGGCCGTTGGGCTAAGGGTAAAGGTAAATTGCGGGTGTTTGGCCATCATAACGGTGTGCTTTCGGTACGCGATGTTGTGGAAGGCGCAGGCGAACTGGGTGTGAAGTACCTCACCTTATATACTTTCTCTGCCGAAAACTGGAACCGCCCAAGCTTTGAAGTTACCGCCATTATGGAATTGCTGGTAAGTACTATCAACAAGGAAATTAAGCAGTTGATGAAAAACAACGTGAGGTTGAATGCTATTGGCGATTTAAGTCAACTGCCCGGTAAGTGTAACAGGGAACTGGTTGGTGCTATTGAAAAAACATCGGGTAATACTGGTTTGGTGCTAACCCTGGCGTTAAGCTACAGTTCGCGCCGCGAACTGATGCAGGCAGCCAAAGGTATTGCCGAACAGGTTAAAGCCGGCACGTTGAACCCGGAAGACATTACCGAAGAAGTGTTTGCACAAAATTTATACACACACAATATGCCCGATCCTGAACTGCTCATCAGAACCAGTGGCGAATACCGCATCAGCAATTACCTGTTATGGCAAATTGCTTACGCCGAGCTTTATTTTACAGACAAGCTTTGGCCCGATTTCAGGCGCGAAGACTTGTACGAGGCCATTTTAGATTATCAGAAGCGTGAACGCCGCTTTGGAATGACCAGTGAACAGGTAAACTAAATTTTCTTTTAACAAATTTTAACAAACGTTTAAATTACTTTAGCGCCAAAATATTCGGATGAATAAATTCTTTTTTGCTATTCTTTTTTCTGTGGTGAGCACAGCGGCATTTGCCCAAATTGGCGGCAGCCGGCTGAGTAAATCAACTATCCCTTCCGATAGCTTAAGTTACCTTAACCCAAAAGATTATATCATAGGTGATATAACAGTAGCGGGTACTAAATATCTCGATAAAGATGTATTGATACAAATTGCCAAGATCAGCAAAGGTGACCGTATTAACCTGCCTGGTGAGGCATCGGCCAACGTGTTGAAAAATATGTGGTCGCAGGGTTTGTTCGATGATGTTCAATTAAACATCACAAAAATAAACCTTGATACCGTTTACCTGGAACTGTTTGTTACCGAGCGTCCCCGCTTATCGCGCTTGCGTTTGAACGGTATCCGCAAAGGTGAGATAGAGGATATTCAAAAGAAGCTGAATGACAAAACGGGAAAAATAGTAAATGAAAATTTATTAAGTACTACTACCGCTATTATTAAGAAGCACTTTAACGAAAAGGGCTATCTGAATACTACAGTAGATATTAAACAACAAAAAGACCCGGCCGATTCTAACAGCGTTATCCTGAATGTGGGTATTGACAAAAAGCAGAAGGTTAAGATCAACAAAATAATTTTTGAAGGTAACCAGGCGTTCAGCAGTGCAAAACTGAAAAAGTTAATGAAGAAAACACGCGAACGCAAGTTCTACAATGTTTTTGGATCTAAGAAGTTTAAGCAGGATGGATACGATGAGGATAAGCAATTGCTTATTGAAGGAATGCAGGCAAAAGGTTACCGCGATGCCGAAATTATCAGCGATTCGGTTTGGCGCAACGATGAAAGTACGGTTAACGTAAAAATAAAGGTATTTGAAGGACACAAATACTACTTTGGTAACATTACCTGGGCTGGTAATGCACGTTATCCGTCTACCGGTCTTGAAAAAATATTACGTATAAAAAAAGGTGATGTTTTCAGCGAAGAGGAGCTGAGCAAACGTTTAAACGGCGGCGGTCCTGACGGACAGGATATCAACTCGCTATACCTGGATGATGGATATTTAACTTTTAATTCGGAAGCTGTACAAACACGCATTTATAACGATACCATTGACCTTAACATCCGTATTTACGAAGGTGCTCAGTACACCATTAACCGCGTTATGGTTAAAGGTAATGAAGTAACCAACGATAAGGTAGTATTGCGTGAGTTAGCCACCAAGCCTGGTCAAAAGTTCTCTAAAACGGCAATTGTACGCAGTACCCGTCAAATTACGCAGTTAGGTAACTTTGATGAGCAAAAAATTGAACCGAAGCCAACCAACATTAATCCGCAGGATGGTACGGTTGATATTATTTACAACGTGGTTGAAAAACCATCAGATCAAATAGAGCTTTCGGGTGGTTTTGGTGGTGGCCAGTTGGTAGGTACCTTAGGTTTAACGTTTAATAACTTCTCGGTTAAAAACCTGTTTAACGGCAAGGCGTACAAACCGCTTCCTAAAGGTGATGGTCAAAAGCTGAGTTTACGTGGTCAGGCTAACGGTCGTAACTATCAAAACTTTTCATTTACGTTTTCTGAACCTTGGTTGGGTGGTAAAAAACCTATCTACTTCAGTTTATCGGCTTACACACAGTTAAGTTCAACCGGTCAGTTCTATGCCAAAACCGATGATCGTTACAACTTTTTACGCATCAACGGTTTAGGTGTTACATTAGGTAAGCGCTTAAACTGGCCCGATAACTACTTCCAGTTAAATTACTCTTTAAACTTCGACCACTACACGCTTGATAGGTTCTCGGGATACTTGTTCCAAACCGGAACATCATACAACATCAAGTTAACGCAGGAGTTTAGCCGTAACTCGGTAGATGCACCTATTTACCCAACCAGTGGATCGAACATCAAATTCACTTTACAGGTTACGCCGCCATACTCGTTGTTCAACAATACTAATTACCGTATTGCTACTCCTGAGGAGCGTTACCGTTTTGTGGAATACCACAAATGGAAATTTGATGCACAATGGTTTACAAAAATTACCGGTAAATTGGTGTTAATGTCGCAAACCCGTTTTGGTTTCTTAGGAAGCTATAACAAATTGGTTGGCCAATCGCCGTTTGAGCGTTTCAAATTAGGTGGTGATGGTATGGCTACTTACCAGTTTTTACAGGGTAGTGAAATTGTGGGTTTACGTGGTTATCAAAACTTCTCGCTTGTACCGGTGGGTAGTAACTACACGGCCGATAATAATCCCGGTAGCCCTATCTATAACAAATTTACCATGGAACTGCGTTACCCCGTTATTGCCAGCCAGTCGGCCACAATATTCCTGTTAACATTTGCAGAAGGCGGTAATACCTGGAACAATTTCCGCGATTATAATCCGTTTAATATCCGTCGTTCGGTGGGTGTTGGCGCCAGGATATTCTTGCCTATATTTGGCTTGCTTGGTTTGGATTATGGTTATGGCTTCGATAAAATTCCGGGTATCAGGGATGCTAATAAAGGCCAGTTCCACTTCTCTATTGCACAAAGCATGAGCGGCGGATTTAATTAATAAAAAAGAATGAAAAAAGTACTGATTACATTAACCATTACGTTAATAAGCGTTGCAAGTGCATGGGCGCAACGTTTTGCCTATGTAGATTCGGATTATATTTTAAGACACGTTCCGGAATATGCATCTTCGCAAAAGCAATTGGCAGCTTTATCTGACCAGTGGCAAAAAGAAGTAGACGGACGTTTTCAGGAGATTGACCGTTTATACAAATCATACCAGGCCGATCAGGTTTTGATGACCGCCGATATGAAAAAGCGTCGCGAAGCCGAAATTGTTGACAAAGAGAAAGCCGCGAAAGACTTTCAACGGTCGAAATTTGGCCCTGATGGCGAATTAGCGCAAAGAAGCAGCAGCCTTGTTAAACCAATTCAGGAAAGAGTGTCTAAAGCTATACAAGCAGTAGCCGAAGGCGAAAACCTGGATATGGTATTTGACAAAAACAGCGAAGTAATGATGCTGTATGCCAACCCACGTTATAATAAAAGCGATGTGGTAGTTACCCGTTTAGGTTTAAAACCAGGGGCTTTTGCAAAGTAAAATTTTTTGATTAAAATAGCACACGATTAAACACAGAAGAAAAGAACAAATGAAAAGATTATTTAAAGTTGCTTTGGTTGCAGGATTTATGTTACTGACGGCGGGATTTGCTAAAGCACAAAGTAAAGTTGGTTACATTGATTTTAACGCATTAATTGATGCTATGCCAGAAACCAAAACGGTAAGCACCAACCTGCAGGCGTATTCAAAAACCTTTATGGACCAGTTGCAAAACATGCAAACTGAATTGCAAACCAAAGGTGCTGCTTACCAAAAAAGCAGTGCTACCATGACCGATGCTACTCGTACTGCTACAGAGTCTGAATTACAGGATATGAACAAACGTATCCAGGATTTTAACAACAATGCACAGCAACAAGTTGAGGCTAAAAGAAACGAATTAGGTAAACCTCTTTTTGAAAAAGCTAAAGCTGCTATCTCAGCAGTTGCTAAAGAAAAAGGTTACACTTATGTATTAGATTCAGGTACTACCAACCTAATCGTATCTCCTGCCGGTGATGATTTACTGGCATCCGTGAAATTGAAAATGGGATTGAAATAATTTAATACCTTAACAACACACAAAAGCGTGCCGCATTGCGGCGCGCTTTTTTTATTTTTGAGCAATGCAAGTTACCAAACCAATAGGTGTTTTCGATTCGGGGATAGGGGGGCTAACCGTGTTTAAGTCTATAGTGGAACAACTGCCCGAATACGATTATCTTTATTTTGGCGATAACAGTCGTGCACCTTATGGTAACCGCTCGTTTAAAACCATACATCAGTACACCTGGGAGTGCGTACAATGGATGTTTAACCAGGGTTGCCCGTTGGTTATACTGGCTTGCAACACGGCATCGGCCAAAGCCCTGCGCACTATTCAACAACAGGATATGCCCAACAGCGAGTATGCCGATAGACGAGTGCTGGGCGTTATCAGGCCAACGGCCGAGGTGATAGGTAACTACACCCAAACTAAACAAATAGGGGTATTAGGCACCAAAGGAACCATACAGTCACAATCGTACGCTATTGAGATCAATAAATTTTTTCCTGAAGTCACCGTACACCAGCAAGCCTGCCCGCTTTGGGTACCGCTAATCGAGAATGGAGAATATGATAAACCAGGATCGGATTATTATGTGAAACAATACCTGGATCAGGTAATGGCGCAATCATCTAATATTGATACGCTTTTGCTGGCCTGTACGCATTACCCGTTATTGCAAGACAAGATAAAGGACTATTTACCCAATAACATCAACGTAGTAGCCCAGGGGGATATAGTAGCTGACAGTTTGGACGATTACCTGAAACGCCACATCCAGATAGAACAGGGTTTAACCAAAGGTGGAACCCGCCGGTTCTTTACCACCACCGATGATACGGAAGATTTCGATCAGCACGCTTCGCTGTTCTTTTCTTCACCTGTGCAATCGGCCTATGTGGCCATGAAGTAAGCTGGTGAGTGGTTTATTAGTGAGTAATTAAATAGTTGATTAGTTTGAAGCAATTCATCTTTCCCTCAATAGGATGGGGATAGGTTAGCCGGTTCTTATGAGAGTTCATTATACCCTGTCTTTTGGGACGAAAGAGGAATCCTCTTTAAAACAGATATCTTCGATTCAACTTTACTCACGCACCACGCACCACGCACCACGCACCACGCACCCCAATTCAAACAAATCAACTGCTTAACCATTCAACTAATCAACTAATTCCCTAAGTTTGCGGTTTGGTACATAATACCTTGTTTTGAGCTTTTATATTACCTATATCATTATAGCGCTTGGTCTGTTTGCTTTTGCAGCCGTGTTCGCTTTGTTTGGCGTTTATGCCGAGCGAAAGGTATCTGCTTTTATACAAGACAGGCTTGGTCCAACTGAAACGGGCAAGTTTGGTTTACTGCAAACCCTTGCCGATGCGTTAAAGCTTATTCAAAAGGAATCCATTATACCGAAGGCTGCCGATAAGGTATTATTTATCCTTGCCCCCGTAATCATATTCGTTTCGGTTTATATGGGTTTTGCCTGCCTGCCCTGGGGGCCAAACCTTATTCCATCCAAAATTAATATTGGCCTATACTATGTATTCGCCATTGTATCGGTTGAAACGCTGGGCATCTTAATGGCAGGATGGGGATCGAATAACAAATACTCTATACTGGGTGCCATGCGTTCGGCGGCGCAGATTATTTCTTATGAAATTCCGGCGGGTTTCGCCCTAATTTCGGTAGTAATGATCGCTCAAACGCTCGATCTGCAGGAAATTGTGATGCAGCAAGGGATTTTATCGGCCGAAAAAGTAAAGTTTTTAGGAGTATGGGAAGTAACGCATACTGGCGGTTTGTTGAGTTGGAACATCTTTAAAGCACCTCATTTACTGGTGGCTTTTGTGATTTATTTTATTTCATCGCTGGCCGAAAGTAACCGGGCGCCGTTTGATATACCGGAGGCTGAATCTGAGTTGGTAGCTGGTTTTCATACCGAGTTTACAGGAATGAATTTTGGCTTCGTATTTTTGGCCGAGTACTCGATGATGTTCCTGGTATCGATGATAGCCGTGGTGCTGTTTTTGGGTGGATGGAATACCATGCTTCCCAACATGGGCAGCGTAAAACTGGCCGACTGGACGACCGGTATGGCCTGGGGAATATTCTGGACCTTTACCAAATCACTGATTTTGGTAGGCGTGCAGATCTGGATCCGCTGGACACTGCCACGTCTGCGTGTTGATCAGCTGATGGATCTTTGCTGGAAAGTACTTACGCCATTGGCATTTGGTTGCATGCTAATTTCGGGAATTTGGCGCTTATGGGTAATGTAATTGAAGTTTAAGGTTAAAGAAATGGATTCACAAGATATGTATTCTGTAAATTCATTAATCCTGTAAATTCAGGTTCAAGAAAGATTAATTCTGTAAATTCAGATATAAGATATTGTTAATTAAAAATACATATAACGGTTTTGTAACTGCCTGGAAAGGTCTGGGGCTTACGCTGCAACACATGTTTGCCGGCAAGCATAAGCGTGCTATGACCTCAGTAAAATCTGATAATTATTTTAAGCAGATTGAGGAGGGTACAAATACCATTCAATACCCCAAACAACAGTTGCCTATACCGGAAGTGGGCCGTTACCAGCTTGATGTAGAGATTGACGACTGCATTGTATGCGATTTGTGTGCTAAGATTTGTCCGGTTGATTGTATTGATATTGTATCTATTAAAGCTACGCAGGCTATTGGTCAAACATCGGACGGGTCTACCAAAAGGTTGTACGCCGAGAAGTTTGATATTGATATGGCCAAGTGCCTGTACTGTGGTTTATGCACAGTAGTGTGCCCAACCGAGTGCATTACGATGACTAACCAGTACGACCGCAGCGTTTATACTTTAGGCGATCTTACTTACAGTTTCTCCGACATGAGTCCGGAATTGATTGCCGAAAAGAAACAGGAATTTGAGGTGCAGGCAGCCGAAAAAATGGCGGCTAAGCAAGCTGCCATGAAAGCAAAGGAGGGCGGCGCATAATGTTAGTTACGGTAATGTTCTACATTATGGCAGCCATTGTGCTAGGTTCGGCATTGTATGTGGCAGCGAGCAAAAATCTGGTGCGCTCAGTGTTTATGTTTTTTGTCACCCTTTTTGCTTTAGCCGGTTTGTATGTACTTTGCCTGGCCGATTTTGTGGCCGTTACCCAGGTAGTAGTTTATGTAGGCGGTATATTGGTGCTCATTTTGTTTGCCTTTATGCTTTCGGGCCGCGAAGCGTTGGAAGGTTTGCAGCAGCATAACAACCGCTTACTGTCCGTAAATAACTTACCTGCTTTATTACTGGCCTCGCTGTTTTTTATAGTGCTGGCTAATATTTTTATTAAAGCCCATGTTGAGGATGCCGGTTGGCTCAAGCAAGCGGTTGCTTCCCATAATGTGATAACGCCGCAAACGATAACCATCAATAACCTGGGCGTAAACCTTATGACTAATTACCTGCTGCCTTTTGAGGTGATCTCTATTTTATTGCTGATGGCATTGGTAGGAGCGGCACACCTATCGCGTAAGGAGGAAACCGCATGATGATCACCCTTACCTATTACCTGCTGGTGAGCGCGGGTTTGTTCAGCATTGGGCTGTACATTATCCTCTCTAAAAAAAATGCTATACAAATACTGATAGGTATAGAATTAATGCTGAACGCGGCTATATTGAATTTAATAGCTTTTGGCAAGTTCGACCAGTTGAAAAATAGCGGACAAACGTTTGCACTGTTTACCATAGTTTTGGCTGCCGCTTCAACCGCTGTAGCCTTGGCCATTGTGCTCAACGTATACCGTCGCTATAGAACTATTGATCCGGGGAAAGTTAACCAGTTAAAAGATTGAATTGACCTATACGCTATTACATAATGCTTCAACCATAAACTACGCCCTTGCTGCAGTGGTACTGCCGCTTATTGCGTCGATAATTAATTTATTGCTGCCAGGTAAAAGTGGTAAGGTATCAGGGTTTATATCTGCGGGAGCCATATTAGTAAGCGTTGTATTGGCCGCTTTTGTTTTTGCAAACGTGTGGAACAACCCGCTGATTCATGTGCAGCAATTGTGGTTCACCATTGGGGCTACACCGGTTTACGCCGGGATGTTGTTAAATAACTTGTCGGTGTTCATGTTGCTGCTGGTTACAGTGATAGCCTTACCGGTACATATATATTCTACGGCTTACATTAAACCTGCAGAGCAAAATCGCTACTTTACTTATCTCAGCTTCTTTTGCTTTAGCATGCTGGCACTGGTGGTAATTGATAGCCTGGTGCTGTTGTATGCCTTTTGGGAGCTGGTGGGCTTCTCTTCTTACTTATTGATAGGCTTCTGGTTTACGAAAGACAGTGCTGTACAAGCCAATAAGAAAGCTTTCATCATGAACCGGATAGGAGACATTGGTCTCCTATCGGCCATTATTATCCTGTTTGCGCAGTTTCATACGTTCGATTTGGTGCAGCTTTTTGGAGATAATGGCCTGGTATACCGGTCCGACGTACAAAACGGAATGTGGGTTAGCCCAGCCGGGCAAATGTCGGAAGTTTGGCAATATGTGGCTTTTATAGGTATTTTTTTGGCGGTGGCTGCCAAATCGGCTCAGTTTCCACTACACACCTGGTTACCCGATGCCATGGAGGGACCAACCTCAGTATCGGCATTGATCCATGCAGCCACTATGGTGGCTGCTGGAGTATTCCTATTGGGTAGGGTGTACCCTATGTTCAACGTTTATGAATTGAATACTCTGGCCATTATAGGATGCTTTACCGCGTTTTTAGCGGCAACCATTGCCCTTACGCAAAACGATTTGAAGCGCATTTTAGCTTACTCTACTATATCGCAATTAGGCTACATGATTATGGCTATGGGCATTAATGCCTATGCTTCGTCGCTTTTCCATTTGGCTACGCATGCATTTTTTAAGTGCTTGCTTTTTTTATGCGCCGGTGTAATCATTCACGAAGTGCAGCATATTAAAGATGAGCACCGGTTGGACATCGATCCGCAGAATATCTTATACATGGGAGGCTTGCGTAAAAAGATGCCGCTTACCTTCATAGCAACGGTTGTTGGCTGCCTGGCGTTGGTAGGTTTGCCGCTAACATCGGGTTATCTGTCTAAAGATAGCATCCTTATTCAAGCCTTTGAATGGTCTGATGGTAAAAGTGCATGGTATAAAATAGTGCCCGTTAGCATCTTGCTTACCAGTTGCCTTACAGCTTTTTACGTAGCCCGCTTGATATTTAAAGTATTCTTCGGCGAGTTTAAGCTGAAAGAGATTTTACCTAACATCCACCTGCATATAAGTGACGGTAGCTGGGCTTTTCGTATTCCGCTGATCTTTTTATCGTTGTGCTGCCTGTTCCCGCTGTTTTCTTTGCATCCGCTGCTTTATGAGCATGCATGGCTGCATAAGGGATTTGTACCTACAGATTATATGGCCCGAGAAAGTATCTACCATACCATCATTCCTGCTGCAATTAACATTGCCAGTATTTTTGTTGCGTATTGGGCATTTGCGGTATACATTCAGCAACGCAAGCTGGTGTTTTCGCAAACCAATTTCCTGTTCCGGCTTTCGTATCACCACTGGTATATCGATATGTTTTATCAGCAGATTGTTGTGAAAGCAGTGTTGCTGCTGAGCAACGGCTTTTTTTGGTTCGACCGTACGATAGTAGATGGTTTTTTACATTTGTTGCAACGTATCATATCCGCGTTATCGGGTATTGCTGCCTGGACCGATCGCTATATTGTGGATGGAACTTTGTTGGTCATCACCCAATTGGTTAAACTTATAGGCGACTTCTTCCGTGGATTTCAAAGCGGGCGTGTGCAGTACTATTTGTTTAGCATGCTGGCCATAGTGCTGGCGGTGTTTATTATTAAATTATTGATCTGAACCTGATGAATATATTAACCCTATTAATATTTATTCCGGCCTTGTTTGGGCTGCTCATTTTAGCGCTGCCTTCCTCTTTAAAGCAAAGTTTTAAGTATATCACTTTAGTAGCTACGCTGATCCAGTTAGGGTTAAGCATATTCTTGTATTGTAACTTTAAAACAGGTGCAGCTTACGGCGGTATTAACCAGGAGAGCCAGTTTCAATTTGTGCAGAAATCCCCCTGGATTAGCTTAGATTTAGGTAGCGCAGGCAAAATGCAGATCGATTACTTTGTGGGAATTGACGGTATTTCGGTATTGCTATTAGTAATGACGGCGGTGGTAATGGTGGTTGCTGTACTGGCTTCATGGGAAATCAAAACCAATTTGAAAGGCTTTTTTGTGCTTTTCCTGATGTTGGATATGGCCGTGGCCGGTGTGTTTTGCGCGCTGGATTTCTTTTTGTTTTATCTCTTTTATGAGTTGATGCTCCTGCCACTATATTTCCTCATTGGTATGTGGGGTGGTGTACGACGTGAGTACGCGGCTATTAAATTCTTTTTATACACGCTGTTCGGTTCTGTGTTTATGCTACTGATTATGGTGGGCTTGTACCTTTCGGTAACCGATCCTGCCACAGGTAATCATACGTTCAACATTGTTCAAATGATGAACCCGAACAATTACCAGCAAGGTTCAGTGTTTTCGGTATTGGGGCATCAAACCTTGTTTGGTATCCCGGCAAGGGTGTTAGGGTTTGTGGTGCTATTTGTGGCTTTTGCTATTAAAGTACCGGTAGTACCTCTACATACCTGGTTACCCGATGCACACGTGGAAGCGCCTACGCCGGTATCTATCATACTGGCGGGCGTGCTGCTCAAAATAGGAGGGTACGGCATCATTCGCATCTGCATGGGGATTTTCCCCGAAGTCGCTACATCCGGTGCGTTTTGGATTGGATTATTAGGGGTGGTTTCTATATTATATGGCGCATTAAACGCCTTGGCTCAGCGCGATCTGAAACGGTTGATTGCTTATTCGTCGGTATCGCACATGGGTTTTGTGCTTTTAGGCTTAGCCTCGCAAACAGCCGAAGGGGTAAGCGGTGCCATGATGCAGATGATCAGTCACGGCTTTTTATCTTCGATGTTATTCTTTTTAGTTGGGGTGGTGTACAGCCGTGTACACGATAGGGATATCTACAATTTCCGCGGACTGGCTACGGTGAACCCGCAATATACCACTTACGTGATGATCGCTTTTTTTGCATCATTAGGTTTGCCTGGTTTTTCAGCTTTCATCGCGGAAGCATTTACCTTGACAGGTGCCTTTAAATCTATCCTGATACCTCACTGGATGGCCGTTTGCGGTTCGATTGGTATATTGTTAAGTGCTGCTTATTTTTTGTGGACGCTACAGCGCATGTTTTTCGGAAAAGAACTATTAAAAGGAGGCGATGCCTGGAAACAAGCCTTAACCGGCTTAGCTATCCGGGAGAAATTGGCGTTGTTCCCGCTGGCGGTGCTTGCTTTGGTTTTAGGTGTAATGCCTTCGCTGGTATTCAGTAAGATCAATGATTCGGTTTTGGCATTGGTGGAATTTACTAAACAGATGGCCCGTTAACATGCAGCAGTTTTTGCCATATATCCATAATCAGCTTAACGATGTGCTCAGCAGCTTGCCCATGTTTCAGCCGGAGCTGTGCCTTGGTGTTTTGTTTATGCTGATACTGGGTATTGATCTCATCTATCGTAAAAACCAGGGTGAAGCCTGCCGTATGTTGGCTTGCGCAGGTATTTTGCTGGTATTAGCTGCCGATATGGGTCAGGATTTGCGGGTGAAGCAGGATGTGCTTTCGCTGTTTAACAATAATCTTATTTTGCACCACAGCAACATCGTGCTTAAAATCATCATTGATGTGCTAACTTTCGTGCTGCTACTCTATTTCCCCTGGGACCATCAACTTAAAGCACACACCAAAGGACTTGGAGATGCCTACACTATTATTATAGCCTCTGTTTTAGGACTGCATTTAATGGTGATGTCGTCTACGCTACTAACAATTTTCCTCTCGGTAGAAATGGTTTCCATTGCCTCATACTTGCTGGTGGCTTACCGTACCGAAAGCGGCTTTAGTGCCGAGGCAGCTTTAAAATATGTATTGTTTGGAATGGCGGCATCGGCGGTTATGCTGTATGGCATGTCGTTGTTCTACGGGTTAAGCGGTACTATTGATCTCTTTGAGGCGCAAACCATACCTAACCTTCAGCAAGCTAACGGAATGATGGTGACCTTATCGGTTGTATTAATATTGGCTGGTATAGCTTTTAAACTATCCTTTGTGCCTTTACACTTTTGGGTGCCTGATGTTTACCAGGGAGCCAGCACGCCTGTAACGGCTTACTTATCTACCCTGCCTAAAATTGCAGGATTTGGTTTGCTCATTACCTTTTTAACTCCCTTTATTTCCAACTCCGCCTGGAACCGGGTCGATTTTGCATCAGTATTATCCATTGCGGGCATTATTACCATGGTTGCGGGAAATTTTGCGGCTATATGGCAGCAAAATATCAAGCGCATGCTGGCTTATTCGAGCATTGGGCATACAGGTTTTGCGCTTATGGCTATAGTAACCTTTAATGCGCAGGGTATAAATGCACTGAGTTTTTACCTGGCGGTGTATGGCATTGCCAACATTGGCGTATTAGCCTTAGCCAGTTATTTTGCCAATACCATGAAGGCTCACACTTTAACAGACCTGAAAGGCTTAGGTGCACAGTACCCGGTAGCATCGGTGTGCTTTGTGATACTACTTATTTCGTTAACGGGCATCCCGGTTTCGGCAGGATTTAATGCCAAGGTGCTGGTATTTTCGTCGGTTTATTCAGTTTATCAAAACGGGCATAACGTAATGTTTTTGGCACTACTGATTACCGGTGCTGTAACTACGGTGGTCTCTCTTTTCTACTACATCAAAGTTCCTTTATATCTTTTCCTCAAAAGAGCCGATACAGATTTAGGCTACTACCCGGCACACAAAAAGCTGCTGATTATGATCGTAATCATTTCATTGGTAACGCTTTTGCTTGGTATTTTGCCCGATATCCTGGCTGATCTTATTTAGGTTTGTTTTGTAACGGTTAATGAACAATTATAGTTTGCCATATTAAGCTGACCGTTTTAATGCTTTATAATGACATTTGTTGCTGTTAAGTACACAGAAAAATCGTACTTTCGTGACTTCATTTCAAATCATGAGCGATCAGATTAAGCATGAATGCGGCGTGGCTTTTATCCGCCTGTTAAAACCCCTCTCATACTATCAGCAAAAATATGGTACGGCACTTTATGGCTTAAACAAGCTATATCTGTTGATGGAAAAACAACACAATCGTGGCCAGGATGGCGCGGGTGTGGCAACCATCAAACTGGATGTAGCTCCGGGTAAGCGATACATCAGTCGTCACCGGTCAATGGCCAGTAATGCCGTGGCCGATATTTTTGAATACATTCAAAAGAAGTTTGCTGACGTTGAGAAAGAGTATCCTGAAAAGATGAAGGATGCGGAGTGGCTGAAAGAGAATATCAGTTTTACCGGTGAGGTATTACTGGGGCATCTCCGGTACGGTACTCATGGTAAAAACAGTATTGAGAGTTGCCACCCCTTTCTCCGTCAAAACAACTGGATGACCCGTAACCTGGTTATAGCCGGTAACTTTAACATGACCAACGTAGAGGAGCTTTTAGAGCAACTTTATGAGTTAGGTCAGCATCCCAAAGAAAAAGCAGATACCGTTACGGTGCTCGAAAAAATAGGCCATTTCCTGGATAGTGAGGTACAGGGCCTGTTCGATCAGTTTAAGCGCGAAGGCAGCGACGATAATATTGAGATCACCAAGATGATCGGCGATAGTATGGACGTAGCCAAGATCTTAAAGAAATCGGCCAAGAGTTGGGATGGCGGTTACACCATTGCCGGTATATTTGGCCATGGCGATGCATTTATTATGCGTGACCCTGCAGGTATACGTCCGGCTTATTATTACGCCAACGACGAAATTGTGGTAGCAACCTCCGAAAGGCCTGCCATTCAAACTGCCTTTAATATACCGTTAGAGGATATCAGAGAGGTTAAACCAGGCCATGCCTTAATCATTAAAAAGGATGGAATGGTTACTGAAGAAATGTTCAGTGAACCTAAAGAGAAAAAAGCATGTTCTTTTGAACGGATTTATTTTTCTCGTGGCAGCGATGCTTCTATTTATCGTGAGCGTAAGCAATTGGGACGCCTTTTATGTTCCCAGATCTTAAATGCCGTTGATAATGACATAAAAAACACTGTATTTTCATATATCCCCAACACTGCCGAAATTGCCTTTTATGGTATGGTAGAAGGGGTGAACAAGTACGTGAAGCAATACCAGCGTGAACGCCTGCTTAACCGCGATGATAAAATTACCGACGAGGAATTAAGCGAGGTACTAAGCTTAGCGCCACGGGTGGAAAAAATTGCCATTAAAGATGTAAAGCTTCGCACTTTTATAACCCAGGATGCCGACCGTAGCGAAATGGTTGCTCACGTGTACGATACCACTTACGGGTTAATTAAAAACGGTGCAGATACACTGGTAGTGCTGGACGATTCTATTGTACGTGGTACCACGCTTAAACAGAGCATACTCAAGATACTGGATAGGTTAGGTCCTAAAAAGATTGTGGTGGTGTCATCTGCCCCGCAAATTCGTTACCCTGATTGTTACGGTATAGATATGTCGCGCATGGGTGAATTTGTGGCTTTTGAAGCAGCTGTGAGCTTATTGAAAGAAACCGGTCAGGAAGATATCTTACTGGAAGCTTATCAAAAAGCGAAAGACAGTATGAGTTTGCCTAAGGAGGAAGTAGAAAACTACGTTAAAGCAATTTACGCTCCTTTTACCGACCAGCAGATCTCCGACCGTATTGCACAGATCATTACGCCTAAAGGCACTAAAGCCGAAGTACAGGTGATCTACCAAACATTAGACAATCTGCACATTGCTTGTCCTGATCATTTGGGCGATTGGTACTTCAGCGGCGATTACCCAACCCCTGGTGGAAACCGGGTAGTAAACAAAGCCTTTGCTAACTGGATGGAAGGTAAAAATATCCGTGCTTACGCATAGGAAGTGAATAGAGAATAATTGAATGGTGAGTGGTTAAACTCGTCAAACATATACAAGCCCCGATTTTATGAATCGGGGCTTTGTTGTTTTATACTAATTGTAAATGAGCGAACTGTTCTTAAAAATCTTAGCCCATTTTTCTATAAATAACGGCCCAAGGCTGGCTTGCTTTACGGCTACAAAATTGCTGTATAAACTTGCATTACCCTGTATGATGTAATACATCTGCGATTCGGGGATTTTACTGTTAGTGAAATAGGGCGATTCAATTTTAAAGATAATCCAGGGGTTTTTGGCTGCATCGCCTCGTTCAATAATTACTAACCTGGCTTTGGGCGAATTGACTTTCATTTTATCGAACGTCATTTTTACGGCTGTGTTCATGGGCACATTTTTGGTGCCTTGCATAGAAAGCATGGTGCCAATAATGCTCCAGTTGTTTAATGTTTCTTTGCCCGGAATAAGCTCTATCATCCGGGAGTTTTTTACCTGCTGGTTACTTCCTATTTTCCATTTATATTCACCAGGCCAGCTTATTTTAAGGCTTTCTTTACCTTGCGCATAAGTGAATTGGTTAAACGCTGAAAAAATGAACGATAAAACTAATAATTGCTTTTTCATGGTCAGGTGCTTTAATGATTTGGTATGCCCACGATTGTTAACGCGAGGCATGATTGAATAACACACAACTTAGCTTGTTGTTATGGGCGAAAATATATAATGGGTTACCAGCCTGTCGAATATTACAAAGGCAGCTATAATGAGTGCTGCACCAGCTACATAATTTAACCGGTGAACCAGCTTAACCGAAATGCGGTCGCGCAGCTTGTTGGCGTAAAATGCCTTAACCAGGTCCATACCAAACTGTACCAGTAAAATGGTGAGGAACATTACTGCAATTTTAAGCTTACGGTTAGCAATGCCTTCGTGGTAAACAGTGCTTGCAGTACCAATAACGGTTATCCAGTGAAAGAGCAGGGTAGGGTTGAAAATGCACATTAAAAATCCCTTGAAAAAGTAACCTGCCCGGTTTACGGTTTGCGGGGTATTGGAGCTGTAACTAACCTCGGCCTTTTTTGAGATATAATAAATTCCTATTAATAGCAGTATGCCGCTGCCAAACACGCCCAGCCAAAATTTTACCTTATCGGGCACGTCGAAAAATTGCGAACCGAAAATAATGGCACCAACAAAAACCACATCGCTGCATACCACACCAAGCGCCAGCGCCGAACCAGCCCTGAAGCCTCTTTCGATACTGGTTTTAATTAATGAAAAGAAAACAGGCCCGGTAAGAAATGTTAACACCAACCCAATACCAATTCCTGAAATTATAGCCTCTATCATTATACAGTTAACTTAGCCTCGGTAACTACGCATCTTATTTGTTAAACAAAATAACTTAATAATGTTGACGAATTAAGTTGTAAAAGTATGACTAAAATTTACAAAAAATGGTTTATGTTAGTAGACTTAAACGCTAGTTAATAACCGCTTAATATGCAGGATAATACGTCAAAAAAATACGGTTCAGCCCTTTATACTTTAATCACGGTCTTCTTTTTCTGGGGGTTTTTAGCTGCCTCTAACGGCATTTTTATTCCATTTTGTAAAGAACATTTTAAGTTAACACAATTCGAATCGCAGCTTATCGACTTCACTTTTTACGGTGGTTACTTTATAGGGTCGTTGATATTATATTTCGCATCACAAGCCAGCCGGGTTGATATTTTAAACAAGTTAGGTTACAAAAACGGTATCATCCTGGGTTTGGTTATATCAGCAGTGGGTGCTTTAGGCATGGTTCCGGCCATTGGCTCTGGTGCGTTTGGTTTTATATTAGCCGCATTCTTTGTAATAGCCATCGGCTTTTCGTTACAGCAAACCGCTGCTAATCCGTTTGTGATTGCGTTAGGTACACCCGAAACGGGCGCTAATCGTTTAAACTTTGCCGGAGCCGTAAATAACTTTGGTGGCTTAATGGGTCCGGTTATAGTTGGTGTAATGTTATTTGGAACAGCTAAGGTAACCGGTAGCGTAAAGGCCGATATAGCATCGGTAAATAATCTTTATTATGCTTTAGCAGGCCTATTCATAGCAGTGGCCGCATTTTTCTACATATCTAATTTACCCAGTGTAACCAGTGATGAAAAGATAGAGCAAAGCCATAAAGCTAATTTACCATTGGGGATTATCTTCGTTGCTTTTTGCTTGATACTGGCTGCCAGTCCGTTGAGTACTTTTACCGGCTTATCTAAAGCTTATTTTGTGTACGCATCTTTAGTAATTATTTTGATAACGCTAATCAGTTCGTTATTATCGGCCCAAAAGGATAGCCAGGGATGGGGTGCCATGCAATACCCCCAGCTGATATACGGTATGTTGGCCATATTTACTTATGTAGGTACCGAGGTTACCATTCAAAGTAATATGGGGGCATTGCTTAAATTACCCGAATTTGGTGGTTATTCCGAAAAATCTATAGCGCCTTTTATTTCTTTGTATTGGGGTAGCTTAATGATCGGTCGTTGGGCCGGTGCTGTTGGAGCATTCAATTTAAAAACATCAACTAAGTATATTTTAACAGTTATAATGCCTTTTGTGGCCTTTGGCGTTGTGCTCTTAGCTAACAAGATTACCGGTGCAAATATCAATCATTTATATCCTTATGCCATATGTATTGTAGTAATGGTAATTGCTTTCTTTTTGGGTAAGCAAAAGCCGGCGCGTACGCTTACCGTATTTGGTTTGCTGGGTATTGTGTTCATGCTCATAGGTTTATTTACAACAGGCATTATATCAACTTTTGCATTTATTAGCGGTGGTTTGTGCTGCTCAATTATGTGGCCTTCTATCTTTGCCTTATCGGTAACCGGTTTAGGAAAATACACCAGCCAGGGTTCTGCATTTTTAATTATGATGATATTGGGCGGAGCCATCGTTCCACCGGTGCAAGGTATACTGGCCGATACAAGCGGTATTCACTTATCGTATGTGGTACCTGTACTAGGCTTTGCTTACCTGGCTTTCTTCGCCTGGAAGGTAAGCGGCGAGCTAAGAAAACAAGGGATCGATCTTGACCATGTAGAAGCTGCTGGCGGCCATTAATTAGGTGTATGGTTAAACTTTCTTTCGATCAGATCTTTATGAACCTGGCAAATGATTTTGCCAGGCGTTCGCACTGTGTGAAAGCGCAGGTTGGTGCAGTGCTCACTAAAGATACCCGCATTATATCTGTAGGCTATAACGGCCCGCCTGCGGGTACCCATAATTGCGACGTGGAATGGCCGGAAACCGGTTGTCCGCGCGATGCGAGAGGCAGTTGTTCGTTAGCTTTGCATGCCGAAGAAAATACCATATTATATGCCGTAAAGAATGGAGCTAGGTTAGAAGGAGCAACCATGTACACCACGCTTTCGCCATGTTTGCCTTGTGCAAGACTTATCTTTTCGGCAGGAATAACCAAAGTATATTACCAGCACTCTTACGCTGAATATAAAGGTTTAACTAGCGATGAAGGCGTTGATTTCTTAAAGCGTTTTGGTGTGGAGGCTGTTAAGTTTGAACCGGAAACAGACGCTGTTAGTTCTTAAGAAAAGGTTTTACCTTATCTAAAGCAAAGGCCAACTGTTCATCAGGTGTAATGTTGGTGTTATCTAAAATTACAGCGTCCTCAGCTCGCATTAGCGGACTTTCCTTGCGGGTGGTGTCTGAATAGTCGCGGTGGGCAATGTTCTCAAATATCTCTTCTAAAGTAATATCGGGGTTAGTAGCCTGCAGTTCCTGGTAGCGGCGTTGCGCACGTACATGCGGATCGGCGGTCATAAAGAGCTTTACCTGCGCATTCGGGAAAACAGCCGTGCCAATATCCCTGCCATCCATAATGATGTTTTTTGATTTACCCATCCTTTGCTGCTGGGCTACCATTTCCTTGCGAACTTCCCGTATAGCCGATACTGGGCTCACGTTTTGCGATACCGGCATTAAACGGATCTCGTCTGAAACCTCTTCATCGTTCAGCGTTATGTGCGTTTGATAATCGCGCGAGTGAAAGTTAAGATGGATGTTTTTAAGGGCTTCCGATACCTGTTCGGGGTTGTTTAAATCAACGTTATGCCTTAAGAAATAGAGGGTTACGGCACGGTACATAGCGCCGCTGTCAACGTAAATAAAGTGAAGTTTTTTGGCTAATGCTTTGGCTAAAGTGCTTTTTCCGCATGATGAATAACCATCAATAGCCACCACAATGTTTTTGCTCATCGTGCGGCTAAGGTACAAATTTGCCGTAAATTTTTGAGGTTGGTTTATTAAACTTAGCTTTGAGTAATGAATTTTAATAAAGCCGACCTCCAGAAAGAAGTAATTTACAAAGCTTCGCGGAGTGGGGGCAAGGGCGGACAAAATGTAAATAAGGTATCTACGAAGGTAGAGCTGTTGTTCGATGTTGAACGGTCTGAACTATTTACTGATGAGGATAAGCTGTTGATTGTAAATAAGTTGCAAAACCGTTTGAACAAAGACGGCTACGTACAAGTGATCAGCGAAGAGGAGCGGAGCCAGCTTTTGAACAAAGAGCGGGCTATGGACAAATTAGTAAGCCTGCTTACCCAGGCATTGCAAAGGCCAAAGGCACGGCGGGCTACCAAAATAAGCAAGGGCGTTAAGGCCAAACGGTTAGACCAAAAGCGAATACAGTCCGTTAAAAAGCAGATGCGACAGGGCGGTAAAAGCGAAGAATAGGCCGTTTTTGGTTGATTTTCATTCCAAGAAACTTCATATAATTTCAAAAAATTACATATTCTTTCAAAAAATTACATTTTTGACTTGTACCCATTAAAGCGGTAAACCACGCTAACTGATCCCCATTGGTGGGTATTGAAAGACTGTGTTTTTACCTCTTTGGTAACGAAGGTGGCAGAGGCATCAAAGATCCAGCGGGGACCTGCATAAGATACGCCAACCTGGTGACTAAAGGTAACGGGCTTAGGGTTGCTGGTGATTTCTTGGCTATCTGGTGTTGGTTCTTTATTGCCTATACCGCCTTGCACAGTAGCATCGTAAGCAATGTAATTGAACTGCGGCTTGTAATGTAAAAAGAGCTCATTTGCATTCGTGGGAGCAATGCTGTTGCGGGTAGCGGTACTCTGCGTACTAACCGAATTAAACAGCGGGTTATACTTGCCCAAACGCAGCAATGGCCCAATACCAGCTCCGTTAAAACCTGTACCGCCATTAGCATAGGCAGTAGCCGTCAAGTCTATCCATGAGTGTCTGAACAATAGGCGGTTATACTCTACTGATGCATTCACTTGAAAATTGTTTTGTATTTGATACTGCCAGCCGCTAAGTGGGTAAAAGCCAAAGGTGTTGTGGATAACCTTTTGTATTTGCTCACCCTGTGCCGATGGACCTATTATACCGGTTTGCAGGCTGACCTTAAAATTGCTTTCGTTACGGAAAAGGTAATTGATATTTGCGCCGAGGTACAGGTAACCGGCAAACGGGCGGTCAACGAACGTGGCATTAGGTACGCTACCGCTAATAGGGTTGTATATTTTTTGCCCTATTTCAAAACCTAATACCTTATTGGCCAGTTTAGGATTCTTAAATTCCATACCACGACGGTAGAAAAGAAACAGCCCATTGGTATAATATCTATCGGATCCTTGTGCCAAAAATGAATCGTTATCCGACTGAAAACCAAGCTCTTGCGTACGATTTTGAGCGAATAGCTGGGTTGCGGCAAGTGATAGAAGCAGACTTAGAGTAAATCCTTTAAATTTCATGTAACGAATTAGTAAACAGCCGCTAAAATAACAAAAGCCCCGACTATACCGGGGCTTTTGTTGCATATAGGTTTAACTATTTAAAACGTGTAGCCGAAACTAATACCTGCAAAATAGGGAACAAAGTTAGAACTGTTAAAAACTGGATTAATGCTGGCCCTGAAATTAAAGCCGCCGTTAACCGGCTGATAACGGTAGCCAAAGGTCATGGTGCCAATTACGTTTGAAGTATCATCAAATGATAAAAATTCGTCCCTGCTGTTACCATCGGTACTAACGAATGTTGCACCCAGTCCTATTTCAAAGTACTTGCCTTGTTTACCCAATAAATAATTGGCTTGTATAGGTAAGGTAAACAGCGAATTACCATCAACTGATATGTATCCTGCACCAATACGGCCGCCCATGCCGTCGCGCCTATTACTAAAACGGGTATCGTAATTGGCTGAAAACAGCAGGCCGGGGCCACCAAGCTCTACGTATACGTTTTGTGCACGTGGGCCGCCATCGGTTTGAGCTGCTGTAGGTTTAACAAATAAGGCGATTATAGCCAGAGTGGTAATTGTAATTTTAAATAAGGTTTTCATTTAGGTTTAAATTTCAATAAATATACCTAAACAAACTATTATTCCAAATTACGAATAGTAGCTAAGCTGTTCTAAAAAAATTGACCGATAGGTTTTTATTGGTTATTAATATAACAACAAAGCCGGACAGGAGTCCGGCTTATAATCGATAGATATTGTTATTTAGTGATATAAATATCTTCCTCTACAAATTTAAGGCTGTATATCAGAAATTTATCCAGCGTTATTTGCAACCGGCTTTGGGTCTTCTTTTATCGTCAAATCTAAGGCATCAGCTACCTGCTCATGCAGTAAGGCCAGGTTAATTACCTCACGCATTTCTTTTACGTAATGAAACTGCAGGTCTTTAATATAGTCTTCCTTAATTTCCAAGATGTCTTTTTGGTTGCTTTGGCACAATATGATTTGCTTAATGTTGGCGCGTTTGGCAGCCAATATTTTTTCCTTAATACCTCCTACAGGCAATACACGGCCGCGCAGGGTAATTTCTCCTGTCATGGCTAAATGAGGTTTTACCTTGCGTTGGGTAAAGGCAGAGGTTAAGGCCGTAAGCATGGTAATACCTGCCGAGGGACCATCCTTAGGCGTAGCACCTGCCGGTACGTGCACATGGATATCCCACTGTTCAAACAGCTTCTGGTCTATATTGAAATAGTTGGCATGTGCCCGCAGATAAGCCAGCGCAATAGTGGCCGATTCTTTCATCACATCACCCAGGCTACCGGTTAAGGTTAAGCGGCCTTTACCCGGACTTAAACTGGCTTCAATGAACAAAATATCGCCGCCTACCTGTGTCCAGGCCAGGCCGGTAACCACACCCGCAACTTCGTTGTTTTCGTACAGGTCTTTATCGTACAATGGTGCTCCCAAATAACGCTCAACGTCTTTTTTACTAACCAGGGGCGTGTATTCCTCTTCCATGGCAATGCTTTTAGCAATGCCGCGTACTACCGAACCCACCTGTTTTTCAAGATTACGCACGCCCGATTCGCGGGTATAATCTTCAATCACCTTTTCCATAACGTCGTTTTTAATAACCACGTCTTTGGTTTTAACGCCATGCGCTTCGCGCTGTTTAGGCAACAGGTGTTGTTTGGCTATTTCAATTTTTTCTTCAATAGTATAACCGTTTACTTCAATGATCTCCATCCTGTCCAGCAAGGCCGGTTGTATAGTGCTTAAAGAGTTGGCGGTAGCAATGAACATTACGTTGCTCAGGTCAAAGTCCAGTTCTACATAATGATCATAAAAAGTACTGTTTTGTTCCGGATCTAAAACTTCCAGCAGGGCCGATGATGGGTCTCAACGGAAATCGTTACCTACCTTATCTATCTCATCTAAAATGAAAACAGGATTAGCTGCCCCCGCTTTTTTAATGGACTGCACAATGCGACCAGGCATAGCACCAATATAGGTTTTACGGTGACCTCTGATCTCGGCTTCATCGCGTACGCCGCCCAGGGCCATACGTACATATTTACGGCCTAATGCTTTGGCTATGGATTTACCCAGCGAAGTTTTACCAACTCCCGGAGGACCAACCAAACATATGATAGGCGCTTTCATATTGTGTTTCAGCTTCAATACAGCTAAGTATTCAATTATCCGGCGTTTTACCTTATCCATACCAAAGTGGTCTTTATCTAAAACCTTTTGGGCACGCTTTAGGTCGAAATTATCTTTGGTGAACTCATTCCACGGCAAATCGAGCAAAAGCTCCAGGTAGTTCATTTGCACCGAGTAATCGGCTGCGGCAGGATTAATGCGCTGCAATTTTTCCAGTTCTTTATGAAAGTGATCGCTCACTTCTTTAGCCCATTTCTTTTTAACCGAACGGGCACGCAGGTTCTCAATTTCCAAATCGGGCGATGAACCGCCCAATTCTTCCTGGATGGTTTTAAGCTGCTGATTTAAAAAATAATCGCGCTGCTGTTTATCCAGATCGGTGCGTACTTTGGTTTGAATCTGGTTTTTCAGCTCCAGCATTTGCAAATCGGTAGTCAAATGCTCTAATACAATGCGGGAACGGTCGCGCAGGCTGGGCGTTTCTAACAGCAACTGCTTGGCTTCCATGTCGGCATTCATGTTCGATGCAATAAAATTGATCAAAAACGAAGTGCTTTCTATATTACGGATAGCAATGCCGGCCTCGCTTGGTATGTTTGGCGATAACTGCACAATGCTCATGGCCATGTCTTTAACAGACGATACCATGGCCTTAAATTCTTTATCTTCTTTAAAAGTAACCTCTTTAAACGGCTCAATAGTGGCTTTTAAATAAGGTTCGTTTTGTATCTCTTCTTTAAGGATGAAACGCTTTTTACCCTGCAAAATAACGGTGGTGTTACCATCGGGCATTTGCAGCATTTTAATGATCAACGCTGTAGTACCAACATTATGCAGCTGGTTAAACTCCGGGTCCTCAGCATTTACTTCGCGCTGGGCTACTACGCCTACAATACGGTCGCCTTTGTTGGCATCGCGTATGAGTTTGATGGATTTATCGCGGCCTACGGTTATAGGAATAACTACACCCGGGAACAAAACGGTATTGCGTAGGGGTAGTATTGATAAAGATTCAGGTACTTGCTCGTTATTCATTTCTTCTTCATCCTCTGTTGACATCAGCGGGAAGAATTCTGAATCCTCGTTAATTATGGGTAATGTATTTTTAAAATCAAATGGATCGAAACTCATCAAATACCTTTCTAAAATGTGGTAGTAAAAAACGTCATGTTGTCAGCCCTGGTATATTAGGGCGGTTGACTGCATCACAAAAATACGCTTTTATGCGTTAATGCTGTAATGTTTCAATTGACATGCCAATGTGAAGTAATGTGACAATTTACCACAGAAACATTGCATTTTGAGAAGAAGATATTTATTTAACTTGTTTATTGTAGTCTATTTGCTAATATTGCCAACCACAAATACCGAAGTAACCTGGAGTATATCAGGTATTTGAAATACCGTGGCTGATAAAAGATTTACAAAAAACCTGTTTAGCATACAATAAATGAGATACATACCAGTTATATGTATGTGAATTGGTTTAGCATTTAGTTAATGATGAGACTGTCGGTCATATTGTCCTTTCTTATTGTATCCACTTTAGAGAGTTCTGCCCAAAACGCTTACCTTAAATTAGGTTACCAAGCGTTAATGGATAAGGACTTTAAAACTGCCGTGCGCCAGTTGGAAAAGGCTTGCGTGGTTGATTCCAGCAACACCAACGCGCTTTGGATGCTGGGCTATTCCTACTTTCACAGCGAAAATTATAAAAAATCTATTACCGCTTTCAGTAAAGTAATTGCTATCAATTCTACCGATCAAGCTGCATATAATTTTAGATCGAAGGCCAAAAGTAATATGGCTAAGGATCCGCAATTGCCGGTAAATGAAAAAGAGAAATGCCTGCTGGGTGCTATTTCTGATATGACTAAGGCCATCCTTATAAAAGCGGAAGACGGTTATTACCAAAACAGGGGAATCAACTATAAAGACTATGCAACTTTAAAGATGCAACCTGCATCTTTTGACAGAGCGCGCGCCGCTACAGCTCTTAAAGCCGCCATAGGCGATTTTGAACGGGTGTTGGCCAACAACCCAAGCCGCAGTGATATATCTTCTTTATTAGAAGTTTCTAAAGAAAAACTTGCTACTGTAGTAGGGCATAGGTAAGGCTTAATGTAAAACCCGTCTTTGAGAGCATTAGCGAAGCAATCACTGCGGTATATCATCCTTTTACCTGTCGTGCAGCGGTTGCTTCGTACTTCGGCATGACGCCATTATTATCTACTTATTAATTCCTGCTCCGTACCTTTCCTTATCTTTTGCGCTACTCTTACCGCTACTTCCGAACCCTTTGCAAAAAACGCAGAGAAAGGCTTCTGCAAATAAGGCTCGAACTCTTTGCCATATAAATCGCCAATTTCTGCTTCAAATACGGTGTCGCTAACCGGCGCAACATCCCAGGTAACGTGTTCAACCGCGTATTCTAAGGTGATGGTGGGGTTAATTGTATTGTATCCCCAATAGTGCTCAAATATAAACTCTTCGGCACTGCCTGCTTCAATAGGTAAAAAGGTATTGCTTACTGTTGCACCTAATTTGTTCCACCAGCCCTTGTACTTCCACTCATATAAATATTCGGTTTGATCGCCAGGCGTCGGTTTAACCGAGTGCCGCATAGGCATAGCTTTGTAGTGCTCGTTATAAAGGTTGTTAGCCACCAAAGGAATAATAGCTTTAGGTACGATCTCGCTGATAAACACAGCGCCGCGTTTCCATTCCTTGCCGTTGAAATACCGCACGTAGAAGCGCAGGTTCACTTCTTCAAAATTTACATGGAACGGCCATTTAACACCCAGTACTTTGGTATTTAAAAACATAAAACCCACCATGCTCACCAGTGCTTTGCCCTGCCAAAGGTCGAGTTCGGTATAAGCAGGAAGGTAAGGCTTGAGCACTTCTGGATCGACTTCGTAATTGATCATTAATAGGTCGCGCCATTCGGCTTGGAGGAATTTGATTTTAGGCATGATGCTTTTTTTCGCGTCATTGCGAAGAACGAAGCAATCTCTGCGTAGAAAAGTAGTACGCTACCTGTCGTGCAGTGGTTGTTTCGTTCCTCGCAATGACGTCGATTGATTATTTGTAAATAAAAAATCCCGCTGCTCGGCGGGATTTTTTTGTTATTTCTTATAATATTTCATCGCCTCGGGTATGCGGTTTTGAATTTCGCGGATACGGGAAGCATCTGAAGGGTGGGTACTCAAAAACTCCGGCGGGGCGTTGCCTTCGCTTTTGGCAGCCATACGTTGCCAAAAACCAATGGCAGCATTAGGATCGTAACCAGCCATAGCCATAAAAGTTAGGCCTAAACGGTCAGCTTCTGTTTCCTGACCACGACCGTAATGTAACAAAGCCAGCTGGCTGCCGGTGCCATATAAAGAATTGGTTATTTTTAATAAGCTTGATTGTGATGCACTGGAAGCAACACCTACCGCAGCGCCTAAACCTTGAGCCACATATTCTTGCGAAATGCGTTCGGCTGAGTGCTTGGCAATGGCATGACCAATTTCGTGGCCCATTACAGTAGCTAAACCGGCATCATCTTTAGTGATAGGTAATATACCGCTGTAAACAGCCACTTTACCACCGGGCATACACCAGGCATTCACTTCGTTACTTTGTATCAGGTTAAATTCCCACTTGAAATTGTATTGATCGCCATAGCCGTTTTGGCTCAGGTAACGTTGTATAGCACTGGCCAATTGGTTACCTACACGCTTAACGCGCTGAGCATCGGCACTACTGCTGATTACTTTGGTTTTTGGGTCGGATAGGAGCTGCCTGTAACTGGCCGCTGCAGATTCATTAACCTGGGCATCGCCAACGGCTAAAAATTGTTTACGGCCGGTTAACGGTACTGTAGAGCACGAGTAAAATAAAACGGCGGTTGTGCACGCCAGGATAAGTTTTGTAATTTTCATAGATGGATGTGTTAGGCTAATTTACTTTTAAACAAGTTTACTTTCGACTCCTTGCCTTTGAGCAAACGTTCAATATTTTTTTGGTGGGTAACCAAAATAAGCACACATATACACATACTGTATATAATAACCGATTTAATATACATCGGAAATATAAAGGTGACGCCTATAGAATATGTAAAACCGCCCAGTATGGAACTGAGAGACACATATTTGGTTAACAGCAAAACAATAATAAACACCAGCACACAAAGCAAGGCAGCGTGCAGGTTTATAGCCAAAACCATTCCAAAAAGAGTAGCTACCCCTTTGCCGCCCCTAAAGCCGGCGAATATAGGGAACAAGTGACCCATTACCGCAGCAATACCTAAAGCCAGTTCGTAATTAATAAAGGCAGCCGATTGGTGCCCTCCGGTAGTTGTAACACTTAAAAAATAGGCGAGGTTAGTAGCAGTCCACCCCTTTAAAATATCCATTAGCATAACGGGTATACCGGCCTTTTTGCCCAGCACTCTAAAGGTGTTGGTGGCACCGGCGTTGCCACTGCCATACTCCCTCACATCTATCCCATAAAATGCCTGACCTATCCATACCGCGGTAGGAATAGAGCCAAACAAATAGGCCAGAATAAGAATTAATACAGAGTAGATTGTTATCATTTTGCCACAATAATACTAAACGAATGCAATAACCATGGTTTTTATTGCTTAACGGCTTTTAAACTTAAGTCCAAACTTTTCACGGAATGGGTTAACGCACCAACTGATATATAGTCTACGCCACAGGCGGCATAATCTTGTATGTTATCTTCGGTAATACCTCCCGATGCCTCGGTAGCATACCGTCCTGATATAATATTCACCGCGTTTTTAAGATCAGCTATCTTGAAGTTATCCAGCAAAATACGGTCGATACCGCCGGTTTCTAAAACCTGATCCAGTTCTTCCTGGTTACGTACTTCAATTTCAATTTGCAGGTGTTTGTTTTCTGCTTTTAAATATTCTTGCGTATTGTAAATCGCTTCACGCACACCGCCCGAGTAATCTACATGGTTGTCCTTAATCAGGATCATATCGTACAAACCAAAACGGTGATTAACACCGCCGCCAATTTGCACGGCCCATTTTTCGAGGTAACGGAAACCCGGGGTAGTTTTGCGCGTATCCAGCACTTTGGTATTGGTGCCTTTCAGCAAATCGGTTATGTGGCGGGTTTTGGTGGCAATACCGCTCATGCGCTGCATACAGTTCAACACTAAACGCTCGGCACGTAAAATGCAATGCACGCTGCCTTCTACCGTAAGGGCAACATCTTTAGGCTTAACCGTTGCGCCGTCTTCTATTAAAACGTCAACTTTTAGGTCGGGGCTAACCATACGGAATATTTCTACAGCCAGTTCAACGCCGGCCAGTACGCCGGTATCTTTAACCAATAAACGGGCCTTGCCCATGGTTCCGGCAGGAATGGTAGCTAACGAAGTATGATCGCCATCGCCTATATCTTCGGCCAGGGCACGCTCTATAAAAGCATCTACAAGTTCTTTATCCAAAATAGTAAGTATTTACGCTTCAAAAGTAAAACAATTAGTTAGGATTTAGTTTTTGAATTTTGTGTTTAGTTGAACGGTTGATTGCTTACGTTATTAATTGAAACCGTTAAATAAGAATTGAACTACTCAACCAATCAACTACTCACTATTCAACTCAATAACTATATTTGCTCCGTGGAAAATAAAAAAGTTGCCTTATTAATACTGGATGGCTGGGGATACGGTCGCCAGGACGAATCGAACGCTATATATAAAGCCAATACGCCGTTTTTTGACGAGATGTTGCTGAAGTACCCTAATTCCAAGCTGGTAACCTCGGGCACTGCCGTAGGTTTGCCCGAAGGACAGATGGGTAACTCGGAAGTTGGTCATATGAATTTGGGTGCTGGTCGCGTAGTTTACCAGGAACTTGGCCGCATTAATAAAGCGGTTGACGATAATGAGTTTCCTACTATTAACGTGGTGAAGGAAGCTTTTGAATATGCTAAGCAAAACGATAAAGATGTACACCTGATAGGTTTAGTATCTGACGGGGGCGTACACTCCCATACCAAGCACCTGAAAGGCTTATGCCAAACAGCAACCGATTTTGGGCTAGAAAAGGTGTATATACACGCTTTTTTAGATGGTCGTGATACCGACCCGAATTCGGGTATAGGTTACATTACCGACCTGGAAATTGCCATTAGCCAACAGCCCGTTAAACTGGCCTCGGCCATTGGCCGTTATTATGCCATGGACCGTGATAACCGTTGGGAACGCGTGAAACTGGCTTACGACCTCATGGTGAACGGCACCGGCCGCCCAGCCATGAACATGGTGGAAGCTATTAAAGAATCATACGCTGATGGTGTAACCGATGAGTTTATACAGCCTATTATCCGTACTGATGTTGATGGCAACCCAATAGCTACCATTAAAGACGGCGATGTGGTGATCTGCTTTAACTTCCGTACCGACCGTGGCCGCGAAATTACCCAGGCTTTGTGCCAGAAAGATTTCCCGGAGCAAAATATGCACGCGCTCAACCTGCGGTATATTACCATGACCACTTACGACGAAACGTTTAACAACGTGCAGGTGATCTTCACCAAAGATGATTTGAGCAATACCCTGGGCGAAGTTTTACAGAACGCCGGTAAAAATCAGATCCGTATTGCCGAAACTGAAAAATACCCGCATGTTACTTTCTTCTTTTCAGGCGGCCGTGAGCGCGAGTTTACCAACGAAAAACGCCTGATGGTGCCATCGCCTAAAGTAGCTACTTATGATCTGCAGCCCGAAATGAGTGCAGAAGGTATCCGCGATGCCATATTGCCCGAACTGCAAAGTGGCTGGGCCGATTTTATTTGCCTTAACTTTGCCAATACTGATATGGTAGGCCATACCGGTGTGTTTGAAGCCGTAGTTAAAGCTGCCGAAACTGTTGATGCCTGTGTAAAAACTTTAGTGGAAACAGGTCTGCAAAACGGTTACTCATTCATTATCATTGCCGATCACGGTAATGCCGATTACATGGTTAACGAGGATGGTTCGCCAAACACGGCGCATACCACTAACCTGGTGCCTTGTATTTTGATTGACAGAGATATTCAGCACATTAACGACGGTAAACTGGGTGATATAGCGCCAACCGTTTTAACTATGTTAGGTGTTCCAATACCAGAAGTGATGACGGGTGATGTACTGGTTTAAAACTCCTTTCAACGGCCTTAAGCTGATATTTTGCTTGATGATCTGTATATCTGTGCTGGCAGCTTGCCGGCCGGATGTACAGGTTAACGGCGCTAAGCGTTTTTTCGATCTGAAAAGTTTCGTAAATGCCGATTCGGCCCGTTTGATTAAGAACCATGCGGTGGTGAGTAAAACGGTATGGCATAACGAAAGTGCCCCGCAAACCAAGCAAATTACGGTTAGTAATTGGGGACAAGAACTAAGCTCATTCGCCGCCTCGGATATTAATAAACCGGCCTGGAGGGATAGCTATAAAATACAGAACCAGGGCGATTCGGTAGTTTACACCGCTATTGATCCGCATTTAATTACCCGACGCATGGTTGTGCATACGGTTAACGGTCAAGTGAAAAGAATAAGGGTAGATAACTTTACTGAAAACCTGCTTTACAAAACTTCTGAAAAACTAACTTACTTCCCCGATTCGCTATATCTGATAGATAAACTACAGCAGGTAAAGCTCATGGGAGCTAATCATTACGTGATCAAAGGGCTTATTCAGAAGTTCTAACGAAGTTCATTTTCTCTAAATCACTCGTTCACCGGCACGTTGATAGCAGCCGATATACCATCCCACAAAGCTATACGCGCTTCTAAAGCGGCTTCCACGGCTTGACTTGCTTCCTGCCATTTAGCATCATCATTGCCGCAAAGTTCGGCGGTCATTTCATAAGCCAGGTGGGAGTGATGGTCGCCATCTACCTCAATATGGCGCTCCAGGTAGTACAATAGTAAGTCTACCTTGCCCGGAAACTGGCTGCTGATCTCTTTTACCATGCTTATGAACATGCCGGGTATCAGGTCTTCCCTACCAAAAGTAAATACCGCCGCTTGAATATGTGCCTGGTTGGTGGCTATCACCTCAAACGTATGTTGCACAAAGTTTCGTGCGGCTATGGGTATATCAGCAATAATTAAGGCCTCATCAATATTTTTACCGCTTTGTAGTTCATTAAACAGTGTATAAATTGCCTGCGCTCCGCTGCCCGCTTGCTGCATGGCACGCAGGTATAGTTCAAAATGACTGGTACGGTTCCCTTGTTCGTCTATATCGCTTTCTTCACCGGTTACAATCTCATTAATTAAATAACGGGTATTGGCATTGCCCACCGGCATCCACGGCACTTCGGTACAGGTAAGTTTCTGCTGCAATGCTTTTAACAACGACATAAAATCCCAAACAGCAAAAGCATGATGCTCCATAAAGGTGGTCAGGTCTTCCAGTGTTTGCATCTGCTGATACAAAGGATGCTGAATGAGTTGCACCCGTAATGGTTCTATTTGCTGTTTTAATTGGGTTATGCGGTCGTTGGGTGCTGTCATGTTGTTCGATTTAAAATCGGTCAAAAATATAATGCATGGACGTAGAAAGGCGGTAAGTCAGTTTTTATGACGAAAATTTGAATAATACTTTTGTTTAAGTAAAATTATTTTTAACTTGTATTTAAATGATAGTCAAACTTTAAAAAGTATTATTATGAAAAAGTCACTTATTTAATGGCAATCTTACTATCGTTGGTGTTTTCGTCTTACACAAGTGCCGTTAGTAGTACTTATGCTAAAGTGCAAAAGACTTTTCCTAGAGGGGTTTATTTAACAACTTTCACTGTAGATTATGGGCCATATGCAGGTACTTATGAGGCCTATGCTGATGAGAACGATCTTACTCAATTAGTTAAAGCAGTTAATTTAAATGGTGGTACTAAGTTAGTTACTGGTTATGGGAGTCCCGCAACTCCTGGTAATCCTGGTTATTACTCATTTAGTTTTAATGATGATCCTTCAAGCGAAACCTATGGTTTTGTATATGAGGTTTATTAAGTATGGTTTTTAATCTGCCAGGAGATTTTTAAAGGAATATCAGATATGTTATGCCATGCTGATGAACCATAACATGATATTCTATTGATTACCGATCTAAACGGGATTGCCACGCTATCGCTCGCAATGACATATTAATAAAAGTCTCAAAAGCACATCAAGGATGTGCTTTTGAGACTCACGACTCACGACTCACGACTCACGACTCACGACTCACGACTCACGACTCACGACTCACGACTCACGACTCACGACTCACGACTCACGACTCACGACTCATTTTCCTTCTGTAACTTCTTCAGCATTTCGCTGCCTATCAGTGCATCTATCATGCCGCCGTTGCCGCCGTCTTTGCCGCTTACCAGTATATCTGGCACTAACTTGATTCCGTTGTTGGCCAGAGCTTCAGCTACGCGCACTATGGCATATTGCTCGGTACCCATGGCTTCGGTTTTTTGTTTGGTGACCTCAGCTTCGGCCAAACCTATGGCTTTAATTTTTCCGGCATCGGCACTACCATTTACTTCGGTAGCGTTGGCGTCGGCTTTTGCAAGAATGGTCTTAGCTTCTGCCTCGGCGCGGGCATTAATGGTACGGTTCTCGGCATCGGCACGGGCGTTAATGGTTCTCGATTCGGCATCACCCTTGGCCGCAGCAACCTTAGCAGCCGACATTTGTGTATGGATCTCTACCTGGCGGGTTGATTTTACCACTTCAGGCTGCATATCGGCACCGGCACGGGCACTTTCAAATTCTTTGCGTTCAATTTGCGCGCTGCGTTGTACTTCGTATGTATGGCGTTCTTCTTCGGCCAGCTTACGGTCGGTCATGGTTTTCATCAAGGCTTCGGGTGGCTTAATGTCACCTATCAGTGTATCAACACCTACCACGTTATAATCGGCCAGTACCTGGCTAATATGGGTTTTGGCATCATCTTGCCGTTGCGAACGGTTGGTTAAAAAGCCAATGACATCACTCTTTTGCGCTGCATTACGGAAATAGTTGGCAATGGTAGGTTCTAAAACTTGCGATATCAGGTTTTTCATTTTACCGAAGCGGGCAATTACCTTGGGCGCTTCGTTACGTGGGATGTGGATAATCTGCGATACATCTAAGTTAAACGTAAACCCATCGAACGAGCGTACATTAATAGTGCTCAGGTTCTTATCCAATTCGTGTGCCTCGCTGCGGCTATTGGCCCAGTTAAGTACGGTGTTTGTGGTGGGTACCACTTCTACGCTATGCGTATAAATATTTACCGGGTGCTTGCCGGGGTCGAGCGGCTCATCCCACACACCTTTTTGCCATTTGTGCACTATGTTACCATGCTTAAAGTTATCGCCGCTGGTGTCTTTACCTTCGGGGCCAACAAAGGAGTTCACCACGCCTACATAACCTATGGGGATGTGCATCATTTCTACCTGTTCCAGCAACACAAACCAAGGGTTTAAATAATAAGTACCGGCGAGTATGACATCTTCCTGCAATCCTTTTTTACCGCCGGCATGTATAAAGGTCATGGGGTCTTGATAGTTGCGGTGATCGGGCACCGAGCCACCGGCAATTTCGCCTTTTTCCAAAGGTTCACCATCTAAGGTGGTTACAATCCCTACCTTGTTTTCCTGCACCTGGGTAATGGGCACCATCACAATTTCGAACAAAAAGGTATTAATACGATAGCTACCCGGTGTAAGGAAAGCGGCTTGCGGACCTTTTTGTCCACCGGTTTCTAGAAAGCGTTGCGCATCCTGAAACTTGTCGCATTCTACTGGTCGGCCCAGCACCCGGCCGGTATCTAACGGGGCACCGTCTTTAGCTTTCACCAGTCCTAATTTGTCCTGATCAATAATGGTGAAAGGTTGCATAACAATACCGTACTGCCACGGCCACATGCGCCAGTAAAGTCCAGGCGCCAGGGGTTTGGCCTGCATACCGGCTTCGCCACGGGTAGCAATAATGCGGCCGTCGGGCAGGCGCGAATCGGCCCCGTAAAGGGTGAACTTTTTAACCACCAGCCCAATACGGTCATCGGGCACTATGATCATCCCAAAAAATACACGGAGTACAGATTTGTACAACAGGAGGGCGGCCAAAACAGGCAGCACCCACCACAGCTTGAAAATTAAATCAGCCATTTGCATAAAATAAAAATTGAATTTTTTTAGAATTTAAGGTGCCCTTAAGGTTCGGGCAAGTGGACGTAGCTTACAGCATTTGTAGTACCTCGGCGTGTAAGCGTATGTTAGATTAATGCAGGTTAGGCTATGTTACCGAGTATTGAATTAATAATTTATTTTCAAAAAAAGCACTTAAAATTAAAACGCAATTAAAATGGCGCTTTGTTTAATTAGGGTAGATGCTATATTTGTAATAAGTAATTGTAATCCATTTTTACTGTGGACCTGAAATTAGACCAACCCAACACCACTACTAACACCTACCATGCAACTTATACGCTGTATCAGCGTTATGGTAGTTTGTTGCTGGGTTATATAACAGAGGTGCTCAACGATAAAACCCTGGCCGAGCAGTGCCTTATAGAAACTTTTAAACAGGTTCAGGGTAAAATAGGGGAGTACACGCAGGCCGAGGGTAGCTGGATACGGTTGCAGCGTTTAGCAAAAAATGTTATAGGCGCTTATCATAAGTCGCTTAATAACGGGCACAATCATTTAAATGGCCAAACTACGGCCAGCAATAGGTATACCGGGTTAATGACCCCCGAGCAGCAACTGGTTTTTTGCGGAATGCATTATCAGCAAAAAGATATAGCCATGCTGGCTGCCGAATTGGACCAAACACAACACCAGGTAAAACAATTGTTGAGGGAAGCTTTGATCATTATTAGAAATGAACAGAAACGTTAAAGAATTTATTGAAAGCGGCGTACTGGAAGCATACGTAATAGGATCGGCATCGGCAGATGAAGAACGGGAGGTACTACGCATGAAAAACTACCATCCGCAGGTAAAAGATGCTTTAACAGAACTGGAAACAGATATGGAAGAGCTGGCCAGCCGCATTGCCATACCTCCGCCTCCCAACATGTGGAACCGCATTGAAGCTGAGTTCAATGAACTATCTACCATACCTCATGCGCCCTTAGAAATTGGCGATCGTCAGCAAAGAAGCCGTCCCGAACCTGAAAACAAGGAAAACCAGTATATTAATGTGGAGTCGGAAAGTACCCACATGCGCATCCACAAAAACTGGAAGTGGGTGTTTGCAGCCGTATTTATTTTAGGCAAGATCTTTTTGGGCTTCGCCATTTACTTTTACCTCGAAAACCGCCAGGCCCAGCAAAATATTCAGGAGCTTAAGCAGCAAGTAAAAGAGTTGCGAGGTAAATAGGAGCGAAGTAGGAAGGAGCGGAGTGCGAGGATTGAAGCACGATATGGAAATTATATAAATTCCATTTTTCCTCGCACCCCAATCCCCGGAACTCCGCTCCTCAATAACTACCTTCCGTCCCCGTCCAATAAATTACCCAGGCCGCCTAAAATGCTGCCTTCTTCGCGCCTTCCGCCAGGTGCGGCAAAGCTTAAAATACGGCTGGCCAAACGGCTTACCGGCAGGGTTTGAATCCATACTTTACCCGGTCCGCGCAGGGTGGCAAAAAACACACCTTCACCACCAAATATTTTATTGCGGAGTACCACCAATATATTCAATATCAAACTGCACCCCCGAGGTGTAGCCCACCAAACAACCGGTATCTATTTTAATCATTTCTCCGGCTTGCAGCTCGCGTTCAAAAACGTGACCACCGGCATGCATAAAGGCCATGCCATCCCCCTGCAGGCGCTGCATAATAAAACCTTCGCCACCAAACAAACCAGTACCCAGCCTGCGCTGAAACTCAATATTAATGGCCACACCTTTAGCCGCACATAAAAACGAATCTTTTTGGCAAATAACCGAGTGGCCTAAGTTCATGAGGTTTAAAGGGATAATTTTACCCGGAAAAGGCGATGCAAAGCTCACCCGGCGTTTGCCATGGCCAACATTGGTGAAGGCAGTCATAAATAAGCTCTCGCCGGTAAGCAGGCGTTTGCCTGCGCTAAAAAGTTTGCCCATTAAGCCGCCGCCGCCTTGCTGGTCGCTGCCATCGCCAAAAATGGTTTGCATTTGTATGCCGTCGTCCATCATCATAAATGCACCACTTTCGGCAACGGCAGTTTCGCTCGGGTCAAGTTCCACCTCTACATATTGCATTTCTTCGCCAAAAATGCGGTAATCAATTTCGTGGTTTTGCATAGCTTGGTTGTATTTAAGTTTTTTAGTTAGATAGGTTTTGCCTGATATTATTACAGCGTTTTAGATTTTTTTGCCCAAGTGGGTTCACAGACTTTATATCCATCAGCGTATAAGCGAAACGTACCCCGATTTTTTGATGGTTTTGCCACTCACGCTTGTAGCGTTCAGCACATAGTAATAAGTACCTTCGGGCATGGGTTTGCTGCTGTAAGTACCATCCCATTTTTGCTGTGCACTTCTCGACTGAAAAATTAACTGCCCCCAACGCGTGAAGATCTGTAACTGATAAGCGTTTACATTTGTGATGGTAACGCCAAACAGGTCGTTTATGGCATCGGCATTTGGGGTAAATGCGTTAGGAATGTAAACGGCATTTTCGGCATCAAAAATATACTTGCCCTGTAACACCGATGTAGCACAAACATTTTGGTTGAAAGCAGTCAATTTAACGTAGTAGGTGCCAGGCTTTGTATATTGATGTACAGGGTTTTCAAGGGTGGAGCTTTCACCGTCGCCAAAGTCCCACAGGTAACTATCGGCATAAAGAGTTTGGTTTTGCACGGTTAGGGCAACTGGTATATTATTAATTTGCAAACCCGGTTTGGGCAGCGTGGTAAACGCGGCTTCGGGCTTGTTGTAAAAATTGTTTATTACCAAAGTAGCAGGTTCACTGGCGCAGCCATCGCGATAAGCGGTTACGCTATAGGTGCCGGCTTTGGCTGTGTTAACTATGGTTAAGTCAACAGCGCTTAAATCAGATGTAAAGTTATCCGGACCCGACCATACATAAGTTGTTCGAGGCTGAATGTTGACACTCAATTTTACGACATCGCCTATACAGATTTTAGTTTTATTAATACTTGGCACAGGCTTGGCTGGTAGGTCAACCTGTGGTATATCCAACACCTGAGTAGCCACGGCGCTGCACCCAATATCGTTAGTGGCGGTAAGTTTAATAGTTTTAGCACCGGGCGTGCTGAAATACACGGTATAGTTGCCGTTTACATCGGCGTTAATAAGGGTTGCGCCTGGGCCGAAGTCCCATTTTAAGTCGGTATAATTAGATGCCTGGCTGTTAATAGTATAAGTGCGGTTAGCCACGCAAGGGTCGGCGAGTGAGGTGGCAATATTAATTTGGGGACTTTCGAAATCAACCGTACCGGCAATATTGTTTTGGTCGGTAAAGCTTAAACCCATACCAGCGTTGCGGCTGGTGAAGTTATTTACCAGCAAGGCATATACGTGGCCTTCTTCCGTATCCACATAGCGCAACATTCCGTTTTGCCCGCTGCCACAGCCCGATGCCTCAGTAAGGTCTGTTTCGGTGAAGTTGAGCCCGGTTTTGTAATAGGTAGGCTCGTTAGGGCAACCGCTGTTGTCAACGCCATGGCCGGCTGCACACCGTATGGCGTTTGCCGCATTGGCATTGGCGCAATTGCCCGATGTGCCGAGGTCGTATAACACAAAGTCAATATCGTCGGTTGTATTATCGGGTGTTATGGTGAACACCAGCTTGCCGCCCGATGCAGCACGCCATTTATACCAAACCGAGTTAGATTCGTTACCACCCATACAAGTGCCAATGCTTTCGTTGCCATTGGTTCCTGAACCGTTAACCAGGTTTTGCCTGAACGGCGAATTGTTGCAAAGATACACCGCGCTGGCACAATCTTGCCCGGCCTGCACCGGAGAACTGAAGTTATTGATACAAAGCTGAAAAGAACCGATGTCGGCGTTTGTATCATAAATTTTGATGTAATAAGTGCTGCCAACGGTTAAGCCGCCTTTGTAGTACGTTGTAATATTGTTAAGCGTGTTGGTAGAGCCTGTTAAATTACCATCTGCGCAGCCCGTTGTTAAAAACACATGGGGTATAAAAAGCGGTTCGGCGGTATTGCCTTTGGCAATAATGGTTACATCGGTTTTAGCAGCTATAAATTTAAACCATGCTGTGGCGCCTTGGTTGCTGGCCGAAACCGAATATTGCATACTGCCCGAGCAGTAATTGGTGACGTTAGTCAGCGTTATAGCCTGACCGCAGTTATAGCCCGTTTGCGCGCGGCCAATTAAAGTGATAAGGATAAGCAGGAGGGTTATTCCCCAGGGTTTCATAGGTGCTAATGTAATCTATTCTGTTTGTAATTTGGTTAACATTGCGCCTCAATACTATCCACAAATTTAGTTTTACTAATATTTTTATCAAAAAACCGTTACCTTTAACATACTTTAAAAGGTGTATATATAATGGCAACAGAAGTAAAGTGTCCGAGTTGTAACCATAGTTTCCCTATTGAGGAAGTTATGGCCGAGGAATATAAAAAGCAGCTGCGTAAGCAAATGCAGCAGTATACTCAGCAAAAGGAAGATGAGTTTAAGAAAAAGGAAGATGAATTTGCCACTAAGCAACGTCAGCAGCAACACCAGTTTGAGGTTCGTTTAAACGAGGAAAAGCGCGAGTTGCAGCAAAGCATGGAAGAAGGTTTGCGTCGGTCAATTAAGGCCGATATGGAAAACCAAGTACGCATGCTCGAAAATTCGGTAAAGGAACAGGACGAGAAACTAAAGGCTGCCCGCCAAAAAGAACTGGAGTTTTTACAAAAAGAACAAAGCCTGAAACAGCGCGAAGAAGAGCTGGAACTGGTAACCCAGCGCAAATTGCAGGAACAACGCGAAGCCCTGGCCGAGCAGATCCGCAAGCAGGAAGCCGAAAAGTTTTCCATGCGCGATACCGAATACCAGTTCAAGGTACGCGAACTTGAAAAACAGTTGGACGATCAAAAGAAGCTGGCCGATGAAATGAAGCGTAAAGCCGAGCAAGGCTCCATGCAACTGCAAGGCGAAGTGCAGGAACTGATATTAGAAGAGCAATTGCGCAGCTATTTCCCATTTGATATGGTGAACGAGGTGGGCAAGGGCATCCGCGGGGCCGATTGCGTACAAACTGTGCGCAACCAGTTTGGGCAGGAATGCGGAAAAATTATTTATGAAAGCAAGCGCACCAAAGACTTTGGGGTAGACTGGATAGAGAAGCTAAAAAAAGATATGCGCCACATGGGTGCCGATATAGCCGTTATTGTTACCCAATGCTATCCTAAAGATATGGATTGCTTTGGCGAAAAGGACGGCGTTTGGATCTGTTCTTTTGCTGAGGTAAAAGCAGTATCATACGTATTGCGCGAAAGTGTAATGAAAACCTCGGCCATTTTAAAGGCGCAGGAGGGTAAGGGCGACAAAATGCACCTGCTGTATGATTACCTCCTGAGCAACGAGTTTAAGGAGCAATGGAAAGCCTTGCGTGAGGGATTTACCAGCATGCGGATGTCTATTCACCGCGAACGCGAAGCCATGGAAAAAATGTGGAAGGTGCGTGAAAAGCAATTGGAGAAAGTATTGCTCAGCGCGGTACACATCCAGGGCTCTATTGAAGGCATTGCCGGCAGTGAAAATATTCAATTGAGCCTGACCGATGATGAAGACATGCTGATGTTGGGGTAGGGGGGAAGAACCCATGCAATATAGCCGCCGCTCGGCTCCAGCCGAGTGGCAATTATTTCTACGGCCTCTGGCCGACACCCTGCACTTGTTTAATTAACAAAGTTTATCGGCCGGCGGCCGATAAATACTACTCACTCGGCTGGGGCCGAGCGAGGGCAGTAGGGAGCGATAGTGTGGCAACTTCACGCATGCATATCAAAATATTTAGTTTTTACTCCATAAGGTAGGGGAACTGACTCTAAATCTTAATGTCATCTCGAACGATAGTGAGAGATCTTTTCGAATAGTTAGGTCGGCAACTTTCGTCGCTCAGAAAAGATTTCTCGTTATCACTCGAAATGACATGTTGGTTTGTTACCTCCACCCAAAACAATACCGACGGTTTAGTTGTCGGTTATGAGGCAATCGAATTATCGCGTATGCATAAATGCTTAATTATTCTGTTCATCATGCTAACGGGCTACACGGCCCGGGCGCAGTTTAACGATACCACCAATTACCACGTCGTTTATAATTCTACCGGCTCGGTTAACCGGGCACGCGATGGGAATGCATACCTGTTAAACAATGGCCTGCGCTTCGAGGTTAAAAAGAAAAGCATTGCCCTTAATGCCACCAACAGTTGGGTATATGGTAAATCAAACGGCGACCTGACCAATAATGATTTTTCATCGTCGGTCGACTTCAACCTTTACAAAGCCATACCGCATGCATATTATTGGGGATTAGTAAATTATAACACCAGTTACTCTCTAAAAATTAATAACCAGTTGTTGGCTGGTGGCGGTATAGCCTACAGTATTTACGACCGGCCTAACGCTTACCTTAATATAAGCGACGGTATACTTTATGACCTGAGCGACATTAATACCAGCGATACTACCCGCGAACTTTACAATACATATCGTAACTCTTTCAGGGTGCAGTTTCATTTTGTAATACGGGACTTAATTACCTTGGATAGCGGAAACTTCCTGCAAAACTCACTTACCCGCAAAGGCGATTATATTTTGCGATCGACCTTTGGTTTGGGATTTAAATTAAGCAACTGGCTTACCCTAAACAGTAACCTATCGTATAACAAAATATCACGCACTCAAAGCGAAAACCTGCTGCTTACTTATGGGCTTAAAGTCGAAAAGTTTTTTTAGGGTTATGGGCTTTTACTTGGGCGAGGCTATCTGTAACAAGCTCTCTATCACCTACACTTCATTACAGGCTTGTTACGGCAATCTTATCAAATAAAGTGAATCGGCGCAAGTTTACACTTATAACTAAAAGTGATATCGCTTATTAAAGTATTCTATAAGAATTACTTACAAGATTAACATAAAGTTTTTATTTGAGCTCTCCTAACAAGCTTTCTACGTTAAGCCGTTTGGTAAACATAGTTAATTCTCCTGCTTCATCTAAAGGCCATTGGTCTTTAGGGCGATCCCAATACAGTTCAACACCGTTCATGTCCGGGTCGTTCAGGTATATAGCTTCCGATACCCCATGGTCTGATGCGCCGGTGATATGCGGGTATTTTTTGTCTATCAACCTTTGAAATATTGCTGCCAGATCCTTACGTTCCGGGTACAAAATAGCGGTATGATATAAACCCGGATATTGCTCAGGAGCAGGGCCCGAGCCTAAGCTATGCCAGGTGTTTAAACCAATATGGTGATGATAGCCTCCGGCAGATATAAACGCGGCCTGGGTGCCATACTTCATCATGAGCTCAAAGCCTAACAAACCACAATAAAAATCTAATGAACGTTGCAGGTCGCTTACCTTTAAATGCACGTGACCAATGCGGGTTTGGGCGGGTATATGATAATCAGTCATAATTATATATGTTTAAACATCAAATTTACAAGCTACAACTGTTACCTTTGTATCATGATTGTCAAATCTGCTGAATTTATTTGCAGTAACACGCAAATTTCCAAACTCCCGCCACCCGAAAAGCCTGAATACGCTTTCATCGGTCGATCCAATGTTGGTAAATCTTCGTTGATCAATATGCTGGTGAATAAAAAAGGCCTGGCTAAAACCTCGCAAACGCCCGGTAAAACCCAATTGATCAACCATTTTTATATTAATGAAGAATGGTATCTGGTTGATTTACCCGGTTATGGTTATGCTCGGATCTCTAAAAGTAAAAAAGAGGACTGGGACAAGTTTATACGTACTTATCTGGATAAGCGTGAAAGCCTGCAATGCGTATTTGTATTGATAGATGGCCGGCACGAGCCTCAGAAAATTGACCTTGCCTTTTGCAACTGGCTGGGCGAAAAAGGTTTATCATTTGTGCTGGTATTTACCAAAGCCGATAAACAATCGGGTTTAAAAACCGATCAAAACGTAGCCCTGTTTAAAAAAGCATTAGGTGAGACTTTTGAGGAAGTACCGCAATGTTTTGTAACCTCGGCCGAAAATAAGTTAGGCCGTGATGAGGTGCTTGGCTTTATTGATAGCGTGAATAAAGCTTTTGTGAGGAATTGGTAATATAAACACGTCATTGCGAGGTACGAAGCAATCTTTAAACCTCGCATTGCCGCTTAACAGTCAGCGCAGAGGTTGCTTCGTATCTCGCAATGACGAACTTTTGTACAACATACAATGAAAAAATACTTTTCCTTAGTTACTTTTTCACACACCATATTTGCCATGCCGTTTGCTTTTATCGGCTTCTTTTTGGCGGTTACTACTACCCATCATCCGTTTGAGTGGAGTAAGTTGGTGCTGATGCTGCTTTGTATGGTGTTTGCGCGAAATTCGGCCATGGCATTTAACCGATACTTGGATAGGGACATTGATGCAAAAAACCCGCGTACCAAGGTGCGTGATATTCCTGCTGGACGTATTTCGCCAAGTGCGGCGTTAACGTTTACCATTGCTAATTGTCTGCTGTTTATTGGTACCACCTGGTTTATTAACCTGTTGGTGTTCTACCTGTCGCCGGTGGCTTTGCTGGTAGTGCTGGGTTACAGCGCTACTAAGCGCTTTACGGCTTTGTGTCACCTGGTGTTAGGGTTGGGGCTTTCATTGGCTCCTATAGGAGCTTATTTGGTTGTAGCGGGGCAGTTTGCCATGTTGCCGGTGTTTTTTTCGCTAGCGGTGGTTTGCTGGGTAAGCGGTTTTGATATTATTTATGCCCTGCAGGATGAAGACTTTGACCGTAACGAAAAGCTTCATTCCATTCCCAGTGCGTTGGGTACCGAAAAGGCATTGGCTTTATCTACTTTTTTGCACGTGCTTTCGGCTGTGTTTGTCATACTTCCTGCGGTAATTACGCCGGGCGGCTTTGGCATTCCTTACTATATAGGCATAGCCGTTTATTGCAGTATGCTGGTATACCAGCATCGCTTGGTTAAGCCTACCGATTTAAGCCGGGTAAACTTTGCATTTATGACCACCAACGGTATTGCCAGTGTGGTTTTCGCCGCCTTCTTTTTAATAGACAGGTTATGGATCCGCAAATAGAAAAGTATCTACCCGTTTACCGTGAGTACCTCCATAAGCTGGTAGTTTTTAACGATGAAGAATGGAACATCTTTAAACAGCATTTGCGCCTTAAAGCGCTTAAAAAGAAAGAGTACTTTACCCGGGCTGGTGAAATTTGCAAAGAGGTAGGCTTAATTGTCTCCGGATCGGCACGTTATTATTTTGTTAAAAATGGTGAAGAGATAACAAATTATTTTTGTTTAGACACTGAATTTGTTAGTTCTTATAAAAGTTTTTTAAGGCAGGAGCCCAGTCCGGCTTCCATACAGGTTTTAGAAGATACACTGCTCATTACATTTTCTAACAAAGCTGTGCACCAACTGTTAGATAACCCGGTAACGGCTTACAAAATGGAACGCTTTGGCAGGCTCATAGCCGAGTACTTAATTTGCTGTTACGAAGATAGGGTACAATCTTTCGTTACCCAAACTGCGGAGGAGCGCTATGCAACGCTTTTAAACAGCAATTCGCTTTTGTTGCAACGCATCCCACAGCACTACCTGGCTAATTATTTAGGCATAACCCCTGTTTCGCTATCGCGCATACGAAGGCGTATGTTCGAACCGGTTAAATAAAGATCGGTTTTTCTTATCTTTTGTTAACGTTTTAACCTCCGGGTTCAGCCTATTTTTGTTTCAACAAATAAGCAAAACTATGCACACCATATTAGGAGCAGGCGGACCGGTTGCCAACGCGCTCACCGCCCAATTAATTCAAGCCAATCAAAATATTCGTCTGGTTAGCCGCCGGCCGGTTGACATCACCAATCCCAATGTTCAATGGCACAAGGCCGATCTTTTGCAGGCGGCCGAAGTTATAGCCGCCACCAAAGGTTCAACGGTAATTTATATGTGTGCCGGACTGGTTTATGATAAAGATGTTTGGCAACAGCAGTGGCCTGTAATTATACAAAACATCATTGACGCTGCCAAAGCGCATAATGCCCGGCTTATATTTTTCGATAATGTGTACATGTATGGTTTGGTAAACGGCCCTATGTTTGAGACTACGCCCTACAATCCAGTAAGTATAAAAGGAGAAGTTAGAGCCAAGGTTGCTACTCAACTAATGGATGAAGTGAAAGCCGGTAACGTGCAGGCTACCATAGCCAGGGCTGCCGATTTTTACGGTGCCGAAAGCTTGAACAGCTTTTTCGACAGCATGGTTTTAAGTAAACATTCAAAAGGCGAAAGAGCCATGTGGTTAGGCAAACCTAACACTAAACACAGCTTTACCTACATACCCGATGCAGGCCGCGCTATGTACCTGTTAGGTCAAAACCCGGAGAGCGATAACCAGATTTGGCACCTGCCTACACCGCCGCCTTTAACTGGTATTGAGTTTATGAATTTAGCAGCAAGCATATTCAATGTTCAGCCTAAATATATGAAGGTTAATAAATTGATGCTGCAACTCCTTGGTTTGTTTGATAAAGTTACCAAAGGTGCAGTTGAAATGTATTACCAGTATGACCACAATTACATCTTCAATTCCACGAAGTTTGAAAACGCATTTGGAGTGAAGCCAACATCTTATGCCGATGGCATTGAGCAGCTATCTCAAACCTTATTCAAAAAGTAGCCCTATATTAAGTCAGGTAAATCTAACAATTCGGGTATTTCATTTGCTTTATCATTGGCACATATGCACATTTGCACATCTGCATATTTGAATAGTCTATGATACCTGTAAAAGAAAGAAAATACATACCTGCCCAGTTGGAAATTAAATGGGAAACCCTGGAGCCATTTTACCAGGAATTGAGCACCCGCACTATTACCTCAGTTGAAGAACTGGAGCATTGGCTGCACGACCGAAGCGAACTGGAAGCAGCCCTGGAAGAGGATTTCGCCTGGCGATATATCCGTATGACCTGCGATACGGCGAGCGAAGAACTGCTGGCAAACTTCCAATATTTTGCCACAGAAATAGAACCTCAAATTGCACCGTTCAATAATCAGCTGAATCAGAAATTAGTTGATAGCGAATATTTTAACGAGCTTGACCAGGATAAATACTTTATATACCTGCGTGGTGTTAAAAAAGCATTGGAACTGTTTAGAGAGGAGAATATCCCGGTACAGACGGAGATTCAGGTTGAACAGCAAAATTACCAAAGCATTACCGGTGCCATGTCGGTATTTATAGGTGATAAGGAGTTTACACTGGAGCAAGCCGGTGCTTTAATGAAAGATACCGACCGCAGTAAAAGGCAGGAAGTTTGGGAAAAAATAACCGCCCGCCGTTTACAAGACCTTCAGCCGCTGAATAAATTGTTCGATCTGCTAATGGTATTGCGTCATAAAGTATCGCTGAATGCCGGGTTCGAAAACTTTAGAGATTACATGTTCCAGGCATTGGGTCGCTTTGATTATACCCCGCAAGATTGCTATGCTTTTCACGAAGCGATAGAAACCGAGATCGTGCCTATTTTACGTGAACAGGCACAAAAGCGTCAGGAAGCTTTAGGGCTGGATGCATTAAAGCCATGGGATATGGAGGTAGATATCACCGGTAAACCCGCGTTGAAGCCTTTTACCGATGGTGCCGATTTGGTGAATAAGTCTATCGATTGTTTCAACCGCATTAGCCCTTACCTGGGCGAGCGTTTAGAGATCATGAAGGAAAACGGCTTGTTCGATGTGGAAAGCCGCAAAGGCAAAGCTCCGGGCGGCTATAACTACCCCTTAGCTGAAACCGGCGCACCGTTCATCTTCATGAATTCTGCCAATACATTTCGCGACCTTACTACCATGGTACATGAAGGAGGTCACGCGGTGCATACCTTTTTGACTGCCGATTTGGAATTGAACGATTTTAAGCATTGCCCGAGTGAAGTGGCCGAACTGGCATCCATGTCTATGGAACTGATTTCCATGGATAACTGGAATGTTTATTTTGATAACGAGGAAGAACTTAAACGCGCCAAACGCGATCAGTTGATTGACGTGCTGAAAACTCTTCCCTGGGTAGCTGTGGTCGATCAGTTTCAGCACTGGATGTACACCAACCCCGACCATACCGATGTACAGCGCACCGATGCCTGGATCCAGATCTACGAACGTTTTGGTGCCGGCTTTATTGATTGGAGCGAACACCCTGAAGCAGAAGCCAACCTGTGGCAAAAGCAACTGCACATATTTGAAGTTCCGTTTTATTACATTGAATATGGTATGGCCCAGTTAGGCGCAATTGCCGTTTGGAAGAACTACAAAGAGAACCCTGAAAAAGGACTGCAGCAATACCTTGATGCCCTGAAACTGGGATATACCAAAACCATTAAAGAGATCTACGAAACCGCCGGTATCAAGTTTGATTTCAGCGCCGGGTATGTAAAAGACCTGGCCGAGTTTGTGAAAAGTGAGCTGGAGAAAATTTAGGTAGAGGGTTTGAGTGCAGAGTTAGGAGTCAAGATTAGCTGAATCTTAACACAGTACTTTGCCTACTCAAATTACCAATATCTTATTGCAAGGAGTGATAGTGACGTGGCAACCGCACGCGTTCATTAACTCCTTGCAATGTTGTAGCATAACAATAAGTTCTTTAAGTGTTTAAGAAAGTATACATGAAGCTAATTGTTAACTACTATGCTGCCTTTATTGTGCTCATATTGCTATCGGCTTGCGATAACAGCAAGCAGCAGGGTAACAATACCATCATCAATAAAGGTGTTTCGCCCATTGTAAAAGAGACTTTTGAAGCAGGTAGTAAAAATAGTTATGATCCTGCAAAAGTTACATTCAATAGTGGCACCTGGTACTTCGATGATGCGTTGATAGCTGGCAGTGATAAAGATGCCAAGGTGGGTGGGCAATCGGTACGGATGCGCAACAAGGGCGTGCTGCGTATGGAGTTTGATGTAAACGGAGCATCTAAAGTTACGGTTAAGCATGCGGCTTATGCCCGTAACAAAACGTCGGGCTGGCAGCTAAAAATGTCGGTTGACGGCGGCAAAACTTATACGCAGGCCGGAGCCGATATGGTGACTAACGAGCACCGGTTACAAACAGTGACTTTTATTATAAACCATAAAGGTGCTGTTCGTTTCGAATTATGTAAAACGTCAGGCGGCGGCAATCGCATGAATATTGATGATTTTACTATTTATAGCTTTGATGAACATGCCCCCGTTATAGACAGACAAAGCTCCTTATCATTAACAACCGATACACCCGTTGTGGGCGATAATAGCAACCTGCTTTTAGGCAATCCAAGCAACGCTGTTAGCAGCACCCGCATACCCGATAATTACCTCATCACCCGACCTTACTACACACTCAGCTATAACCGCAGCAGGGGCGGCCCCAACTGGGTAAGCTGGTATGTAGGTGAAGAATGGTTGGGCGATATCAAGCGTGTTAACGATTTCAGGGCTGACGATACCTTGCCCCCCAGCTGGTATCATGTGCAAAATACCAGTTACCAGGGAAGCGGTTTCGAGCGAGGGCATAACTGTCCATCGGCAGATCGCTCCAGTTCTTTAAAAGCCAATTCGGCCACCTTTTTAATGACCAATATGATACCGCAGGCACCCGCTAACAATCAGCATACCTGGGGTAACCTGGAAGGCTATGAACGAATGCTGGTAAACAAAGGTAACGAGGTTTATGTGATGATGGGTAGCTATGGTAGCGGCGGTTATGGCACCCGCGGCTTTCGCACCACTATAGATAGCGGACGCGTTACTGTTCCCGCTTATATATGGAAGGTGGTTGTGGTATTGCCTAACGGAAATAATGATTTGCACAGGGTAGACGCCACCACACGGGTTATAGCTGTAATTACCCCAACAATAACGCGGTTAAACCCAACTGGACCAATTACATATGCACGGTACGTGATATTGAAAAGGCAACAGGCTACAACTTATTGGGTAAGTTACCCAAAGCGGTACAGGATGCTATAGAAACTCGAAAGGACAGTGGCATAAATCCGGACGATGGCTATACTACGCGGTATTGACCTTATATAATTCAAATAACCAAACCAATATTCTTTTATAAAATATTGTAAAACAATTGTAAAATTCCAGGCGTTATTTCTTAACTTGTAAAAAGCAATTATTGCTATGCTTAAGAAATTCTCCTTCAGTACTTTATTGCTTTTCTTTGTATGCATTTCTATAAATGCATCACATATAAACTTAGAGCCGTGCGACAGGATCTGTGGCAAATGGCGGTCTGATAAAAAGAACTGTATAGTGCAGGTTTTTAAGGATGGCGAAGATTACAAGGCAAAGCTGTTATGGTTCGACGATTCTGACGAACCAGGTAAACCCATGGAAACCCGTACAGATATCAAGAACCCCGATGCTAACCTGCGTTCGCGGAAGCTCATAGGCATGCATGTGCTTGAAGGTTTAGTGTATAAACCCAAAAGCGAAACTTGGGAAAACGGTATGATCTACGATGCCCAAACCGGTAAAACGTGGAATTCATCGGCTTCCTTAACACCCGAAGGAACGCTTAAAGTTACCGGCTACTGGCACTTTAAATTTATAGGGCGCACCATGGGCTTTCACCGGGTGCAGTAAACGCTTTTATGACATGTGTCATCTCGAAGGATGGTGAGAGATCTTTTTGATTAGTCGAGTTGGCTAATAATTGCTTCAAAAGATCTCTCGTTAGCACTCGAAATGACAGAGGTTAACTTTAAAGAATCCTACAAGTGCTGTTCTATAACCTGCTGTATTTGCCCGGCTTGCAGCACACCGCTTTGTCTCCATTTGTTTTCGCCATTTTTGAAAAGGATAAGCGTAGGTACCCCTTGTATGCGGTAAGTTTCGGCTACTGATGGGTTTTTGTCAATATCTATCTTAACAATCTTTACCTTTTCGCCCATGTTGTCTTTCACCTGTTTTAAGATAGGAGCCATCATTTTACAAGGTCCGCACCACTCGGCCGAAAAATCGACAAGCACAGGTTGAGAAGAATTGATAATATCTGAAAATGTTGCCATGAGATTTGTGTTTATTGTTTAACAACTAATTATGAAATACGTTTTGTAGTGCAATGGTTACAGCTAAAATTAGTCGGCCAGTTGGCGTAAATCAACCGGCACCACGCGTGATATGCCTTGCTCCACCATAGTTACGCCGTAAACCACATCGGTGCTGGCTATGGTTCTCTTATTATGGGACACAATGATGAATTGTGAACTCGACGAAAACTTGCGAATGATGTTGTTGAATTTATCGATATTGGTATCATCGAGCGGAGCATCCACCTCGTCGAAAATACAAAACGGTGCAGGTTTTAACAGGTAAAGCGAGAATAGGATAGCGGTAGCAGTCAGCGTTTTTTCGCCACCCGAAAGCTGGTTGATAGAAAGCGGCCGTTTACCTTTAGGTTTGGCAATAATATCAATGTCCGATTCCAGCGGACGGTTCGGATCGTTCAGGATCAGGTCGCATGAATCTTCTTCATTAAATAGCGAACGGAATACTTTAATAAAGTTTTCGCGTACCATAATAAAGGCGGCCATAAACTTCTCTTTGGCTGTATTGTCAATTTCCTGAATGGTAGATAGGAGGGAAGCCTTTGCCTCCATCAAATCTTTTTTCTGAACCTGAATAAAGTCATACCGCTCATTCATTTCCTTAAATGCTTCTAAAGCCATAGGGTTAATGGCGCCAAAATCGTCCAGTTGTTTTTTCAGCTTTTCGGTACGGTCGCGCAGGTCGGCCTCGTTTTCTTCGGCGGGTATCTCAGTCTCCATTAAATCCTGAATGTCGATATTAAACTCTACAGAAAGGCGTTCTTTTAAGGCATTAAGTTCCAATTTTAAATTGGTGCGCTTGTCTTTCAGTTCGTTCTCAATTACATCGGCCTGGTCTTTTTGGCGGCGTAGTTGGGTAATGTCGTTCTCAATTTCATTGATCTGTCCGCGGGATGTATAGTAATCCTGCTCGGCTGCTTTGGTGGCCTTTTCCAGTTCTTCGCGCTGGGTATACATTTCCAGCAGTTCATCGTCCGAAAAGTCGGTATGCTGCAGTGTTTCCAGCAAAGCGGACTGCACTTTTTCCATTTCGGTAGTGTTGGTTTGCAGGCGGGCTTCCAGGCTATCCTGTTGCGATTCTCGGTATTCCAGGTCTTTCACCAAACCCGATACCTTGTTTTGCTGCTGGTGAAAGCGGATGTTTTCCTGGTTAAAGGCGTTGCTTTGTACGGTGGTGTATTCGTTTAGCTCATTGAAGGCCTCCTGCTTGTCCAATAGCAGGTCGCTTTGGATCTGCTTTTGGGTTTTTAGTTCGGCCACTTGTGGAATTAGTTTTTGCTCATCCTCCTGTATGGTACGGATCTTTTGCGCAATATCTTCCTTACGGTTGCGGCTGTTGGTAATGAAGGTTTGGTACTGCTCGCGGCGGGTGGTTACGGTAACCAGCTCGGTGTGCAGCCGGTTAAGTTCCTGTTGCTTTTGCTGGATCTCAGCTGCTTTGCCCGATGCTTTCAGGGTTACTAATTTACTTTGCAGGATTTCCTGTTCAGCTTTGTAAGCACCAATCTGCTGCTCGGTTTGCCTGATCTCTTTAGCCAGGTTTTCCAGATTTTTAGCCCGACCAATCCGTTTACCTTCAAACAGTCCAACGGATCCCCCCGCCATACTAAAAACCGATTTGCTAAACCTGCCGCTTTTACCCAGCAACACAACGCCTTGCAGAACCGGAGCAGGATTCAGGTCGTTTTCGGCAGCATCGTTCACTAAATAAACATTTCGCAGCAAGTAATTACACAATGGCCGGTAGCGAGGTTCCACTTCAATTACACCGAGCGCGGGCAGCCATTCGGCATTAGGCGAGGTGGCTGGGAAATCGGGCATGCCTGCATAATGGTTCAGTATAAAGAATTGTGCACGCCCCCTCGATGAACTGCGAAGGAGGTTGATTGCTTTAATGGCATTGTCATAATCATCTACCACAAAGTAATTCATTAATGGCTCCAGGTAGTTCTCAATAGCAATACGGTATTCTTCACGGCAAAATAAGATGTCGCTAAACAAGGTAATGCGCTTAGCCCATTCGGCATGCTTCTTCAAAAAACGGATCGATTCGGGGAAGCCTTCCAGGTTGTCAACCATGCTTTTGGTGAGGTTGTACTCATTTTGTTTGGCATCCAACTGGCGGCCTTGCTGAGCCAGTTTATCTTTGGTGGCATTAATACTGCCTTCGGTGTCTTTAATTTGTTCTTGCAACTGTGCTTCAAACTCCACGGCGGTACGTTGTTCGCCCTCCGCGGTTTGGGTACGACTCTCCAACTCAGCTACTAACTGGTTAAAGTGCGATAACTCCACCTCGCGGCTGGCTGTATCTTCCATATTGCGCTGGCTTTCCTGCTCAAGGGCCTGTTGCTGTATGCGCAGGATCTCCAGGTCTTTTTCAGCTTGGTAAATTTGGTTTTGCAGGCGGTTGTTTATACTCGTTACCTCGTTAAGTTCGGCGCAGGCATCTGTTTGTTCCTGGCGTAGTTCATCTACCGCTTGTTTGAGGTCGGCCACCTTGCGGTTCACCGTTTGCAGGTTCTCTTCTTCCTGCAGCTTTTCCTCGTTGAGGCGTTTAATGTTGTACAAAACGTGGTTCAGCTGGTTGCGGTCGCGTTCCAGTTCTTCGGTCAGCCGGGTCTCTTTATCGCGCTGGAATTTAAGCTGCTCGTTCTTTATCTTTTTTTCGCTCTCGTAAGCACGGATCTTACTGATGAACTCATTGGTCGTTTTTTGTTGCAGTGACAGGTTTTTTTCCTGCGTTAAATTATCCAGCTTTTGTTTTTGCAGAGCTGCTTCCAGCGTATCAATCTGCGTAGTAATACCCGAGCGTTGTTCACGGTGCTTTTGTTCCTGCTCCTCAATGCGAATCAATGAATCGCTGAACGACACAATGCGAAAAGAGGCCAGCGTAATACTGAGCGACTTGTACTGATCTTTTAAACGGTAATAACGCTCGGTTTTTTTGGCCTGATTTTCCAGCGTTTTCAGGTTCTTTTCTATCTCGAATAGCAGGTCCTGTACACGTTCGAGATCGGCCTCAGTATCTTTTAATTTATTGAAAGTCTGCTTTTTGCGAAGTTTATATTTAGAAATGCCCGACGCTTCCTCAAATAAATTACGGCGGCTGCCTTCCTTATTGGTAATGATCTCGTCAATCATTTTTAATTCAATAATAGAGTAGGAGTCGGCACCAATACCGGTATCTAAAAAGAGGTCGGTAATGTCTTTCAAACGGCACTGCACATCATTAAGGCGGTATTCGCTTTCGCCGGTACGGTACAGTTTACGAGTAAGCGTTACCTGCGAAAATTCGGTAGGCAGTACATTTTTGGTGTTATCAAAAGTAAGGGATACTTCGGCCAGGTTTGCAGGCTTGCGGCTTTTGGTTCCGTTAAAGATGATGTTCTCCATCTTCTCCGACCGCAGGGCACGGGTACTCTGTTCGCCCAAAACCCAGCGAATAGAATCGACCACGTTAGATTTACCGCAGCCGTTAGGCCCCACAATAGCGGTAACCCCCTCGTTAAAATTAATAGTGATCTTATCGCCAAAGCTTTTAAAGCCCTTGACCTCTAATTTTGTTAACTGCATTTACCCCAACCCCAAATGGGCCACCAAAATGTTGTTATTATGCCGTCATATAAAGCATATACCTGAACGAAAATAGCAAAAATTATGATAACGTTGTACAGAAGTATAGGGTATGCTTCGAGGTAGTGTGGTATATTAAATTATATTAATTGTGAGGGTCTGCAGCGTGGTGGCAACCGCACGGCTGCATATTTAAACAGAAGCGTTTATTACACTGTTGCCCGCACCACAATACTTTTTGATGGCTAATTATAACCTTTTACTTGCCAATTTGTGCCACAATTTTTTGTTCCAATTCACCCATACCCGATTCCACTTTGCCATAGCTTGCCCACTTATCTACAATAATTCCTGTAGGGGATACGATCACAAAGTTGGGTACGCCATCCACCCCGTAACGCAGCACGGGTTTACTGTAGCTACCTTTACCATCATTCAAAGTTAACCAGGTGATATTGTCATTTTTGATACCTTTAAGCCAATCTTTTTTAGGGTCGGTAGAAAAGGTGACAACCTCTACACGGTCTTTATATTTCTTAGAAATCAAACGCAATTCCTCTATCGATTCGTTGCACGGACCGCAATAGATGGATGAAAAATCCAGCAGGATGTACTTACCTTTTAGGGCTGAAAGCTTTTGTACGTTTCCATGCTGATCTGCTGCCGTAAAATCAAAAAATGGCTCACCTATCTTAACATAGGTTGCAGGCTCATTTGTAGTCTTTTACCATAAATGCTTTGTTTTACAGCCGGTGATAGGGCATTGTAAAACAACTTTAAGCTATCCTTGCTTAACGCGTGTTGAAAATTTAGTGTTTCGTGCGCGGCGTAGTAAGCATTGGTATGGTCGAAAATGTCTTTAATGGTTATGACATCTGTAATGGTCGATATGCTATTATACTTCCTTACGATTTTGTTGCTGGCTGCTGTATCACCACGCTTGTTAACGGCAGAGAGCGATTTTATCAACACCTCGCGTTGCAGGTTATACTTTTTAAGCAGGCTTTGGTACGTATTGTATTTTACCTGCTCTGTAGGACCAGTAAATGGTAAGGTTGTAAGGAAACTGCGTTTTAGTTCCTTTAACTACTACCGGTCCTCCTCCGGCAAATACAGTGCAATGGTAATCTTCATCATTTTCGGTAATAACCAAGTTTACATACTGAGGGCCATCCTTTAACTTTCCTTTCAATACAAATACGCCTTTGTCAAGTAAAGTGGTGTTGAGCGTGTTATCATTATCATCCTGCATTTGTACTTGCAGGTTGCTTTTAAAGCCGGTAAGCTTACCGGCGATATGGTAGGTTTGAGCACTGGCACCTGCAAACGCAAATATTATAGCTACAAGGATTAGGCTGATTTTTTTCATCACTTTAAATATAAATTTCACCCTTTAAATAAGTAACTGCCTGGCCGCTCATCAATACCCGCTCGCCTTTGTGTTCGCACCAAAGTTCGCCTTTACGGGCCGATAGCTGGTAGGCATGCAATTGAGATTTACCTAATTTTTCGGCCCAGTAAGGTATTAAATTACAATGTGCCGAACCGGTAACCGGGTCTTCGGGAACGCCGCAGGCCGGGGCAAAAAAGCGCGATACAAAATCAACATATTTGCCCGGGGCGGTTACAATAATACCAATGGCGTCAATTTTAGAAAGTGCAAAATGATTGGGTTGCATATCTATAATGTCTTGCTCATTGTCGTATACTAAAAAGTAATCACGTGAGCGGAGTATTTCTTTTGGAACCTTGTTGCCTAAGCCTTCTAAAAGACCGTCGGGCATTTCCGTATGATGAGGTGGGCGCGATGGAAAATTGAGCGTGTAGCGGTCGCCATTTTTGGTAACAATGAGCGTTCCGGCCTTTTCGGTAGTGAAATGGATAGCATTACCGGTAAAGCCCAGCTCGGTAAAAATAATATGGGCCGATGCCAGCGTGGCATGACCGCACAGATCTATTTCCAGTTCGGGCGTAAACCAGCGCAGGTGAAAGCCATCCTCAGTCTTTACAAAATAGGCAGTTTCGGCCAGGTTATTTTCGGCTGCAATATTTTGCATGGTAGCATCGAGCAGCCACTCCGTTAACGGACAAACAGCTGCCGGGTTGCCACCAAACAACTGGTTGGTAAAAGCATCGGCCTGGTAAATAGGTATGGTCATGTTTATAGTGGTATTACTTACCGCTAATATAACCGTATGCTACTAATTCGTTAGTATCATTAATTATTTTTGTAGCGCCATTATTTAGCAGCACCAGTTTATCGCTGATCTCTAAAATATTCCGGTATTGATGATCGGTTACAATGAATCCTTTAACTGCACTTCTTTTGCGTATAATGGCCTTAATTTCTTCGGCCTGTAAGGGAGATATATGAGTAAAGGGTTCATCCAGCAAAATATAATCTGCTTTACTGTATAAAATCATTAATGTTTCCAGTTTGCGTAACTCGCCGCCCGATAGCTGACTAGGTTTCTTATTGCTAAAGCGGCTGTACACATCGTGAGAAATGAATTCTTCCCAGGCATGTTCGTCTACCAGTATTTGAGCCGACTGCCTGATGCTCAGGTGCCCGGGCAGGTAGTTATGCTGAGGCAGGTAAGCTACTCTATTTTTTAAGTATCCTTTTGAAACGTGCTGGCCGTTTATGCTAATGTACTTATGTGCAGGCTGCAGCGTCCCGAAAATAATTTTTAATAAGCTGGATTTACCACAGCCGTTTCTGCCAAGTAAACCTGTCACCATCCCTGCAGTGCTGTCTATATAAATATCCTGTAGTACCTTTCTGTTATCAAATTCGAGGTATACGCTATCTACCTTTAGCATATACCGTATTGCTTTAAGGTAATTATAATGATGCTGAAGGCAAGGAAGAAAAAAAAATCGGGAATAAGCGTGAACAAGTACATTTGCCTTATGGGCCTACCCGCATTTCGGTAATAAAAATAGTGTTGTTTATTAAAGAAATGCTGGTAAAAAATCATGCCGCCATAGCTTACAATTTTAGCTGCCAATGCCAGGACGAATGCTGCTGTTTTTCCAAGTATCAGAAACACGCTAAAGCATGTAAAAAACAGGTGGTAATATAAAAAGGGTTTATAAAATTGCCACACTAAAACGCGCAGATTTTGCATTAAAGATAAAGGTTACGAGATACAAACTCTTTTTTGTCAAATTTAGTATTACCGGAAAGGGGGACAGCGTTAGGGAATAAAGCTAATTGCCTATCCACAAAACAGAGTTGCCTGTATTAAATTCGTTTTGTTCCCATTGCTTGTTGCCGGGATCTATTATCCAGTTACCATCTACAATAAACTTGTAACGGTATTTGCCTGTTTTTAAACGCATGCTTATACGCCACTCGTTACCCAGGTGCTGCATGGTGTAACCTTGCTCGTTCCAGTTGTTTAAATCGCCCGAAAGGTATATCTGCCTGGCGTTGTCATATCCTCTAAGTACAAAGGTGTAATTGGGTTTACAGGCTATAAACGAATTTTTATCTTCGGTTACAATAGTGTGCGGATTAGCCGGATCAACCATCCACTGCCCGTCTACAATAAATTTGTACAGGTAGTTACCAGCAGGTAACACACAGGGTAATGCCCAGCCGGTAGCTGTTTTTTTCATGCGCAGCACATCGGGCTTCCAACTGTTAAAGCTGCCGGCTAAATAAACGTTACGGGCATTGGTAAAGCCATCAAGTTTAAAGTTTAAAACTTCCCCTAACGCTAAAACAGAACTGGGTGCCTTTTCGGCGTTAGATAGTGTTTTATTAGCCGGATCACTGATCCACCGGCCATCAACCATAAAGCGGTAAAGGTGAGTGCCCTCATGCAGGTAAATGGATTTTTCCCAGCCGTTACCGTTAAAGGTCATAATTAGCTCGTTGGCATTCCATTTATTAAAATTTCCGGCTACTATTACCCGGTGGGCATTGCTGTTGCCGGCAAGCCTGAAAGTATAGTTGTAGCGGTAATAAATGGAGTTATAATTATCGAAGCCGTCATCTTCCTTTAAGTTGTTAGAGATATCCCGCGTCCAGCGGCCGTTCACAATGTATTTGTAAGCATAGGGGCCTGCTTCCAGCTTTACATCGGCTACCCAACCGCTATCGGTTTTTGTCATGAGGCCTTTTTGGGTTGTCCAACTGTTAAAACTGCCCGATAGTTGTACCCGGCGGGCGTTAGTATTACCAGGAAAAAAGAACCTTGTATAGCCCGACGATAGTTCGCGTACGGTGATCTTTGAAAAATTGTTAACGCCATAAATCCGCTCGCCGGGGTAGCCAGGAGTACCGGCGGCCCTATTAGTGCTGCCAGTTACCAAATGAGTGGAAGCAGGATGTATGGCCGCAACCGTAATTAAACAGCAAAGCACAAAAAGCATCAATATGTAATGTTTCAGCTGTTTCATCTCAATGCCTGTAAATGTACATTTCAAATTCTTTTTTTACGAAGTTTATGGTAAAAATGCCCCTCGCAAAAAAATCATAACCCAACACCGCATCCATACTATTGTCATAAGCGCGACCCAGGTGGTCGAGGTTAGTAATCAATACGCGGTTGTTTAAAAAGCGGTAGTTGCCAATAAACAGTTCACTAAAATTAGCATACACTAACGGTTTTTTGCCTGCACCACCCACACCAATCATGGTTGATGTATTGATAGGTTTCATTACACTCATTACATTTTTTGGTGCATCGGCCGAAAGCAGGTTACATTCGGCGCCGGTATCAAAAGAAAACCATAATTTTTTTTGATTGATGCTTCCTTGTAAAAAAATAACATCGTTCAGGTATTTAAACGGCGTGGTCATTTCCGGGTTGTTAAAAACGCGTTCGCCAACGGGTATTTCTCCTTTCGAATCGAGTTTATGCAAGTATAACACGTTGTGAAAGTGATCGACCGTTATGGCCATTTTTCTGAAAATTTGCGTGCCCAGCAAGCCCAAAATTTTGATGTGTTTGTTGTTTTCTATGGCCGAAAGATCGGCAACATCGGCGGTCAGTCTTTTAAAGCTTAAATCGAGCCCTAACGAAAAGTTTTTAACCTCGGTACGAAAGCTGCCTGCCGAATTACCATTTATACCATTAGCATCCTGGTCACCGTATTTAGGCATGTCCCTGAAGTAAGTTGCATTTAAAACGAGGTAGGGTGCACCGGTATCTAATACAAAGTTGCCGGCTACAGAATCTACCTGAGCTTCAATAATTATTAAATTTCCTGCCCTTTTAATAGGAATAACCAGTGTGTTAAGTCCTTCAGGGAAAATAGGCTTGGGAGGAATGAGGGCAGTTGGCTTTGCAGTACGAAAGATCAAACGTGGTTTAGGCGCAGCATTGGCGTTCAGCAGCGCTGTTAACAGTAAGATCAGTAAACCAACTCCGCGCATTTAATGGTGATGTGTTGCAGGTATGACGCTCAAAAGTAGGTATTAGTTACAGGTTTATTAAAATATTGAAAGCTGCGGCTCGCTGTTATTTTTGCCGCCGTGTTCTATGCGGATCTTATTCACCAGCATATGAGCTTGCCGCGTGGGTTCGGGTATGCGGTAGCCGCGAATGCAATTTTTTATAATTTCTACACTTTGTGCCATGCTCACCCGGTGCCCGGGCGATATAAAAACGGGTTTGCAATTCTTTTTACTGCGCAAGGCTGTGCCAATAATTTCATCGCGGTCGTACATAGCGCTTTGTGCAAATGCTTCATTGGCCGGTTCCTCATACCTGCCGCGCAGGCGACTTTTGGCGCTGCCAATTGTAGGTATATCAGTTATTAGTCCAAAGTGCGTGGCAATACCCAGGCGGCGTTCATGAGCAATGCCCTGGCCATCCAGCACCAGCAAGTCGGGTTTAATGTCCAGCTTATTCCAGGCTTCCAATAGGGCAGGTACTTCCCTAAAAGCCAGCAAGCCCGATATATAAGGGAACTTAGTATTGCTGATAGCCCACGTATTGCTAATTATTTCCATTTGCGGATACCGGAACATCACAATGCCGGCATAAACCGTTTCTTCATATTTGTTAAAAGAAATATCGGCCCCGGCAATAATGCGGATAGGCTTTTCCAGTGGTTCAATTTTTATCTGGAGTCTTAATTCCTGTTGATAAACTATGGCCTGGGCGGCGGTAAGCTGCTCATAATCGGCTGGTTTCATACCGTATATAAACAAAAAAGCCTTCCCAATGTGTTTTGGGAAGGCTTAAATTTATAATATAGGTTTTAACCTAAATATGATTTTAAGATCTTGCTGCGTGATGTATGGCGTAAACGCTGTAAAGCTTTGTCTTTAATTTGACGTACACGTTCGCGGGTCAGGTTGAACTTCTCACCAATTTCCTCTAACGATAGGGGGTGATTGGAACCTAAACCAAAGAACAACACAATGATTTCGCGCTCACGTTCGGTTAAGGTAGAAAGTGAACGTTTAATTTCTTCAGATAACGACTCATTGATTAAGATAGAGTCAGTATTTGGTTCCTGGTTTTCCAGTACATCTAACAACGTATTTTCTTCACCTTGTACAAACGGTGCATCCATAGATACATGGCGACCTGAGTTACTCAGCGTATCTGATATCTTATCAACCGTAGTTTCTAATATATCTGCCAATTCTTCAGGCGATGGTTCACGCTCGTACTCTTGTTCTAATTTAGAAAATGCCTTACTGATTTTGCTTAAAGAGCCTACCTGGTTTAAAGGTAAACGCACAATACGCGATTGCTCGGCAATGGCCTGCAAAATAGATTGGCGGATCCACCAAACGGCGTAAGATATAAATTTAAAACCCTTGGTTTCATCAAAGCGTTTTGCGGCTTTAATTAAACCTAAGTTACCTTCATTAATTAAATCGCCCAAGGTAAGGCCTTGATTTTGATATTGTTTGGCAACCGATACCACAAAACGTAAGTTTGTTTTGGTCAAACGTTCTAAAGCAGCCTGGTCACCTTCGCGGATTTTTTGGGCTAATATTACTTCTTCTTCGGCAGTTATCAGGTCAACCTTACCAATTTCATGCAAATACTTATCTAACGATTGCGATTCGCGATTGGTAATGGATTGGGTTATCTTGAGTTGTCTCATTTACGTTATTACCTCGATTCTTGATTTAGAATTGAACGTGCAAAGGTATAAATTTGTTGTCGTTTTTTATAACAGATTTTGATAATTACAGCATAATTATCAAAATTTTATTTCTACGTTCAATATATATTTTACATCCACATAAGTCGTACCAAGTGGTTGTAATTAAGCTAAATATCTGTCAGTTTAAATACATTTTTCATTCGTATACCTTTATCGGTTTGCTGTAGTGTACAGCATTCGTTAAGCCAATCATGCTCAAAAAACAAGATGTAGTCCTCATTTAAAGCTTGTTGCAGGTGTGAACGTTTCTCGTTCATGGCCTGTAGGGGGAACATATCATATGCTGCCACATAAGCAATTGGCAGATGACCGGCAGTGGGCACCAAGTCGGCCACGTAAAATAATTTACGGTTTTTGTACTGTAATAATGGCAGCATCATGGCTTTGGTGTGGCCGTTCACAAAATGCACTTGCATGTTGGTAGAAAATTGAACGCCATCTTTAACTTCTAAAAATTTCAGTTGGCCACTCTCTTTTAACGGCATAAAATTCTCTTTTAAAAAAGAGGCTTTCTCGCGGTCGTTTGGGTTAACGGTTGCCCATTCCCAATGTTGCTCATTTGTCCAGTACGTGGCATTAGGAAAAGCGGGCAGGAGCTGGTCGCCCTCTTTAATAACCGCGCCGCCCACGTGGTCTATATGCAAATGGGTCAGGAACACATCGGTGATATCGGCACGGGCGAAACCATGTTGCACCAGCGAACTATTTAGGGTATCATCACCATGTAAATGATAGAAAGGTAAGGCCTTTTCACTTAGTTTGGTGCCAATACCCGTGTCTATTAATATCAGCCGATCATCGTCTTGCACCAACAGGCAGCGCATAGCCAGGGTACAAAGGTTCTGCTCATCTGCCGGATTGGTTTTGCTCCAGATGGCTTTAGGCACCACGCCGAACATAGCACCACCATCAAGTTTAAATAAGCCGGTGTTTATGGAGAATAAGTTCATTAGTCTGGAGAGTCGGTTAGTCCGTAAGTTGGTTAAGGGATAAGCTGAAAAAGAAAAATCCGTGAGTGGATAAAGTGAATAAATATTCATCTTACCGACTCACGGACTATATTAACTTCCTTGCTTAATTACAAATGGATTACCTCGCCATATGCATCGGCGGCAGCTTCCATCACCGCTTCGCTCATGGTTGGGTGAGGGTGGATAGATTTAATGATCTCATGACCGGTAGCTTCCAGTTTGCGGGCGGTTACTACTTCGGCTATAAGTTCGGTTACATTGTAACCTACCATGTGAGCACCTAAGAACTCGCCATATTTGGCATCAAAAATAACTTTCACAAAACCGTCTTTAGCACCTGCAGCACTGGCCTTGCCCGATGCTGAGAATGGGAAACGACCAACCTTAACTTCGTAACCTGCTTCTTTGGCTGCTTTTTCGGTATAACCAACAGAAGCAACTTCTGGTGAGCAATAAGTACAACCGGGTATGTTGTTGTAGTTGATAGGCTCTACATGTAAACCTGCAATTTTCTCCACGCAGGTAATGCCTTCGGCAGAGGCTACGTGAGCAAGGGCTTGTCCCTTAACAATATCGCCAATGGCATAAATACCTTCAACGTTCGTTTTATAATAATCGTCAACTAATACTCTGCCTTTGTCAAACTTCACACCGGCTTCTTCCAGGCCAATGCCTTCCAGGTTGGTGGTAACACCTACGGCCGAAAGCACGATTTCGGCTTCCAGTATTTCAACACCTTTAGCAGTTTTTACGCTTACTTTGCACAAGTCGCCACTGGTATCAACAGACTCAACTGTAGAGCTGGTCATGATGTTAATGCCTTGTTTCTTTAAACTACGGCCAAGGGCCTTAGAAACTTCTTCGTCTTCTAAAGGAACAATGTTATCTAAATATTCTACTACGGTTACTTTGGTACCCATGGCATTGTAAAAATATGCGAACTCAATACCAATAGCACCTGAACCTACCACTACCATTGATTTAGGCTGCTTTGGCAAAACCATTGCCTGGCGGTAACCTATAATCTTTTTACCATCCTGCGGCAGGTTAGGCAACTCGCGCGAGCGGCCGCCTGTGGCTAATATAATATGCTTAGCTGTATGTTCAGAAACGGCTCCGTCGGCAGCTTTCACTTCAACAGCGCCTTTACCTTTCAACTTACCATAACCCATGATCACGTCGATCTTGTTCTTCTTCATTAAGAACTGAACGCCTTTGCTCATGCCATCGGCCACGCCGCGGCTGCGCTTAATAACGGCTTCAAAATCGGGCTCGCCTTTTACGTCTACGTTAATACCGTAATCGGCAGCGTGATTAATATATTCAAACACCTGGGCGCTTTTTAATAATGCCTTGGTAGGGATACAACCCCAGTTAAGACAAATGCCGCCCAGCGATTCCTTTTCAATGATGGCTGTTTTTAAACCCAGCTGTGAAGCGCGGATAGCAGCTACATAACCACCAGGACCAGATCCTATAACAATTACATCGTAGTTCATTATATTTTTTTTATCAGTTCAGCGCCAAAGCTAAATAAAAAGGATGATAGAATAAAGCAACTTAAAGGCTGGAAATTGCATGGTATCTCAATATGAGATGCAGGTGAACTATGTATTTAAATTAAACTTGATATCGGTTGGGTAAATAAATGGACAAAGCGTGACTTTTATTGCACATTGTTTAATAAAAGTATTCTTATTGTAGATGTTTATTAAATATACCAACAAAATTTTTACAAAATGTGAAAAAGTTCCGGTATTTATTAACACTAACTTAACATTGAAAATGAAGCCTTTGTATATCTTTGCAAATAATTTAAAACTATTTAAACGTTTATTAAACAAAAACACAAGCATGAAGAAAAATTTACTTCTCGCGTTACTATTCTTGTTTACTACGGCGGTCTCCTTTGCACAGGTAACCACCAGTAGTATGACAGGTATCATTAAAGATGATAGGAACGAGGCTTTGATTGGCGCAACCATCAAGGCTACTCACGTTCCTACAGGTAGTAATTATGTTACTACATCCAACAGCGAAGGACGCTTCCTGATGTCCAACATGCGCGTTGGTGGTCCTTACACTGTAACTATTAGCTATGTAGGTTTCAAAACCGAAACTGTAACCGACTTGGTGCTAACTTTAGGCCAGCCTTTAACTGTAAACTACACGCTTAAAGGTAACGGTACCGAACTTTCAGCAGTTACAGTAGTTGGTACAACAGCGTCACGTGTACTTAACGGCGGCCGTCAAGGCGCGTTAACCAACCTTAACACCCGTGAAATTGCTGCTATACCTACTGTAGGTCGTAGTGTAAACGATTTAACCCGTTTAACACCACAGGCTTCGTCAACCAGCACAGGTGCTATTGGTGGTGGTAACTATCGTCAAAACAACTTTACGGTTGATGGTGCAAACTTCAACAACCAATTTGGTATTGGCGGTAACTTACCGGCAGGTGGTGCACCTATTTCTTTAGATGCACTTGCTGAGATCTCGGTTAACGTTACCCCTTTCGATGTTCGCCAGTCGGGCTTTATTGGTAGTGCTATTAATGCCGTTACCAAATCGGGTACAAATCAGGTTACCGGTTCGGTTTATGGTTTCTACAGAAACGAAAGCATGCAGGGCAGCCATGTGAGAGACAATGAGAAGATTAAAAAGCAAGAGCTTTCTCAAAAAACTTATGGTTTTAGCTTAGGTGGTCCAATTATTAAAAACAAATTGTTTTTATTCTTAAACGCCGAGCGTTACACTAACGATTACCCTGGTCAAACTAACTTTGCTGCTACAGCTGAGCGTCCGTATATAACGGCTAATCCTGATGTACGCAGACCTACTGCAACGCAGTTGACCGGTTACAGCAACTATTTGAGAACTACCTATGGTTATGAAACCGGCGCGTTTGATAATTACAGCTTCCGTGATGAGAATACAAAAATATTAGCTCGCTTAGACTGGAACATTAACGATTACAACAAATTTACTGTACGTTACAGCCAGGTTGAAAGTACTTCCCCAAGCTTTGCCAGTACTTCACGTTCTCCGTTAGCGTCTTTCTCGCAAACCCGTACCAGCCAGTATGCACTGCAGTTTCAAAACTCTAACTACGGTCAGGATCAAAACCTGTACTCTATAGCTGCTGAGTTAAACTCAAACTTCAACCTTTTTGGCCGCAAAGTTTCAAACACCTTGCGTGGTACCTGGACTCACCAAAACGATCCGCGTAGCTCAAATAGCTCCGTATTTCCTTTCGTAGATATCTTGGATCCTAATGGTAGCGATTTAAATGTGCCTTTAACCTCATTTGGTTATGAGCCATTTACATTTGGTAACCTGCGCGATGTAAAAACTTACTCGTTTATTGATAACTTAACCTGGAACATAGGCAAGCACAACTTCACTTTAGGTGCTCAAGCCGATTTTAGTACCACAACAAACGGTTTCCAGCGTTTTGGAACCAGCTACTATACTTTTGCTAAATGGGAAGATTTCATAGGTGGTAAAAAGCCTGTTGATTATGCAGTAACTTACCCTTTAAACCAAGGATTTAATCAAGTATTTCCAAGTTTCAAATTTGCGCAGTATGCAGGTTACTTCCAGGATGAAATCAACGTATCTGATCGTTTCAAGGTAACTCCGGGTTTACGTTTAGACCTGGCTACTTACCCTGGTGTTGATCAAATTAAAACCCACCCTTTAGTTGCTAACTTGCTTTTCAACGGTGGTCAGTTTATGAACACTGGTTTGTTGCCAACTCCACGCATTATGGCTTCGCCGCGTATTGGTTTTAACTATGATGTGTTTGGCAACCGCAGCTTACAAGTGCGAGGTGGTACCGGTATCTTTACAGGTCAGGTTCCTTTTGTATGGATTGTTGCTCAGTCTGGTGACTCTGGTTTGTTACAGTTCACCCAAACTTACGAAACCCCCGCTGCTAATGGTGGTCGTAACAGCACAAACAGTGCTAACTTCGTAACGCCTGGTCCTTTCAATGTTGACCCATATGCTTACGTTGATAAAAATGCTTATCAAAAAATCGGTACCTCAGTACCTTCGGCTATCAGTGCTATCAGCCCTCAATTTAAAAACCCACAACAGTGGAAAAGTACTTTAGCTATTGATGCTAAATTGCCATTCGGTTTTGTAGGTACTGTTGAAGGTATATACGGTAAAGACCTGAACATTGCCAAAGGCGAAAACATCAACTTGGTTGATCCTACTCCTTTAAATGTTGCCGGTTACCCGGATAACCGTCCGTTTTATCCTGCTACAGTAAGTACTAAATTTATTAACCCGCTTACTGCTGCTAACGCTGCAACACCAAACATTCCGGTGCGTAACGGTGCTGCCAACGGTACACAAGCCTTGAATGCTATTATGTTAAAAAATGCATCACAAGGACACTACTGGTCAATAACCGGTAAATTAGATAAACAATTTAGCAAAGGCTTTTTTGGATCGGTTGCATATACCAAGAGCCAGGCAAAAAACCTGTACGATGGTAGTGGTGACCAGTTGATCAATACCTGGTCGGGTACGCAAATTGTAAACAACGCTAACAACCCTGAACTGGCTTCTGCAAGTTATGTGGTTCCAGATCGTTTAATTGCTTACATTTCTTACCGTAAAGAGTACTTGAAACACTTAGCTACAACCGTGTCATTATTCTATGAAGGTTCTATAGCCGGTCGTTTCTCTTACACTTACTCAGCTGACTTTAACCGCGATGGTCAAAACAATGATTTGATGTACATTCCACGTAATCCGTCAGAAATTACGTTTGTAGATAACGTTGTTGGTACAGCGCCTAATGCAGTCACTTATACTGCCGCGGCACAATCAGAGGCATTCTTCAAATACGTAGCTCAAGATGCATACTTAAGCAAACACCAAGGTGAATATGCACAACGTAATGGTGCTAAATTACCATGGAGAAGCCAGTTTGACTTTAAATTTGCACAAGATTTATTTGTAAATGTTGGTGGCAAACGTAATTCTATTCAGTTTACAGCAGACATCCTTAACGTAGGTAACCTGTTGAACAAAAACTGGGGTACTTACAAGTTAATAAACAACAGCGCCATTTTAGCTCCGGCCAATACTGCGGCTTTGGTTCCTGGTGGAAATGTTAGACCAACTTTCCGTTTAAACTTAGATCGTGGTAGCTTAGTTTCTGAAACTTTCAGAGATAATAATACTACTGCCTCTACTTACTATATGCAATTAGGTTTAAGATATATCTTCAACTAAATCATAAAAAGTAACATCAATAAAAAGCCGGTTCAGCATATACTGAACCGGCTTTTTATTGTATACCTGTTTTTTGCAAACAATAAAGCCGGACAGTAATTCTATCCGGCCTTGTATCGTTTAAATGTTAGGCGTTAATTATATACAAACTCGCCAAACTCCGAGCGTACAGTTACCTGCTTTTGCTGGGCGCTTTCCACACGGCCAATGATCTGCGCATCAATGCCAAAGCTTTGCGAGATGCTGATGAGGTCTTGTGCAATACTTTCGGGCACGTACAATTCCATGCGGTGCCCCATGTTAAATACTTTATACATTTCGTGCCAGCTGGTGCCCGATTCCTGCTGAATGAGTTTGAACAGGGGAGGCACAGGAAACAGGTTGTCTTTGATCACATGCACATCATCCACAAAGTGCAGCACCTTAGTTTGTGCACCACCACTGCAGTGTACCATGCCATCAATTTGGCTGCGGTATTTATCTAATATGGTTTTTATAACCGGTGCATAAGTACGGGTAGGCGATAGTACCAGTTTACCGGCAGTAATGGTTTGTCCGTTGCCAATATCTATAAGGTCAGTTAAGTTTTTACTGCCCGAAAATACCAGGATTTCCGGTACGGCAGGGTCAAAACTTTCGTTGAATTGCTGTGCAATGGATTTGTTAAACACATCGTGACGGGCAGACGTTAATCCGTTAGAACCCATGCCACCGTTGTATTCCTTTTCGTAAGTGGCTTGTCCGTAAGAAGCTAAGCCCACAATAACGTTGCCCGCTTTTATACCATGATTAGAGATCACATCTTCGCGCTTTAAACGGCATGTAACGGTAGAATCTACAATAATGGTACGCACCAGGTCGCCCACGTCTGCAGTTTCTCCACCGGTAGAATATATGCCTATACCATAGCCCCGAAGTTCTTCCAAAATTTCTTCGGTACCGTTAATAATGGCGGCTATCACTTCGCCCGGAATCAGGTTTTTGTTACGGCCAATGGTAGAGGATAGCAGGATATTATCGGTAGCACCTACGCACAACAGGTCGTCCAGGTTCATGATAATTGCATCTTGCGCTATGCCGCGCCAAACCGAAACATCGCCGGTTTGCTTCCAGTACACGTATGCCAATGAAGATTTGGTACCTGCACCATCGGCATGCATAATATTGCAATACAGTGGGTCGTTGCTTAATATATCGGGTATTATCTTACAGAATGCTTTGGGATACAGGCCTTTGTCAATATTCTTGATAGCCTGGTGTACATCATCTTTAGAGGCCGATACACCCCGCTGATCATATCTTTGCTCAGAAATCATGTTCAAATATACGGCTTACGCCCATAAAATCGTTACTTTGCTTTACATCACCCTCCATACTATGTTAAAAGCACTGTTAGTTCATATTAACCTTTGGCGTTCCAGGCAAACCTCGCAGCGTAATTTCTTAATTTATTGCAGCGTATTGGTTGGCCTCATAGGTGGGTTAGCTGCCGTGGCCCTCAAGTACATGGTGCAGCTGATGGAAGAACTGAGCCGTAACCTGGCCCTGCAGGTTCCCTATCATTACAGTTTTTTGTTATTGCCTGCAATAGGGTTACTGCTTACTGTAGCCTATCAGCATTTAATTAACCGCGATGCGCTGCAAAAGGGTATAGGCAGTATTTTGGTGAACATCAAAAAAAACAAGGCCAATATTGCTCATAATAACGCTTATGCTCATTTGATAAGTAGCTCGTTAACCGTTGGTTTCGGGGGTTCATCGGGGTTGGAAGCACCTATTGTTTGTACAGGTGCAGCTATTGGCTCTAACACCGGGCGTTTTTTTAAATTAAGTACTTACGAAAAAACGGTACTCGTAGCAGCCGGTGCTGCCGCGGGTATTGCCGCTGTGTTTAACAGCCCTATAGCCGGGGTACTGTTTGCATTGGAGATATTGATCGGCGAAATTACTATACCCACATTTATACCTCTGCTTATTGCTTCGGCCACTGGGGTTGTGGTGGGTAAGCTGCTTCACTCGGGGCAGCTGTTTCACCTGGTTACCGAAGGTTGGCTGGTAGAAGCATTGCCGTTTTATATGGTATTAGGTGTGCTGAGCGGGTTGGTGGCGGTTTACATCAACAATGTAGCGCACAACCTCGAAAAAGGTATCTTAATGAAGCAAAACCGTTACACACGAGCAGCCTTGGGCGGTTTGATGCTGGGTGTGCTCATTCTGCTGTTTCCGCCGTTGTTAGGGGAGGGTTACCATTATTTGCAGGCCATCTTAAACGGTAACATAGATGTATTAAAGGAAGAATCTTTATATGCCGACTGGCTGTCGGAGCCGGTAGTTATGCTGTTGTTTATAGCGGCTTTAGTAGTTTTAAAAATTGTGGCGGCAGGTATTACTTTAGGCGCAGGCGGTAATGGTGGTACCTTTGCACCTACCATGTTCACAGGCGCGTTTTTAGGTTTGCTGCTGGCTTATGGTATTAACCAAACAGGGCTTATTCATTTAAATACCAGTAACTTTATAGCCGTTGGCATGGCAGGGGCATTGAGTGGAGTGCTGCATGCACCTTTAACAGCCATATTCCTAATCGCTGAAATTACCGGGGGGTATGTGCTATTTATTCCGTTGATGATCGTGTCGGCTATCTCATACATTATTGCCCGGATTTTTAATCCTCATAATATGTATTGGCAGGCGCTGATCCATGAGAAAGCAATTTTCCCCGATCAGGATTATAGTATGTTAAATACAATCGAATTAGATAGTGTGATCAATACGCAGTATACCGCTTTAAACCGGGACATGCCACTGGCGGAGTTTTATAGCATACTATCAAATAGTAACGCTAATATTTTTGCAGTACTGGATGCAAACAAGCGCTTGGAAGGCGTTATATGGATGGATGAGATTCGCAAGCAAATGTTTAAGGCAACCGAACCGCATACTACCGTAGGCGATATTATGGTGACCCCACCAGCTATCATCAGTTATAATCAACCGGTAAACAGTGTAATGAATGTATTTGATCACCTGGAAGTATGGCAGCTGCCGGTAGTGAAAGATGGCCATTTCATAGGTTTCATCTCCAAATCAGGGTTGCTGAACCAGTACAGGCAGGTGTTTATACAGCAGCATAAAAATGCTGATCTTTTTGCCAGGCCGGTGCAAAATCCTGGTAAATAGTTTTATAATTCAATATAGTTACATACATTTTAATTCGGTTCACAACGATGTGGAAAAACAAAAAACGCATTAAAACTATCGGGGCCGTCGCTGGTAACTGTTTTAAATAAAAAAGCCCTTTCAATTACTTGAAAGGGCTTTTTGCGGATATAAGGGTTAATTAATTTAACGTTACCGCTACCGAAGCGCGGGTTTGATCGTAAAATAAATTAAGAGATTTAGGCTTGGTACCGGCCGGCAAGCGGTAGGTAATTACATCATCCGATTGCTTGGTAGCTTCGGGTTCGGCAGAAACAGAGGCACCGTTAAAACGGGATATGGAAGTGTTGTCATCCAACACTAAACGAAAATCGGATGGAGATACGTTGATACTGTTTCCACCTATCTTATTTTTGTTGGTTAGACTCATTTTAAAGCTAAGTTCAGTACCCTCTGCCTTACCATCAGGGTCGGCCAGTTCGGTGGCTTTACCGGCAATCAGTTTAATACTGGCTTCTTTGCTTTTACCTAACAAAGCCGAATCGGGACCGAAAGTTACGGTATAAGATTTAGGCTCATTTGCAGGCGATTTACTCTCAGCAGGAACAGTGGTCGACGATGAGGAAGAAGATTCGACGGTAACGGTTGAATCGGCCGTGCCTTGTCCCTTGTCTTTAGATTTGCAGCTGAACAACAGCATAGATGCCGTAACTGCACTTAATAGGATTGCTTTTTTCATGATAATGATTTTCATGGAAACGGGCAGGCGGGAGCAATGTTTGGCTTGAATGTCAAATAGCGGAGAATAATCAGGCATTTAATTAAAACGAAATTTAAAGGTTACCTTTTGCTATTTACTGTATTAATAAGAAACAGTATAAAAACTATCACTATGAAAAACGCATTCAAGTTTGGCTTTTTAGCCTTAGCCATTTCCGTATCGATGGTTGCCTGTAAAGGTGCCAATACATCAAATACAGATGCCGATTCCAGCACTATTGATACCACTATTAAAGTAGACAGTACCACCATCGATTCTCCTGCAAAGGCCGATAGCCCGATGGTGGATACTGCAGCTAAAATGTAATTTAAGCTGTAACTGATATAGCGCCCCGGTTGTTTAACCGGGGCTTTTTTATGCTGTTTTAGTTGCTTTAGCACTATATAACTAAGTCTTAACGCTCGACTCCCAACTCAATACTCGTGACTCTAACAAAGCGTTTCCCTATGGGCCGGGTAATCCGCTCATACTGCACAGGCCTTAGCCACGGGTCGGTATCCGCTACTACCCCTAACGCAGAAGCGCAATTAGGGTGCATTAAAAGCTTATAACACATACCTTAAAATGTAAGCCTTACATCAAAAGTGTTCACGGCCAACTTGCCCGGTAACTTTCATGAAATTTCAAAAAACTTCATTTTCTTTCATTTAATTAGGTTTTCTTAGATCTCAGAACAAGATTTATTTGTCTAATTCAGTCAAAAAGTGTTCACGCTTGAACGCTTTTTGAACGGTTTGTGAACACATTGGTGAATGTCCCGTCCTGAAAAAAGTTTACACTATTTGCAAGTTAATACTAATTTGACTTTACACATTACTTTAGTAC